>JAABUO010000016.1_pt1 | contig 549024 bp, 512 predicted proteins | sample 5559291 | NCBI WGS metagenome assembly JAABUO01 (sample SAMN10711878, study PRJNA513372) | rock metagenome | isolation source: Antarctica rocks | place: Antarctica: Victoria Land, Finger Mt sud
ACCCCAATCCTACCATCCACCCTCATCCCCTCCCCTCCCCTCCCCTCCCAATCAAATCAAATCACAATCTCCACACCCACACCCACACCCACACCCATTCCCAGTCCCAACCCCAACCCCAATCTCCTACTCCTTTTAAAACCTTTGCTTTCATCATTAACCCCAGATTTTTCAAAGAACGAGGATGTAGGTTGGATTCTTTCATGAGGCTGGAAGGAAAGGGGGAAAGAAAGATTTTCTGTATGCCGGTGGATTTTTTGTAGGGAGGATGGGGGAAATTGTGGAGATCGCGAGAAGGCCAGACTCGACATTCAATTTTTCTCTCATTGAAAATTCAAAGAGATGATTTATTTTATGATTGTGCTTTCTGAATAATTCATGACTTGGGATTTTCTATCAAAAAACAATTTGTCAAAGTTTTCTATTAGCTTTTCCTCTAGATATCGCTCAATAAAGCCTCGCTGAATTTCCCGTCAATAGCGGGGGGTTAGATCTCTCTGTCTGATAATCAACTTGTAGGAGGAGACGAGTCGTAGAAGGAAACAAGTCGTAGCTGTTGTTGTCGGAGAGTAATGTTGTGAGCAAGGAAATAAGAAAGGGTTGAAGCAAGGAATTGCGAGATCTACCATGCTTCTTGAACGGCATGGACACTCCGTCTCAATCCAGTGTATCTTGGAGTTGGGCGCTCCCGGCTTTTCTGTTCAAAATCCAAAGCCCACGTTCGTCATGAGACAACTTCAAGAACTTTCTGAGAAGAGACTTATCAATCTCTTAGTACTGGCTATCAAGCGGTCAACACTCTTTCTCCTGTTCCCACAGGTCTCTTGAGGCTGGACGAGGTAGTGCGGGGGTTTGTGTTTAGCTCTAGGTTTCTATGGCATACATACTGGAGTTGCTTGGCTTCGGAGGCGTAAATTCAGCACCAGTAAGGCCAGCGGCAACGGCGTCGTCGTCGTCAGCGAGGTTTTAAACACGTATATATAGCCATAGTACAGCAAGGGGCTCACGATCTTATCAACTTAAACAAAGTCAAGATCTAGTTCCGCGCGCAAAGTTCCTCCTTCTGCCTCTACGATTTCCAGATACTCTTCATCGAGATTTTCTAGGGCATCACACGTTCCTGCGGTGGTATAGAGAATCTTGAACACTCGTCTGTCCCTTTTCTTTCTGCTGAGTGTCTGAATCATGCTCGCTTGCAATAGCCCGAGGATGGCGTTAACTTGGCTTTCTACCTCCATGTCGTCTAATTGCTCGATGCCGTCGATGAATATCAGCATCATGCTTGGTGCTAGTAGGAGGAGCTGTCCGAGAATATCCAAGGCTTTGTCAAATGAATCTAAAGAACCGTTGAGTTTGGCGAACCGGGACTTGCCCAAATCATATCTGGTTGTTACTTGTGCTGGGAAAAGATCGATTGTCTGGCGGATGAGCGAATAGACAAGGTCGATGACCGCAAGTGCCGCTGGGCTGGTATCATCGTCATCTTCACCCTCATCGTAGTTTGAGATGTCGCAGAAAAAGCAGAGAACGGGACATTTGAGGGTTAGAGCGATGGAGATGACCTTCCCTGTAATTTCTGATGTTGAAGATGGGTAGGTGTCTTCGAAAGGTCCTTGGACCCAAAGACTTTGGGAGGTGTCAGCTTGGCTCCAGTCTTGGATGCTCTCAAGCATGGATGAGTCGATGAACGAGATATCTGCGCTCAGGGTCTCTAGCGTGTCAAGTATTACGGATGTATGGTCCTCAAGGTTCCGGGACCACGTTTGAAGACTGTTCTTCTTGTAGATTGTCTCTGATCCTGCAATTTGGAGATGCTTAATATGCGATTTCATGACTGAGATGGGGAAGACGTACTAGGACTCCTGGTGCGTTCTCGGCTGCGAGGATTTTCTTTCCTTTTAATAGCAAGGTTTCTTGCCAAAAACGGATTTTCTATCATCAAATTAGTTGATGTTATCCATGGTAGATATGATTAACGTCACCCTGCGGTTGAACGTCTGGAAGACAAAGTTCTGGGTTGAACCGCCAAGCTTCAGTGCTACTGCGTAGCATCTGAAGCATGCTTTGACCTATGTTTTGCCAGTCATCATTCTTCTGCTCCTCTTCTCGTAGCGAAGCACAGATCCTCGCATTCTGTTTGGCCATCTGGTCGACTACTAGCCTCAAATCTCGGAGCTCTGCCCGAGACTTCAGATTACCTTTCTTTTGTAACCATTCCGAGAGGCTTTTGATCTTGACGATTTGTTCCTCAAACTTATCGTAGAAACTCTCATTGAACGAGTTAAGTACTTTCTTCAGGGAATTAGACTGATACCATGCCATTGCTGACTTGAGAAAGTGAAAGATGTGTGAATAGAGGGTACCAATCGCTTGACGCATGTCTTCAACGTTCATGAGCTTGACATTGTCCACACAAAGATCGATTTCGGAGCTGATATCATCCAGTGCTGTACCGAGACCCTCCGATATTCTTTGATGGTTGGCGGATGCCTAGGAAACAATGAGTGCTGTCAATGTAGAGTAACCGCTCTTGAAATGTGGTGAAAGGACGACATGGAATACCCACCTCGAGTAACGAAGTCAAAGCGCCGCAAAATATCGATAAGTACTGGTTTTGACTTGGAAGCATCTGTAACATGTTCGAGTGACCTTGTAGCGAATTGCAGAAAGAGCGAAACAGCTTCTGCGGCTTCCCGCCTATGAATCGGTTCTTCTCCTTCCATTTCTGTTCGACACTGCGAACAGCGGCGATGACGTCTCCGATACCTGGCGGTTGTTCGCTTTGCCCTTCAACTTGCCATCTTACAGAAGTTGCTCCATCGGTTTTCTTCCTCCAGAACTTCCTGTTGCGCTTCGCAGTCTCTTCCTCACTCTCGGTCTCTAGGAAGTGTGAAAATGATTTCCATTGCTGCTCTAATATCTTGGCCTGATTGTCTAAATCGTCATTATCTGGATTCCTACGGAACAATCAGGGGGCTCTTCGCTGGAAGACACGTCGCAGGAGGTTCTAGATCTACCTACGCGCTTATATCGTCTTCGTCTTCATACCATCGGCGCCACGGTCGATTGAAACGCTTCTCCTCGCGCTCCGTGGCCTGTTCTAGATGAAGGGCAAGTGAGTTGTTAGGCTCATTCTCTGCAACGTCCTGGCTGAATCTTCGAATCAATTGCCTGGTTCCTTGTTGTATTTCTTCTTCCTCCTCCTTCGTCGCGATGCTCAAAGATGCCATTAGGAGTGCAGAGGAAGTCCAACGGTTACTTCAATCAGGCTTTCCTTTCAGCAACACGTAAAACAACAAAAGCATTAATATACTTTGCAGAATTCTAAAGGTTTGCTGGTTGAGTCTAGTTGGTCAGGCTGCCCTGCCCGCCTTCGCTTCGGCTTTTGCTCGCAGCCTTGCTCACAACCACAACCTACCTAAGTCGATCTTTTTCAGCCGCACAAAACTGATGGCGTTGTCTATTCCTGTTGACAGTTCTAAAAACGTCGACCGCCATCGCATCTAATTAAGTGGTAGAAGTCTATTTTTGCCAGCTGCTGGCCACATTCGCCAAATTGATCGGTTAAATCGAAGAAACCAGCAGTTGGCTTCAGCTGGATTATGGATGGGAGACCAGCAACGTCTCCAGCCGAGTCACCTAGTATGACAGCTTCAGTACCTGAACAAGCTGACCAGATCTCGCTCAGCGAAATTTCCGGTCATGGACAAAATCATGGAGCATACTTGTCGCCTAGTGACAATTCCAAAACCAAAGTTGTCTACAAGGTCGAATATAAAGATGAGAATGGCCGACTACTTGAAACAAAGATGGCCAGTCACCCCCTCTAAGCCCCATCACTGCCAGGTGATCATACTGTGCTAGAGATCTTCAGTGTCCTCACGATCTCTGGCGCGCAAGATATCTCAGATGATAAATTATCTGTAGGAGAAGATGCATCCAATTTCAAGACTAGTACAGCAGGCGCACTCTACGAGAGTATGCCATCACAGATGGGCCCGAAAACTATAACAATATACTCGGAAAAACTAGCCAATGCTTTACGGGCTGTGGTACAATACTATCCTAGTGTATCCCTCATTGATCGATCCATCGGCATTACCGAACCGTATATGGTCCTTTACCATCATTTCGCGGAGCTGGAGGCCTATCGGGACTCTCATCCCTCCCAACACTCTGAGGTCTACCGACAGGAAAGTACGATCTATTACTCGGGGTTCTTGGCCTTGAGAAACCCGAGGTTGCAGAAGAGAAAGAGAGGTACCAAAGAAGTTCGCCAGTTTGCACCTTCAATCTCTTATGGCTACTCTTCAAGCCGGGAGAAGCTTGCTATCGCAGATCTGAAACAGGCGAAATATCTGCGTCCATCGTAAGAGCTATTGAAGGGGGCTCGCTTGCAGGGCGACCCGCACCCTATAGGATATATACGTGGCAGCTCAACTTCCATGGTTATCGGGTCGGCCGAGAGGTAATCAAAACTGTAATTGCGCCATTTGGCGGCGAAAAAGAGATTCGATTTTTAGATTGTTTTCCTCGCAGATTTTACAAGGATTCTCCTGAGAATGTAATGAATAATTCAACTTTACGCCAGAGGCTCATTGCAAGAGGACAGAAATTCTGGAAAATGACTAGAGATCGACCTTATGTGGAATATAGTGGGATCAGTCTAGTCTACCCGTTCGAAGTAGTAAGTACTTCTGATAGGATCCAAAGACGTTGTTCGAAATCTCAGAAGTCCACAAACTATGTTGATATTGAAGTTTACGTCTTCTTCGAATGCTAATTTTGTCATAAGGTCGAGAGTCGGGTCATGGTTGACCCGAAAACTTTCTTCAGTTCTCCTAACTATTTGAGCGATAACGATATGGATAGACCAAAGATAGATATCCTTAAACCTCATCTACTTGGCCTTGAACCACCCCGTCTTCGAGCCAGGTACTACTATCCAGAAACACCCGAAGAACGAGAAATGGCAAAGATGACCTTAGATGGAGACATAATGATATTCACCGGATGTCAATGCGATGCCTGCGGTAAGGCTCGTCCTGAGACCGTGTTGTCTGGGTATGGGGATTTCGCTGCCTATGCTCATTTGATAGCCCCCAAGGATGACCCTCCTAATGAGGAGGAGTTTTTCTTCTTGTGTAGCTACAAGATCGTTGCGTTTGTTCTTAAAGAACGAAAATGGAGTATGTGTAGTTCTCTAGCCTTTCCTCTTCCTTAATCTTGCTTAAGATCCGAAGCTCACCTCCTACACAGAATTACTGAACGTTGAGCATGTTCAAGAAGTTGTTAGTCGATCGAATGCTTTTGACCATTTAGTATTGGAGCCAGAACTCAAAGGAGTTGTGGAGGGCTTGTCTAGATCATATGCTCGGCGGAAGCAATTGGGGCAAAAGTCGATCGCTACAGATTTTATCGAAGGAAAAGGGGAGGGCCAAGTCTTCTTATTACATGGGCCACCGTCAGTGACGTTCTTATACAGACTGGAGCGTGATACTAACCCATAATCAGTGGCGTTGGAAAAACTGCTACCGCAGAAGCGATAGCTGATTTTACGCAGCGGCCGCTTTTGGCGCTAACTTGTGGTGATCTTGGGACCCACTCCGCTGGAGTTGAGGAGAAACTTGGGCAATATCTCGATTGGGGAGAGCTATGGGGTGCAGTGGTCCTCCTTGATGAAGCAGATATTTACCTTGAAAAGCGGAACCTGACAGATGTTCACCGTAACAGCCTGGTCTCAGGTAGGTGTTGGAATGAAGTCGAAACCTAGACAAAGCGCTCAATCTACGTCTAGTCTTCCTAAGAGCGCTAGAATACTATAAAGGCCTCCTTTTTCTTACTACGAATCGAGTGAGTTGTCGATATTGTTACCCCCACAAATGCATCGCCGTTCAATTAATCTCTATTGAAGGTCAATACATTTGATGAGGCATTTACCTCTAGGATTCACGTTGCTCTACACTACAAGAAACTCCGGGATGTAGAGCGCAAGAAAATCTGGATCAACAGTTTTGAGCGACTGGAATCTAACAGAGTCAAAGTCGCGAAAACGGCCCGGAAGTATGCATGCGAGAGTAAAGAGGTCCTGGACCTAAAGTGGAATGGACGTGAGATTCGGAACGGTAAGCTTTCAGCCTTAAACCGTAATTCAGATAATTGAACCGTCTTTGATTACTTTTGTGTCTAGCTTTTCAGACGGCGATCTCGCTTGCGGAGGTTGACGCCGAAGAAGATGGCGAGGAGCTAGTTACAGTCAGGAAGGAGCATTTTGAGAAGGTTGTCCATCTCTCTGCACACTTCCAGCGTTACCTCGTAACCATGCACAAAGGCATGTCCGAATCGGAAATGGCGAAAAGGCGGGGCTTACGGAACGATGCATTCGACGATATGCCAAAGAAGGGGAAAACTAAACAACAGCTTTTTCGAAATAGGTTTGTAGAGAGCGAGGAGGAAGAAGAAGATGAGGAAGGAGAGGAAGAAGACGAGGAAGAAGACAAAAACCCGCGAAGAGAGGGCGACAGAAATTACAAACCGGCAACCGTCAGGAGCAAGGACGTAGAGGAAAACTCCGAAGAGGACTTGCGAAAAAAGAGCAAGAAGGGTAAGAAGGCTGTTCGTTACGCAGCAGATGAGGAGGAGCCGCCCAGGAAACCCACCAAAGGCAAGAAAAGCGCGCGGCCCGAGGACGAAGAATCTGATGAGAAACCAACCGCCAAGCCCAGCAAGAGCAAAAACCCTGTGGACTCCGAAGACGAGGAGGACAAGCGACCCAAAGCCAAGAAGCCACCAAAGAAGCCTACCAGAGCAGCGAGCGACGACGACAGTGAGGAGGGGGTTTAGTCTCCCCCCACACCTGCCAGTGGGCTCGCGAGGACCTGCCAGGGCTATTAGATTTTTATCGGCACTTTAGATGATACCGGCGGTTTTCGATGCACTCGCTTTTTTGTAACCTCAAGGTAGAAGTGGTTCTTTGGGTTATAAAAAAATGCGATATAGATTATGTGGTCATAGAATAACAACTGGGGGGTTAGGGTATCGAGAGATGAAATTGGTGATAGAGGGATAAGGTTGTAGTTTGAATCAATGGCGGACAGTTGGGACGATGGCATCGTTTTTGAGTGTTTGGTACCGGTATTTGGACTGTCCTTTCTGTGAAACCCGGTCAGGAGAGGTAGGGGCGTTTACTGCTGTGTGAGATGAGTGCGGTGATAGTGATGACTCTCCTTGGGATGGCACACAATGATCATACACGGGCTTGGACCGTTGGGCCTTGCGCCAGTCCATGCTGGAGACATATCCCTCTCCAAGATCCCAATTCGAGCGTGAAGCATGCGTACGGTACAGCATTGGAATTACCCCAGCATATGGTCACCTCCAACCCATATTCAACGCCAACACACCCCCCTATGTTCTACAATTCCCACCCCCCCCCCAGTTCCCCTCCTATCCCCCATCCCCAGTCCCACTAACAACCAAAATTACCTGCCCAAACTGCCTCCTTAAATCCTCCTTTTCCACATCATGGCTATCCTCCACCTCGCCCCACTTCCCCGTCTGCCACCGCACTTCGAGGCTGCATGCTTCGGCTGCTTGCTCGATGCCGAATCTTTGCTGGGTATCATTGTCTCTTTGTATCCGGTCAACGTCCCGCAGATGCTCAAACTCCTCGCTCCACTCTACGACTAACCGCGCCCCTACACAGAGGCTTTTCCCAGCCAGTACCGCGCGTTCCAGACCCGCTAGATCCCATGCCGGCAGCCCTGCTACCCATCCCCTGATGACAGCGCGCGTGGCCTCGGGTTGTTCTACTGGTCGGATGCTCTGCGGATCCAGCGTCGGTTTCAGTTCTATTCCGGGCCAGACCTTTTGCGTCAAATCCGCGATAATCGGTTTTGCGACCCGGATTTGGAGGTCTCGAAGGGATGACGGGGGTGCAGCGTCCTCAGAAAAAATTGGAGGGGGAGGCGCCCAGCATAGCAGAGTATCAGTATCCAGATACCGCATGAGCGTATTTACGATCTCGTCCCTTATCATTGTCGAGCTCGGCGCAGCGTCACCGCTGTCTTGCAGCTGTATATCGTGGGCGCGTGAAGCGATGGAGGTGAGAGGGATGAGATGGGAACGCAGGGCTTGCTGAGCAGAGACGAGGAGGTCCCATTCTAGGGCTATGGCGGAGGCGAGGTGGGGTTTTGAGGGGGGGAGGGGGAGGGGGGCTTTGGTGGAAGGGTTGCGGACGGGGCGGGTGTCGAGGTGGATTGTATGGTGGCCTTCTAATTGAATTGATTAGATGTTTCTGGTAGAGAATTGCTGGAACGAGAGCTGTATAGACATTTGCGGGATGGGGGCGTACCATCCGTAGTCTTAACAGTCACATCCTTCCAAAACCGCTTTTTCATTGCACTACCAGGCTTCATGTGGCTGGTACGGAGGTCTTGCCCTCGTTTCAGAAGCTCGGCTTGCCGCCGTCGTCGGTCCGCACGCTCGCCATACTGTGATGCAGCTGGGATGGGTGCGCTGGGGGGCGGTCCTGCGGCGGTGATTGGAAGAGGAATAGCGTACTGTAGGGGTGTGGTGTGGAGGCATTGGATCGATGGGGGGATTCGCTTGGATTTGCAGAAGAGTGGGGAGGATGAGAAGGATTGTATGCGTTTCATTTTGTGGAGGTTCATGGGGAGTACCGATATCTCCAGACGAGGTCTAAGCTTGGGGTGTCGACTTACTGAAGTGGGTGTCGGATTAGCCGTACTCAGGGGTATGTATGTATGTATGTAGATCTATGTAAAGGCCTACTACACCTCATATCTCACTCACCTTCTTGCTCTCCACCTCTCAGTTCTCATTTGCCATGTTTATCTGTCATTTTGCTTTACACGGCTCTCAGTTTCCAACTCTCACTTTTCAATTCACGTTTACCCCTTCCCAATTGCCTGTTCTCATTTCCCAATTCTCATTTCCCAATTCTTACTTGCTAATTCTCACTTTCTGAGTCAAAACACGCTATCACAGTGAAAGTTTGCTTCATGCACCGGCGTTTATTTTGATCCTTTTCTTTTATCGAGCATTCTAAGGTACGCGACTTGAAAGCTGAATCAACACATCGCGTTGACCCAGAACTTCTCTATCGTAAATTATTCAGATTCCACCCGAAACCTCCTCAACAACTTCTCTTCGACTTTCTACGTGCCCAACCCCTTGTTCTTCTATCTACATGCCCAATTCCTTGTTCTCACAGCCACCTATTCTGTGTGCTTACTTCAGTGGAAATGTCATTTCGGACCGGAAGGCGCTGAAACGAAAGGCCAAACACATGGAAGACGAGCAACAATCGAGCTCGATAAGGACCACGATCGATCCGGAAGGTGACTTGGTCTTGGTCGTTGAAGAACAGGAGCTTTTGGTGTCTCGCAATGTTCTATGCCTCAGCTCAGTTGTTTTTCGTGCTATGCTTGGAAAGGGGTCCGACTTCCTTGAGTTGAAAGATCAAGTCATGTCTACTGATGATCACCAACTTATTCATCTGAAAGATGATAATTACAAGGCCGTCAAAATCGTTGCATGTGCCATTCACATGCAATATGATATGGTTCCGATGGAAGTGTCATTCGAAGAACTCGGTACCATCGCTACATTGTGTGACAAGTACGACCTTCGGAAGGGCTTGGTCTTTGGCCTCAGAAATGGTCAGAGCCATATGTCGGCTCGGCTTCGATGCCGGGTTACGAACGGTGGTTATTTATCGCCTTGGTCTTTCGTAATACCGCCGCCTTCTCCAGAGTTTCCACACACCTTGTGCTAACCACAAAAATATCTGAAAACGGAGATCTTGAATTTCCAGGCTCTGCTCATGCCGATGAGGGTATCCCTACTGGGGTTCTGGGTATGTAAACATTCACAACACCTGAAACTTTGCACTGATTCCATGACAGAGGAAATAAAGACCTCTCGAGCAACGATTAACAACGAATTACTCTGTCTTTGTCGGCAATTTCTCGACGTGTTAATTAATTTTCCGGATGATCCGGTCTGCCGTCTTTCTCGCGGGCGAAAGCAATGCGACGCCACAAACCTAGGTTGCTTAATGCAAACCATCGCGGAGTTATCTAGGCCCCAAGCTGAAGATTGTCTCTACCGTGGAACAGTAACAGATTTGCTTTCGAACATACAGTCTATTCCCTGGTACGGAGCTAGAGTAACCTACAACAGACCCTCCCATGCAGGCTGTGGAGTCAGTCAAAAGATGTCGGATAGGGTGGCTGAGCTAATGACATCTGTAAGGTGTCTTTCGCTACCATCGTGAAAGCCTTTGACTTGAACAGCCTTTGACGAGGAATCAACATTAGCAATGATGTTGTGATACCACCTTCCACTACCAAGTCACCTAGCAGGACATCAGACCTGCCATCCCCAGTTCTGGACCGAAGATGGACAACAGGCTATCCTTTTCTCTGTGTGTTTATTAGTGGTGCTGCTTCCAGGGCTGCAATGATGTTGTCCAATGAAAGAGTCGTCGGGTGTAATCAGAGACTATCCCCAATTATGCCAGTTTCCAATTTTACCATTTCCCCAATCCCGCTCCACTTCTTCATGTATCTTCTCCATCCAGAAACTCTCACCGAACGAATAGCTGTTGTCGATCTGTAGATACTATCCGGCACAACCCTAGCTGCAAGATTAGGGCAGCTGAATCCAGTGTTTTTGATTCCGGAGGCCCGAGAGTGTCATACTAAGCATACCATCACAAATGCAACCGTTCGCAAAAAGCAGGATATCGTGGTGCCAGCGCGAGAGGTTCTTATCGGGCCATACACCCATATAACACCTTTTCTTTCATGCACTATATGATCGAGTGCCCTGATCCTTCATATCTCCTTTGCTTTTGATCCGCGTAGTGTTCTGCCCATTACATCCGATCCGATCCGAATACCCAACCTCCCGAGGCTCCTACCCCTGAGTCCACCTCCTCACCCCCTTATCCTAACCTACTTCCCCCAAACCACCACCTAACCATTCCAAATCCATCCAGTCATTTCCGCTTCCTGTATCCAATACCGCCTAACAACAACCTGCTTAATCCTTGCTAGTAATTTGATTGGAAAGGAAGACTTCAAAGAATTTCGCAGATGTTAAGGAGGATTTTCATTTATCTTCGGTTTTGTCTAATGGAACATGTTGAGGGTTTCGTGATTCATCTTGTTATGCGATTCGATTAACAGGCGAGATTGAATTACGCATAAGCGAAAACCCCGAACTCACTTACCACCCCGGTCCTTCTACAACAACAACAACAACAACAACAACAACAACCACCCCCTACCTGGTCACCTTCTCAAATTCCCAACTCCGCCTGAGCTTCCACACTCAAATAGGCAGCCTCCCGGAAACCACGCAAGATCCCAACATTTCCAACCTCCTTGATTCCCTCAAAAACCCTCAAGAAGCTCGACAATGCTTGCGAAACGAACGGAAGGAAATTTAATGAATTATTGATGATACTTGTTGCGGATAAGGGGAGAGGAAGAAATGAGTATGACTGGATTCTGGTCGATGGAATGAGATGAGACTGGTGTTGGAATGGATGGGTGGGGGGGAAGTTTTCTCTGTTTGGTTAGGCGCTATGCGACGAAAAGAAAGGAAACGTAAATACCCACCAAGCTCCAAGCTAGCAGATCAGTATGTAACAATCAAAGGCTTCTTTCCTCCTTCCGAAGGATAAGTTGAGAATTTGTGTGACCGAGGTGTCGATATAGTCTTCTGATCTTGGTAAGTTTGAGAGCATGGGGGTATGATATAACGAGGTGGAGCATAGGCGCTACGGGTACATTTAAGGGAATTTGCAGTTATATGAAGGAGCTCGTGCGAGCTTGATGAGGATAGCTTATCATGTTCTTGGAGGTTCTGGCGTAGTGACAGCTCCCTTCCATCTACGACTCCAACACCGAAGGGACACACAACAACCAATCCCACACACCCTTCCCCCCCTAAAATATTTCCTCAACCCCCTCCCACGTCCCCTCCCCCTTCCCAACAGCATCTCTCCTCTCCCAATACGTCCCCCCACTCCACCAATATTCCTCCCCCGTAACCGCACAAACCCTCTTCTCAAACCACCTCGGCACAAACTCCTCCCCCCTCGCCTCCCTCTCCCTCCTCCTCAGCCGCTGCTGCTCCTCAACGCGGTTTTTCTCCGTAGCAGCAAGCTCATACTTGCCTTCCTCCATGGCGACCTGGTCAGGGCGGAAGCGCGTGTCGGTGGGCGGGAGGTAGGGGTGCAGAGCGGCGGGGAGGGATTGGAAGGTTACGACGAAGGGGGTTAGGTTGAAGGGGATGCCTGAGGGACGGGGGTGGGCTTGCCAGACGAGGAAGGCTTGGGTGGGTTCGGTGGTGGGTTTTGAGGTGAGGGATGTGGAGGCGAGGGCGGCGTCTTCGAAGCCGGGGGTGAGGCGCGCGTAGATCTTGTCGTTCCAGCGGCCGCCGATGCTCCATCTTGTCTTGCCGTCTGCGGTGGCGATTTTGCCGCTGACAATATAGGCGGATGAGGCTTTCCAGCCGCGGGGCTTGAAGTCGAGCGTGCAGGTTTCGCAGGTGGTATGATTTGTGATGAGCATGGGGCCGTAGTTGTCGACGGTGGGGTTGCCGGTGATGATGCCGATAACGGAGGAGGTTACTTTTTTCCAGGTGTAGAGTTCCTCGCCGCCAGAAGAGGGCCGGAGCTTGAGGAACCAGGTCCCGAGGGGGTTAATGTCGAAGGATTTGCCGTAAAATTTGGACTTTACAGCGGATTCACCATAGTAATCCCATTTGGCCGACTCGGCCCAGGCTGCGCCGATCGGCGGATGATGACTGACTTGCTCGATGAAGAAGCGATAGCCTTTATCTGGTCGGACGTATTCGTAGGTTTCACCTAAAAGGGGATTAAACGGCTTGGCAACGCGGCCGATGGTTGAGGCATACTCGCTGGCCGCGAATGCTGCCACATAAACCATACGTTCGGTAGAGTCAGATCGATCTGCTGCCGTGTCAAGTAGATCGGTGTATTCCATGTCTTCGGTTACACGTTGTAGCAGTGATGTCGGCTCGTTGAATGATACTGGCAAAGTCATCTTCGTCATGTCTTTGCCGATCATCGATTTGAGAATGCCCTATATAGATTGTTAGATTCTGATCCAACATGAGATATGGAAAACATACCCAAAGTGAAACCTTTGGCCTATCATCGGCCTCCATCTTGAGCCTGGTACGCACTGGATCCTCATAACCTTTGAACGAAGGCGAAATCTCGTACTTCTTTAGTTGACGGATATCTTCCGAAGAATTGTGGCCTTCTTCTATTGACAGTTCTGTAGTACTTGATATAGAAACCGGCAGCTCGGCGACGACCTCAACCTCTCCTGCACCTACAGCATCGAAGAACTCCTCATCTTCATCGGAATCAGAGTCCGCAAGGTTCGTTAGATCAGCAATAGTAGATCTTCGTCTCCCGCTCTCTCGGACGCCTATGGACTTGCGCCGATTGATGGGTTGTTGTAGCTCTGGGCTGTCAACAATATCGGACACCGGGGCCTCACTTTGAAATGTAGCCCTGCTCTGTGAGAGGCTTTGAGGTGCGGATGTCTCCTCGAGGACCTCCCGAAGAGCTCTCTTTGTGCGTTTTCGTTTATCTTCCGACACGCCGATTCGACCTTCAAGCTCTTCTTGCTCCTTAGCAACTTTAACCATACTATCTTCCCATAAGCGTCTCACGTCAGCTTCGCGATCGAGTCTGTATTGCCAATATGCATCACGATCTCGGGAGATTTTGAGAAGGTCTCCTACGAGCCCTTGTAGACTGCGGACTGCAGAATTATATGATGCTATTGCCTGCACTACTGTGGGATTTGATATAGGCATATCTGGATGCTTGGAGCTTTCTGCCTCCAGCGCCGCAGAAACTTGACCAAGCAAGTTCAGCTGCAGGTTCGCGGAGTGAGCAGTTATGTTGAAAGCATCTTTGCCAGCTGGTTTAATTTCATGACTGCTAGTATCATCACCGTACTCTTCATCGTCGTCAACGTCAGCTGCAATCACGGGTGTCTTTGTGCCAGTTGTAGGGTTTATAGATTCATTCGCAGTGAAGCCCAGATCGTATGGAGCATACAATGAGTCTTCATCATCGTCAACGGTACTGCCAGGCCCATAAGTGGAACCTTGAAACGATACTCGAGATGAGGCACTCGTTAAAGGGACACCGACTGCGGTTGCAGGATGTAGACTTTTGCCATCAAATTTAGAATTGTCCACGGACCCAGCATCCTGAGCTCCACCAATACTGAGTCTCTTGCTTCCTTCTTTGGCATGCCGCAAATTTTCTGCATTCCGCCTTTTCTGCTTCTCCTCCTCCTTTGCTTCGTCCTTGGTCCATTGGATGGCATTAGTCAAAGCCCAGAACCACCTCTTAGCTTCGACTACATGATTTGCCTTGAGATGGTATTTGACCGACGATTTTCCCTGGATCTCAAATTTTGTTTTATCTTGTGGATCCATGTAGAGCTTGGCAATTCGCATATTGATGGCTCCACGACACGCCGATCCAGCATCCTCTGCAAACTTTCAGTCACTATTAATCAAAGAAGATTAACGCATCGGCCATACCTTGATGCTTATAATAGCTTAGAACCCCATCTTCCAACACGAACCACCGTAACTTATATCCGGTGGTATAGTTTGTCCACTTCTTCAGGTAGCCCTTCATTTCTCGACCCTCCTTACCCCCAAGTGAGCTGTCCAACGCGTGTGATGGTTTTCCTAAGATAGCTTTCTCTTGAACGCCTCTTTGAGCAGCAGCCGCAGCAGGCGATTTCTTGAGAATGGCACGGGTTCTCTCATCTTTAGTGACATCCTGTGGAAGCCTGCCCTTCCGGTCACGACGAAACGGATCTGCTCCATGCAGCAGCAAGATCTGGATGAGTCTTAAGTCTTTGTTACGCGCGGCTTCGTGAAGTAGAGTGCCACCGCTTTGTACAGTAATTGCATCTCTGGCAAGCTCTTCACTGTTTACATCGAGCACAGTTTCTACGTGCGGGTCCTCGAGTAATTTCTCAATTTCGTCGTAGTTTCCCTTGCTAACTAACTCTTGCATATCCCTGATTTTAGTATCTACGAAAATTGATCGAGACAACTGCAGTTGCTGGAATATGTCTGGGGTTCGCGCTAAGTCTAAAGGAGAGCGCCCTTGGTAGTTCAATAGAGAGTCAATGGTCTCTGGCTGCTCTAGCAATAGCCGGACAGTAGTCGGCCGCCCAAGCATGGATGCAAGATGCAGAGGAGTATTGCCCTCGCGATCACGAGCGTTGACGTCGATCGTAGCCCCTGGTGTTGACTTTGCAATAGAAAGTATTTGCTCTACCACTGAAGTATCTGCACACTGTATGGCCAAGTGTAATATCGTAGTACCTTCCAGTTTGCCAGAGATGCCCGTAGGTGTTGTACTGCTATCACCCGCATGCTCAGTGATAGGAGGCATTTCGGAAGTATCTTTGACAGCTTTGGCGATGGCGGAACTGTCCCCACCTCGGAGTACTTCGAACAGCTTGAACATCCGCACAGATTCCTGAATGGTAGGAACATCTTGTGCTTTTGACGCTTTTGGGTCCACTGCCGCATTGCTCAAGCTCGAGCTCGAGGGAACTGGACCAATACTGTCTTGCACCAAATTTCCTGATACCGCCTTCTTGTGACGAGATGATCGCCATTTGCCAAAACTATAGTCGGAAGGCCCGTCGGTTATTACAGGAGCTCCAGTGTCTAGCAATTCGTCCTCCATTTCCTCTTCCTTGCTATTTTTAATTTTTGACTTGACACGCTGTAATATTGATAGCACCAGTGCTAGTAGGGAGCGCTTGTGTCTGCCCTACTTTGCGCTCGTCAAGCCTTCAGTTCCGAGAGGGAACTAAGTGGGGGTTAATGTTCATTGAAGACTATGATGTAAGTGTTTGACTTTCCAAGCCTCTTTCTGACATATTTCCTTCTGCGTCACATCGTTCTCTAACTGACCGTGTAGATAATATCCATAAGCAGCAGCCTACTACAGACTGGTGCAGTTGTAGCACCTGCCGTGTTGAATCAATAAAGTCAATGGTTGGTTCGTTTAGATTTACACCCGCGCGTCTTCTTATCGCGCCGTTGCCGCCTCTGACGAAGCCCTAATCATGACATCAAAACACCTACAAGTCATTGTGGTCCGTACCAGCCACTGCATGCGGCCTTCCAATTGACTAAGATACTCCCAGGTCGGTGGCTCACTAGGTGGCCTCTTCACAGGCATAGTTCTAAAACGCCTCGGTCACAACGTCCGCATCCTCGAATCTAACCCTACCTCTGTCCTCGACTCCCGAGGCGCGGGTATAGTCGCAGGCGGCGACTTGCAAGCTTTTCTCCGCAAGCATGACCATTCACAGCACTCTGTTGCCGTTACGAGCAGGCTTCGGCATTACTTGAATCGTGAGGGACATGAAATCCATAGGGAAGATACAGTGCAGCAGACGACGAGCTGGGAATTGATATACCATGTCTTATGCGCAAACTTCGATCAGTCGATAGGTAAGTTCTATAAGACCCCGGAGCCACAGCAGGGCGAGGGCATAGCGGAATATGATTTTGGGAATATGGTGAAAGGCATTAAAGATTTGGGAGACAGAGTGGAGGTAGAGTATGAGAATCGGGGAGGTAAAAAGGAGACAGGAAAAGCAGATCTAGTAGTCGGAGCAGACGGCCCAAGCTCCACTATGCGTAAAATCCTACTTCCAAATGTCAAAAGGGAATACGTCGGCTACGTAGCCTGGCGAGGCGTAGTCCCTGAGAAAGGTCTCTCCCCCGCCGCCCAGGAAGCTTTTATAGAGAAATTCACATTCTTTCACTCCAATGGAATACAAATACTAGCGTACGTGGTCCCCGGCAGGAATGGGTCGCTCGAGGCTGGCGAGCGTATGGTAAACTGGGTATGGTACTGCAACTACGCTCCCGACTCAGACGAGTACCGAGATCTTATGACAGATCGCAATGGGCACACGCATCACTTCACGCTGCCCGTGGGATTGATGAAGCCTGAAATCTTGCAAGCGCAGCATAGACTCGCAGAAGAAACCCTGCCACCCCAATTCGCGGAGATCGTATGCCGTGAAGAAAAACCATTCGTCCAAGCAATCACAGACGTCATATCCCCTCGAAATTCATTCTTCGACGGCAAAGTGCTCTTGATTGGGGACGCTGTGGCGGGTTTCCGCCCGCACACGGCGGCTAGCACTAGCCAGGCGGCGTTTGATGCGCTGAAGCTGGAAGAGTTGATGCGAGGGGAGATCGACAGAGATAGGTGGGAGAGGGAGACGACGGAGTACGCGACGTCTATGCAGAGGAGAGGGGTTCAGTTAGGGGAGAGGAGCCAGTTTGGGCGGCATGCGTTGGCGTAGGTGAAAGGTGATGTGCGGCTATGATGCGGAGTGTATATATGGTTCCACAATTAGTGCTGATGTAGCCTCGGGTAGGTGTTGATACGTACTCGGTTTCTTTGTCCATAATTCCATAACTTTCAGCCATGTCACCAAACGTTGAAGAGACAGTTTTCCCTTACCCGCCTTATCCGAGTGATTCAAGTCGATGCTCCACCTCTCCATTCTTTTCCACTTCCCCGTGCTTTCTCATCCCAGAGACCACTATCGCAAAACAAACTTTCTATATGCTTACCATCCCTCCTCCTCCAAACGCATTCCTTCCACACAGCCTTCCTACTTCAAACCCCTCCATCTCATCAAACAGCCATCATTAAGGATAGCTTCAACAACCTTCTTCTTCTACTATTCACTACATGGCAACTAATTTCATGTTCCAACTAGGCTATCTTTCCACCCTTCCGCTCGCTCAGGCAAGGAACACTTACCCAACAGCCGTTCCTGCAATCAGTGAGAATGTTAAAAGACTCTTTAATGGATCGAAGAAAGACTGGCGTGGGGATTGCGCCAAATCAGTTTCTACGACGCCGGTCGGGAGGCTTGGGAGGGGGTTTGCGAAGGATGGTAATTTGGATTGGTCAAGTTTTGCGTTCTAGCTGAGGCTTTTACGCTTTTAATTGATGATTTCGATAATTGAATAGTTTGCGATAGTATTATTGAGACACATGCTTTATCTTTTAAATGATCCGACTTGTCCATGTCGACGAGGTCTTAACTGATTGCTAACTCACGCGAATGATTTGTTATTGATCTTGTGCATTCTTTACTTGATGATTTCGACACTATATCAAAATCTCTCCCTTCTAAAACTTCTTGATCCTATGTAGCGTTCTTCCTACATGAAGACCATGCTTAAAGATAATTTAGGAGACTCTCGTCCACAGGTAGAAATTCTCTGGTCTCACTATTTTTCCAAAGCGAAGGTATTACAACTTGTAGGTCTATTGATCTCTATCCTGCAAATCTTGCACTTGGCTATTCTGGTTAATCTATCGTGTCTTCGACCGACTACTCACTTTTTTGCGGTCTGTTTCTATTAGCCCTTTTAAATAGCCTGAAACCTCTTCTGTTCTTCTTACCTCTACAGCATTGATTCTATATAGAAAACACGATTCAAGGCCGCCTAATAGAGCCTGTCTTCACATACTACTTCCTGGGCCTTTCAAATGAGGAGAGGAATGAAGTTTCTACGCTGTGCTTATCGAGCTCTATTGTACAAAGTTCTCACCCAGCCATCCTGCTCAAGCTATCTCATTTTCGACTCACCTTCTCAGCGGAACAACTCATTTCCCTCTTCATCGTTGTCGATGGCGCTCAACATCTTCCTAATGTTCTTCAACGGCTCTTCCAATTCCCTAGCCTAGCACATTTCCAACGTGCTTTTTCATCTCGGCTAAGTCCTCACCCTGGTTCAGACGATACGTTGCTAGTATTGGTATATGAGGGTCAGAGCGAATATGTGCATGTAGATATATTGGTTGAACTATCTAGTAGGTAGAGCATATATGGTAGAGCATACAGATGAAGGAAGAAGTGGGAGGACGGATAAATATCCCTAGCGTCAAGCCGCTTCGGCCGGAGCGGAAATAACTAACCGTCGGGGTATACGTATGAGCATACGTATGTTCATACGTATGTGCATACGTATCTCGTTTCCAACACTCCCTCTTAGGAATTGAAGCTTCATGTGAAGCTATTCAGATCTTCTATGTATACCGTGCTCTTTTACTCGCCGACGCCATGCTCGACGAGATAGTCTCATTCCTTGAAGCTAGTCTCATAACTGATCTGAACCTTAGAAATTTGCCTGAGTTCAGAGATTTGATTAGATCGTCGATCATCATTTGATCGATGAGTATGTATTTCAATCTGATTGCTCTCTCTTCTATCTTATTTCGAACATAGTGATACGACGTATCAATGTGCTTAGCTCGAAAATGATTGACGAGATTGCTATTCATTTTTATAGTCGCTTGATTGTCAGCTAAAATGATAGTTGAATTCGTATCTGAATCATCATATCTCATCTCTTTCAATGCTTGAATCAGAAAGATCAATTCTTTGACTGCATTACATTCATTAATGTATTCAGCTTCAGCAGATGACGTGCTAACACATTGCTGATGTTTGAAGCTTCAGCTAATTGATTTATTTCATAGAAAAAACATATAGTTGAAGATGAATCTTCAAGAATTCAAGCAATTTGCATGAGCTGAATCGATATATTCAAAGAATTCAGCTCTCTCAACTTTCTTCACTTTGAAAGATTCATATTAAAGTCTCAGCTCAACAGTATCGACTAGATATTGAATGATTTGTTTGACAGCTAAATCATGATCAAGAGTAGAATTCGTCGAATATCTGCTGCATTTGCTCACTGCATATACTATGTCTGATCATGTTTGACAGATTATTCACATCAGTGTTTCAATGATTGATTGATAACTTTCTATTTCTTCAGAGATAACTTGATATTCAACTTACTTCTTTGACTTTCAATAAACATTCTTCTTGAGCTGACATCTGTGATGCATCAATGTTTTAGTTGAACTGCAATTGCTCATGCTCAGAAGCTTGATGACTCGCTTGATATAGATGCTTTGATTGATTTAAAGAGTTCGTTCAGCTTTATTACGAGTTATGTGCATTTCTAGATATCACTCGATTGAGTCAAGATCTTTCATTTGAAAGCATTTTGCAAATTGCAGCTTCAGAGCTTGAATATTGAATATATTTGATTTTAGAATAAGCAGATCGTTCACATAGATGACGATAATGATGTCATTATCATGAATGAACATTGAATGATCAATTTCTATTCTTTGATAGTCGATGAAGATGAGATAAACTTTCAGAGTTGCATATCATTTTCAAGATATTTGTTTTAATTCATATAAAGTCTTGTTTAAATGACAGATCAAAAAGATTTCATTTGATTCTTTTTGCTCAAATCTCGACGATTGCTGCACTCAGATCTTCTCTTTTAAATGTGCTTCTAGAAAAGTGATGATGATGTTCATTTGTTCAACTTCATAGTCATATTTAATCGTCAATGCTAGAAGCATTTTGATGATCATGACTCTGATCATCGAAGCAAAGATCTCATCATAGTCAATTCTCTGCTTCTGATGAAACTTCTTACACATTCATCTAGCTTTGTATTTGATCATCTTCTCTTTGAGTTCTCACTTAATGATAGTTACTCAGCGCGTCAACAGTATTCATCAATTCGACGAAGATGTTTTCAGAGTAAAGATGTCATTTTTGATGTGAGCGTCAAGCTCACTTCTGAATGTGAGCTTTCATTGTTCTCAATCGAGACTAGCTCTAGCTTGTTTCACTGTTTGTGAAGTATTCAATTCAATTTGAACTTGATTTGCTCAACTGACAAAGTCTTAATTATGATCTCTGATTCAGAAATTATTTAATGTTCTGTAATCAACAGATTCAGCAATGACTCGTTTGAAATGTTTGCTTGAAGTATCAGATGCATCAGAATCGCTTGAGTTATCTGATTCACTTAATTTTAGTTCTAGTGATTTGCTTCTACTAGCTTTCTGTGAAGCGACTGATGTTCTTGTTTGATGATCGTTGATAATTTTCATGATCTTCGCATTTTCAGTGATTTTTATCAAGAAAGATGCATCGTCGATTTGATCATCAAAGCTTAGTATTGAAAAATCTTCATACTTTTCAACTTCGATGACTATCTCGTTTCATTGAATATGACTAGATATTAGTACGTTCTTCTCATTTCACAAGCGAAACTGATTGACTTTCTTATAGCTCAAGAACTGACATTTTAAGCTCTTGTCATCGAGTTTTCAATGAGCTTTCTTCACATGATGATAAACTATGCATTCAAACGTATGTAAATAGCTAAGATCAGACTTCTTGTCATGTCATATCTCATAGAGAGTTATTTTGTTCAACGCAATGATAGAACTTCTGTTCTTCAAATAGATGACAGTCATTACTGCTTCATCTCATAGTCATATCAACAATTTAACGCTAGTCAGTATAGCACAAGTTCGTTCAAAAAGAGTGCAAAAACATCGCTCTGCAACTTTATTTTGACTCAAGTTATATGATGTCATCGACTTTCATTTGATCTTATGCTTTTTGAGCAATTCAATGATTTGATGATCAGCATACTCATCTTCATTATCTGAACGCAGTTGATGAATCAAGATGTTTTGAATCTTCATCAATTTCAGATAGTTTCAAAGTTCATCTTTTAGATTGAACTTTCGTTTCAGTAGATATGTGATTGTATATTGACTGTAGTCATCAATGAAAGTAGCTACATATCTGAATTTTTCATCGATCTAAAATATTTTACCATCATCAACAAGATTCATATGTACTAGCTCATCTACTTTGATGACTCTGATGTGAGATTTTCAACTTGAGACTCGATTTTGCTTGTCTATGACATAAGTGTTACGAGCGTATCAAGACTAAAGAAGGCTGAAGCTTTAATCAATTTGCAGTGAACGCTAGCAAGTTCTCTACGTAATGATTAGAGCTAATCAGCGAGCTAGTCAGATTTGACTCAGATATGACTCAACACTCTTTTTCTTTCTCAACATCTTGTTCATCTACATCACATTCTTTTCATGTCACAAACACATCTCTTTCGAGCCTAGCGCAGTCTCTGAACATTACATAAATAAAAGCTTTTGTATCAATCTTCTTCTGTATTCTTAATATTCAGTTATAGCTATTTCTAAAGATCAAGCACTATCAATTCTGATCTTCATCGATTGTATCATTTAGACACGATTCTGACATTATATTAAGAATTCGTTAATCACATGATACTGATCTCATTACTCATTCAACATACTCATTTAGACAGAACGAGTTTAAAGAAATTCATTTATCTAATGATCAATGATAATCGAAAGATAGAACAACACTAGAGAGTTGAATAGAATCAACGACGAGACTGTTTGAATTGCTAGACTACTTATTGCTCATTAAGTACGCAAAATTCATTCGATTACGAGAATCACGATAAAGAATCTTCGTGAATTGCTCAAGAATCAAATCGATCGATAGATTCAATGATAAAAAATCTTCGTTGTTTGCTAGAAAATCAATCAAATCAACAAACAAATTTCATCTTCTTTGTTGAAGATTAAACATCTTTCTATACATCTTTCTTCTTCAATCGTCAAGCATCGTCATTCATTCAATCTTCTTTCAAACAAATTTTATCATGTCTAGTCGTTCATCTACTGAAGAGCATTTCGAAGAATTTCGAAATCGTTTCTCTCAAATCTTTGATGCTGATTCATCGAAATCACGAACGAAATCATCAAGTGCTGCATCATTCATTCATAAAGATGACGAATCATTCGCTGAAACGATAATACTCTTCATGTTCTACGAAATTTGAAAGACTCGAAGTCTAGTTCTTGATGAAGAAACAGATCGACTCTACGAGTTAGATAAACAACAAGAAGACGAAATCAAAGAGTTGAAGACAAGACTTCAAGCTAAGAAAATCACTTCTTCTGATTCTATCTACTCTGAGCGTTCTAGATCTCAAAAAATACCTGATTCTTCGCTGTTTACTGATGAAAAGAACTCTATTTGAAAGAACTGATACGAAAAAATTCAGAATAAACTAGAGATCAACGTCAATCTCTTTTCTAATGAACGAGTCAAATTGAACTATATACATTCTAGATTATTCGATGACGCAGCTGAGATCACTCAAGCTAGATGTGAACGTGACTGTGTCAATCTTTATATAATCATCGACGATCTTTTGAAAGAGCTAGCTCAGTTGTTCAATGACTCGAATAAGAAAGTCAACTTTCGTAGAAAATACTACAACTTGATTCAAGAATTCAAGAAATTCAGTGAATTCTATACTCAGTTTCAACATTTATCTTTCTATCTAGACTATCACGAGAAGCAACTGATCGCTGATCTGAAAGATAAAATTCATTCTCATCTTCGATTCATTTGAGTAGATCAACTAGTTCAATCTGATTCTCTAAAAGAAATTCGTTTCTATCTGATTCATTTGAATAATGATCAGCGAGTCATTCAAGAAATCAAGAACAAGATCAAACGCGTCAATGATCTTTTTAAAACTATCTTTCATAAAGTGACTGTTGTCATTCAATCAGTCGATCACTTGAAGTCTGATCAGCTAAAGTTGCACGACGCGATTTTAACTAGCATCAAAGAGACAAATATTCTAGTCGAAAGCTGTTTCATATGTCATAAATCAGATCATAGCTCTAAAGAGTGCTTCGATCAATCTACTAGAATCAATGCAGTGAATAATGAATATGATCGCTTCGATTTCAATTCGAATTTCGATTCAAAAAACTAGTCATCTTTTCAAAAGTCATCAAAGAGATAGAGATTATATCTTTGTGCAAACTAGATGAAATTCTATCGAAAGAAAATTACTTTGAAAAGTTGTTTCTAATTGATGCTCATCTCATCTCTCAGAATTAATCTTTCAGTCTTCGTTCTCTAATAGACAGTGATTCAGTCATTTACACGATCATACATTCTAATCTAGTCGATAAAGTATGCGAGAAACTGAGAATTCAATCTATATCACTGACAAAAGAGAAGCTAATAAGAGATTATGACGAAAAGATATCTAAGAAGATTATCACTCATAAAATTCTACTCAATCTCATCATCGAAAGTCATAAGAAATTGACTGTATCAATGTTGATAGCTGATATTGATTATCATGAAGTCATATTGAGTAAGCTCTGAATGAACAAAAACGAAATATTACTGAATATGTGAAATGACGTCATTGTTTTTTCGAATCAATTAAATACTTCTATTTCGATTTTTTCGATTTTTCTTAATTCAAAGCACTCAAGTTGATCGCGATCATCTTCGCTCTCTTCAATTATTCAGACTAAGATCTCTATGATGCTCAAATGATTCATTCAAGAAGAGTTATTCTCGATTCAAAGCATAAACGCAGCTTCGTTCAAGACACTGTTGAATCATTCAAAGAGAGACAAGATCGAGATCTTTGCTCTATTCATGACGAACATCAATAGAAAAATCGCGTACAATACTCAGTGCAATTTGAACGTTTTAAACGTCTTTTCAATCAATGAAATGACTCAGAATTTGAAAGATATTAAAGCAAAGCTGTCATCGAAATATCATGAGTTTCTAGATGTTTTTGATCGAGCTCAATTGAATAAACTATCTTCTCATCGCTTCTATGATCATAAAATCGAGCTCATCAGTGATTCAACATTCTCTTGCTGTCGAATTTATCAAATGTTCTCTGTCAAACTTCTGAAAGTAAAGAAGTACTTAAATGAGAATCTGTCAAAGAGATTCATCACTTCTAGTCAGACTCTCTATTTCTTTCTCGTTCTATTCGCTCTCAAAGCGAATGAAGATCTTCGATTCTGCGTGAACTATCAAAAGCTAAATGTCATTTTCAAAAGAAATAGATATTCTCTATCGTTGATAAACGAGATCATTGATAAAATAGTGAGTTGCAAGCATCTGACTAGATTGAACATCATATCAGCATTCAACAAACTTCAAATGCATCTTGATAGCGAGAATTACATCACTTTTATCACTGCTTTAGAAGCATATAAATACAAGATGTTATGATTCAAACTGACTAATGAATCGATCTTCTTTCAGCAATATATGAATGATGTTCTATGAAACTTTCTGAACGACTTTTGTCAAGTCTATCTAAATGACATTCTCATCTATAGCAAAACGAGAAAGAAACATAAAGATCACGTCAAACTAGTATTGAGTCGACTACGCGAAGCTGAACTGCAAATGAATATTCGAAAGTGCAAATTCAATGTGAAAGAAACTGTTTTTCTAGAAGTCATTGTATCAGAACTAGATCTTCGTATGAATCTCAGCAAAGTGACAGTCATAGTCAGCTGAATCACTTCGATCAATCTAAAAGAAATTCAGAACTTCGTGAGATTTGTTAACTTCTATCATCGTTTCATTAAGAACTTCTCGAAGCTAGTCAAATCATTCACTCAGCTGACTAGAAAGAACACATCTTTTGTTTAAAACAAGATCTGTGTTCAAGTCTTTAACAATCTAAAGAAACAAGTCAGCTCGATCTCAGTACTTCATCACTTCGATCTCAAACAACAAGCTATTCTGAAGATTGATGCTTCGAACTATGTAAAAGGTGAAATACTATCTCAGTACGATGACAAGAAAGTTCTTCATTCGATAATCTTCTACAGTAAAAGCATGATTCTCGCTGAAATCAATTATTACATCTATGACAAGAAATTGCTAGTCATTACTCAATGCTTCGAACACTGATGATTTGAGCTGAAATGCACTGAACTATTCATTCAGATGTTCATCGATCATCAGACTTTGAAGATCTTCATGAAAAACAAACAGTTGAGTTGATGACAAGTCAACTATCTGAACATTCTATCGAAGTTCAACTTTCAGATCATCTTTAAATCAGACAAAATGAACACTAAAGTCAATGCTTTAATCAGAATGTCTCTAGCGAACGTCTCTGAATCAGCTCAGCATCTTGAAAATCATTTTCAGACTATTCTGACTTTTAATAGAGTCAATGTTCTATCTATTGAATCGAAAGCAAATCTCTATCAACGAGTATGAATGATCAATCAAACAGATGAGCTCTGCAGCGAATATAGACAAGCTATGAACGAAAACAAGCTCAAATTTCATATCACTAAACTGAAGAACTGCAAAATCATTGACGACGTTCTATTTAGAAAAGATGTACTGTGAGTTTCTGAGAACATGCACACAAAATTACTACAAGAAGTGCATGATCAATCTTCAATCTCTCATCTCGACAATAAATGAATCATCGATCTAGTTCAGCGTTTCTACTATTGATCAAATCATTGAGCTACTATTCGATGATACATTCAAAACTGTCATGCTTGTCAGCGAAGCAAAGTCTCTAGAGATAGCATCAATGAACTTCATCATTCTCTCTCGATTTCACAGAAACGCTGAAAAAATATAGCTATGAACTTCATCACTGAACTATCTTTGTCAGAAGACTATAACGTCATTTGCATAATCATATGTCATCTCATCAAAGAATGTCACTATGTTTTCTGTCATTGAGAAGACGATGACATCTCAGTCAAAGAAACGATTTGAATTATGCTATGAAACGTTTATCGACTGCATGATCTACTCAGTTCTATTGTTTCAAACAGAGATTCTCAATTCATATTGACTATGTGAAAAAGTCTTTGCAAGCGACTGAGAATCACAGCTAGTCTATTCACAGTCTATCATTCTGAGATCAACGATCAATCGAAACGAGTCAATCAAGACGTCGAACGCGAACTTAGAACCTACTGCAATTACATGCAGAACGACTGAGTCAAATGAATATCTATGATGAAGTTCAGTGACAATTTCAATACCTTCTCGACCACTTCAATGATTTTCTTCTACTTCAATAAAGAATTTCACCTCCGAATGAGTTTCGATTCAGATACGACTGACTACGAAACAACTCATGAACGACTTGAAGTCAGAAAAGCAGACAATATTGCCATCCGAATGAAAGAGCTACTGAACTTCGGCCGTCAACAATTGAAAAAGACGAAGCTGACCATCGAAGTTCAGGTCAATAAACATAGACGAAACGTCATCTATGAAGTAGATGACTGAGTTTGACTATCTTCTAGAAACGTCAAGACAACAAGATTCTGCAAAGATTTGAAAGACAAACAGCTAGATCTCTATCAAATCACTGTCAAAGTGGGTATCTTCTATCACCTTCGTTGTTACGATTCTAGCTACGCACCTTCGTTGATAGCTATGTTGATGGCTATGTTGATGACTATCCTGAGAGCTATCGCCGATCGCTCGCCGCTAGAGCATAGGCTTGTTCCGAAGTCAACTTTATTCAGAGTTAGCTTATGTTCTTCTGAGTCATATAGATAGTCGGTTCTTCCCTTCTAGATACTTTTCTTTCTTAGCATTTATATACTCGTTACATTACACTCATATGACTCGCTCTATGCTGGCCCCTAACATTATATAAATGCTTCTTCGTTACAGGCGAAGTGAAATAATCTGCATCGATTTCTTCGAATGCTTCTGCTAGTAGTTCTTCAATTCTCTATCGACTTTGATCTAGCGGCTTGCGTTCGTGCAGCAGCACTCACCTTTCTCCCCTCGTGAGCTGATTCAGCGAGGATAAACAAAAGATTCGGACTCGTGCGCTGATCAGCGAGTATAAACAAACGATTGGAATCATTCGACTAGGTCAAAGATCAGCGGATTAATCGTTCATTCAGATTCGCAAGAGATTCTTCGAATTTGTTGAACAATCAAACGGGACCAGTCATAGAACTGCGTGAAGTCTCTATCTCGAGGAGCAAACCCCCAGTGAGCCTGCTTCAATGGCATCGTCAATGCGATGGCCTACTCGCTCTCATCGCTCTACCCATCAGTGGACCTGATCATACGTTCACGTGCAACTAGTGAGCCTGCTACAATGGCGAGCCCAAAGTCGATCTCTTCGATGAGCAAGTCGATCAGTGAGCCTGCTTCAATGACACTGTCAATGCGATGATCTATCTCCTCATCGTTCTACCCATCAGTGGACCTGGTCATACATCCACGTGCAACTAGTGAGCCTGCTACAATGGCACCTTTCGTCAATGCGATGACCTACCTACCCACATCGCCCTACCTACCAGTGAATCGGTCTGCCGACTCGTTCGCGTGCAACTAGTGAGCCTGCTTCAATGGCACTTCTACCTCGCATAGTGAGCCTGCTACAATAGGCATTTCGATTCTACACAAGGCTAAGGAAATACATTCATGCGGACATGAATCGTTGAAGAGGGGGGGTAATGTTACGATCCTAGCTACGCACCTTCGTTGGTAGCTATGTTGATGGCTATTCTGAGGGCTATCGCCGATCGCTCGCCGCTAGGGCATAGACTTGTTCCGAAGCCAACCCTATTCAGGGTTAGCTTATGTTCTCCTGAGTCATATAGATAGCCGGCCCTTTCCTTCTAGATACTTTCCTTCCTTAGCATTTATATACTCGTTACATTACACCCATATGACTCGCTCTATGCTGGCCCCTAACATTCGTCTATCAGTCAGCATGAAGCATCTGCATCCGATGTTCAGCTCGAAGCTACTGCGACCGTATTCAGAAGATTCTCTACCAGAACAGCATTCAGAACCACTCAGGTCAATCACTATCGAAGACGATGAACACTGAGAGATAGACGATATATTGGACTTCAGACGCTATCGAGGCCGAATACAGTACAAAGTCAAATGAACAGACCTAGATAGGAACGACGAATGGTACTATGCCGATAAAGGGGAATTCGATGGCTCAGAGGAAGTTTTGGACGAATTTCATAAGCTATATTCAAACAAACCGCGCTAAATATCGGAATAACTATCAACAAAAGCGAGCAGATAAACTACATTCATGCGGACATGAATTTTCGAAGGGGGGGGTAATGTTACGAGCGTACCAAGGCTGAACAAGGCTGAAGCCCTAATCAATTCGCATCAGGTTTGGCTCAGATATGACTCAGATATGACTCAGATATGGCCCAACACCCTTTTCCTTCCCCAACACCCTTTTCTTTCACCAACACCTTGTTCATCTACATCACATTCTTCCCGTGTCACAAACACATTCCTTTCAGGCCTAGCGCAGCCTCTGAACATTACATAAATAGAAGCTTTTGTACCAACCTTCTTCTGTATTCTTAATATTCAGTTATAGCTACCTCTAAAGATCAAGCACTATCAACTCTGATCTTCATTGATTGTATCATCTAGACACGGTCCTGACAGATAGTCGACTTAACATAATCGATTATCGAAGTTTTTACTGACAAAGAAGTAGCGCGTTTATCAGATATGACAGTGACTTTGATGATGACAATGCAACGTTCGCTGCAAAGCTGATAATTGACTTGTTGTTTACTATTCACATCTTGAAGAAAGATTCTTAAGCGAGTGAGCGAAGTAAAGTTCTTTGAACAGATTGATAAATCGTTCTACAAGCGATTATTGATTTTATTCTGAAGATCGCTCATCAGAGTGCAATCGTTGTATTCGAGATAGCTGAATAGCTTCATAAAGTCGAAGTAGAAGACATTGAAAGACTTGTCTGCTTGTCTCAGAGCGTTGTACTCGCGATGACACTTTCGATTCTTATTCAGTTCATCGTATATTTCTTTCAGATGCTCAAATAGCTCGTCGATTGAGATGTATGAATGCAAAGCATCATGTCAATGTCGAGCGAAGATGTGCTCAGCAGCATCATCTTCTAGTCTAGATATCACATAAACAATACAGATATTCTCATTATTGAAGTGATCGACATTTGTCTGAAGCTTATCGTCTATCTTGACTCTTCAGCTGTCTCATGTCGATTCATCTTCATCAGTGAATATAGATGAGTTCAAAAACTTGAAGAACTTGTGATGATCATTGTTGAATAGAGTGAATGACTCTCGTCGAGTATGATTCTTGATAGAAGCTCGAAACTTCGTACACTGTCGAGATCGAGATTGATTCGCTGAACACTGTTTCTTTTTGAGACTCAATACTTTCTCTCGTAGTTCAGCGATAGTCTTTTCTTGAGTGTTTATTGTCGTTTGATTGATCTCTAGCTCATCAAGTCTCTTGATGTGATTGACTTGTAGATCGATTCATTGCTCGTTGAGTTTCAAAGTCATGTCTCGTTGATCTCTTAGCTCGATCAGCATCTTGATGATCTCGTCTGACTGATCAATAGTTCATTGACGAAGTTGTTGACTCATGTTGATGTCTCATGAGATAGCGACATTCTGAGATTTCGCTGAAGCATTGAAAGAAATAAGAAAAACTCGTCTACTAGCAGTGCTTCTAAGCAGACGAGCTGTTTGTGACTCGACTGATTCAGAGTCGCGTGTTATTGTGAGAGAGATAAAGATAGATAGGTAGATTATGATAAGATTTAATAAATTTGAGTAAATTTGAATGTGTGTTTTGATGAAAGTAATTCGAAGAATCTCTTGCGAATTTTCTGAATAGAAGTAGGTTATTTCGTATCGTCTACACGTTGATAGCAGAGTAGTTGATCAGCATTTATCTACTGTTAGAAATCGGCATAGAGCGAGTCATATGAATGTCATTTAACTAATAGATAAATGCTAAGAAAGAAAAGTATCTACAGAAAAGAACTCGATTCTTTATATGTGCGTTTCTCAGCTCTGTGCTAGGCTCGAAAGGATTGACGTCTTACACATATGATGCAGAGTTTCAAGAACATCACTACTAGCTTGAATGCTCACTAGGCTCGATTAGAATGAAACTCAGGTCAGAACTAGAAAGAATAGACGAGAGCTAAAATCGTAACATTTTCGAATTTTCGCTTCTTATCATTAAACTGAGCTATCATACTTTTGAAGCTGAAGTTCTTCTCTGAATTTGATTGCTTGTCATGATTGACTAAGACGATAGTCATATCATAAATTAATAGATCGAATTTGTTGATCTTGATGCTCTGTATCAGATCGAAGATGTATGATTCTAGACTTTCGTTAAAATCTAGAAGAAAGAGATTGCTCAACATTCATGATTGAATTGTTTTTTCAATGTCTGAGCACTTGATGACGATTTACTTGAGCGAGTTCACATAGTTCTGAATGAATTTGAAATTCAATTGCTTTGTTTGAGTCAGTTTCTTGATTGTCAGAAATAGAATGATCAAATTCGACTGTTCATATTGAGTCTTCAGAATAGATCACATTTTGATGATGCTTTCTGCTTTGATTATATGTATTCTGAGTTTCTTTTCGCAGCTGAAGTCAATTATATCGCTGACTCTGTCGTTTCTATCTTCTCAATGTTGAACATCAGTGATATACTTCTTTTTATCTGCTGTTGAGACGTCGAATGACAGTGATGTTGATTTCTTCAGCTTCTCTGAGATGATCATTCAGAGACCTTTGACTTTCAAGGCATTGATTATATTCTTCTTTCATGACTCATAGTTCTCGCTTCTCTTTAGCTTCGAGACACGATAGTTCTTCGAACCTTTCATTGTGATTGAGGTATGAGGGTTATTTTGTGAAATATGGTCGATAGAGAAAGTTTCGTCGATTTGATGACAGCGAGTTCGATGCTTCGAATTCTGCCCTTAGATTTGTTTGCGATAGCGGAATAGAGCTAACCCGGGCTCATAATCTATTGATATATGAGGGTCAGAGCGAATATGTGCATGTAGATATATTGGTTGAACTATCTAGTAGGTAGAGCATATATGATAGAGCATACAGATGAAGGAAGAAGTGGGAGGACGGATAAATACCCCTAGCGCCAAGCCGCTTCGGCCGGAGCGGAAATAACTAACCGCCGGGGTATACGTATGAGCATACGTATGTTCATACGTATGTGCATACGTACCCCGTTTCCAACAGCTAGCTCGTGCGTGTGGTAGGTACTCGTGCTGCCGTCTCCTGAATGTTTAAGAATATTTGCTCTCTTGTAGAATGCTAGTACGTAGCAAATCGAAGTTAAATAGCAAGATGGAGATATACGAAACAAATTAGCAGGGGATGGGGTTTTCATTTTTATGGCTGTCAATCTCTAATTCTCTATAGTACATACTTTCCAGCTGGCCATCTCCGTCAAACCGTCATAGTACCAAACTAGGAGCTTACTTCTCCGCCGCCTGCTGCGCTTCTTCCTCTGGGACCTCGTGCAGCTTCTTTACCCTCCATGCTTTATCCTTATAGATAGCTTGCAAAATCTCCTGAATCATCTCCTTACAATCCCCAATGGCCCAGTCCAATATGTTGTCTATATCCTTCTCAAGCTCATTCAGCTTGACCGCAATGATCAAGCAGCATTTTGGTAGGGAGGTGCATGTGATAGATGATTGTGTCGTTGTGTTCTGGATGTCCAAGAGGACATGTCTACTTATAGGGATATTTTGAACTTCATTACTCGAAGATAGAAAGCAAGATAGAGTAGAACAACGCAGATTGCAGAGAGTGACATTTTTCATTTTTTGTGCCTATGGAGCTCTATTCGACAAAGTTCCCAACTGGCCATTCCTGTCGAATGGTCGTAGCTCCGACTCCAATGCTCGCTCATGCGCCAGATAGTTCATCTCCCTCTTCGCTGACGGCCACCCACTTTCTCTTGATCTGCCCCTTCCGAATTCCAAGTCCTCCATGACCGGAAACCCCATCTGATGCTTTGGCTTTGCGGATTTCCGCCAACAACTCTTGGATCTTCTCTTTCCGTTCTCCGATCCCCTAGTCTATCACATTGTCCGCGTGTTTCTTCATCCGGGCTAAGTCACTACCTACATCCAACCAATAGACGGCTGGCTTGTTCATATGGTTAACGGCGGCGCCATCGTCTTTTAGATAAGCCCAATTGACGAAAGTTCTCCATGACTTGGCTGCAGGGTCAGAGAGAACAACCACATTCGAATGTCTGCACCTTTCTTAGTACATTTACAAGGCCTAAGATCATCGAGGCTTCGTAATCCATGAATTAGCACAGCTGCGGCAACGCTTGCCTTGTTCCACATATCATCGGAACCGCCTGAATATGATGAATGATCTCTATACTCGACTACTAAGAAGGGATGGTAGGCGCCCCGTGACAGGTTCGTAAACATGGGGTACAAATCGTTAAGAGCTTGCTCCACTTCTGTGACTGCCAATCTGCTCATACCATAAACAAGATTTGGTTTGGGCGTCAGAATGGGCGGTAGGATGTTGTCAATAAGATCTCTCAAAATCCTACTTTCCGTCTTCAATACCGGCAAGCAAGGCGTGCGGAAGGGCTTGTTCCTATCATACTTTAAAAAATCTTCGTCCCAGCTTCTCGGCATCCATTCTTTGTTCTGCAAACCTTCTCGCACTTTGGTACCATACGAGCGTCTTGAAGAATTTCCACCCAAACACATCTAGAAAAGCTCCCATGTCTGACAGCATAAATCCGTCAGTGGTAGCGATGAGTTCCTTCTGGGCATCATCACCCATTTCAGATTTTCTTTCTCCTTCGACCACCTTCATAGCTTCTTATTTTATCTTTGGATGGTTCTGAAGCGCTTGTCTGTCGTCGATAAAGTATCTGTTACACTGCATAGCTCTACTCGTTGCATGCAATGATGGTTCGTTCGGCTCGGATGCGCTGTTCGAAGATTCTTCTGTATGGGACGTTGCTTCTATGCGGCGCCGTTCGTTAGACATTTCGTCGCTAGGGGCAGTGGATCTCTCTAAGCGGCGGAGGTTGGATTTTGTGAGAGGTTGATAAACGCCTATCGATGGCGCGGTGTGTGAAGATATGTGAACGTCCGCATCATTCGGCTGAAGCAACAAAGGAACATCTTGCCCGGATGCACTGATAGCGGACATTGTGTAAGAAGAAAGCCTAGGTAGCAAGAGGTGAAAACTTCTTACGGTGCCAGTTGAACAGGAATGAGACCAATATATCGAAGCGATCGTGACGGAAACAGAGTAATACGGCGCCAGCAGATATCGATCAACAATCATAAGCTAAAGCAGGGCACTACAGCTGAGATACAAGTAGTGACGTTGGGTGAGATGGTGGGAGGTGACACTGAAGAACATAGGTGGAGCGATAGAGCAAATACCTAGTAGGAGTACGTGAGTGGTGTTGTGTGCTAGACTACCCTTTCCAAGGATTTTGCGTGAATAGGGTTGTATTGATTAATCCTCACTTTACTCCGTACTACGGGCCTACTACGGATTGGAACCGTGTATATCCCACACTAGAAGGACATAGTGAACAGGACAAATAGAATTGGTTAGGCAGACCATAGGAAGCTGTGCCTTGAGTTCAGAAGTCTACATTGTGACTGAGTGTGGAGATACCACGATGATTTTTAGGACTCAGATTGGTGGTGATATATCGTAAAGCCTGAAACCCTAGAAATTCGCGCTACGCTGCTTTGAGAAAACGAAGCGAGCGAACTGACTGTCGGTGTTCAGCGAGCGAGCTCATCAACTACCACGACTCCATGTGACCTCGAAGTTTCTTGCACTCGGCAATGTACTCAAAGCAATGTCTACAGCAAAGCGAAGACGGGGCGAATCACTTCATCTCGAATTGCCCAATGGAATGCCAGCCGAATTGCCGCCTCTTGCGGCCTTGTTCCTCGTGCTTTTTGACGCCAAAGCTGGGTAGGCTTAGTGCAGACCCAATTTGAACAGATGATTCAGACTGAGAGGGTGAGGATAGATATACGATAGCATGGGAGCAGTCCATACCGGGCCGTACGTTAACAAGTCTCTGAAACCCAATTGAACCACTGCTGAGGATCATGTAGTGGAGTTGAGCGGAAGCGTCGAGTACAAGTCGATGCCTTCCGGACTCCATAACGTGCAGGAAGATTTAGTGTAAGCTGTGTTCAGAAAAGTGCTGCCATGATCTGACCGTGGCAACAGCTACTTCATCCACGAGGATGAATACGTAGGCATCAGCGCCTTTGTCAATGAGCCCGCGGGTGAGTCGGAACGCAATGCATTAATGCTAGCAGTGGGCGCACTGGTGCCGCTGAGTCACGGAAGGCTGGGCAAGAGCTGGAAACATGCTGAGGGATTGAAGGGACTGGCAAGGTGCATATTTCGATAAAGCCTATTCGGTGTGGCTGCGTTCTGAATGTGTGACTTAGGGCGCTCGCTCAAGATTCGCACAATACCAAGGTATTAGAAGATTTCTGGACGACGCATCGAGATCAGGGTGACGAGGGTTCACCGAAGTCAGGGCTTCAGAACGGCTCTTCCTCCGTCGAAAAGGTCAATCGAAGACAGAATCAGCCATCCTCAAACGGCCAACTACGGACGCGCAATCGCGCAGTCTCAACAGCGTCAGCCCTCGCTCCACCAGGACAGTCTTTATCACCCCATCATCCCGCATTATCCCTGCCAACTTTCCTAGATACATTTGGTCCACTTATATTTCCCTTGTACAAAGCGGCATTATTGAGGAAAAGGATATTGCTCGTCGGGCAGGCTCCTGTAGAAATATACTGCGATTTTGGTGAGCTCGACTATGTCTGTAGAATTGCTGATGGCTAACAAAGAACCGACAGTATACGATATTTCAGTCTTGTCTAATATACCCTCTTCAGTTTCTGATCTTCTTCCACTCGAACCTCTTCCGATTCGCCTTCGCCCACTTTTCTCGGTAGGTGTTCATGATATTGAAACTCTATCACGAGGGTCTCGCGAACCGAACAAGACTACAGAAGATGCGAGGAATGATGACACTGGATACGGCTGGGTTGGATGTACCACAGACGACATCCTGGCTACAAAGGACAATCTTTACGACGCTCTTGTCTCAATACCACCATTGTACATGAAACAAGCTAAGGAGAAGGTATGGCCTCGACTTGAGATGAAGAGGGGAACAGAGGTGAAGGCTACCCAGCGAGATCTGAGAAGATATCGCGCCTTACGGAGGGAGCTACGACGTAATCAAAACAAGGGTCAAGGACGGTCACCATTCACCTCCAAGGCAAATGCTAGCGATGAAGAGGATCCCATCTCGAACCTGCCAATTGAGAACACCCAGGAAACATTCGACGATGCCTCTTCTACTAGTGATGGAAAGCTAGTAGAACCGCAATCGTGGTCAGCGCTAGCTTATTCTTCGTTTATTTGGTGGGCGTCAGCAGGTGAAAGACGCACAGATCTCGAAGAGGAGGCGGAGTACGATAATGCCCTGCTCCGCGACCTAGACCGATTTCGGGATTTTTCACCAGACCGCCCAAGATCAGCAAGATCGCCAATGATGTCGAGGGGACTAGGGGATCCGGACGTGGGAGTGGAGATGACGGTCATTGCATACTTTCATCGACTTACCGCCCTAATTCTTGGAACGATTGCAGAGATAGTCGACGCTTCGGATAAGGCTGAAGAAGAGCAGCAAGCAGACCATTCCATCAATAGTGGGGGCGGTGATGTAGTCTTCATAGCAAGTGAGGACATGGCTCGGATGGGGTTGGACATCTGGAGCGAAGGTGATAGGCGATTTGTAAAGGAGCTGGTGGAACTGTATTGGGGGAGGGAAGCGGACGTGCAAGGAGCGAGAGTAGAGTGCTGTGGGGTGAGAATCTGTTGATGCATTATGTTGTACTATAGGGCATGAGGATCGGATCAAAAGTCTGTAAGGTTCCTTACTCTTCTTACTGAAAAAGGCTCAGGACATGCATTCGAGCTCAGTTCTAGCAGGAACATGAATGACAGATACGGTGTGCTAGGCTTTTGTTTTTTGATGAGAGATCCCAGAGCTACATCCAACATACCAGAGGGCTTCCTACTGTCGAAGACAAATGTTAGGGCGGCCAAGGAACCCAAAGTAGCTAGACCAATCTTCTGACTCTTGAACCTCGGCATCTCCACAATTGACGGCATCTCCGCAAAACCGTTGATGGAGTCAATAACTTCAATTCCCTTACCCATTGACAGTCCATTATCTCCTTTCTACTTTCCTCCCTAGAACCTCATCATGGCCGACGAAGCAAAAGCCCAGACGCAGCTCAAGGACTTCAAGAATATCTTCTCCCTCGATGGGAAAGTCGCCGTTGTAACGGGCGGGTCTCGGGGCCTGGGTCTGCACGCTGCATCTGGGTTCGTACCCTCTCTCTTCTCTCAATTGCTCTAATAAACGTTTCATTCTGACCGCCTCAGCCTCCTTCAAGCTGGCTGCTCCAAAGTCTACATCACCTCCCGCAAAGCCGCCGCCTGTGAGCAGGCCTGCGCCGCCCTCAATGCCCTTCCAAACAAACGCCCCGGTGCCGTTGCCATCTCAGTTCCTGCCGACAGTGCGAAGGTGTCAGATGTCGAGGGGCTTGTGAAGGAAGTCTCGAAGACGACTGACCATGTCGATATCCTGTTCGCGAATGCGGGGGCGACGTGGGGGGAGAAGTTCGATACGCATCCGGATTCAGCTTTCGCGAAGGTTATGGATTTGAATGTTAAGAGTGTGTTTAATACCATTAGACTGTATGTTCAGGATCCTTTGCCCTCGTGTTCGTGCGGGGAGCGCAATGGAAGTAATCGACTAATCAATACCCCCGAAGGTTCGCTCCCCTTCTCCAGAAAAAAGCTACTGTCGAAGACCCCTCTCGAGTATTAGTCACCGCATCTATCGCTGGTCTCGGCGTTGGTAGTCTCGGCGAGAACGCAACGTTTGGGTACTCCGCCTCCAAAGGTAATCCGCCCCGTTTTCTCCAACCTTCCAGCAATTCACACACACTGACCACCCGCAGCCGCCGCTATCCATCTAACCCGCAACCTCGCCGTAGAGCTCGGCCCCCGCCACATACTCTGTAACAGCATCGCCCCGGGCTTCTTCCCCTCCAAAATGGCGTCCGGCTTAATGGAGTTACAAGGCGGCGAAGAACTGATGGCGAAGCAAAATCCCAACGGGAGACTGGGTATGCCCGAAGATATTGCAGGTACGGTTGTGTATCTGTGTAGTAGAGCGGCAAGCCATCTCAACGGAGCGAATATTGCGATAGATGGTGGGGCTTTGTGGTCGAGGGGGAGGTTGTAGGTTAAAATGGACTAGTCGTTAATTTTTCCTTTGTTAATTTCTTCTTTCTTCTAATTCATAGCATATAACGTTCTCCATCTCCATACCTCGCCTTATATGTTTCTCTCACCTATTAACCCCTTTCTCTGATTGCGTCCTTGCCGTTCTCTGCAGCTACAAGGGGTACCTTTGTGATGAAAGATCAAAGGAGCTTGACATTTTCCGGCTGCCGAAAGAGAAGCAACCGGGCAGTGGAATTCATGCACTACTATGTTATGTTACCTGTGGCTACCTACCTACGATTCCGAAGACGCTGTTGGTGGCCCTGAGTTCATCTGTTGGGTTCGGGGGAGAAGGAACGTCCCAAGTGTGCGTATTCATCACCAGATGGCGCCGATACCTACCTAAGGTACCTACCCGATGAAGAACTGCTGGTTGAGATTGCCCGTCCTCTGTTGTACGTATGGGAGGAATTTGGACCCCACATCACTACACAGCAGTAGTATTAAGATAGTTCTATCCTCCTCAACGCATAGGAATCGACATCCCGATGGATACACACAGATCGATCAACAAACATGTAAAAATTCGTCATACATTTTCTATCGTTACCCCTGTACCAAACGATATTCTCCCAAACCGGCGTATCATCTACACCCCATGACTATCTACACCACCCTTTTGTCCTTTCGCAAAATCTACTCATCGAACCCATATATATATATACTAGAATCGTAATCATGCCAGGAATAATACATCCCTTCGTAAAAGAATCGATCTTCCTTGTACCCTACTGCATGCATGAAACCCTAGAGCGCGTGCCCATACGCCCCACCTCCCCCATAACCGCCCGGCTGGCCCTGCCTATCGCTACCTAAATTCATATGCATAATCGCTTCCTGCGGCCACTCATCCTCTTCGTCTCCCACCCCGGCCCCGGCTCCTGTCGTGTTCGCGACTCGAAGTCCTCCGCCACCTCCACCATTTCCAATGCCCCTTCCAGTGGAATACTCCTGCGACTGCTGCCGCGGTGGAAATTGCGGCCGTGTGTTTTCGAGAGGGCGAGATAGAATGGGGTCGGTGTCGTAGTGGGGTCGTACTGGCGGGTTCGAGGAGAGTGGATTGTCGTAAGCGAGCGGGGAGAATTGAAAGGCGTGTTCGGGTGGTTCAGAGTGATGGGAGGTATGAGAGTAAAAGTCGTCTTGTGGTGGTTCCTCAGGAGTGTGAAGGTAAAGTTCCGCGTCGTTGACGAAATTAGAGCGGATTTCGGTGGGCGTCTCGTCTCTGTCTTCTTCTGCGGGAGGGAGGGGTGGGGACTCGACGATTGAGGATTCGTAGGGAGCGGGCATCTCTGAAACTCCGGCCGGTAAGGGGGCAAAATCCTGCCGGGGGTGCTGGCGAGGATGTTCGGTGATGGTCTCCACGTTCTTCAGCGAGCTACCGATTCCTCGAACACTACCTACAGCGCTCCTGGGTTCAGCGACTTCAGTGATTTGACTATCCGCCCCGTCCGGATCACGGATACCGAACTGCGCTATTGTCCTTAGTTTGCGGGTTACCCATGATGCAAGTATTTTACCGCGCTGTTTTTCCCCAAGACGAGAGCGTGGGAAATCGCCTCTTGACACGAATGCGACAATGTCGACCACAACTTGGTGTTCGTTTAGGACGGCGTCGACGATGACGGGAACGATGGAGGCGAGGTACGCTTTTCGGATAACTTCAACGAGGACGACTACTAGGCCGCCGGCCTGAAAGACGGCGCTGTTGTGAATGAAAGTGGTTAGTTACCGACGTTGGTACTCTGCAAAGGGAACTGAGGTCAAGACTTACCATCCGCCTGGCAGGATGTTGCGGTGGCATTTCTCGATGGAATACTCAATATCCATGGGGAAGTGGCTCAGTCCATTGACCTCGAAAGTTTCGCCTATGCCTCCGAGCACGAAGAGGACTTGCATTTCTACCTGTTGACCTCCGGGACCAATGGGCCGTGTGACATTGTGCAAGAAGCCTAGGTCTCCCGTCCTGACATATGTGACATGAGGATCGCCATCGACAGTCCGGCCATTGAACCTCTCAGCGTCAAAAGCATCTTTGGATCCATAAAATGACTTGACGCAAGCTTCAGACTGCACCCAGATCTCCCCGTACTCACCTATATGGCACAGCAGACGAGTTTCCGGGTTCACGATAGCGATCTGGGTGCTTACCGGAACCATGCCAGAGTCTTGGACAAGGAGTGCGGAACGATCTGTGTCGGGATCCACGGGGTAGACGAGACCTCGCCTTAGAGCGCGGGTGTCGAGCCATAATTCGATAGGCTCGATGCACATGTATGATCGAGAAGCAACCATTGGATTTAGGACGTGCGAGTATATAGTATTTATGGCTGTACGGTCTAGACCAGTGCCGGCGAAATGCAAGCGAACCCTCTGGACTGTTTCTTATTAGCTTGTAGCTTCAGTGCACGAGCTTGGTTGCATTTCACTTACAAACATCGACTCTAGGCCTGCCTTCCGTTGATATCATCATATTCTTGAGTTCGTGCAGTGTAAACCCCTTTCCAGGCATCGTGGCCATGGCGTGATCCAGCATCTGGCCTGTAGCATAGGTGTCTTTGATCTTGTACCGAGATAATGTGAGGAATAGGGATTGAGGGTTTGAGGCGAAGTCGACGGGTGACACTAGGTATGTAGGAGCGCCGACAAAGACACCCATCAAGCAAGTATGCACAAAACCCAATCCCATGGTACTCCGGACACAACCAAGTACAGGCCTGGAACTAGTCATCTGACACGTCTCTTTTTGTACCTTGCATGTGCCCATAATGGTATCATGACCAAGCTGGACTGCGACACGCCGCTGATCTGCGGTCCAATATGTCCAGATTAATACAGGATAGTTGGACTTGACCCATGCGGGTTTCACCGTAAAGCCTAACTCTCTACATCCGCTCGATTGCTTGGTAGGTTTTGTGGTATTATATGACGGAGGTATAACGACTTTGAGGACTTGAGCGGACTGCTTGATATGTTGCGAGACGACTTTCAGCTTTAGGAGGTGATCAACTTCCGCGTTGACCAAAACGGCCTTGACTCGAAAATCCGTCACTATATGAAGGAAGGCGGGTGCATCTTCATTCAATCGATTCTGGTCCAATGGTGCCATGGGAACTGCTACAGCTCCAAGACAGAAACAGGCATGAACAGCGTACACGAACTCCTCTGAATGTGTATACATAAGGATCACATGGTCGCCAGCTCGAATTTTGGCTTTGTTCTGAAGATGTAAGGCAACCGCAGCGACCTTTGTATCGAACTTCTTCCAGTTCACTCCTCTGCCCTCTTTTCCTCGCCCGTCAATCGTACAGTAAGCTAGCTCTTCGGCTTGCCGTGCAACGCGCCACTGCAGGAGGTCTACAATGCTAGAGAAGTTATTCAATGGCGTTGAGGTTCTATCGTCAATAACCACTTCTCGATAATCAACTCCGGAGTACTGTTTCTCTTGCATGGACAAAATATCTTGCCTTGCAGCAGTTGAGGTTTGTGACCATATTCCGCCGACAGGGTCCACCCCAACAGGCAGGTTCAGCACAGACCGTTCTACCCCAAATTTAACATGAACACAGGGTAAGATGCCCAAATCGAAATCCCTCCGGCAGAGCATATTGCCTATCTCCTTTCGACCATTTTTGAAGACCCTTGGTAGTGTATTAGGAGCCGTGATCATTACGCAATAGATCCGAAGATGATGCTCTTGGTAGAGGACCTCCATGCAACGTTCTGACAAAGAATCTAAAAGGGCGGTGTCGAGCTGTCGTGGCGGGCCGCCAGAAGTTGTGGGTGCCGTAGAAGCAGCGGTGGACTCTAGTAAGATGATCGGCAGATGCTCATCGTTAACGAACACATCAAATGCTGAGCAGTCATGTATCTTAGGTACGTTCTTCATGATGCTGAGGACAAGGTGCTGTACAAAGAAGTATCGGTATTCTGCCACCTCCATACCGTGCTCTACCCATTCGACCTTCTGCCGCAATCGATCTTCGTAAAGCCCGAGAATAAAAATCTTGCCTTCGATGACGGTACCCAGCAGTCCCGTCCGAAGAAACTCCGGTTCCACAGCCATTGGAGTAGGATTCCCTTCCTGAAACTTGTACGGTCGAGCGTGAAAAATAGTTTCTGTATGTTTGGGTAAAGCCCAAAAGCCACCCGATAGTGAAGGAGAATCGACCCAGATCTCTCCAATGACATAAGGAGTACATAGCAAGCTGGTTTCAGGGTCTACAACTGCTAATGTCGCATCCGGGATTGGATATCCGAAAGCTCCCACGCGAACTGTTCCCGGCTCGCTTGCAGCCCTCTTACTGGCTTCCTCGCCCATGGCTACCACAACGACCTCATTCGTCTTCAAAGATTCTTTATCTAGGAGCACTTCACTGAGCTCCGTGCGCCCCGTCTCATGCGTTGGCTGTGCCGCTCCACCACCAATCAGGCTGCCATAGCCGTTCGAAGGTATGACGGGCTTCACATCCTTCTTCTCGTTTTCGTCATCTTCATCGTCTCTTTCAAGATTTTTCAATGGACAACCCATCCTCTCCTCTCCGCCTAGCCAGTCTCGCATAGAAATGACCATACCACCATGCTCAGGGAGACAAAGCATCGGAGCAACTACCTCTCTGGCTCGGGGATTTCTTAGTGGTCTAAGCCACCTGTCTGCCAAAAGCTCATGAAATTCGCAATCAATTGTTAGGGTATCGATCAAACATAGTTTTACACTTGAGAAGTTAGGTTCGAAGTTTTTCTTGAAATTCCGGGTCGTCATCGGATCGGATTGATAATTGTATGCGGCACGCTTCAGACCTGGGTAATCCGCCGCCATGAGAGTAGCTTTATACTTAGTAAGGAGATTCGCATAAAGACCTGGAGTATCAACAGCACGAGCTTCCATCCAAACAGTGGTGTGGCCCCCATAAACGGTGAGAAGCGTCCCAAGTATCAATCCAATGCCCTGGCGAGGGTCCAAGTAACTCAGAAGCACTTCGCCTGTTACACCGCCCGCCATCAATCTCCCGGCTCTGTCCCGCAGTCCTGCATTGAACGTGTCGTTACTATTGTTAGGGACGGTTGCAACAATGGCACTTAGACACGCCATCTGGTGCATTATGGTCCTATGACTCATTACAACACCACGTAGGTCGCCTGTAGGAGCCTTTGAGAATTCTATGTATGCAAGATCAGGAACAACGAGAGGGGGAACCTCATCCTTTTTCTTGGGATGGAAGCTTCCAAACTCGTTTGTCTTCCACCATTCTACGCCACGCGGCCAATTCAGTTTGTTTGTAGTGATATCGCGTTGGAAGTTCTTGAGGTTCGAATCTGTAGTTAGAGCCAAATGCGCCTGTGTTGTGGTAAGAACTACATTCAATCGTGCATAATCATTCAGATCGTTTATTGGGACCGCAACAACGCCTGCAATGAAGCAGCCCATGAGGGCAACAGCGAAATCAATAACTTCGGTATCCCGGTAGATCAAGGCCACTCTATCACCCCTGTACAGATTACTCTTCTCTCTTACCACCTGCGCTACTTTTTCAGCCCTGCTGGCGAGCTTTTCCCAAGTGATTGACGACGTCTCTTTCCCTCTCTGGTCCAGGACCCAGTAAGCAGGCTGTCGAGGAATTGTGCGAGCTCGATGGCGGAGGACTGTTGCGATGTTGTCAAATTTAGACATGGGGACATTTCCGTTGTGGGGATCGTAAACAGCAAAGGGAACATCTCGAGGTTCCAGAGGCAGCAGATGGTCTACAGCGCCAAACGAAGGCAGGTCACTATTCTTCAGCATTGGAGGCGCCATTGCTGCTGTGGGTGAGAAAGCTTCCGTGGTAGAGTACCGATGCGGTCCACCCCCATAGCTATTACGTTGGTCCTCATTCTGATGGCCAGCGAAATCCGAAAAGAAATTTTGTTGAGATTCCAGCATTGTCGACTGCCGAGTTTGTCCACCATTAGAGCCCCCATACCCGCCACCTTGCTGGCCCGTGTACTCAGCATTATCTGCAGGATTGAAGGCGTAATTAGTGTCCATAGGCTCTTTATTGTACTCTTGGCTGAAGCTTGAAGGTCCAGGCGCATTATTCTGAGTCTCATGGCTATAAGAGGCTCGGTCTTGATCTGGGTTCATGACACCCAGTCTTCTCTCCCCGTGCTGGCCCGCTTGGCTTTGTGCTCTTCCAGATCCGTACGGGTCATAATCACGTTGCCCGTCAAGCGTCTCCGGTTCACCTATTGCCATACTTTGTCGTGGGTCATCTCTTAAGGCCGAGCTCCCGTTGTTCGAGCGTTGAGTGAGGGCTGCGAAAGAAGCAGAGCGCGATCCATTTTGCGAAGGATGCGTTGTGTCCTCTAGAGAGTGTACCCTTAGTCCTCCTTGTACTTGCTCGACCTGCTGAGGCGAGAGGTATTCTGAGAGAATCAGAGTTCGCCGTTTCTGATACCCTTTTGCGGTTATGTCTCCTTCTTCTAGCTCATGGTCTAATTGCTGCAGCTTCGCCTGCAGTTCCGGGTTCTCCTCCGCCATTCTCCAGGTTCAGGCGATGTCAAACGGCGCAAAGAGCAGCAGCTTTTCAGCAGGCTTCGAGGTTCATTAGGCTGCATTCAGTGCGAGTGGTGTTCGCTCAGAATAGGCAAAATGGCACTTGAACAAACAACTGTACAGCGAGCATTGAGGTCACTGGCAATATGTCTAGACGGACACGACAGGACTACTCGTACTCCGTACCTCGTACCGCGCTTTTCGGATATAAGGTGTGGCTGCCGCCGCACACTGATTCAAGACCCTAACAAGCCTAAGGAAATCTGTAGTCCCTCAATTTAACAGGAAGCAGGCCTATCATTTCTGATATTTAGTCCTTTCCCTCGGCCTACTTATGCAGCCTAGCGAAATGGGATGTCGTTACCTACTTACTGTATCTGTGATACAAGCAATGGCGTTCAAGATACCTTAGCCGCTCCGCACACGTGATTATGAATATGTAAGATGTTTTTCTCTTTAATCCGTACCTTAATTATTGAAAACTCTGCCCACTCCCCGATGATAATTGTCGATGATAATTGACAAGAGATCTTCCCCTAATCAATTTCGGCGATCAGGCACATAGTCCAAGTGCGAAGGTACATGAACTGTAGCCCTAAATGGACTCAGCCAAAATGGCGCACTCATATCAGTATCGATCCTGTGTTCACGACCACGATCAATCGTCATCTAAACCCACTTTTAATGTACACACTATTAGTCTAGTCAACATCAAGTGTACGAGTGAGCATGGAGAAAAGCACAGCAGCTCCTTCGTCGTGGGAGACTCCGAATGGTCCCTATCAGTCACATCACCAGGTCACAAGTGGCAGCTCAACTCCCATCAAAGAAGCAGCCGGTGAAGAGAATGACATTGTAAAAGCAACTACTGGTAAACATATGGACCTCGAAAAAACGACTTCTAGCGATATGAGAAATGCCACAGCTAATGGTCGAATCTCCGGTCTTGAGAGTGTCACTGGAAGGAGCACACGCGCGGATACTTTCTATCATCCATTGTCCCATGAAAAGACTACAGCTGAACACTTGGTCTGTTTTGATGGGGAAGATGATCCTTACCGGCCTCTTAATTGGCCCTTCCGGAAGAAGGTCATCACAACTTTGCTGTATGGCCTTACAACCATGGGATCTACATGGGCAAGCAGTGTGTAAGTCACCAGCAGATTTTCGGATATCTCAGCCGTCGCTGATCTAGCTTTCTTTAAAGCTACTCTCCTGCAGTTAATCAAATAGCCAGTGAATTCCATATTAGTACAGAAGGCACCTTGGTTGGTTTGAGCATTCTGCTCGCTGGATTCGGTCTTGGCCCGCTTCTGTGGGCACCGCTTTCAGAAGTGTACGGGCGGAAGCCAGCAATCTTAATACCTTATTTCGTCGCTGCTGTGTTCTCTTTTGGGACAGCTACTGCCAAGGATATTCAAACGGTCCTTATTACTCGATTTTTTGCCGGATTGTTCGGTAGCGCACCGGTTACGAATACCGGAGGTGTTCTTAGTGATATATGGGCACCCACTCAGCGAGGAACCGCCGTTGTAGGCTACGCGTTTGCAGTCGTTGGTGGGCCTGTGCTTGGTCCTATTGTTGGTAGTGCGATCGTACAGAGCTACCTGGGATGGACTTGGACAGAGTATCTTACCGGAATTATGATGATGTCCATACTTCTGGTTGATATACTTTTCCTTGATGAAAGCTACCCGCCAGTACTTTTGGTCTATAAGGCTCGACGACTACGAATTACGACGGCCAATTGGGCACTGCATGCGGAATTCGAGGAATGGGACGTTTCGTTCAAGGAAATGGCTATAAAGTTCGGCGTGCGCCCGTTCCAGATGTTGGCTACGCCGATATGCTTCTGTGTCGCACTTTATGCGTCGTTCGTTTATGGCATCATCTATGGCAATTTAGCAACGTTTCCGATCGAATTTCAAGAAGAGCGTGGATGGAACCTACTAGTCGGAGCTCTTCCCTTTCTCGCACTGTTACTCGGCATTGTTCTCGGTGGAGCAGCGAACTTACTGAGTCAACGCTTCTACAACCGCCAATTCCTTGCGAATGGTAACAAAGCCGTTCCCGAAGCTCGACTTCCACCAATGATGATTGGAGGGGTGGTTTTTTCAGGAGGTCTTTTCCTTTTTGGTTGGACATCTAGCAAGAGCATGCCATGGATTGCACCGTGCGTTGGAGTCACTCTTATAGGTTTCGGCTTCTTCACCATCTTCCAAAGTGCTCTAAATTATCTTATCGACACGTTCCGAAGATGTTCTGCCAGTGCTGTAGCGGCCAACATATTCCTTCGCAGTGTCCTAGCGGCTGCGTTTCCCCTCTTCATCAATCCTATGTACCGCAAGCTTGGCATTCCCTGGGCTTCGAGCGTTCTCGGATTTTTTTCGGTTCTTCTGATTCCCATCCCACTCTTGTTCTACGTTTACGGGCCACGGTTGCGGGCAAGAGGGAGATACTCATCTAACATGGACTAGTAGCCCCCAATCACAACTTTGGGGATGCTAAATACTCACCCGGAAAAAACCGCCATCATGTGCGAGGCGTTCAACTTGCGTCGAGCTCACTGAAATTCATGGCAAAATCTCACACGTGTGTGGCTGCTGTCGCATGAAGCTGGGTTGCCCAAGTCAAAAATTTCGAACTACGACATACCGTTTCAGGGCCGACGGGCTACAACTTGAATAGGAGGTTGTGGATTCGAGATTATGCATTCGGCCCAACGAATGTTGTTATCATGGTAAGTCGTACTTCGGCCTTATAAAAGACTACAACTCCTCATAGCGCATGTACACCAATCCTTCTGATGAAAACCACGAATATATATCACAGACCTGTTCTGAAAGTTCATGTGGATATCTCTTATCTTGGAGACCTTCTGACACCAATTGCGATTCTAACCTTATAGCATCGTTCTACTCTGCAAGGACTTTACTAACGATGGCTTGAGTAGTAAAATCGATGCTGCGTACATGAACTCCAACGTCTATCGTTTCGATCTTAAAGTTATGTATCTACACTGGCCAACAGGCCCGTACTTCAAAACCCTTTTGAAAAGCCTCTCTCTTATGACCGCCTCCATATTCGATACGTAGTGATCCACTATCCCTGGCTGAGCCCGTCCGTATTGATGCGATTTGATGGTGCTAAAACACCACTAATACGGCGTACCATTGTCTACACTTTTAGTTTTGAAGTTGTATCAGGAGCAGTGCCAGCGGTAAGCACGGGACCCTCTTTATTGTTTTGCATACAGAAATGTATTGATCCTTCTGTTCTTCTGTGTTTCCAATGAACGTCTTCACCCGGGTCTTTTGATAAGCATTGCCTGTACAACCTCCCTTCAAATTAACCCTCTGTCCGATCATAGCAATGATATTCCTTCATATCCTATCCTGCGATTCAGTATATTCAAGCCCTGCGTAGCCCTGCCAAGGTAGGCCTGGTTGAGATTGAATTCTCTCATGCCTCTTTGTCCCCGATTAATCATTGTCTGGAGGCTTAACAAAGCGTGGGCGTCGTCACACTGTTCAACAAAGTGCCCCCTTTTCCAAGCTCCTTTGTCTAACGTTAAAATATTCCTATTGTTATATCCATTTTTCAATGCGAATACAATGCCCGAGGACAAAGGCAGGATAAAGAGTGGGAAGTACAAGGAACAGTGGTGTTGTATATCGGAAACATTGGCCCTTCGGAATGAGAGCTTCAGAATCCAAAATCTTCGTATTGAACTAATTTCTACACACGGCAACCACGCCTCTAATATGTCGAATATGACAGGACTGAAAGAGCAGCGGACTAACAAGACCAACGTCACCATTCCTTCAACCATGCACGGGAAGCCTTCCCAATACTCACTAAAGGGACATAAAACTTCCCAAATGCCCGAGCAAAAATCGACATTACAAGTGGGCGAACAGCAGACAGCATCACCACCAAGTGATCCAAGTACCGACACGATCATGGAGCGTATGGAAAAAGCAATGAACGAACAAATGAACCCATCTCCTCATTCCCAAACACTTTCCGAACTGCTAAACGATCAATTTATAGACCCGGCTATCAACGATCAAACAGCAAGCGACTCAAATTCTGTCAAGCTCATTCCACTGCCAAGACAGACGGCAGTGGCGAGTCAAGACAATGATGGCCAAGCACCCTCTGTTCCAAAGGCTGCATTCACAGACGTTGCTGACATGTCGCAATTAGAATTCGATCAGCTCTTAGCTTCAGCCCCAAGTCTTTTTCCAGAAGACTCGAGCGAGCCAACTGAGTTGAACGCACCAGCAGAGCAGAAGGAACTTCTTGCACAAGGCGTCAACCAAGCTGTGGGCGAAGCGTTGTTCACTGATCTGTCGCCAGACACACTTGATCGGATCTTTAGGCCAACACTTGCCGCACTTAACGAATTAAACCCGCTGGCGGAGAGTGCTGTGGATGACCTAGACTTCGGTGATACATCGGACACTGAACTTGAATCATTCCCGGTTGTGAGTGCTGCCCTCTCAAACTCGCTCTCGCCTGGCCAACAATATCCCTATCCAGCGCCTAGTCAAGTGTACCCACCTATACCTGATTGTCCAGAGGACATATACAGGTTGCCTAATCAACCAGGTCAATACACGTATCCACCTTTTCAATGCCCGAACGTACAGTCCCAGTCAAACTCGTATCCCCAAGAACGGCCTCAACCTCAGTCACGAAAAGTCCCGTACGCAAAAATGGTGGAGGACGATCAGCGATTTGCACACCAAGCGCCTTGTTCAGATCGTGGAGTCGCCCAGCATCAATTGACAGAGCGAAAGGTCCTCCAACCAAGACCCAGGGGGACGAATCTTGTGTCGCCTGAACACTTACAGCACTTCAATGGCTCCATGCAACCTACACAAGCAGCTCAAAATATCGAATCATCTCCCCTCAGAAGCAAGAAGCGAATTTCTCCAGGATCTGACGCCTCAACTGAATCATCTTCGGAGCATCCTGTAATCGAAAGACAAGATACCCCCAAACCTCAGATGCCGAAGAGCCTAGCTTCGAATTACTATCGTATATATGCAGCAGATGAAAAAGCCAAGAAAGACCAGACCACTAGCGCTCGTACCAAAAAAATCCTCGCTTTTGAACCCGAGGAGCACTATGCCCCTCTCAAGAAGCCACCGAAGCCATGGGACGTCTTCAAATACACCGACAAAGGGGAGCTTGAACCTAGTACATACTACAAACCGGAAGAAATACATAGATTTCTATATAATAACCCCCAACACAAAAGGAAGGGCCTCATCCTGTGGATCCAACGTAAGCCTGCAGATTCTGGTCGCCGCTATCCGAATCACACTTCTCAGCGATGTCGCTTTTTCAACTGTGCCGCTAGGGGCAATCTCATTGGCAGCGGCCAATACCGCGTCGCTTTCGACCAGCTAAGTCTTAAGTGCAAGAACTACGACCCCCATTACAACGCCGGCTACGTCCATCTTTACTGCCTCGAGAAATTCCTAGATTTCCCCAAAATCTGCCAAAACATTACCGTTCGCCCTGAGAATCGCAAGCTCCCAGAGGAACCAAAACATCATAATAACATGGCCTTGAGTTTGAAGGAAGAGATTGAATTTGCCAAGGTCTTCATCCGCAACTGCAGAAAGGGCAGGATCCCCCCCAACTACCCCAACTACAAGATACCCAAGCGCCCGCACGTGGGCACTCTCACCCACGCCCTGTCATGCGTGAAGCTACAATTCGAGCCCAAGACCGCAAAAAAGAGGCGTGCCGAGCGAGGCACAAAGACGGCGCTAGAATGGCATGAGGGAGATCTTGAGCGTGAGACCGAGCTAAGTACAAAGTCAGCAGCAGCCAAGAAGGGGATGCAGACCAAGAAGGCGAACGCAAGAAAGAGCAGGTGGGGAGATGATGTACCCGATGACGAGGCGGAAGAGGTGGGTGACGACTCGGAAGCAGAGGACGAGAGGCCACACAAGAGGCAGAAGACACGGCAGACAGAGGTGGAAGAAGTAGAGGAGCCGGTGAACCCGCTGGCGGGACCGCTAGCGAGAGCGAAGAAGAGGAGCATAGATAGGGAATCTGAGTCGTCGAGTCCTAAAAGGAGAAGGTCACCTCGATGCAACGATGTTGCTATATATATGTAGAATTTAACGATTCACGATCAGCTTGTTTCTGTATCATCCATATCCTACAATCAATACTAGAGACATGATTGTTTTAAATTGTTATAGTGCCAACGAATACAGAGTTTCATTCTTGGGACTGTTGAATTCTGAAGAAAGAATATTGATGAGACTTCATGAGACGGGTAGAAAGCTCTGGATATGAGCAGAGTTTGTGCAAGCTTAAGCAAGAAATTGGGAGTAATAATCGTGATGAAAGTAATACTCGTAGTAAGCAGTATCAATAGCAAAGTCATTGCACTTTCCTGTTCATCCTTCATGACCCTTCAGTCTAAATCTAACAAGGCTCAGCTTATCGCAGGAATCCGGAATTTTTGAATCTAAATATTGCTTCCTTGAGAGCACCATTACCAACAAGCGGAAGTTGTTCCATTTGATACAATTGTCGCAGATAATCTGTGCTTGTGTTGTCCAGCTCCAGCACGGCAGAGAGATGAAGTTGCCGGTTCTGGTGAGTCTTGGCGTTGCTCGGTGCAACCGCTAGCGTACAGTATCTCTACGCGTCAATACGGCCTTCTCACTGACTTTACCACTGATTATACATGCACAGCCGAGAATATTGCAGCTGTCATTAAATGCACAAGTCTGGTGGGACATCGTATCATCATTGAATGGATCCAATATTTCGTTTTCCCGCCTCCCCCGGTACCCCCCTCTTCCCCATCTCCCCCGAACGTGCAAACCGCCAACCATATCTCCCAAATTCTCCGTCCCTCCCTGCCGGCCTTGCCGCTCTTCAAAACGATCCCTTCATCTCAAATCACTCTCGCGGTTCCTCAGATGTTCAGAGCAAAGTTGCGCAATTCAATACGTTGAGCAAAGAGGCGGCGCAAAGACGAAAGGATAATGAAGCCTCGTTGAGGAGGGCGGTATTGGGGAGAGAGGAGGCGGAGAGTGAGACGAGGAGGTTGAGGGATGAGAATAGGGTTCTGAGAAGGGAAATCGAGGAGGGGAGGGCCCGGGAGAGAAGGGTGGGCGAGAGGGTCGAGGGGGTTATGGTACATTATAGAAAGAAATCCAGAACAAAGGGCTACGCTAATTGGTGATCAGGAAGAGCTACAACAAGCGACAGAGACACATGCGCATTCGCAAGCGCTCTATGAGAAGGAGGTACGACGAGCGAGGAAAGAAGCGTTCAAGTCATCTAGTGCGCTGGTGAAGCTACAGGAGGAGCTAAAGTTGGCCAGAAACAAATATACTCTCATGAGAGAAAAGGTGGAGGTACAGCGGCGGAAGGTGGATGGCAAAGAGCAAGAGACTTTCGCAGCCCAATACCAGCTCGTTGGCCTACAGGAAGAGCTAGACACCCAAAGACAGCAAATGAGGATTGCCGAGGAAGAGAAAGAAACCTTGAAAATATGTCTGAAGGGGGAAGAAGTTGCCAGGATTGCTGCAGAAGGCAAGATAGCGTTACCGGTCTTAGTAGACGGAGAAGAATTCGCCTCACCGAAGAAGAAGCGGGCAGAGAGAAGGGAAAGTCTCAAAGAGAACAAGGATCCGGACGTCGAAGAAGACGAAGAACTCATGGCGGTGCAGAGAGCATTGGACGTAGAGATGCGATTGAGGAGGATCGCAGAAGATCAAATCGACTTCATGAAGATGGAATGCCAATTCCGATGCTGCTCCTGCCGGATCGCTGAAAAGTACGGTGAAGAGTATATCCACGACAATGGGCCAGCAGCGCAATTCATCAGAAAAGCGAGCCAAAACCCCGATATCTCAAAACCCTATTCAGCAACAACAAGCCCCGATCCGTTCGTCACCGAGCCTAATACTACAACAATAACAACAGCATCCGACCCTTGCCCCGAACCTATAACTACACGACCTCAACGCCCTTCTCTACAACCAGAAGACTCGACAGAAGGTCTCATCAACTTCTCCCCAACAACCGGAACCTTCTTCACCCTTCCTCCCGCTACCGAGCCGACCTCCCCAGAAGAGCTGTCCCCAATCCGCCCTCATCACTTCCCAGTTCGTCCACTCCCACCAACCCCCCTCAAAACATCCACCCGTCAACCCTCTCCGCTCTCCCGAAGCCCCTCCCCAACACCCCACAAAACACCCCACCTCATCCCCTCCACCCCCTCCACCCCTCCAAAAACGATCCATACAACCACTTTCACAACTACAATTCCCCTCGCCCCATCCACCCCCAGCGAAGCCATGACGCCAATCGCTCCGCCCTACACGCCTAACGCGACGCTGACGCGGGAACAAGCGCTCGAGCAGATACGGCAGAGGAGGGGGAGGGCGAGGAGTATTGCCGCGGGATTGGGGACGCCGAGGAGACCGATGACGGCGGTGGAGAGGAGGGATGTTAGTGCGCCGGTGGGGGGCAGTGTCAGAAGGGGGAGGGAGAGGGAGAGGTGAGGGATGGGATGCGGAGGCGAAGGGGGAGGGTGGAGGGAGGTTGATTGATTTTGCTTTTCTTAACGGGGTGGCTTGGCTTAGGGGGTAACTTGTGTAGATTGGCCCGGAAAAGTGCGGGAAGAGGGAGTCGGGGATGGATATGGAGATTGTAGAAATTTGGATGCGCGCGTGTGAGGTAGCGAGCAGGAAATGAGCAGGCAGAGTCCCCAGAGAGGAAGAGTAATACATACGTCCTATGTAACCCGCCTTCACCCAGCAGAAAGAGAACCAACAAAGCTCGTCAACAATTCCAAAAACACCAGACCCTTGTTTTCCTCCTGCGTCTTCCAATGAAATTGGTTTGAAAAAGCTGAACTGGACTTTTTTTTAGCTACATATGTATTCTTATCTTCTCGGTCAAGGGGGGGGGGGGGGGCGGAGGAACTGCCATACCGCGCTAGAAGCTTGTTTAGATGAAGTGTGTAGAGCTGTTGTTGTTGTTGTTGTTGTTGTCGAGGGGGGTTGAGCCTAGGGATAGAAGGAGGAAGTAAGTGGGTGGTTGGAGGAGAATGAGTGGCTGTGTACAGGGTTTGTATTTTTCACATGGGGGACCGTTGACGGAGCTGTGGTGTTGATATCCTGGATATCTTATGTAGGGTACTTTACGTGAGAGGCCTTGCGTTTCACGTTATCGTTTACCGCCTCCGCTGCCGCCTCTGCCACCTCTGCCGCCTCTACTTCCTCCCCTCCCACTCTTCCCACCCTTTTCCTTCTTCTTCCCCCTCTCCCCTCCACCGCCCTTCGAGACCTTCGCGCCCCTCTCCTCCTTCCCCTTCTTCCACACCCTCCCCTCCACCCTCTCCCTTCCGTCATCCATCCTCTTCTTTTCCTTCCCACTCAACTTCCCCGCTTTCCCTTTCTTCTTCCCCCCATCTCCTGCAGCTCCATTCAGTTCAACCCTGCCTGTCTTCTTTGCGGCGCGCTTGTCTTTCTCGGACTCGAACCAGGTACGTTTGGGACGGGAGAGGATTTCTTCTTGGTGGTCGATGATGTTTTCGCCCTTTTGGAGTTGCATTTGGGCCGAGGAAAGTTGTTTTTCTTCTTTTTCGTCTTTGAGAATTTCTTCGATTTCATCGGTCACGGCTTCGACTTTTTGCGCCCAGGAGTCTGCTTCTACGACGTCGACGACTCGAGATACGATTTTTGCGCCTTGAGCTTTGCCTGCTTTGACGGCGGCTTTGACGACTTTTCGGTCGGGCTCCGCAGCAATGGTGCAGGCTCTACCGGTACGGCCAGCGCGAGCGGTTCGACCGACGCGGTGCAGGTATATTTCATGGGATTGGGGGGCTTCGTAGTTGATGACTGTGGAAATGTTCTTGATGTCGAGACCGCGGGAGGCGACATCTGTGGCGAGGAGAAAGGAAACGGAGGAGGAGCGAAAGGCTTCGACGGAGGCAATACGCTATAGAGAAGAGAAAAATATTAGTTTGCATGCGGTTGGGGTATTGTTGAGGCCGTCAGAAGGGGAATATGCAGATAGTACCTGTTCTTGCGACATGTTCCCATGTAATTCTGCAGCTTTGAGGTCGCAGAGACCGAAAACTATACGCACGCGATGGGCATCGCTTTTTTTACGGAAGAAAATAAGAACCCTTTCTGTGTAAACATTGTTGCAGAGGTACATGAGATAACCCAAGCGTTTATCTTCCCTTCCTGGACGTAGTCGCACAAATTCTTGAACAAGTGTTCCTACAGTTTGCTTTCTCGCATCCACCATCAGTCTTACTGGCCGATTGAGACCGACGCGGATGAGCTTGTCAACCTTGTCAGTCATGGTGGCGGAAAAGAGCATTGTTTGTCGAGATTTGGGGATGGTGGTTAGGATCTCGTCCAATTCATCGGCGAATCCGTCTTCGAGCATTCGGTCTGCCTCATCAAGGATTAAGATCTCTAGAGTATGGACGGTGAAGCTGGCCGAATTGCGCATGTGGTCGATGAAACGCCCGGGTGTAGCGATGATCACGTCTGGTCGGCTTCGCAGCACGTTCTCTTGTTCTCGTAAGCTGAAGCCTCCCACTAGCTGGCAAAATGTGACATTTGTAAAGCTGGCGAGCTTCTTTGCTACGTTGAAGCATTGCACTGCCAGTTCTCGAGTAGGCATCAGGATAGCTACCCTACTAGTTGGCACCTTTTTCGGTCGGTAGAGCAACCGTTCTAGGATAGGTATGATAAATGCTGCTGTTTTTCCGGAGCCGGTCACGGCTCCGCCAACCACGTCTTTCCCAAGCAGTGCGACGGGTATGGTTTTGGTCTGGATAGGGGTTGGCTCTGAGAATCCCACGGCGGCAAGGCCACGGAGGATAGGTCGGGACAACTGCATTTTTTGAAAGGAATCGGAGGACAAAGTTTTGGCTTTTGACTTGTCCAACCTTTCTTCTGGAGCGAAGAAGGCCTCACGTCGTGCATGCTCCTCAGGATCCTCCCGTTCATCAGTAGACGAAGCACTTTGGTCTTGGTCATCAGGGTGGGGCACAGGCTCAGCTATAGAACTGTTGTCCGAAGAAGCATCTGAGTCCTGGTCTACTCCGAACCCTCCATTATCGTCGTTCTCTTCATCAGTGCTCATAGCGCCCATGCCAAATCCATCATCTGCTAATGTCTCGTCTTCCTCGTCCGTTGCAACAAACCCATCTGCATTCAAACCTGGCTGCTCTTCGTCTCCGTCGCTGTCTTCCACACTTCCTGGAGATCCCTGGTTGCCCTCAATGCCCGGTTTGCCAATGTCGTTTGACCCCACCGCACCCCTCCTCCTTGCAATTAAATCATCGATGTCTACTCCTGTTCTATTCCCGGCTCCCTTTGTGTCCGTCTTAGACACATCAAGTCCCCATCCGCCGAAGTTCTCTAGGACACCAGTACCTGCATCACCAATCTGAAACTCAAAATCGGAGTCCATAGCTCCGTCGGGTTCGCCGTGGGCGGCCCATGTCTGATTTTCAGGTTCTGACGTGACATCTGCTTCAAGAACAGTCTTGCCCTTTTTGCGCTTTCTCGCCGCTTCATTTGTGCCATTGGATGTAGTGCCATTTGCGCTCGTGTGCTCGACAGCATCACGTTTACGCTTCGTGCCGTTGGAGGTTCTGTTAATATAAGACTCAACAGTAGCGTCCTCCTCCTCATCCAGCACGGAAATGTCCTGGTCATCATCAGATATGGTGAGCACAAAGTCATCCTCCAGACTTGACCTTTTGGCTATGGGAGCCATCTTTTGATTTACAACGGCGTATTAATAGACATCTTTGGATGTGGAAAAACTTTTGCGGAACATATTCCGCTGTCACGCAAGAAGTCGGGGAGAATTCACCAATACTTTACCTTAGATATGTTGAACAGGCGCAGCCTCCCTTACTTACCTTACTTTGCATACTTGATGGATCTGAGTACAGTATTTGCATGAGGCACCGGGAGCATCGTGGGAGTCGTTGTCAAAGCAGACTGGAATTGCTACACTATCTTATTGCCTTGAATAACTAGCTACAGGGAGAAGTAATCTGATAGCAGACCCTTCTGAGGCACAGAAGGGCAAGAAAGATTGTCGCCGTCGAGAGACTTCTCTCATAGCTCGGCCGTACGGATATTTGTTTAATTGATGTTATGTTGGTTCGTAAGCGAGCCATAGAGGAGACATCTGACAATGACCATTCTGTGTATCAAGATATGGTGCAGATATTTGTTCTTGTCATAGGATGTATCCCTCCGGGACGCTCGTGGAAAACAGGTGCCAAGTAACTACGTAACTGATGTTGAATTGCGAAAGGAGCCAATGGATAGCATGCTGGAGACAGGCCCTTTGGGAAATCGAGAAAGGTAGGGAGTTGTCATCTCGCAGTATACCGTTTCCTCACGCTCGTCGATACCGATACTGAATAACTGATGCTGATATTAAAGGTTTGCCAAGCTCGTTTGCTGTAATCCTACCACCAAGCCACTGTCCAGTCAAATCACCTCCAGAGATCTCCAAGCCCTCGAAATCACTATCGCGTCGGAACCTATGATCAATATAGCCAATGTAGACAGTTGTATTGCTCAGGGTACCTCTTGCTGCAAACTCAGCCACGGGGTTATTTGTGATCGGTACTCAGGCTCCTGCTGCGACCCTACTCCCAGTCTCCTTTTTCAAGCAAGCAACATTGATGCTGGAATTAGATGATTAGCCTGAGCTTTCCATTCTGCGATGGGGAAGCTTACAGCTTGCCGAATTTGTAGCCAATGCCTGGTAGAGTACTAACATGCCAGAAGTCAAACCCGATCAACCATTTGGTCTGCCACTTGAAATTATAGTCGTCGTCAGCTGGATAAGGAATCTGAATGAGGATTTGCTTGATAATTCTCCTGCCGCCCCACTTATACTGGTTTTCATTCTCGCCGCCAACAAAAGGTGTTCCAGAGCGAACACAGTATTCCGGATCCAGCGAGAACAGCATGCGATCGACTAAAGTCTTCCCCACACCTTGACGAGGAAATGCGTGTTGAACCCAGAACTGAATTTCACAAGTGTACCGATAAAGATTATCACCGTCCCCGAGATCTTCTGCATACGCGAAGCCAACAACGACCTCGGCGCCATGGCGGCGGTTTTGGCCAGCTCCCTTGCCATTCATCTGCACGGCAACTAGAAACGCGTAGTGGTCATCGGTCGCAGCTTGCCAACGAGCGCGCCATTGCGTACTATTCAAAGCCCGTCTCTCAGAGGCCACTACAGAGTTCTGAACGTAATAATTGTAGATATCCGTAATCTGGGCCATGTCACAACCCTCAACAGGACGGATGTAGATATTCGCCGTGGGTTTGTGTGGATTAGGAGCAGGAACATAGTTGGCCTCAGCTTCCTTGGCGGCTCGGCGCCACATTCTCCGGTCTTTCTTGGTTTCGACAACAGTATCGTGAAGTTTCTTTTGATACTTCTGAGCTGCGTCTGCCGAGGTTTGATATGCCCGAGAGACAGTGAAAGGATCGTTGGTAGGATAAGTCTTGTGCAGTTCGGGATCCACTGCGCCACTCATCTCTTCCTGACCATCAGCAAGGGCATGACCTGTCACGAAGCCAGCCTTGGCAACGTCGACCTGTATAGGGTTTCCAACGGCTTGATCGACGTTTTGCGCCAACCATTCCTGCATGTGCTTACGTTGGCGCTGGTCGTTGTTGTCGTAGACGGCTTCATTGTTCCACTTGGGAGTGCTTAACGGCACCTGTCCGTTCCAGCCAGCAATCGGCGCCTCAAGTGCGATGGCTTTGCCTTTACCCTTGTTAGGAACGGGAGTGGTACCAGAAGCTTCAGAAGCTTCGGTCGTCGCGTTACTAACGACTAAAAGGGGAGAATCCTTGTGTGGAGTACGGTTGGCTTTAGTATTATTGCCGGGTCCGTTGCGGGCAGTATTCGAATAACGTGGTGTATTGGTCACATCCTTCAGCATGTTTGCTTTGGGTGGGTTATTTGACGTCTCTGCCAGCTCGCCATCCGTGCCAGATCTCATCTTCGACTGAGACGGCGAGGCTGAGTTAGGAGTTCTGAGATGTGGTGGGACCCATATCTGTTGCTCGTCAGCCTTCTTGGTAGCCAGCTTATTTCTCTCATTTCCCTTGGGGTCAAGAGATCCTTGGTTTTTGGTCGGCGAACGGAGATGCGGAGGTAAGGGCTTATCTTCGACATTATTGCGAGTGACTGGAGCGACTGTGCCGTTCGTGGAGTTACCAGAGTGAGGAAGGGCATGTTCGACATTCTTTTCGGCATTGATGTCGACATTATCCTTTTCCGCAGGAACAGGGACGTCGTCATGCCCCTTCTTTATTGGCTTACCAAAGTTATAAGCTGGAAGCAAGTTGTAATCAATTCTGGGGCCAAGGATACTCTTGGTCCAGGGCTTTGTAGCCCACCCACTTTCCCTATTGTCCCATTCACCGACAGCATCCGTCGAAGGAACGTTGAAGCTGAAGATGGGCTGCGCGGGTCTGGTATCCAATACGGTTTGACGTAGGGGTCTGTGACTAGAAGAAGCAAGACCGGGACGTTCTGTTGTGTCAAGATTAGTGACAGTGCTGGTGGCGGCATGGTTTGCATCTGGGCTAGTGGCGTCATCATTGTTATCTGGGCCGAAAGCATCTATGCTAGGTTTTTGAGCCATGGCGTTGCTTCGAATGTTTCTCTCACCAATTAGGTTGGAGTTGGTAAGTCCAGGGTTTAAGAAGGAAGCGTTTGCTGTGCTGATGCTTGCACTGCCAGGGTCTTGACTGCTTTCACCTTGAGGAGTTTTCTCGATTGTTGCCATCTTGTCAACCCAATGATGTGGTTTAGCAGTATTCCCGAAATACTTTCCGGTTACTATGTTCTTGGCTGTGTTACGAGTTGCTTGAGGTTGGTTGCGATGAGGTTGGGAAGAAGCTGGAACCTCGTCCTTGCCGTCGGTTACGTCACGTGCCTTCCGAACGGAAGTGAGGGGCTTTGGAACAGCCACCTCCTGAACCGGACCATTGCTCTTCTGATCGTGACCGTTAAGCTTCTGAATGGATTTCGTAGCGGTGTTTTTGTCGGTGGCCGTCTGATGTGGTGCACGAGCTACAGGGAGGAAGAAGGAATCAATCGTCTTATATTTGGCCAGTTCTTCTGGCTCAAGAATTGAAGCAGGAGCATCAGTTTTGGGAGGAGATAAGGAAGCTTCAGTATCCGGGGCAGTAGTCTTGGCCTGATGATCCTTGTTAGCAAAAGTGAGTAATTTCTGACGTGAAGCTTGGGACTTCAGGTTGGCATGTTGGGCACCTTTAGGCTTGCGTCACTAGTATTCTGAGTCTGACTATCTTTTGCCTGTACCTTATCAGCAGTGCTGTTGGCACGAGCTTTGATGGTAGTCAAGCCAGGCGGGGATGCTCCATTGTCTTGCTCGGAATTTTTTGGTGGTGGCTGATAGCCTGGGTGTGGACGCCTGGTGATCGCAGGTCGCTCCACAACGAATGTTGGTATCTCTGATGTATTTACTGGTCGATCGTCAGACAGGAATCCGTGGCCATAAGCTAGATAGATATATGCAATATGAGCATGTAGCTCAAGCATAATCGGAGACTTCATGCAGGATGAATTTTGTCTTACCTCTGCCTGTACGGCTATGCGAGAAGCCTGCGCGCCTCATCTTGTATGGACGACCTCTTCCAAGGTCGTCTGAGCTCTGAGGTCTAAGTTTTTGATGATGTTGTTGGTGAGTATCCGAGGTGGATAGTGTAGACGTTGTGGACAAGATGGATGGAGGATCGAGGTTGTTGGAGATTGCATGGGATGAATTTGGAAACAAACCCTATTTGCATTCATCAGATCCTTAGCTGATCTTATCACACCAATTGCCTCTCACTTTTTGCTGCACAGAACACCTTGAAGGCAAACTCCTTGCACTTCGCACTATAGGAGTAATATTTCCAGAGGAACCTCGTCCTAGATCCGTTACCGACAAGTCGCTGGTGCTCGGAAAAGCCTCTTGGTCCTGTGCAGTCCGCCCCGACTTTAGTCCTAGTCTTGAGCCGGTTTAAAAATCAAATTCACACACCTGTACATCTCTATGAACCTGCTCGATACCTCCATGAAACGGAGGCAATGACAGACGCCTCCTGTTCACGCCTTGACAGACAACCTGCTCTATCCCAGGTCAACGATGTTTTCAGCTCCTATGGGGTGATCGCGTCACATACTCAACGTAGTTTTGATACTATTGTCGCTCAACTTGCCATCGACCTTGACAGGCTCAACTGCCTCTCCCCTATGTTTCGAGGCTCTCTGCAAATCAAGAGGGTATTCTTCTGTAAAAGCTTGAGCTCTGGCACCCACCCCTGTGCCTCCTTTATCTTCTTTAGCATAGGAGTCATTGCCTTGTGTCTCACAACCAACATAGTCTATGTTAGTACCCTTCTCAGCAATCTTTGCTCTCTTTTTGTTGGCCTTTTCCTTTCTGCCCCTCTTCTTGCCCCTCTTCTTGCCTCCCTTCTTGCCTCCTTTCTTGCCTCCTTTCTTGTCAACCAGACTCATCCGTTCGCCAATGACGATTAGCACGGTGTGTTCTGCCTTTGTTTTCTCGTCTTTAATCTCGCCAGTTTGATTCGACTGTTTTGCAATGGCATAGGGCATGCTGTGTTCAGCTTTTGGCCTTTTACCTAGTTTTTGAACAGCATGATTCATTTGTCCGGCGGCGAAGTAGGTCAAGCCGTATTCCACCTCCTCTTTCGTGCCTCTTGTTTCACCGGCTTGATTCATTGAATCAGCAGTGAAGTTCGATACACTATGTTCTGCCTTGTGTTCCAGGATATCACAAACCGTGTGCCGGATATCCCCAGGAGAGTCACAAAGCTCATGGGTTCTTGAGCGGCCTCCTAAGACGGAGGCATTGTTCTTCATAGTGTGCTGTAGCTGTCCAGGTTCGGAATAATGCTTCGACTGTGTTTGCAGCATCGATAGAGCCCCTAAGGAGGTTCTAAGTCCCTTTCGGAAAACCTTATTGTTTGCCTTCTGTCTTCGCGCCTCATTCCCGATGTCATCCAAGTCTTGGGTTCTTAGATAGTTGAAGCGCTGCTCGGTGTCATCGTCTGTGACATATACACGTGACAGTGAGTTCGTTTCATTAAGGTGGTTGGACAAGACGGCCATGGCGTCGTTCTTGACTAGTGCGTTCAGACGTGGACGTGGACGTGGACGTGGACGTGTTCTGACGGATGACGAGATAGGAGTGGCCACGTTCATGGCGAGAGTCTCTGATACATAGCATGGTCTCGCGCCAGTATTGGGGATAACGGCAACGGTGGCGCTCTCAGTGACCTCGCTGTTCGTAGAGCATCCGGCCATCTTCGGTCCTAATAAGGGACGAACGTTCTCTTCGGGTACGGTTCCGTCCATATCTTCACTCGCCGAGATCATTCAATGGTACTCTTGTTACTCAATGTCTTCCTTAAGCTTCGGAGATGAACTGAGCTCGACTCAATATTGATCGAGACAGCAGAGGTTCGCCCACGCATTCGGAAAAGGAGACAGATGAAGCGTCCTGCGTTGCAGATATTTACAGATAAAAGACTGACTAGGGGTCGTTGTTTTGACGGGGATGTGAGAAAATGGTCTAGCAGCATTGCATTGCGAGGATTAACTTCTATACCTATGCTTTTCTCGGCAAACAAAAGTCTTTACTTACGTTTGGCAACCGATCTACATCAAGGTGCAATCATGTTGTCAATACTAAGGAAAGCTCGCCTCAAGGACAAAGAAATGAGGATCTTGATGCTGTGGGTATGAGAGGCTTGATGATACCGGTTGCTAACAGAGCTCAGTGGGCTGGATAATGCCGGCAAGACAACAATAGTCAAGAGGATCATGAATGAAGACGTGAACACAGTCAGTCCAACGCTTGGATTCATCATCAAAACCATTGATTATGAAGGGTGAGTGAAGCACTCCCCCTCGTGATCAGCATCATTCACCGGTCAGATTAACTCAAGGCGCATAGCTACAAGCTGAACATCTGTATGGTGGGATTCCTCTCAGAGTCATGTCGGCAGTGCTCACCAAGGTGTCATGAAGGGGACGTGGGCGGCCAAAAAACCCTGCGGTCATACTGGAGAAACTATTTCGAGAAGACCGACGCTCTCATTTGGGTTGTGGATGCAACAGATCGCCTTAGAATTGAAGACTGCAGACAAGAACTCGCGGGCTTGTTGCTTGAGGAGGTCAGTTGTCTCAAAGCTGGCATTCGACATTGCTAATTCGACAAAGCGATTGATGGGAGCTAGTCTATTAGTTTTTTCCAATAAGACTGATGTTGAAGGCTGCATGAGCGATAGTGACATTCGACAAGTTGATGATGCCCCGGAAATTTTCAGTCAAACACGGCTGACCGTCACAGGGGCTTCGACTGGACGAAATCAAGACGCACAAATGGACTATCATACTTTGCAGTGCAACTACAGGGAAGAATCTGCGGGAAGGCCTAGAATGGGTTGTGCAAGATGCTCGAGACAGGCTCTTTCTCTACTGAAGGTCAGCTCCAGGGGGGGGCAGCAGGAGGGGTTTCTATTCTTGGCTTTCTGACGGCCATCAGGAAAGCGCGCCTTGTGAGGCCCGGGCACGAACCTGCCCGCAGAGCAACAACAGATCTTTTAGCAGGCACACCACTCAGGGCGCATTAGATACTTACCTATGAAGCGCTGTCCCATTGTTACAACACTCTTAAGATATTGACCCGAATATGCTGTAAATAATCTCATACTCTAGATACTATGATCCTATGCGACTTCCATATTGAAACATCCCTTCTGCGTACCCGGCGCAAAAGCTTAAGTGTTCCCTCGACTCGTAGAATAATAAATAGATCAACAATAGATCCGCAACACCAATTGACTCCAGAAAACTGCTTCGGTACTGGCCGACATCTCCACTAAGATGTCTGTCATTTCCGAAACTGAGGGATCTGAAGATGTCAACGATTTTCTGCTCCGAATTCGTGAGCTTGGTGATAGGCGTGACAAAGAGGATGAAGAGCGCACAAGGAAGCTTGAAGATGAAATATTGCAAGGCCGGAAGGAAAGGCAAGCTCGGAGAGAGGGTTAGTTGAAATGACGCTAAGTCGCCATCGTGAAGCGATGATGAGGCTTCGATCTAATGGATAGAATACTTAGAGCGTGCGAGATCACTGTCTCCGATCAAGGGTTCTTCTTCCAACACTGGCACACCCAACTCTACGCGATCAACGATGGATACTTCAATGCAAGAAGGGCTTTCGGATCCTCCTAGTATACCGATCGTCGACACACGCGACCACGGTATAGACGATGATTCTCACACTCCAAACGGTGGCCCATTAAAATCTGATGTCAGAGGCACTCGAAAGCCTCCATACCAAAACCCCGAGGCTTCCGCGCTATCAAACAAATCGCCAGGCGCTGCAATGCCTCTATCTCGCTCAGGCACGCTTTCTTGGCAGCAACGACCTACCTCGCGAGGGTCTACAACTGGGGTACGGAGTCGTCCATTGTCAATGGTGGCTACCCACAACAGTGCTGCGAGATCTCCACGTACCAGTCCAGATCCAGCATCTACCAGCGAAACTGCAATCTCAAGAGCTCAAGTAGCACAGTCTCTGGGTTCTAAAGACCCGACTTGGTTCAAGCAAACAGAAGATCGAGGGCTAGGATCAGCGGGGTATCGGAGAAATCAGGAGGAAGATATACTGGACACTGCCTATACAACGAGGAGTGTGCGCTTACCAGGATTGTCAAGAGAAACCTCTGTAGAACCTGAGAAAGAGCGGAGCCCGCCTCCTGAGAGTGTGCGCTCATCTTCGCCTTCCAGGGATGGGTCAACACAAGGGTCTTCTGGATGGAGCCATCGATTTTCGAGCTCGGCCGCAGTGTCGTCAACGATTGGAATTCGCTCACCCTTGCCAACCTTGAGCAGTCAGCGATTTGATCCTCCATCATCTGATTCTACCTCTTCTCACGATGGCGACGTCTCAACAGCTGGCCGGACGCTGGCTATGTCTCCTTCACAAGGGAAAATTTCTCCAGAGCGTTTTGACAGACCTACTTCACCCACCAAAGGCCTTGGTGGTTTTGTACAGAGCGCCATGCTGAAACGATCCGACAGCGTCAACAAGAGATGGAGTGCACAGCCAGGTGCCGGACTGAGTAGAGGGAATTCGATTGCAAGTAATCGAAGTGGATATGATGGCTCAAGACCGACAATGGGGATGACGAGTCCACATAAAGAACCAAGACTTGGCAACATAAGCAGCGATAATTCCCCGTCGTCAAAGTCCAGGCCAGTGTCAAGTCATAGCAATATCAATGTGACCCAGCAGCAGAGCGAAAGCGAGACACCTGGCACTTCATCGTCTTTGACTAGCAGTAGATTTGAAATTCCTTCCCACGATGGGTTCACCAAACCTACGCTCCCCCACCAAAGAAGCATTACTCCTGTGACGGCGGCGCGCGAGCATGATCAAGAAACAACGTCGCTGGAGAAAAGCCCACCAGTAAGTCCCAGTAAGCGATGGAGTCCCATGAAAGCAAGTTGGCTTGAAAACGCTATCAACAAACCCGACTCGCCTAGGACAAAGGCGCCTCCACCACAACAGCCGAGCTGGATGGCTGAGATCAATCGAGCTAAGCAACAACGGGGAAATGTCGATTTAGGCAAGGTTGAAACCCATAAGGAAGTGACTACAGGTGGTCTTATCCGATCACCACCATTGAGCGGATCTGGTAAGCCTCACACTATCAGAGGGCTTCCTATTGGTACTAGTGCAGGTTTACCAAAGAAGCCTAAGACTGAGTCTCTGGACAGTCAGGCTTCAAATGGATCTGCTAATAAGGACATGAAGTCGAACGAGTTAATTCAGAATTCACCTGCTCCTTTTCAGTCATCAAAGACGCCGATGCTTGTGATGGACCCGCCTGAGAGTGGAGGAAGCACCACTGAAGCCAAGGGCTCCATAGAACCGTCACATGTAAATCCAAATGCCGTTCCGATGACCATACGTAAGGAATCCCCTTCGCCACTGAGATCAAAGCCAGAGACACCTCCAAAAAAAGATTTCCGAGCTAATCTAAAAACGCGGCAAGTCTCTGCGGGAAAAGAACCCACCGAAGACGCAGAATTCAAAAACGTCTTTGGTAAACTTAAGCGTACCCAGACACAGAACTACGTGGCACCGGATGAACTCAAGAGTAATATCTTGAGGGGAAAAGCGGGGCTCGCCATGACTGGAGGGCCGAAGAAGACCGAACGCAAGGACGATTTTAAAGAGAGTATACAGAAGCAAAAAGAGGCAATAAAAGCTGGGCTCCCTCCAGGTGTATCTAGGAAAATCAGCGGTAATAGCATTACGAAGGAAGATCCTCCAACGCCGGAAGCTATCCTCAAGAAGAAGGGCTTGACAAGGTCTGATAGTGTTTTGAGTAATGGCAGTGCTGAGGCGAAGAAGACGTCCAGCAAGCCAGAATCTATTGCTAATGTGGAGTGCTTGCATGATAGGCCGCAGCCAATACCACCTGAGACAAAGCCAAACGCACCTGCTCACATTCAGAAAGAGCTGGCTGTAAAAACGAAATTAGGGAATAACTTCAATAGCTCCCTGGCCGGTCTGATCTCGAGGGGACCTTCACCTGTCGGCAGCAGCTTAAAGCCAAGTCAGGTAATGAACCAAGGTGTCTTGTCCGAACCTGGAACATCCACAACAAACAACAACAATGAGGATCCTGCTGATGGACCTCAATTAACTCACATGACCAAAGCCAGGGCAAGAGGACCAAAGCGACGATTACCCAAGTCTGTTACCGAAGATGCTACAGCAGAATCGCCAACCTCTGCAACAAGTTCTGAATTGAAGAAACAATTTTCCGAAAATTCATCTCCAGCAAATCTTTTTATAGCAAAGCCTCAGTTATCCTCCCTTGCTATTGAGAAGTCTAAGACACGAGCTCTTTCCAGCAAATTAAGTAATGGTAATCGCAAAGCGTCTCAGCCCAATACTCCTCGAAAACCATCCACTAGTATTGCATCAGTTGACAAGATTAAGACCATTCCACCATCTTCGCCTAAAGAATCGTTGCCGGTTAACTCGAAACGTTCACCTGTGATAAATTCAAAACCACAAACAATTGTCAACGATAATCAGATCCGCAAACCCTCGGCCCCTACACCTCAACCACTCCCTCCAACACCCGCAACCCCACTGAAGGCCCAAGGACCACAAGTAAGCCCCTCGAGGTCTGTATCAGGTCAGGAAACCCAGAGCGATGAAGTCCGAGAAACTGACAGGCCACCTCCTTCTGTTCGTAACGCGGCAGCGACTTGGGATCAGTCGCCGGCTTTGAATTCTCCACGCCCAATCCGTGCAAAGTCGCCGATCAAGCTGCCTACTCGTAGGGACGAGGAAATTGCCTTGGAGAATGCCGGGCTTGCCCGTAAAGAAGCCAAGGCGCCGATTGGCCTTGGAATCCAGACAGCTTGTAAGGAACCTGAAGGGCCAACAACATTAGAACGCAATTTACCCTCGCACCTTCCTATATCACCGAAAAGCCCTCCTCCGCCTGCTATCAAACCTGCATTAATAGCGAACAGAGTGGTTTCCAGCTCTCCATTACCGAAAGCCAAACCCGAGCGCCTTAATTCTCTTGCTCCACAAACCTCGGAAGCAGCATGCTTGTTTGCCGAGTACTTCAATGAGGTTCCTAGCTCTAGTGGCAGAGTCAACATTGATACACAATCTATTCTTGCCTCAAGATCGTCCAGCGCAGGTTCGGATAAGATCAAGACGCTCAGGAAGCAGATTTGGGAAGTTACTGGCGACGGCAAGTCAGTCGCAGTACCTTCGCACCAAGAACACATCCTCTTTGAAGAATGCATGTACATTTGCACTCACGTCTTCGGCAACGCGGCGGGGACAAGAAATACAGAAGTGTATCTCTGGTGCGGCGACGGTGTTCCTACCTCAGCGGCCGAAGACGCTCAATTATTCGCGAAGAAAGTCGCCAAAGACAACAACGGCAAGCTTGTTATTCTCCAGCAAGGAAAAGAAACTGCCAATTTCTTCGAAGCATTGGGCGGTATAGCCATCACGCGTCGTGGATCCAGCAGTCGAGCCGACACGCCTTCAAGCGCAGGAGCGACGTACATGCTCTGTGGCCGCCGTCATGTTAGTCAAATTGCCTTTGACGAAGTTGACTTTGACCCACAATGTCTTTGCGCAGGATTCCCCTATATTATCTCCGCACGGTTTGGAAAGCTTTATCTTTGGAAGGGCAGCGGGTCCAGCGCCGATGAACTAGGCTGCGCCAGATTGATAGGCATGGATTTGGGGCTGACGGGAGAGATCGAGGAAATTGACGAAGGAAAGGAACCAAGTGCTTTCTGGGAAGCTTTCCCGGGTGGTAAGCCGAAAGACGGACTGAGCTCGAGCGCCAATCCGAAATCACAGAAGTGGCATCTCAAGCCTTCATGTGAGAAATATATGACTAGGCTGTTCAGCGTAGACCTCGAGACGCCAAGACCGAAATTCGGCTCTGGTTTTTCATGGGCAAGGAGAGGCAGTGCGCCGTCATCGGAGGAAGGGGCTATTCCGACAGCGCAGATAAGGGAGATAAATCCATTCACATGTTCGGATTTGGCGGATGATGGCGTCTTTGTGTTGGATACTTTTTTTGAGATCTATGTGTGAGTCGTCGCATCCCAAGCCCTTTCCTTGGCAAACCCCACGCCGCCTTCTCTTCATTCCCTCTTACCAACCTTCTTATGTTAATCTCCTCCACAGCATCGCCCCCTCCCCTCACGGCTCCAAACCCGCCCGCTTCCCCACCTTCCGCGCCGCCCTCTTATTCGCACAAGAATACGGCATCCTTTCGGCCTCGCTCGAAGACCGACCGTTTGTACCTATCGGCAGCGTTATCTTCGGAGGCAGATATGCGAGTGGGGTACCGGAGGGGATGAGGAGGGCTTTTAGGAAATGGGAGGATGGCGGGTTGAACGGGGTAGGCAGGGAGTGTAGGGTTGTGGGCTTGACGGAGTGTTTGGAAGTTGTGAGGCGGTAGAGGGAGGTGGCGACGGTGGCCGGGATCTCTGCGGCAACGGTTTGGTGAGGTTTCAAGAGAGGATGGACGACATGGAGATGAAAGCGGAACCAACCACGGACAGGAAATCCATTTCCCGCATGCAACGGCGTTTGCTCGGCGGAGGCACATTTTCACGACAAAGCATTTCTTGTACATCAGCCACTTCGGCGGGGCGGGAAAGGGGGCGAGCGGGACAGTTGATGGCGATTGTACCATCTAGACCCGATAGATCTGTTGCCCTTTGTGTAGATACTCTAGAAATACCGGATGAGGTGGAAGTGGAAGCGGGAGCGGGGTGCGGTGGTGTGTACGATAGATTAGTGAATCAGAAAGAATGATTGGTTTACTTGAAGTCATTTCGTTGTGTATGACAAGTGTGGTTGAGGTTTTGTGTGTGAAAGGGGAGAAGGCAACTTTTTACGCCTTCCTGTCGCGTCGAGAGGTGTGATATGTACGAGTACACCATCAGCGGCCCTCACTACATACTCCTTCCGGCAAGGCTACAGTACATACAGCAGATGGTTTAAACAAGGGAAAAGATACCCGTACTCGTACACCCCCCCATCACTACTTACTCATACACCACCCATATGACTTGATTCTTGAAGGCTTGACTATTTCTATCTAGGCTACAGCAGATACTTATAAGCAAGATGAACAAAGAAATCCATAGAACATCGTATCCGACACATCATTCTCATTTCTCTGCAACTATGAAGAGAACATTTGCAGTCAGCCGGAAACATGAGGATCCTTTATTCAACAATATGGAACTCGACTAAATTCCCCATTGGCGCACCACTCACTCACTTACACATCCAAAACTTACCACAGTAGGCACATCCCAGGGCTTACCATATATGATCTCGAGCAACCTACCTACCAACCTCGTCGCACGAATTTGAGAATTTGGGCAAAAAAGCACCATTTTATTTGCAACGGGTTCCGAGAAAAAAGAAGCTCGCTGTTCCGGGAGCGATCGGATTTTCGCGGAATATGAGGGAATAGTGGCTGCGAAGGGTTTTGGGTTGGAGGAAGGGTGCCGATTTCGCGGTTTGGGGGGGGGGTTTTTTAGGCGAATGGTTGCTTTTTGTGGGGGGTTGCGGTTGGGGTTGGTGGGATGGGATGGGGGGGGGGGGGGGGGGGGGGGTGGGGGATGGGGAGAAGAAGGTCGTGGAGGAGATTGTGGAGGAGGTGTTGGATGAGGTGGAGGAGATTGTGGCGTGATTCTAGCGGAGAGGGGATGGGGCCTGGATCGAGTTGTGCGGCGTTGAGAATAGCAGTTTATTGGGCAATGAGAGTGTAGCTCCGAGCCCAAGATTCTACACGGGATCTCCCAGGAGAAGCTAATCCGCTGCCGCCCTCACGACTGGATTGTTGCTACGAAAAGCATAAGAATGGGACGTACAATCATGCGCCGGCCAACAAGTCGTATACTCGTCGATTGAAACATCATAGAAAGGCTCTCCCAAACCAGATCCAAGGTTTTAGTATCTCAGGAAACATATCAATTAGGTTTGCTATACTTGAAAAGTACACGATACGAATAGATGTGCGGTACAAAAGAGGGTATCTATAAGCAGAACGTTCCATCATTACCATTACGTATTTCGTGAAGTCGTTTTCCTCCTTCCTCATACATGTCGTTAGGAAATCGTGAAGGCGTACATACTCCTCAGCTTTTCAACCCTTCAGCCAAAGAACTCTCCCGCCGCCAAAGTCTCCCACGGTTTCCCCGTCTCCCAGACGCGCTCGATGAGTGTTCTCGCTCGATGGACCTACACACCCACCGCCAATCACTCTCCACAAAAACCAAACTCGGGAAACAGAGGAAGACATACCTGCGTCATCCCACTCCCCTCCACACTCCTCAAGCGCTCCATGATCCTCCCCCTGCGGCCCTCCCCCTTAGCATGACACCCCGCCGTAAACATCGGAAACAGCAGACACGCCTCGGCCGTGCTCCCCCTGCGCACCCGATCCAAGCTCTCCACAATCTTCCCCACCGCAGCCTGGATCTCCGTGTCCGCGGACGCCTTGCCGAAGACGCGGCGGTCGAGATGGATCAGCCCCGCCCAGTGGAAGGCCTCGTTCGTGGCGACCATCTCGCTGCTGTCCCACGCGTCCTCGACGTCGGTGCCGTGCTTGTGCGGGCAGCCGCGGTAGGTGTTGAGGCGGGAGGCCTGGAGGTCGGCTTTCAGGGCGCGCGCTACGGTGAGGATGTGTGGTGGGGGCGTCCAGTCGTCGATGACGGCGCCGTCGGGGTCGATGCGTTGGCTGTCGCACTGGCGGGCCAGCTCGGCCATCTTGGCTAGGATACCGACGCAGCGGCTGGTGAAGCCGATGAGGCAGTCGATTTGGAAATCGTTCTGGTCGGTGGCGTCGTCCGTGGCCCAGTAGTCGCCGCCGAAGAGGGGCTGGTCGTTTTTGCCGCCGCTGAGGCTGCCCAGGACGTCGAGGTAGGCGAACCAGCGGCTTAGGAAGTAGGAGACGACGTCTTTTCGGTGGATGGATCGGGCGCCGCCGCGGGACATGAGCATGCGTCGGGCGACGTTGAGGTGGGATTGCCAGGGGATGGGGACCTCGAAGGTGTTGGGGGAGATGATCTCGAGGGAGGCAAGCATGATTGCGGTGGCGAGGCTGGTGTTGGAGACCTGTCCGCTTGGGTCGTCGAGGGTGCGGCTGAGGGAAGGGAAGATGTCTTGGACCCAAAGGGCGATGCGGTTGGCGGGTTCTGGGTGCTTGAGGAGACGGGCTCGGTGGCTGGCGGAGTAGGCAAGGAGGAGGTGCAGGAGATTTGAGTCGCGGAGTGCCATTTTGGGGAGAATGCTGCGAAAGGGGTTTTCGATGCAGTCGTGAGGGACGAGGATGCGGGCTGTATGGTCTATGAAGTGATGGAAGTAAAGCAGGTTCATGGGGTTGTCTTGAAGAGTAGGAGGGAGTGTTCCCAACGATCGCGGAATGGTGACGGGGACGGCTTTTGCATAGTAGCCGCCTTCGCTGTGTGCGGTATCTGAACTGTATAGGCCGAACCCAAATTCAATTGGCGTAGATGGTTCATCTGCCTCACCGACAGACCCGCCGTGGTACAGACCAGGTGTTGACAGCGCCGGCGTCACCCCGTTGAGCGCTATCGCATCGTTATTCCGTGGTATGTCAAGATCTGGGAAGCCCCTGTCGACGCCATGGTGGATATATTGAAGAGTTGGAGGTGCCGGGGGAACGCTTTCTCCGCCCGAGTCTAGCTGTTCAGCGTCATCTGAAAGTAGTGATTTGACCGACAGGCGTCGGATATCATTGTTGTCTTGCACCGTGGTAGGCCTGGTAGGCATTGGAGGAATGTAGCTTTCTAAAGGGGGAAAAGCGGCTGGCGTCGAGACAGAACCTAGGTACCTCAAGGGACTGTAGAGTCCATTGTCCAGAAAGTATGGCGACACGCTGGGCGTAAAATTGACTTCGTCACCAAGGGAAGATCCGCAGGATGGCCCTCGAGAATCTCGAGAATGAGCATAGTTCTCACTAGGGTCGAGGGCCGTGCCAAAACGCATTCTCTTCGATCGATGCTCGCCGCCGTCATCTGGATATCTCCGCGCAGGAAGAGAGAATGGAGAAGAAGCAATTGGACCTTGGTAAGGAGGAGGCATCTGGCTCTGATATGAGAAGCCTTGGGTAGAGCTTCGAGCACCGAAGAAAGGAGGGCATTCGGTGTTTGAATTGATTGGTGAAGGATAAACTGCTCTCAGCCTTGACAGCTGGGAGGCAGACATATGATCTCGAAAGCCTGCTACTGGCTTCTGTAATTTCCCATTCGTTGATATACCCAAGTTCATTCCCGACGTGTTTTGAGCCAAAGTTGGCAGGCAGGCCGTACTAGCAACAGCAGGGTCCATGGCCCTCGTTCTCTGAACAGGAGTCGACCTTTGGGCCGTGCTAGACCTCCGCTGCTCAGGACTGCGACTATGCCTAGTCGAAGAAAGACCTGAGCCGGCGCTGTAGTGACGTTTGTGCCCGCCGCCTGGTCGTTGCGGTGGAGAGCTAGATGGATTTGGGGATATTTGCTGCGGCAGCGATACGCTCGACGCCCTTTCTCGACCAATGGGCTCTATCACACCTGTACCTGTCTGGAGAGGATTTTCTCCTTCCGACAGCGAACGCATTGAGAGGGCTGGACGGGCCGAGCTTGGTGAGAGATGAGCTGAGTCGCTACGGAACCAATTCAGACGGATGCTGTAGTCGCAGGTGTCCCCTTGCTTATCGCAATTGAGACAGTTGGGCTTCTCCTCCCCACATTTGATTTTGCGATTCTTGCATGGCCTGAGAATATTAGCATAATTCTGCAGCGGCGAAAGGTGCATACCAGCAGCCATTCCGACTTCGAGTCTTGGGCTCCGGAGCGCCAGGCTTCTTCGGACGCGGCATCTTCTCAGGTAAATTTCATCTAACATTGGGCTGACAGCGTTGTCACCCATTGTCGATCGCTAAAGACGCAAAGCCATTCCTGCGAGACAGATGAGGACTCACCGCTGCGTGCCCAGAGCCTGGCATCGAATGAATGGTGGGGGAGATCGAGACCGAGGCGAAATCGATAAGGGTATCAAGGCCAAGCCGCAACAGCGTTCTGCCGAGCATCTTGGCATCCGGAGTGCTGAGAGTGGCATCACCGAACGGCAACGCCTGCACTCCCTCAAGCTCGTAAGAATGATGGTCTCTTCATTTCTATGGGCATCTGCCCTTTGCATATGTGCAGTGAGCGCCTTCCAAGATACATCCCCGTTCTTCCTCTTCTCCACGTCATCGTACGCTTCCCCAAATTCGTGATATTCATTCTGTACCATGCCAAGCTAACGTAGCCCTCAGACATTTTCAATCGCAGAGTCCACAGATTGTCAAAGCCGCCACGCTGAGCAAGGATTTAGAGATACAGCTCGGACGATGTCCATCAGACACATATGTCCTTGTCTCACAAGCGGGCGTCAGTGCGGCGGACTATGGCAGTAAAGGCTCGATGCCCCAGATGCGAGCCAGAATGCTAGGGAAAGAGGGCAAGATAGGATCATCCGTGGCTGTGCAGGATGTTTTGGGGAGTCTCGACATCGAAGCTCTCTCCATGATGCTGCAAGAGAAGTGTGGTGCTGGGCTTACAAGGGTTGATGCTTCGAGTGGGTACACATCCGAAAGCCATGTCCGGCTGGCACGATTTACCATGTCTGATTCAATGCAAAGCGGGAGCCTTCGCCATCGCCGATGAGAAGAAACCTCGAGTCATGACTTTAGAGTTCCCTGCTCTTCCGTCGGGGCCCGGCTGGGCCAAGAAACTTGGGGAACATGGTACGTACCACCCTCGGTTGCGGATCGTCTTCCCGATGCTGACCAGAGGTTCAGACGCTTTCTTGGCATCTGTCCTTGACTGGCTTCCATCCCCCGAGTATACCGTTATCTATACGACAACGCCCAGCACCTCCCAGCCACAGCCGAGCGCTGCTGAGCCAGAACCATACGAGATGGATACTACATTCGGCTCTCCAGTCCACATGGATCTCAAGCGCGATTTCTCGAGTCACAAACGAGCATCGTCGAACGTGACGCTACCGGCAGGGCCCCTGTTCGAACGGTACCAATTCTTCAATCCAGGTAAATTGCCCCAATTCGTCTCAAATGGATTTCAGTTTACTGACTTATGCCCACAGGGTTGTTCATGGCCTTCATGGTTGCATTTGTGCTACTTTCCATACTCTATGTTGCTATTTCCGGTGTCGCAAGTTTGCAAGTCTCCTATGCTGCGTTTGACAAAGAGGTAGGTGCAGCACAGAAGAAAGCATAGTTGTAGCCCGTCGTGGTAAATCTCCAGCTTTGCTATTATCATCAATGCATGGGAAGGAGTCGGTGTCGAGTTTAGCCCAGTTTTGCTGTATAAGCATTGTTCTGATACTCTAGGAAGTGAATTGGGCGTCGTCTACAAGGCATACTCCTGTGATAAACCTGGTTTACTGATGTTTCCAACAAGCCGCGGAGTGACCTTGGTAGCGGGTCACTTATATGGTCTACTTTTCCGACGTTCGGTCTCATCCTTTGCCGACTGCTGTCAAACCATGGCTTGCAACTAAACAGTATTCTTGTTCTTGCTCCCGGACTGCGGTTGAGAGGTGGAAAACAAGCCCCCTCGAGCTAATTATTGAGCCGACATGATGCATGTTTTAGTGGCTACCACTTGATGTATACCCAATTCTGGTCTTTCTTTTGCTACTTTGAGCGAGAAGCTCTTCAGGTATGTTCTCGAAGAATGGTCCATGAAGATCTTTGCCAGCGCGTGGGAGCGCCATCTAAAACGTTGCCCACTTCTTCGCCGGTGGCCTTATCAATTCGTGTCGCCATCCCGACAAACTGTCCATGCTTCTCTTCTTTCCAGATTGGCTCTCCCCTTTCATCCAGCTCCACAAGGTGACGGTACTCCTTGTCCCAAGCTGCAGTCTTCAAGATCTTCATTTTGTGTTCCTTATGTTCCTGCGCTGCTTTGGCTTGTCGAGCAGCGCGTTCAGGCGAGTCCGGTTCCCGACCCTTGGAGGGTTTGTGTTGTATCTACTCTCACTGCCAGAGAATTGTGCATGTACAAGAACGAAGCCTCTAGGTGCCTTTACTTGGCTTCAAATTGCCGAGCCACATCTTCGATACTAAGACCTACTTTCTTGGCACCAGCGACGTAGAAGTCGAATAGTTCCTGGACAGGCCAACAGTCATGGGATCCTAAAGAGGCCTTTGCCTCTGTTCTTGAGCGCTTGGAGAACCGCTTCAGAACATCCATAATCCTTTTGTTCATGATCTGGATGAGGGAGAACGAGGCAGCCGTGGTCAGCTGCTTGGAACATGACACTTGCAAACATAGACACAATCGCCATCTTTTGTAGATACAAGAAACTCGAGGAATCTACTGACATCAATCTTGATCTGCATATCAGAATTAGGCATAATCCCATAATCAAAACTGCCTCTTCCGTACAGGATAAAACATCAACTACTTTTCCTTCTTAAACATTTCCTGGGCTGCCAGAGCGTTCTCCGGCAACTTCAAAAAGCCATCAACGCTATTCTCCGCGCTGATCTCCCATGTGATTTTGTAAACAGCGGAAGGCTCAATCTTTTCCCAGTCTGTCTCAACTGGTTTGCCTATGACGTAAGTCTTTTCTACGCTAGTGGCATTGAGAAGGTCTGTAACGATATTCACACCACCAACACCGTCTCCAGCTGGGGGCTTGCTGTCTTCAATGACATGTTGAGTACTTCAGGCGCGTTCTTATTCTGCGATTAAGCCCATGTATGATCGGAAGTCCTTGCTGGAGATCTCCCATCCGTTGTCTGTATTCAGTTTGGCAAGGATCTTCTTCTTGCCTAAGGAAGGATCCATTTGCAGGAGCTCTCAGAGTTTACCAAGGGTCTCGGTCTCTGTGGGTGCCATGGCGAGACTCAGTAGAGGGGAGGCTTCAATAATTCTATACTATCTACATGTGTAGCTTCTTGATGTGGTCTTCCTGCCCGTTGATGATTATAAAGAATATCAAGATAGTTTTCGTGGGAGAGCCGTAGAAAATGATCCTAGCTGTTTGCCACAGAGACCTGTATCCTAGTGCTATAAAAGACCGTCATAAAGTCTTGAAATGTATAGGTAATCAGTCCGCGCACTCCCACTTTCGGTAAATGCACTCCCACAGGGGAACATCCAATATCTTTGGTGTAAAACCACCGGAGTCAATGGGTTTTCTCATAGATATCTTGGTGTCAAAGCGATGCTACTTCAAATATCCTTTGAATTACCGTTTGAACCACATGTTCGCATAAGAAACTATCTGGGGAAGCATCGATTTCTGACTCAAAAATGGCCCGTTTTTTCTCGTCTCTCAACACATTCTGCATGTGTGATCACTATCGTTACGAAGCTCCCATTCAGTCTTATCTAAGACCTCAAATAACTGCCTATCTGCATGTAGTTCGCCCTAGAGAAAGGAGTCGTTTTTAGTAATAACCAGGTTGCTTCCTCGCATGCCATATGGTGGTTGCGTTGAATCCGCCGTCTTCCTATTGGTCACTCGGAGCGGAACAATCTTGGTCCCCTCAGGGTTGAACGCAACCCTGAAATTGGGAGTGCATTTACCGAAAGTGGGAGTGTTCCTTACATGTACCCAAAGTGGGAGTGCGCGGACTGTTTACAAATGTATATAGTATTAGCTATGATTGTGTGATAAGGGGGCATTGAATAGGGCAAGGCGCGGCATCTGGCCCGAGGTGCCGCCCAAGTCTCAACTACTTTATTCCAGTCTGACCTATCTAACATCATCATCATCCCAAGAGCTCGTACACATTGTCAGTAGTGCAGTCCCCCCCCATAGCTCCCAGCAACACCATTGTCGCAGGATGTTGATATAATGTTTCTCTCACAGCAAATCTTTCTTGGCGCCATTGAGTCTACCGCCGCATGAGTATCAGCAATCTTCCCAGAGCTAAGTTCGTGGGTGATCATTTCATTATAATTCCCTAGAAGTCCGTAGAAACTAGATATTACTAGTTCTACAACGATGAATGCCATTATCAATTATTTGAGACTCCCTGTCTTGGCATCGTCGGCTTTTGCTGCTCTAGGTAGTGGGCTTCTTTACTACAAGCAAAAGTGGGTTCATTTGATCGTGATCCCAACCAAAGCTGATGAACGCCAGCGAGCTCATCTATCCAAGAAACCTGCCCATCGGTGCGCGGACGGATGAGGGCGTTCCGCGGCCGTCTTTCTTTGGCATATCAGACTATGAAGATCTACGAATCCCAACGCCAGATGGCGAATTTCTCAGTGCTTTCTTCGTTCGGCCGTCAAACAAGGTTCTGGCAAAGAAAGTCACGATTTTGATGTTTCACGGCAATGCTGGAAACATCGGTCACCGGGTACCAATTGCCAAAGTACTCGAAGAGAACCTTGGGTGCAATGTGTTTATGCTAGAATATAGAGGCTATGGTCTATCTACTGGTACTCCTGACGAAAATGGTATCAACATCGATGCGCAGACAGCGCTTGACTATATACGCAACCAGAAGGAGACTGAAGGCGGCAAGATTATCGTTTACGGACAAAGCTTAGGCGGAGCCGTTGCTATCCAACTTGTTGCCAAAAACCAAGAGGACGGAGATATTGCCGCCATGATCTTGGAAAACACGTTTACTTCAATTCGAGAGATGATCCCGAGGTTCGTGACCTATTGCGGCTTGCAGATGTTATACTAAGTATCCGCAGCGTGATCCCGCCGGCTCGTTATATCGCTCGGTTCTGTCACCAGTATTGGCCTAGCAAGGAGACTCTTCCTCAAATTACGAAGGTCCCCATTCTGTTTATCAGTGGTTTGAAAGACGAGATTGTGCCGTAAGTTCCGATGGAATGACTTTGTTTGTATTAGGGAATCTCCAACTGACCAAATTTAGTCCAGAGCACATGAAACAGCTGTACGCCGTTTGCAAAGCGAAGAGGAAGATATGGAAGGAGATGCCCAATGGTTCTCATAACGAGACTGTGACGGAACCATATTTCTTCAATTATGTCTTCGATTTTGTTAGCGAGGAGTTGAGAGCATGATAACGGAGCTCCTATTTCCATACGCAAGTCTCATCACGACGGATGAGTCACCCACCATGAAACCTTCGAGAGTTCTGTACTAGGACAGAGAAGAAGACGGTTGCATACCTCGAAAGTTTGGAGGAGGAATGAACTGGGAGCATCAGAGGTTGACTCGGACAATGTACATACATCTTGTAAAGTCCATTATGGTGTTACGATCCGTCAGCGTGACTCAACACAGCTTGCTGTACGAATCGGGTAATAACGCCGAACTTTGGGCATAGCATCTGCCGGACTACGGATTGATTCAATTTATAAATCGTCACTCCGATAGCACACTGATTCGTCTTGTATTCTTCCAAACACTTATAGACCTCATCACGGGCAGGACCTTGAACTTGCTTCGCATCCCATTTGCTGTTGCCTCGCCACACCGCACCTTCCATTTGCCACAGATCGACCCTCTTCCGCTCTCAGGCATAGAGCCAGGATTCACGCCACCAGAGATGCTTGGGTACATAGTGAAATCGCAGGATAATTATGACTACAGTCCAGCCATTGCCACAGGAATCTACCCAAGCATCGAACGATGTTCAGAGGGGAAGTCGTCATCCAAGAGGGCGCGGTAGCCATCAGCCTCAGAGCCAGCGGAACAACTCACTTGACCAAGTAACGAGCCAAACGCCGCAACTTGCTCAACCGACGGCGAACCCTGCCCTAGCTTTCAGACCAGCCTCAGTCGCTCCTCGCTCCCAACCTACTTCTGCAGAGCCCTCAAGCGCTGAGGTTTCGGCGGCAGAAAATGGAACCTCTCCGTCACGAAGAGGTCGGAACGGGGCTCGGGGTCGTAGAGCAGGAGGAGGAAGACATAGTGGCGTTAGCAATGGTCATCGAGGGCACACAAATGGTGGGGAGAGGCACATGAACAGCATCGGAGGGCGTGGGCAGGCATTGCCAAACTTTACAGGCAGACAATTTGGGGGGCGATTGACGGCTGATGACGGCACGGATTCGCCATCGAATGGTCAGGGGAACGGATTATCACCATTGAACCCTCAATTACAAGGGGACGCTCCAATTTTCCGCCCAGGGCAACAACACCAACCACGGAACCGTAGAGGGGGCAAGCCAGGCCCGCCCCCTGCCCACCAGCCGCAGAGAGCAGCTCCGCGGACTCGACGAGAATCAACCTTAAAGTCTAAAGCTGCTAATATCGCCACTCGCACGCATGAGGACATTGCGAATAACCTTTACGAATGTCCAATTTGTACAAGCGAGATCGGCTCTAAATCAAGAGTATGGCAGTGCAGAACATGCTGGACCGTTTTCCATCTCACCTGCATCAAGAAATGGTCTACCAATGAAGGATCAGCAGCGGCGCAGCGGCAAAGCCAAGAAGGAGAGTTTCCTCCGCCAAGGCAATGGCGATGTCCGGGGTGCAATCTGCCGAAAGACGTTCTTCCCTCATCGTATACATGCTGGTGTGAGAAGGAGAGCGACCCTCGCTCAATTTCTGGCTTGCCACCGCACTCGTGCGGCCAGACCTGTGGCAAGCATCGTGTGCTCCCGAAGAAGTGCCCGCACCCGTGCGAGCTTCTCTGTCATGCCGGTCCTTGTCCACCATGTACTCATATTGGTCCTGTGCAGAGCTGCTACTGCGGCAAAAATTCTACCTCTAGGAGATGTGTAGAGACGAAATACGATACCGGATGGAGCTGCGGCCAGATCTGCGGTGATCTGATGCCCTGCGGTGAACACACATGCCAAAGGCCTTGCCACGAGGGTCTCTGCGGTGCATGTGAGGTTGATGTGGACTGCCGTTGCTACTGTGGAAAATTTGAGCGGCGAATGGCTTGTTGCGATAAGGCGGATAAGAAGCCAAGCGTTAGAGCCAGGATTTCCGTGAGAACAGGAACCCCTGAGCGTTGGAAAGGTGCTTTCACTTGTGCAAAACCCTGCGAAAGATCTTTCGATTGCGGAAAGCATCAATGCGAGAAAGCATGCCACCCACAGGAGTTTGAGGAACCACCCTGTCCGCGATCGCCCGATGTTGTGACCCATTGTCACTGCGGTAAAACGCCCTTAAAGGAGATATCTGATTTGGTTCGGGGGTTCTGTACAGCAACCTTACCTAATTGCAACAAGAACTGCTTGAAGCGGCTGGCTTGCGGTCATGGCTGTCAACAGGTCTGTCATTCGGGCGAATGCATGCCCTGTTTGATGACAGTCAACATTGGTTGCCGTTGCGGCCGTGTCGAGTCGCCTACCATTTGCCATCAAGGGAGCGAAGAGCCTCCTCAGTGTATGCGAACATGCAGAGCAACTCTCAATTGCGGCCGACATGAGTGCGGAGAACGATGCTGTCCTGGAGAACGCAAAGCGGCTGAGCGACAGGCCACGAAACGAAAGCTGCGGCCTTTAGGTGCGGCGCGTATTGTCGATGAGGGCTTCGAAGCTGAGCACATCTGTACTCGACCTTGTGGCCGCCCACTGAAGTGCGGCAATCATGCCTGTCCTGAGCTTTGCCACAAAGGACCCTGTGGAACGTGTCGGGAAGCTATCTTTGATGAGGTCAGCTGTCACTGTGGTCGAACCATGCTTCAGCCTCCGTTACCTTGTGGTACTGTTCCGCCTCCGTGTCGCTACGATTGCGAAAGGCCGACATATTGCGGCCATCCCAGGATACCTCACAACTGTCATGGCGACGAACAGAAGTGCCCCAAATGCCCTTTCTTGCAGGAAAAACCATGCATGTGTGGGAAGAAAAGATTGAAGAACCAACCATGCTGGCTTGCAGACGTCCGCTGTGGAGAAGTATGCGGCAAGAAGCTGAGATGTGGTTCACACTTCTGCCGAAAACCATGCCACCGCCCCGGAGAATGTGAGGATGCCGGCAAGCTATGCCAGCAAGCTTGTGGCAAACCGAAAAAGGCTTGCGGTCATCCTTGCGAGGAGCAGTGCCATGCGCCGTCCTCATGTCGTGAGGATAAGCCATGCCAGAATAAGATGCTCATTACCTGCGACTGCCAACATCTGAAGCAGGAAATCAAGTGCAACGCGTCCAAGACTAGCGAAGGCAACAGCAAGAAGACCTTGTCATGCGATGACGAGTGTGCGCGTTTGGCCAGGAATCAAAAGCTCGCACTGGCTCTGAACATCGACCCGGAAGCCCACAAAGACGATCATGTACCCTACTCTGCCGACACTTTGAAGATGTTCCGCGAAAGCTCGAAGTGGGCGCAAACGCAGGAAAGGGAGTTTCGAGTCTTTGCGGCCGACGAGAATGAGAAGCGACTACGGTTCAAACCTATGCCACCACATCAACGCGCATTCCTCCACTCACTTTCCGAAGACTTTGGCTTCGATAGCGAAAGCATGGATCCGGAGCCGCACCGCCACGTTGCTATCTTCAAGACCCCGAGGTTTGTCATGGCACCCATGAAGACGCTTGCTGAGTGTGTTCGTATACAGCAAGCTGAAGCTGCATTGGTGGCTACAGTTGAGCCACCGAAGAAGCTGCAGTCCAACAATGAGCCCTTCAATGGCTTTTTGCTAATCCAACCACGTTTTGCACTCACTATCGAGGAGCTGCGCATGGATCTGTCTTCAGTACTCGACTCTGTCGCTGCACTCGCTTTCGACATCTCCTTTCTACCAAGTGAAGAGATCGTGATTAAGTGCCGACCTTCGTCGTCATCTATTACTATATCTAGCGATTCCATTGCAGCTACATTACGGTCTATTAGACCCTCTATCCTGGCTCAGGTAGCTTCGAAAAATCTGGCCCATTCGGTTCAGCTATGCGCGCTTGATCCTTCGCTCAACGTACTTCGTCGCGAGGCTGACGATGCAGCCAGCAACGGCGGATGGAGCCAAGTAGCGGCCAAAGCTGCAGCACCAAGAATGGCGCCTAGACAGATGGCCGTGGGGGAGAAGAGTGTCTACACCGTTCTTGGAAGTAGGCTCAGAGAAGCCAACAAGAAGAAGAAGGAAGAGGAACAGAAGGCTAGGGAAGCGATCGTCGAGGACTGGGAGGAAGAGGTCAGGAAGGACGAAGAGCAGGAGGACAAGCGGAGGAGTATGGAAGTTAACACCAATCGGATGGTGCTCAGGTCTAGACATGATCTAGCCCCAGAGCCTACAGCGGTGGATGGAGAACACGTCGCCGGACGGGATTCCTTGGCCAAAGACAGCGAGCTGGACGTCGAGGACCAGTCAGATGAAGAGCCCACGGTCAAAGACTGAACTCGGACAAATTATGCAGCGAGGGGAGCTAAACTCGAGTATTAAATATTCGGCTTACGCTACCATAGTCAAACGGCCCCAGCATATCACTTGGGTGAACAGTACACACATGGATCCATGACTCCATTCCATAAGCATAGCTCGCACATGTCCAGCCTCCCTCTCAGACTACACCAGCTGCTAGGCACATCCGCCCTAAGCCTCTTTTCTTTCTTCCGTATCCTGTCTTATCTCCCTACATCCTATTTCAATTTCCTACACCCCTTCCCGCAAATTTCCGGTAATTCCAACCAACATTAACAACTTGCCCCAGTTCTTCCCTTCCACCTCTCGCATCAATTAAACCTTCACCACCCTCCCACAATCAGCTCACAGACTTCCAAAACCTCTCAATCTCTACTTCTATCCCGTCTACAGATCTGCAGCTCTCACAATTGCTCATCATTCGCCTTGCTAGAATTGCAATAGCTAGTCTTACTTTTCTAGCTCAGCACAACTACTACCACCTCCGTTGGCAGGTTTATAATGCCCTATCCCATGCGTATCATTCCATTAAGCACCAATTGCTTTCGCACTCCAGAACCACGGATCAATGACATAGCGACGGATGGTGGCACAGTGCCACAGCGATAAGTCGTCAAACACAGTATATCCATAAGCGCAGCAAAGCCAACCCAGCCACTCTCTAAACTAGCACCCACTCTGGGATCCTCCACCCTTGCCCACTCCTACTCAGAAGATGTATCTACTATCCATTCTGCACGTGCACGTCTTCCCTGAGAGCCGCATGAACCTGAAGAACGAAATTCTATAGAAGGCGCGGCGATCGCTAGATCCAGCCTCGAAGGAGGTGAAAGTGATTGGGCTGAGTGCGGAGTGAGTAGAATGAGGTCGCGAGGTACAAGACGATGCGAGTGGAGCAGAGAGTCCATGGCCTTGTGTGCTTAGGTCTGGGTGATACAAGTTTGTGTCTTCAGAGAAGTTACGAACCGTCTGCTCTACTCTTTTGCTCTCCTTTCTCCCCGGAATCTCTCCTCTTCCCTTCGAAGAACTCCCCTCTACAACCCCCAACCTACCCACTCCCCAAGACCCCCACCCCGTCACTTTGGACCCGGGTTCGATAGTGATCCCCCATGCCTCACCACATACCTTAGGCTGATCCTTGACGTCCCCGCTGTAATATATACAGATGCACCTTGGGCGTTTGCGATGCTGGATCTCGTGGTCGCCGGGTTTCGGAATAGCGCGGCCAGTGGTGGAGAAGGTTGGATGCATATGGCTATCTGGATGATCGGGAAAGAGGTGGTGACTTTGGTGTTGTGGGGGGTTGGAGTGGTGTTGAAGGTGGTTGAGGAGGGGGTTGTTGAGGAAAAGGTGGGTGAGGAGAGGATGGTTGAGGAGAGGGTGATTGAAGAGGGTGCTTGAGGAGAGGGCGTTGGTTTGCTGCTGCTGCTGCTGGGTTTAAGGAGGGTTAAGGTGAAGAGGGTGGTGGAGGATGGGGGGCGAAGGAGTGATTGTATGGCCAGGTGAGAGGATTGGGTTGATGACTGGTGGTGGGTTGGTAATCGGGGAGAAGAGAGGGTAATATGGGGTAACGGAGAGATGTGAAACCTAGCAGCTATGACAATGCATGGATCCAAAGAAGGGTAATCAGGAAGTAGGCTGATAAAGGCGCTGAGACCGAAAACAAAATTCTTGAGATAAAACCAGGCTTCAAAACTGCTTCTGAACAGGTAGATAAGAAGGGTGTGAAGAGAGAAGCTGCAGCCAAGCCGCATGCGCGCTATCTGTTCCTAAATCTGCAAGCTCAACAACCTACGCTTCCACACCATACTGCTATTCCAAACCCATGGACCAGCCAAACCGTCAAACCCCCCCTCCAAAGCAATCCCTACATCTTCACAACACCACCCTTACCCCGTCTCGAATCATGCCCCTGATTCCGTCCCCGAAGACCTATGCCAACACAATGCGCACACGGCTTATTGAGCGTCCTCCCACACATCTTGTTCTTTCTCTCATACACGGCATCATGATCAAAGGGGCATCGCGCGGGTCCGATGGCGTTCTCTTGGGCGAATAGGCAGCGGACGTAGTGGTGCGGACGGGGGGCTCGGGTGTGGGCGCCGCAGTTCCAGGTGTACCAGAGGGGTTGACACATTCTGGTTTGCTGGGGATATTTAGAGTGTGGAGGAAGGGGAGGGGGAGGTGGGGTAGTGGGGGATTGCGGAGGCTTTGGTGTAAGGAGTAATGTGTGGCCAGGGGGACTGGTATGCTTGAGGGGGGATTTGGGCGAGGAAGCTTTTGTTGGAGGAGGAAATTGTTTCGGGGAGTATGGAAAGGGGGCAGGTGGTTCTTATATAGTAGATGGCCAGGGTTCATCGTGCATTCGTAGATAGAGAATACAATCGTGTGACGCTGAAGTCGGGACCGTATGACAGAAATAGGGCAAGGGAATAGTCAGGAAGTGGTTGACACATTAGGCCTTCGCCGACAAAGGGACGCCATTACGAGTCATAATGACCATTGAATGGTGAGAGCAAAGGAAATATATAGGGAAGGCCAGGAATTTTCAATCTGCACACATTGAAACAGAGCTTATCTTTCAGATCGATTGACTCAATTGATGAAAAGAAGGAAGTGGTCAGGCCTCGGTGCGTCTCCGGCTTTCTTCCTCCACGAACATTTCAAGGATGACCTAGTGATTCTCAAAATCTTCCTGTGGAGATGATTGAAACTTCTTACAGCTTCATAGTATAGATCCATGTGACAGGCACAAGCCTAGTACAGTGATGACCTCGGCGATCCCGCTAATCTAACTTGGCTCGCTTTTTGCAAGGCTTCAAGCCGCAGATGGACACTTCCCCCTAGCTCATTATGTCAACAGGGTAGGAAGACACTGTAGCCCTCGAGACGTCCAGTGATAATCGGACTCATGGAAAATAACACACTAGAAAGGACATCTGGGTCGTCATATCGTAAAAAGACTTAGAACAGCCAAGAGCGGGCATTGTAATCCAATGAGTATCGCCATAGACTCCCTAGAATATGGGATGCTTCAGGTAGAAGATATGATTCCCAACGTATAGAATCCTCCGCGCTGTTGCTGCTGCTTTGTCGGGTCTCGCGTCCATTCGCGGTGAGCTACTTTACACCGTCGGAATGACTGAATAATTATCATCCTTGTTAACTAGAGTCACCAGGGGTACTTGTAGTCTTGACAGACGGGTAGTCTAGTGCTGGTGATATCGGGATCACGAGAGCTACGACCAAGCTTCTCTTTGAAAGATTGCATACCATATATGGCGATCAGTATTAGCAAGAGAACTGTCTAAGTGATCCTACTATTGTAGCTTTCCAATAGTCGAATGTCCTCGAAATGGATTAGATGCAGAAGAAAATGTCCCGGCTGATACTCGGATGAATCGGCGCTTGACGGCTGATTAGATGTAGCCTTTCAAAATCACACTCTCCGCATTCAAAATCGATGCTCCAGCGGCCCCCAGGACTGTATTGTGGGTTAAGGCCACCAACTGGATGTCAAAGATACCACTTTCGTCCTCCCTGATTCTCCCAACACTACACGCGTATCCTCTTTCTGCCTCTCTATCTAAGCGAGGCTGCGGCCGATCAGCCTCATCTAAAACAATAATGGCATGATGTGGAGCCGAAGGACACTTTAGAGCTTGCACCTCTGAAGTATACTCTTTCATCGCATCACAGACCTCGTTCACGGTTGGCGGAGGTCGGCTTTTGAATCGTAACGACACACACACTGTATGGCCATCAAGCACGGGGACACGATTACAGGCAACGGAAACGCGGAGAGGTTGATCGGTAAATCCCGTCAGGTCTGTCTTCAAGCTGCCTAAAATCTTGCGAGCTTCGGCGGGTATCTTGGCTTCCTCTCCTGGGATGTATGGGATGATATTGTCAAGGATGTCCATACCTGACACGGTTAGCAGTAATCTATAGAACGTATCGGCCCCTGGTACCCCTTATGGGCAAAAGGCTTGATCACTCACTGCTGACGCCAGGATAGCCTGCTCCTGAAATGGCCTGCATAGTTACCATGCTCACTTGATCGATAGGTCCGAACTTTTGAATAAGTGCCGCGGCTGGGATGACAAGACCGACAACCGCACAATTTGAATTGCACACAAGAAGGCCTTTATCCAGTTGGTAATGCCGACGCTGTGTTGAGATTAATTCAATATGGTTTGAATTGACCACCGGAATAATTAGCGGGACCAGAGATGCCAGTCGCAAGTTTTTGGCGTTTGAAAAGACGGCAAAGTTTGCTTTAAGAAAAGTCATTTCAACATCGCCAGCCACATCAGAATGAAGGCCCGAGAAGATTATGTCGCAATCCGGATATTCGGTGGGTACACAGCGTCGTATGATCATATTTGCGACTTGTACGGGTATTGGGGTTGACTGCTTCCAACATACGGCATCGAAGTATTTTTTACCGACTGACTTTTCGGAAGCTCCTACAGCTACCAACTCTAGTAGCGGATGTTGAGCGAGCAAGAGAATGAATCGTGTTCCCACCGCTCCGGTTGCTCCTAAAACTCCTTGGAAATGTTAGTCACCCATGTCTTTCATGATAACCAGTAGAGTGGGTTTATACCGCATCGCTTTTTTGAAGATGTGTGATTGTCTGTGGAAGACATTGTGATTTCTTTGTTCGGTCTTCAATATGGATTTAGATTTAGTTTGTTGGTAGATTCGAATCTGAGATTTTTGTGCTCCAAATGCGCCTCGGGGTCCCGGCGTGTTCTCGGCAAAAAGGGCGCTTGGCGGCTAATCCCAACTGCCAAGCGGCATAGCTCTAGAGCAACGCGGTCGAGCTGCCTGAGCTTCGATTAATCCATAGGCTTCTTGAAGATCTATACAAAACCACCTCTGGTTTCGTAATAAGACCAAATAATTCATCCAAAGCTACCTGCCAGTCTGCAGTGGCAGACACCATGATGGAGATGCCAATAACGGGGATGTTGCGCGAAGGTCCTCTCCTCCCAGCTTCCACACCTCAACCTCCACACCTCAACCTCTCATAGCTGACCTCTCCTCACAGATGGCATCCACATCGACATGGACCACCTCAAGAAAGGAGAAGTCAAGTACCTCCTCCCCATCCCCTCCCCCAAACCTAGCTAACCCCCTCCCCAGTCTCGGAACCTCAATGTACCACCCACCCTCCCCATCCCCCTCTCCCCCCACTCTTAACACCCCCACTAGCATGGCAATAACCTTCTCCTCGGGCGTCATACTCGGCGCCGACTCCCGCACCACGACGGGCGCCTACATCGCCAACCGCGTGACCGACAAACTAACCCAAGTCCACGACACCATCTGGTGCTGCCGGTCCGGCTCGGCGGCCGACACGCAGGCCGTGGCCGACATCGTGCAGTACCACCTCGGCATGTACGGCGTGCAGAACGGGGAGGCGCCAAGCACGCAGACGGCGGCGGCGTTGTTCCAGGAGCTGTGTTATGCGAATAAGGACCAGTTGAGGTGAGTGGTGCGGGCTGTCTTGGTGGAAGATGGGGGGAAAGGGGGCCTCTGGGATCGGGGTTGAGAGGGGCTCTCCTGTTTGGATAGGGGCTGACGGTTGGCGACAACAGTGCTGGTATGATAATAGCGGGCTACACGCCCAAGCACGGCGGCTCGGTCTACAGTATCCCACTTGGCGGATCATTACACAAACAGTCATACGCCATCGGAGGAAGCGGGAGTACGTACATCTACGGCTACTGTGATTCATACTGGAAAGAGAACATGAGCGAAGAAGAAGGCATCGACTTCGTGAAGGGAGCATTAAGGGAAGCGATCAAGTGGGACGGCAGCTCAGGGGGTGTGATAAGATTGGTAGTGCTGACGAACGAGGGCGCCATAAGGCATCTATATCTGCCTGATCAGGATTATAAAGGACCGGGTAGAGCATAGTTTGTGCATTGTACGTTTCGAGCAATAAAGCATGATATGAATATACCGCTACAACTGCTGGATTAATGAGTTATGTCCCTGAGCCTGAAAGCGCAAGAAGTAGCTCGATGAGCGCCAGAAGTATGTTTGCAGAGCAAGAGCAACAAGTCGCGACACAGGATCTACTGGAGCCTCGAGTCTTGCTACCATTAGAATCTTCTCCGTTCACGTCCGGACAACCCCTGACTATACACCGCGCGGTAGCAGATCTAGTCATGCATGCTGAACCTCATCTGGGCCAAGAAGGCCAGCTCGTCCGTCTTTGTTGTAGAAGATATGATGTCAGGTCACACATAAAGCGTTCTTGGTTCTGTAGCACCAGAGCATTTCGTTTCTGTTGTAGAGCATCGAATCTCCTACAGGCCTCAATGTAATTGTCCTGAAGCCAATCTAACCCGGCTCTCTCTAGTGCCAGCATACCAGCTGCGTTCCATATAGCTATCCTCCAAGAGTCGGTACTCTTGCTTGACTGGGAAAGCTGGATAGCTTCGAGGCATATCTCCTTCAACGTCGAATGGTGGTTTTTCATAAAGCCGATGAAAACAGCTTGGGAAAGTTCGCAGTGAGATAAGTGAAACGCCCGGATATTGGAGAATTTGAGCCGCTCCAGCAACGGTGATATGTCCGTAAGATCTATATACCAATGCTCCAGATATTGGTTGGGCCCGTGGCAGCCCCACCCATCCGGTGGTTTAGCCTCGTGGTGCTCGCCGTCATATTCCTGAAAATCCAGATACAGCTTCTTTAGCTGACTTGGGGTTTGAACGAAAGCTAATAGCCTCCATAAAGCGTTGCCTTCTCGAAACTCGCCCAAACATCCGAATGAAACTGTAATGCTCAGGGTTTGCACATTACGTAGGACGTTCGTGATTGTTGTATCGATCGCTGACCAATTATGAGTGTTGCGTGCCCGGTGCCAGAAGTCCCATGGCATTTCATGGCATGAGAAGTCTCTCAACAATGGAATACCAGCTAAGCTCTCGAGCCAGAAGGCAAACGGCTTGAGGAACACTGGATCGTCGAAAGCGATATACCTATCCCAATCAAACTCGTGGTCCGGTTCCTCGTCCCAGTGGCGAGTTGCGGTTCGCAGTGCCAACGGAAGCCAATCGTTTCCTTCGTGACGAACGCCCGAAATGCGTCGCCCTCGCATGTTATATATGACGGCGTCGAGTCTGGTAAAATTTTTGATGGCGGATAGCAGGGTTGATGTGCGTAGAGGGCGATCAAGCAGCCGCTTCTGTCCACTCAAGACCCGAGCAAAGCTCCTGTGATACTTTTCCATGCGCTTTTGAAAGGGTGGGTTGGTTTGCAGGTATTGCAGTTGCTCATCGTGCTTGTAACTTAGCAGATCCTGGTCTTTGAATTTATATGCCTCGCTCCACATGGCCCGCTCCACATCCCTACTCACCACTTCATATAGATCAAAGGCCAGATGGTCATACCAACACCAATATTGTAGGTAAGCCTCCTCCAGTAGGTCTCCATCGAATTGTATCACCCGAACACATGAGCTAAGATAGGTATGAGAGGCGATGGCATTGAGTCGACTGAGGTATTTGGGGTACAAGGCGATGAGAACGGTATGGAAAAGCGGCACAGCTGCGAGATCTCTAAGCCTAGGGCGGACAAGGCGCAGGTTCTTCAGGTCCGAGTATTGTGGGACATAGGACATGATGTGAGCCCAGACCTCGCTCGATAGGTGGAGCATGAGTAGATCGTAGAAGCTAGTAGGAGAAGTTGTGTTGCTTGATCAATTTGCCAGAGACGCAGGAGCAGACACTATCAGTTACCAGACCACAAGGTTACAATATGGCTGGACGATTATTAGGATCTCGGAATTGCAAGTGATGTTCAGAAGAAGATTCAGACTGAGCAAGAGAGTCGAGGGAGGTAGGTAATCACCCGCTTTGGCTGTCTTGGAACGGAAGGCACGACTGACACCGAGTTTCAAGCCCCCTTCGGTTTTCACTCTCGCAAGTGTAGGGCTTGATGCGGAACATCACTGGTTGCATTGAAGCTGTAAGGGTGTCAATATCATGGATACATCCATTACTGAGTGGAAGTTCTAGGCCGGACACCCGTTGACGAGGAAGAAGCCTGCATCGTCCACTGTTCGGCCTCCGTGACTACGACGTTCTCAGACAGGTCCGTCTAGCTGTTCTTCAGAGTCTATTACATTGCTCAGTCCAGTCACGTAAAGGCGTTGGTTGATGGTAATTTCTTGCGGCATCATGAACTCCTGGAGCTTCGCTACATCATTGCGGATTGCGGAAGGACATCTTGCTACGACTTTCGGAGCTATTGTGGGAAGGATGGATCGGGTACAAACTCTGCATATCAACTCGACGCTTTCTCGTTAAGATGACTTCGTAACAGAACACAGGCATACCTTAGGTAAGGTACCTTACACCTTAAATGGGTTGGTTGCATCAGATAAGATAATGAATCTATTTTAAGCATGACCCTTTTTCCCCGCCGGTCTGACAGTTCCCTCACTCTCACAGCCAGCTTTCCAGCGACATCGATCTCAACCAATAAAGCCCAGGTCCAGAACTCAGAATCTCAGAGTGTGGCAACTGTCGCCAAGTAAACACGTGTCGAGCTGCTTTACCGACCGCCTTCCGTACCGCCAGAACACAATGGCTCACAACTCCTGCCCCAAGTGCGGTGCTGGGATATCTGGTGGGGGGAAGACATGCGGGTCTTGTGGCTCGGTAAGTGGAACATACTGGGGATGGGAGCCTCGAAGTTGAGAATGTGAAAGGCTGGCACGTAGGAAAGGTTTTACGACTGGCGGCTAACAAATTTCGTAGACGTGCCCACAGTAGCTCGACGGGAGGAAGAGGGATTTTCGGCCTGAATGGGAAGGGGCGGTAGTGACAGATTGTCGGTACAAGGGACGATGGAGGCTTGTTCAGGTCTTGATGATACGAGCGGTTGCACGGCCTTGTCTCCTTTTAGTGTGTCTGAGGTATCGTAAGGATTAGTCTCCTGATTATGTTGTAACAATCTCTTACTCGCTTTCCCACCACACTGCCATTTCACATACAAGAAGCTTGGAGAGCCACTGCAGGATATTCCAATAAATCCATTTTCCGCCTGTCCCACTGAGGACTCCCCATCACTCTCGCTGTATCCGCTCAGGATGTTTGCCCATCAGGTACTCGTTCCTTACTACAGATGCCGGGACGTAAGGATATAGTGGTGACCACATATGACTTCCGCCCTGGTGCTCTCCTTCGGCCACGCAGCCTCTGTTTCCAAAGCGGATATTGGGCTCGACAATCTCCAAGGGACCTACCACATCAGGCCCGACGCTCCGCCATAGCCTCCCTTCGCGCATGCCGAGCAGCGCTCTGCATCTTGGAAGGTCCAATTTGAGGTAGTCACCTCGATGGTACTGGTGATAGCAGCTCCGGATGGCGGAACAGGCCAGGTAGTCCCATGGGTTGGTATAAACACAAAACTCTGCCCAATCCGCCTCTTTTCGCAAATCGAAGCGACTGTCGTTCGCGAGCTTGTTGAGGATGACGTTAGGTAAGATGGTCTCTTCGAATCTCTTGTAAATATCATAGTCAACCCGTGAAGCAATGATGAAATTCAGCAAGGTCTGGACATCGGGGATGCTCTTTAGGATTGTCAAACGCAACTCGGTGGGTATTGCGGAAAAAGCTGATGCGGCCATTGGCGTGGGAGACGCTGAGTCGGTACAGTCCTCATTTGCTGCGCCCTCAGCCAGCTCAGCCGTAAGCGTCAAGATTCGTTGACGGATTGTGGCCAATTCCTTTTCGAGAGTCTCCTGGCAGTGACAGCCATTAGTTGAGATGAAAGTTATCGGACAGTATCATCTCGACCTACTATTCTTTGGCTCGTTGTCGTTCTTCTCTCCGGTGACGTGACGGCCGAGACCCTTCTCCATAGTGCGCTCTGCCTTGTTTGTCGACCACGCGTGTAACGCCAAGGAGGAGTTCTGGCCATGATTCTCTTAGTGGTTTGGTTGAGCGATACTCTTGAGTGCTGTGTGTATATGTACTTCAGTCATATCTTCAATCGGTTGATTGGTTGATTTCGTTCTCGCAATGCAGGTACGGTACCGGTGGTACATGCTTGAGCTGAGTGCGGTAAAGAAGGTGAGAAAGCATTTGTGGGTTGAAGCGTGACAATTAACCCCGAGAATGAGCCGAATATCAGAATATCGAAGCCAGATCTATTTACGGCTAACCATCTCTACGATCGTAACGTGAGTTTCTGGTCTTCTCGTCATGCATTTGGGCCGAATAGCTTCTACCGATTACGTATTCATGTTGGACTTTGGAATTAAAGTGCAACAACCTTTTCTTGGGTCTTAGGTTCCCACTCAATATCATAATCTGCATCGGAAGACAATTAAATTTCAGCCTGCAGTAGAAGCCACGTATCGCAAGAACCATGACACCTCAACTAATCTAAGTCCCGTCTCGAAACGCACTGCTCTAGAGCAGCAGGCGTCTCATTCTAAAGCAGCTTCCGCAGCTTCAGTACCAATCCAGATCGCATGCTCGGTACAGTAACCCACATCTAATAGTACATCTTCGCTCGCCCGCTGTATCCCTTCTTAGAGCAGTGCACGTTATAGAATGGAACTGCAGGCCATCCTTTGGGGAGCAATGGAGGAATCGGCCAACCCGTCACAGTAAGCGTGGCGGTATCGTAGTTCCCATACTCCAACCAAGAGTGCTCTGGCAACCTCGCATACTCGTTAACTGAGCCGAGAGGACGTTGTACTGCACACACGCCCTGGGGCCATTGGGCACGAGTTTTCTCGATCAACCAGGGCTCCAGGCCCTTCATTGTCAGCAGGGCGAGGCACTCGTCAACGCGAAGCTTAATTTGCCTTTTTCGTTGGAAGCGTCGAATGACGTATTCGATCAGGGATTGCAGAAGCAGACAGTGTGAGTCTTCAATGGGTTCCCGGAGGAAGATTCTCGCCCAGTGCATGGGCTGAAGGACGTTGATGCCGTGGCGGTTGAGCTGTTGTAGGGTCACACAGGTGAAGATGTCTTCACGATTTTCGGCGTAGACAGCATGGTAGTCGGGCGAGGCTTTAACAAGGCTCTGAAGTGTTTTGATGTCCGGCGCGGCGCGTAAGATATGCAACTTGACCTCAGGAAGAAGAGATTCGAGTGTGACGGTCTCAGAAGTAGAGTCCATTGTGACCGTCCCGGAAGATATAGACTAAGATCCCATTGATTAGTAGAGTTGAACGGAGGTAGGGAAATTACTCACCATAGCGGAAACCGAAGTTGTAATACTAGTGAGTTCCGTGGACTATCCTGGGGGTTCCAAGAGTTCGGATATCTTTGTATGTTGACTTTTCAAGATAAAGCATCAATGCTCTATCTATCCATTAATTCGGACGTGTTGAGTTGAATTGATTTGGAGTGAATCCAGACAGGTACCAGATGTTTGAATTCATCTCGCTCAGTACAGAGCCAAACACGTTGATTGTATCGCTTTGCAATAGTAGGGCGCGCTTTCAGAGACGGAATTAATGGTTCAACAGCCCTGCCTTGCTCCTCTGAATGGTCTTTGTTAGTGTATTCCCGTTGAGTGTTCTGACCAAGTAACAGTCCATCCTCTTGACCATGTGTTATCTCTAGCTAATCAGCCCACCTTCACCTCGTCAAAACATTCGTGAATAAATACCAAGATGTATTGATCCACCATGTCTCACCAGGGCATAGGACCAGAAGCTGTATTTATCAGGTCAAATAAAAAAAATGCTTGCATTTGAGTGGAGCAAACGAGCAAGTATTTCGACCTAACAGCATATAGCTTATCTATTGAGATTCCATGGGCGAACAATTTTCGAAGGTTAGAGAACAGACCATTTTGGAAATTGCATCACGCAATGAGCTTCAAGCTACGTAGTAACAGAATAAGCACTGTGAAAGAGAGCAAATAGCAAGTTTCCAGCAAGGACTGCTAGATCGTGGCCGGCTCGATATCGAAAGGATAGGATATTGCGTGGTAGCGTGGGATCGGTATTTAGTGGGTGCAATTTCATGTACAGTGGGCAAGCGGCAGGCAAAGGTGCGGCTTTGACTTGTCTAAATTTCAGGTCAATCTGTGGGCAAATCACTGGGTCGTCACTGGTGGATAGAGGAGATTGGAGTGCTCGCCTATCATATGCCCATAATGTTCCACGATTCCACCATTTTCCCGTCCGGTCCCTTCACATTTGGTTCTGGACAGCACCACTCATCGCCCAGGACTCATTCGCATTTTCCGGCTACGCTTGGTATCGTATGCGCCAGCCCTGCTTGCGTATCCACTTCTCTACACGCTCGAGGACCCATTCTGCTCTCCCTGGCCCTAGATCGCCCGCAAGCGCTGTCACCACATTCTCTCTTGTTGCCGAATTGGTTAGACGCCTCGCCCCAAGCCCTGCTTTTTTCATATCCTCTTTGAATAACGCCTTCATCTGATGTTCCAAGATTTTCCCCATCGTGATGCGTACTTTGATTGCCTTTGCGGCGTGTAAGTGCTCCATTGCGAGCACCATCTCTAGATGGACAGCCAAAGTTCGATGATCGCTTTCGGTGCCTTCGGGTTGGCGTGAAAGCCTCTGTAACGAATCATGTAGAGCATTGACCTCAGTTGTATATTCAGTGATCTTGGATTCGATCTGGCGGAGAGCGGCAACATGGGGGCAGGGACGCCCGTCTTCTTGGGTCGCCATACTGAATGACTGAATGCGTAAATACGCTGGATTGCTGGCGAACCAGGGGACCTACTGAATGCTAGTACAATCTTGCGATGTTGCAAGCTTGATGTACTGGATGCTATTGACCTTGTCAATAATCCGACCGGATCGTAGGCTGGAAGGCTCACGAACTTACTGGTAGCAGGAACTGGTAACGATGGTGGAATGAAGAGGTTTGAAAGGAAGGGGTTGTTGTGGGGGACATGTAACTACCAAGGTCATCGCCGCGGTGATGAGAAGTAAACGAGCACATTCTCCCCAGACAGCCCAACAAGCACACTCAACAACCCAATGGTGTTTTCTGTGCGATGAAATACGAGGGATAACAGAGGCATCACTGATGGTTCTCTCTCTAGCTTGTGTCTTTGTCTGTGCATGCTCATGTAGAATATCCATGCATTACTTATGCCCGAATACCTCCCTTGTTCATAGTCTCCCCCAATGTGTTACTGCATAGCAACATCGAGCGATACTAATTTCTGCACGCCTTTGACAGTTCGTGAATAGGTCCAAAAGTAGCGATGGTAGTACCAGTACTTTGTAATTCATGAGGTTGCTTTTTTGCGGCCCGGCTTGTACAGAAGCACATTGCTTCCCACTCTGGAGAGACAGGGACGCCAAAGAATGGCATTTTCATAACCAGCAAACAATTTGCAAGAACAGTAAATAGTCGAAGGATACATATGAAGCAATAAGCTAGGCTAATGGAAGCAGTGAAAACAAATGCAGAATTGGGGTTACCAAGCACATGAGCAATCATCACGCTTGTCCAGAGGCTGAAATTCTCATTTAGGGCATTACACCTAGCCTCAGAGCAGCGGCTGTTATGCATCGACCTGTTGTCACCATTTAGAAGTGTCTCGATACCGCATAGCACAGGGAAAACTGATTGATGCGATTGATGCGATTGAACATGCAAGGCTTATCGAGACAGTACTTGAACAACAATCAATGTGGAGATCTAGAGAGAAAGGGAAGGTGCCCAGTATTACCATACCTGCTTCCGGACGAAACGAGGAATGTCCAGCGATCTGGAACCCGAAAATACACGTGGTAGCTGAGGTATACATGGGCGAAGAACTTAGAGTCGGATTGAATTCAGCTTCGGTAGTGCTGCACCTCTCGGACATACATGAGAACTACGCGGAAGACTATCAGTGGCAAAGGAAATAAGGACGTCCACAATGTCAAGAAATCAGGGACATAGTGTGAAATTAGAAAGATCTAGTGTACTAACCAGCAGGACCGATGGTCGAGCGGTAATCCCACTTTCCGGCGCATTTCAGAGTCAGGTCAAAGAAAGGCCGGGGGTTCGATTCCGGCAGACATCGATCTCAATAAGGTCCCCACTTTCCGGCGCATTTCGGAGTCTGTTCAAAGAAAGGCCGGGGGCCCGAATCCGGCAGACATCGATCTCAATAAGGTCCCCACTTTCCGGCGCATTTCGGAGTCTGTCCAAAGAAAGGCCGGGGGCCCGAATCCGGCAAATATCGACTTCGGAAAAACCTCCCACCCAGGGAGTCGCGGTGAAAAAAGACTTCGAGTCGTTTCTATAGCCTTGAACCTCAGAGCTACCGAGCCTGGGCTTCGGGGTAAATCTTTGCTCTTTTGATATCCTGGATAGGGCTGAGAGTGTTGTCTCTTGCGCGGTTCACACTTCCATCTCCTTCCAACATGCGGGCTTGGTGTCTGACATGTACCCCATAGGGTTCAAATCCAATACATTTATCTTCTCAGAATTTTTTGATGTCTTTCATTCCCCATCCTTTGTCGCTTAGGCTACTAGCACTTAAGACACGTTCAATCAAAAAATATATTATACCAACCATCGCAAAGCATCCGGACCCACTCATCTCATGACCGAGGCCTTCGGTCGTCAACAAAGCGTCCAAGACTTTGTACTACTCAGTCAGTAATCTCTTGGTCTGGCGGCGAACGTGCCAATTGCTCGAATATCCATGTTTTATCCTCAGAGTCTTCGATATTAGCAAGTCAGTATTGAGGCTACAGCCTAGCCAACAGTGATGCACAAAACGGTGTCAAGAGCAGGTTCCACTTCTCCCCTCGAGAGGCCAGTGCTAGGAGAATTCACGAAAGCTCTAGCCGAAGGACACCTGCATTGACCCAATGTGTGATACTAAGGCGGAGTACAAGCCAGATCAAATCACAATTTCAATCGGTTGATCAACTGCCCAATATAGATGTGAACAGACCGTTCTACTGGTTCAGACTCGACATGATAATGCTGAGGAGTAGCTCGCCCAAACATATCCACTTCAGCAGAAGGTTAGAAGAAACCAACCATACCAACTACGACCACGTGTCGAGCGACACCTTCGGTGACGCATGATATAGAGGATTTCAGTCGACATGCTGCCTGGCGATAGACTAAACGAGAGATAAGAAAATCAGGGGTTGTCTGACAGCAGAAGTCGTTGGACTATCTGGGCATGACGTCGAGTGCCGACGGCGGCTACTCTAGGTTTTGCCGCAGCCGCAGTGGCTAAAAGTAATGTAGGCTGCCAAGAGTGCTATCGACGATAAAAGTAAAGTACCTTGCAAAGCCATTTCCGAATAGTCAACATGTTGAAGAGATGATCTTCCTCAGGACACCATAGATCCATTGACTAAGCTCGCCAAGCGTGGGTTGCGGCAAGTCAGCGTATAGTGTAACACTGGGCCTGCGTCACTGGGCATTCTACCTGTGGCTTGAAGATGCTGTAACTTTGTGTGACCGCTCATGAAATCGCCTTCTCGCATGCCCCTCAGGAAGTATAAACCTTCGCCAAGTGCGAGCCCAAGATCGGGCAGCATGCGCGACTCCGGCTTCCACCCCTTTGGAGGTAAAGTGAGCAAGCATTTCGGAGATCAGGTAGGCTTCAAGCTGTACTCTCCTTCTATCGTGGTTTTCTTGGCCTTGATTTTCGAACGGCTGTGGAGGCTACGACGGCTACTGACTACGACTTTTCGGTATAGCTTAGTCCGGACGATGCGTACTTGAGTTGTAAGTACCTTCTTCGGTCTAGTAGCAGCGTGCAGTTGACCATGACTAGACCACGATGTGCGATGTCTGTATACACGTTCTTCTATACTGGCAATAGAAGCTCAAGTGCTGCAGTGATGAAAGAGGACGTTGATACGCTGAAAAATGACTGGTTGACTGACAATGTAGGGCAAGCCTACTTTGCCACCAACGAGCGATACAGCTAACGACCTTATGCAGTGTATTTCTTTCTGGGAAGAGTACGTATTCCAGATTTTCCCGCCGCTCAAATATCGACCGGGTCAGCCTCAACCGATCCATGACATCTCAATCTAATGCAGTGGAACAGGTATCTGGAGCGCGAACATCTTTCAGAGTACAAGAATTGTCATATCGTACTCTTACGGCCTTCAATGTCCTTCATGCTCATGCGAACCCCGGATCCTATAACTCTCAAGGAAGCTCTCCCAAACTTCTCCCGCACGACCCACATCTTCTTGCCCATCAACGACTGTCATAATGTCGAACAAGCTGAAGGCGGCTCTCATTGGTCCTTGCTCCTTGTCAGCGTCGTCGATGGCATCGCCTTTCATTACGACTCGTTGAACCCTGCCAATTATGACGAAGCCCAAAACGCATCGATCAAGATCAGTCAGCTTCTAGGGAAGCCAATGAAGTTCATCAATCTGGAGGATTCTCCGCAGCAGCATAATTCGAGCGACTGTGGCGTCTATGTGTGCATCGAGATGAAGCATTTGTTGCTGAAGAAGCTGCTGCAGGTCAACTCAAAGGATAAAGTCAGCATGAGCATGGGTGGTAAACTCCTCAATGCCCCAGCTGGTCGGAAGGAGATGTTGAACGTGATTGAGAGTTTCCGGAAGGAAGGTGAAAGGAGGCGATCGTAAGCTGGCTATGTTCTCTATCTCTTTCGAGTTCGGCCTGCTGATCAAAGTAGAAGCAGTGCTAGTCCGCACCCGCAAGCCAATATCGGAAAGAGCAGGAGTCCTCCACGGATCGATTGATCTTCATTCTACTTGTGATGTCTGAAAACCCTGGACCGTGTATGTAGCTATGGCGCTTAGTGGGTGCTCTGGAGTTTGCTAGTGGGCGGTTATGATGGGATCGAGCGTCGCATGCAGCATAAACTTATAGAGCAATCATAGCATGATTTTGGCTAATCCCGATCATGGACACAACAGAAAGCGAGAGTCTACCGTTCAGACTCAGAAAATTGAAGTACTGTACTTTACAACACTTCACTCAAGCTATCCGTTTTGCTTCACCCCCAAATCGTGCCAAGACCTAGGGCTCTCCCCCTCTGTCTCGCTTACCACTAGCGCCCATCCCACAGCGCCAAGCCCACCTCCAACATCCACCCCATCCATTCTCCATCCTCATCACCCATCACCATCCCTTTCCCCCAACAATGGCGGTCAAAGAAAAGAGCGGCATCGCTCGCGGCCTCAACTCCGGCCACGTAAGCCCACCCCTTCATTATGAGCAACCAAAGAGCGATGAACCATATCTTCACACAGACAGAAACTGATCAAAGAATGTGCGATAATAGAAAGTCACCCCCCGCGAGTCCAAACCCCGCATCTCGCGCACCAAGGGCCATCTGAGTAAGCGGACGGCGTTCGTGAGGGAGATTGTGAAGGAGGTTTCGGGGTATGTGGCCCCCCATCTGGTACCGAAAATGGTTTTCGCGGTCTGGGATGGTCATATCCCTGAGCGAGAATAGGGCGGAAGGGCGCAGAGAGATGTCTGGTGCTGAGCAGAGGGTTGCTTGTGGGGGTTTTTGGGCAATGGAATCTTGCTGACGCAAAGGCTTTGTGTAGGCTCGCACCGTACGAACGTCGTGTCATCGAACTTCTACGTAACAGCAAGGACAAGCGCGCGAGGAAGTTGGCGAAGAAGCGGGTATGTTACTGCTCTCGTCCATAACACTCCGGTTGCAGCTTGAGAGCTTCGTCTCTTCGAACCATTTTGGGCAGGAGGCGGAAATCTATGGCACAGAGCAGGATAGCTGTTGTGGAGACAGGCTTCTGAGGATACGATGGCTAATCTCTGTGGTTGTAGCTTGGCACGTTCGGCCGCGCGAAGAGGAAGGTCGACGAGTTGCAAGGCGTTATTGCTGAGGCGAGGAGGGCTGGGCATTAGGTGGTGGCATACAGTGGGAGACGGGGGGATGAGGGAGAGCGGTTGCAATAGCAGAGCTACACCAACTATGTAGCAAGCTATTCTGCTGTGCAAGGTTAAGAGGATGAGATTCTATTGAAATCACGTGCTCGTTCATGCTATCAACTAATGCTCCATAATAGTGCCCAGCTAAGGTGAGTCGATCGATCTGCTCCCGTCCAGCGCCTCGCTATGCTCAAGTCCGCGTTATGCCAGATGCCAGCAACCCCATGAGCCTCATGAATTCATATCTACCATATCGTGTACATTCAATCATAGCCGTCCCCCGTTATTTCTTGCCCAAGGTCTTTTTCATCCACGCGGGCATGCCTTTTCTCTCCCCAGTTCCAGCTTTGGTATTGCCAAGCGGTTTATCTGGAGCCGAGGTATCCTCTTCATCTTTGCCTTGAAAGGTTTGCACTTGTATTTCCTTGGCATTCTTTGCGTGTTCCGCCTTCAGGCTCGGATCTTTGCGTGCGTCCGTACTGGCTCCCTCCTCCCAAATGAAGGTTACGAGAGTCCGATCAACTATGCCAAGGTCAGCAATCAAACGCTGCGTGCTCCCTGTAGGCGCCTCTTTCGGTTCTTGCGGTATAGAGTACTTGGGTACCTCCTTCTGCCCTTTCGAACCATTATATCTCAACGAAAATGGTGCATCTTCGTGTCTTAGTAAGCCTCGTATGCATTCGTACAGAGTTGCCGCTGTGTCGAGATTCGTGAATTGTGTGTCGACCATAGTTTGATCTGGGAACCGTATCCTCAAATCCAGCGCTTTCGTATCGGCAAGTCGCTGCGCTTTCGCTTTTTGCTGGTTTTCGTCTTCGGCATATGAGGCAAGGCGTTGATTATGGGTGCTACCTTGAAGGCGATTTTGATGTAGTTTCGCGTGTGCGATGCTCGGTATATAGTCGCTCTCGTTGTGTGCTTGCTGAGCGGCGCGGAGTGTGGTCGACGAGGAGGGAGCGTGGACCGATATACGCCGTTGATTTGGGCCGGTCACTGTAGGCTCTGAGGATGCACTGGGTGCGGAATCTTTGGATGTTTGGCTTGCCTCTTGCTCACCATTTGGATATGTGATGGAAGCACCGGTGACAGCATCGTCAACGGGAGACGGCACTGGCTCTCCGGCGGATGTTAATGGTGGTGGTGATGATATCGGGTGGGGTACTGATCTGATCTCCGAGTCTCCTTCCGCTAATGTAGCCTGTGATGCATCCGGTACGGACTCTGTGGTCGCAGCACTTCCAGCAAGGGCGCCTTCGTTGCCGTTGCCGTCTCCCTCGACAGATTGGAAGTATGCCCCAATGTTCTGCATTGCCTCCTCAAGTGGGTCCTCTGTGGCTCGGAAACTGAGTCGCAGAAGAATGCTTCCACCATTGAAGCCAAGGCGGCCGAGTGACTTTTGCAGGTCCACGAAAGACGATACTTCTCGTCCCATGTATTGTAAAACCGGGGTCTCGTAGTAAAGCCTTCCTGCTCCTTTCTCTCCGTCGGCAGTAGAAGGTACCCCTCGAGCGGTGAGGTTCTTTTGCAACGCCAATCCCCCAGCAGCGCCGGATTCGAACCTCCGTAGAATTTGCCAAAGTGAAGTGGTACTCGGGAATTTGTCCGTCATTCGGCCGTTGACTACACCTTGAGTTTCGGACTCCGGCAGTTGTAAGGCTACAGATACAACGTTCGCGGATTTAGAGAGCTTGATGAGTTCCAGTCTTGCATTTGGAGAGACGCCTGTCAGTCGAACGGGATTCGACAACTCGAGGGTCTTATTATTGTGCCTAAAGTACGAAGCTTCTGTCAGTAATCTCGTACAGCCGAAACATGTATCAATTATGAGTGTCCGCATTTCGTAATCACTCACTTGAGGCCGTGTGAGCTTGGGTCTCTGCCTAACTTGGCACAGGCTTCTCGCAGAACATCGCTAAGGGACGTTCCTGGAGTAGCATCGATCTTGGCCTGCCGTGCTGTAGAGTCGACTACAACAAGCTTGAACACCATGGTGCGTAGAACAGGCCTTGTGCGTAGGGTTCAAGCTCGTTTTGCTCGCAACTTTGGCTGCGTTCCAGTGTATGTGATCAAAGTGAGGAGGACATTAAATAGCTGGTTGGAGAAGTCACCGGCCACTCAAACAGACATGACAAATCGAAACGAAAACTTGATCAAGTGGGCGAAACTCTGGGTGTCAGTGAGCTTGGGGTTTGCTCTATAGATTAACCGAATATAAGCCGGCTCCTATGAGCTAACCCGAATGGAGCAGCTCTCCGCATTGCAATCCCTCCAACCACCCTCTTGCAACCGTTGAAAGTTGCGTTGATAGAGCACGATAGTCGAGAGCTACTCCTATCGCTGCTATTCTACTCAAAATGTCCGGCCCCGAAGTCCACCATCTTTTCCACCACCCAATCGCCGACCATTCGTTCTCTGCCGATAGGCAGACTCTCGCCGTAGCTCGGGATAACAATGTCGAGCTCTATGGCCGATCAGGCAGCAAGTTTTCCCTGCAGGATGAACTCAAAGGCCATGACAAGACTGTCACAGGTGTGGATATAGCGCCCAGCAGCGGCAGGATTGTCACATGTTCTCAAGGTGAGGCAAACTTCGTAATGGAGCTTTGCTCTCAATTCGCATGAGACCTTTCTGATCAATTGTCGCTCGCCAGATCGCAATGCCTACGTCTGGGAGCCCTCACCAACAGGCTGGAAGCCGACACTAGTCCTACTCCGAATCAATCGCGCCGCTACCTTCGTGCGATGGTCCCCCTCTGAGAAGAAATTCGCTGTCGGCTCCGGTGCTCGTGTTATAGCCATCTGCTATTTCGAAGAAGAAAACGACTGGTGGGTATCGAAACATCTGAAGAAGCCGATACGGAGCACGATTACCACTGTGGCATGGCACCCCAATTCCGTGCTTTTAGCAGCTGGGTCTACGGACGCGCATGCGAGGGTATTCTCTAGCTTTATCAAAGGCGTTGACGCAAGGCCGGAAGCTAGCGTGTGGGGCGAACGACTTCCGTTCAATACTGTGTGCGGCGAGTATCTGAATAATTCTGCTGGATGGGTTCATGGTTGCGCTTTTTCGCCGAGTGGGAATGCTTTGGCATTTGCGGCGCATGATAGCAGCATCACTGTGGTATATCCAAGCGGTCCGGAACAGCCGCCTACTGCTGTTGTTAGTATCAGCACCCAGCTGCTGCCGTTCCTCAGCCTGATATGGACTGGCGAGAACGAGATTATCTCCGCTGGCTACGTGAGTGGGCCTTGCACGCTTAAACGGAACCAGCGCTGATCTATGCAGGATTGCGAGGCCTACAGGCTCCGTGGTAATGAGCAAGGCTGGCAGATCGTGGGTTCCATGGAGTCCAAGGGCAGGCCAGGCATGGGCGAGGCACGTGAGGAATCGGCCTTGAATATGTTTCGGCACATGGACCTTAAGGGGAAGTCTAGTAAGGACGACACGCAGTTGAAGACGGTACATCAGAACACGATTGCGACGATAAGGAGCTATAATGAATCAGGGGGAAATGTTAGGAAGTTCAGCAGTAAGTCTACCATGCTCAAAGACACGATGACAGCCGTTAACGAGGTACAGCGAGCGGTGTCGACGGTAGGGTGGCTATTTGGTCAGCTTGATAGCGACGAATAAAAATGACACAATGTTCCAACGAAGAATTGCTTTGGAATATGATGTATTGAATCTTGTACGTTTTATCCTCAAATCGCCACGGTAAAAATGTGAAACTCGCGCGATGCCGGTATCCTCATGTTTCAAATGAGTGAGCAATTCCCTCGCTATTCCAAGAAAGGTTCTAGACAGCTAGATACACAAGAGATGGGCGCTACCTACTCCTGTCGGCACTGCTCATCAAATACTTTACGTTTCGAGGGTGCAAATAAGTATCAGACAATTGACCTGCGCACGGTCCCCTCCTCCCTGTTCTGGTACTGCTTTGAGAACAGACTTCCAGTCGGCACCCAGCACTAAGACTTTGTAGCACGCTCCATTGGAATAGTGGCAGGCACTAATGATTGGTATGAAGCAAGCTACGCAAGAACGTGTACAGCGACGGTCTCTGGGGGTTCCCCATTAGGTGCTGATCCTCTGCCTCCGATATTTGCCTGAGCAAACCGACATTACAGTTCTCAACTCGGCTCTGAACGGGAATTGGCGCACATTCACCTTCCTGACTGGACTGTCGGCACGTTCCACACTGGTCGCCTCCTCTTTGAATAACACCTCAGGCAGGTTTTGTTGCTGACCCAAGCTCTGCTCGAACACGCCGAACAAGAGCGCGATGGCTCGCAGCCACCGGTATATGATAGCTTGCCAGTCGTCGATGCGTGTCCGCGCCAGCTTGCAGAAACGCAAACTCATCAGCTAGATCGACATGGACGAGATGCTCCAAGAGAGCCTCGTACTCGTAGGGTGCCTCATGGATCCAATGCTCGTCCCCAATTGCCAGTGTTCCTTCTTCCCTCACAATCCAGAATTCTCCTAGAGTCGGAACTCGGAAATTGGCAGATGCGTTGTAACATCGGCAGCCGCCTACACAGCCAACTCTCCACATCGAGCTCGGCCTCTAGGTTCCTCACGACTCGCTCGCAGAGAGCTATCCAGAGCCGCTCTCGGAATAGTACCTGGGTGGTGGGCACCTGTATCTTGCCTGACCGTAAACAGATCTTTGTTGGAGACCACTTTTTAAGAGCGCCGAGCCAGTACCGTGTTCCTTCCTTTTCCCACGACGGCTTCTTTGCAAGTGTCATGCGGGGACCCATATGATCCTGCAGGTCGTCATGGCGAATTGGAGGCGTAAGACGCTCGGTTGAGGGAAGCTGGGGCCGCGAGAGTGCTCCGCCCATGGCTTTGTCAAGTGGTGTTGTGGGCTGGTTTGTCACCCTGAATTGTTCCGTGCTGCCGTTGATGGAATGATAAGTAGGTCCTTACTGAGACTATAACACATCTCCCGTCAGAGAAAATCGATTGAGTAAATCCGACCTGGAGGAATAGCTAGCTGTCCGACTGTTGCCCAGGAAATATGGGCTCAGAGGTTTGAGACGGAAGCTTGGATGCTAAACCAGCCATGTTGGTCCCTTTTTGTGGAAACTCGTAAATGCCCAGAACTTCGCGCGGTGAAGAGAACAAAGAAGATCAGTGCCGCCCGGCATTATGCAGTAGTTTGGTCCCCTAATTGGTTCCTTTGAAGATATTACTTGGCTCAACATGGTCCTCTCGACCAACTTTCTTCCTTTTGAAGATTATATTAATGAACGAAGCAGCAAAGGGACTGAATGAATGGTACAAGCGTAGGGAACAGGCACAGCACTGCACAGGATTAGTAGTCTCAAGTCTCCTACACTGAATATTCATCGCTAATACGGAGGCTCCCATTGAAACTGCGTGGCGGCTTTCATATGGACCATCTGGAACGTTGATTGATCCTTTGGACGGTGTTCCTATAGAGCCAGGCCCACTTGCCACCATCTGCGTCCTCTAGATACGTGGAGCCCGTAGTCGAAGCCAATTTGGCGAGCTCTCGAGGCGCTTCCAAGCCCCAGCATCTGGAGCACACTGATGGGAAATGGTTCTGTAAGCCAAAGCCCGCCTCGTGCGAAATCGTCGGCAAGCAAAGGAAACGTATGCAGAAGCCAAAATATTGTAAATAAGACATTGACTGCTTTGCGGAAATGAGTAGAAACTTTGATCCTTGGGTTGAGCTTGCTAAGGCCCCAAGAACCCAAGATTTGCACGGCGATCCCTGCTGGTTGCAAGAAGAAGAAGAGGAATGAATTGAGAGGTTTGGTATTTCCCCACATGGTATGACTGCCAGCAGCGTGGATGGCCCCACTGATCGAGAAGGCGATGACAAGCCTGATCACTCTCGCAATGACGCCCTTTCTTGGGACCTGAAGCATGTTGATCACAGCGTCTGTGGGCGAGACCAGGGTAGATCGGAACATCTGATGCCACCATGTCCCCCAAAAGCCCTGTAGGCCTCTCGTACAGATGGCTTCAAGATCACCATACTGCGGAGAGTATGCCCATTCTTCTCCCCAGGTCCCTGCAAGAGATGGCCCAAGGATGTTGACGAATAAGAGCACGCCAACCGTGGAGATGAGTTCTACTGCGACATAAAGAACGGCGAAGGCAACAATCATACGGTAGGTTCGAACCGAATCTATGCTGGGTAGAGATAATTTACCCGACAGATAGGTTCTGATATTGCCTGGAGGTTCATAATCTGTATAGCCCCAAAAATAGGGATCTATAGCGATAATTTCCTTGAGGCAGTCAATGCACAGGTAGATGAGAAGGAGCTTGCCAAGAGTCCTTCCAAAAGACGGACAATTTTCTGGGTGCTTCTTGCCGGAGGTGGCGATTTCTGGGGCTTGAGTATGCCCGTGATACCAGTGCAGGGCGCGTAGACTTCCCAGGAGATCGAGGATCCAAAATAATCTCGCATATGACGAAAGCGGCATGCTTTGCCCTTGCGTCGTGCGATCGATGTTACGCTTGGGGCATTCCTTATACTTCGGGGAGCCGCTGCACGAAATCAATCGCTTGTACTGTTTCTCAGGTTCAAGAAGAAACATAAGGTTCACCGACAATGCAATACACCAGGCACTGCTAATGCCGATGAGAATACCATATGCAAGACCAAGTGTACGACTCGTCCGCAAGTTATATATGGATGTAACCACAATTGCTGAGAGGACCGGGATTCTTGAAGCATCAGACAGTTTTTGCCTCAACATCAAGTAGGCAACGAGCAGTACGTATCCAAGAATGTCCACGGGAACGACAAATGGTGCGATCCGTTGCAGTTCTAATTGCTGATGATATTCAAAGCGGTACCAGTCTATCGTGCCAGCATAGGTCGGATATGACATCGTTGGCGTTAGCTATCTCTGAGCAAGGCGTGGACGGCCTTTAGGCTGTCAAAGCATGCTTCGCAGGCTAAACGATGACCCATTTTTTGCCCATCCGAAAACGTCTCGAACCAATGGAGCTCGCCCGAGCTGTCCAGGTGAGGTGAGCGTATCTACACATGGTCGAAAGGAGAAAAGTATAAGGTTGCCTGGTAATGATCATGATGTTCCTTTAGAACTCACATTGGCACCTTCGATTTGGAGATTGCGCTAGCTCCGGATGAGCTTAGCTCTCAATTGCGACCGATGATGCAAAGTAAGCGAGGCTTGGCGATGGATTACTTCAGAGACATTCACATTTTTTGAAACCTAAAATTAGGATCATCGTGACGCGAATGGATTTCGCTTTCATGAAGCTCTACACCAAACGCCCTCGCAGGCAGAGTGTAGCGTAAGGTACATCAGCAAGGCTCTTGGCGGGATAAGGGGTCATGATACTGGTGAGACGGCTTAGCGTACAAACTCCTCAAGCCACTTTATGCAATGGCAAACACCACGATGTCTCAGCCCCTTCAACGTGCATACTAGGATAATCGATATGGCTGGGTCGCACCTTCCCACCGAGCCGAGAATAGAGGAGATGGGCGCTCAAAGAGAGTCGGCCAATACAGATTGCAGATCTAAGCGCGGGCACGGCGACCTTGAGCTTGGACCCCAAAGGTATTGGTTTCAGCTTGCAATATCTCTCTATCGATCGTATATAAGTACCCCACTGAGATGGAAAGTATCCCTGAAGTATGTATCCTCTCTCTTTCGCCTTGGTGTTTAAGATTCTTCCATTTGCAACTTGGTTTGGCGCTCAGAAGAATGGCAAGTACTCATCCGGAACAAATCATTACGCACTTCGTAGAAGGACCATCTGGCAGAGGTACCCTTGGACTCGTGTGGTCGTCGTTTGTCACGATCTTCCTATGCGCATGGACAATACAGCGCTTGAACATAGCCCAGAAACCTTCGACAGAGCTTCAAGTGTTCTGGCGGAAACTTCTTTGGATGATTATAACCATTATGGCTCCCGAATATACTGCTCTGATTGCCTTCGACCAGTGGCAGAAGGCCAGAAAGACCGAAGATATGCAGGCTCTAGGACTGGGGTGGTGGCAGACGGTACATGGCTTCTACGCGGAGATGGGCGGAATCGCTGTGAGACTGAATTCGAACCCCCGCTTCCAGGCTTCAAGAACTGGCACGACACTCGAAGTCAGCGAAGGCATTCAATACGTTATCCGATCAATGGACTTGCGTACTTTAGTTGAGAAAAAGATCATTCAATTACCGGAGATACCCAAACCAAATATTGATGAGAGAAGCAAAACCGACGCATTTGCAAGATGTATCACCGCCATTCAAGTGATGTGGTTTGCCAGCGAGAAAATTGCACGGCTAGCCGCACATCTTCCTATTGCCTTGCTTGAGCTGTCAACAATGGCTTTCATTGCATGCTCGGCAATGACTGGATTCTTCTGGTGGCATAAGCCGCTTGATGTCCGCACCTCCACCGTCTTCACGATATCCCCAGAAAAGGAATCAGAGTTTCTCAAAATCTACCCACAATTGGACTTCGCGCCCAACGAGCAGGACCTCCCCGAAAAAGTCGCGCCTAGAGAGTTCTGGACGGATCTCAACGAGAAGCGCAAGTATACAGCAAAACATGCGCTTTGGATCGGTTCCGTATTCAACGGTATTCATATTGCGGCATGGAACGCTACTTTCCCAAGCGCAACGGAGCGTACCATGTGGCGCGCCTGCAGTATTGGTGCTTGGGGCTCGTTGCTCACCTTCTACGCAGCGTTGTTCCTGAGGAATGAAGCCGTGAGGCTCATCGTTGCCATCGGCATCTTGGCCCCTCTCTACACCACTGCGCGTCTCTACTTGGTTGTAGAGGCACTCATCGAACTCAGGTCCTTGCCGGCTAAGGTCTATGACAATGTGCCTTGGAGTCAATTTCTGCCTCACACTTGACCACCGAGTCAGGACTGTCCGCGAAACATTCTGTCTCAAGGAAGAGAATCGTTACGTCCTTAGTCTTGACGACAGGGTACATGTCAAGGGCCTGTTAGCCCACTTGAAGACGAAGTACACCCAGATCGGCGGGCGATAGACGATTTTGCGCGGTGTTGGTCGATCTTGCGTTCATGTCTGTGTAAGGTATTGGCGTATCCATGTTCATCTGAATGCTTTGCACAAGAAAATCGATTTGCCCCCCCCCCCCCCAATCGACCATGTATACACCACAACGTTCTCATATAGTAATAATCAAATGATGCACTACTTGAAAGAGTATGAGATCCTCTACTCAGATATCAGTTTTGAGTAATCTCATATCAGATCTGGCGATTCTACAACATGTTCGATTTTGATTTTGTGCATCTCGCTAACATGCGCTGGCACCTGTGGGTGCTGAATATACTACCCTTTTGGAAAGCTGGTTCTTCTGCTCCCGGTCCGACGCTTCAACTAAACCACCAAAGTCTTTGGATGTTTTGCCGCTTTAACAACAGGCCATCACAGGTCCATCGCTATCTCGTCAACACGTTTGGAGTGCGAAAGATATTTACGTCTTCTTCAGCCAGTCCCTGGCATTCCCACCCTGCCACCGTAAGCTTGGATTCGGCACATTCGCGTGGAACCATCCGTCATAGATCAAGCTACTGACTGTACAGCCACATCGCTTTTTGAGACTTCTCAATGGCGTGTTGAACGCTCAAGAAGCAAGCTGATCGACTGTCGCAAGACCAAAAGCACTGTCATTCGCCACCGACATTTTGCTCGTACAGGTGAAAGATTCTCTTCTTCGGCTAGCTGGACACGTATTGCCACGATCTACTAGTCTTCGTAGATATGTTCCAAGCAGCTTCAAAATAACATCCTCACAAGTCACGCATGCAATTAAGTTGCAATGAGCCCAACATAACGACGAACCGTGTCCATGTCCTCGTATAAACCAAACTGGTCAAACCGCGTGTACTTCAACTGTTGCACTTTTGGGGGAAGATAACCCGAATCCTCCCAGTCAAACAAGGTCTTGACCTCCAGCGTTTGGGAATCAAGCATGATATTGTTGGCCGTCAGGTCATTGTGACTAATACATATTCGTCTGTGCTCGACAATTTGGAGGGCCATTCCGTTCTCTTGTCATGTTCCTGCACCCAGGGTGGGGGAAGCACAAACCCATTCAGGCCCGTGGTAATGCTTTTCAGACTCCGAAGTTGAGGAAGTACCGTCTCCCGGACAAACTTGTTGGCGGGTGAATAGGCGATCTCCCAACAATCTTTGCATGGCCCATCGGTGAGATGCACATTGCGGCATTCGGCATTGGTCCCCAGTCTGATCGCATCTGACCGATCCCAACACTCGCTCTGTCTCGAAAAAGCAAAGCCCGTTGTGGTCGCGGCTCCAGCCTTTCAATCTCGGGACTGGGATCGTTGTATGAGTGCTGATAAGATTGAGGGCAGCTGCTCCGTTCGCGAAGCGCTCCGCGAGCCAGGACGGGATTGCCATGTCTGTCGCGACCGCGTTTGTCGAGAGGGATTTCGCGTCTGATGAATGAGTGCGGGGTGTAGTCGTAGTACCATACTTTAGACTGAGCAAGGGTTTCTCGCCGGGGTAGTATTGGGCCATGATGGGGTGTAGGTTTCGTTTGAGCAAATGAATAAGAGCGTTGGTGATCACTGAGCAGCTGTAGGGGCTTTTATGGATAGTTTATGATTTGCTATACAGCTCGCTGTGCTCCCCGTGAAGCGTGGACCAGGCTAGGACAGGCTGAAACATCAGAGAAAGCACGAGTCGTCAGCGATAGCATAGAAGTGAGATCCTGCCATGGAGAGAGTATTGAGTGGTTACCATGTCAGCAGATCTAGAGGGGGCTTATCGAAGAGATTCATGAGAAGAGCACTTTGTCCGACGCTCACCACTTCTATCGACTCACGCGTCTGTAAATCATGTGGGGTGAGCATCTCGGAAATTCAAGTCGATAAACCAATCTCGTTCTTCAGTTCCGGCCTGAAAGTCCGACAATGCTCCGTACTGGCCCTAGGATCAAAATAGGGACCGAACGAACCCCTGAGGAATCACACCCAGCTTTTTATAGCTTACCCTTGATCAGTGAGACTATCAACAATTCAATAATGCGCTGATCAGCTTCGCAGTGATTCGTGCCCATCCGCTGTCTGTCAATCCACGATTGTCCCAGAATGATCGTACATATCATATTGAAATCAGCGCCTGCGTGCGTCAGTATGCGCCCTTTGAGCAACACCCATCAGCGCCAGTAAACCATGAAGATACCGTGAAACGCCTTCCTATGGAAAGCCTCAAAGTCTTACTTAATACCACTCTGTCCGATTCCCACGCGCCTCTGTCACATGTCTATCGATACGACCGCACCGCCGCAGGCTTTTTGTCATTGAGCCAAGGTGAAAGCTGCTTCTCCCCCAATTGGCTCTGCTGTCCGAAGCGATCTTGTGCGCGGCCCTCGCGGTGCTGGCGGTCGGCTCCGTGGCGTTGGAAGTCGCTATCGCTTTGCCGGTCCTGGTAGCGGCCTGAGGTTGAAAGGGTGTAGGAGGATGACGGTCTGGTACTCATGGTATCACTTTTTGAAGGTGAGTGACTTTGGTGTATCTTAAGTGTGCGAAGGCTGGTGGTGATCTCAAGCGATAAGGTAAGGCGGCCGAAGGTGGGGTTGTGGGCCAGGAAAGCTATCAGTGTGGCTGAGCTTGCCTCGCCACATGCTTGATGATGTCTTTGGTAGACTACATGTATGAGATAAAACAGACAGCTTATGTGAGAGCAGAAATGACAAGGCCTGTTACCGTCTTCAATCGGAGGCTCCTTCTCCACAGATTTATCAATATGTACTTTCAGTTGGAACATCGATCATATGGCCTAAGATACCCTATTATGAGATCTTTTCCCCTCAGATCGAATAGATAGCAATGACTGTTATAGTACAGTGTTGTAGACTTGCTATTGCTTGAAATCCAAGGCTTAGAGGCGAATTGAGCCTTTCCGAGGGGCGTTAGACATCATCTACTTCACCACATTCCGCGGAATCCGTCTCTTGAAACCCTTTGGAAATCTCCTCTTCTCTAGGCGCAGCTGCTGTCACATCTAGTATGACACATTCCATGCGCTGGCACCAGTGAGTACTCATAGCTTGGCAACTCTCGTGGGAAACCCTCTGCTTTTGTTACTTCCTTAGATCCTCGACTATGTTGTCGATACTCGTTGACGTCTTGCCGCTTTCGCGATAGACTATCACTGGTCACTCTGTTCATCACTAGTTCGCCAACACGCCATTCAAGGGTGCAAAGCACTTATTTCTTGGGGTCGGTCAGCCCCGGATTTGGCACCCTTCCGGACGCATGGGATATAAAGCGAATACTTGACGCAACCGGTTGATTATGCCTCCGGGACCTTGACATCTTCATGGATGACGGATCGATATCCAGTCCTAGAGGTTCCCCGGCTCTGGCCATGGAGCTAGAGTGATTCGATCATCCTCGCAGATTTATGGTGCTACCTGTGGGTTGTTCTCCATGGGAATCATTGGTGTCGGTCTTTGCACTCCCTTTGCCAACGTATGCCAATGCTTCTCGATGAAGAAAAGCGACGCCCTCCCAGAGGCCGAGAATGAGCTTGAGCGTCATAGTGACAAGAAACCTGGCTATCACGTCGATAATTAGAGGGTTCGGGGGTCGGTCACCTTGTCGTTGTCTCCCCTTAGGACTCACGTCCCAACTCAGGACGAAGATTGTGAACGCTGGCAATATGAGTCCAATGAATGCGAGTAAGTTGATGTTGCTGTATTCTGGAGTCTTGAACTTGTATTGTTTACACAAGCGACCTTTGGCTTCGTCTGGGGTTACCTCGACGTATTCAGGTTGGTCGTGATCTTCGCCGTTGGCAATCTTCCAGGCATCGTATTGAATACGAGCAAGAGAAGTAGCAAACAGGTGGCTTGCCTCAAGCTGCCATTGGTCAGAGCTCAAAGGATTGGACACTGACTGACTGACACTCTCCTGCGCGAGAAGTGCAGAGCCTAGACGCCACTTTATCGAGTCATATGTGTTCGAATTCTCCAGAGACCATTTCATCAGCCAGTACGCTGGGGAAGACGGAACATCTGGTGGCACCAGCGCAGTCATTGACCAGCATGTAGCCTCGTCAGGAGAGCAAAGCTTACTCGTGTCGACACAGGCAAAGGCTCTAGCCCGAGGGTCAGAGTTGTAGTAAAAGGGTTCGCGAAGACCCTCAAAATAGTGAGGCTCTTGAGCGTTGAAGATCGGATCAAAGCTCTGTTTGACGTGGTAGATGTGCATTGATGACACGAATATGATGGTGAGCGTGCTGCCGTCCGGTCTCTCGAGCTCATCGATTGGATGCCAGTAATCGTTTTCGGGGTATAGTGAAGAGAAGTATGTACTGCCAGGGATTGGTCTCCAGTACTGTGGTAGAGGGGAATATTGACATATAGGACTGTAGACTCACTATACTGAATATACTGGTACAAGCCATTCGAAGGGATGACCGGAGGTCCTGAAAGTGTAATCCGTGTTTTCCTTTGCACCATAGTAGTACCGGTATACTGTATCGTTCGCATCCTGTCTTCTCTTTCTAACATAAGGCTCACTCATGTTCAATGGTGAGCAGGTTGTCACACGACGGAATTTATGAGTTTGGGCGGCATTGATCCCAATGACACTGGCGTCAATTAAGCCAGTGTCAAACGTCGCGGCAGAGTGTAGACCGCCTAGACAAAGCTCAACGGAGGAGAACGGACATTTCTGACGAGTCGATGTGCTGAATGCGATACTCTGATTATAGAAAACCCTGCAAGATAAGGTACTAGTAGGTTCTGGCGAACCGTAACAATTCCGTGCGTATTGACTTGCTCGAGCTTCCTCGTGGTAATTTTTCATATCAGCACGATCTGCGGCCTCTCCACCAGCCTTGGGGTCGAATTGCCAAATGCCACAATATGTAGATGAGGACAGTCCGCTCTTATCTGACGCGATTTTGGCCGAGAACACCCCGGCGACTGATTGTGCCACAAAAAGACCGAAAAGAACAGTAGTAATCACAATTGCTGGCGTCGACGGAGACTTGATCTGCTTCTTACTGCCGCGTATAAACACTTTTACGTATCTCCATATAGTCTCCTGGCTGTCCCTAGCGCTCTCCAGTATGCCCACGGCATCGTAATCGCGCTGCGACTGTCGTTCCAGATCTGAGCTTGTTCTAGATTGTTGTGAAAGTGTTTCCTCTTGGGTAGGGCTTGTGGACGCCTGAGGTGCTTTTTGATGCTGACCTTCAGAGTGGGTCGAGGATACGGTTTGTTTTGCTCTCGATGCTTAGTCTTCAGGTCCATCTCCAGAGGTATGGGACGACTTCGGCGACGATGACCCTTTACCTGATTCCGCGGCGCTGGGTTTTGGCGATTCGAGGGCCTCAGTGTCTGGTTCTCGAGACGCGTGAGGGGAGCCAACATCTTTGACGTGGTCTGGAGGCTGAACTTCGGAACTATTGAAAGGCGGGGGATGCGAAGGGCGGCTGTCCGCCTTATCCACACTCTTCGATTCGAGGGTTCCGTATGCTCGTTGTTTACCAACGTTCAAAGGGGTGGACTCTTCGGGAGCACGAGCGGCAGGCGGTTCTGAAGCCTGCTCCGCCTCGCCCGTTCTCCTCCACTCCGCAGCAAGCCCTTCGATAGCACGTATGAGGAAGACTAGAAAGCTCGCCGCGATTTTGAAGACGTAAGGATTCGTCAATGTAAGACATACTGCAACAAGTGCCGTCATGCATTGAGCCCAGAAGTCGGTGGCTAGGACCTGCCACTCTAGGGAGATTGGTGTCAGCCTCCCCAGTTTGGGCTGGCTTGAAGTCTGAATTGAACTTACGGTCGAAATACCGACGACTGTGATCGGTCCATAGACCCAGCTGAGCTTCGCTCATGGAGGCCATCGCGACCACAGATAATTCAAGGTTCACGCGTTGCCGTCTTGCCGTCGTTGCCGTGGTGCAGTCTTAGGCTAGCCCTTAGCTAACTTGCCCCTGCTTAGGCGTCCCGCAACCCCACAGGAAGCCCCACCATCATTCTCTCCAGGCACCAATGTTGCGTACAGTGTGTTCATACCTGGCCTTCCACTTCTCAGCCTTTAGTCAGAATTCATTCTACCTGTCCGACTCTTTTCCTGAACTCGATCGCCCAAACCATCATTTTTCTCCCAATACTGCCAACATGACCGAAGCAGCAGGCATCTACCCTCCCTTAGAAGACCGCCCCGTCAAGAACACAATCTGCCTCTTCGATGTCGATGGCACACTCACGCCCGCCCGCCGCGTACGTCCCCTCTCCTCCCCCACCACTCTCACAGCAACACCCACTAACACCCCTCCCAGGACGTCTCCCCCGCCATGCTCCAGCTTCTCTCCGCCCTCCGCCACAAATGCGCCATCGGCTTCGTCGGCGGCTCCAACCTCGTCAAGCAGCAAGAACAACTCGGCACACCCTCCATACCCGTGACATCGCTCTTCGATTTCTGCTTCGCCGAGAACGGCCTGACTGCATACCGATTGGGCAGGCAGCTGGCGAGCACGAGCTTCATTGGGTGGTTGGGCGAGGAGAAGTACAAGCAGCTGGTCAATTTCTGCTTGAGGTATGTTAGTGAGCTTGATATCCCGATCAAGAGGGGGACGTTTGTGGAGTTCAGGTATGCTTTTCTCGATTGCATGGGGTTGCAAGTCGCTGCGACTTAGCTACCTCGATACCACAAACAGCGATCGAGAACATCCCGCTAACGCAACGCAATGCTAGGAACGGCATGATCAACATCTCCCCCATCGGCCGCAACGCCAGCAACGACGAGCGCAACGCATACGAAAAATACGACAAGCAGCACAACATCCGCACCCAATTCGTCGAGACCCTCAAACAGAAGTTCAGCGACTTCGGATTGACCTTCTCCATCGGCGGCCAGATCTCCTTCGATGTCTTCCCCACCGGCTGGGACAAGACCTACTGCCTGCGACATGTCGAGGCCGAGAAGAACATCAGTGGGGTGGAGTACACGACGGTACATTTCTTTGGGGATAAGACGTTCAAGGGGGGCAATGATTATGAGATCTTTGAGGATCGGCGGACGGTGGGGCATAGTGTGGGGAATCCGGAGGAGACGATGAGGTTGGTGAAGGAGATGTTTGGGCTGTAGATGTGGTGGGGAAGTGGAGATTCAGGTCGAAAAAGAGGAGAGCACAGATGCTGAACGAAGCTTGAAATGGGGTTAGAGGATTTGTCGAGAGACGGAAAGAGACGCTTGATGAAGCTACGAATCTCAAGACGGGGGCCGATATGATAGAAAGGTAGCGCCTCAGCTCACAGCGCTGCATCAAATAATAAAACAATAAAGCTCAGCATTTAAAAAGAAATATTCAATTCTCAAACGGTATATCACAGTTCACACATCCACCAGCCTCTCACAAACCAACAAAAAACCTTCCAACAACCCCCAAAGCAACCCCCACCCCCACCACCCCATCCACCCCGCCCCCAACGCAGCAGCCGCACCACTCATCGGCGCCGCCGCCAGCATCGACGTCGTAGCCGTCCCCACCAACGTCGTCGTCCTTGACACACTCGCCATCGTCGAGCTCACAGCAGAGGTCACACTCCTCGCCGCCGCATCCCTTGTCATGCTCATGGCAGCTTGCGTCGAGCGCCCTGTCGCCGTAGTGTTGGTCGTCGTTAGACCTCCATCTTCCAGCGGGCCTTTGGCGCCTTCCCCGTTCGGACCCCCTGTTCCTTCATTCCCACACCCGCCACCAGTGCCCTCATTGCTTAAGGTATCGATGGAGGTGTCGCTGCTGGAGCAGGGGTGGTCGTGGTTTTTTGGGTCTGGGGGTGGGTTCTGACATGGGCGATTGGGGCTCTTGGGACGGTGGGGGCTCCGGGAATTGTAGGATCGGTAGAGCCGGTGTTCGGATGGGGTGTAGCTGGGCGGGGTTGGGCTTGGGGTTTGCGACGGTTGAGGGCGGGGAAGTAGGAGTCCGAGGGGGGCGGGGAAGGGGGATTGAGGGGGGAGAGACTGGTGGCGGAGGTGGAGATGGAGGTGGAGATGGGAGGGGAGAGGGATTGGGAGGAGGAGATGAGGGGCGAGGGTGGAGGGGAGGGGCATTCTTGCGTTGGAGTGGGGAAGGTGGATAGGGGTTGAAGAGGGTTGGGTCGGATGGGAGAAGCGGAAAAGAGTAATTGAAGCGTGGAGTTCGGAATTATATAAGACTAGAAGGTGGAGGGGGTGAAACGAGATAGAGAGATCTTCAGCAAATGCTAGCGTTTATCGGTCCTTGCTTTTACCAGCCGCATGCTTCGCAGATGGATGGGTGCCCAAAGGGCTGAGACAAGTCTTGGCGACACAGTGCCGAATCCTTTGCGCCTTGCCATGGCAGATCTAATACTGCCTCGTCAATGAGATATTTCCATGATGATCAAATCGGTACTTGATGTTATACGTACCATCGTAAGGTACTTCGTCGTGACCCAGTTCTCCCTCTTCATTTGATAGTGGCTTGAATCAACGGGCCGTAGAATCACATCAACAGCCGCCAGGCACCCAGTATCAACGCCGCCGTGCCCGTACAAACACCCCTATAAACCGAAATTAGCCGTCAATCGCCTGAGATCGAGATCTCAAACATCGTAACAGCAAGCACTCACATCAACCACTGCAACGTGCTGAACTTGACCCCCTCCACCCTCTCTCTCAACCCCGCCGCCACCTCCTCGATCCTGGTCTCCGTCTCCTTGATTTTCAATTCTTGCCCCTTCGCCTCCTCCCTCACCCTCCCCTTCTCGAGGTTCAGATCCAGTTTAACACTCGCCTGGGCCCTGCCCACCTCATCCCTGACCCTACTCGACAACTTCTGGATATCATTGTTCAACCTCTCATACCCGGCCAACGTCTGACTTGTCTCGCTTTTATCCTGGGCTAGCAGCTCCGAGCGGAGTTTTGTAAAATCGACCTTCTGCGTGTAGGTGCTGCGGTCGGCGTCTTCGCGGAGAACCATGGTGCGGGTTAGGTTTTGGATGGATTCTTCGATCACGTCGCTGAGGATGGTCATCATGGCGCGCGATTGGGCTTCGGAGAACCCTTCATCTCGGAGGCGTTGCACGAATTTGAGGGTGTCGAAGTGGTGGTCGCGGGGGCGGGAAGGGGTGGTAGAGAAGGCGCGGAAGGCGGAGAAGCGGTTGTCGATGAGCGGTGCATAGAAGGCATGGCGAGCCGGGAGGGGTGAGGAGTGACGGAAGCTTTGGGCTGGCGAAGAGAGTAAGAGGGCAGGTGGGGTGGAGAATGGTTGCGTACGAGGGAGGTGATGCTGCGCGAAGGGTGAGACCCTTGGTGCAGCGGCTTTCCAGCTCGTCTTGGGAAGTAGGAAGCGCGGGATTGTTGACACTTTCGATGCCATCTTGAGGCTTGTTGCTCTGAAATGCTTCCAATCGCGTAAAGTAGATGGAGAGGTCGAAGTTGCGGAGATCCGGGCGATGCGGCATTAGCGCTGTCACAACGCTTGCAATCCATGGTTCTATTTTAGATTTTCCCCCTCGAGTTTTCTCAAAACCACTCAGGTCAGTTTTATGATCGTAATTGCTACATACATGTAAGAATTCTTAGCTAAGAGCATCAAGGATCGCAAAAATTGATAAAATCCTGGAGTGGTTTTGAGAGAAGTCAAGGGGGGGTTCTAAAAGAAAACCAAGGATCTGCAAGCGTTGTGACAGCGCTAACAGGCTTGGCATTAATCTATCTACCATCGTCACGAAAACTCTTGGTAGAGGAGAGCGACTGAGAGCGTAAAACCGATATTGCAGATTCGATGGCGTTCACCTCGGAATTTCAAACTCTGATGTTGTCAGAGACAGGTATTTGCATAGCCCGTTGGACAACCGAGGATTGTGGAGTGCCCGCTCGAGAGGCTTCCCTTACCTCTACAACGGAATTATGATTAATTAGTCCATCTGGTGGGGGTGCAAAAGGATTTTGAGGGCGGGTGGTGTTTGCCTTCTTTTGAGTCTGTTTCTGATCCCGTAGCTGTTCGGCAGAAGAAGTGTTGCCCTTCTGCTTTATTTCTGACCCGGTTTTATTTCATGGGAGACAAGGTAACAGAGCTTTAATAGAGCCCGTCGCCCGATCTTGGCGTGCTCCCCACCCAAGTATACTGCATAAGTACATGCACAGAAGAGTCGGAGGATGTCGAGGCCGAGCACTTCATGTAATTCGTGTAGCGTCCTTCCTTCTGAATCCTTCTAGATCCTTCATCCCCATATGCATCTTCACTGCATCGGTCGACGGCTCTCGGATTACAAGCATGGGCATGATTGGTCGTTTCCGCCAGGCGGAGGGTGAGCTGAAGAGCACTACAGTCGACCCTGATTATAAGGAGTCGCTTTAAACGTAGTTCCGGGTTAAACGCCTCCAAATGGCTCGGAATTCGACGATTTTGCGGTGTTTATCGGACTTTCAGTCCATAGGGAGAGGCGATAGATTCTCCGCTGATGTTGGTGGGACTCCTTATAAGAAAAGTGAGAAAATCCTGATTTTACCTCTGTAAATAGGTCGAATCTCACTACGATTACGCGTGCACGTGACCTTATCTAACCCTAAGTTAGGATCTTACCGCAAGACTTCCGTTATAAGCAGTTCCGGGTTATACGTAGTCATTGGTCTTGGAATACTGACTCCTTATAACCAGGGTCGACTGTAATGCTTTGAGGATAACTTCGTGCGGATGCAGAGCTCTTTCTCCTACAAGCACCTCCCCACAGGTAGTTGCACTCGGCGGATTGATGGAGGTGGTAAGTAAAAGTACTTCTTGATCCATGTCATTCATCAACAGTGTAGAATATCAGTTGTAGCCTTTTTCGCTCAATCTTTTTGGCTCTCGGCTGTCTCTCTCCGTCCATTTTTCTCTCCTCTTCGCTCTCCTCCTCCTTCGCTTCCTCCCTTCTTTACTCTCTCTCTGCCGCCTTTCTCCAATCATCGCCACGGGGTAAACAGAATGGCACAATCTCTCTCTGTCCTATTCTTCTTCGCTTTCGTCGTCCTCGCAGCCTCAGCAGCCCAGTCAGGTGAGCGACGAAGCAGATGCCTTTCGGATCAATACCTAACCTTGATTTCTCAGTCGCTTTCCCGTCGATTAAACCGTTTGCAAACACTACATCGTTCTCTTCCGGCACCATCACCTCTTCGCCAAGTCAGACTTCGCCTTCTCCCTCAATCAATATCAGCTGTTCGTCTTGCGTTATCGCGGTGGATCAAGGCGGCTTGGAGCAGATTTTCTGGTTTTCCCAAACATGGAGTGTCACACTCGACACCGAGTATGTCACAATACGTCGTTCAACGGATCCAATGCGACCGCCTTGACCAATACAAGGACCGTACTTGGCGATATTCGGTCTCTCAACACCACCGTTCCCTACATTGAATCACTGATGATGACCATGCAAAATCGAGAGGCATACTTCAGTCATAAACCTACGCTTGTTCGCGGCACTAACGGCAGCGTCGGCACAACTTCTTTCCCCTACGGACAACCCTATGCCGAAGTTAATGCAATCAATTATCGATATATGCTTCCCAACCCAGACTGTCCCCCTAATATGGGCGCGGCGGCATCCGAGCATCCTACGCATAATTGTCGTTGCTTGATGAATACTTGGTTCCCCCTCGGTCCGCCCTACTACAGTGTAGGCTTTACCACATACAGCCTGGATCGAACCTACTATCAACCGCTCCCTTCTTCCGCGATCAACGAGAGCAATGCTGGCGGGGCAGGTGATACAGGTTCGCTCGAACCTTGGGACGGCGGTAAATTCAAAGCCTGGCTCGCCGGAAATAAAGCTTTCAAATCTCCCTTCCCAAATTGGGAAGACTGCGCTTTTTGGGATGTTGGTAAGTGTTCGGTATAGAGTTAAGGGGGTTGGCAGGATTGAACATTCTAATTCTTGTACGAAATCCTACAGCTGCTGGCCCTCGTGCTGCGAAGCTTCCAGTTGCCGCCTTGACGGCGACTATCAGCACCACTGTGCATACTGCTGCGGCCAGTTCGTCTCCTCCGCCCAAACCTGTACCTCAACCTTCACCGCCTATTCCGAAGCCTACAGTCAATGCAGTCTCCACACCCGCACCTGTGCCTACTGCTCAACCCAAGGCTGGCCAGAGCGGTAGTGGCTCAGGGGGAGATCCAGGTGGATCTGGAAGTGGTGGGTCCGAAAGCTTAGGCTCCCACGGTGGCAGTGGCTCCTGGGGGAACTCGGGCAACTCGGTATCGCAAGCTTCGCAAGGCGCTGACGAATCCTCCGGGAATTCTGGCAACACAAGCCCTACTCGGTCAGGTGGTGACACTGGATTGCAAGGCAGTGGATCAGGAGCTACTGGCATTGGAGGCCACAGCTCTCAAGGTGGTAGTGGATCTTCAGGCGGCGCCAACGGCTCAGGAATTCAAGGAGGTGGAGGGACAGGAAGCTCCGACTTATCTGGTTCATCTGGCTCTGTCTCTGACGGCGGCTTCTCTGGCTCATACCCTCCGCCCAAAACTGTCCCTTTCGTCGTTACTGCTAGCGATCAGACTACTGCATCCGGCACACTTCGCGGTAGTACAGCCGCTGTTGTTGCCGGAAACACCATCTCGGCTGAAGACCCTCTTTCGTCAACCGGCAGAGCTCTCATATCCGTCCACCCTGGCGCATCTAGCATTGCTATCAATGGAGACTCGCATCCTCTTCCCACCCCCACACCAGCGCCTGCAGCAGCTACTCTCCCTGCTCCCATTGCCATAGTTGGCAGCCATACTATAAACGCATCACCTGGCGCCTCAGAAGTATACTACGCGGGCACCACCCTCTCCCAAAATGGACCGCACGTGACCATTGATAACACAGAAGTCTTCGTCGGCTCCTCAGGCCTCGTCATCGGTAGTAGCTCTACCGTCGCCATTTTTGCAGCTCCAAGCTCGGGATCAAGCTCCGAAAGCGTATCCAGTGCCATGACCTTCACCGCCGCAGGCCATACCTTTACCTCATCTCCCTCTGGCATCGCTGTCGCGGGCACAACAATCCAACCAGGAAGCATAGCTGTAATCTCCGGCACGACTGTCTCCTACGGTTCCAGCGGGCTCGTAATCGGCACCTCCATTGTCCCTATTCCCACATCACATCCTTCATCAGCCGGCCCCGCATCCTTCACAGGCACTGGACCGACCAACGTCTTCACACTCGGCGGCCAAACCCTAACCGCAAGTCCCACTGGAATCTCCATCACAGGGACCACCCTCACCGCAGGCGGCTGCGCGATCACTATATCCGGCACAGCTATCTCCCTCGGCAGCTCCGGTCTCGTTATCGCTTCTTCTACCTACGCCATCCCCTCAGGTACCTTACCATCAAGAACCACGGTCATAGGCTCGGAAACATTCACCATTCACCCCACAGCCATCGAAGTAGCTGGGACCACTCTCACCTCAGGCGGCTCCGCAATCACCATCCACGGAACACCCATCTCCCTCGGCAGCTCTGGCCTCATTATCGCCTCATCCACCTACGCCATCCCCTTACCAGCAAGTACCACGGTCATAGGCTCCGAAACATTCACCATCCGACCCATGGCCATCGAAGTAGGCGGTACGACGCTGAGCGAAGGCGGCAACGCAATCACCATCCACGGAACACCCGTGTCACTCGGCCCGTCAGGCCTCATTGTCGCTGGCTCCACGATACCGATTCGCAGCACTACGAGCGAGGGCCTCGGTGGCGTTATCCTTGCTGGCTTCGGGCCGAGCACCACTGCGGCTGGGAATGGAGCGAGCACGGGGACCAGCACCACTGCGACGGGGCCTGGAACGAGTATGACGCCGGGCGTGGTGGGGTTTCAGGGCGGAGCGACGAAGCTAGGCTCGTGGGGAGGGATGGTGATATGAGGGTCACTGCTTGCGGGTGGCTGGATAGCATCCTTCATTTTGGGATTTTGGGGAGGATGATTTGATGGCTTTACGACGTCGTTCTTGGAAATTAGCATAGCGTGCATTGTTCCATGAAAATCCACATCTATTCACAACGCCTCAACGATTCCAAAGAAGAATCCGTTCTCACATCCTCCAAATCAACGATCCCGCCTCCCTAATCAACAAGATCCAATATTTCCCCCTCCCTCCCGCATCCCTCACCCCACTTATCCCAATCCCCAAAAAGCTCCCCTTCCCCACCCCCCCCCTCTTCTAGCTCTGCCTTCCATCCAACCAGCCCCTCCAACAATCCATAACCTGACTTCATCTTATCCAAAACCCACCCAACGCAAGCCCCCTATAGCAAGGACCACCCCGCGCACAGCTCATCTTCTTACGCTGTGCCCACCCCATTCCCACAGGGTAAAAGTCGCTACCCCATAGCATGTAGACTAGAAAAGGCGATTATGCGTTCCCGCCTTGGAATACTCGGTCTCGCTTTGCTTTTGCGGCTATTCTTGTCGCTACTGACCGGTTTTGTTCGCTGGTAGAAGACTTTCGCGAAGGAGGGGCTGGGGGTTTGATATTGACCGTCTGGGAAGGGGAAAGGGGGCTTTGTATATGTGGTTCGTTTTACAGATGGTTGCAGAGGGGGTTTGACTGTGGGGTTGCAGAGCGGGTTGGTATGGGGTTGCGAGTGAAGGGTGGGGAGGGGAAATGTGGAGAGGGTTGGGAGATGGGGGAGAGGGGTGAGAGAGTGAGGATGGTAGGAATGGTGGAGATGGGGACGATGGGGGAGGATGGGGACGATGGGGAGAATGAAAATTAGTAGAGAGGTTAGCAAGAACAGAGAGAAGAAGCATAAGAAGAATAGAGTGAATAGAGAGAATAGGAAGAATAGAGAGAGTAGGAAGAAAGAAATGAATGAAGAGAATGGGAAGAATAGTGATTAGAGAAGGGAGGAGCCCGGTTGGGGCGTGTATGAGAGGATATATATGTGAGACAGACGAATCTCCAGCTGCTGTATCCCATTCTGTCGGTTGTGCGCGACGCACTGCTTAGGGGGGCTCATCGAGTTGAAGTAGCTTCTCTCTCAGATCGGTCTGTTGGGTTGAGCGAGGGAAGTAGGTGACGTATCATGACGGTCTGCCTGTTTCAACTGAGGTATGGGGTTACAATAGACGCCCAGCCCATCGCAAAGTCGTCAATACATTTTCCTAAGAAGGGCGAAGAGGTTGTGCACCATTCTCTCGTCGATGTCTGGGTCTTGGAATTCTTGGATATGATTCTGGTCTAAGAGACAGGCTTCCCCTTTCGGGAGTCTCCTCTGGCATACAGGAAGTGGCCACGTTACCGATGTCGGTGCCGCTTATGCCTCGAAACGAAGAGTGTCTAGAGGACGAAGGTCAGAAGTAGAAATCCGCGGGTCCTTGGGTCGATTGTTTATGCGATAAGAGCTCATCGTTGTGGGCCTAGTGAGATATCGTGATGGAGGTTTGAGCTCCTCCAGACTGTACGTACTCTGTAGGCCGAGGAGGGATTCCTAGTGAGCTCCTGGGGCGATGTTCCAGCTCGGGTAAACTCCATTGAATTGTTGAAGTATCTCTTTCTGGAGTGGTAGGTGTGCCATGGCCGTACAGCTGGAAATGGATGGTCGGCTTTGGGATTGATATGATCTTGTGTCCCTACTATTCTGTTCATCACGGATATCCTGGCCACTGCCGATTCATTGAAAACGATGCCGAGTCCATCAACGAAAATCGGGTCGTCCATGCTGTTCCCTCCGATTCTTTCAACTAATACAAAACGCAGTCCAAGATCAACGATGTAGGAGACCCATGTGCTCACAAGGAACTTCTCCGACCGTTTCATCTGCTTCGTTGCGGTATATGATCAGATTCGACTTGTTATTTCTGTACAGGTTTCGCCCTTGATTTTCGAGCGATTGAGGTTTCCTACCTCTAGGACGAGCCATTTTTATGGGCCCACCTAGCGCTAATAATACCAAGCTTACGATCAACGAGACCCTTCACTCAAGAACGACGGAGAAGTCTTTTTGCAAGCTCAGATTGGAATAACTCTTTCAAATCCTTGTGTATTCCTAGCTCTTCCAACGCTAATGCCACGAATGTAAATCCTCCTTTAACCAGAACCTTAGATCTCAGAGTGGGTTCTTGACTAGCGACGTGCCAGAGATCATCGCCGGCTCCCTTGCACTCTCGCATTCTTAGCGAGCAGACGTCTAAAGTCTATGTCGCCAATATAACCCAGCACATCGTGATGTATCTCAATGGTACGCTGGCCCCACCCCTCTTCGGCACAGTATATCATGATTCCGAGGAGCGCCTCACGTACCAAGGTAGCCTGAAGCCTGTCGGGCCTTGCTGGATTGGGGAAAACCTCGATTTCCGTACTTCCATAAGATGACTTGATGCCATACACGGGCACTCTCGGGTCCGGCATGCGCTCCCTGGCGGCTTTCGTTATCACACCGACGATCTTATTCAGGGTGAAGTAGGTTGCTATGGCTGCCTCCCTTTGGTCCAGAGCAGCGTCTGCGGGGCGAAAGTTGAGAGTAAGCATGGTTCTGAGGATGTGATATGGATTTGGTAGCGGGGCCATTTGGTTTCGACTAATTGGCGAAAGGTCAGCGATCGCATGCTCGCGATGGTCGAAGAAAGAATCATACTCCATCGTGCTGTTACCCCACAGTCGCATGAAGTCACTGTCGTTACTTGAGTTTGCAGGAGCACTGGGAGTTGTAAGTCTTTCCGCTCGTCTACACGCGGCTGTCGACCGATTTGACATACTTGTTCGCCAGATCAGAGGTGAGTCCCTGGCTAGGGGGTATAGTCGCCGCGAACGCTATCCTGCTCAGAGGTACTAATGCGAGGAATAAAGTCGTGAACAGGTACATGTCGAAGCTGACGTCACGAGGTTGTTTTTCAAGCGGAAGATGTGTTTTGATTCTTCTCAAGAGGGTGGACCTTCGCACGAAGAAAATGATTGGCGAATGCAGGACTGCTGCGATGCAGGACAGATTGAGAGAGGCCAGACGTTATTTTCGCCGAGACAAGTCGCCATCGGGAATTGTCGATACAGCCGCCAGCGACAACCGGTAAGCGCAAGTAAAGAGTGCGGCTAGATGCTAACCCAGTGTTGTGGTTGCTCGGACTGAAGATAGTAATTGTATGAAACTATAGATGCGATGAGGGTTTGGAAGACGACTGACTGTAAGCACGAACAACATGATGGCCTTTCATTATTCAAACAGTGCAGTACCTTCCTTCGTTGAGTACGAGTCATAAGTGCTTAGCCAGCTCTAAAGGAAGAAGGAAGTCAAGGAGCGATATAGATCCGCATGAAAGAGAACGGGAAAAGACCAGGGATTAGACGAAGCCATGGGCACCGCACAAGGCGAGATGTCTCTGGTGATACAGGAAGATGCTAGTCCTAGCTCAGTCAAAGTCCTTGCCACCAACAAGAGCCGCAAGCTTTGGTTTCTCGCAATCGACTTGTGCACGAGCGTTTCAGCAGAGCGATGGTCGAACCTAAGTGGGATCGATGCCGAAGGACCTGGGTTGTTGTTTAGTAGAGCGCCAAGATTCTTGCCGCAGAATTGCTCGGATGCTTCCCAACATAGCCAGAATCGCGGAAATTGAGAGCAAGAGGTCCTTGACAGAGAACATGACACGATACCATATCGTCGGTACGTGTTGACAAGAAATCGGCGAACCTCAATCGATGGTATCCGCTACTGCTGGAAATATGTCTCTGCGGTCGTCATGGGATTTTCCACAATGCTGGAAACTAGCAAATGGCTCACAATCTGGGCTTTACTTAAGTCTATTCCCGTCTGAAGCCTGGATCGAGCACACTGTCTTTTCCACGTCATCTCATTCTTCAACGTCGACTTCAAGTTTCACGACACCACATGTACGACAATATCACCCAGTCCAAGGCCCAAAGACATCGAGTGCTAAGCGCCGATGTGTGGTGCTCGTGTCAAGTGTTTGTCCCGGTCCGACTTTCTCTGGCTCTAGCGAAGCGAGAGCATGGATGGTGCGTTTCTAGGTCACTATCATGCAGCAGTGTTCGACCAACCATCGCTGAGGACTCGATACAAAAGCTAGTCAGGAACCAATCACTTTGCGGCATGCACCTTATAGCCGCCGACATCTCCGTGGTCCCATCCGATCCCTGCACCTCCGTCCATCCTGCTAAAGTGAAAGTGCCCGACGTTGAAGAATCGCATTGGCACCATGAGCAGAGGGTCTTTGATCCTATGCGGTAGACGGAGACTGCATCGAAGGTCGATCCGGACAGCGGCACTCGCTGCACAGAGCTGGTGGTACGTGTGTCACGCTGAAGGCTCTACATGCAACTTGTGCAAGGACCAGCAGGCATCGGGCATTGGTACAGATATGTGGGAGCAAGGGTAGTATCTGGCCTTCCCGAGCGTCTATTTTGAGGGCTTACTCTAATCCAGCCTTCATCCTATCAAACACCTTCCCCGCGCATCCTCATTGACCTGCTTCGCGCCCAGGCGTTGAACTGGGGACACTCTCCTCATCCTCTCTTCTCTCGCCTCTAAACGCTCGCCGTCGTACTATGCCAACCTGACACTGACTCGACGATCCGCAATTCCACGTCGCTGCCTTGACCCACCCTGGGCGCTTGAAGAAAACCCCAAGGGCAGCCGCCCTCGACGAATATTTGATCTTGGCACTGGCTTTTCTCACTCTCTCCAGCATCTTCTAATCTTTCGTCTCCGATCTGCTCTCTATTACTCTCTTTATCATCCTGTCAAGGCCTTCGAAACGTTGCTTTGAGGCATACACATATATAAGTGCGAGGAACTGGGGTGTAGCCGACATCTAATCTCACGCCAGCCGCGAATTAGAGTTATGTCGAGAGAGCCGTATAGCAGGGTCACCACATTCTCAATTGATAACGATCCAGAAAAACCGATTCTCGAAGACGAAAAGAATCAGGCAAGGGGGACAGTCCGGTCACGGAACTCGTCCTGCTCTTCGCTAGGACTGTCCATCAAAACTCCACGAACAGCACGCTTCGCTGAAGCAACCTCGGTCAACTCCCCCATAGGCCCAACCGCCGCAGGCCGTTCTCCCTTCGCAGATCCTCCTCAGACACGACACATGATGCCCCAACCACAGCCTTCGGACGTGGGCTTTGGCTATGTGTCAGATAATCAGCCCTCGAAGCATGCATCGTTCGCGGGTGTGGAGATACCTCTGACACCAGCTTCACCTCTAAAGAGTGCTCTCAAAGTACCTGGCACGCCTGGCCGATTAAACCCTCTCAGTCCGACATTTAGAGAAGAGCAAGTAGTGGAAAAGCAAGAGGTAGATACCGAAAAGCGAAACGCAGCGGACTTGGTACGTCACTCTCATGACCAAACAAAGAGTAGCAGGCTAACACTACAATTAGAAAGTCAAGACTCGAGTCCGAATGGCAAAAATGGCCTTACGCGGCGTCAACTTTAGCTGCAGTCTCATCGTCCTATCCATGATCTCCACCACATTTTCCATATTCAATGCCACCAAAGGCCTCCCTCCTCGGGGCAAATTCCCGCCTTGGGCGTCAGGACACCAGATATGGCCGCAAGTGACCCTGCTCTGCATCGCCTGCGTCTCCCTCGCCATGTCCATTGGCATCATCTTCTTCTACTTCCGCGGCGGTCGTCGACGAGCCGAAAAAGCAGCCGTTTACTACACTGTCTTCGCGGTCGGCGTCTTCGTCTTCAGCACCGTCATGTGGGCCATCGGCGCCGCCATCCTCAACGAATCGCGCAAACGCAGCAGTGGGCAGGACATGTGGGGCTGGAGCTGCAAGGACGGCGCGCGCAAGACACTCTTCCAACAAGACGTCGACTACGCCCTCATCTGCCGCCTCCAAAACTGGTCCCTGATCTGCGCCATCATCGAGATCGTCGTCGAGGTCATCACCATTTCCATCTACGCCATCGTCTTCTACCGCTTCTACTCCAAGCGCCGCCTCCACAAATCCATGGACCTCCGCGACCGCGCCCGCTCCGACCTCTACCTCGCCCAGCTCCGCTCCCAGTCCGCGCCCAACACCCCGGGCTTCCACGGCCCTCGCTCCCCCTCGCTGCACCACGACCCCCACTCCCTCGCCGAGAACGGCGAAGCCTACACCCACAACGACGACGAATCAACCCAGTTCGCATCCAAGCACCAATCCTTCTCCCAGCCCAAACCCTTCGCCCTGCAACCGCCCCCCATCCGCGTCCAGCACGCCACGCCCGCCATGGAGCAAGACGGCTTCGAGCCGAAGGTTAACGAGCACGTCCCTGCCGCGCCGGGAGAGGTGACGTACGAGGATGTGCCGATCCCCGGCGCGTACGCGAGCCCGCTGGCGAGCCCGAGTGCGCTGCCGCATCAGGGGATGAGCTTCGGGGAGGCGATGACGGCGGAGGGGAGGATGGAGAGCCCGCCGGGGACTCCGAGGTTCCGGCATACGAGAGTACAATAGGACGGGAAGGTGATAGTGGGGGTGGGATTGAGGAGTGACGCTCGCCAAATACCATCTCTCTTTCCTTTTTCGATTGCGTTTCTTTCTTTCTTTCTTCTACTATTGGACATAGTACCATCGCAAGGCCGGTGTTTTGAGTTGGGGGCGTGGGATGCATAGTGATCTTCCGATAGGCTTAGCGAGATCTATGAATGCAAGAAGAATCAACCTATCAACGCACCGCTCGTTCTACGAATCGTATTTCCGTCGCTGCGCTCTTGCTCTCGTCCTCTCCGGGCGTTTAAGATGTTCCTTTTCGATTCTTGGAATGTCTTTTCTCCTTCTCGAACATCCGTACCTTGTACCAGCAATCCTCCGCCCTATCGCACTTTCGTCTTCTCATACTCCGATTTTCTCCTTTCCATTCTCTCACACCTTCCTCGCTTCTCTATTTCACCATCTCCTCCCATGCTCCTACCTTCTTCTACGCCATCTCCCCCATCCTTACACCCAATCTCCATCTCGTTACCCCCACCCTCTGTTCTCTATTCTTGAGTGTCCTTCTTCTTTGCTTGCCTTGAATGTTCTCGTTTCTCTGTACCTTTCTTCTTTCATTGCCGATCATTTCTTCACCTCTCTCTCTCTCTCTCTCACCTCCCATCTAACCCCATCTTCCAGTCTCACCACTTCTCGCCACCAGCCCCCAATCACTTCTTACCACCAATCTCCACTTGTCAAGACAAAGAAAGGAGGCGCATGAATAAATGCCGGGCGAAGTAGACGTGGCTGGTCCATTGAGGTTTGGGGAGAGAGACGGGGAGAGGGGATAGGGCGGGATAGAGAGAGGAAATAGGAAGGGGGGAAATAGGGGTCGGGGTCGAGAGATATGAGGGGAGGGGTTGAGGGCTAAGTGACATGGGGTGGGGTGAGAGGAGATGAAGTGGGATGGGGGGGTTTAGGTGGATGGCGGCTGAGGATAGGGCAAGGGAGGGAGTGTAAGGCGGGGGTGTTGGTTGTATATGAGGAGGAGAGAAGGGGTGGGGAGGTAGAGGTGCTGGTTGTATTTGGAGGACGATGGAAGGGATTGAAGAGGAAGAAGAGAAAGAGAGATGAGAGAGAGAACAGAGGAGATGAATGCGACGGGGGTTGGATGCTAGAGGAGCTGGGTTTAGAGAGAATGGATGCTAGAGGGCATGGATGCTGGAGAGAACAACTGCGAGAGGGGATCGATTCTAGGGAAGATGAATACTAAAGATCACAGATGTCAGAGGGCCCGGATGCTAGAGAGAACGAATGCTAGATCAAGGGTTTTCGCTGTTGATGCTAAGGGACGAGGGAAGAAGTGGTTATATCTTGATGTACGGTTCAAATGTAGGGAGTCACGTTGGTTTTGAATACGTGGCAGCGAACAAGCGCGTCGAGAGATGGAATCAGATAAATTATGGTGGAGGTGAGAGTAGGGTGGTATCTTATCAATAGCTACGACGGCATGAATAGGGGGAGGAGGCAAGACTTCGATTGTGTATTTGTGGAGTCGATCTGTTCACGACAATCATACGATCAATAGAGAATAGGGTCTAGTAGATGCGTTGCTATCGCTAAATGTAGGCGTAGCTCTAAGAATGTTGGTCTCAAGATGTGCCTTTGGCAGGCCCGCCCTTCTATCGTTTTCCAAGCTAAAATTGATGGAGAGTAGAGATGTACTGTGCTGGTGTTGCTGAGATGTTGGCGGGATGTTGTTGGTGCTGGGTAAGATACTTGCTAGGAAAGCCGTGTCGAGGGGGTGAGTCGAGGGGATAAAGATGCTGTGTAGGAATGCTTTTGGTGAAATGCTGAGTCCAGTGAATGGAAGGAAGCTGTTCGAGGAGTTGAAGGCTGTGGTGGTACCTTGGTGTTGATCAACCAGGGAGAATTCAAAGTTAGCCCATCTTGATCCATGTACCATCAGCTACCAGCATGTCTTCATGTCCAATCTGGTAGGTTTCTTCTTTCTCCATATCCAGTCCTGTTTTTCCAAATACCACTTCTTGATCACCACCTCACTACCATTCGACAACGGACCACGTCCTCCGCCAAAACGACACCAGCTCAACGCCCAGTATCTTCCATAGGACTGTCCCTCCCCATTCGACCCCACTCGTTTCAAGAGCGACGTGGGTATCCGGGAATGGTAGTATTGAGAATCTTGATAGGGCTCCTCTTCGCCACAGACAACAACTTCTCCGGCACCACCTCATCCGAGCGGCGCTCCACCGCATCGCACCCATCGCGATATTGCTCTCCCAGCAGCTCCTGCTCAATCAGATAGCTCTCAACCTCCATAGCATCTTTGTGTTCTTTCAACAACGTGTCGACCGTGATCTTGACGCAGCTGAGATTCATATCCCAAAATGCCTCGAAGGGTTCACGCCAGGGGACATGGGGGCCAAAGTCTAGAGGGATGTCGTTGACCCGAACGTTCATTGTTAGAGTCCGAAGGCCGATCATTTCGCAGCCGACGCGCCACAGAGTCTTCTCGTAGTAATTGTCGTATTTGGCTTTCCAGATGCGGTAATCGGTCCATCCGCAACCAGCAGTGTAGTGGTTGATCTCCAAATTTCTGATGACTTCTTTCGAGGATGGAGCGATCATATCCATGAAAGTTTGGAGAGCACGCATGCCTGTAAAGCGAAAGATATGAAGGCGGTAGAAGAACTTGGCGGCGCCCGCGGCGATGCGTGGGTGGACGTGGAGCAGAGCAGCGAACCCTGTTGGGATGGAGTAAGTCGGAAGATCGGTTTCATTGGATCTGATACGTCGAGGATAATCGAGCTGTCGACGACGACGCCATGCTGCTGGTTTGATCTTTGGTTGAGCCTCGTCTGGCTGGTTCGGGAGGGTGTAGATGAGCGCTTTCGATTTCTGCGAAACGAACTTGACGTGAAAGGTCAACGGATGATCGAAGTAAGACCCGAAGATCTGATCCTGCAACTCCTGTGGGAGTCTCAAGAAGGGAAACGGCTTCGCTGGCACGGCTGGCTTTGGTTTGCGTGTCTCCTGGACCGGAAGGCGTACAGAAATCTTTGCAAGGGTGCCTGGCACGTCGATTGGGAGAGCTGCATCTCGTGTGAAGGGGTCCTCCAATGCATAGCTCGGCACCTTGACCGATTGCTTGAGTGGACGGGGAATATGCTGCTTGCGCTCGTTCACATCTGGCGCGAACGTTGCCTGCTTCACCAGCTTGGCGAGTTGCGCCTTCCTCGGAAATAAAGACTTCGTCTGACCTTTATTCTTCGCCATATCGAAAGCAGATAGTTCTTCGATTGTCCGATTTGGCGGAGTGCTTGAAAGCGCTTGTTGAGGAGAACAGGCACGAAGGTCTTGCTGGTAATTGAGAATCGGATTGTCGATGGTTTCGGTTGATGTATTCAAGAAGATGGTCGCAGAGCAGTGATGGATTGTGAGTTTATTCAAATTAGAAAAGGGATTGTGAAGAGAGAATTTTTCGGTTGCTCGCCGTGGGAGGAAAATGGCTCGTGAGGTGAATGTGTAATCGTGCGAGAACCGGCTTCAGAGCTAGCAAAGCTGTGAATCAGCCAATTGACTAGGTTCGAAATTTTCTGCTATTGTCTCTAATGCATCGATACCAAGAATAGCAAAAGTGAAGATTGGTTGAAGCTTTCCAAGGTGAATGAGACCCTGCATATCTCGAATAAAGTACCAAGCCACGGCAGCCAGAAAGGTAAAGTAATAAATGGAGCATGATGGAGCAGGCAACAATGCCATCTAGGATCGAGACAACAAGGTCCACGTGACAGATCCCATTCACATCGTCGTCACGCTAACAAAAGGAGTAGAGCAGGAAGGAACTGTAGATGACGGACCATACCAACTATGTACTCAGTGAGAACACAGGTTGCACAGATTGAAGCACTCTTAAAGGTATCCGAGGCTTTGAATCCATGTGGGTCTTTAAGTAAGGTAGTGACGAAGGAAAGTGCTACTTAGTCTAGTTATGCATCTCTCAATTATTCTGGTCTTTGGCAAAGCGATGAAAAGCACTTCAATGACAAGTATACTGGCAGCATTCCAGCCCCTGGGCGAGGAGCAGTCACACTGCCCCGATCTGGAGGACATTAGGCGATTTGGCCATAGGCATTCCCTAGTCAATGAGTCTTGGAGCGACTACTTTGTTCTCCAACATCTGGCAACGATCGTGCACATTTACCAGCATTGACTGCATTTTGAACTTCTACTTTCCTACTAGAATTGGGTTCGAAGGCTCCGTAAGAGCATCGATCTATGAGCGTCACCATTTCTACATAAGCGCGTAACGACTGTTGCCAGAAAGGGAGGGTCCCGTGATTTTTATACGGTATGATCCTGAGACAGGATAGTCATGGAAAGAGATCAAAAACAAGCTGACGGCAGGCGGTCAATATTAATAGCAGCTGATATGGTGTAGACTGTGAAGCTTTTACACGTAGGAACAGGCTGGGTGGCGATGGGATGGGGAAGGGGGGGGAAATTGGTCTATCTATTCGGGTGGAGACTCGACAACCGTGACGGGAAAACCTCGAAAAACGAAGACCTCCCGAGTGAACCAATCAACACATGATTGACTGATGATGCTGTCCCATCACGCAAGCACTTCCTCTCTATCACTTCAGATCGACGCCTTGTACCACCGTTACTCACAAATCTATGTCCTCGCGACTTCCATCTCTCCCTCTGAGATTAATCTTCTCTCCAAGCAGCCGCCCAACCCTCCGCCCCACCCTATCCCTCCACCCACTCCACCGAACCATAGCCGGCGGCCCACAACGCACCCAACCCCTCAAGATCTGGCCCTTCGTAGCAATCCTCGCTCTCGGCTCAGGCACCTACGTCTTCATGGTCAAATCCCGCGTCGGCACCGAAAACAACTCTTCACAGAAACGCCCCCGCAACCTCAGCCCCAACGGGCAATAGGCTCCAACGACTGCCAACCTCTCCTTCCACAACAACCATGCCCTCCCTCCCCTCACCACCCCACAAAGAGCGTCTCTCCGCTCCTCCCAAGCCAACTCCCACGTTCTCCCCCGAATCCGTCCACGTCGTCTATGTCCTCGGCGGCCCGGGCGCAGGCAAGGGCACGCAATGCGCGAATCTAGTGCGGGACTACGGCTTCAAGCATCTCTCGGCCGGCGACCTCCTCCGCGCGGAGCAAGACCGTCCGGATAGCGAATTCGGAAGCCTGATCAAGGAGAACATCGCCAACGGCAAAATAGTACCCATGGAGGTAACCGTGCAGCTGCTCGAAAACGCCATGAGCGCCGAGCTCGAGAAACGAGGAAAGAAGCGAGAAGCTCAGAAGTGGGAGGTCCCGAAGGAGGATGCCGCCAAATTTTTGATCGACGGTTTGTCCCTCCTTACCGCTGGCCCTCAAGCCCACAACCCCTCACTGACACCCCCCCCCCTCCCGCAGGCTTCCCCCGCAAAATGGACCAAGCCCTGCATTTCGAATCCTCAGTCTGCCCCTCACAGTTCACGCTCTTCTTCGACTGCCCCCCCTCCGTAATGCAGGAGCGCCTCCTCAACCGCGGCAAGACGTCCGGGCGCAGCGACGACAACGCCGAGAGCATCGCCAAGCGCTTCCGCACGTTTGAGGAGACCAGTATGCCGGTCGTGGAGTACTTTGAGAAGGGGGGGAAGGTGGTGAGGGTCGATGCGACAGGGGGCCCGGCAGAGGTATATGAGGTTGTGAGGAGGAGGATGGGGGAGAGGGGGATGGAGATGGTGGGGAGGTAGGGGGGGAGGGAGAGGGAGGGGATACGAGGAGGAATAGATGGCCGAAAGGGGGGTAAGGCGTGGGGATAATACGTCTCCCTAGGTTTTCATTCTTCGAATAGCGGGTTCCGTCTCCATATAACATTACGCGTTCAATTGGACACTAGAACCGAATTGCCTCATCTTGCATTCGGGGGAGGCAAGGGAGGTTTTGACTCTGTAAGGAGGAGGGTGGGGGCAGGGGATTGGATAGATGCAAGAGTAGGACCAAGACATAGATGGGCGAAAGGGGTTTATGACGTAGGGATAATACGTCCCAGGGTATTCACTTCTCGGATAGCGTGCCTAGTCTACACGTATTATTACGCATTCAATTAGACGGTACAACGAATATGCCCCATCCTGCATCTGAGCTCAATGTACATGGTTCATTATCAAGGTCTACCTGTCGGTTTACCTTACTCGGAGATGAACCCGATCAGAAATATGCAGCCTTCCATATCCAAATCCTGAGAAAGTTGAGAATCAAGCCGGGACGCTCATCCCATCTAGCAGCTCCAACAGCCCCCAAACGCCATGCCAACGTGAAATCGCTATCAAGCAAGCCAAACGAGCTACTTCTGCCGATGCCGATTGCACACAACCATCAACACAAACGCCACCACACGGTACACCAGCCCCAGCACAAACAGCATATACAAATCCCTCTGGAAATGCCCAAGCCGATAGCCCAGGTACCCCGCCGCATGATCCACATGGTACAGATACGCGAGCGGGCGCACATTCTGATCGAAATACAGCTCCGCGAGCCACGTCCCCGGCGAAGCGCGCCACAGCCACTGCATGTGCCAGACGCGTACCTGTGCGAGCGAGGGACTCAGGCCGTTGAGGACGCCGGCGATGAGGGAGGTCATGACGGCGAGCAAGGGCCCGTCCTCGCGGCGGGTGAGCATGGAGATGCAGGACGCGAGTCCGTAGATGCACCAGAAATAGAGGAGGTTGGCGACGAAGGCGGCGGGGAAGGGGATGCGCGGCGTGGCGAGCAGGAGGAAGAGCGTGGTGAAGTGCAGGTTCGCGAGAGCCATGCGCGGCAGCGTGGAGGCGCCTTTGCCGACATTGTAGGCGAGGCGGTGGTGGCCTGCGGCGGCTTCGCGCCAGTAGACGAGTTTCTCTTCGCCGAAGATCTTGACGCCTGGGGAGGAGGCGGTGAGGCCGATGGAGAGGCCGACGAGGAGGGCCATTTGTGGGACGGCGGCGTAGTTGAGGGAGGAGGAGAGGACTTCGTAGGGGAAGTGGAAGAAGCCTTGGAAGTTGATGCCGTGCGAGTTGAGCTGGGCGAGGCCGATGAGGAAGCCTGCGAGAGCGCCGACGCCGAGTTCGCTGAAGAAGCTGCTTTTTAGGCGGATTTGCTGGGTGATGGATCGGAGGAAGCAGAAGTAGGTCTGGCGCCACCAAGGCGCGCCACGCATCTTGATGGAGCTTCGCAGAGCCTGGGTTTCCTGCTGTGATACGGATAATACGCTGGAGTGTTTTTAAAGGTTGTATTGGTGGTTTTTCCAGTGCTCGATCAGAGCCGGTAGACCGGTCTCGCCGACTGGCTTATATAACTGACCTTGGCCGGCAATAATGTCCATTACCACGTCTGCAGGATTAGCGTGTTCTGGGAATTTGAATCCCACGTTCTCAAAGTATCCCTGGACGTCGCTTCCAGGACCTTGGAAGATCATTCGACCCGCACCGAACAGGAGCAGGTTATCTAGAGACTCGAAGATTTCCTGCCGTGGCTGGTGGATGATGGTGACGATGGTAATGCCCAGTCGAGAAAGTTCCTTTAGTGTTCTCATGATTGAAGAGGCGGATGTTGCGTCCAGGCCAGAAGTTGGTTCGTCCAAGAACAGCGCCTATTAGTTTTCGAAGTCAGCTTTTGCACTTGTAGCTAGTGGACGAAAGCATGAGGCATGTGCTTGGACCGGATGCTGCTAAGACATCGTTCAAGCTTCTGGAGCCCTCAAGAGGGTATCCCATGCCCTGGCAAGAGACGGTGCACCAATTCTTGGTACGTTCAAACAAAACGGTGTAATAAAGTGATGATAGGCGAATCGACCAGTGAAGGTCTATAGCTAAAAGACAAAACGTCAAAGAATTCCAGTTGCACGGCCAAGGGACCCAGAAGGAGCGATTGCAGAATGCTTCAAGTTGAATGTTGAATGTTGACGCGATTGAACCCTGACTGCTAGAAAAAGCACCCTGCCAGGGCATGGGATAAGAGATTTTCAAGAATCTGCTTACCATTGGAAGGGCCGCCAATTCCATCCCGATACTAACACGCTTTCTCTGTCCCCCGGAGATCACTGGTACTGCAGCGCTTCCTACCAAAGAGTCTTTGACGTGTGCAAGCTGAAGACATGATAATAAGATATCGACGTGACGCTGAACTTCTGCGTCCGACCAATTGGAAGGAAGTCGGATGCGCGCACTGTGCAGGATGTTCTCCCGGACCGTGAGCTCAGGAAGAACAATGTCATCTTGAGGTACATAACCAATGATCTTCTTGTAGCTTGATTCCAGCAATCAGCAGTGCCCTTTCTTAAGTGTCCTCCGGAATTGGCTTAGCTACTTAGATATATTTCCAGGTACCCCATTGATCTTAGTGGTGCCTCCCGTATGCGCTGTCTTGCCCATCAATACATTAACGAAAGTGGCTGCAGATCATCAGTACTGCAAATGAACATCATGGGCCCTTCAGGCAGGGGAGGGGTAAGGTACTCTTTCCTGCCCCAGAAGCTCCCATGACCCCCGAGAGTGTTCCGCGATTGATATTGCCAGTGACTTCAGACAGGATTGGCCTGCTAGCCTTGTTCGGGAGGAACGCCAGGTCGATAAATTCAAACGATAAGCCGAAGCTTGTCGCACCAATACACCGCGACATTGACTGAATGAACAATTGCAAATCGGATCTTGGCTTAGCAGTGATAGGCTCCACTTCGTCAAATGCATAAGGTGCGGCTCCACCAAAACCAGTATCTGACCGTTGTACGGTAACAATCCTTGAGCTTACGCCACAATCATCGTCTTCTAAAGGTTGATATTGCTGTCCATGTTGCTCCATATCAACTAAGGTGACGGCTCGTCTTAACAAGGATTTTGGTTCTTTGAACGCCGCTCGAGGTTTTCTCTTGAGCCGTTCTCGAAACTTTGCACCGAGTGTCCAGATTATCAGAACTAAATCAAGCGCTATGAGGAAACCCAGGGGTAGATAAGTCATATTGTAATAGCTACCCTCTGGGCAGCGTGCACCAACGGTGCATTTTGTTGGCTCGTATGCCCCTCTGGAGCAGTAATGGGCAGCAGGACAGACGATGGACGTGACTCCGCCTTTTGGACAGTAATTGCCCTCTTTACAAACGATAGGTTCAAGTGGCCCCATTGGAAAAGGACAGGTTCCCCCAGATAGCCTAGCACTGTTGCAAGCAGAGTAAGGTGGGCACCATTGCGGTAGCCTGATGACCGTGTTGTTCTGGCCTTGAAGAGTTGATGTTAGAGTGCGGATGTAAAATCACCATTCCACCAAAAACTTACACAAGAAGCCCAGATTGCAACCATGATCGTTCCAGAAGCTTGCATTTCCGAGAGTGACCGGTTGCGTCCCAGGATAACACAAGGCTGCGGAGGAAGGTGGTCTGCCTGCTTGAACCTCCTTCGCTGAGGCGTAGTACTTGGCGGACTGCTCAGTGCTGTTTTCCCCAGTGCAGGCGTTGTCGACCAAGGAAAGCTTGGAACCATCGCCAGCATCAAGGGGTTGGAATCGAAGGACATTCGTGCTGTTGTCGACGACATACGGTGCCTTACTGTTAGGAGGATTGTCCGCCCAATATACTGGTTCGGAAGTGTCCTTGGAGCCTTCTGAAACGGGTTTGATAGGAAAGAACCATTTGCCATTGTCGCCTACGTAAACATCATCATTGCCATGTCCAATGCATCGCCAAGCTTCATGCGGCTGGGAGTTGTGGACTTCGATCTGGCGCGTGGGCTGTATAGCGCATTGACACGATGCTGTGTCCACAAAGAACGGTCCATCTGGCGCTTTCGAAGGTATCGGGGTGCCAGACATCGCCACCAGCGTCTGGCGGAGCTTGGAGATCTTCTGGGGAATTATGGACACCTGGGCGGCCAAAGAGTTTTGGAGGTGAGGACATGTTTGCGGCTGCGTGTGGGCTGACTTTCAATGATCCTCCACGATCCATCGTGGCGGGAGCAAGCGCAATTTCAATAGGATAGCCGACAGGGCGCAGTACACTTCTCACAAGCTTCCTGAAGGAAGTGGATTGGGAATACCTTAGTACTTAGTAGTAGTATAATTAGGCATCGCACCGTTTCAACGTTGTTGATCCTTCCCCCTCAGCCCGAGTCTTGGCATCTGTTATCCATGCGAGCCATTCACGGTCAAGAGAGTATTGGAACCTAAGGTGCCCAGCTTCTTCGCGTCTGAGATTGTTGATGACCACGTAGCGGAGGAGATTACGGCTATACTCCAGTTGGATGCCAAAATAAAGAAGAGTGGACCGAGGGCAAGTTATCAAGCCCTTGAATGCCGAATGCCACAAGATGAAGTCTGGACTTCGAAATCATCGGGCCAATTAACGCATGACGCTTCGAGATGCCGTCGAAGATTATCCGGTTCTCGTTGACCAACGACAAATTTGATGTGAAAACGTACTGCAGACCCCAAACGGCTCAGAATCCACTGACCGTCCTCTGTGCCAGTCCAAAGTGCGAAGAGTGGTTTATTGTGCGTGACAACATCTCCAATCCCTTTGTTGAGCTGGCCATCAGACTACAAACGCAGTGCAGGGATACTTAAGCGGCCATGTATGGTATTCCGGATGAGAACATAGAGACGCGAGGAAGTCTGACTTTCTCATGCTGGACATCAAACGATGTGGCTCCTACTGGCTAGCAATCATGTCTGACGAAGATGGGAGTTATTGGAATCTCGGGCGGAATTACGACAACTTGATAGCGCGCAGCACACGTAGAAAGCAGTCTTGACAGGAGGAGCGGAACGATCGTGATCATACTTTCTAGTTCCTTGTAGCAGAACAGATGCTATGTGTTTCCGCCAACCTCAGAGCTCCTGGCAATCCAGCTCGCAATCAGCGCATAGTCTCTATCGAACTAAGTAGCACAACATCATCGATGTGGCACGTCCATCAAGCGAAAGAAAAAAGATCTGGATTACCCTCAAGGAGAGACGGTGACTGCCCAGCTTCCCTGATGCTACTTGTCCACGGGGATCGTCGCGAAGGCGCTCATGGCGGCCTTGTTGATCTCAGGCGTGAACTTTCCATGCTCCTCCACCATCTTCGCCATCAGCTTGAAATAGTTGACATAGAAAGCGGGCGTGACGGTATTGAAGAACCTGGCCTCTTCGTCGAAAGGATTCGAGAACGTATGCGGTGCTCGCACAGGGACAGTTACGTAGTCGCCTGTTTTAGCGTCAACATCGGGCTGGGGTTCCTTGAGGCCAGTGGTATGGAAGCGCACGGTTCCTTTGGTCACGAGGAAGGTTTCATCGTGCATCTCGTGCCAATGCGCAGGAGGGCCGGAAGTGTTAGGTGGGATGATGAGCTCAACGGCTCCGAGGCGATTGTCTGGGAAAATGATAAGCGGCTAAGGAAAGGATGAAAGAAATTGTACGAAAGCATAAGAGGATGTGAGATTAGTACCTGTATGTGACCCATCCTCCATGACTCGAAGAGTGAGCGGCCCAAGTTTGATGATTTCTCCCTCTTTAGCCGGGACAAAGTTGATATGCTCCTGAGGTTTTTCGAGCAGAGCTGGGGGTCCTTCGCGGGTGGCCATCGTATTAGATTGATATAAGCTAGATGGTTCGTTTCAATAATATATGAGGATCGATAGTGTTGTCGACAGAATAAAGTACATGTAGTTGGGGTGAAGATTAACATGCGAACAGGAACGCATTCTTCAGTTGGTGCCTGAAGATGATCGGCTTTGAAGGAATCCAAAGGCCGCTATCTCCGATGCATGGACAGTAGAGGAAAAATGAGCAACAGATGAGAGAATTGATTGACTTATTACAAGGTAGTACTATTATGCATGCACTTGAAGTACAACAGATTGTCTTGCTTCGTCGATGTTGTTTGCCGTCCTGACTGCAGATAAGCTTAAGCTCCCGCATTTGAAGGGCTCACTACATGCATGCCTACTTTAGGAAGCGGCTATCTCACGAATCACTGTGTCTTTGTCCAGGGGTAAGTTACCAGGGGATGGACGCATCTGACACAGGGCAATGGTCGACATGGGCTAAGTTGGAGCAAGTAGACGTATATTTGCATCTTGACCGGAACACCCTCAATGAGACCTTTGACACTACCTCACTGTGTAAAGCATCCACCTCTGTTCATTACCACAAACGAGTATGATACGATATTGAGCTATCGGACAATGATCGATTCAGGGAGCGTCGCCATGGTACAGTGCGAGTGTGCAAGGTGTATTGCTCTCAACCGCTTGGCAAAGGTGCCTTGAGTGATTGGCTCGAGAGGGCGACGTTCAGCGCGCTGGCCTCGTGAAGTAGTCGTTACATTACTTTGATGTACGGGCTCGACGGGGTACCTGATTTAGTCTTCTGCAGAATCTTTGTGGATGACTTGCAAAAGTGGTTGCCTTGGGAGCCTTGTTTGCGCAGGCCGCCCGGAAAAGGTAGGAAGCAATTGCCGACGAACAATCGGGAAGGAGCAACAGGGTTCACAGATCTGGGAGACGCTAGTGGACTTAATGTTTTGTACCCGGTACAGACCGTTTCCTGACCTTCCCAACCGTAGTTTCTGCTCTATCATGTGGCCCCCAAAGCAGTAGAATTCATGAGGTGCTAAATTTGAGGACATGGTGGATACTATGTATATGGGTTCGGAGAGGATCTGGTGTTCGATGGGCCAAGCGTACTAGTAAAGTAGCCTTACTGACCGGATCGGACTCACCCCCGCGCGCACGTTTGTCGCACGCTCGGATCGGTCGAGATCTCAAATCCCGGGCACTAGCGTGACACGGAAGGACGTTTATGCCGAAATGACTCTGACATATTTTCCAATGGCCAAATGTGGGCGCCTACAGACTATCGATAGAAGCCTTTTGACGGTTGCATCCACTCCTTTTGCCCCGAGAACAAAGAATATAACCTCACGCCTATGTACATACTGTTCGCCCTTCCTTCCACTCGTTAGACTCACCATAGTCAAGCACTGGATTCTGCCATAGCAGCTTTCACTTTTGCCTTCACTCCTTTGCCTATCATAGTTCATCATGAAACTCCCTTTCTCCAATTCCAAGGCCTCAACCGCCACAAGCGATAGCAACAACGTCCCTAGGCCCACTGCCAGCGAGAATACATCAACTTCCCAGCTTGAAAAAGATCTCCCCCGGAATTCATCTCGGAGCCCGTCACCTCGCAACGTCGATTCATATTATGGAGAAGAAAAGGTCGTGGAGGCGACCCCCTTAGAAGAGGCCGAGGCTCTGGACAAGCTCGACGATGAGCAGGAGTATCCGAAAGGGGCCAAGTTGGGCATAATCACCGCTTCGCTCTGTCTCTCCGTTTTCTTGATGGCTTTAGTACGCGTAGACCATGATCTCGTCCCCACATTTCAGTACTTACTAGAGACAGGACAACACTATCATTGCGACTGCAATACCCAAGATAACCGACCATTTTAAGGCGCTCGAAGATGTTGGATGGTACGGTTCCGGTATACTACCCTCTGGCCTGGCTCTAAGTTGCAAGCCATTGCTGACTCCCTCTAGCTTATTTCCTCACCACTTGTGCCTTTCAGCTACTCTTCGGCAAATTCTACTCCTTCTTCAGCATTAAATGGGTATACCTAAGCGCCATTGCCATATTCGAAGTCGGGTCTCTGATTTGCGCCCTTGCGCCAACGTCTGTTGCTCTTATCATCGGCCGTGCGGTTGCTGGCATCGGATCGGCCGGAATATTCTCTGGAGCCCTTGTTATCGTTGCATATACCGTACCGTTGGTTAAACGACCGATCTACACTGGCATCATTGGAGCTATGTATGGCATTGCCTCGGTGGCTGGACCTTTAATGGGGGGCGCCTTCACAGATCACGTCAGTTGGAGATGGTGTTTCTACATCAATCTTCCAATAGGTGCCGTCACCATCGCTGGAATAGCCGTTTTCTTCACTTCTCCCGTTCGGCACAGAGAGGAATCCATTGGGTTCAAGGCACGCTTCAAGCAATTCGACCCTTTTGGTACTGCGGTCTTTATGCCATGTGTTATCTGTCTCCTTCTCGCGCTGCAATGGGGCGGCACGAAATATCACTGGAGCAATGGAAGGATCATCGCCCTCTTTGTAGTCGCTGGCATTCTCGCCATCGCGTTTGGCCTGATTCAAGTCTGGCAGCAAGAAAACGCCACTATTCCCCCCAGGATCCTGAAACAGCGAACTGTAGGTTTTGCCTTCTGGTATGTTGGCGCCCTGGGTGGATCATTCTTCGTCATGATTTACTACGTCCCGATCTGGTTCCAGGCAATCAAAGGCACAAGCGCCACAGAGTCAGGAATCCGCAATCTCCCAATGATCCTCAGTCTAGTCCTTTTCTCGATCGCAGCCGGAGGCGCGGTGACCGCCCTTGGCTACTATACACCGTTCATGATCGCTTCATCGGTCTTCATGTCCATCGGTGCGGGCTTAATTGCTACCTTCAAAGTTGATTCCCCAATTGGACATTGGCTTGGGTATCAAATCGTCTATGGATTTGGTGTTGGAATTGGCATGCAACAAGCTCTGATAGCGGCTCAGACCGTTCTAAAGCTGAAGGATGTCCCGACAGGCACTTCTATGCTCATTTTTGCCCAAACCTTCGGAGGGGCCCTGTTCATCTCGGTGGCGCAAAACGTCTTCACCAACCGCCTGGCATCAAACCTAGTTCGGACTGTTCCTACCCTTGACCCGGCCATCGTGCTCAAAACCGGGGCCACGCAGCTTAGCAAGGCGGTTGCTGCGCAGGATCCATCCCTCCTTCCCGGCGTCTTGTCGTCATATAACGATGCGCTTGATCAAACATACTACGTCGCTGTGGCATTGGCATGTCTATCGATCTTCGGCGCCCTAGGCATTGAGTGGAAATCCGTGAAGGGCAAGAAGCTCGAGACTGTGGCCGCTTGAGTTTTACATCTTCAGCGTCATTGCTTGCAAAAATATGCTATTGGTTGCGGCCGCGTCTAGAGCATTTGCAATATATTGGCGTTAGCATTGTGGGAGCGAGCAATTCTAGAGATTCCCCATATCGAGCATCCTTTGCGGCGGTTTTGCGAGTGCGGAAGCTCTCTTCTACTTCTCTGAGGCGCATACATGGTTACTACGCGGGTGCCTAATTAGTATATATCATCGACTCCCTAAATATCTCAGCCCGTTCAACTGGCTTTTAACGCTGTGACACAAAAAGGGTCATGTTGCCTGATGTTCGTCTGGACAGTTGGACGGCATTATTACTGTGGGACGATTAGAACTAAGCATGCCTCAATCCATAGCAATGATCTCTTATGACCAAAGCTGCTGTTTGTAAGGGACACGCCTTTAGCCCGGATCACTTGAGCTTCGGTCAAAGCAAGGCCGATCAGATAAGATGGAGAGATAAGAGCTGCCCCTCGTCCCATGGTACTTGCCCCACCAAGCTGCAGCAACTTTGCTCTAGTCTGCATGTAGAAAAAGCAACGCCCAGCAACATAGAATTCTTCTTTCCTTGCACATCATTGTTGTTTTTGATCACCCAAAATGACTATCTCAAAGATCCATGCCCGCTACGTCTACGACTCCCGCGGTAATCCCACCGTCGAGGTAGACGTCGTCACCGAGACCGGCCTGCACCGAGCCATTGTCCCTTCCGGAGCTTCGATCGGGCAGCACGAGGCCCACGAGCTACGAGATGGCGACAAGTCCAAGTGGGGCGGCAAAGGTGTCCTGAAGGCCGTCGAGAACGTCAACAAGATCATCGCACCGAAGGTGATCGATGCCAATCTGGATGTGAAAGACCAGAAGGCCGTCGATGACTTCCTCATCAAGCTGGACAACACCAAGAATAAGACGAACTTGGGTGCCAATGCCATTCTTGGCGTGAGCTTGGGCATCGCTAAGGCTGGTGCTGCCGAGAAGGTGAGTCGTCTTCAACTGCCACAAACGAACAACTCTGAGATCACTTAGAAAGTACCACTCTATGTGCATGTGTCCGACCTTGCAAGGACGAAGAAGCCATACGTCCTGCCAATTCCTTTCCAGAACGTTCTCAATGGTGGGTCCCACGCTGGTGGCCGCCTTGCGTTCCAAGAATTCATGATCGTACCTAGGTAGGACAATTACCACGGCTTAAGTCACCATTCTTGGCTGATTCTTATAGCAATGCTCCGTCTTTCTCCGAGGCTCTGCGTCAAGGCAGCGAAGTCTATCAGCAGCTCAAATCGCTTGCCAAGAAGAAGTATGGTCAATCAGCTGGAAATGTAGGTGACGAGGGAGGTGTTGCGCCAGATATCCAGAGTGCAGAAGAGGCTTTGGATCTCATCGTCGAGGCCATCGAGAAAGCCGGATATACCGGAAAAGTCAATATTGCCATGGACGTCGCGTCTAGCGAGTTTTACAAAGAGGATGCACGCAAATACGATCTTGATTTCAAGAATCCAGATAGCGACCAAAGCAAATGGCTTACCTACGAGCAGCTTGCGGACTTGTACAAGCAACTCATCAGCAAGTATCCAATCGTTAGCATTGAGGATCCATTCGGTGAAAACGATTGGGAAGCCTGGAGCTACTTCTACAAGTCGTCGGACTTGCAGATCGTTGGGTAAGTTGCTGGCAAGTGCAATTGAGGGGAACATGGCTGACGTAGAGTGTTCCTCAAGAGATGATCTGACCGTCACGAGTATGGAGATTGCTTGCACGTAAACGCTACTAAAGGCTGACTGAATTCGGCAGATCCCGAATTCATCAAGAAAGCCATCGAATTAAAGTCTTGCAACGCCTTACTACTCAAGGTCAACCAGATTGGTACCCTGACGGAATCGATTCAAGCCGCCAAGGATGCCTTCGCGGCAGGTTGGGGTATGTTTAAACTTTCCTTGGGGGAGACATCATGTGACCGGGATTCCAATATGGATACTTGAGTTGCTTCGCTATTCAGCTCTCCTTGAGTCTACCTGGGTGATTGACTGACAATACACAGGTGTTATGGTGTCTCATCGCTCGGGAGAAACAGAGGACGTCACCATTGCCGACATCGTTGTCGGTCTGCGCTGTGGGCAGATCAAGACAGGGGCTCCTGCCCGCTCGGAACGTTTGGTATGACATTCTTTCCTCAACGGACTCCACTATCTATACTGATATCTTAAAGGCCAAGTTAAACCAGATCCTGCGCATCGAGGAGGAACTTGGAGACAAGGCTATCTTTGTAGGCAACAACTTCCGTAAGGCAGTCGATCTCTGAAAAGATCACGGCAGCGCTTGTGATGGATGACTGGGGAGAAGGCATTAGCAATACTAGGGATGAGCCAAGCGTTGATTACTTAGCATGATGAATCAAAAGTTGTACATCCACGAGAATTCTTTTTGAGTGAATGGACATGGAAAGATCCTCATGTAGATTTCTGTTGTCCTCATCACTTCGAATATCGAAAGCGGCAATAGGAACACCTCGGACATAGTCGGCCTCAAAATGCGCTAAATGCGGCAAGTTTAGCGCAATTGCTCCAATTGCGCTCCATTTACATATGCGGGCGTCACTTCGTTCCACACACAAAGTTCTTCCACGAGAGACGGTTCTGCAACCTCTTAGATATTGCGACAGCGACGCTGACCCTACCGTTTTTCACGAACACACAGCTACTAAAACCCATCATGGCGCCGCCAAGGAGAGATTGTACGTCCTCCCCCGCTACTAAAGGCGGCGCCGCGAGGCAATTGTTCAACGGTTTTGATCATCTGACAAAGTTCTCTACATATAGACGAGGACGAGGACGACGATGACAGTAGCACACCTGAGTCTTCACCCACTGGTCCCACCATCGCCCGAAGGCACAAGTTTGAGGACGAGGAAGACGACAGTGATGTAAGCGGATCGCAATATCGGTCAGAAGCAGGGTACTAACGAGACATAGGTCGTCGATTCCTGGGATGCCGCTGAAGATTCCGACGTGGAGCGAGAAAAAGCCAAAAAAGTCGCTGAGGCTAAAGCGAAAGTGGAGGCCGAAGCCGCTGCCAACAAGAAGTCGAAGTCGCAGAGGGTAGAAGAAAAGAGAATGGAGCACTTGCGGCGGAAAATGGAGGAGGAGGAAGAGTCAAGCAGCGAAGAAGAGGACGAAGCCGAAAAGCGCGAACGATTACGGAAGACTGAACAGGCGGCGGACCTAAGCCACGCCGAGGACCTGTTCGACAACGTTGGGATCAGTAAGAATCGGTCTGCGAAGCCTGTGGTTGTTGCAGATCCAAAAGACCCGAATAAAGCAGTCGATCTCTCGTCATTCCCGCTCTTCAACCCAATGACCAAAGATCAATTCCTCAAGCTGAGGGAAACACTTGTGCCTATCTTAACGTCTAATTCAAAGAAGGCACAGTATACCCTGTTCTTACCAGAGTTCACAAGGCAGCTGGTCAAGGACCTGCCTAGCGAGCAGATCAAGAAGATCGCGAGTGGTCTCACGACCTTGTCGAATGAAAAGATGAAGGAGGAGAAGGCTGCGGAGAAGGGAGGGAAGAAGTCGAAGGCTGCGAAGAGCAAGACAAGCCTTGTGGCTAGCAGAGATGCGAGTTCCCGCGCGGATACAACGGCATACGATGAAGCTGAGTCCGTGCCTCACTTCTCCCAAGTCTTGCTCTATCAAGCTGACCAAAGCAGTGACGAAGATTTCATGTGAAGGAGGTTCCAACAGGAGTTGCTTTGACCCTGACCAGGCTACATGAATGAGCTATCCTCATGGTGTGTTTGATTTCGATCAGTCTCCCATGCCTCACCAGACAAGCCGAGAGAGATGCTTTCGGACACAGGATGCACAACGCATCGCCGGCAACATACCATCTCGCGGGGGGCGGAAGTTAGATGGACCTCTCATTTCGTGGAGGTACCTGGGCTCCGCCTTAGGCTATGTACAACTGGTCCGACCGTTCGACTCTTTACCACTGCGTTTCCACCTTAGTGGTTCTCGCGCTTACAAAAGGCACTTGCTGGGCAATCTGGCAGGATGAAGCATGTTTTAGGCATTGGGGAAAACCGGGACTTCTGCATTTCTTTACCCGAGCTAGACACACGAAGCAATATTCTTCAAACTACGCATTGCGTAAGGCCTAGTGCCATTATCAAATTACGTGTAGGAATTTATTAATGCGTTGAATGCCTGGCGAGCCCGGAGGGCTTCGCTTGTGTGCCGCAGATCCAGGGATTTTCCCGCATCAAATCCTGTCAACCCGCACCGCAACAATGCCACTCCAAAGGATCAGTCCTCCCAATTCGCCAGCATCTGCTCTATTCTTGAACCTCATGAGTCGAGTATTGTTTTCGTCGCTACAACAGCTGCATGACGTCCGCGCCTCTCTTCAAAGCATTGTTCAATCGCCCCATTCACGGGGTTGTGGATAAAACTTGACCACCTTGACATATGCCGGCTGTCAGCTCCAAGTCAGAGTTACAGTCGCAGCAGAATAAAGTACGGACTAGCAGCGCCTAAATATCATTCCAGATCTCTCTTTTCCATCTTCCTTGCGTAACCTTCCGCTGACTCAAAACTCAAAATAGCTCGCCCTCTTCTACAATGACCTGCTGGAGTGGGCCACCCGCATTTGGCTGCTTGCGCTGTTTTCTGATCTTGTGATTGCAGAGAGTTCTCGTCGAAAGACCTACGCACGGTCGGCAACTACACCTTGGGTCGCCTCATAGGCAAGGGATCCTTTGGCAAAGTCTATCTCGCAACGCACAAGCTCACCAATGGATCCAAGGTATACTCGTGTCTTACTCGCCTAGAGAGATATACTGAAAAGAGCTAGGTCGTGCTCAAGTCGGCACAGAAAGATGATTCGAACCTTGCGCGCGAGATCCACCACCATAGACAATTCCTACATCCACACATCGCTCGACTCTACGAAGTCATCGTAACCGAGAATCTAGTTTGGCTGGTCCTGGAATATTGTCCCGGTACGATGCCACAGCAGAGAACTAGTCCTTTAAATCTAAGTGATAGCAGGTGACGAATTATACAACTACCTCATAAACCATGGCCGACTACCCCTCGAGAAGGTACAAAGAATATTTACGCAATTGGTCGGAGCGGTTACCTACGTACACACGCTGTCGTGCGTTCACCGTGATCTAAAGCTCGAGAATATACTGTTAGACAAAAATGAGAACGTCAAGCTTGTCGATTTTGGATTCACTCGCGAATATGAGGGCAAGGCAAGCTACTTGCAGACGTTCTGTGGGACTATCTGCTATAGTGCTCCAGAGATGCTAAAGGGCGAAAAGTATGCGGGCGAGAAGGTCGACGTCTGGAGTCTTGGCATCATACTGTATGCATTGCTGACAGGCGAGCTTCCTTTCGATGACGATGATGACATGGTCACGAAGCACAAGATTCTTTCGATGGAGCCCAAGTGGCCAAAAGACATGCCTGCAGATGTCAAAGCCTTGGTGGCCTCGATGCTATCGAAACGGCCACTGATACGACCTACTCTGGCTGATATCCTTACAAATCCTTTCCTTGCCGAACATGCTCCACAGCAACAAGTAATCCTCAAGCTCACGCAGCCGGCGCCATTCAGTACTGGAATAGAGAAAGAAACCTTGGAAAGAATGCGATCTGCCGGAGTCGATATTGATAAGGTCATAGAGAATGTGCTTGCGCAGCGGTGCGATCCACTGGCGGGCTGGTGGGCTCTTGCGGTTGAGAAGGAGGAGCGAAAGGAGAAGAGGAGGGAACGCAAGCGGAAAGAGAGGGAAGCCGAAGCGAAGGCTCTGCGAAGACTCAGTGCCGCTAGTGGTCGTCGTGAACGTATGGGAGGTCCACTCAAGGAGGTCGATGAGGAGCAACTTTCTCCTCCACTTTCAGATCCTAGCCGGATAAGGGGTAGGCAATATAGTCGCAGTACACCGACTCGTGAGTTACCTATAAGAAAATTGCTATATACTAGTCAAACTGAGGATCCGACAGCCCAGATCATAGTACCTGAGCTTCCTCAATTGCCAGAAGGTGCTACTCTCGAGTCACCACGATCGCCGACTCCGCCTCCACCGATCGAAAAGGATCCTGTACGATCTTCTAGCTCGTCCAGACAAAGACCACCCCTTCCGCCGAAGGAGCCTAGCATGCAATCACAGCGACCAAGTAGCAACTTGAAGTTGGCTCCTACTAACCCAGACCTCCTCAAGGCTAACGGATATCCCAAGAGGCGTGCTGGCAAGAAGCACCAGTCCGGGTTCATCAATCAGCTGGCGCACATCAAACATTGGTTCGTCGAGTCTGCCAAACGAGCCAAGTCGCCTTCCGCGAAAAGCGAAACGTCTACGCTGAAAGTCCCACAAGAGAAGAGAAGTCCTCCCGAGCCTCGTCGGTCACCTACAATGGCAACGTCCTACCGCAACGCTCCCACAACCCTCACACCGACGCGTCAATCTCTAGCATACTACCCAACTCCACCTAGGATCAATGCCAATAACCCTCGCTCATCGCTCTCTCCAGGACCCCTAACACCCCGTTCTGCATCTTACAAACGTACCTCCACCGGACTTCGAGGACGCAAGTCAACGTCATCTTCTGTATCCTCCATCCGCTCCATGCACCGACCTCCCGTTCACTCCAAAGCTTCTTCTACGTCCTCGACTACAAACTCTGTCACAAGTTCAGCCGTGCGTCACAACTCTACAAAATCACTGTCAGGCAACCACCGTATCAACTCGCCGCACACCTCCGTCAAAGTACTCCCCGCAACCCCAACCTTCGGCTCCTTCCCCTCCAACATCCGTCTTGTCCGCAACGCACCGGCACACAGCTACAACGAAGCCTTTGGTCCCACCCCCGGCACACCCTTAGTCTTCGCCAAACGCCGGCGGACCCCCTTCCGTGGCCCTGCCCTAACCCTCGGGACCACAATCAGCAACTACAGCCCCGGAAGCAGTCGTGCCGTCTCCGTTTCTGGAGGCCAGAGCCGCAGTCGGGATCAGAGCGTCGGGAGTCATCGAAGCGCTTCCGCGGCGGGAAGACGGAGCGGCGAGATCATTGAAGAGGAAGATGAAGATGAGATCGAGGAGGTTGACGCCTTCAGTCCGATCCCTGCCGAGGCAGAAGTGGTGTGGGAGTCGAAGACTGGGGAGGAGGGGAGCGGGGAGTGGGTTCGCAGGAAGGAACTAGATCCGCTTTCGGGGGCGAGGATGGAGCGGAGGACTGTTAATTAGTATATCTTGGGATGTTTATCGTGGGCTAGAGGAACTGTTTGGATTAGGGATTTTGTGGGTATAGAGGGCGGTTCTTGGGTCAAGTAGACGTTATTGTAGTCTTTTCTCTCTTCTTGTATACATGTAATATAAAAAACTTGAATCTTTCTACATGTAGTTTGCTGTTCACCAGATCATCTCCTCATAGAAATTGACGGGCTGCTCCGCCGACGACTGCAAATGGCGCAGTCATCAATCCTTGTCTTCTTAGTTACGTAGCCATGGTGTCTCGATTTCACTTCATCTCTCCCGTCATCTTCCCGGGGCACATGAGACCAAATGCTGGCTTGCACCTGTGCTCTCATCAGGCATAGCAACCAAAGTCGATTAAACAGCCGATCCTTCTCCACACAACCTCTCCATCCCTCCCCCCGCCCCGACAATCCTCCCCTCCCCCCTGCCCACCATCTCCCCCCTCTCCCCCCTCATCGCTCCGGCGCATCCGGCAACCGCTCAATAACATACTTCCCCCTCGCGACACCCATAACCGGCACCCCCGGGATCTTCCTCACCCTCCGCTTCAGATCCCGATCATTCGTCGCGACAATGTACACCTTGTGCTTCATGACGCGGTCGACGAGGCAGTCATCGGCGTAGACGCCTTTGTGGTCGCAGGATAGGCGCTCCCAGCGCGGGTCGCGCGCGATGCGCAGGGCGATGCGGTATTTTGGACCGAGGCGCTCGAGTTCGGCCATTACGCCTATGGAGGGGGGGGGAAGGTTAGTTTTTGGGGGAAGGGGGGGGAGGGGGGTGGACGGGGAAGGGGAAGGGATGGGAAGGGAGAAGGGAGACAAACAGTCCGTAATCATAGGAATACACTTCGCATAGAGACAATCCATCATCGTGCTCAGCATCTCCAGCTTATGCTGCACCGTATGCGATAGGAAATTCGTATCCACCAGCACCGAGTACGGTGGGATCAGAGCCGTGTTGTGCTGGAAGAATAGAGCGGATGATACTTGAGGGATCTCACGCACTAGCTCGTTGTTGGCGGTCTTCTTCTTTTGCTGGGTTTCGGTGGAGGCGGCGAGTTGGTTGGTTTTGCTGGGGGGGGGCAGAGGGTTAGCTGTGTGTGTTTGGGGAGATGGGGTGGGAGGGGAGGGGGATGTACAGGCGGGCATCACGCTGGCCGATTACTCGTTTGGCTTGGGCGAATTTCCGGGTGCGTTTTTGGATGCCCATGGTGGGCTCAGGCTGTTGATGAGAGCTGTTCGAATTTCTTGCGTGTGTCGATATCGATAAGGGGATCTGTAGATGCTATTCTTGGCATTGGTTGCCCCTCGCTTCTCGGCCCGATGAGTCGACGCTAGTGTGATGGAGCCCTGATGGTGCATATGCAAATGAGACGATCCAAAACATCCTTTCAGAGGACCAGACGCAGACTACAGCATCGACCTATCACTCGTTCACCGGTCGTGTATTCTTTGGCAGATACCTGTACATACTATCGTCCTGCCTTCGTCGTTCGTTCTGCTGTACATTCGGTGGGACGTATACATCACCAGCGAGCAAGGGGCGTCGGACGGGTTTCGGCCCAATCACTCATTGCACCCAGAGGACCAGACAAAGCATACAAGTCAATGACAAAAATCATCGGCCACTGAGTACAACCATAGCTGGGCTCGGAGCTGGGACGAACGCAAGCAATTTAAGGGCTACCCGGGACCATCAAAATGCGACTCTCCCACCTCGCAATCCTACCCATCCCATCCCTCCTCCTCCTTCCTTTCCATCTAGTCTCAGCAGCAGACTCCCAACTCCCCGCCCTGAGCGACACCAGCGGCTTCAACGCCCCCGCCAAACCAACAACAGCGCAAGCATCCTCCGTCGCCATTCCCAAATCTACCAAAGCCTCTGCCTCCTCCGCCACCGCCTCCAGCGGGAATGCCCTTCCCGCTCTCAGCAGCACTAATCTTGGCGGCCTCCAAATCGGCCTCCCCAAACTCGATGGCGCCAACTATCCCGCTCCCTCCGTACCACCCACCGCCAACGCGCCCTTTATGCAGAAATCGAACCTCCCCGAAGGCACCGTCTTCATCTGCGTCGGCGCCGCACTCGCTTTCATAGCACTCACCATCCTGGCATGGCGCGGCATCGTCGCTTGGTCTTTGCACCGTTCCGTCCGCCGCTCCGCCATGGCTCAGAGCAGCAAGTACACGTACATCGGTGACGCCAAATCCTCGACGCGCGGCGGACCGAACAGCCATCTAGGCAGCAAGCTCGCCTCCCCCTTCGCCGGCAGCACCCTCACACTAGACCAATACCCTCCCCCATCCACCAGCGGCAAAGGCGCCAAGTCCCCCCTCTCCGCCCCCGCATCCCGCAACTCCCTGTTCTTCTCCCCCACCGCCTCCCACACCGCCGGCAACCTCACCCCCGGCTCCAACCGCGCCTCTGCATACCTCCCAGCGGGCTACTACGCTTCCAACGCCCCCTCGACTCACACCCAACCCCAGCCCGGCATTTCCATGTCCACCCTCGCGCCCGGCTCGAACCGCCACTCCCGCCATTCCCGATCCTTCGATCCCAGCCCTCCGCCTTCCAGCCGCGGCGAACGACTGAGCATCGGAGGGGGACTGGGCTCGAACATGAACCTCAGCACAACGGCTCTGGCAGGCGGCCAAGGAGGCGGAAGTGAGGGCCGGGCACCGAGTGCATTTTTAGAGGATTTGTTCGAGAGAGGCGCGGATGTTGTCGCGGCGGAGCAAGCGCAGTCGCAGTCCCAGGCAATGGAAAGAGCCCCGGAGCGGGAAAGAGAGGAAGGACGGAGGGAGCGGCACGAAAGGCGAAGAAGCGGACATCACGGTGGCGAGAGAAGACGCTCGCATGCCGGTGAGGGGCCAAGGGGCGAGGGACCAAGGGGCGAGGACGGGCACATCAGAAGGGAGCGAAGGCGGAGTAGCCGCGGCTTGGAGAACTCGTCGCGAAGGCGGGAGAGCAGGACGATGGATAGCCCGCAGCAGCAGCAGGAAAACTCGTCGCGCAGGAGGGAGAGCAGGACGATGGATAGTCCGCAGCAGCACCACCATCATCGGAGAAGCAGGGTCGAGAGGGAGGAGGGGAGGAGGAGGAGTGGGTTCTGAGGTCCTATATATCTTTCTTCTTGTATTACCCTAAAAGAATGGGGACGGCAGGCATAGGCTCTACGGATAGGTGGGGTGTTTGCTCGGGAAAGAAGCGTGCATGTCGGCTTTCGTTCCGTGGTTTTGGATAGGGAGGATGGGGAACTGCACATTCCAATAGCATTAATAGTCGTCATACCTTAAAACCCGGCCCCCGCCCCCTATTCTGCCAACAAGGTGACCGAAACGGCATCAGCAGTGGAAGTAGTGGAGCATAGCGAGAGAGAGGGAAGCAAGAGGATTGTTACTCTGCTTCATTCGTTGTTTGGCTTCCGGTCATACGGCCCTTGACCTCAGCGCTATCCTTCTTACGTAGCCTGCGTTCCAAATTTGGTTCACGTACTAAGAAATGGGAAATGCTGGGGACATGATTAGGGAAAAGATTGCTCTGCTATCATTGCAGTTTAGGCAGTCTCGCGGGCGTGGGGGGGATTCTGATGAGCTGTGGGAGTCGTCTGCCTTCCCAAATCCATAATTCTATGTTCTTTGTTACGATCATGATGCATTTCTACGTGAGTAAGAGCCACTGCAGCTAGTAAAGAATTCTCAAAATCTACCTTCCTCGAATTTTGAACCTCCCTCCCTCCCTAGCAGGGTATCATCTGCAGTCTGGCTTGCTCGGAACATTTGCTCGATCTCCTGCGCTTCTCGGATCCTTCCCTGGTCCAGAAGCACCGACCCCAGGTTCCTCATACTCCGCTGTGTGTGTGGGTTGTTCGGCCCGAAGATCTTGCGCCGTGTCCGCAATGCTCGGCGATGATATTGCTCGCTCTCTTCCGGCCGCTGGAGGTGGCGGAGAACAATCCCAAGCATGTTGACGCAAGTGATCGTTTGGGGGTTGTCCTCGCCTAGCTGTGCCTCCCTGATGGCTAGACCATTCCGACTGATGGTCTCGCATTCCCACAATGCTTGCATGGCGAATGCGTGGTTGCCTGTCTCGTTGTGCCGCATACCGATGTCCTTGAGAGTCGCAGCGAGATTGTCCATCGTCAGCACCGCTTCCAAACTGCTGTTGCCAAAGACTCGATTCTTCTTGATGAGAGTAGCTCGCGACATGACTTCAGACTCTTCGAGCAAACCTTGCTCTTTCAATATTTTGGCGAGACCATCTTCGGAGCGGAGCGTGTCTGGGTCGTTGTGACCCAAGATGTCTTTCTGCTGTCGGAGCGCCCTTTCCTGGAGATTTTGACTTTCATTGTGCTTTCCCAGACGCGTCAGTACAGAGGAGGCAGAACATCGAGCTTAATGTATTACGATTTTGTTCGCCCATGGTCCGTACTCGGGCGTCCATGACTTCTCGGTGAAGTGTTGCAGACATGGCCCAGTGTCCGCGATAATGTAGTAGTTGAGCAAGTTGAAACTTTGCCTCAACAGTTTCACTGTGATCATCACCAAGAAGCGCGCTTCTTCTCTGGACAGCATCTTCCAACCGCGCGCGAAAACATTCCGAGACCATAGCGAGACGCGGATTTTCAGCGTCGCATTGTTGAATCCAGTCATTCAGAAGGCTCTGCGAAACAAGTAAATTACTGATAGAGAATCCGGCATTGTTGAAGGCAACGGTGCGCTCGATGTATGCTAGTAGCTGATCGGACTGTATGAATAGATACAAACGGCGTAAAAGGTCAATTGACGGTTGTCCAGACTTAACCAAATGTTGCACCCAGTACAAGGCTGCGTAATCCAGGAGCTCTTGATGTACGGAATTGGGGTATTTTGTTGACGTCGTATGTGCAGAATCTTTCTTGAATACATCGAAGCTCAGATACGTAATGCAGGTGCTTGCAAGATGTCGGTTTGCTTCGTGCCTATCCACTCGGAATTTGGCGACAGGAGTAGACCGTGAATTACAAAGCTCTTCCGAGGCGAGTAGGTATTCTCTGACTGTGAGATGTACGAAGCTTACCACAGGTTCAGATTGATCCTTGTTCGGCTCGGATACCCTCACAAGTGACCCACATACATCCTCAAGAAACCCCCTTAGATTGATGACAAGGTCATCGGAATCAATTTCTGTAGCTCCGGGACGCACAGCTAGAGCTGTGGCTAGCTCTGACATCGTCAAGTGACGTTCAGCACATGCAAGCCAATTGAGCAAAAGCTGTGCAGCATTTTGTCGCCGACTAGGCTGGGTAAGCAGCTTCTCCAAAATTCGACTGTACAGTTGGCCGAGTCCGAGAGGAACATCACTCAATATCTGATTAATTTCGCTTGCGAAGGTTGCTTTTTCAAGCGTCTCAATCATCAGCCGCGTCCACAGAAATTGTCCGTCAGCTTTTTCTACTAAAACTTGTTTGATTCGTCGAGCTAGAACGTCGTTCGAGAATCTGGAAAGTGGCGGTCTCTCGACCGCCTTCTGAACGTACAGGATCATGTCTTGCTCTATAGCTTGCGGGATTATTTCAACAGAAGGCCAGGCTGACAGCAGAGGGCGAAGCCATGGTTCGCTTCGACTGAAGACTCCTAAGAAAAGTGGCTGCGTGGCGGCTAAATCAGTGATTTTCTGGAGCAGACCAGAATGAGGCCCGTCGACACACTCATCTAACCCATCAATGATAACATATATTGGGGAAGAAGAACGCTCAACTATTGACTTGAAGAGACCCATCAACCTGGAGAAGGATGTAGCTGTTTCCTGGCCACTTTTGATAATCACTTCGCGAGCCAGTTGCACGAGATCGGGGTTCCCAGCTATTAGCTGCGCAATGAGAGAGCTTAGGATCCCGGTAGCGGTTCTCTTTACCGAATGTCCATCGTCACAAAAGAAATATGAGACTCGACTCCCTGGGTGGTTTGAATGTAGATGTGCGACCAGGGAAGAGCAAAGGATGCTTTTACCGCATCTACATAATTCTCAGTCAGCGGACAAGACTCGGCGTCGAAGCCTAGCGGAACGAAAATAAACATCACCCTGGTATCCCGTTCACCCACAACAACTTCTGAGCACCCCTTGACCATGACTTGTACTCTGGTCTTGTAAAAAACCACATACCAGTGCACTCTGCACGCAATTGCTGGAGCTTATCGAGGTGGTCTTCTGTATCGGCAGGACTAAGCCACTTAACGACCTCGAGGCACTCCAGAAGTTCGCGGTGAGAACTCTGCTGATGCCTCTCAATTTTGGACTCGGCAGCATGACATGCGATGGCTTCGAGGTCGAGGATATCTCTGTGCTTTGACAAACTGCCAACGATCCTGCTTGAACAGATCTCAAAATCGCCCCAAATAATCTTCCTGAGCATAGAAAAGCCTAGGAAGCCGTGGTGAATCTCGGATTCGGACTAGAAAGGGAACATGATACTGACTGTTTCTGCCAAAGAAGGTAGTTGCGAGCATACAGAAATCCATCAGATCACTATATACCGCAGCAAGCAGGTCGCGTAGCCGAGCACTGTCCGAGAACAGGCCTACGAAAAGCTGCATCCTAGGTAAGTGATCGCCAAGTTCGTTCAGGACCCTAGCAAAAATATCGAGGTAGTTAAGGGCTCTACGTGAGACCTAGAAGAGAATAGTCGGCAATACTGCTCCAATCTTGGAGGCCTGCAAAGACAGGAATACGTATGCTTACTACTAGAAGTAGGTTGACGGAGCCCCACAGAATCGCCGCTGCCATATGGCTATTACTATAGATTTTCAGGATCTCTTCGTATTGGGCTACGCGGTCGAGAAAGCCCCGAAACCTCCCGTAGAAACGAATAATCGCTTTCTTGTTTGTTTTGCTCTGCAGCAACTGCAAATGCTGGAGGACGTTTTCGATTGACTTGGCGGAGGCGATGTCCGCCAGTTGATCTTGCCTGTAGTGTTCCACTGCATATCGCTGGGCGTTTTGCCATGCGAGGTCAATGGGATCCACATTTCTAAGCGTGGGACTGCTGATCGGCGTTGCTCCAGATTAGTGCAGTCTTGCAGTATGTTTGGGCATATGGAATTTCTTGGACATACCTAGAAGCGGCAATTGTTGAAGGGCACGGCGAAACGGACTTGGTCGAGTCTGGTCCAGACATTGAAAGAACAAAGAACAATCCTCGCGGACGACAGAGCTCGACTTGTGCTGACGATCTTTCACGGTCATCTCTAGTGCGAGGAGGCCTTAATGTATATCAGTCAAAGTTCCTTCGTACATCTTGACGACCTACCAATACGCACTTTTTGAAAGGCAGCCGACGCGAAATAGCAACGAGGCGACCAATCACAAGATGCGCAAGCCGCCAAAGGCATGATTGTAGTGCTCAGCCATTTCGACAAGCAGGGCAAACGTGAGGCGCATCAGGTAGCGGGTCTGCATAGTGGGCGAGAGGGTCTTTTTTGTAAACCTGAGGGCCAATGCATTAACATCAAACGTGGGTAGCTTTAAAGATAATAGGGGCCCGAACCATTGCAAACCGCCTGATTGAATCACCTGCGCCAGACGGAATGTGGAGCAACCAGGTAAGTGAAGCCAGGCTCAATGAATTCCTTTGCTCCAGCGTGCTGAGCCCCTGCACTGCCCCCTTCTGAGCGCCAACGCCGATTTTGCTAGATACTGCATGAGAACTAGACTTACTTTGTTACGCTTTGATTTAGCCAACAGGAGGCTGAGCTGAGCAGCAGTATTGACGAATATGATTGTGGAGAATGCGGGCAGCTATAGCCGGTCACGAGGTAGCCCATTCAGGCTCCTATGCACCGCCTCTGTCCTGCTTACTCGTTATGCCACGCACATTATCCACATATTCCCCCCCACACTGATTATGCATGGGACCCCCTCCCCCCCCCTCCCCCCCCAGCCTACATCACCCCACACCCCACCCCGTACATCGCCCTCTCCACCCCCCTCCTCACAACCCACCAATCCGCCCTCCGCTCCGCAAACTCATAAACCTCCTCCGCGCGGAAAACCCCCCCGAAGCGCTCCCCGTCCGCGATGATAGCCGCCAGCTCCTTGGCGTCTGTCGGCGCAACGAGATAGATCTGCGCGAGCGAGCGCAGCGCCGTGAAGTACGCTGTTAGGGAGGGATTTTTGAGGGAGGAGATGTAGGTCGTGTAGTGGGACATGTCGCTGTGGGGGGGGAGGGGGGTTAGTTGGAGATTGTTGGTTGGGGGGGCGGGGAGGAAGTAGGGGTAAGAGGAAAGAGGGAAGGGGAAGGGGAAGGAAATAGGGGGGGGATGGAAGTACCTGATGAGTTTAATGGAGCCGGCGACGCTGATGCGCTGCCGCTTAAGGTGTTTGCACAGCGCGGTGAAGAGCCGGAGCCCGACTTCCTGGTTGAAGACGTCGAGCATCGTCTTATCCGTGCTGCCCACTAGCATCTTCGTGTGGCTCGACACAGTGTCCACGATCTGCTTCGCCGTCGCACTGGGGCCGACATCCGTGATCCCCGAGTCCTTGGAGCCGGGGCTAGCCTCGGGAGGGTTGAAGTCCTCGGGTTTCTGCGTGGTGGCGCAGACGTACTCGACTTCCGCCATGAGGACTTCGATGCCTTTGTTCAGGCCCGCGGCGACGCGCTCGTCGAGCATCTGTTCGAAACGCTTCTTCTCTTTGAGCGCGGGGGAGAGGAAGTCGGAGCGGTCGGTGAGGTGCGTGGCGATGAGTTCCTGCTCGTAGAAGACGTCGAGCATCTGCTGGATCAGGTCGCCGACGTTGACGAGCTCCAGGAAGGTGACGAGCGGCGTCATGCGCAGCTGGCCTTGAGGGGCGGTTTCGCCATTGCTACGCGGGTTGTAGTTGGAGAGGTGGGAGACGGCTTGGTCGAAACCGGCTTTGACGTGGCGTGTGCCGAGGATTTGGAGGAGGAGAATGAAGATGAGCTCGCATTGCTTGCGGGCGTCTTCGCCGAAGTGGCCCTGGACGGTGGTGAAGACGGCGGCGCGCTCGATGCTGGATTTGGCGGCATGGACGAGGTTGAGGGCGATTTCGATACTGAAGAGGGAGCGGATGCCTTCGAGGCGGGAGTTCATGATGGCGGCTTTGGCGGCGAGCTCGGTGGTTGGTGGCTCGGGGAGAGGTGAAGAGGATCTTGGTGAGCTTAGAGAAGCGGCATTCAAGGGGTTGGGACTGGATGATCGTCTATGATTCTGCGATGCACCGAGTGGTATGTCTAGAGACTCGCCGTTGACGAGAGCCTTCGCTGTCGCTGGTTTACTGCCAAAAGGGGAGGACATCGGAAAGGTCGGTAGCACGTTTACGGGCATCATCACGACCTTCTTAAAAGATGTCAGGAAGTCCCGCTTATCAGCTTGTCGGTTGACGTTCGACATGAACATTGATTGCATTGTAGCATCTTGTTCTGAAAGCTTCCTTTCCCAGTCTGCAACTTGTCCTTCCGAATTTCGCTTGAAGAACGACATCTCTTCTACCAGGTAAAGATCCATATGCGGTTCAAAGGCTTTGGTTATGACATCGTCGACGGTGCGGTCGAACGTATCGTCGGAGTTGATACTTGGCTGCAATGACTTGGCCAGATTTTGGCTCTGGCCGTATGTCGTAGACACAGCCTTCAGATAGGCCTCCATACTCATGCCATGAGCCTCGTCGAACAATGTTGTCAGATACTCTGAGATCACCTCTCGACCGATCCGTTGTAGAAATGGTACGACAGCATTGACCGATGAAGGAAAGACTCTGTCGATAATAGTGACCTGTTCATTGAAAGCAGAAGAGACATTACTGAAGAAGCGATAAGAATTCTCCATCGAAAAGCTTCCGGTATTAAAACCGCCCAAAGGATTTCCCATGCTCTGCTTTTCGGCTATGATTTGCGACCTTGAAATGAACATATCCACTCCCTTTGCACCACCATTGAGGCTTGCCAGCACATGTGCATATTTGCGCATCTTGCCCTCGATGTCTCCGTCTATAAGACCGTGTTCAAACTCCTTGGCTACAGCGGTCTCGAAGGCTTGTTTCAGCGCCTCGAGCTTGGCTTCCCTCGACAGCCAACCTTGCGAGATGTCGCTTTTGGCAAATATACTAATATTTGAAAGCATCTGCGCTTGCTGATTAGGGTCTCGATATGTCCGGAAAACAATGGCATCCATAGGGCTTTTGCTCGCGACAATATCAGAGTAGAAGGGAGCCAAAGCCCCGTGGACTCGGCCATATTCCTGCCGTGCAGATCCTCGCAAGGAGCGTATCTTCGAGAAAACGGTGAGCGCTGAACCCAATTCTGATGACTTATAAGGCGACAAGGGCTCCTGCGGACCCGTGGGTGAAAGAACAATGGCGTCAAACCCATCAACAGTGCCAGTGCGGCTCCTAGTCTTCCTCGGACCTTGCTCCTCGTTTGCGTCGAAGAGGGTTGTGCTCAATCTTGCCGGCAATTCGGCGTCCGCGGGAGCCCGATTCACACCATTGACACCTATACCCAGCCTTTTGGCTTCAGCTTTGGGAACACTCCCAGAAGCCTTTTGCCGAGCAGCTTCAGCTCTTCGCCTGGCCTCGCCCTCGCTCCAACAATGCATCAATTGTAGTCGCTGTACCCATCTCGTGTCATCGTAGACCATCTCCCGCATGCGCTTTGAGACTCGCGCACAACAGATCAGATCGGAGGCTGCCAGGTAATCGAGAATTGTAGACAGGATCTCTAGCTTCTTTCAGTCTTCCTCATCAAGGAGGGCAATGACCCCACGTACCTGCAGGTAAGACTGGCTTCGAGATGACGATCGAAGCCTCTCTCAAAGCCGCAAAGCGATCTTGCCGTGGCACGCCGCCATTGAGTTGCGCTCTCTTGAAATTCGACATGTCTGGCTACCATCTTGCAACGCTCAGAACAGATCACAAGAAAGGAATTAGGAACTAAGAACGGTGGAGTGATGTCGACATTATTGGTATCCAGGCAGTTGTCTTTGATGAATCTCTGGCAGGTACAAAGGGCCCGAAAGGGTTACCGGGTCTTGGCGTTGTTGATTTACCCAAACGCGACTAAGGTAGGGTCACTGAAGGATTAGAAGGCCACTACGAACGATGGGAGGTAATCATGAGGCCATATACTCAGTCTCAAGTATCTCCGGAGCTGTTCTAAGGACAAACAACAATTTTGTAAACCCATGTTGGCGTCCTCTTCGTGCAATCGGCCGAAAAGGGGTGACTGTGACGGGCCATCGCGATCGGGAAAAGCTTTGCTCTACCTCACGCATACGTGGGTGTAATTATGTAGCGGTCAAGTTTTATTCAAGGAGCCTTTACCCATCGCACTAAATGTTGTACGAAGATTAATCTATTCGAAGATATGATCCCGATTTCAGCGCCCAGTCACGGTGCCTCCTTTTTCCCCAACCAAGATGCCGATACGCCTATACGTAATGTCGAAAAGCTGATGCCCAACGCCTGAGCAATCCGGAAGGCCCCCGGACTCTCACCGAATAACCATGCCAGAAAGTCCAGCAATGGTGGCCAAACTCATGATGCATCTAATGGTGCCACCCTTGGTCTAATCATTATCTTCCTCGAACTCGTCCCGGTCCCGGACATTGCCTCGCGGTCCGTCCTTTCTGATAGGTATTTTGATTCCTTGAGTAGCGAAGCATTTGCTCAGGGCAGTGCTTTCAATCACTCCGGGGAACTTCTTCGCGCTGTAGACTTGGAAGACGTCCGAGAATGCGGAAGCCAACACGGGCGCGGAACCATTATTGAGAGATGTGCTAGAGTTTGGTGAACCTACATTGACGAAGTTCATCTTCAATCTGCAGCAAAAGATGTCAGCAAGAACTGTGGAACGAGAGACACAGAAAAGAGAAGTACTGTTGGCAACTGGTTCTTAGACTGATAAGAGAATAACAAGTCGCGAGTATTGCACAGTGATACACGTGCTAAAGTAGGCGCATGGGGAGAACGGTCAAGGTGCGCATACCGAAATGTACCCTCGGTCCGGACGCTCAAATCCTGCAGAATAAACCATACGCCAGTTTGCGCGTCGCAATCCGTCAATTTGAAGGCACTAACACACAGACTTCCGATGAGGTTGCGGGTGAACATGCCAGCTGGCTGTTGACCTCCTTGAGGCTGCATCTGGTCTGGAGTGAGTAAAGGCCCTTGTGCTGGAGGCTGTTGGGTATAGTAGGCCATGCCGTTAGCCGAAGGTGCTGTATAATAGGCTTGTTGCTGGTGCTGAGGAGGATACTGCTGATGTGGATGGTACTGCGGTTGGGCTTGCTGATATTGAGGCTGTGGAGGTGGAGGTAGAGGTTGCGGTGTACGATAAAGGTGGTAATTAGAATTGCCAACCCCAAATCCGTACTGTGCAGGATGAGCCGGTTGAGTCGGGCTCTGCTGCGGTGGAAGCTGATGCCCATGACTCCATTGTTGATGCTGCATGCTAAATGGGTGGGCAGAGTTCGGTGGTGAAGATCCATTGGGCTGATAAGGTGGCGTAGGAGGCCTTGGAGGATACGATGAAGAGGTCGCGGCAGAGATCGACGGCGATGTTGCAGAATGTCGTACGAGATTCACTTCACGCTTTCCGTCTGCTGACCAGAGATCGACCGTAAGAACGAAGAAGGCGGTATCAACCTCGCTGTAGGAGTATACTTCGTTAGATAACTTCGTATCCGGAGAAGGATTTCGATATCACGCGAAATCGATAGACAGGGTGAAACGATGAAACAAAAGGGATACAAACCTAATGTCGATATGCTTCTTGGTAACTGCGTCTTGGACGATGAGTCGTATGCATGGCGGTGGAGTGATTGGCCGTCTGTCCTGCCAGTTGCCGTATCTTGTGAGCCCGAGCCAACAATCTGGTCCGAATGAATGCAACGAACCTTGTCTCCAAACCCGCACATTCGAGCCCGAATCGGCTGTTGCACCACTTCGAGACTGCAAAGGAACCGATTAGGTGGTCACGTATAGCCTGAGAAAGGGGTAAAGCTTACGTGTAGATCTTGCCGTTCTCGACACAGCTCACCGGACTTAGCTCTTCTGGAGATTGCGGCAGTTGTGGGAGGACTGTGTGGGATGTAGATGACGGTGTTGGATAGGACGGGGCACCGTTGCCATTACGCTCGATGACGTGCGAAGGTTCCATAGCATGCGGAGGCTGGATGGGAGGTGGTCGCTCCTGGTGAGCGACGTACATATTCTAATCGATGCTTCAAGCTCTTGTATGATTGTCTATCGTGGAATGGAAGATGACTGGAGTTGCCTGGACGATCGAGACCTTGCGTGAGACCAAGAATTTAGGATAGGAGACAGCGTAGCTTGTTTGCTGTCCAGGAGTCGCAAGCGCTTGAAGTAGAGAGATACAAGTCGATTCCTCAAGAATGCAGGACTTTTCGGGATGACTAAAGGCAGCACTAGGCTGTAACTCCAAGCACAGCGTTGTGAGAGGGTTTTGGCGAGCGAATATTCTCACTTTTTTGAGATCGAGCGCAATATGGTTTTCCTTCTTAGGAAGGTACAGACCGAACCCTTGCCCACGGGAGCGATCTCCTCAAGAGCCAAAGGAAACAGATCAGGAAATGAAAGGTGAGTCCACGGTAGGAGCGAAGTAGACTTTGGCGCTGGAGGCGTTCTCTATATATGTTTGAACCTTGCGCTTACAATGTGATGAACCAACGCACAGGAGTCGCAATCTATTGGGAAAAATCTACTGGTGTCGGGAGAAGATGGCCTTTCTGTGGTAGATGAACATGATTGAGAGACCAGAGAATATCGAGGGAATAACGAGGATGATAAGGGAGGGACGTCTGTCAAAAAGACATCAAAGGCTGATGGTAAAGTAAATGGTGGTACATCGACAGAAAGATCTTCAAGCCGATGAGGGAGGGGGCGGATGCATTTGGTGGCTTAGGGAGACTTAGTTCCATCCGCACTCTCGGGTTGCAGCAGTATCTTCTGGCTTCCCAGCTCCAAACCTTCTTCCACCCTCGGCCAGGGTATCCCGATGGCAGCGTGCCCATAGGTTGCTGGAAAGGCGATGAAGAATCGAAGGCCCGGGGGGGCGTTTGAGCCCGCTTGGACTGGGCCGGGACATGCATTTCGTTGGACAACGGAACGATCCATGCCAACCACCTGCAGCTTTTCAATGCACGCACTCCGCATCGCATCGAGCCGAGCAAGCCTCCAAAGACTTGTCGGTGTCCACTCACCACATCCCCGGAACCTGGAAATCAACGTTTGCCCGCATACGTCGTGTCATCATTTCGATGGCTGGGAGCGCGTGCATCAATCTTGTGCTGCTGTTTCAAAAAGCCATGACCACTCCCTGCGTCGAGCACTGCAAGGATACTACCCAGACCGTATTCGAGATCTCCAGGTCCCTGTCGTCACCGTTTGCATTTTGGCAAAATCGCACGTTGGGCCAGCGTCCAGGGTGGCAATGTTCTGCGACTGCCGGTGAACCGTGGTTGGCGCTACAGCAAGCCATGTATGTTCATTGCGCAAGGATCAAGATCTTGATCTGAAGAGTTGGTGTGGTTTTTATGGTCTTGGCAGCGTCAGTAGACGATGAAAAGTTCTGACTTCACCCTGCATGGCAGCAACCTTGACGCACCATCATTCTCGTTCTGGGCAAATCATTCATGACTCACGTGGTGCTTGCGTGGTGCTTGCGTGGTGCTTGCGTGGTACTTACATGGTCGCTGTGTATTGCATTCTACCGGAAATGCTTCTTATTAGGGCTAGGTCAACCTACTTAGCATGTCACAGTCACTCATATCTGCATAAAGTGCTGTTTTGGTTGAAGAGATTAATTCAAGCTCGCCAAGCAAGGCCAGACGGCTATCTAAAGTATCTCTCGAGCGCTCCCATGAAGACAGCGAATTATGTTCCTCGCGAGTCCCATCATGTAGAATTCCCAAAGTAAAAGCAAAATTAGATCTTCGAAACCCCCTAGCAAAGGATATCTGATGTAGGCCGATGCCAGTAAGAATACTTGGTCTTTCCAAACCAGATGTTGTAATCGATAGCCTGGTCCAAGAGCTTTGCTGGGGGTGTAGAAATACTGGAAATAAGAATAGTTCTGGGTAAGAATAATGTGTGGAAAGAAAAGGCTCGCTTGCTCGCTGTCCAACCTCGCTCTGCTAAAGATGTAAATAAATATGTTGTCTACCGGTAAGGCATGAGGAGGTATTGATAGTTGTTGCCCTCGTACTCTTATTTGCCGATAGCTGGTGTAGTCTTTGCGTAGCGATAGAGGTGCGGACTCAAGCAGAAAACTAAGCGGATGCTGGGAAAGATGTGGTAAATCGCAATGTGCTAGATTCGAAGGAAAATAAGCGCTAGATTGCCGAACCGAACGCCATTGGAATCGTGGGAAATAAGTCGCCAGTCGAAGGGAGGTCAAATAGGTGGCCGTTGGCTCCTCCAGTAATAATCAGAGCTGGAGGTTGTGAAATTGTCGACCAGCGTCCGGCATGGCACTTAAAGCTTCTCAACTGCAGCGCTCAGCTCCTCGAGAGCACGCTTGTGCTTGGAGCAGGGCTCGCCGGGGCGGTAGCAGAAGTGGTGGACTTGGCGGGCCTCTGCCTCGGGTTCCGCTACCGGCTCAGCCATAGCCTCAGCGATGGCCTCCGCGGCACGCTTAAGCTTGGAGCAGGGTTCTCCGGGGCGGAAACAGAAATGGTGAACCTGATGCGCTTCTATGGTCTATATCAGCATATGTCTGACAGGAATCAAGAAGGAAGAGAGATTTGCTTACCTGGCTCTGGCTCTGCATTTGCAGCTGCGTGTGCCTCAGCGACGGCCTCGGCGAGAGCGAGAGCATCACGCTTTGCCTTGGAGCATGGCTCGCCCGGTCGGTAACAGAAATGATGAACCTGGCGTGCTTCGGCTTCTGGGAGCGCATTGGGCTCAGCGATAGCTTCGGCGATGGCCTCAGCAGCACGCTTCATCTTGGAGCATGGCTCGCCAGGACGGTAGCAGAAATGGTGCACCTGCTTCGCATCGGGCTGAGCAGCGGGGGCCGCGGCAGCGTCAACTGATGCAACAGCCAAGACGGCGGTGTAGAGGATGGAAGTGACCTTCATCGTGATGGATTGACTGAATCAAGCTTGAGCTAATAAGTCTGCAATGATTGAATGCTGTCCGGTAAGGACGTGGTGATAGAAAATGAGGTTGAGGTTTTGGTGAGAAGTAAGATTTATGGGGGTGGAAGAATGTGATAGTGGATAGAGCAAGAGGTCTCCTAAATATGCTTGTAGATGGCAAAGAGCCTCAATCATCATACATCACCAAGCTAGCCTGTCAATAAGGGCTGAGGTGAAGAATTGTCAATAAGATTGAGAATAAAGGAGGTGACACTGAATGAGAGAATTGAGGACTAGACCCGTGGCATCGCCAATGAGCGATGTTGTTGAACCGCAGACTGTCAATAGCGGATAAGCATGAATATTGCAAAGGAACAAAGGTGTTTCCGAGATAACCTCAATGGCTTGAATGGTAAGGTCATGGCTTGAATGGTAAGGTCAAGTAGACATCCGAGTAAGTCTGAGCCGGTCTCACTCAATTAAGTCGCAAAAGAGCGCAAGATTCCTTGGCTACTCCGGAAGTGTATCCATAGTCCACGTTGAACGTGGCAGACCACTCTTCTGCTAGACCATGATATAGGAGACTACTTAACCGGTTGATCTCGCTATGCTTGGGGTGAAATCTTTTCTGATTTGCATGGGGAGGATAGCAGTTGACCCTTGAAAATTTCTATTGTCGACCTTATTGACACCCAAATCTTATTGTGACCCAGATACAGTTAGCGTAGCCCTGACGCTAGGCCACCTTAAGCGAAAGGACAACAATTTGAACTCCTGGCTAAGGCCGTTCTCCTACCAGGAGAACCCTTCATTGTAGTCAGGTCAAGCACATGGCTTCGGCATAATTTGGTGGGGCAATCGCACATGTTGCCATATGGCTGTTCCATGGATCAAGGTTCTGTAGTTGAATTGATGTTTCACACGCTGCCGCCCTGCCTGACGATGAACGAAGCTCTCCTGTATTTGTGCTGAGAAGAGTGCCATGGAGTGCGGATGACCATCTGATTGGATGTTGGTGCATATCAGATAAAAACGTATTGCAAGGAAAGAAGAGGAGGATCGCAGCTGAAGGAAGGCTCAGCCAGACAACGGAGCAGCCCACGAGCTTGTTTTCACTTAGCGAAGGATAACGATACTTGCGTATCTCCTAAATCCATACTTGCGTATGAATCTTGGGAAAGGTTTCGTCATTTACCGAAGGCTTGAAGAAAAGCCACAATGACTGAGCATATCCATGAAAGATAGGTCTCCAAAGCTCCTCTGAGTATGGAAAGACTCGATTGACCCCTAATAAGTGCTGATACAGTGCATGTTTCTATAGTGAGGATAGATGAATTCCAAGGCCGTAGGTCGAAGATCCAAGACAGATTTGCTTCGTGCACATCTCGAGCTTAGTCATTGGAGTTCTGGCCTTCGCTGGAGCTTAGAATGGTTCATTTCTAGACCCGCCTGATGGCCATATAGCGAATGATTGGCGTTTGTAGGCTGAGTACTCCGTACTGTCGTGGTCCCGTGCCTGAGCTTTGATCATTCTGGCGCCATCTCTATCAGAGTAGCCATCGCCGCGCATTGTGGAATACTATGTTCGACGTTCGCCGATTTACTATCCTGATTGTGAGGTAGGACCGTCTAGTACGTCATGGCTCCGCTATGGGTTTAGAAGTCAGGGTGCTCGACAGAATTCGCAGGAACGACGCCGCGGATTGGTTTAAAGAAGCTAAAAGGGATCTAGTGAGCCTCAGAATACGATTGGCGGAAGCTGGCGCTTAATGGCTCGGCTCCTGTGGGTTTACTTTAGCGCCGAGCATCATAACTCAGGTGCTGTGTGTGAGGCAGGTACGCTCTAGCTCTGTTACCCAGTGCTTGATGAATGATGATTGAATGACTACTGCAAGCCGGATTGTCGCCACCCCAAAGGCTCGTCACAGCGGGCTCACCAGACTCCCCGCCCCGTAAGCGCATTACTTCTCCAAATGGGTGGTCCATCTCCACTCTTGGCGATCATCTGATGTCGCATTTGCGCTTTGTCGAAGCCAAGGTATTCGATACGATAGGCTTGCTGCGCTAGTCTGGCCTCTTTTGAGGCCGTACAGTTAAAGGTCTGAAGATGGCTTCAGGATCTCGACATGGAAAGCCAGACGAAGAAATGTTTCTCCAACGCCCCGCCAACCCCGATTCTCCTACAGTCGAGCCATTAAGGATACACAAGCGAGACTCACGCTCGCCAGAATCTAGATATCCTCGCCCAGGCGAATCTCAACAGCCAATCTTCCCTCTATCACCAGGCGCATCCAGCTCTCCAGCTCCTCTGCCATATCCTGACGATCGCCCGCCCCGACAGCAACGCCCGGCAGCCACGCGCTTTGACTCAGGGCAAGGTCGCGCATCGCCGCCATACCGCACTTCTCCCCACTCAAACGAGCCTATTAGATCCAATGTCCCTGAATATCCCCCTTCGCTGCGACCTCGAGAAGGGCGAGATGCTCCGTCAAACCCAAGTTCTTCAAGATTGGCGGAACGGAGGGGCAACATTCCAAAACCGCTGCCAGACTCTCCTGGACCAGAAGCGCCGGACAAAGAAGGCTTATTTCAGGCGATGCCTATCCGCGACGAGGCGTCGGACAGTGCAAGGAAGCCTGAGCAGTCAGATACAAATCCCTATCCTATTTACTACCAGCAATACTGGCCTCCTCCAGGAGAGAGCTCGTCGAGCAGCACAACTCCAGCAGATGGCTTGCATGTGCCCAACCCTGGTGTCAATCGGCTGAGCTCGTCTGCTTCAACATCAACGACTAAAGCACAAAGAGGGTCACCACCGCCCCCAGAAACACCGATGGCAGCACCTGGGGATATACCTGGAGGAGGCATCGAGGCACGATATGCAGCTGCAGGTATCGCTGGCACAGGAACGTTGACAAGCCTCCAAGCCCAGAGTGCGGCGGCGCAGCAGAGGGCAAATCAGTACCAGCAGCAGCAGCCACCACAAAGAAGGCCTTGGACGCCTACAGAACAACCAGGAATGCAACCTCATGGCCCGCCTACTATCTATCAAGGCTCAGGGGAAGCTTCAAGTCCACCACCAATGCAAGCTCCTGTACCGCAAGGAAGGGTAATGTCTCCTGCCAGTCAAACAGGAAGAGCTTCTGGACCATCGGCCATTGAACAGGACATGCAGAGAATGCATGTAACAGCATCGCCCCCCCCTGCTTACTCAAGCGTTCCTTACAGCGGAGCATCGGGAACAACTGCTCAAGGCTATCATAATGAGAAGCATAGTCAAGGCCCAAGCGCAGCAAGTGCTTCCACAGTCGGGGCATCAGCTGCGTCGGCGATGTCTCCAGAAGGCAACAATCAAAGGCATCCTGCTTTTGCAAATGACCCACGACAATCGAACGAGCCTACGTATCCAGCAGCACAGAGCAATTTGCAACCAATCACGACACCGCAGTTCGCGAAGCCAGCACCGGCGGGAGTGGGAGCTCCTCCAGCTTCACCTCCACCTCTGCCTGAAGGTTGGATAGCGCATCTCGACCCAAACTCAGGACAGTACTACTATATTCATCTACCCACCCAGTCTACACAATGGGAGTTTCCCAAAGGCCCAACACCCCTAAACTTGAACGAACCATTGTCTCCTGCCGCCAGCAACTTTGGCGGTCATCCCTTAGCCTCACCAGGCCTCAGCACGTTTGGTAAACCCTTGCTATCTCCAGGCTTTCCACCGTCAACTCCTGGCTACGCTGAAAGTGTGATGAGCATGCAGTCTTCAACACCTACGGTGGCAGGCTTCTCCGGCCCTCCGCCAAGCGCTGGTGTAGATATGTACAAAGTGGCGCCCACGAACGGAGTATATTTTGGACCCTACCTGCGATATACGAATATGGATCTAGAGCTAGGCTTGTGGCTTGGGTCGATTATGTTAGTTACGGACGCACCGCAGCCTCCAACAATACATATCCATCAGAGCGTCGACCTATCGCCCAACCCACGTCAATTGAAGGCAAACCCCATTTTCGTGCACCAACGATGGACTTTCTACAGGTATGATGTCGATCTGAAAATGGAAGAGGACGGAAGTGCCAAATGGACTTATGCAATCACTTCTCACCTAGGCTGCACGCGCTATGAATTCCTTGTCGCTGGACGACATGAGACGAACTGGCGCTTCATTGCTACCTCAGGCAATGATTTCTCTCTGAACGTGAATGCTAACGAACGGGCAAGGATTGGTGGGATCGGGTACATGTGGAAAGATATAATGCAGAAGCATGTTGATTGTGGAGGATTCCACACGCAGCTCGGTCTTGGTGATCAAATATACGCAGACAGGATCTGGAAAGAGATTCCCTTGTTGAAGCAATGGCTTGCAATGAGCGGCAAGGAAAACAGGAAGAACGCACAGTGGACGGCCAAACACGAAGAGGATGTTTCTCATGCATATTTCCATTATTATACCAGTCATTTCGACCAACCATACCTGCGGGAGGCGTTCGCTCAGATACCACATATTTTGCAGATTGATGATCACGATATGTAAGTCTCCTAAAGTGTGCTCGAGGAAAGACAAGCTGACAAAGTGCTCCTCAGTTTCGATGGGTTTGGATCTTATCCGGAGTACATGCAATTTTCCAACATGTTCAAGAACATTGGCCGCGTCGGTATAGACATGTATTTACTCTTTCAACACCACACCACCCTCGAGGTACTCCGCAACGTCAGCACAGACACGGACATTTTCACCATCACGGGAACCGGTTGGCATTTCGTCAAATATCTTGGTCCCGCAGTCGTCGTCGTCGGCCCCGACTGCCGCTCGGAGCGGAACCCCTACCAAGTCATGGCGGGCCCGACATACCAAGGCCTATTCCCAAAGGTTGCGATGCTTCCCTCCAGCGTCCAACATTGCATCTGGATGATCACCGTACCAATCATTTACCCTCGCCTCGAAGCCGCCGAACAGATCGCTCATACCGTTGCCACTGGCAAGAAAGCTCTAACCGGCACCTACAACCTATTCGGCAAAGTCACTAGCTCCGTCGCCGGTGTCGTCGGCGCCAAAGACGTCGTAGGCTCGGGCTTCAACTCCGTCAAGAAAGCCGTCGGCAAATCCGGTCTCATGGGCGGCATCCTCAGCCCCTTTGGCGAAATCGACATGCTCGACGAATTGCGCGATCAATGGACGCATGAATCAAAGGTCCCCAACCCCTACCCCCTTCACCTCCCCCATAAACCCACCTCACACTAACCGCACCCCACAGGACCTCGAGCGCACCTACCTCATCCGCACCCTCCAAGGCATCTCGCACCAAAAATCCCTGCGCATGACCTTCCTCTCCGGCGCCGTCAACTGCTGCGGCGCCGGCCTCGTGCACGACCCCTCCAAGCCCTCCGACCACAAAACCATGTACCAGCTCATCTCCGCCTCCGTCGTCAACACCCCGCCCCCCTCCTACGTGCTTAAGCTCCTGCACAACAATAAGCCCCTCTATATCCCTGCGAACGGCCACCGCAGCAACCATCAGCCCAGCGATACGAAGGAGGATATGATGGAGATCTTCCAGGCGGAGCCGGATGGCAGGGTCAGGGAGATGAAGAAGCTGATGGGGAGGCGCAATTATGTGGCTATTGTGGCGTATGATCCGGAGGCGCTGCAGCAGCAGCAGGGGGCTTTTGGGGGTAGGTTGGAGGAGGGGAAGGGGGCGGGGAGGCTGAGTCTTGCGGTGGATTTCATGGTGCAGGGGGATGCGCAGTTTGGGGGCGTGAACAAGTATGGGCCGGTTATTGTGCCGAGTTTGGAGTTTGGGAGGTGAGGTGAGTTTTGGAGGTTGAACGGATGGTTATATGTAGGTAGATGAATATGGATATAGCGTACCATTCTGGTTCACTTTTCGATATTGGTGTCCCAATGAGAGTCCTTGATGGGAGCAAGAAGAGTAGGTACTCGCCTTGAGCGGACGTGCTGCTGAGTGTGGAAGTATGTCCTGGTCGTCAACTTCTTCTATGCGGTGCCATTGTGCACTTAGAACTACCTGTGTGATCTTATGCCAATAAGATAGGTGGTGAACAAGCTTGCCTTGAAAACGAATACGCTTGCTTCTGCATAACCTGTATCCAGCTTTTCTCCAAACCATACCCTTGATAACGCAGCGCTAATCTAGAAATACAACGTCCTAACCTTTTGCACTTCCCATCCCTATGCAATCTTCTCCTTTCGCTACTAAACATTCCCAGTCCCCCTTTCGACCGTCTTCTGAGATAGTAGAAGCGAGTTGCGTACGGCGTTGTACTGCGGTGAAGCCTGCGTACATGTAGTCTCGAAAAGTGGTGTGCATGCGCCTCTGCGTGCGGGCCGCACCACTATAATCATATTCAATATTCTCTCCTACGCCGTTACACCTACAACCTCTCAATCGTCCATCGGCCGATCAGTCAGTTGCACCCCCTGCCTCCCTTCTGAGTCTAAACTCGCCACACTGCTCCTATCACCGGGCGCGCCCCTTGCAACCACCCCTCTGCCCAGACTCCCTGCCGTGACATGTTTCCGCATGGGGAACCGCGAGGAGCGTGTCAGGCTGTCTTTCTTCTCTACAGTGGTTGGGGCGCCATCTGGGAGTTCGGAGGAGGGCTGAGGCTCTGGCGTGGGCTCGGGTTGTTGTGGCGGGTGTTCGGGAATAGATGGGTTGATGCCGTTGGGTGAGTTCGAGAGCGTTTGTGACGGAGGGTTGGAGGAAGGTGCATCGAGCGCCGCGCTACCGGGAACTTCAAGACTCGACCGTACGGTTTTCCGCTCGTTTGTCGGGCTGGTGGAGATAGGGAATCGTATCGTTGCAGGACCGGTGCTTCGATCTCTCCGGTGACCGTTGGCGTGAGGCGCTGGGCTGGAATTGCGTGACCGAGAGGCGATAGCCTTGTTGCGCGCCTCCATATTCTCTCGACGGTGGGACTCGTCGGTGCTGATACCTCGCGGGCGGCTGGCTTTCGCGGCGGCTTTGCCTCCGCTGGGCGTATGTGAGAGGGCACTCGCGCGCTTAAGTTCGCCGAAGATGGCTTCTTTGTGGGCGAAGAGATCGCGGATGAGGCGGTAGGAATGGCGTTCGTGCATCGTGAGTGGGGTATCATTGCGCGGGCGTAGAATGCAAGGGGCGATGTTGTTGGCGAGGGATACAACGAAGGCTTCGTCGGCGGAGGTGAGTTCTATGAGGCGGGTGAAATGCGTGGTGATGGCGTCTAAGGTTGCGATGTTCGCGAGGCGGAGCTGGCCGAGGGTGTTTTGAAGAACGGAGATGCGGGCTGAGGGGTCGGAGGCGGTGATTGTGGAAGGGTTGGTGTAGATGGTTTTGATGATTTCGTAGACTTGGGAGGAGACTAGCGAGTCTGCGGTCGAGAGTCAGCAATCATATACTCAAGGGTGCTGCAAAACCAGAGCCCAGAGGGTGAGGCGCGATATACCAGGTAGTTCGAGAAGGTAAAGTTTCAAAACACTTGCTACTATGGGTATCTCATATCGTTCTAAGACCTCATAAGGGATGGCTTTGCCTGTGTTGATAGCATTACGAAGATGGTGGGTTGCGGCTAATGGGACATCCACCAGCCAGATGCCACGACGGACTTCGTCGCCCTCAAGATCGGGGTAGTCTGGTCGTTCTGTCAGCACTGTCCCTAGAGAGGAGACTCAGATAGCTTACGATTGTCAAGGAAAGTAAGGATAGTGGTCACGACCGTCGGCACCCGCTTTCTGTCTGCGCGAGCTCTGGCTTCCAGGTCCACACCGAATGTTTGTTCTGCTCTACTCTTAGTATATAAATAAGTAAATAACGATGCCAAAGTATGCTTACCGTCAACCTTGTTGTAATAATTGTCGTACACCTGCACATGCGGAATAAAAGCCCCGGTCCGATAGTTCTCTAGTAAATATCTGAGATCGCCCAATGGCTGGACGGTCTCCTGATAAAGCATCATGTTGTCCACCGTACTTTGTAAACTCGGTATAACATTACTGATCGCCCCAGAGAAATCGAGAACAACGGCTTTGATAGCTTTCAGCCTGTCAAGCTCACAACGTTCCATAAACTTTAAATGATCAATCATGGCTTCTTCGAGGTTGCAGCGGTGAAGGTCAAGCTTTCGAACGCCGAGTTTATACCTCTCGTCCGCTTCAGAAGATTCTCTTCGTAATCTTTCCGCCGGTGTCTCGTTTGGACGAGCGTTGTTCAGGGGGTTCCAAGCCTGCACTCCCTGCATTACCTCGTTCATGCTCATGCTTGAGATTGGGGAGTCAGTGCTACTTGTCGTTGAGCCTATGGATGTAACTCGATCTAAGGGCTTCCTTTTCTCTGGTATGCCGGTCGATTGAAAGGCTTTGGCCCGCCATTGATAGTTCATTTTGGAACTGTTGGCGAAAGTGCTGCCAACATTCCCTACCAACCGCAGAAATCCTTGAGACATCAGATCTTGGCCTATCCTTTCAGCATAACTGACACTCGATGCAGCCATATGTTTTTGGATGTATTCGGTGATGTCAGCTCCAGTGGAAACATTTTGATACGTTCCCAGGATGGGCACTTTGACGTCTCCGAGTTTGATAGTATTCAGCATATGCAATATGATGGCTTTCACTTGTTCTGGCATGTAGGTCTCATCACCAATCTCAATCGGCTGCGGTTCCTCGGGACTGTCGTGTCCCTCGGTCACTTTGATAGTTGGTGTGGCTACTTGTTGAGGACTGCCGACATCTGCCTTCTCCGGACTTTGAAAAGCGAGCTTGCTCTCCTCTTCGAGATCCTCCAGCTGACGGCACTTGTTGAAATACTGGCTTCGAAACTTCTGTACCACCTCAGCTTGCTTGTCGTGCGCTTTGATCCGGGCTTGTAAATCGTCCTGAGAGTTCTGTACACGGGCTTCGTGTGCATCGCACCACCGGCTGAACGGTATAACGACCAGCTCACTGATGTTCGAGGCGATCTTCTTGTGATTCTTTGTAGCCTCTATCATTTCGGCACGGACCCCTTCGTATGCTTTTCGCAGACTTGCCCCATCGTCCTTGACGAACCCACCAGTCATCCTATCCACCGTCGGCGCAATATGGCCCAGACCTCTTGAATATGTATCCTCGGCGTCTGCCCGCATTCTTGCTATTGCTAACACCTGTTGATTTTCGATGATGCCCTGCTGCAACTTTCCAAATAACACACCGAGCCCACCGGCATAGTCCCCTGACCAGAATGAGTCCGCAAAGCCGGGCATCTTGGCTTCCTTGATTGATAGATTTCGTAACGATTCCGTGACTCGTAGTTGAGCATCCGCCGAGCCCTTCGTAATTGGGAGTCTCAGGATCGCAGGCCGTATGTTGTCGGGGGGGGGTTAGGCTTTTCCTGATTGAGTGTCTACTTGTCGGGGCAAGGCTGGGTATATTACTGCTCGTACAAGGACGCGGAAAGAAAAGCCTGATTGACCCCTCACTGAATGTCAGTAACCGTGGAAATGACACATTAGCGATCCATGTGGCAGGCGATATGCAGTCAGTTTGCTCCTCGAAATAAATTACCGGTTCGCGCTTTTCGATCGGACCGAGCCACCCAGTCCTACCTGTATGATTGGTATGACCACTCAAGCTAGCTGTAGCAAGCCATGTTTACGATCGTATACACCTTGACGGCAGCATCATATAGAGCGTACAAGGTATCGTTATGCGTGATCAGTATACCAGCGACTGGCAAGAATATACCCCTCCTATAGAACGATAGCCTGGACCAGGAAGGCTCATCTACTCACAATGCCTCGCGTCGCAAATCCACCTCGCCCAAAGCATGCGTCCGCCGCGACAGCGACACCACACAAGCAGCAGTCCCCACTTAAGTATTTGCCTACAAGTCGTAATCGCTACCAATCAACTAACTCATTGGCCATAGGATCCCTCTCAATGACGACCGACAAGAGAAGGCAGTCCGCCTTCAATCCCGACAAGCCCTCCATGATCTACAGATGAACTCTCTAAAAGCCGCAGCATCGCCCGTGAGAAGGTTGAACAATTACCAGCGCGCAGCCAGTGATAGCCCTAAGACTCCTCGCGCACAAGCGACGCGAGGTAAAGAGAACATCGAAGATGGCGGTCTCTCGGTAGTCGGGACGAGCGCAATGACGCCGATGAAGCGCGTCCCTATACTGGCGAACTTTGAAGAGTGGATGAAGATGGCTACGGACAACAAGATCAATGCGACGAATTCCTGGAGCTTTGCGCTGATTGACTATTTCCATGATATGTCGTTACTAAAGGAAGGCGATGGCGTCAATTTTCAAAAAGCTAGTTGTACGCTGGATGGATGCGTCAAAATCTACACAAGTCGGGTGGATAGCGTAGCTACAGAGACTGGGAAGCTGCTCAGTGGACTTGCAGACAGTGGCAGCAAGAAATCAAAAAAAGGGGATGAGGAGGGTGAAGGAGCAGAGGGCGAGGAGGACGAGGAGGGTGAGGATGGAGTCAAGAAGAAAACCAGGAGAAAAGTAGGTCGATGAGAGTATCTGGAATTGTAGACTGATGAAACATAGGCGCAAAGATCCGAGGCCACGCTTGTTCCATCATTCGCATCCTTACAATTGAAGAAATTCGAACTAGAGTTTTCGGTCGATCCCCTGTTCAAAAAAGCATCGGCAGACTTTGACGAAGGCGGTGCGAAAGGACTTCTTCTGAACCATTTGACCATTGATGCGCACGGGAGGATTGTTTTCGATAGCAGCGACGATGCTGGAGATGCTATAGCCGAAGAGAATACAAGGAAAGAAAGCGATGGGACTACCAAGGAAATGCGTACTGAGCAGGATGAAGAACCCTCGGAAGACAGATTGGGTACTGCCACCACAAACAAGGACATAGATCTTGAGTCTCTGGCCACGAAATTCTTCCCTGACCTGGGAAGGCTCGACGAGCAAGACATCTGTCCCTCGCTTAAGAATTTCGACTTAGGTGACCCCACTGGATCTCTTGACGTCCCATTCTTAAGAGCACCAGAGGATTGGCGACAGGACAAAGAGCCTAAGACCGAGTCTGCGGGCCTCGGCGATCAGACAGGCATCATGCTGGACGACGAGAATGCGGCCGGTTTTGACGATGACGATGGCGGGCTTGGTGGCTTCGATATTGGCGGAGATGCCGCGTTCGGGGAAGGAGGCGAGGCCTGGGCAAGAGACGCAGCCATCGAGCCTCAAATGCGCGTCCACGACGAAGGATTCGAAAAAGGCGCCGCAGGAGAAGGTGAAGCCGGCGATGGCATGGGCATAGGCGACTTCGACCCCGAGAGCAACCAATACGCCGTATCACTTCACCACAGGAAATCCTCAACCAACCACGAAGACATACTTAGCTACTTCGACAATGCTCTTCAGAAGAACTGGGCCGGGCCCGAACACTGGCGCATTCGAAGAATCAAGGACATCACCAAGCCTGCTGCGCCCACAACATCGAAACGAAAAGAAAAAGAGCCCTTTGAAATCGATTTCCTCTTCCCTCTTAACCCTGCCCTTGCCGAACTCATCTACACTCCCGCAAACTCCACCTCATCCATCTCCCTCCCGAAAACGCAGTGGAAATCCAAAACTCGAAACCTCCTCCCAGACGACAAACATTTCAACTCGCGGCAATTGCTTCGCCTCTTCCTGAAACCTAAAGCTCGTCTGGGTTCACGAAGACCCGGCTTCACCTCCTCAGCTCAATCCTCGCATCCCGTCAAACAGGAAGAGGTTCCCGACGGGGAAATGGACGAAGCCTTCTGGGCGCGCAAAGAGAACGCCGCCAACCAACCACCGCCCACCGCTGACGACGACGCCCCCCAAGGGAACTACGACGCGAACTTCTTCCAAGACGACGGCCTCGCATTCCCCAACGGCGGTGGGCCACCAGACGACGACGAGGACTTCGCAGACGCAAGGGAAGCCTTCTCCCCCAGCGCGGAAGGCGATGCCAACACCCAGCAAACCCAAGGAATAGCGGGCGTGATGGCAGGGAGTCAAGAAGGCGCGTTCGGCTCACAGCTCGTGACGCAGAGTCGGAGGCTGAGGCCGGAGTACGTGCAGTATGCGAGGACCGCGACGAAGGTCGACGTTAGAAGGCTCAAGGAGGAGATGTGGAAGGGCATTGGATTTCCTGACGTACGTTTCCCAAATGCTTTTCGTCCCATAGCTTCCGAACAACACCTAACCCACCCCTCACAGACCCCCTCTAACTCAGACCCCGCGCCAAAACCATCGCCACCAGAATCCGACCCGCCCCTGAAATTCACGTCCGTGATGAACAGCCTGCAGAATGTATACCCCAAGCAGGCAATGGCCGATATATCAACGAGCTACTGCTTCATCTGCCTCCTGCATTTAGCGAACGAAAAGGGGTTGGTGATTGAGAAGGAGGAGGGGCTGCAGGAGTTGAGCATTCGCCGGGATTGGGGGGCGGAGATCACGGAGGGGGGATGATGAGAGTTTTGTTGAGCATTGGGATTCTTGTGTATGAACTCATGGATAAGGAGGTTGAACGGCGTTTGTATAAAGATGGAGTTGCATCGTCGAGGCTGCTTACATGGTTGGTTCACGCAGCCAGGGTATGGAGATGAATCTTTTTTACTGGGAGCGTAGTCTGTGTGCAGATGAATCCCCTCACACAATCAAGCGTGCCTGGTCCGGAGCCAATATAGACGAATATACAACCTGTTCCATCTTTGCGCTCGATTACAGTCAATCTTCAACTTGGTCTATTGTACAATCAATCTTCAACTTGGTCTATTGTACAATCCCTTCTTCCAGGTCCTTTACCCGTGCAAGTGGAATGATCTAACTTTCTGCCTCTTTAGCTATAGACTTTCACTCATTGGTTGGCTCATCACCATCATGTTGGACCGTTCTGTGGTGCACAACCTCTTGTCGAGGCGAAGGGTCCGGTGAGTATACGTAGGGCATCAAGAGAGGCTCCCTAGAAATCTTCTACGGGGAATTATCTAATAACCTAGAAATGTTGTGGATCATTCCGAAGTTTTTGTTGAGTCCGTAATGGACCTGTCATTTCAACTTTTTGGTAAATTATTTGATTATTTTTCCATCGCACATTTAGCTAAGTTTCAAATTTCGGTGCAATACAATATAAAGCATAGTCACTTCCACGCTTGGCTGGATAGTTTTATCGGAAAAATTCTTGCTTAGTAGTTGGGTTTAAATATGATTTATTTAAAAGTACCCTAGATGAATGAAAAATGCAGCAAGAACACGCAATACTTTGAGTCACACTACTCGAGACGAGAAAAGGGCAGATAAGGGACAGAAATTGGAAAAAAGGGGCTGAACTGGGATTTGAACCCAGGACCTCTTACATTCAGAATGCCCAAAGCAAGAATTCTGCCACTGAACTATCCAGCCTATGGTGGGATATGCGGCGCATTATAATCTATTCTTGTGAGGTCGCGATTAGTGACGTGGAGAAGAGAGTAGCTTTGTTGAAGAACTGTGAGCGATTGATCGAAGGCCGGGTAGCTACCCGGCTTGGCACCTACCCGGCCCAGTCATGTGACTGGATATGTAATTGACACGTGATGGATGGCTTGGCACCTCCCAAATATATACATTAGTCGGTCACCCAGCGCTGTACATAATAACTAATGAACACATTCACGCAGTACCGTGCCTCCTGCGATCATAAAATTGTATTACAAGTTATTTTTTGGATTACTAAGGCTAGCTTGATGACAGAATTTAAACGTCCCAGACAACACCAGTAGAGAAGATCTCTTGAAACACCATCGAAGCCATCAAGAAGCGGACGTGGTGTCATCTCCACACAGGATATCCGCCTCGTGCAATAAGTGCTGTTATGGTGGTGATGCTAATAATGATGCCACTCCCACTGATAGAGCTCTAGAAGTTTGCATACTGCCTCTTTACTTTCTTAATCACCACTCATCTCATAGTAACGAGAGTTCGCTATCCCTGATCATAGCAGACACCAAAACCGCAAGCAAGTCCCATTGATTGTAGTGATGGCAAGCCTATATGTAATTAATCTTTAAAGACGAAAAGGTCCATCACCAATCACTTCTTGACGAAAGCACGAATGGCAGCTTGAACTCATCATAAGAGGAACAGGGTGCAGATGGGTGTAGGGCAGTCCGGGTAGGGGGCGTCGGGGATAGAAGGGTCCAGGGCCAGGTAGGGGTGGGGTGCAAATGGGGCAGAAGGGGGTAGTTGGCTTCTGAAGGGAAGGCGCGGGGTGATTTAGGGTTACGAGGGGTGTATGACCTCGTCTCATCCCAAACCACAATTACTTGATTCGACACTCGAACAGCAAAGTTTTCTGTTTCACTTTTCGTTAGAACCCCTTCGTATGAAGTCGCCTGAAGCAAGAGATCAAGATGGATTTGATGAAGTTTTAAAATTCAATTGTGCGCTTGGTACAGTCCAGTCCATCAGTCCATCGATCCAACAGCAAGCGCCTACCCAAATTCCCCATCCTTTACTCCGCGCCATGCACAACAAGGTATTAATCCAAGAATCAAACGAGCCATTGCCACTTTTGTCCTGATCACTCCCAATCCCCCCTCAAGAACCTTTTCAAGACATCTCCACCAATTCCCTCCAAACAGCCATCCAGTTCCTTCTCCCCAACCCAACTGACCACCCTCCTCTCCTCCTTTCCTTTCCCACCCTTCTTACTCGGCGTCCCCCTTCCCTTCGCGAGCGCAAATCTTCTCCCATCCTCTCCCGCCAATCCCAGCGTCTCCAGCCCACTGACTACATCCGCAAACTCCGTGCTCGTAAGTGGATGCAGAGCGTTCTCCCGCTTGCACAGCGCGCAGTACGTGGCGTATAGCTCTCGGATCGTCGGAGCAAAGTTTTGCGTTGAGGTTGAGGATTTAGAGGGAGTGGCGAAGATAGAGCGGGCAGCGGCGCGGTTCGATCTGTCGAGAGAGATGAGCGCACAGAGAGCGGCCTTTTGTTGGAGGTTGAGTGTTTGCAGGCGTTGCGGCGTGCCGTTGCTGAGGATTGCGGAGGTGACGTGGGCGATGTGGGCGATTGTTGCGCGAGGGGCTGTCGTGGATGTGAGGGTTGCGAGGGAGGCGGCGAAAGGTTTGGGTCGAGAGGGTGAAGAGAGATTTGGGTTTTCTCCCAAAGGTGACTTCGACGGGGAGAAGAGATTGAACGAAGTACTAAGGTTGTTCTGATGTTTTTGTTTCGTTTCGGTCTCGACGAGGTCGATCGCGCGACGCATGATGTCGAAGGCTTTGCGGAGGTCGCCGGTTTGTGAGGCAACTTTCTTAGAGCAGAATTGTATGGCCGTGGGGTGGACAAAGGGTATGTAGTCGGGTTGGCTGTCATCTGGTGAGAGGTGTAGAGACTTGAATTTTGCGGTGAGTACTGATGCTATCTGAGGTGCAGTATATGGTAGGAATGGAAGGAGTTGAGGTTTGAGGTTTCTAGCCTTCAAGCGTGGGAGAAAGCGGTCCGTAAGGTCAAGAGCATTGGCTATCCCAATCAGAACAAGGCGAGATGCGCGCTGTAATGACCATTCGAACAGCGTGTAGAGTATCTCCAGATCCAGTGTCAGGAGATGGTCGATCTCATCCAGAGTCACAACATAGACTTGGCTATGCGACTTCTTCTTTGGCACGAACAATGCCCGGAGAATTGCTATCTCGTCCTTTCCCTCGTCGATGGAGTCGCAAGCCAAATCCTCGATGAGCTTGCTGTAGATGTCCTTCGAGCTTTTTACACTCATACAGTTAATGTATGCCATCTGCACGTTCTCGGTCCCTCGGATTCCATTGCAGACCTCGCCAACGAGGGCACTCTTGCCGGTTCCCGGAGGCCCACTGACATACAAGCATCGCCCGCTGTTGGTCTCGGTTCCTCTTCGAATGAAGCTGCTCAACTCCTCTCTCTCCGTGTCGCGTCCGACAAGCCGCCCTGGCTCTGCACTTCTTACGAATAGCTGCCGCGCATCGTTGTACAAGGTTGGAATAGTACCGGGAGTTGAGGGCGTTCTAGGGACTCGAGGCGTTGTGCCCTTTCCAGCGAGAAGGACGCGATGTCGAGGAGTAACCGGTACTTTCTTGGATAAAGCATCCCGGTGTCGTGGGGTTTGTGGTGTCGCAAGCTGTACGTTTTCCTTGTCTTCTGGAGCTTTGTCAGCAAGATTGACTGTTACAAGACTTTTTGACCTACTAATGTCTGTTGCCAAGTCTCTGGTCTTGCCATTGGCCTTGGTGGGAGATAACGCAGTTCGTCTCGTGCCGACCGCGCTTCTGGGCGAAGAGGATGGATTGCGCGAAGATTTCGACGGTGTAAGGAAAGGATCATCCAGCTCGTCCAAGTCCATGACATCGCCATTTTGACCATGGCTGGCTGCATCTTGCGCAGTGATTGGGTCGGCACCTTCATCGTTGAAGATGTGGACTCTTGCTCTCCGCTTAACGCGAGAAGAGACAGAGGAGAAGTCTGGCAAGAGTTGGGCGGTTAGCAAGGAATCATGGCAGTCAAGACGTTCTGTACTTGCCTTCTGATGGGTCGGTAGCTCTTGCTCTCTTTCCGAGTACGCTGGACGCCATTGTGGATCGAGTCTTGCTGCTTTGAAGGTGGGTCGCCCTTGCCATTTTACGGACGCGTGTTGGCGCGCCGAGTCAAGTGGCGCTACTCGAATAGAGTGTATTTTTCAATACCAGGGTCCAGTGCACAAATCTTGTGCAAATCTAAAGGCGGGTGATTAAGCGCGCATCGCATTAAGAGCAGAAGCTTCCTATACATCCTTCCCATCCTTTACCACCTCATCGTCTCAACGCAAGGCAGAGATACCCGCATGAGAGATTCGCTTGATTTTCTCGATTGACGCACTCGTCTGCTCTGATATGCTCAGTCATGTAATTCGATTTCGCCGCTTCCACCTTGTAAAGGTTGACACGTACTGTACAAAGCCTTTACTCTACAACTAAAATTGGCCGTAGCTTCCAGAAATTCTATTCAAGCCATGCATTTACTATCACAATTGAGTGTTTGAAGCGGTCCACGCAATTCAGACTACATACCCTCCGATGGTATTTGTCATGGCCATGATCAGAAGATGAGCTTATTGTTGGCTCACAAATGCCAAGGTTGATCAAAGCGAGTGTTCCGTTATTTAACCAGTAGAGAGGAACGTTGCGCTTACAGTGAGCAATGAACCATCGAACGGGACGAGCAGGGCCGATAACTGCAGAGGCGTGTATGCTCTCGCTGATCGTTCTGAAGTCTCGTGTTGTCTTATCCGGGAGCAAACCTAGACCAGCAATGCTCTGGCAAAAAGGACTGGACATCCCGTGTTCCATAGTATCGGCAGCTAGGCCATGAAAAGTACCGCATCACGCTCGAATGAGAGTTCCTTCTCAGTGGCGCATGGGGATTGAAGGTAGGAAAGGCTTCGTTGTCGATACAGCCCCAGCAACACCGGTCAGGTTCTGTATTCTCAATGGTACACCAGTATCTATCGAGGCGTTTCTCTTGACTTGTCGAGTCGATCAAATTCTTTCCTCAAGGATGGTTCCTGCGTATCCTGCTAGTTCGCTAGTTCGCCACTTCGCAATTGCATGTTGAATGAGCTCACTTCTACTACTATTAGCATCGTCCGCAACGTCCTTGGGTATCCCAGTATTCTCGTCGTGAATGCTCCGGAAAAGAAATATCCACCTTAACTCAGAGATGTCATTGAAGCTTTCGATAGCCGACGATCTCTTCCAGTCTCGAGTGTTTACGTCTTCAAGTGATACCATTGTCAACAATGCAACAGCAGCACTGAACCCAGATGATCCTCTAGACCCATCTCTTATACGCATCCCCGAATACGCTCCGCCCATTCTCCAATCCTTACACTCCACCTTACCCTCCGTAAACCCCACACGAATGCAGCCCTTCTACAGTCCGCACCCTCCATCACCAACAGAGTACGCATCAGCCCTTCGAGGATGTCGTCGATGCCTTGCGAGTATTAGTGGGTCTCTAGAGTCAGGAAGGGAGGCGGTTAAAGGGGGCTTCGATCCGGGGTTTTCGGGGTTTTCGGGGGGTTGGCAGAAAGCTGTGTCTACACGGGGCTTTTGAGGTTGGTGAGATGACGACCGAGTAGCGACTGCAGCCTATGTTGATCAGCCAACAATAACACGACAAAAAATGACTATAATCTTCACCATTCTTTAGCAAACAGATGTTCTTGTGTATGCAGAGACCGTAGAATCAATTTTCCCTACTAAAATGTTTCCATCTCAAGAACTATCAATGCATGCTATCTCATGGCTAAATGGGACGAGCAAAGTACGAGTACAGCCAGGTACAGGGTATCTTGAAGACCGCCGCAAACGCCAACGCAAGCAACGAGCGCACCAACGCTTTTGCGAAAACAGGCTTGAAGCCACAACATCATAGTACAAGCTCATACCATCTCTGGCTGTCACCTCGTGGGTGGGCCTTGCATCATCTGCACTGCCCCCAATATCTGCGAAAGCATATTCCTCTGATCTTGCTGCTCCTTCTCCATCCGCTCGATCCTCGAAATCAGCATTTGGGCGTTTTGGACCCTCGGTGCTGCCTGTTGTGTAGCTGCTGCTGCTGCTATTTGCGCCCCGCCGTACCCCAAAGCCTGTGCAGGAAAGCCTCCCATGTGCCCCGTGAGCGGTTGCATCGTCCCTGGGTCTGACTGATGTAGCTGTAAGGAAGCGCGATGTTGGGAGAGACCGGCTTGGACAGGGGATGGGAACATGGGGTTTTCTTCGTTGGTGGGCTGCGGAACGAATTCGAAGCTGGAGGATTGGCGGTTGAACGTGGGGGTGCGTTGGAGTCGAGTCGGAGCGGAATCGTGTCTTAATAGTTGCACATTGTTCTGTGGAAGAGACGCTAGCACCAGGGGTTGCTGGAATGTAGGATTGGTTGGATAGCCTGCCGAGTCTGATCCAGGGTCTAGAGCTTGTGGTACGTTGGGGTTCTGCAGTTGAGGGTCGAGGGATTGCTGTTCTATGGGCGGCCTACGTCTCCGTCGTTTGCTGTTGTTCGACGCGTCGTTCTCGTCTGGTACCCATTCCCATCGACCGTTAGGCGTCGGGCCCGGAATGAAGCCATTAGGGTCGCCGAATTGTTGGTCGTCCGGAACGCTCGAAGCCGCTTCAGCCATTTCCTTCTGCGCCTTGTATTTCTTACGTGCGTTGTATATATCTCTCGTCAGCACCTTGATGTCCGGCCATATCTTCCGCAGCTCCTCTAATGTTTCCGCTGGGCTGTTCCCGGCCTCCGTCATCTCATTGACCTTTTGGCTTTGTACTTCGGTCAACCTCCGCAGCGTAGGGTGGACGCTCAGATCCTCCGACGGGTCATGGTTGTGCTCCGCGTTCTCGGTCGACACCCTCCACACGCCGTCTTTCCGCACCACGGCCAGCATCCGAAACGGACAACCCAGCAGCCGACTATCACTTCTCTTCCGCTTCCTCTGCTCGGGCGTCAGGTTCCTTCGGTTCTCATAGACGCCCCCTCGATCACACTTCAGCCACAGCCGGTTGAAGCGCGACCGCGCAATGACAATGGCATAACCCTGGCGAGCGGCCCAGTTCTTGGCGTGCTCGAGGAGTTCTTCTCGGCTGTTGAATTGGCTGGGCGGCATGGGAGCCATTGAGTTGGCGGGAGGGGGGGAGTCGGCGGGGGAGATGGGCATCTGCTCTTCCTCTGGCGATCCAGGTCTCAGGACGCCGAACATGGCGTTGAGCTCGAGTCCGATTTCTTTGAGGGCGCGTGGAGCGGGGAGTATGAGGTTGGTTGTGATCTGCGGTAGGGATCCACTAGTGGGCTTTACGATTCTTGGCATTTGTACATTGGAAGTCTGAACAAGTACCATGGATCATTGAACTTCTCATGCCTCACGACTGGAAAGGCCTCGTTACCATGACTGCTGGACAGCATGTTCTTCATCAACTGCAGTTTCTCGACTATCCTTCTCTCATGCGCTGTTCTCGCTGATGTAAGTTCTTTGTCCTTCTTCCACCGCCGGGTCCAAATGCTGACCACGTCAAAGTGACTCCAGACCCACTTCCACTCAAGATGATCTTGCCAAACCGGCGTGTCATTACGATCATTCTCGGCGCCCTCGGCATCATCGCGTTTATATGCCTGCTTTTCGGCTCAAGTCCTTCGTCCTCCTCGCCTTCTCTTCGGGAGCCTACACACAGTGTCAAGGTTGACGACGATGTGCTAAAGGGAGGGGTGATCTCAAGTAAAATTGGGAATGAGACAGTGAAGTACATCTGTCGCGGACCGGTCAGCTAGTAGATGAGCTGCCTGGGATACACCTTGGCGATCCCGGCTGACCGCGGATAGAGCAGAACTTGGCCGCGCGGCATGGCTTCTCCTCCATACGACCATGGCCAAATTCCCAGATCAACCCACGCAGGATGAACAGACAGCTCTGTTCTCATATATCCATCTCTTCGCGCGCCTCTACCCTTGCGGCGAATGCGCCTCTCATTTCCGCACTATACTAACCAAGTTTCCACCCCAAGTATCTACCCGCTCGAGCGCCGCGGCGTGGGCTTGTCATGTGCATAACGAGGTCAATAAGAGCTTGAGGAAGGACTTGTTCGATTGCAGCAAGATTGGCGACTTCTATGACTGTGGGTGCGCTGATGAGGAAGGGGAGGGAAAAGCAGGGAAGGAGAAGAATGGGAATGAGTTGAAAGAGGCAGGCCACAGGGCCGACAAATTGGAAGGGGTGTGTGAAACTGTGGATTTATGCTCGGCATTGAGTAGCCTGGGCTGACTGAATGACTGGAAAGTAGACTCACGAGACACGGCAATCGAAAGCAACGGTCGGGTCGAGGATCGATCTGAGGTATGAGAGACTGGGGTAAGTCATCTCGAGAGAAGCTCATGACATCTTGTCTCATGTAGGATTATGCTGACTGAATTCCCAAAGAGAAACCGCGGGAGGTTGAGATTATCACTTTCAGGCTGGATGCTGAAAAATGAGTGAGATATTCGAAATTTGCACTGGCTGAATATTGCGTATACCCTAGCATATATGGTGTCAAAGGGGGTATGAGTCTTGTCACACAATTTATCTTGTCCGTAGAATTAAACAACATGAAGGGATTGGATACCATACGCTGGCACAGTACTAAGCTAAATCCTCGCCCTTCTTCCAAGAGACCAGCAAAGCCGCTTGTCGGCAACAAGAACAAGAAAACGAAAGTACTCAACAATGTCGAGTCGATCGATAGAAAGTCTACCTCAGTCGGCGACTCAAACCTATCTTCTTCTGTCTTCTTGCGCGATCCCAAACTATTAACGAAGATAGAAGCAACGACTTTCATCGAGAATTCGTCGATGCATTCATCTCTTATATGGTAGTAATCATGGAGTGTGTACTGATAGATCTGCTACGAAATACATCTACGAGAAAGGCTTAGAAACAAAAGTATTCTCAGTTCAGGAAGTATACTCAACCTTAGAGAACGGCTTTTTCAAGTGATGGTCGCATCGCAAGAGAACTGATTAAAGACTCCATAAGTATTGCCACTTTTATAATCGAATTGCCAACAACGATGGAGACTGTAGAATCAGAATTGGGTTGCAACATGGCTCTAGCGACGACAAAGAGAAGCACCCAGAAATGCTCTACTCTACTACTTTATAGATGAACCAGGCGCAAGGTACAAGTAGCGACAATTGGGTAACTGTACTCTCGAACAACGTGTCAACAAAATGATGATTGGCTGAATGACCAGTGATGGCCAATTACCAGAGCGGCAAAGAGTCAAAGAGTACAAGTGGTTTGTAGTGAAGCAGCTGGAGAATTTTGAAGAGACGATGTTGGACAGAAACCCTCGATAGCCCTGAGGAAACCCTAAGTCTGCTTCCTCGTGCTGATGTCCGAATTCATTTTGTGAAATATATATGATACTACGAGTACATGATCAGCTGAGCACAACACCTTTGGTGGGGGCAAGACAGCGGAGGCAAAGTCTAGTATCACATCCTACCTAAACACCTAAAGGCACACTACTGCCATCGATATTGTCATGAAGTCTTCTGGACTTATCTGCGGAACGAACTAGCAGGCGGAAGACTGCAATATGTATGATGTCTCTAAAACTGTTGCTGCGCGACACCCACCAGCGAGCCCTCGCCGTGGTGGGAGATTCACATGCTTTGGTATTCCGTCAGAGCACCACCTACCCTACAGCTGCCGATGGTCAATTCGGTGGACCAAATGACAAAGCTTCGACTCCGAAGTGCATGGTAGAGTTCTCTGCACTTGGTGATGTTGACTTCGCTGGTTTCCGCGAGCTCTATACGTCTACTGTGCATGGGACTTTGGGCCTAGTCAACATCCGAAGCGATGTCTTTCTTTGCATTATCAGTGGAGCGACTCGAGTAGCTACAGTACGGCCGGGAGAGACCGTCCAGAAGATTCTTTCTGTCGACTTTTGTCCGTAGGCTCACCTGACGATAAGCGCGGAGACAAGCACTGAACTCTTCTAGATTGTCTGAACAGAGGCGACTTTGACCATTTGCTGCATGAAAAGATAAGCTCTTATCCTACAGACAATGTGGTTCCCAATGGCTACGACTACGGTCATGGCACAGACTCGGATGAGACGCAGCTCACATATCCTTGCCTCGAGCTCCAGAGAATCCTGAGCAGCGGTACCTTTTACTACAGCGTGGAATTTGATCTTACCAACCGACTACAGGATAGGTAGGTGCGATGTGGATCAGGGAAAATTGTCCGCTGACTACCAGCCAGACTGTCGGAAGACTCAGCCTTCGATATCGACAGCCTAGATCAAGAGTTTCTATGGAATTCGTACATGATAGATCCCCTGATTGACTTCCGCTCTCGATTGTCACCTCAAGAGAGAAAAGCCTTAGATGTATCTCATATTCTCACTTCAGCTATCAGAGGCTTTGTCTCGAGTCTTACCATTTCTGCTTCTATTTCGCCAGTCAAGGCAAATGAAACCAACTACCCTTCATGCTTGACAGTGATATCACGTCTGTCTTGCCGTCGTGCTGGGACTAGGTTCAATTCCCGAGGAATTGATGATGATGGCTTTGTGGCAAATTTTGTGGAAACCGAGACCATATTGTGGCATCCGTCAGGGCTATGCTTCTCATATGCTCAATTGCGAGGCTCTGTACCTATCTTTTGGGAACAGGCCCCAGGTCTACTTCCAGGCCAGCAGAAAATCCAGGTGACTAGGTCAGCCGAAGGTACCCAGCCGGCTTTTGACCTTCATTTCGAACATCTGGCGCTAGCATACGGTGCAGTTCACATAGTCAATCTTTTGAGCGAGTCAAAGCCTGGGGAAGCGGAGTTGACATCCAGGTATCAGTATCATGTCCGCCACAGTCCTTTGAACCAGGCCGTCGAACTAGGTGGGGCTTCGAATTCGCAGGTTCTGCAAGCGTCAGAATTCGACTTCCATGCGGAGACCAAAGGGCCCGGAGGATACGAGGCTGCTAGCATGATCAAACGCCTGATTCATGACCGAGGGGAGAACTTCGCATACTTCCTTTGTGAGGATATGGACAGACTTGGAGCAGGGAGTGGCTCGGAGGAAGAGGTCCTGCGCAGAGGAGCTACCGTGTTTCTCCAACAGGAAGGTGTTTTCCGAACGAACTGCCTAGACTGCCTCGACAGAACCAATCTCATACAGACGATTATCAGCCAGATGGCAATTGAAGCCTTTTTGAGCCATCGGAGCGAGCCAGCCGCCGCAGATTTCTGGATGAGGCATTCAAACATATGGGCTGACAACGGAGACGTAAGACACCCACAAGAAGAGATTGGGTGCGCCACTGACCCATTGGTAGGCACTTTCCAAGATCTACGCTGGCACTGGTGCCCTAAAGTCATCTTTTACCCGGCATGGAAAGATGTCTCTTGCCGGAGCATTTGCCGACGCTCGCAAGAGCGCTACTCGAATGTACATTAACAATTTTGCTGATAAAGGGCGGCAGAATACCATTGATATGCTTTTAGTATGTAACCCCCTTTACAGTGCCCAGCCAACTTCCATCGTGAAAGCATGATCCCATTCAGTTATGTTTGTCCCTCTCTTAAATGGAATGCTCCTATTCAAATCTGTCGCTACCTAGCCTGGCGTCTTGGTATACTTTATGGTTTGTCCTGACTTTGTAGGGCCGACTCGTCGACCAAGCTCCTGTGCATCTATACGATCCCATCAACGACTACGTCAACGCTGAGCTCAAAAGAAGGTATATCTGAGATGTCAGAAGTCCACGGTGGGACTAATTTTGTCCAGGGCTGATGAGTACTCGACGAACGAAGAGATTCAGATATGGGTCGGCACATTCAATCTGAACGGGCGCAGCAACGGCGTCAAGGAAGACTTGTCTGCCTGGCTCTGTCCGCAGCTGAACCGTTTGCAGCAACACCCTGACCTCATGGCCGTGGGCTTCCAAGAGATTGTGGAACTTAGTCCACAGCAGATCATGTCTACCGACCCGATTCGACGTCAAGCATGGGAAGAGGCCGTTAGAAGAACACTCAATGATAACGCGAAGAAACATTCATCCGAGGAATACATCTTGCTGCGCAGCGGTCAGCTCGTGGGGGCTGCGTTAGTGATATTTGTCAAGTCCAGTGCATTGAAGAACATTAAGAATGTTGAAGGAAGTGTCAAGAAGACCGGCATGTCGGGAATTGCAGGCAATAAAGGAGCTGTGGCTATTCGTATGGACTACGCAAATACTCGAATATGCTTCGTGACTGCACATCTCGCGGCAGGCTTCGCTAATTACGAAGAACGAAACCGGGATTTCCGAACCATCAGCCATGGGCTCCGCTTCCAACGAAATCGATCGATCGAGGATCATGATACGATCATCTGGCTTGGGGACTTCAACTACAGGATAGGTCTTAGCGATGACAAAGCACGCCGCCTGATCCAGGCTGGAGATCTCGAAACTCTGTACTCGAACGATCAACTGAATCTGCAAATGGTCGCCGGCCGAACGTTCCCTCATTACTCTGAAGCGCGCATCACTTTCATGCCAACATACAAATACAACAATGGAACAGACGAATACGATACCTCGGAAAAAGCGCGGATACCAGCGTGGTGTGATCGAGTGCTTAGAAAGGGTTCAAACCTGCGGCAAATCAACTACACCACGGCACCACTTCGCTTTTCAGATCATCGACCAGTGTACGCAACTTTCCAATGCACAGTCAGCAAGGTCGATGAAGCAGTGAGGAAGAGCTTGAGCCAAGAGATATACTCCAAAAGAAGATCCGAAGTCGGAAGTACCACTGTGTTGTCGAGGGATGACAGCATCGACGAAGATTTACTTGGCTACGACTCCATAGCCCCTGGATTACCGCCTGCAAGCTCGGATCGTCGACGGTGGTGGCTGGATAATGGTATGGGTCCTAGCCTAGGAAGAGATGATTGCAGATATCTGACGCTCGAGTACAGGTCTTCCAGCACGATCTACCATCCAACAACCCAGCAAAGACTCCCTGCTGAATAACCAACGACCCTCCAACCCCTTCACCCCCAGTCCAGAACCAGATTGGGTGACCGTCTCAAGACCCTCCTCAACCATAACCTCCCACAAGCTCCCACCACCACTCAAACCAACACTATCTCCAGCAAGCACCTTCCCGAGAGGTCAACGGACCCCAAGGGACGTACCGAACCCTCCGTCACCAAGCACGGCATCCATAGCTTCATCCACCTCCTCGACCATCTCCCGCAAACCGGCGCCTCCCGTTCCCAAGAAACCCGCCGTGCTCTCGAGATCGAGCAATGATCCGAGCTCACCCACCGAGACACCTCACAAGACGTTCAACACGCCGTCCTCAACCGCATCATCTCCTCGCAAACCTCAGTCTCCTGGGCAGACGGGTAAGGGCTTGGCTTCTTCTCCTCCGCCTCGTAAGGCTAGTGGCTTCTCAACAAGCACACCTCACGCTAAGATGTCTTCACGACAAGTAAGCAACAGCGCGCACACACCGCCGGCGGAGTACGATGGGCCGCCTCTGCCTTCAAGAACGGGAGGCGGTGGTAGGAGTCAATCTGTGGGGCTGATGGATGAGGATGATGGTGGAGCGGTCGGAATACCATCCTTGCAGCCGTTGCAGCCTTTGCAGCGGCAGAGAAAGGGATGAGTCTGGTTGGCTGGATAGAGATATTGAGCGCTATTCATCTCGAGACAGCTTCGTAGTATGCATATCTATGGGATTATTAGGCCTGCACCCAGAGAGATACCAGGGAAGTAGATCAAGAAACCCACTTTTATGCCCATCGACACCACCACAGGCCTGAGAGTAGATCGTAACACTATCCAACATCATTGACCCTTGCACGTCTCTGGCATTCACCCTCTCAAGGTCGGCTTCCGCGCCCAATTCCCCTCCCATCTAGATCTCTCGAAATAAGAAGCCGTAATCCTTCTAATTCCACCCTTTACCCCTCCCACCGGACATACCCCCTCCTCCTCCGCCCCTCCTCCACAATCACCACCCTCTCCCTCACACTCCGCTGACTCCCCCTCGGATTCCCTCCCCACACATCCCCACCACCACCTCCGCCACCACCACCACCCCCATCCCCGCCCACCAACCCCACATTCCCCGCACTCCTCCTCCCCGGCCCCGTACTCAACCTCCTCCCCCCACCCACACTCAAGCTACTGCTCCTATGCCCCCCTCCCACACCCGGGCGTTCCCTCTCCACCAAACTCCCATCCTTGCCATTCACAACGCTCACCCCGCTTTCCCTCCGCCGGTGCCCTACTTTCGAGACCATATTCGCTATTGGAATGTTTTCTTTGTCTTTGGAGGCGGGGGAGGTGGGTGGTGGGGGGGCCTCGATGCGCGCGTGGGAGGGGGTGACGAGGCTGCCGTTGCTGAGGGCGGGGATGGGGGCGGAGCCGTAGGTGTAGTCGCTGCCGCGGCGGAGCGGGGGGAGGCGGGATAAGGAGGTGTGGGGGGAGCGGGAGGTGGTGGTTGCTGAGGGGCGAGGGCGGTCGTAGGAGGGGCGGTGGGGGAGGGGGGAGGGGGGCGAGGGCGCTGCTGGGAGAGGAGGGGGGTTGGAGTGCGACTGTGGCTGCGTTTGCTCGCCCCTTTGATCGCCCTTTTGCACAGGGGGTAATAATTGCGTAGAGGTATCGCGCTCACGCTCGCGCTCGAATTGCTTGAGCTGCTGCGCTTCGAACTGCTCGCGGCTGTGGATGCTGAGACGCTGTAGAGGCTCGCCCAGAGGGCCGGAGACTCGGGGAGAGGTTGGGGAGCGCGGGATCTGGGTTTGGGAGTGGCGGGGGCGGCTGGCGCGTGGGGAATGGTAGGCATGGGGTGAGAGGGGCGGGGCGGGGAGGGCGCCGCGGGTGATGGGGCGGGAGGGGACGAGCATGGGGTCGGGGGAGGGGTCGCGCGGGGGACGGATGTGGATGAGGCACATTTTTGGGGAGGATGGGTTGGCTTGCGGTGCCTGGTTTTCTTGGAGGGGGGGGTGTTTTGGTTTGGGGGATCTGGGGGAGGAGGTTTTGTCGAGGTCCGTGTGGGTTGGTGGCTAATTTGCTATCGATAGGATGGCTTGAAGCGAGAGGATGAGATGAGAGGATAGTGAGAGCTCTTCATGTCTGGAAGGGAAGCCTGGCGAGGCATTTGGGAGTGGCTGAGGTGGCATTGGGAGGAGGGCGAACAAGGAGTCACGTTGTTTCATTGGCAAGGCTGTGACTCACGGAGGAGCGTGTAGCAGTGTAGGCGATTGGCAATCCTTCACTGTTAGACAATGAGCCTCAATCTTCTGTTACTGGGACTCCAGAACGGGTTCCCGAGATGAACGTTGGAAATCGTTGGCAGCAGGCTCTCTACAAATTGGAAGCCAAGCCTTCGAAAGTCGGCGCAGCAGGATTGTGCTTCCAGGCTTCTACAGGCCCAGACCGATTTCTGCTCTATTGCGAGGTCGCCTGTGGGATGTTCTCGCTGACCATGGCTATTGCCGAGCTCAGGAAGAGGAGCAAAGTAGGGAAAAGAAGATAGAGGCCGATTAACGCAATTGAAGCGGAGTGACACGACAGCTTGGACAGGCAGAACTCTTTTCGCTCAAAGGCAAAACTCAGCGCTGCGTCATCTGCGTACAGATGCTAGAACATCAATCTATAAAAAGACAAATGCTGACACGCCGACGCTGATGCGAACCATACTATACGCCCCCTCATATCTCATAATATAGCAGGAAGTGGTATCGTTGTAGCATGATCCAAAATGTTGCTTTGCAAGAGAAGAAAATTGCCCGAACGCCAGCCATCCAATCATGAATCGTAGGAATATTGTGTGGGCATGCAAAACATCCAGCTGAAGCTGAACGGAAAATCATGTCCTCCTGAGCGCTCCTTACATGACAGAACATGCGTCATCTTGATCTTTAGCTGGCTCAGGTTTTCTTTACAACAATTTTGGGCTTGGGCTTGGGCTTGGGCTTGGGCTTCCCGGCCATCCATGCTGAAAATCCTGTTCGCTCTTTCGGCTTCTTCGGCTTGCCTCCTAAGGGAGCGTCAGCAATGATGATCGAAGACAAGACTGAAATCGAGATCCACAATTTGATGGAGTAAGGGGTTGGGGAGTATTTGGGATATCTAGAGAAACAAACCTGGATCTGGGAGAGGAGGCGGGACCATAATCACTTCTTCCGGAGGCACTTCTTCGAGGGGTGGCGGAGGCTCTGGCATAGGCCACATGTGCATGGTTATGGTCCAGTCCGGCTCTACCACCGTCTCCCACACTTGGGGCAAAATAATATCCCCAGTCGGTCCCACGAGGTCATAGTGACCATCAGCGACATGAGGGCCAATTACTTCGACGTGCAGGAATGCTTGTCTGATAAGATCTTCCATGCCCTAGACACGTTCTTAGTCCACCGCTAACATAGTAACGGGTTGAGTTGTGAGTCACTTACCATCCACGTGTTGCACAGATGGAAAGGGAACTGGAACTTCCTTCCAACGGCGTCCTTGAACTTTAGAGGCTTTTTTCTCTCTTCTGGTGGCGGAGGAGCAGCCGGGGCTGGTGTTGCATCTGCTACTGCCTTCTCTTTGGCTGCCTCTGCCTCCTTTTTCGCTTCCGCGGCGTCTCCGGCGGCTTTCTCCTCGGCCTCCTTCCTAGCCGCTGCAGCTGCTGCACTCGAGGCAACGGCGATTTCTTCCGCTTTCAGCTTTTCAGCTTCAGCTTTGGCAGCAGCCTCTTCCGCAGCCTTCTTCGCCGCAGCTTCTCTTGCCTCACGATCCGTCCTCTCATCTATCAGGATCTGTTCCAAGCGAGCGAATCTTTCGTCATCTTTGGGTGCTTCGGCAGGAGGAGGTGGGGTAGGCTGGACCGGCGCCGGCGCGGGAGTGGGCGCTGGAGTTGGCACTGGCGCTGGTGTCGGGGCTGGCGCCGGGGCCGGGGCCGGTGGTGGAGATGTGTAAATTGGTACGTACTGAGTGTAGATGGGAGTCGGTGTTGGAGCGGCCAATGGATGGCCTTGAGGATAGGGAAAGAAGCCGGGAGCTGGAGGACGATGCATCAAATCCTGACTGCTGTAGGGCGAGGCAGGGTGAGCCATCGGATTGACATGAGGCGTTGGAGGGAAGTACCCGTGGGGTCCTCCTCCACCTGCCGTTTGATATGGGGAGAGCCCGTACGGGGCAGGACTACCGAACGGGACTAATTGTCCTGCAGCCGGCACATTGCCTGTCTGAGCATAGGCGGCGTAGCCTGGAGCAGACGAATAGCTGGCTGGGTAGCCAGTCTGTGGATTACCAGCTATAGGCGCCCATTGTGCATAGGCACGCCCAGGGCCAGGGACTTGGACAGGGACTTGGGGATGAGGCGCCCGGGCGTAGCCTGCCGCCGCCCATTCCTCGTAGGAGTCCACGCTTTCGGGATCGGACGGCGGTGGTACTGCGCGCGTCCGTGGATGTGGTCGATGTGCTAATCGCTCGTGCGGTACTTCACGCCGGGATGCTTGGCGGCGTGTTGGATTTGGTCGAGGAGCTTCAGGGGCTACTGGACGATGTTGATTGGAGGTTCGTGGTCGAGATGCTGATTCCGAAGGCCCTATCTCATCGGGATATATGTGGTTCCAACTGCCTTCCTCAACTGGATCTGATGGTTCAGAGTAGTTGTGGCTTCCGACTGCCGAAGTTGGTGACGGCAGATGCACTCCAGTACCGTTCGAATCCTCTTCGTCAGTGTAAGAACGTGACGATCCGGAGTGAGAGTGGTCGGAGTTGTGCGCAGTGGAGATATGATCGACAGTGATGTTAAATCTAGTTGCCATAGCAATGGTCAGTGGAACCTCTGCTAAGCAAACCGTTTTCACTCACGGCATTCGATTGATCAACGGACAAGGGATTACCTAGCTCGAAGCCTCCTATCAAGGAGAAGGCCGAGCATAGATAGCCTTGACTTTGGCTATGGTAAGTGGGCTCGCGCCCAAATCAAGTGTGCCGACTTCGGGCCGTGGGTCGAGTACGGTTACAGATAGGGTATGTTTGGAAGCTCGGACGATTTTTCGGATACTGGAGCAAAGGTCGAAGTCCTTGAATGTCACCTGGATATTTCGAGGGCCCGTCCTTCGTTATTGCGCTCTTGGAAGGCGTACGCCGATAGCGGCGGTAGGAAGCAAGGGACGAAATAAGGATGTTTTCCCACACAGCGCAAAGAAATGTAAAGGAGCGTATGAATAACGAAGGCGGTGGAAGGAAGGGAGTGGGTATGTGTATGTATTGCCAGCAAACAGTGGACTGAGTAAATGGTCGAATGATGTTGTGGTTTAATGCAGCATGCGGCTTATGGTGGGGGAAACGATACGATAGGACTGTGTTCCTGTTCGAAGCTACGCCTGCTTTCACCCGCCGGTCAGATCACGGTTGTACCATCTCAAGAGCGGATATATGAATACCTTTGATGCCACAAGGCACCACGAGATCTGATCGCGCTTTCAGGGTTTTTTCCTGATACGCGTGCGAACCCTCCGAGGCTTGTCGTGCTGCCTTTGGTGCATTGAGGCTGGCTACTGTACGCCGGAGACACGTAATCGTGTGCAAGAAGGTGCAACGTCAGTAATGCCGGAGTTTGAATACGCTCGAAATTCTGGATAATGATTTTTGATGACTAGATGCAATGCGCCCCCACTTAATATATAGATGAGTAGAACGAACAACCTTCGCTTGAGGCGACTACAACCACGCCATCCAAATTTTCTTGTCCAGAGATTTGGCTGCTGCCCAACCTGTGATTCAAGCTATCATACCACTGGGGTGTCGTGTGAGGATGGTTGACGAAAGCGTAGATATCAATACTATATTAGTTCGCGATAGCGCACGTCTGAGCCCAACATGTCGGCCCAATGTGAAGGGATCGCCAATTGAGATGCTGGAGCCGCCATTCGAGCAGGCTCGCACTTGACCAGAACCGATCACATTCGAACGAATGAACATATCAACGAATATCAATGAACAGTATGGCTTGTGCAACACCACATGAGCAATCGCGAAAGCGCTTCTGCGTGTGCACAACAAGTGGAGTCTGTCACCCGTAGTGAAGTCGGACAGACTGCGGGCCACGACACCAGATACTTAGCTTTTCAGATACATCCACTCTGGTGCAGCTGCGGACAGCACATAGGGTAGGTGCGTGTCCATAGGGCCTTGCCGGACCACTTGCACGGCTCACTGGGGTCCAGTCCAAAAGTCATGAGCGTGAGCAATTGCTGTACATAGGCATGCTCGACGTCGGACTGGCCAGCGGCCGGGGAGCCATGACCAATTCCAGAGATTCCATATTTAAACCTCCCCTCTTCCACACTCCATTTCAGAGGCTTTTATCGAGTAACGGCTTGTGTGCTCTTGTTTAAAAGTTCCTTCACCGCGGTGGTCTCGGCCTGATTGTACTGGCCGATGTTCGAGAGCCTCGCTATCTGTGACAGTCGTGAAGTCGCTTTTTCGTTGAGTTGGTTCAGGGTCTGCTCGGAAGGCACTGGTAGCTCGTCCTCGTGGGTAGTTGTCATCGCACTTGATGCGCCTGTTGCGCTTTTAAAAAGTAGATCTAACAATCGATCCGTCGTCTGTGCAAAAAGTCTAGTAAGCTCGCGCGATGTCGCATAGTAGGTTTCACTGACCAACTTTAGTCCATAATAACCTCTGAGGTAATCATCGCACAGCTCGATACTCCTGCAGAAATGTCGCATGGACTCAGACAATATTCTGCCATGACTGCTCTGATTACCACTTGACGCGGACATATAGAGCACCTCACCCAAGCGAGCGTGTACCTACGCGATTTCGACATCAGCCAAAGTCCTTAGATCTCTGTGCTATACTAGAAAGCCACGTACATTCCAAGCATTGGGGGCTACCAGTAAAACTTCTTCGAGGCAGTATTCTGCTTGAGAGAAACGACCATGGGATAGGTACAGCTCCGCCAGTTCTGCCCAGGCCTCAATATCTGTAGGGGAAGCGTCCAAAAGCTCGACGAGCGCGTCAACAGCCTCGCTGGTCCTTTGCAGGGTCTTAAGGAGCGCTATACGTCGCTTCATAATTGGCTTTTGAACAATTATCAGCACCCAGGCGTTGAAGTCTATCTGGTTTTCGGGATTTTACTGTGTTGGTAGGGCTTTCAGCAAGCACCCCGTTGTACTCCTTCAACATCTTTTCCAACGCGGCATCATTCTCTGCCACAGCCTCTTGATAAAGCCCACGTAGTGCCATTATACGCTCGTTGGCAGCTCCAAACCGCTCAATGAGTTTTTCAAGGCACATGAAAGCTGATTTGTCGTCCCCAGTCCGCAGACAGGATAGGAGTACCCTCTCGTATGTTGTCCATAGCTCCGCCGACTCTGGGCTTGATAAGAATGGTACTGGTATAGGGATTCTGCTGGCTGTGTATTTCCCAATGTGTTGCGGAGCTTCTCGAGACAGAGCGAGAGCTTCGGAGTGTGATTGTTGCATAGGTGAAACCAGCGCGGTGCTAGCCATCGCCTCAAGGTTGCTGGTCTTTGGTTCAAGCTATTTCCAGCCACCGATTTCTGTATTGATCTTTATGGAGCTCACACCAAGTCCCTGGGGTGCTGCTCAGGGTTATCGACAGTTGAAACGGCCGAGCCGGCTGTTGTTGAATGTTGTATCTCCCTAATGCTTGCTGCAGATCATTTGGACCTCGGTTAGGGCTGCATTCACTAGCGCCGTCGCCCAAGGTTGCTTTATCATTATTGCACCCGCCATCATCTAGCACCTAGGAAATACTTCGTACATCGAGCATGTGCGATGCCAGAGCCTAACTTGGATCGTGGTTTGTCAGAAATCTCCCTAGCTATCCAAACCTGTTTGGTATGGCTGCATCGCTTGGCGCGGGGAGTTTCAGCAATCTGGATGCAGACAACCTTCGATCCAAGGTGGCAACATGTAGGTTATCTGGGCCGAAGTCATGGATCGAGCTGACCGAATTAGGTTTGAGAAATCCTTGTACGACCTCATACGGGGCTTGCGGACTCATAAAGGAACGGAGAGGGAATATATACAGAGCAGTCTACGAGAATGCAGGGCCGAAATCCGAGGTTCAGATATGGGTACGTAGTCCCACCTGACTCGTGGGAGGAACGGAGAATTCATCGAAGACAGACCTCAAGGCCACAGCGCTTCTGAAGCTGATCTATCTGGAAATGTTTGGCCACGACATGTCCTGGGCTTCGTTCAACGTTCTGGAGGTCATGTCTTCCCCAAAGTATATTCAGAAGCGTGTAGGATATCTTGGGGCTGTACAGAGCTTTCGCCCAGATACGGAAGTCTTGATGTTAGCTACGAATTTGTTAAAGAAGGTGAACACTATACACTGGCCACACAGGGACAATCTGATGATTGAGCCCAGGACGTCAGCTCGGCACTTCCTCTTACAATTTCTTTGCCACTCATAACGTTACCTCATGTCATCACGCCTTCTTTAGCTTTGTCACTTCTCTCAGACCTTACGCCTAGGTTGTCCCATTCAGACCCCAATATCCGCAAAAAGACTGTCGTGGCTCTGTATCGGCTGGCTTTGGTTTATCCTGACACCCTGCGCCCAGCATGGCCAAAGATCAAGGAGATACTGATGGATGAGGAGGAAGATTCAAGCGTTGCAGCTGCAACCATAAATGTAGTATGCGAACTTGGGTGGAGGAGACCTAATGATTTCCTGCCACTGGCCCCTCGACTTTTCGAACTGTTGGTGGACGGTGGCAACAACTGGATGGCTATCAAGATCATCAAATTGGTAGGCCTCTTTTCGCTGCTATCTATAACGGATATTGATACGGGGTAGTTCGCAACTCTGACTCCTTTAGAACCTCGACTGGTTAAGAAACTCCTGCCCCCCTTGACGAATCTCATACGCTCGACGCCTGCGATGTCCCTGCTCTATGAGTGCATTAATGGTATTATTCAAGGAGGTATACTAGAGAGTACTGATGGCGTACGAGAGGGTGAAGAGATAGCCTCATTATGTGTGGGTAAGCTGCGTAGCATGATCGAGGTAGAGGATGATCCAAATTGTAAGTTTACCCTAATCGTGGCTACTGGCTATTCTTACACCACTCCAGTAAGATATGTTGCGCTTCTGGCATTCAACCGCATTGTCACATCCCATGCGCACCTTGTCTCTATGCATCAAGATGCTATATTGAGTTGCATCGATGATCCAGACATCTCAATACGACTGCAAGCGCTAGACCTAGGAGCTGGTATGGTCAGCAGTGACAACCTTGTGGCAGTCGTTGAACGTCTCATGCGGCAGCTCCGAAATGCACCACTCTCGACCGCTACTAATGGCACTGATCAAAGGCATACAGAAGGAATCGTGCCAGCCGCAGACTCGGACGGCGAAGATCCTGCAGCAACCCTACGACCTATCAAGGGAAGCATGAACGATGCGCCACCCCTACCGGCTGAATATCGAGTTTCTATAATACGCCGCATACTCGACATGTGTTCCAAGGATACCTATGCGAACCTTAGTGACTTCGAGTGGTATATTGAGACATTGGTGCAGCTTGTAAAGCTCGTCCCACCACTAAACAAATCTTCGAAAAGTGCACCGAATGGTCATGATTTCACAGCTGGTCAAGGGTCGTTGAGCTCGTGTGAAGACATTTCGGAAGCCATTGGTTCAGAGTTCCAGAACGTTGCTGTGAGGGTCAGCACGGTGAGAGCTGAGGCTGTCAATGTAGTAGCATCCTTAATGGTCATTGATGGTGGCAAAACCACTTTGGCAAACATCGGGGACGGGGGCGAAGGCGTACTTCGCTTTGGCTCTTGGATCGTAGGCGAGTACGCAGACCATCTTCTTGACCCGTCTGGAACCTTGACAAACGCAATACACTCAAAGACGGAGTCTCTTGCGCCGCAGACGATATGCGCCTACCTCCAAGCTATACCAAAAATCTTGATTTGTACCCCTTCATTCAACAACCACCCTTGGACTCCAGAGCGGAAAAGCATGACATCTTTACGGTTAGCAAGGATCACCCACTTCCTCGAAAACCTTACAACGCATCCGAGTCTCGAGGTGCAGGAGCGGTGTGTAGAGCTATTGGAGCTCATGCGTGTAGCGAGCCAAGCAGTCACAGATCATGACCTAGACAGCGAACATGGCCCACTGTTACTCACCAAAGCTATACCTTCGCTCTACACAGGTGACGAGCTAAAACCGGTGGCGCCCACTGCTCAAAAGAAAGTTCCTCTCCCGAACGATCTTGATCTTGACATCCCCATCAATGACGACCTCGCAATACTCCTGCAACAAGCCGACTACGACGACCAAACAGATCCCGAATTCGCCGACTTCGAATCCTTCTACAACGTCAGACCCGATCGCAAACCCATCATCAGCGCCGCAATCGACACCCTCCCCTCCATCGAGCCTGAATCACACTCCTATCAACAAACCGACAACACACTCGACCCCAATACCCTCTCCAAAAAGCGTCAAGAACGACGCTTCCGCAACAAGGATGATCCCTTCTACATCGCCAGTGATGATAACATCTCCGGCGCCTCCACCCCCTTCCACGACATTCTCCGTAGCACCAACGGCGAAGAGGTCAACGTCGACTCTATTCCTATCATGGATCTCGATCTTGGCGACAAGGTTCCTGGGACAGAGAGCTCGCATCCGGAACCTAGGAAACCGAAACGCAGACAGCCAAAAAAGCACCATATCGCTATGGACGAGAACATCGATCTAGACGACACACTACTAGATCGAACAATTGGCGCCCGCACTTCCAGCCCAGCACCTCCCAGCAGAGGTGCAAAGCCGAAGAAGTCCCCCCTCGAAGTCGATTCCAGCGGCCTGGGCACCTTCTCGCTCGATGACAATGGTGAGGGATCGCAGCTTGATGTCGAGCGAAGAGAAATTGAGTATGCGGATATGGCGAAGGCGTTGGCTGAGGTGGAGAGGTTGAGGATGGAGATGCAGAGGGCGAGTGAGAGGGTGCACGTTGAGGGGGTACCACCGGAGGGGGAGTTGGTGAAGAAGAGGAAGAAGAAGAGGAAGAATGTCCTGCGGAAGGAGGAGGGCGTACGTGAGGGGTTAGGGCAAGATGGAGAGGAGGCAGTGGTGAAGAAGAAGAAAAAGAAGAAGAAACAGGCGGTGACTATCGAAGGGGCGGAGGAAGGGATTGGGGATGTTTGATTTGCTCATGATGATCTTGCACATAATGAGGGATGAAAGACTGGGTTGAAGCATAGCGCTGGCGTCCTTCCTGGCATGTCTCGAATATATCAAGCTCGTGCAATTGCTGACAGCGAAACATAAAGTATCTCTGAGCATTTGGTCAATCCGTCCACAGATCTGTCTCGACGTCCTCGAAAATACTCTCGATTTCATGTTTTTTAAGCAAACAAGCTATATCTTGTGGTAGACTGCATATTGCGTTTCTCATCGAAAAAGGGTATAATTCACTCCAACCTTGGATTTTGTTACTAGGTGTGCATGTCGTTGCGGTAGGGCGAACACTCACCCAACCGGGTCGACATTCATCTGGACTACCTGAACTTCCCCATCTTCTGGTGCCATTGCTGTTCTACGCTTGCAGGCGCTATAGATGGTAAAAGGCAAATGGTCTTCGTGCGACACCGTGCTCCGAGGATGGTGCCGCACAGCACAGAACCTTTTCAGGCCCCTCTCTTCTCTCTCACGGCGTAGTATTACAGCGTTTGCCGCATCTCCGAATACTTGAGATGCACATCCGATATTTACTCAACTCTACACGGAACCATTAGCTTGAAACCTCGAACGCTTCATCAGATCACCGCGACGAAGCTCCCAGGGTCTCACAAACCGAACACGACCGTCATACGTGACCTGCAAATCCGCGCCTGTTGCCGCAAACGCTTTCTCTAACAGCTCCACGCTCGCTCTTATGCTTGTTTCGAGTGAAGATCGTCTCCGTATCTTTGCCGCAATACTGGAAGCGCGCACTCTTTGTTGCTTCGTGCTACTAAGCAATCATCAACAACGATTCCACCATTTTGAACCGACACGACTTACGTCCGCCCCGGCCCCTCTGCGAATTTCGCATGGATGTCGTCTTCCAGCTTCTTCATGGTAGTAGTGTATTCATCTTCGGTGCGCTGTCGCTTCTGGGCTCGTCGGATCTTGCTCTGTGGGGTTTGTTAGGTGATGAATCTGCTGGTCGGATGGTTGGACTGACGGATTCTTGGATTTCGTGAGCGAGTCTGACGAGGTCGTTCTCTTGTGACGGCTGGGATTGGGGTGGAGCTTCTTCTTCGATGCTGTCCGCTTCTCTGGAGGTACTTCGCAATTGACGTTGGTTTCGTGAGGTGTTGGCGTTGGTTTTTCTGGGTGCCATTATGTACGAGCACCTGTGGACAGGTTTGGTTTGCAGAGGTATTCCTAGCTCGAATCCGTCATTCTGGTATAGAAACGATTATCATTGTAGACGTGTGGAAGCCCTCCAATAGCGGCTGTGGGGCCTGGCGGTAGGGCTGACAGGAGTCGTAACGTTCATGTATGGAACGTGCTTGCTTCGCATGGATGGTAACTTTCGTCCTCGAGTTCTTGCTACACGATACAATTGCTATGTCTTTCGATTATCGACAATGTCCCCGAGGTTCTTCGTCTCTCATTCGTAAGCTCGGCATTGTTCCGCATTGATGAACGAGGAAGCTTAGCCGAGCTACCGCACCGTAGAAAATCCACGAACCTTTGTGCGCGATAACTCTAGTGATCTCCAGGATAGCTTCTCTAAAGAATGGGACTCGGGGGACAGCGAAAGCAAGCAAACGTTTCGTCATTCACTAAAGGACTGTACTGATATTCACAGGCGCACCAAATTCTCCCACGATCCCAACAACACGGCATGGGCCAACTCGACAGACAGCTACGGGCAGCGGATGCTCCAGTCCCATGGCTGGACACCAGGCGCATCATTGGGAGCTCGAAACAAGTCATACACCAAAGCTAAGGGTATTTCGCACATTCGGGTTACGCTGAAGGATGATAATCTGGGGCTGGGTGCGAAATCTGGGCCCAATGTCCCGCAACCCGGTCTCGATGCCTTTCAAGGTCTACTTGGTCGATTGAATGGCAAGAGCGATGGCGAGCTTGCCAAGGAGCAGAATACGAGGGACGGCTTGCGGAGAGCGAATTATGCGGAGAGGCGCTGGGGAGGACTTCACTTTATCAGTGGGGGACTGCTTGTAGGGGATCGCATTGAGGAGCCCGTGGAGGAACACAAACCAGATTCAATCCCTACCATTGAGGCATCCGAAACAGCATCCAATGCTATCAGTACCAGGTCAACGGGCACAGAAGCTTACGATACACCATCGAGCACTGTGAACACTTCTTCCGAAACCATTGAGGTTTTGAAAGGCAAGAAGTCTAAGAAAAGGAGGAATCTTACAAGCTCGGACGAGGAGAGCATGACCGTACATGATACTGGGGGAAATCCAGATCACGCTTCGCTATCCGCTCCCAGACCTGACCAGGATATGTCGGAGGCTCCCAACAGCGAAAGCTCCTCAGATCCAGCAAAAGCACAAGCGAAGTTACAGAGGCGTGCCGAGAGAGCACAAAGAAAGTTGGATCGACAAGCTCGGAAAGCCGCAAAACGTGCCATGCGTGCTGAGGAAGCAACAGAAGTAGAGGCCGCGCCCTCCGATGTAAAATCGCGGAACGATGCATCTAGGACTACTGTGACCACGTTAGAGCAGCCTACATCTTTATCCCGGACGACGGAGAAGTATGGGAGGAACGCTGTGAGACAGCGCTATATATTGCAGAAGAAAATGGCTTTGGCAGATCCTAGAGCACTCAATGAGGTATGATGAAGGAACACTCAATTCCACGGCTTTGCACAACGCTAACGAGCTGGCCTGCAGATCTTGATGATAAAGGCATAGCTACGGCCGGTTTTGATACCCTGATAAACTTGATAGATGGAATGGATAGCGAATCTCAAGCATGAACTCTACTAGTACTCGTCCCAGGCTTGCCTCTTCTGTTTCAACTCCGAACTCGATGCACATGTCCTTGTGTGCACTAGCTCTTATGATTTTAGCATCTGGCTTTCGCACCGTCAAAGACTCGGGCGTCATAAAGGGATTCAGGCAATACGTCATTTGCCACTATCTCAGCAGCCATGTACAAAGCGTCAAGGCGCCACACCGTGACCGACTAGCAATGGCTTGTCCTAAGCATGGTGCTATTATACAAATAAACTCTTCGCTGTATTCATTTCATTGTTTGTGAAAGCCAAGCTTTTTCGATCTCGATGTCGGGATGGTCGGGCGGGGCGCGCTAAGGTACCCCACACTCTGTGAATGTCTTGGCGTTCCCCTTACTTCACGGAGGTTGATAACGGCCCCTCTTCCGTCATCAACATCGAGATCAGTCTTCACCTGTCTACTTCCTCCTCTTACCGTTCCCTTCTACACTTGTCCTTCTGTTACCTTTCTACACATACAACATTCCTCCATTGGCCATTGAATCTATCCATTCGGTATCCGAATCTCACGTGCTTCTACGTGTCTTCATAGATACAACCCCTCCTGCACGATGTCGAACGAGGACTCCCCTCCTCCTTCACCCACCGGTCGCCGTGCCTCCTTCTCCCCAGGCCAGAAGTTCTCCGAGATGTTTGGTCGATCCCCTACCAGCACGACCAGCGGCACTACAGCCTACCCAGGGCCCATTGCAACAGCCGCCGCCAACGCTCAGGCTCAACAGCGTCGACGCACTTCCATTACGGCTTTGGGTCTTGGAAGCTCGCCTACCCAATCCATCTTTACGGGAGCAAGAAATCGGACAGAGAGCTCGTCGAGCAACGGCAACAACTCCATCGATGAAAGCGCTATCGAGGAAGGCGATGCTGCACCAAGCACATCCCCCAGCTCGCCCTTTGGCCGACGTCTGAGCTTCGGGGCAAGAGCACTACGAGATTCAACGGCTGGCAATAGCAACAGCAACGGTAGATCCCCCAACACCTCTTCGACGTCTTCTGCCACTAGCAGGGGGCGAGGTGTATCCTCAAGTCAGGCGAGTGCAGGCGATTATGCGAAGAGACTATCTAATCAGTTCCATGCACGCTCAGGCGAGGGCTTCACCTGGTCTGAGCAGCTTAGATCCAGAGCCGAGAGATCGTCTTCGACCAGCAGCCCGGTCAGCGCTGTTCCACCGGCGTTTCCGTGTGAGCCGCCGCGCTCTGCACCACTTGTGGCTCCGGAGCCGCCTCCCCAGAAGCCGCCGGCGAAGAAAGAGCGACAGGTTCCGGATTATTTCCAGGAGCGGATCTTGAAGGGTGATTTCTATATGGATTAGTGAGGGGCAACGATCCGTACACGGCACTCTTCAACAAGCAACACATGCTACAACATCTGGGAGAGTTATATCAGAGCTCATGGACGGAGAATTCCTGTCACCATGTTCCATCATCTGTGTGAATTGAGCACAGGTTGGCACCAATATTACCGGCAGCTCTACCATGGCGTGCTTCGCCTTCGCCGAGGATTATCTACTTGGCATTGCCCACGCGTCTATGCCCGCCGGGCTCCTGCCAAATCTTCTTCTGATTGTATCTTATCACGGCCTGTTGCGGACATACTTTATGATTGCAGGGCGCTTCTGCGACGACTCGCAGGCTCATGAGGAACCAAGGCCCCAGGGTGGGTGGTTTACTGTGTTAGCATAACATACAGGTTACTTAGCACAAATTGCTACACAGCAACATTCGAGCATGTGATGTTATCATTGTGCTGCAAAATCCTTTGCAGAACCTGACTCATTACTGAATATCCTACCATCTTCAACCTCGTAGCCGTACGCACCCCTTTATCTTCGTTATCCTCGATAGCCAACGGCATCAATACGTTGCCCAACAAATTTACAATTGCACAGCTCCCAGCTTACCATCATCCAAAATTTCCCCCTCCCCCCTAGGAAAAAAACTGACACCCTCCTTCCCTCCTTCCCTTGTCACCAAAATTTTTCTCAAACCCCAAGCTCGTACTCCGTCAACCCAGGCAATATCCTACATATCCATTCGCACCTTCTAATTCTATTTCACATGCTAGAACCTTGCGTTATCGAGTTTATAGTGTTCAGCAGGTAGCGAACAGAACAATCACAAACATAAATGGTTTGCCTCTCCCCCTTATCACGATCACGCAATAATGACTGAGCTACGGGGATATTGAGCACCCACAACATCGCCGCGAACAGATTTTTTCAATCCTCATAACAACCTCCAAGCACCGCCATACAGAATTTTTTTTCAAATCCTTCGTCGACATGCAACCCATCAGTCTATACTATCAATCTCCAACAGAGTGTTTTCGACTCCCCCGATATCTCTACGTCGTCTCTTCGGAAAATCTTCAAATTTCTGAGATGATATTACAGTCTACCTTGGTTATAAGCAGTCGATATCCCAGAATTTTTGACTGCGTTTAAGGCGATACTGCTACTAAAGCGACTGCTTATAATCAAGATAGACTGTATCAATGCTAAATTGAGAGAAAGATGGGATCGAGCATCAAAACAGTCGAACGCTCTTCCCACCAACGCAGACTTAGAATTCATGCCGTGGACTCAAAGCCCTTGCATTGATAGATGCGAGGCGAGAGTATGGTTAGCTTGGAACTCTCGAGGAGCGGTCTAAGGGCGTTCTGGCTATATGCGGTCTATGATTGGGATAGTCGGAAATGGCCATCCACATTGAGAACAATGGGAATAACGGGCAGGGAAGGGAAGAATGTGGGGGGAATTGAGGGTGGTGTCCTGGTTTGTGGCTATAGTGAGGGAGGGGAAATCGGATGGCTGGCGTGTTACTGTGTAAGCGTCGGCGAAATGGGGGGGTTGGGTATAGGAAAGGGGGTGGGATGAGGAATTGGCATGGTGCGTTGTAGCTTGATATTTTTCGAATTGGAAAACACGGGGTACCATTCAAAAGTTTGCCTAGCGTGCGATCATATCCGTAAAGTACAAGTAAGATAAAGCTATTTGGGTATACCTATCCATTCATCACCCTCATCCCTCTGCCCACCGCGTCTCCCTTTTCCCTCCTTTCCCATGTCTTCTACCTTCCACCCTAGATCCCTCACCGCCTCACAGGCGCCACAAAGATCGGCACATCGCTCAAATCCAACCCCCACCCCATACTGACGTCCACACTCTTCCTCGCCGCCCCGTTCTTAGCACCTCGTGTGCCTGCACTCCCGCCCAGCCCAACGCCCGGCTCGTAGCCGTACTGGAGCCCGCCTTGGTAGCGGCCGGAGAGGTTCTCGAAGCGGGAGGGGGGGTAGAGGGGTGTGAGGGGTGCGAAGGGTGCGAGGGGTGCGAGGGGGGACAGTGTTATGGTGTGAGCGGAGGAGGGATCAAAGGGGGTGTAGGATGAGGTGGGAGGGTGAATGAAAGGTGGGGCAGGGTGCGTAGGGTGCATGGAGAGAGGGTGGGGTGCCGGGGGGTTGAGAGAGTATGATGAGGGGTTGGTCGATGTGGGTGGGGTGCTGGGATTCGTGGAGATAGGTGTTCCGCGAGAGGTGCTGGGATCAGTGGAGAGGGTATCGCGAGAGGTGCTGGGATCAGTGGAGAAGGTATCGCGGGAGGTGAGCATCGATGGCTGGTTGAGGGACGTTGCTGATGCTGCAGCTGAGACAGGAGGGTTCGAAATAGGGATAGGCTTGAGCGACATAGCCGAGGGTTGAGGCATGGGAGAGGGCAGGCTCCCCACGCGTTTCCTGGCGACGGAGAAGGCCGGTGGTGAGGGCGCGGCTCCGGCGTGGGAGTTGTAGGAATCGGCGGCGCTGGCGGTGGGGCTGGAGATAGTGGGGGAGTGCTGTTTCGAGGAGGACTTGCGCTTGGATTTCGGGGCTGGGGGTGAGGAGCTGGAACCGCTTAGGGGCGTGGTGTTTTGGCTACTTGGCTGGGTTGTTTGCGGCTCGGGGTTGTTCGGAAAGTAAGAGGTGCCTGATATTTGTGTCTCTACAGGAGTGTTATAGCTGGATTTTGGTGGAGATCGAGGTGCGCTGCGGGTTGGTGGTGGTGGTATACTCCCTGTTATGGTATTATGAGAGAACGCTGGTGGCTGTACAATGGACGCGGCCTGCGATCTGACAGAGCCATAGCTCGAGTCTGAATTTCTCAAATGCACTGTTTCCAATTGAGGCCCACTGGATGTCCTGGATCTACTCCCCTTATGCAGACGCAGTGCGTCGTGAATGGAAGGCGCAGCGACGGCTCGAGAGACCTGGCCTACCGCATATCCATTCGCTGAAAGAGCCGCACTGGCTGGCTGTTGTCGCTGAGCCGAGGAAATCTTGGAGAAGTCCCAAATGCTGCTGGATTCGGATCGAATGTCGGACTCGTCCGAATTGGACGTAAGAACAACATCCTGCGCGGGCCCAGGCATACTTTTGCTTAGCTCTTCCCTCAAACTGTCGCTCTTCCAAAGATCTGGTTTGTCGCTTCCAGGCCGCTTTTTCTGTAACTTACTGGGTGCTGGATGGGTATTCGTTGCTGATGGCTCGGATACATGGTATCTATTCTGCGAAGGATCAAACAATTGTGGGTGCACAGCCTTGGCATGACCCTCGCTTGATTTCTGCGATGTCAATTCATCAATACAGTGTTGCGACCATCGCTCAGAGCTTGCGGCTGGGGATGAAGTAGGCATAGGAGGGACATCGGCACACGTCGGCTGTGGCCTACAGGAGTTGGACGCATATGGGCTGTGGTGTATAACAGTGTCACTACGCTCAAGAGGCGATAGTGAGCCACCTTGAGGCGATAATGCTTCAAGCTCGCATCGAGGCTTGGTAGTAGCGGCAGGAGAAGCGCCTTCACGACCAATGTACGTCTGCGCTCTCTGAAGCTGTGCCCAAGAAGGTGCGGCAGGCATGGATCGTGCGATGTCGTACATACTCTGGGGTCTGGTTATCTTCACCGGACGGTCATTGCAGCTTGTATTTTGCACATCGTCGCCAAGCAATGGTAGGTCCGGCACGTTCGGGCCTCCACTTTGGCGTAATCTCCTGGCTTTGCTCTCCAGCTTCTTTGCACGGCTAGCAGACGGCAGTTGAGGTACAGGCGGGACGTCAATGAACAGACTGTAAGGACGGCCTGTGCCTGCTTCAAAGGCTTGGGAATCATGTCTGCGCTCAAATTCATCGAGAGACTGACCAAGCGGAGTATCGGCGAACATGCTCTGGGGTCGCCTCCTTGGGTCAGGAAGGGGTTCGCTGCCACGGAGATAATCAGGACCTGGGGCTGATGGCCGAAAGATACTCTGACCGCTCTGTCGGCGTTGCTCAGTAAATTCTGCCGTTACTCCTTCACTGACAGTGATCATAGACTTCGGTCTGGCCATCCTTACATTCTGATCCGCACAGACGTTGTTCCACTTGCTGGAAGCACGTAGCTTCGCATCGCTGCCGGACTTCGCAGCGTCATAAGGACTTTGGCCGATGAAACTTGCAATATCACCAAAGTCCGCTATCAAAGGTACAGGCTCGCATTGACTCTTGCGTCGACGACGGGGAGACTGTTCCTTAGCAAGCTCTTTGGCTTTCTTCTTTGAGGATTTCGTTGGCCAGTCCAGATCACCATTCACAATGGCATTACTCCGATCATCCATTGAATTGGTTGGAGAAGGGAACCGAATAGGCACAGAAGCTCGCTCTGGGCTGGGAGAACGGCTATCGTCCGAAGTAGTATGGTGCGAGCTAGGGTAGGTGTGTTCCAACGAAGGAAAGACTCGAAGCCTCTCGGCGTGTTTTGAAGCAACGGCAGCAGGAATTTGAGGAATGGTAGTTTCAGTCAATTCGCGTAGTTGCTGCACGGTGATCTGATCCACAGGTGTTGGTTTGGAGGATCGTCGTGGCTTCTGTAGTTTACGGGACCTGGTAGGGGACGGCTGAATACTGTTGGGTTGCTGGTGAGGTGGCCGATCATCACCTGATGGCGCTATCGTGGTATACCGGCAGGATGTCTCGACGGTGGGAGTTGTTGATACTGATTGCGGGGATGGTACCGCAGGAGGAGTAACTTGAGCTGCTCGGAAATGTCCTGGAGGGCCGTTTCTCTGTCGCTGTATAACAGGTGACGAGACCGTTGTCACTGTGACGGTGGTTACTGGACGAGTAGCAACGGTAAGGGAAGGCCGCATTTGAGGGCTCAGAGTACTGGGATAAGCCTCAGGGCCGCGTAATGAATGCTGTGGCATGTCTCTAGGGCCAGATATAGTGCGGTGATCTTTTGGGTGGGTGCCGAGAGACCCTGGTGCAGGGGAATTGGTTCCGGTCTCACAACCGGCAGTGTTTAGGGAAGCGTTCGAGTTGTAGCCGCTATCAAGCTGGTTGAAGCCAGCATCACCAGTCACAACCATTCGTACATTAGTGTGCTCGGACCCTGAATGCGTAGTATTGGTCGTTACTGTCGTAGAGGAAGAATCTCGGTCACCGGAGGTAATATCCAGGTACTGAGTCGAACCATCAGTGACAAAGTTTCTTGGCGACAAATCACCATTTAGGATGCGATAAGCATCTTCCGTTGTATTGCTGCTTGCGTGTCGTGCCTCTGCCTCGTCAACGAACATGCGCCAGTGGTCGGTAGTACGGGGCTGAGGTTCTGGGGTATTGGATTCTGCGTTTTGAATTCCTCCTTCATTGCGAAAATCTATGCTCATGTCTCTCTGTGAGGCGACTTCGCCGAGCCCTGGTGTAGCAGAGCCCATGGGTTGACGATGGTGTGAAACATGTTGAGTCGATGTCGCCGGCTCATATGGGCTTAGCGGTAGCTCCAGCATGTAGTCTTGGGCCATACTAGAAGCGCGATCAGTTGCACGTGGTGTCGCGAATAAACCGACATACGAGCTTCGCTTGCTCAGACTGCTCTCAGGGTTAATGGTTTGCTTCACTTCAGCGTTGGTTCGGGGTTCACTTGTCAAGTCGTGAATCTCGGGTCTGGGTTGGCTCTCCCACTGCGCCTCGAATTTCAGGGGACTATTACTTCTTCGCTGCGACCTTTGTATCTCTCCGACAGGCCTGCTGTTGATGGAAGATGCTTCGTCTTCGCTTCTGCACCCTTCTGATGCTGTCGTGTAATCATCGTGACTAGCAGAATCGGAGATAGCCTTACTGGGCTGAGTGTCCATGTCCTCCCTGGGTTCGGGAGAAGCAGTACCATTCGTGATTCGTAATGTTCCAAGACTAAGCCCGCCAAGTTGCATCAAATTAACTGGAGTTGATCTTCCGTCCAGAGACAAAGCCAGCGCAGCGTTTCGAGAGGATGCCAACGCAGCAAGATCCGACAATGGCGAGGATTGAGGCCGGTCCGAGCTGTAGTAGTATTCTCGGTCCAATTCAGAGTCGCGGCGGTCAGGTGGTGGAGGCCTTCGAAGCATATCGTGAGGGGTCCGAGTAGCTAGGCCTGGCGTGTAGAGCGAGCGTCGTCGGATAGGTGATGCCATTGTAACGGGTTGTACATCACCATCAACAGTAGAAGAGATATGATTTTGCGCGGCGACCCTACCGGCATATTCCTTCTCCTTGATTTCCTGCTCCATGTGTGCAGACTCTTCATCTTCCAGCATTAAGCGGGAAATAGAAGCGCTTGCAAGTTGCGTAAGAGACCGTCTTCGATGAGCAAGCCTCGACAGGGAAGAGCTTCTGCGTGAAATGCGCCTTCTAACATCATTGACTATCCCCCCTTGTGGACTGTCCTCCTCTTCTGACGAATTTGCCGGAGCTGGTTCGTTTGGAGAACCCTGCAGCAAAGAGCGCATCCTTGATCGTGATTTCCGCCGACTTCTCCTATCGCCATTCTGAGAAGTGACCATATGACTCTCGCTGAAGACAGAGCTATCAGCAGGCGAGCGTGGAGATGAGCTTTCCCTATACTTTGAAGCCAGTGATAGCAGATTCGAGGAAGAGGAGTTGGTGCAGGGCTTCGATAGCCGTTGTGTGGGTTCCTGACACCCAGGCCATAGGCTGCTGCCCATGTTGTGATCAATTCTTTTCGGTAATTTATTTGCTGTGCTGTCTGTAGCTCTTTGATTCTGGGTGATCCTGGCTGGTAGATATACCAGAGGAGAATATATGCTTGAACACCCAATTGCTGAGATGCTAGAATATCAGACGAAAATAACAACACATATCAAAGGTGGACTGCTTCTAGAATCCGGCGAGATCCCAAGTGAAAGTGGAACAAGACGGGAGTGCTGTAATATCAGAGTGAAGCAGCACTCAAGGCTAATAACATGGTGTTTCAGACCCGGAGCGATGCGTATGCGCAATTGCGATTGCTACAACACATTTCGTAGATTAATGAGGGAACGATCTAAAGGACAGTAAGAGGAACGCGCGGACAAGTATACAAGGGAAGGAAACGGCTGGGTTAAAGTATCTCATCCCAACGGACTCATATCCGGTGAATTGAGGCGGCGGTAAACACTAAGTGTGGCTCAGCAGCGTTTGAAGTAGCTAAATCGCTGAAACGGATTTTGATTCGATGTTCTGCTTGATCTAGGCTGCATGCTGGGGGAAGGCCTGCAAGATGAATGCACGAAACCTGCTTGATAATGTGGCTGAGCGTCGATCTTGGAGCTGGGTTAAGAGCACGAATGATCTCTTCTTCCTCAAACCTGGGAATGACCTGCCACCGCAAAGGACGTCCAGAGGAGGCCTTCGAATCAATCCATTACTGCACATTCGCTTCTCAATCACTAGAACAACAGGAACCATACCGTTGAGACGAACCTTGACAATTTGACCCGTAACCATGGGTTACCGAGAATCACCCGAATTCCACAGCTTCAGTGGCTCTATACCTCAACGTCCACCACTAGATCAATCTACATCAATTAATTCGCCGAGCAAGTCAAAAGTACTATTCCGCACACGAAAGACTCTTCTCTAAGAAATGAAAGGCCGAAGAAGCGAGTACCACTACTCAATGCTTGGCGTTTAAAGTGATCCCAATATCCGTATGGATCCGGCCAACAGGGACTGAGGAGTGATCACTGAAGCGTCGCCGAGCAACCATCCCATCACCTTGCATTACCTGCCAGTGCGTTACTCGTTCAGCCCAAGCTAAGTAAGCCTAGCCGGCAGACGCGTCAAATCGACGCGGATGATGGGTTTGGACGATTCTTCAGACTCTGTGTTCGAATTTGAGTCAGAGTCTCACGACACGGGCTTTCTCTGCCAGAGGTGCTTTGAAGAATCTTGTCGTCTTCTGCTCCGGTACGGTCAAGACGAATATCTCGACGGCCCGCGATTCGGAATACGAGGAGAGGTAAGACTCTTAGCCATGAACAATGTTCCTCTGAATGAACCTATCCTTAAAGTTTCGAGTATACTCATTGAAGTTCTTCATTCGGTTATTTATGTACAATAGAATTCCACTATTGGGATTTCTCTATGCTGTTATTCGTTGCAATGTCTCGACCTGCGACGGCTACGTCTATTACCTGACATGTTGGCTGCCTTCAGAAAAGATCCCATCAATTCCATTGTGTTGCTAGATCGTGCGGGCCTCAATTCCATCATAATGTTCGCCAATGTCTTGGATTGTAACCGAATCTGGGATTACCGCAACGTCCAAAGTTCCAAAGTGCACACGTACTTTACTATTCCAAATCCTATCCTTTGAATCTATTGCAAGGTCAAGTTGCATCAATCTAGCAGCTAGTAGCGAACTCATACACTTCATGACAGTCCTCTCAAATCTCGAAGCCCAGTCCGCCAACAATCAAGCTTACAGTCTTGTGTCCTAGGGATCGTCCCAGCATCTGATCATCTGTCGGACCCTTCCAATCCACAACCGCCGATACTTCCCCAACCCTCCAGAACCGCCGCCCGCCGCTAACGAAATATGTGATCACGAACGAGCACACGAGCAGGAAATCTTCGACCATACGTGCGCTCCCGCTGAGGAGAATGAAGCTGATGATGAAGACGACATTGTAAGCCCCTTTCCTACGATGGGTGTTGGAAGCTGAGCATGACCCCTAGGCAGCGGCGAATCCCCATCCTCGCCCGGCGGCATATCCGAGCGTAGAATACTCCATTGTCCTATCTCCCACCTACAGAGTCCCCGTCCTGTACTTTACGCTACACAACCTCCCTTCTCCACTAAGCCCGACTAGCATCGACACGGTGTACACCCTACTAGTACCCCAAGACGTTCGCAACTCACTAGAACGAATAGGCGTGATGGGTGCGATAAGCATGGGCGTAAGGCCTCACTACCAGACCACTGGTCAGCAGCCAAAGAAGCTGACCCCAGCTCAACAGAATCACCCAATTACCGACTTCCCCTCCTTCTACATCCACCCCTGCAACACCGCGGATGCCATGCGCGAGCTCCTTCAAGACCGCGAACCGAGTTCAGTAGAGTATCTGATGATATGGCTTGGATTGGTGGGAAGCTGTGTAGGCTTACATATCCCCAAAGAAATCGCCTTAGCAATAGCACAAAGCAGAGACTCATAGCACGATTTTCAATTGAACTTCCCTCGATCGAAGGTATTCGCTTCTTCCCAGGAAACGCCCTCGCTATGCCATCCCACTTTTCCATCCCCCCCCATAAAACCCCCTCTCCGTATCCCAAGCAATCACTCACTCTCCTCAGTACTAGCCTCCATCTCAACATCGCTCTCCTCCTCCATCGGCTGCCCCTCATCCCCATCCCCCTCCTCATCCCCACTCTCCTCCCTCGCCCTCTTCGTCCCCTGCGCCCCTTCACTACCCAACCTTTCCCCATCCCCACCCCCAGCATCACCCTTAACAGCCGAAGCCGGCGCCGTACCAGGCGGCGCGTTGAAGATCGCTTGCTGCAGCGAAGTGGAGGCTATGGCGGGCGCAGCGACCGTGGAGGGGAGGCGGTACGTGCCGTCGAGTTTGGCGATAGCGTCGGATTTGGACTTGGCGTATTGGATTTTCTGTGTTCAAGCACATGAATTAGCGATCCATATCCTCTACCCATCTCTTCCCCCTCCCCCTCTCTTCCTCCTCCTCCCCTCCCCTCCCCCTACCTCTCTCCCTCCCCCGAGCTAGCATATAAAAGCACAGACAGAAACCAGCACCCACCATCTCCCTTCCAAAAAACTCCCTCCCCCCCTCCGCCCTCATCGCCGCGCTCGCATCCGCCACGCTGCGGAAAGCAACGAAGGCCTGCTCGCGCATCTTGGCGGTGCGCAGCGCTACTACGGCGAGGACGGGGCCGTGGGTGCTGAAGAGGGTGTAGAGCGAGAGGCGGAGGTCGGGTTTTCGGAGCGTGGGGGGGAGGTTGGTTAGGTAGAGTCTGTGGTGGGGGGGGGTTAGTTGGTGGGGGGGGAAGGGGGAGGAGAGGTGAGAGGAGGATGAGTGGAGGAGGGGAGGAGGGGACGTACGTTTGGTTTGGGGGGTTGGTGGATTTGGTGGGGGGAGGGCCGTTGTGGGCGGGGAGGGAGCGGGAGGCCATGCTAGGTGGGGAAGGGGAGGATATGGGTGGTGGTGTGTTAGATGAGCATGTTGGGGTGTCTTTGGGTGGGGTTTAGAAGAATCAATGGATAGCTGTTGTAAGATGGCAGCGTTGATAAATCCGGACCTCTGAGAGGACACCAAGCCCGATCGAGGTTTTCTGGCGGGGCTGTTGTACGGCCGACTGTAAGCCTCTTACGGAAAAAACTATTTTTCCTGAGAACTGAACTGGTAGGCAGACGGGAACAGGATAACGGGTTTCCGTTGCGACGTGCAGCCACCATTTCTACAAATGCGGAGTCAAGTGGATGAAACCCTGTCTTCGAGTTTTGAGTGGGTTGTTGGTCACAGTAATGGTCAGTAGAGTTGCATTATGATGGTGAGGTTCTTAGCAGTGTTCATCATGGTCACGTGCAAGTAGAGTGGAGAAGATTTTGTTTGAAGCCGTGTATTCATTGGAGCTATGTATAGGGGAAAACAGTCTATAAGCGAGGATGTAACCAGCAAAGCAAGTCCACCAACCCTCCGTTCCAGCACAACACCTCGCTGGTCCATCCAAAGCAGCAACCGAAAGTCGAGACGGTGGGTACGAGAAAGGAAAGTGGTCTATCCAAACGTGTAGGTTGTCATCCCATCTAGCCGTGCTTGAACGTCTGCTTTTCCTCGTATACGTCTTCGGCATCGCCCACTCGGCGGTGGTTGAGGGCATTAGCGTCCAAGCTCATGCCACGGGCAACGCTGCCCCGCCTGGGCAGACCAGTCTCCGGGTCGAGGACGGAGTGGCCGCGTTGAGCAGCCTGGACAAGCTCGGGGTTCTGCTCCTTGAGGATGCGGAAGTTGCGCTCAGCATCCCAGTTCCATGGGCTGTCAGCGGCGAAGAGAAGGTCCATTTCCTCAAGAGTGCGCTGGTTGGACTCAGGGTACAGAGCCCACACCATGGGAAGGGTGATGAGATTGGCGGCGGCGAAGACGTAGTATGTCTTTTCGTTGAGAGCCTTGAACATGACGGGGCAGAGGAGTGTGAGCCAGCCATTGCCCATGGACCAGCCGACGACACCCCAGGCGTTACCCTTAGCACGGACCTCGAGAGGGAAGATCTCAGCGGGGTAGAGCCATGGGACGGTAAGCCAGGTAGCACCGAAGGTTGCTGTGAAGAGGAAGATCATAGCGACAGCGCCGTCGGACAGAGACTTGGCCATGGGGGAGCCAAGAGGGTGTTGTTGAGCGAGGTGAGAGAGGATACCGGCGAACAGAAGCGAGAGACCCTGGACAACCGAGCCCCAGTAGAGAGTCCAGCGACGGCCAATGCGATCGAGGGTGAAGACACAGATAAGTGTGGAAAACATGTAGGTGATGGTATTAAGACCGGAGATCCAGGCGACATCCTTGTTGGCGATACCAGCAGTGCGGAAGATGGTGGGAGCGTAGATAGTGACACCAGCAATACCGATCCACTCCTGCATGATTTGAAGCCAGATAACGAGTTGAACGCGACGACCAGTGTGGAGCTTGCCAGAGCCGAGACCGAAAAGCATAGCGATGTAGGATTGGCGAGAGGCAGTCTTGCGTTCGAGCTCGCAGATGTTGCGGATATCCTGGAATTCAGCTTCGGCCTTGCCATGATCCTCGCCGGTTTCACCACGAAGCCGACCCAGGACGTAGCGAGCTTCCTCCTCACGACCGACCTTTGTGAGCCAACGTGGGGATTCGGGGAACATCCACACAATGGCGAAGAGAAAGAGAAGAGGAACGATCTGGAATGCAATGGGGAAGCGCCAGACGAAAGAAGACTTGCCATCCATGTAGAATGAGCAGCCATACTCGAGCCAGTAAGCAACCACGACACCAAAGATGTTCAGACTGAATTCGATGGCAATGAATTGACCACGGGAGGTGTGTTCGGCGGTTTCGGTGGCCCACACGGGAACGATGGCGTTCAAAATACCGGTTCCCCAACCGTTGACGAGACGAGCGACGATCATCCAATTGGAGCTCATGGCCGAAGTCTGAAGAGACGCACCGAGAACGGCCCAGGCAGCGCCGAGAGCAATCGTCTTGATACGTCCATACTTGTCACCGAACCAACCACCAACGAGACAGCCAACCAATGTCCCAACGTAATAGATGGAAACCTAGATGCTTGTCAGCGCCGAAATCAGCAATGCATACACGGCGACTTACGATTCCACCCTGGAGAAGCGTGTTATCAATGACAGGCGAGCCGTCAAGGCCGGGATGACCGAACTTCATCGTATCATGGTAGTAGCTGACGGCGTTGTTGACACCGCCCATCATACCCTGGTCATAACCGAAGAAGAAGATGGACAACGCAGCGATACAATTGATCGCAATGAGAAGACTACGCTTCTGCAGCTTGTGGACGACATTCCATCTCGGGATGCGATCCATGGCGAGGACTGCGCAATGGCGCTCGAGGTAGTATATAGAAGTGAGGGAAGCAAGAAGTCACTTGCTCTGCAAGGTACAATGAAGGAAAAGCAAAGTAGAAATGAGAGAATCGGAAGGAGTCCTGCTGGATCCTGTTGCAAGGGTGGAAGCTGCTTGAGAACAAGATGCAGAGAACAGATGGTCGACTTCCCTTATATATTCGGATTACTGGTCTCCGAGCAAGTACCCTGGGAGCTGGGGTAATGTGCATGTCCGCTGGACTATCGGGCCAAACGCATGATTAGTTTCTGGGGCCCCGAGCTACTGGTGGCCCCAGTATGGAGGAACGGAATGCCATTGGAGGGTCTAAAGGCACGAGAGGACATCGGCGGGCGCACTGACGCGCTACCTTCACTCCATGGAAGCGCGAGTCGCATGCAGTCGAAACGATAAATGACCCCGGGTAGTCGCTTGCTCAGATGTGTCAGATATTGGAAAGGCTTTGGAGGCTTGTAGCCATGTACTCGGATGGTCGGGATTCGTGGGGTATGTCGGCTTGGAAGCACATGACTTCTGTAGTCCCGTAGCCAGCTTTAGGGCAGTCATGGAGATCATAGCGGTCTGATACGCTGGGGTTGGGGATATTTGCACGAAGGTTGGGCGGCATGCGCTCCAAGATCGTGAGTCGGCAAGCGGTTGGCCGAACGGTAGATATACGCGCGACCCTGCCATTGGCTGCATCTCTCGGTAGCCCAGAACAGATTTGTTAGCAAGCGGCAGATGTTGTACTTCCTCTCCACACACATGCCACAACAACATGCCACACGCCCACACCTCCCCTAACACTCTAATCGAATAGAGATATCCGCTAGAAGGATTCCTAGGACGCGCTAGAAGAGATGAGGAACAAGGGTTGCAGGAAGCTAATCCCATGCCTGACTCACCTGAGGCCTGCAGCTGGCCTTTCTGGCCTTCTCACTGGACGATGCTCGACGTCCCCATATCGCTGCTGTCCATCAGACATCAGTCAGTCTGCTCCTTCAGTGCCTCCACCACAATCTGGGTCGATCCCTGCAGCAGCGTCACGCGATCCTTAACTGATGCTGACACAGTGAGAGTACTGCTGCACTGCAATTGTATCAGACCTACCCCTACGATGGAGGCTAGGAGGTCGCTAGGAGAGAATCCCTAGTCACTCCTCACCGTTGGCGGGCCCGGAGTGTCTATGAAGAGGATTAACTTAGTGTGTCTGAGTGGAGCCTCAGTCTTGTTTGGCTGGGGAAGAACACGGAGGATGGGAGGCTAAGTGTGGGTTCTCAAAAGGCGAATGAGCATGAGGATGTCACTGCAGAGAAGATCCATCCTATCATCATTGACTCGGTCATGTTGGGCTCCGAGCTCTACTCTTCGATCGTAGAAAGCCTGAGACCGATCCATTGTCCAGGCAAAAATGCGGTCTACTGGCATCCATGTAGACCTCAGTGGATACAGCAATGCAGACTCGGCTGTCGTACAGGAAGCCTCCAGGGTCTAGAGCAAAGCTACAGAAGGAATCGAAGACTGGGACCCATGTTCGACGCACTGTCCCAAAGCCACGCTGTTGGTTATCTAACCCTCAAAGAATGCTTGGTCGACGGAGGTAAGTCGCTGTAGGTGAGTCCTAGCGCATCATGCGGTAGTTGAGTGGGTTCCCATAAACTCACTGTAAGCATATCGTCCAATTATTTTCAATATCTATAGTTCAGCCGCATCTCAGTGCGAGATTATTGGGAGGATCAAAGATCTCAATTCCCTTCGACTGGAGTCGACAGCCTCGACGCTGGACTGCTGGTCTGCGCTTGGAGATGCTTCCGTCAAGCGAGAACACTCGCCGCATGTCACAATCCTTATAAGGATAACAGGACCTTACGCGATCGAGTCAACTGTCTCCGAAAGCAGCCATGGTCTGAGGAAAGTTGAAACGCTGTCTCTCATCGTCTTGCCGGCTGGATCGCTTCTGAGACACGTTCGAGGCTTTTTGCCTCACGATATTGCAATGTGAAACTTCGCAGAACACTGCTGCCACCAAACAAATATAGCATGGAGGAGTAGGTCGACATCTGTCTTTGGCTCGATTAATTTGTTTCTTTTTTTGTCGCTCGCCACTAATTTTCTCCGGCGCGATGCATCTGGACGATATGGAGCGGCTGTTTGATTCCAAGGCTTTCGTGATCCCAGTCTGTCATCGTAACCACTGCGTCGGGCCACTCCTTGTTCCTCGGTTCTCTTCCCTCTCACTGAAAAGCTTCCTCCCCCACAGTCCAGGTTCGCTTACGCTGGTCTAAGCGTCTCCCTTCGCTTATTGTAAGTCGAGGCCCGTATTGTGGACATAGACGCACCAAAGGTCGATATGCTGATGATCTACACGGTTTGAGCTTTGTGAAAGGAGAGTAATAGCTACGCCACGAAGCGAGTGAGACGTTCCTTCCCATCGCTATTCGCTGCCGATGTTCTGTTTCGCAGAATCTGCTACCTTTTCGGCTTTCTCAGAGCCGACGGAACCCCAAATGGTTCGGCGCATGCGACATCCTCGATGATGATTCCGCAACCCAGCGAGTCGCCTGACCGTCGCTTGAAAGCAGAATACCGACTGATCCTTTGCTCGATTTATGAACCTCTCCACAACGGTCTTTCTGCAATCACGATTCTTACATTCTCGACTGCCAGCTCTATGTCTGCCCTCCCGCAGCGACCTCATGTTTGAAGCCGAACTTTCTGCCCGGCTTTCCGTATCAAGTTCCCAATTGTCCTTTGGTCCTGGACAAGGTACGAATCCTCTGAACACATTCGACCACCTGCTGGTTCGATTCCTGGCAGTCAGTTTATGGATTCAACTCACGTATAGCCCTTGCTGAAGATCATGCTATGGAATATCAATGCTATCGTTTCGAAGGAATTATGGAAAGACGCTTTTTCTCTCGACATATTTGCGGACTGAGCAGAATTTGGGAGCCCGATTACCGAACCGCCAAAGGTCCGATGCCAGCAATGAGCGAAATGTCCCTCGCCTCCATCTACGTCGATCCCTCTGAAACGGCATTGAGAGTGGACACCCCAGCGACTGAGTACGTTGTCTAAGACCTCGATTGTGATCGTGAAATAGCCGAAATCGTCTCTGAAGCCCGAGCTACTAATTCTCATGCTGCTTGGTTCCGTCCAATCCCCCGAAAGGGTCGGGATTCTGCCGGAAAAATGTAGTTGACGTCAGGAAAGTTCCCAAGCAGAGCACAACCCCGGCGCTTGAGACGTGTGTAATAACCTTTCAGCCATCCTCGAATCAGATAGGATGTCGACGACACTCCAGAAGCTTCGAAAATCTTGGAAATGCCACAATTCAGGTTAAAAATGGACAGACTATCATCCCACTGCCGATTACCAAGCTCCTATGCGCTATGTTTGATTTCTATTTCTCACTCCTCGATCATTGCGGACACTCACTCTCCCGGAACGCTCGGCTATCATGAATAGCAACGCTTCCCTTGCGATCCCGTCCTAGGAGCCTACAAAACTCTTGCGTACAAGAATGGAAGGCGGGCACGTGTCAACAGGTCGTCAAGAAGTCCACCCTGGCCAATAAGAGCAAGCTCTCGACCGTGCTGAGCTGGTCTCTAGAATTTGGACGAACACGAGGCCATGCTTCGAATACATACCACTATTCTCTGAATGTGTGGCAATTCGCCAAGTCGTGATTTGATCCTTTTCAGAAACCATCAACTACTTTATCTTGCCGACGTCTTTCAACGGACCTGGCCTGTTTAGGATGCGCTGCTTGCATGGGCTAATGGCTTTACAGGTGCCTTGGAAACCTGTGTCAAACACTTGCTCTGATGATACATGACCCTTGGGAAAGCAACTCCGTGCCCTCCTCGCACTAAAGCGTCTCATCGCTACATTTTTTAGACATGGACATCTTGCAATTTCTATTACATCTTCGTCGGCGACCCAGGTAGTAACATATCAGCAGCAAATCGCCAACAAATTACGAACCGCAATAACGACCCTCGGAAACCTAAACAAGACTCCACTTACTTAATCTATCACATCGAACTGCCCGCAGACTGTCTGTAGAATTTCTGGAGATAATACATTGAGAATAGATTAGCAATGTGTTCCAATCGACGGAGATTCGATAGGGATTCTTTGGAAACCTTCGATGGGGACTAAGATGCTTTAGCACATTGAGGTTTCCACTCCTTCTTTGCCGAATGTCTAATGCATTGACAATGTATTGACAACAATTCAACAGTGAACATGTTAGCAATGTATTTCAATCGACGAACTTTCAATAGAGGGTCTTTGAAAACCTCGATGGGACTAAGCTGCTTTAGCACATTGAGGTTTCCGCTCGTCCTTTGTCGAGGGTTTGATGCATTGGTAATGTATTAACAACAATGACGGATCTGAGGTTGGAGATTTGACGAGCGTGGAAATACGGGCCTATGAACGTTACATTGTTTAAGCAATAAGAAATTATTTCAGATCGATAGGGTCACATAGGTTACATAACGATCAGCGAGCGATTTCCCGAAGACAAGAGCTTACAAGTGTATATAGCAATCAAACTCTACCCAATACCTTATCTCCAGACTCATACCATAGCTTTAACCCTCCACACACCCTCCGCTTTCTCACCCTCGGCCCCCTCCCTCCCCACCCTCCCATCCTCCCCACCCTCCCCATCCTGAGTCCTCTCCCCATCCCCAAACACCCCCTTGAAAAACCCATCATAACTGATCCACACGCCCCTAAATATCGCCCCCATCAACCTCACCAACCACCCGGGACTCCTCCCCCTCTTATCCTGAAACAGCCTCGCCAGCCGGAACACCGCCATCACGATCGGATACCACGTCATCATGAACACAAACCGCCCCAACGCCTGCTGCTGCGTCGTGACCGTGTACGGCTGCAGCTCGTCGAGATACGCCCTGTACTCCGAGGGCAGCCCGTGCTCTTCCGCCCCGTCGCGGAGGAGCTTGAGATACCGCGCAGAGGGCTGGGCGTAGTTCGGGTCTGGGCGACTGAAGCGCCCGCCGTTGGGGGGGATGGGTGTCCCTGGGGGCGTGATGGGCGAGAAGAGGGTGTGGGCTTTGAAAGCTGGGGCAGTTGGGTGGGAGGGAACGAGTGAGGTGTCGGTGGATAAGGGGTGGCAGTCGACGAGGACGTCTTGGTAGGAGGCTCCCCCGCCTTCGGTGGCGATGATGTGCGCGAAGTCGGAGGGGGTGACTTCGTAGACGACGCCGACCATGGGTTTGGGCCAGGAGGGGTTGTGGTATCCTGGTTGGGTGATGGTGGAAGAGGGGAGGAGGGGAGATTTCTCGGATGGTGATGATGGTGTGGAGGGTGGTGGAGGGGAGGGTTTAGAGGGGTGGCGGTAAGCGGTGTTGGCGAAACAGGGTTCAGTGTAGGGCATGCCGGCGAGGTCGAAGGTCATGACTAGCGAGGGGACGGCGACGTTCGTTTGGGAGAGGGGGCGGATGCCGCGTTTGCCGAGGAAGGTCTCGGCGGCGAGGTTGGAGCCGTAGGCGAGGTAGAGGATCGTGGTTGGGGCGCCATGGCCGTCGGTGGTGGTGGGGAGGAGCTGGAGGGGTTTAGACGTTGCGGTGGAGAGGTCGAGGGGGGTTTCTTGGAGGGAGGCCAACTGGCGTTCGGGGGACAGAGAGGGGAGGGAGCGGAGCAGGGCTTGGAGGTGTTCTTTAGGTAAGGGTTTGCGGAGAGTCTTGATCTTGGTGACTGCGGCGGTGGCTTGCGCGTTCGTGAGGAGGGCATCTTCGGGTGGTATTCGAGCTGTGGGTGGCATCGTTTCGGTGTAGAAGAGCTGGGATGAGAGGATTGGAAAATCAAAGGACAGCTAACTTCAAGGGAATTTCCTGGATAGGGTATTAATTTTTAGAGTCTTGAGGATTAGTATAAGTATCGACTGATCTATTTCTCCTACCTTACCAAGCAGCAGTATTGGTTTCTCGATTTGTCAGCCTAGAGAGCGTCTTGAGGATCGTGGTCTCCGAGCTGAGCCTTGGCACTTTTCCTCATCTCAGCACTAGTATAGTTCAATTTTCGATTACCGTTCCACACCTCTCCATCACATCATGGCTGCCCGTCTGAGGGGCCATGAATCTTGTTACGTTGGGCCCAAATCGGCTTTGAGATGACCCGAAGCGTTTTCAGACAAGATGGGGGAGCTGCAGGTCTTTCGCTGGCTCCTCGACGTTGGAGACCTTTGGTCGTCGCCATCAGGGGATAGCCAGTATCCTGGCGCAACCACAGATTGGGCTACTACCGATGAAGTGAAGGGAGCTCTCGATCTTCTGCCTAGCAACGAACGCGAAAAGGTCCTCCGGTTCTACCGCCCTCGAGATGCAAGACTATCCTTGGCATCCAACCTCCTCAAGCACCGAGCTATTGTCCGTACGTGCAACATCCTATGGACAGACGCTGTGGTCAGTGAAGATGCAAACCGCAAGCCATGCTACATCCCTGTTCCGCCGGCAATCTCGAAAGTGGAATTCAACATCTCGCATCATGGCACACTTGTTGCTCTTGTTGGCTGTGCTGGAGAAACCCTGAAGCTAGGTGTCGATGTTGTCCAGATGAATTGGGAGAGGGATTCTCCAGCGGTTCTGAAAGACGGATTTGAGCACTGGGCCAATATCTACGAGGCTGTCTTCTCGGAGCGAGAGATATCGGACATCGCTCACTATTGCACAGGCGAAAGTGACCCAAAGGAGGATATTCGAGCCAAGCTCCGACACTTCTATGCTCATTGGTGCCTAAAGGAGGCATACATAAAGATGACCGGCGAGGCTTTGATGGCACCATGGCTCAAGGATCTAGAGTTCAGGAACGTCAATGTTCCACCGTCTGTGAACGAAACGACAGCTGGCCAAGGCAACGGTGTATGGGGACAGACCTGCGGCGACGTGGAGATATTCTTTCGAGGCTCAAGGGTCACGGACGTCAAGATGGAGTTGCAGGCGTACGGCGGTGACTACATGATTGGCACTGCGGCTACTAGTGTCGACGCTCGGCTTGACGCTTTTGAGAAGTTGGACCTTGTGCGGGATGTCTATTCTGTAGCTGGGCGGTCGGGCGAACACCACATTGAGCGGACCTGATGCTCGCTGCAATTTGATTTGAGCTTAATCGCGTTGATGCATCGGGTCTCTGCTGTCCACAATTCTCCCACATGCGATAGGATGCCATCAATCGCCATACTAACGGGCTTGCTCTTGGTACTTTTGCTTGAGATACGTAGCAAAACCTGTTTGGAACAGGTATATAGTAGATGTGCATCCCTCATCCTATGAATATCACAACACGGACGGGCAGGTAAGTGCACTTCTCGTGCTGTCTGAATTATGTAGATCTAGACTTAATATGACCATGGTACCTTTATCTTCTTGGAGCTCGCTTTCTGACCAGCTACATACTTTATGAGTAGCACCTTATCTTACCTTACATGTAGAGAACCGGATTCAGAACGCCAAGCTTTTTGCCATTGCTTTCCTATACCTCTTCCCAACTATTCTTTCCTCTCCTCCCAACTTGCTCGACGCCGCCAATCCTTGGACCTCGTACATGGCTCAAGTGATACTGCCTCCAATCCTTCCATCCGCCAATGGCGGCGTCCCCAGGCACCGACACAAGCACGCCTGTTGTAGCACTTTCACGATCCTTGCGAAAGGCTCAATTCGTTGCCGGCCCTATCAGGTAGGCTTTCTCGTATGGACTATAGCGGCGTCTTGATTCTCATCTGCACAATAGCACCCCGAAATCAATCAATAACAGGATCCAGAACGCGATCCAAGGACATATCCACTCCAAGACCGAGTTTGATAGTAGTGAGGTTGAGGGCCTGGTAGAAGCCATCGACCATGGCGACCCCACCTTATGCAAACGTCTAGATGCCAGTACTCTGTGTCTTGTAGGCAGTGTTATGAGAATCTCGAAGCCTTGCCACGCACAGCAGCGAGGCTTCTTCTTGCTTGCAGTCCAGTTCCACTACCCTCTATTCCGGACAAACCCATTGACTGCGTTCAGGAATGCATACACGAAAACCCCACGGAAGTCAGAACCCAGGATACTTCCATCAAGGAGAAGAAAACACAGCTGGGGAAGGTCCTACTCAACTGGACCATCAGGAGGTTCCTGGAACATGACAGGTCCAATGGACTCCGGAAATCTGTCAGTATCATGTCATGTTACCAATTCCGCAGAACATTGATAGAATCTCTCAGCTGGGAGCTTTCTCGCTCGAGCTATTAGCCAGCAGTGATGACAACGTGGCTTTAATGACAACCACAGCCCAAGAAAAGACATGGTCAGTCACGTTCTATTGAAATGACAGGGATTAATCTAACGAGACTAGCGACCTGCTTGGTCAATGTGCCATTAACGAGACGTCCGAGGTGATAAAGCTCATCGCTGGTTCGATCATCCGCGAATTACTGGCGTACAAGACGCCGATGGAGCGTTTCTGGCCAGGCAAGAACGAGACTCAGAGATGCAGTGAGTTCCCAAAGAGCCAGTCTCATACTTCGCAATGGATTTTCGACTTCGCATCCTTTGTCGACAAACAACGTCCCCGAAGCCTTGTTGGATCGCAGTAAGTGCTCGCTGTCAGCCCTTGCTTCTATGCTTAGTCATAGTATAGGCAAGAGACTGTTGTCTTTGCTGCAGCAGTACTAGTTGGGCAGACACCTTATACTATCGAAGGTGCATCTGCCATACTTGTCGTGGTGGACACACATCTCAGTCTCGTTATATTATCTACTACGATGGATCCGTCACTCTATCTGGACATACCTTTCGAAAGCTTGGAGACTATCGAGCACACCGATTCCCACTCCCAGCCACTCTCACAGGCGCTGAGTGTGTTGGAGAAATCTGTCCAATATTGTCTCAATATGCGCTTGAAACTATCCGGAACCGAGAATCATTACTTCAACGCCAAAGGCGGCTCCGCGGACTCGATTACTCTGGTGTTTGACGATCCTGAGGATTCTAAGCTGGTGAGCGATGCCATACTGAAATCATCCGGAGAAAAACGAAAAGATTCAGGTTTTGATGTCAGCAGTGCGGTGTTCGAACTCTCAGGTGATGCAGGCCGCCCTTCAGATCCCGGCTCGGTCTCAAACGGTGATAACGCCCATGCGCTCTCAGAGATCGCCTCAGATGCAGTGACCGCGATGAACGAACAGAGTCTCGAGCAGGATACACTGGCTGCTGAAACGGAAGCTCAGGATAATACCTGGCACGGTCTAAAATCGCAGGATGCTCGTTTACCTGAGGTACGGGCCCTCGGCACAGATCAGAACACGGACCAGAACACCGATAGTGACTTACGATTGAACGGTTCCACGCTTCCCACAAGTCCATTCGATGGTCGCGTCCCTGCAGCACGCGTCTTGAATGCTAGCTCAAGACCCGCAACGCCACAAGATGCGCCTTTGATTTCCCATAAAATTATAACAGAGAATCAAGCTGGCATGCATAGTCTGCAAAGGTCAGGCTCCACCGCCGCTGATGTAAATCGAAGCAGCATGAACCTAAACGAGGGGCCAGCCTCAGAACACTACGGCAGCTGGGACTCTCTCTACGATGTGTCTCCCAAGCGTTCTGAAGTGAATCAACCCCACATGCAAGAAGCAACATCAGCTATTAGGGCCAGGTCAAAAAAGCAGGTACCATTGCAGGCCATCGTAAGCGAGCCACGGAAGGAAAAGTTGAGCCAGCAGATGCGTGACGAAAGTGGGCGAACAGCTGCCGGGACTGCAGAGCTAGCTCGTGAGGGCGCGCAGAAGAGTCGAAGTGCAGATACTGGTCGAAGGCTATCAGGACCGTCAAAAACGGCTTCCGCGAATTCAAAGAAAGCCCGCTATGGTAATACATCCAAACGCGACAGCAAAGCTACAGGGTCAAGAACAACTAAGAGACCAGGTCGTACCCGCAAAGACCAGGAAGAAGACGGTGTTGAATCTGCGTCGGCGCTCCAAAGACCGAGACATTCCCACCAAGCAAGTTTGGTTGTCCAGGGCTCAGGCTCAAGCCATTCGAATGCCCCGGCAATGCGGAAGACGATTGAGAGCGCGGCTTTAAACAAGCCTTCAAAGCCATTGACCCAAGTGTCGAAATCGCAAATTAGACGTCATCATGGACCGAAGCCTGTTCACACGACAGATCGCGACGATGTCAACTACGATGAAGCCTTTGAACCTGACGGTGATGACGCCAACGAGGGCGATAGATTCGATGAGAGACCTTTAGCCAAAAGGTCTAAGCGTGGAAAACCGCGCAAGGCACCTGTTGGCCAGAAGAAGATTAAGAGGACCCCGGCTCAACCACGTCCGCCCAAAGCGAGTGTACCGCCAGTTTCATTAGCGACTCGGAAACCTCGAAGGATCGCAGCTGTGAAAGCGAACAAGGCGATTCAGGGCATTGCCGACTATGATGTCGTTGAAGATGAGATTGTGGACGACGATAGCATTGATGACAACACGAAAGAGCGATCAGTCTTTGAGCTTCGTCCAAGTATTCCTAGCACTTCGACTGCAAACGCGCCCCCTGTTGCTCGACCTACAAAGAGTCTGCCACACCTCAAGCCTTCCATTCGACGATCGCCCATGCCTCCCCCAGCCACCTCTCACATTACATCAAAACCTCCAGTCGTCGATTTATCCCGGATCCCTCGACCTGTGAAGGATCCACTTGTTGGTAGGTCTTCGGCGCAAGAGTCGACCGAGCCTGTTGGTACCAAGGCTTCTAAAACTGTCGAGCCTTCGAAGGCTGGTTCGGCCATGGCTCCAGCCAGCGCCGAAATTACTACCGGAGTAGGACCTCCGGCTGCAAGGTCGCGCCTACCACCAACACCGGAAGCTGACACCAAGACCTCTGCTGTAGCAGCGAAGACGCTTGTGGCTGCTACTGTTGCTGAGGATATTGATCAGATTGAAGCTTCTCCGGATCAAGATCCAATTACTGCCAAGCCCATGTCTTCTCCGAATGAGTATTTTGCTCCCAAGAAAGCAACCCCAACCAGGGACGCCTCACCGAGGCCTGTCAACTCAAATCACGATGATTTGATGCAATCAAAAGAGATATCCGCAGCCAACCAATCGAAGCCTCATTCCCCTATTGACGACTTCGAAGAGACCCTGGCTGCCGACGACAATGCACAGCCACATGAACTGGATGCCGGACTGGGGCATGCAGAGGAAAATGCATCCAATGCAGCAGACAGCAATGCTTCCACGCACGGCAAGCGACCAGCTCTGTTGCCGCAGGACGGCGCACCACCCAAGCAGTCAGCCTTCGCATCTGCTGCACCTAATATGTCAGACCTGCAAATGGATCCAACGCAGGCCCACTTTGAAGAGGCAATGGCATTCGCCCAAGCTCCTGGTGGAGATCTCTCGAGTGATCTGTTGCAGGCGCCGATATCACATCAGAAATTGCAGACCAAATCGGGGCACAGCAGCTTCCAACCAGACACGCGACGAGACAACAAAACCGAGGTGACCACAACGTCTACGAGCACGCCAGCGCCCGTCAGCAAGAAGTTGACGGCAGCCAAGTTGGAGAGTGCACTTTCAGCTATTCCAAAATTGCATCCCGAGACAATCACCAAGCACCGCCCGATCCCCCCAGGACCTGTGCTGCCATCGAAAGGTCGATCTCCAGCTTTGCAAAGGGGAACGCGAGCGGCGCCGCTAAATGCATCCCCTATACTGGCAGAGCAAAAGGGCCGCCAAAAACGGCGGGAGCATCTGGAGGACACGAAACAGGCAAAGAGAAGCAAACCTCTCTTCGTGGAAGATGACACGTATCTTCGGCAACGAGATCATGCGTCAGGCAGGATTACGCCCAGAAGAAAAGAGCCTAAGGATATTCACCGGAAACCGAATATCGTCCACTTTGAGCCGACTGGGCCCTCGAATCAGGGAAGCTCTACCAGAAAGCCGGAACACGCGTTGGCATCAGCGAAAACCGCGACTCCAAATCCGCACCCAGATGAAGAGTACAGATCCAAGAGGAAGCACGTCGATGATGCTCAAGACAATCGCGTGGCACCGGAATTGTTGCCCGAGAAACGCCAGAAGCTGCATTACCGCGATGAACCGAAGGAAGCTGTAGAGCAAGCGCCACTACTACCAACGAAAGCGCAGAGAGCCAACAATGTTGGACAGCAGCGCAAGGCAAGCTCCCAGAGCTCACGCGTCGATGAGTTCGGCAGCCCACAGCCCTACCAGCATGCCCGAACAACGACCATTACCCAGAATAACCTACCACCTCGTCCTACAGCCAAGCAGATGTTCACTCTGGACGATGACTCGGAGGTGGACGAGAATCTAGCCCCTTACGACGATGAACCATCCGCTTTCCCAAAGGTTCCTTTGCCCACCCATAAACCATTGAAGCAGTCGCCAAGGGCTGCGCCCACAGCTCTGATAGCGAACAACAGCAAGCATCGCCCGAGCTCGCCTCTTGCACCCTCGAGCATCATTACTGGTTTGGCCGCCCACAAAGAGCAGGCAGATGGCAAGCTCGTCGTTGTACGAACAGCGGAAATCGTCGTGCTGAAGAAGCGTCAGGATCCATTCGTCGAAGCTGCGCGCGAGCGCTCCAACTCCTTCATGGACCTCTTGCGAAAATCGAGCGGCAAGCGGGTCGACAAGAGCCAGGCTAAGCAATATGGCCCTCCATGTGTTGGTAACAACGTCAGTGATGACCAAGATCCGGAGAAGACGTTGATCGGAGCGTCAGATCCAGATGATGAGGATGCTTCAAGCACAGCTTCAGAAACCAGCTCCGATTCTGATGACTCTTCTTCTGAGGAGGAGAAACTCTCAGATGACGGAAGTGTCTTGGCATGGCAACGGGCCTTGCAGCCCCATCAGAAGGCAACACTTGATGTCCTTATCGAGATTTCACACGTAGGTAGTCATCTTATTGCTATTCACAGTGCTGACGATGCAATAGCGTGTAACTAAGGATCTTGTCAACAAGGAAGAGGCCATCCGTAACATGATTGAAGACTACCAACGCGGCGGCAACTTACTCATAGATAAATATGTCGAAGCAAAAGAGCAAGAGTACGCAGCCCGCAAAGTTGAGAAGGACAAAGTCAGAGGCGGACTTCGTAAGGTGTTTCAAGACGCAAAAGAGGAGCTGACCATCAGAATGGCAAAGTTCAAGGAGAATGCCGCTAATCTCAAGTCAGACTTGGAGAGGAGAGAACGCAGGGATAACGCCGCTGTCGAGAAATTGATGGCAATAGCCAACGGATAAGTGGTGAAGCTATGTTAGGCCGCATTTGCTATTCAATTTTACAAGGAGCTTGAAGCTGTATGGAGCTGTGGCAGTGTCATTTGTGTAACGTTCAGCATTCATTTGCATCGCTCGATATCACTGTTCTAGCATCTGCTGGCCATAGGCCATGGCGAAGTGCTTCTAAATGTGACAATTCTTGCATCGTCTGGCTTAGCTGATTGGAATCTACTTGCCTAGCTCTCATGAAATGCGCTCATAGATGTCTGCCTAGAGTCACGGCTCTAAAGCCCCTTGACTCCTGCTATCCCATGTCGTCTTCAAATGCGGGAACTGGCCGCCCCCTCACGGAATGAGATACACGCCTCCCATGCCCCCTGAATTATCTCACCAGTATCACATCTCAATCAACCGGCGGCTGCGGTTGGTCCCTCGCCTCCAGGAACTAGCTACTGTGACATTAGCCGCACTGTCTGCCACACAAAGGACAGATAGTACCATGCAGATATTATTCCCATTCAGCAAGATCTTCGGTAGCTCCGTATGTGATCCACTGTAGTCACTGTCGCCATCCTTGTCAGATGTGACTGCCGCAACAGCAACGATTGCAATACATACAACTCGGTCACGTCCTCAAGAACCATATCTAGTACATGTCAGTAGATAAGATCAGTAGGGCGACGCCCAGTACGTTGCAGTAAGGTTGCATGTCAAACATACTGACATAGTCATCGAACCCCAACAATGTCCCCGCGAATTCTATGAGAGAAAACTCAGTATTCGTGTGGAAGTAGCTTGTTGGGACTCGACAGTTTTAAAGTACCTTTATCGCCTTTCATAACGACCCATATCCGTGAGCCAACGCATTTGTCGATCAGCTCTATATACTGCGATTAGGTTGATACTATTCATGTTGGGGATTGTTGCATACCGAGCGGCAGAAGTTGAGAGGACGTCATTCGCGGTAGCTGTAGCGAGGATCGGGCTCTTTACTGTGTCTCTTGGTTATGGAGGCTTCAAGAGCGTCACACAAGTGGTTTCTTTGATGCACTCCAGACTACTTTACTCTTTGGCGAGCCACCTGCAGGGGGGATGGATCCCTTGGCAGCAGCGGGAGCCAGATTGGGTCCCGGCGGCTTGAACCGAGGGCTTCTCATGCCAAATGGTGCCTGAACCTTGCGCGATTGTGAAACGCTACCTTGATTGCCATTTGCCAGTCATCCAGGCTTGCATCTTCGTTGGTGAAGCCCGCGGAACTCGTGGTTGAGTCATCGACCTACAGGCTTTGATGGTCATGGAGATCACAAAGTGCCATGCTCCCTCATCGCTGGCTGATCTCAACCATCAGCCGTAGCGGTCCTCGCAGCTCTGTACCCATAATGGCAAACTCAAGCGGTGCTCATGATCACAGCGAGAGCTCTGTAGACGGCTCCCCAGAGAAAGCGCCTAACTTCACGTATGTATGGTCTACAACTACTTTACCCTGCTGATGAATGTGTAGCCCAAGGAGCCAAGCGCTGGCTGTCGATCAAAGATGGCAGGCTTCACAAGGCATAATGTTCAGCACATTGGCCCAAAACAACCAGGCCTGGCCGCCATCGCTCGGCATCAACTTTTCGCTCAGCAATCCTGTTCCTCGCCAGCCGTACTCTACCAGCTCAGGATCGACGCCGGCGGCTACGAGTCCTATAAAGGCAACGCAAACTTCGTCGCCCATGACAAGTCATTCTCGTGATCGGTATATACCAAGTCCTCGACCCTATCAACCGTCGAAGTCCCCCAAGGCACTCGGCTCGGATCTGTTTTCTTCAGGCCCTGCGGCAGAAGAAGATCTGGTCATGGATGACGATGAGGACATTGGCGAGTTGCTCGAGCGTGCAAGCAGGGAAAAGCTGCAGCCTACCAACAAGATACCCATTCTTGCACCTGAATCGATGGACACAACGACCGGCCCAGCTAAGATTGACCATGATGCGGTCTCACCAGAGCCCTTGACGGTGACACCCATCAAGCCGTTCACGCGCATTGCACCGTCCGAAACGAAGGCGCTGAAGGCCTCCAAAGGTAAATTGCACGTTTCTTTTGCCTATGTTCTCAGGAAGTATAAAGCGGTGGCTCCATGAATGCTCACCTAACATCGTAATCTTTCTCTCATTCAGCGACCTAGTGTTTCGTTATTATTCCAGGTTTTTCCCCAATAGTGTGAGAATCCGTACGCGACCGGCCAAAGAGGTCTCAAACTAGCTTTTGTAACAGCTAGGAGGTAGGACGAAGGTCGAAGTTGATGCTGCGGAGTCATCAAAGGCTCTCCAGTTCCCAGCGGGGTCCTGCAAATGTTCAGCGCTCACAGAAAAAGGGTTCGCCTCTAGTCATACCCTAGTAAAGGCCCTAGCCGAATTGTTGAATGATCGAGCCGATCAGCAAGCGGCATAGCTGTGAGACTCTGTGGGTACCTTAGGAAGAAGCGCTCCTGGTACAAATTTCGGGCCACTTCTGGGGTCATCGTTGTACCCGTTATGTTCTTACCGCGGGTACACGATGAACCCACCAAGTCGACTGCGTCTCACGTCATGCCACGATGTGGTAGAAAGACACAGAAGGTACCTAAGGAACATGGCATGCCCAAAATAGATCAGCTACCTTCCATGCTCCGAGCCAACCCTTGTTCAATACTTCACAGGCTCTTCGCGCAATTTCCTTCGCCCGTCGTTTACCCCAGCTCTTGATCCTGCCAGCACTATTTTTATTACATTGGCATACGGGAATGGTCATCGAGAGTGCTTTAGCTAATGCTCAGGAATAGCAGCATCTAGCAGTACCCGATCTCTACCCACCGATGTCCCGCAGCGGAACTCACGGCCTGTCCAACTCTTAAATCTGCGGGTGGATGCCGTGAACGTCCTGGGAACACGAAACCCCCAAGATGCCCCCCCTAGAAATCACCCAGGAAGTCTAAGTCCAGCATCATTGTCGCAAAGGCCATCAGAGAGCGAAATCGAGCGTTTGGCACAATTGTCCCATCGACCCGTGACGGCACGCAACAATATGGAAGGGTTAGTGAGCGCCAACGATACTGGTCACTGTGTCAAACCTACCAATCTAGAATTAATGTACGTACACGGCGAACGTATTCAGCAGAGTCACTATTCCATTATGAAGCACCTTCAAGGTTTGCACGAAATCTACCAGTCACATCCGACTTATCACCCTAAGCTCCATAATCCAATCGAGATCCAAGATCTGCTAGACGAATTTGAAGAGTCACGTTGGGAATTGGAACACGGGATTCATCAGCTACGTTTCATCATGTGGAAGGTTCAGGAGCTAAGGCAGACACTAAGCGAACAAGGCACATTAGAAGGCAGTAAGATTGCACGGCGTCTGACTTTATTCTGCGCTTTAGATCCATTTCACGAATTTAAAGTTGGCCAGATCAGGCTATGGCGGGCGTTTCGTATGTACGATCGGTTCTGCCGGCGACGAGGTCGAAAGTTCCTGGCAAAGCCTCTTGACGGCATCAAGGGGCAGCGTGGGTCTCCCAGGGGGAAAAGATGCACTCTATATGGCCTGCTTTACTATTGTGCTGGTCCCTGGCAAGAGGCAGATGATTATGTAGAGATAAGAAGGAGGGCCCTCGAGCCTGATATGTGGCTACACCATGCCAGGAACTTTAGCAGCAGCTGGAGAAGAATCATCAATGCGGTCAAAGGCGCTCAGAATTTCATGAGAGAGAGCCCTAGAGGACTAGTCAGATCAGAACTGTTGTCAAGAGCATTCGACCCGATCTGCGATGATTATAGGGGCATAGCTTCAGCACTGCGGGACATTGAGAAATGTCGGCCAGCAAATTCGACACTCGGCTCGTCAACAGCGACACCCATACCTGACTTGCACGACAAGCCTGACTTTCTGTCCGATCCCTTATCAATGGCGTCGGCATCAGCATCAGTTGCGGCAGAGGGCGAAGAGGACCTACGCACTAGATCAACGATGGCAAACTTCCCGGCCTTAGGCAACCCAGAAAGACAAATTCACAAGTCATCTGAGAAGGCGGCAGGGAATGCAGCTGAGATGGAAAGAGCTCGTGATGGCCCGATGCAAAGAGCCTCGAATTGGAGACCAGCGTCTGATGGAAACGCCTCGAAAGCTGTGTTGAGACAATCCACCAACAACGCTGCACGAAGGCGGCCCATCAAACGCTCTGGAAACCTCATGCCGCTATCACGGAGCGGGCAACACGAAATCGACTTCCGTGAACATGATCTCTCGGGTTTCGTACACAGAGACAGGGTCAGCTACAGCGCCAATCGGGTTTTATTGGCCATTACCAAGCTCTTGGAATTCGTGAAGGAGCAGGGCGACCATGGCCGCCAGACATTAACGAACTTCTTGGACCTTCAGGACATGAAAGAAGAGTGGCACATCAGTGAAGATAGACTTACTGCTGCGATGCACAATTATCGAGCTGTGGCGAGGATAAGAAGAGAATTCGCGCACCTACTCCTGCAAAAGCAATCGCCTCAGATGTCAAACACAATCTCTGTCACCCAGTATTTTCGATTAAAGAAGCTCCAGTTTTTCAAGGCAGCATGGGGTCAGTCTAAGAAAGACCTTCTCATAGCTTGCAACCATCTGAAAGACTTCCAACGCCGCAGAGGTCTCGTGCAATTGGATGAACGTCGGAAAGATACTCCCCGGACTTTCAACCCCAAGCATTCACTTCGGGTACTAGGTTCAGTTTTGCCCGAACTTTCAGATTTCGTGAGTAGGCAATATTCGAAGACGTGGATCTATGAGCGTGACCTTTTGGTCATTGGGGTTCGGACATCCCTTACCCGTCTTCTGATGGCTATCAAGATATGGAGAAATACGTTGCCAGCCGCAAAAGTGCGAAAATGGAAGGCAAAGAACATCATGACTACGGAACATGTCCGATGCTTGCAACAGGCGCTGGAACTGTTGCCTTCGATACAATCGAAGGCTACGTTGAGTAGAAGGGTTTTTCCGACCACGCTCGGGGCGGCTGAAGCATCTGCAGATGTAGAAGCTATTCCTGTACCTCTCCCTGATCTGAATCACAAACCCCCTGTGATGGTTGAAACGTCGAAAGCGGAAACCCGGAAGTCAAGCGGCATCCTCGATCGAAGAAGCAAGCGGCCTTCGAAGAGTCGCAAATTGAAATATGTCAAGGGCTTCCAGATCCGGCGGATAAATTCAGATCGTACATTGAGTCAAGGCACCATCTCAGCATTAGGGAGTGAGAAGGCGGTACAAAAGAAAAGTCTCTCTGACGCACGCATTGCGAAGCGTGGCAGCCTGAAATCTAGCCTGATCCAGAAGCGTGCTATACATTGTAGTCCATCATACGGTCCGTCTGTTGAAGTCGAGTCAGAATTGCCTTCGACCTTGCTAGGCTCATCGAAGTTTACTTCTTGTGGCCCGCTCGGCTATCGTATTACAGACACCATTCTCGAGGGTGCCTCACGTCCTGACCAAGATGCGAAACCGCTGCATTGGGAATACACACTCTACCGGAGTCCTCTTGGCGAAAAAGTAAAAGTCCACTACTGCAAAACCAAAGCAGACACCGAGCGCATCGCTCGACTCTTCTTCGACGAGGAAGTCTTGGGATTCGACATCGAATGGAAGCCGAACGCTACTGCGAAAGAAGGAATCAAGAAGAACGTTGCGCTCATTCAGATCGCATCCGAGGAACGCATCGCTCTCTTCCACATTGCCCGGTTCCGCGGTGAGGATACAGTGGACGACCTGGTGACCCCGACTTTCAAGTACATTATGCAAACCCCTCGCATCACGAAAGTCGGTGTCTCAATCAAAGCGGACTGCACGCGGCTGCGCCGCTATATGGGGATCGAGTCTCGAGGATTGTTCGAGCTCAGTCACTTATACAAGCTGGTCAAATACTCACCCAGCAATGCCAGCAGCGTGGACAAACGACTGGTCAGGCTCGCCGCACAGGTCGAGGAGCATCTTGGCTTGCCGTTGTGGAAGGGTCAGGATGTTCGTGGTAGCGATTGGTCTTCTGCTGATTTAAACTATCAGCAGGTCCAGTGTAAGTCATCCCAGCTCTACGCCGTTTCGAGGTCCTAACATTGTATTCCAGACGCAGCATCAGACTGCTACGCTGGCTTCCAGCTCTACCACACCCTAGAGCACAAACGACTCGCCCTAGATCCCACACCGCCGCGACCCTATCACGCAGAGCTGAACCTTCCAATCAGGCTCTCCAGCGGTCTCTCCATCCCCACAGACGACGAGCAAACCGACCTCGAGGACGACCCGCCCACAGTAGACGACCCCGCGAATCCCCCCTCAGTCGAAGAACTCGCCCACGACTTCCTCACCATGAAAATCAAAGCCCCCCTTCCTCCCCTCCACAAACCCTCCAAAACCCCCCACAAACCACCTCCCAAACCCCCCACCCCGGAATACACCACCGCGCAATCCTGGGCCACCACCTACCGCGCCGCCCTCCCCTTCCCCCACAAACCCACCGCCTCCCCCGCCTCTCTCCGCGCCTACGCACTCTGGCACGAGCAGGGACACACCGTGCCCGAGGCTGCGGCCTTGCTGCGTGACCCGCCGTTGCAGAACGCGACGGTGGCGGTGTATGTGCTTGAAGCGCTGAGGCTGGAGAAGCTGCCGTTTGAGAGGGGGAGGTTGGAGGTGCTGTTGGGATATGTGCCGATGGGGGGGAGGGGGAGGTATAGGGGGTTTTTGGGTGGTTGTGGGATTGGGGTTGAGTGACGTGGCCATCGAATTGTAGACTGTCGCCGTTTGGTCTGTCTGCCTTGCCGTAGGGTGTGGGCTTGGGAATTTGTTTTTCTAGTTCTGTGGACTGCAGTAGGATAGCGGACTTGAAAGGGGATGGGCTTGGTGTCGAGGCATTCATGGGCGTTGCCATGGCTTTTTGGCATAGGTTGGCGTGGGTGCATCGTTGGGCGGGGAGGTCCATTCCTAAGGGCATCATGGTTGGGGCTTATGGCAGCGCTGTTTGATGCATGTACGTAAGTAGATGAGCGATGACGGCACATATCTCGGTTTAGTCAACAGTACCAACGTTTGCGAAACCACACGCATTTGATTCGCTTATTTGGGTGGGGAGCAGAAATCTTTGTTTTCATGCCAGCCCCTTGAGCGTCGCTAACATTGCTTTTCCGAGTAGAATGCCGCCGTCTAGATGCCACGCTATGCGTCGCTTTTTACCATGATACCCTCTTCTCTAAAATATCTACTCCGCTCTACTCCTCACTCCTCAGCGCCTTCCTCACCTTCTCCCCCAACCCCCCACCACTACCCGCCGCTCGGATCTTAGACGCCGCCAACGCGCCCGCGAGCCCGAACTGGCTTGGGATCCCCTCGACGCGGTGCGTGGAGTTGATGTTCTTGACGAGCGTGATCTGGTAGCAGGTTGCGCTGCCCTGGCGCGAGATGATGGTCGAGTAGGCGAGGAAGTAGTGCCATATCTGTGGATGGGCGGGTTAGTGGATTGCGAGCTGTGGGTGGGGTTGGGGTGAATGGAAGTGGGAAAGGGCAAAGGGGAAAGGGGGCGATTACCCTAAACCACCGCTGACCATATTTCGCTTCAACCTTCTCCTTGTTGCCAATCCAGTTGCGGTACCACCTCCACAACGTAGCCGAGTAATGCACCCCAATCGTATCCACGCCCTTGACCTCGAACCCCGCCCCCTCCAGCTGATCGACAAACCACCCCAGCGGCGTGCTCGCATCCGCGCCGGGAAAGATGTACTTGTTCATGAAGAGGCCCCAGATCAGGTCCTCGTACTGCCAGCACTTGCGCAGCCCCGCGATCTGCAGGAAGAAGACGCCGTCGTCGTCGAGCATGTCGTGGACCTGCCGCAGGAACGTCGAGAAGTGCCGCACCCCGACGTGCTCGGCCATCTCCAGGCAGGTGATCTTCTGGTAGCCGCCCGCAGGCACGGGGATGTCGCGGTAGTCCATGCAGAGGATCCGGCTCTGCCCTTCCTCGACCCCGGCTTTGCGCATCGCGCTGTTGCCGAAGGCGGTCTGGTTCCGGCCCAGGGTCACGCCTGTGGCGTGGGCGCCGTACTGCGTGCTGGCGTATTTGGCGAGGGTGCCCCAGCCGCAGCCGATGTCGAGGAGGGTTTCGCGGGGGCGGAGAGCGATCTTCTCGCAGACGACGGCGAGCTTGTTGTCTTGGAGCTGTTCGAGGGTTTCTTCGGTGTGGATGTCGGAGATTAGGCCGCTGGTGTAGATCATGCGGGGGCCAAGGAACCAGCCGTAGAAGTCGTCGCCGCGATCGTAGTGGTCGCGGACTTGTTCTTCGTCTGCGTGCTTCTCGTCAGTACAAAACATCTAAGACGGAGGGAGGGGTGCGGGGGGGATGGGCCACAAACCTTGTGATCGCGTATGCATGATTACCTCGGGCATCATCCCCGTGAGGAAGAACCGGAAGAGACTGATCGTGAACCGGAAACTCGCCCAATCATGCCGATATTCCAGCACCTCCAGCGCATCCCCCTTGAATTCCACCAGCCCGTTAAAGTACATCTCCTGGAACGTCTCCAATGGGATTTTATTCCTGCCTCTATACCTCATCCTATGCTTCTCATCACGAAATTGCAGGTAATGCTCCACTGGCCGACCAGGGTACCGCGCTTTCTCATTCTTGCGAGGGGAGATCCTAGATGCGACGGTCCAGAAGGTAACGAGGATCGGGAGGAAGGTCAGGAGGGCGAGGAAGAGCCATGTGAAGAGGCCGCCGCGGAGTTTGAGGGCCAGGTACCCGGGGATGGTGGTGCAGAGGCCGAAGAGGAGGATGTTGGAGAAAGACTCGCTGCCGGCGGCGTCGGCGGGGAGGGGGCCGTTCTTAATGGAGGGGTACTAGAAGAAGACATTAGAGCCTGATCGTCAAGAATTGACCCAATTGGAATGTTTTTGGTCGCTCAATGGCTGTTTTTGACTTACGGTGGTGGTGCGGACACCATAGTCTTCTTGAGGAGGCGCGGGTGTGGGCGCGGCGGGTGTTTCGATGTATTCGAAGTCATGCGATGAGTCGGATACCGATTTCGACATCACGAATGAATGGAAATTCTGAGGGATAGTCAATTGACTCTACAATAGATTTTTCATCCCATATCGAACTAGAAGCAGGGGTTGGTCTAGCGTGGAGAGAGCCGCTTGACGCGCGATGGTGTCAATGGTGTCACGCTAGGGCTTCAAGTCAACACGTGATAACGTTCTTCAGCTCCCAACCTTTAGCTTTTCGTATTATCCTGATGCCCTCTGCACTCTTTCAGTCGAGGGGCCACGGTCTTAAACGGATTAAGTAGAGCAAAGCGGTCTATGTCACAGGATTCGCGCATGAGCGTGGATCGAATTCAGATTATCCTCGATCTTCGAAGGTTACCTCGACAAATTCAACGCAATAAAACGTTGTGTCTACTTTATCCATGGCCTTAGAAAATCTGCAGATAGTCCACGAAGCACTCTGAGCCCGTTCGTTCTTGATATTTGGATGCATTTCAACCTCGCAGCGGCAGAACATGCTGCCCCAAGACCGCCTGCCTGCACAGCGGACATTCTGGCTTTTCCCTGATCCAATCTCCAATGCAAGTCCAACAAAATACATGCCCACAAGTGGTGACACTCGGGTCTCTCATTTCCTCCAGACACAGCGTGCACTTCCTTTGCTGCCTTCCCTGTATCCAGCCAATCATTTGTGGATCCTTGAGGTAGTATCTTGGCTGCTCCTCCGCAACGAGCGGAGTATGTGTCACTGCTTGGACACGCTTTCTGATATCACCATGATGTGCTGGGTTGGCTTCCACTAAAAGGTCATTGCTTGGATCCACGTAGCCTCTGCCTCCTGTCCCAACCTCTACGCCGCCATCTACAATAGCACTTCCACCTGTAGCTAGGCTACCGGCGTCCATGACAGGTTGCTGTGAGCTTCGGAGCGTGCTGCGCAAATGCATCCACCCCTGTACCGCCATTTGCAGTATTAACAGTACCCCGAGAACTTCATACCCGACACGCTGTTCCGATGGGGGTAGTCGCTTTGTGAAGATATATCGTAGGCCGAAAATGCGTTTGCTGAGATGGTAGTATGCGCCGGAGAAGTAGAAGGTCGTCAGAGTAAAGGCATATAATGGCGAGGGAGAGGTGAGATCAGCGAGGTGGGTAAGGATATAGGTTTGGACCTTGGTAGTCAGCGGTTTCGATCCAGTGGGCTTGATTTCACTCGACAAATTCTGCCGCCTTATGCTAGCTTCCAGCTTCAGACGTATTCGTGTCCGGAACGCAGGCAGTATCTTCATGAGTCCATATGGTAGTAGGACCACAGCGAGTATGTATCTCGCGCGCCGGGAGATCTCAGGCATACGTCGGGTATCGTCAGAGACTTGTATAATGTCGCAGTACTCCTCCCCGAGAGTGCGGTTGCCAATGAAGGTAGTAAGACCCAGATACAGGAGCTCGGTGAAGGTGCGGGCTTCGGAGTTGTAATTATGGATAAACCTGGCGCCATAGAGGCGGTGGAGGATGTTGGATAGTTGCTCATAGAGTACACCTTGGAAATAGGTGTCCTTTTGGTTTGAACGTATTATGTCTGGGGCGGCGGCGAAGGGATAATTGTAGCTTGCAGTTGTAGGGAAAGAGGGTGGGTCGCGAAAGGAGCTTTTGTTGGGTATTTGAGATGCCATTACTGAGGGACACCGAGGTACATCACATATGCACCTCAAAACCAGATCGTCTTGAGCATTGTCGAGTTTTAATCTTTGTGGGTCGTTGGCGCACCTTTGACGTTCCTGCCGTTTGTATACGCTAGTGGGGCCTAGTGCACCCTTGGACTTGGTGGAACCTCCATTAGAGAAACCCTCGTCGAACGCTTCAGGTTTCTCACGTCTTTGAATATTTCAGACATGCACGATGGGTCTGGGCATATTGGAGCCTGCGAGCTCAGACAGCGTTCCTGGTCTGACATAGCAGCTCATCCATCTTATACAGCCGAACTGACAGTCCTGTAGGTACTTCAAACATCTACGATAATGCCAGCCATTCCACATCATCTCAGGACATCGACTCGAGGTTGAAGCACGATAAGAGCGGGCCAGTCCCTACTCTTCTTGTTCCTCAACCTACTGACGACCCCAATGACCCACTCGTAATTCCCTCCGCTGAGGATCCTACCTGAATTCGTGCTAAAGCTCCTAGAACTGGCCGTTATGGAGGAGAGACCTCATCCTCGTCATCCTCTCGACCATGTCCGTCATTGCTTCCACGCTCAGTCCGCTTCTTGCCGCGAATACCGTCACCTTATCGTTAGTCTTTACGAGGGACTTCACCCAAACAGCACTGCTGACAGGCTACCACCTTTGTGGTGTCGGCGTCGCGGGTCTTTTATTCGTTGCTTCAGCTCGAGTATGGGGGAAGAGGCATCTATACCTCCTAGGTACTATCCTCATTATCATCAGCAGCGCATGGGGTGGAGCAAGCAAGACGAGCTTCAAGAGTATACTATGGGCGAGGATCTTCCAAGGTGTCGGACTGGCGCCCTTTGAAGCTCTGGTGAATGATAGCGTTGGAGACCTTTACTTCGTTCATGTGGGTCCCTTCCGCTGGTGATCGACGACGATGTTGCTAATACGGCCAAGGAACGAGGTAAGCGTATGGCGCTCTCCAACCTAGCGCTTTTTGGTGGAGCCTTCTTCACCCCTGTGATAGTAGGGAAAATCACCCATTCGATAGGATGGCAGTGGTCCTTTTACCTCGTTGCCATTTTTGCCGGCGCACTACTTCCCTTTCTCATTTTCTTCGTTCCCGAAACAGCATACCCACGCCCGGACTTTTCATCGGAACTTCCTAGGTCTTCCGGAAACGAGCTTTCACCGAATGCTGTCAAAGCGAATGGCGGAGAAGCTCGCAACAGCCCTCCAACGTCATTAGAAAAGGAGCACCTGACACCATATCAAGGCGGTAGCATTCCAGCAAAAGCAACCTTCCTCCAGTCCTTGGCACCATTCAATGGCCGCAAGACCTCCGAATCCTTCTTCAAGCTATTCCTCCGCCCCTTTCTACTGCTATTCCATCCCGCGATTATGTGGGCTATGCTGATCCAAGGAGCCTTGATTGGCTGGACTGTGATGATCGGAGTTGTGCTCGCCGCCATATTCCTGGGTCCACCTCTCTGGTTTACGGAGGTCACGACAGGCTACATGTATACAGGCCCCTTCGTTGGCGCCTTGCTAGGCTTCGCTTTGTCTGGCTTGCTAGCCGATTGGTCGGCAAGATTCATGACCCGATTGAATAGCGGAGTCTACGAGCCCGAATTTCGAATCCTGCTTGTGATACCACAATTAATATTCGGTTGTGCGGGCCTCTATGGTTTTGGTATCACTGCTGAAGGCGTGAACCGCAATCAGTACAGCTGGTTCTGGCCAGATTTTTTCTTTGCTCTGGAGGTAATGGGCATGGTACTGGGTGCTGTGGCTAGTGCGTTGTACATTGTGGATGCTCAGAGTGAGTAGCCCCCTGTCCCTTTACTAGCTTTAGGAATTATGTCTGCTCCTAGCTCAGAGTCAGCTAACACCCTCGCAGAGGATATTGCCATTGAAGCCTTCACATGCCTTCTAGTCTTCAAGAACATGTTTAGCTTCGCCCTTACTTTTCAGGCCTACAACTGGCTTACTCAGGGTGGCATCAAGAGGACATTCGATATCATTGCTAGTGTTCAAGTCGCCATTTGCCTGTTGAGCATACCCATGTGTAAGTGCCCTTCCTTACCAGACCCGATCTCGAACACGCAGCAACAAATCTCGGGGACGGTGTGCTGACATATTATCGACTACAGATATCCTGGGAAAGAAGAACAGGGCGTTCTTCGCCAAGCATGATGTCTTGAAGATGTTGGGTCTGGCGTAGCGATGGAGTTCGAAGCATTATTATGATACCAATTTCTGTTTTACTGACTGTCCAATTGGCTACATGAGAGCCTCGTGGTTTAAATACGTAAGCTTTCGCGTCTATAATTATATCCTTATATTTTCATGTTGGCGCGCTGCCATTGTCTTCTCTTGGGTTTCTCCCATCCACCGGCACGTGGTGCATTCATTCCAAGATGCAAACCGTCAAACTACATAATATACTTACTCGGGTCATCCAATTTTTGGGCCTTAAGGAGGCATTTGACATTGCAACGTTAATCCGGGAAATCTCAACATGTCCGCCCCGTCGACGCATAGAGCGAGCGTCGCTCGGGTCTTTATAGCAACTTATGCTCCGACATCGTCATCCACATGTGAGACGGTTATCGCTGCGCAGTCACACCGGATGCCTGGCTCACTCGCAGGTAGCCTCTCGGGCCTTGAAAGATGCCGCCTGGGTTATGCTGTCAAGCGTGGAGTCTCGGGGCACGACGTCGTCCGTCTAACGAGTGGCAGCTCTCTTGAGAGCCTGTGATTTCGGCCTCGGGCTTTTGCACGAACGTTGAAGTCCTCAAAGCTTGCTCACGTCCTTTCCACTATTCCTCTTCATGTTCCGCTCACTCCCTAGCACGAGCGCCACATGCGTACTAAGGGCCACCAGATCTCCACTCTCATCCAAGATCGTAACCTCAAGGTCGAACCGCCCATTTTTGATCTGCTTCGCGCGGACCCGCACGAACAGGAACTCCACGCCCTCAGCGGGCAATGCTTTCTTAATGTCCAAATTCAGTAGTACTGTGGGATACCAGAATCGGGCCCATTCGTTCTTAAGGTTCTCCGCCAGTGGTTTCTGGCTATCAGCGTCTTGTAGCTGAATCGTGCCGCTCAACGCTTCCTCCCCACGCAATCCAGCGGCGACATCAGCGGCGCTGTATCTATGCTCCACGATTTGAGGAAACAAATCCGATACGAAGCCAAGACTCTCTTGTGTGAACCTTTGATCTTCCCGCGAGAAGCACACCCACTCGTCCACGATGGCTTTCTCCGCTGGTGCTTCTCTAAGGAGATACGTGTTGACATGCTGCCCAACCTTGCGAAAAGTCGAGAAGGGCCGATGCTTCTGGAGGGTCCAATTCGGATCCCCATCTCTGCGCAGCGCAACTGCTGAGCTTACACTCGTCGGAGGTGGGGAGAGCGCCCAGTGGGTCGGGAGGGAGAGGCCGGATTCGGTCGTGAGGTTGGATTGCGTGATGTAGCCTACAACGCAGGTGGTCGGGGTCGCGCTCTTGTCTTTACCCGAGTTCTGGGTGAGGACAACATGGACGGTGGAGGTTCTGCGGCCGAGCTTGGTGTTCTGGATGGTGATTGTCGCAGGGCCGGTGGAGGTTCGACGCAGGAATTCGAGATTGAGAGTGATGCTGTGCGGCTGCTTGTAGGAGGAAAGGGTGGTGTCGAAGTGGAGCTTTGTGGCTGTGAGGACAGTGCTCGTAACGATGCCGCCGTGTGGTACGCTGCCGATTGCCCATGCGTCGTGGAAGAAAGTGGAATAAGTGCGGGAGTCGATGGCTTTCACGGCGGTTGCCTCGGCGAAGGTGGCCATTGCGTACGACTCGAAGCCAACGTTACAGTCCTATAACAGTTTGCCAGGCCTGGACTCGAATTGAGATACTGAATGCGTAGGTACACATCCTCAATCAGGTGCCTCTTCCTGACAGCGTCTTGATTACCAGCGACGTTGAACCTCGGCATCTTCGCCACGCTAGTCTCAGCCCCTTCTTGCGCCACATATGACGAAGGTCGTTTTGTGGGTGGCAGCCACTAGCCAATGCGGACAGCGTCCACTGAGACCAGGGTAGAACTACGTTTTGCCCAGGAATACTTCTACTTCGAAGTCAATTGGCTGATAGGGTCGTGGTCTGACCTTGTTTGTTTATCGTCGCTAAGGTAAGGTACATGTACTCCTCCTGTACAAACCATGAGATCTCAGGGACGACCGAGATCTGCTTTACAGTCCTCGTTCTCATGCAAGCGTCCTTGACGCTGTGTCGGATGGAGGTTCATGCGTCATTCCTGTGGCTCGCAAGAGACTCTTGCGATCACCTGCAGGACTCTGCTCGTAAAAGCTTCGACGCCTTTCTTGAGCTGGGAATCAGGTATGCAGCCACCACGCAGGGCTATTCTCGTTGCATTTCTTGGTTGTCGAAACGATTTGCAAAGCAGAGTAGTGGCCCGGCAGTGTGCGGACTCGCCTCCGTACGACATCAATCCAATAGTTTTATTACAGGAAAATATCGCTTCGAATTATTGAGGATGAGTATACGAGTAAGTAGGCTAATCAAGCGTCTCATTGTATTGTTGATGTGCTTTTGACCAACCGTTGAAGGCTCGTTGAGGTGCTCTTCCCGCTCGGATGTCTTTTTTGGCAATTGGCACCCGAACATGCTTGTTGCGGAAGAGCTAAGGTACGGTTATCGTGTCCACGAGGATGCGGTCTCTTTGTAGCGGTCGCGGTCTAGCCTTCTTGCTGATCACTCTTTCCTGCATCAGGGTCGATCACTAAGGCAAGCCATCTGTACGGATCCACAGTTCTGTTCGTGCTACCGAGCGAACCACAAAGCAACATCACTGTTTCCCTTGGAGGTGCAGTAAGCATCATGTTGCCAAATTCATGTTCTGCTTGTCCTGCAAGATTTTTGTCTTGTGTGACGATATCCACGTTCCGGCTCGTTGCGGTCTCGAATTCCTCTCCTGGTGCGATCTGGCCAATCCTTACTTTCGCCTTCCAGTGCGTCTGACCTGCATAGTTGCATAAAGCCCCATGTGGGGCGTGATCTAATGTATTATGTATTGAGAGCTTACCGCGTCACAAAGCCTAAGTTCCTACATCTAACTGCCAGAGACCTTTCATCAGGCTGTACCTTTCTATACTCCTTCCTTCCTAGATCATCTACTGTGGGTAATAAGAGATTTTTGCAATGGAGGGACCATCACCAGCGGAAATACAATATCAGAAGGACCACATCAATGAAACTCATGCTCCTGCCGTCTTAACGGCATGTATTATCTGTTTTACGCTGGCCGTAATAGCGGTCTTTCTTCGGGTATTGTCGAGGCGTATGGCAGCGGCTTCTTTGGGTAAAGATGATTATATGATATTTGCTGCACTGGTGAGTGTCGATCTTCTCGCAAATCATGGTGGTCGAAAGAAGTCATTCAGCGCTTATCAGAATGTAAAACTGACTAAACGCATGTCCATTAGCTATGTACTTTGGGCTACGTCCTTGCAAATTTTCTAAGTACGTCGTTTCCGATGGTTCCGCATTCAATTCCTGCCAAGCTGTCTCGACGACAAGAAGCTCGGAATCTCGATCGTGGAGTTGGGCAGCACAATGAATTCTGCTGACATGGAATGCTTCTTACTTCAGGCATACACTATGGGGACATGAAACATGCAATAGCAATTCAACATCCTGTAGTGGTCGCGAAGGTAAGCTCGGACCGCAGGCTTGACGGGATGGCTCCACTAACACGTTCTCATTGACAGTTGATACTCATTATCGAAGTGTTCTATGCACCAGCTATATGTTGTGTCAAGCTGTCTTGCCTGCTCCTTTATCATCGTCTCTTTCCAAGCCCGAGATTCCGCATCATACTCTGGAGCCTCGGAGCCTTTATAGTCAGCTACAGCACTGTCTTGATATTCTCAACAATATTTGTGTGTCGACCTGTCCGGTAAGTAGTGATCACTCGTGCAATCTCTCCCTGTCCGACAATCTGGTAACGTCTTGTTCGTTCACCAAGTGGGGCCTGGGATCCATCGGTTGCCGGTCGAGCGCAATGTCTCAATATCAACCTCGAATACATCATTGGTGCTATCTTCAACGTTATCACAGACGTCGCAACTCTGATTTTACCTTTACCGCAACTTTGGACTTTGAACCTGCCACGGATGCAGAAGCTGCAATTGATTGGAATTTTCCTAAGTGGTGGCTTGTATGTAGACAGCATACCCCATCACGTTGTTCTTCCAGCTTGCTGACAAAGAATTCCGCTAGTGTCTGCGTCATTAGCATCTATCGTGTTCCTCATATGAAGCTTGCGCGAGTTGATGCAAGCTGTAAGTTACCATCGGTTCTGCTTGACCCTTCTGGTGTGCACTATGGCCAAATGGCGTTCTCTTTGGAGAAGTTACCAAAGCTATGCCAAGCCCCAAGCATGTTCAGCGCGGTTCTTGCGACCCCTGTTGAACGAAAGATTTGCACGCGCAAGCGACATAGCTGACACAAGAGTCGTCAGATGCCGATGCCAATGCGGATATCTGGTCCATTGTAGAAGTTGGCGTTGGGATCGTCAGCGCTTGCCTCCCCACAAGTAGGTTTTTCTTTCCGAGCATCTTCCTACCCCTTTCGAGCGTCTCTTGAGCCTTAAGACATGTCTCGCGAGCATTCGCTCGAAAGTCATGCCTTATGTCTCCATCCCCCAATTCCTAGAAAGATTGCTGAATTGGAATTATATAGTGCGGCCCATCGTTACTCATTTCAACCGAAAGATAAAGACCCCTAAAGCTTCTCCAGATAGCTCCACGGACCAGCAGGCGGAATGGCCAAGGCCGCCCCGTCCTATACCGATGGAATCACCACTTCAAGACGTAGAGCTCGGCACAGTCGGGGTCCCCAATCAACTGTACTCGAACACAGAGGGTTCGCCTGCGAGTCCTGCGCCGGCGAAGGTGGGGATGCGGCCGTTTGAGCAGCTAAGGAGGGGCTTTTCGAAGGGTAATTGTTTCCGGGTCGATGGACCGAGTGGTACGACGTGACTGTGAGATAGGCGTTGGTGATGACTGGATGTAAATCAAAAGCAGACCGGCGTAGGTCATCGATATAATATATAATATAGAAGCAGCGCTGACCAGTTAACGGAATGGTCTTCGTTTATGGGCAATTCAGCGGCGTCAGCAGCTTTCCTTTTTCTTTCGCCTCTGCCTCCTCTCTATTACATCCTGGCTGCTACTGGCATTTCTCCCCCAGGTATGATGGATCATCCAGTACGATTGATCATCCAGTACGATTGCATCGTCAAACCACAATATTGTTTGGATGGGCAATTAGGTGGCACGATATTCCAATATCTCCAAAACATTTCTGATCTCTGCCGTCAATACAATGGCGCTACTCTCTTTCTCTTCTTCTTTTCCTTCCTCTTTCCCTTTCTCTTCTTTTTTCCCTTTCCCTTTCTCTTCTTTTTTCCCTTTCTCTTCCTCTTCTTCCTTCTCTTCTTCTTTCCCTTCTCTTTTTTCTTCTTCTCCTATCTCTCTTTCCCTTTCTTTCTTATTCCCTTTCTCATTCCCTCTCCTTCTCTCCCCCACTCTCCAGCCAATTCCACCCCCCTCTCTCTCTTAAATTTACCACCCTCCCCCTTCTCCCTCCCTCCAACCCAATTAACCCATCTAACGATCCACTAAACACTCCCAGATCTCAGCCACCAGCCATCATCGTGTCAAAACGACTTTCCGGACGGAGATCACCTCCTGGCAATCCAATTTGCCGGGTCAAGGTCTATGCATTCTGCTATATCGATTAATGTGTCGTCCCTCTCAGTAGATTATTTTCTTATTGTTAGAGATGTAAAAGGGGAGAGGGAGAGGGAGCGGGAGCGGAGTTGGTGGTTTTGGAGATGGGGATGGCGAGTTATGGGATAGGGTTCTGTGTCACAGCGTTCAGGTCGTTGAGAGAAAAGGTTTTCTGATCATTGTATGTATGTTAAGCGCTATGCGAAGCTATCGAAGCTATCAAGTCTCCCTCGTTAAAATGCTTCGCTAGCGTTCACGCGACAGTCTTCCTCCCTAGCTGTCATGCCATCACAGTACCATACCGTTGCATCTAACCTCGCCCCCCCATCCCCCCGTCCTAAGCACAGCAGCCACACCACCCCACACCACACCAACCCCATCCTAGCTCCCCCGGAACAAGAACTGCATATCCTCCGGCGTCAGCTTCTCCATCGCCACCTGGTCGTTGTTGATCGTCCCGTTGATCATGTTGGCCTTCTTCTCCTGCAGCATCACCATCCGGCTCTCGACCGAGTCCTCGATGCACAGCCGCGTGATGACGCAGGGGCGCTTCTGCCCGATGCGGTGGCAGCGGTCGGCGGATTGCCATTCTGCGGCGGGGTTCCACCATCTGTTTTGCGGGTTGGTGTTAGTAGGATGTGCAGGATAAGGGAAGGGGGAAGGTGGAGGGGTGTTTGGAGGGGAGAAAGGGGGACACTTACGGGTCAATGATGAAGACTCTCGAAGCCTCGGTCAGGTTGAGCGCGACACCGCCCGCTTTGAGCGAGACGAGGAAGACCTCGACGTCGGTGTTGTTCATGAAGTACTCGATCGACCGCTGGCGCTGCACGGGGCTCATGCTGCCGTCCAGCATGACGGTCTTGAAGCCCGCGCGGCGGAGGCGCCATTCCACGAGCTGCAGCATGGACGTGAATTGCGAGAAGACGATGGACTTGTGGGTCTGCTTCTTGCTGCGCAGCTTGTAGAGGTCGTACACCAGCATCTCGATCTTGGTGCTCGAGGTCCAGTCCTCCATCTTGATGCGGTTGATGATGGAGCTCTTCTTGACGTGGTCTTCGTCCTGCTCGATGTCGGGCTGGTCGAAGTCGATGGTTAGCGGGATGTGGCAGCGCGGACAGTCCGGGGTGGCGCTGTCGTCGAAGGAGCGGACGTAGTCCTTGGCGCATTTGCGGCAGAATTCGTGGTGGCAGCGCGAGCGGATGGGTTCCTCGGCCGTTTCGTCGCAGATGCTGCAGACGAGGACGTTTTGGCCGCCTTCGGCGTGCTTTTTGAGGATGAGGTCGGGGTGGTTGGCGACTTGGCGCATCTGCATGATGAGACCGAAGATGTTGGCGTAGTTGTTCAGCATCACACCGCGGCTGACGTAGGTATCGAATTGGCGGACGGTGTTCGACATGATGCTGGAGGAGAAGTCGCGCTCGATTTCGCCGAAGAATTCATTGTGGATGATGACTTCTTTTGGGGGAAGCTCCATGGATGCAGTGTGGTCGCGCTTCATGCGCCTCAACATAATGCGATCGGTGACGAGACGAAGTTTGCCGAGTGCTTCCTTGCGTAATGCGTCGTCATGCTGCTGAGTGATTGGGTTCAGGAGTTCTTGGTTGAAAATAGAAACGTGCTGGAAGCCGCTGTGGTTGCAGTGCTCGCACTTCTTGGCTTCGTTCTGCGCCCAGTGTAGCTCGGCACAGCTGCACTCCTTGCAAAAGTAGCAGGCAAAAGGTTTGATCTGGAGAAAGCGAAGAAGCGAAAAGAACTCTCCAATACGATTCTGGACGGGCGTACCGGACAGGCACCAGTTGTAATCTGCGTGGAGCGCGAAGCAAGCCTTAGCAACTCCAGTCGTGCGAGTCTTGATATTGTGAGCTTCATCGAGGATCAAACGGTGGTAGTGTATGGCGTGTATCTTGCTGTTCTCTTTGATGAGACCATCTTCGCGCTTCCAGCCTTTTGACTCTTTGCGGTAGATTGACTCGAGACCCGAGTAAGAAATCATGATAACATCAAACGACTTCAACTCCTTCATCGTCATGTTCTTGACCTTTGGATTAGTATTGTGATAGATCAACACCTTGAGCTTCCCATCAGTATACTCCTGAATCTCATTTTGCCATTGCATCAGAGCTACCGGAGGCTGGGACACGTCAGTAACTATGATCTCAATTGAAAGACATCGCAACATACCACGACGACCAACGTAGGTTCTTTTGCCGGATAGTCCGACATAATTAGGGAAACAGCCTGTATGGTTTTACCCATCCCCATCTCATCACCTAACAAGCCACCCTTCCACTGAGACTTCTCCTGACGCGTCATCCAGTCTAAGCCCTCCAGCTGGAAAGACTTCAATTTTCTCGTGATAGTCTCTGGCTGCTTGGCCTGCACGGGGACCAGAGTATCGACATTTGAAAGGGTGTCCCACATCGTCAGGATCTCCGGATGAGCACGCTCCAATTTTGCTCGTTCCCTTAACGCCTAGCATATGTTAGCAAATTTTCATAGCCCGATCTATATCAACTTACCCTGCCTTCCAATCCAGCAATACGTCGTTCATTCCAGCGCTGCCGACCAGCGGCCGTGGGCCTATGCCTACGACGACGGCCACGAGTGGCTCCCGTAGCCGTCGATGCCGACACTGCAGGGCCAGAGAGTTCCGGTGCTGGTGTTGCACTGGCTGTTGAAGGAACGTCCTCGTCTGCGAGATCGTCGTCTCCAGACTCGGGAAGAGAGAATTCAGACTCGCTATCTTCTTCGGTATCCTCAATGACAAGTCGTGCGCCCTCTAGTAGGGAGTCTCTGGCAGCTCTACGAGCCCGAGCTGCCGGTAAAGGAGTACGCTTATTTGGCTTGACCTTCTTATTTGGAGGCGATTGGTCCTTTACTGCTTCTACTTCGGATAATTCCGAAAGCATGGACTCGTCTTCATCAGAGTCTTTAATGACTCGTCTTGAGTAACGACTCCCTGTACTTTTCTTGGCTGGAACTCCACCATACTCCTCCGCTTGTAGAGCTTGCGCAAGCGCAGCATCGGCCTCTAGCTCGTCCCCATCAACCCTCTTTCGTTTGCCTACAGATTGCCTTTGGAGAAGGCTGATCGCTTTTGCTGGTCTACCACGGCGACGGATGGATGTTTCGCCCTTCATCATCGATTCGGCAGGAGTAGCAACGGCGCTCGTCAACGGGGTATCATACTCGCTCGATTGACCGCGGCCAGTCGAACGGCTAGACCCTACGGTCGACGGGCTAGGAGAGAAAGCACCTTTGCGTTTTACTGGGTTTGATCGCATTGCGGGGACTGTAGTGGGTATAGAGACTGCCTTGAGGACCCTCCTGGGTGGGTGGGCTTGGTTTTCAGCCAGCGGTGGTCCATCCGACTCATTACCATCTAGACCAAGCATCATGTCCTCTGAATCTGACTCGTAATCATAAATCTCTTCTTTGACCTCGACCGATTTTCGCGGACGGCCGCGTTTAGGAATCGAGCTTGCTGATACGGCCGATATTCGCTTGACCCCTAGTTGAAATATCAGAGTAATTCCAAACCATGCGAAGTGACAATGAGCATACCGGAGCTACGAGCTGGAGAGCTCGAGGCCACCCTGAGAGCATCATCCTTAGGCCTCGCCATATTGTATCTCAATTGAATTGATTCAAGGCTGTATTCTGAGGAGTCATAAAACTGAAAGTTGGAGAACACGTCGATAGTGGCAGCGATGGTTGATGACAGGTCAGTGGTATCTCAAACTCTGGTGCCTATTAAAACAACGCGCGAGCCCTGACACTGAGAGTGATGGCGATATGAGATACTGTCCTCACTACGGAGTACTTCATGTGAAAGGGCGAGGATTTGCCACCACAGGGGTACGCGACTGGTACGCGCCGAAACTTCTTTAGCGAAGTGCTTGCAGATCCAGACTTCACCCCAGCTTCGTCAACTCCTCTAGTAAGACCTTCCACCAAGTCGGAGTCTCAGGTGACATCTTTGGTAAGCTTACAGCTCATTTCGATCGGTGAGAATTTTTCTCGCCAAGATGTAAGCCCTCTATCAGGACATCGCAAGCAAGTTCTGACTGAAACGATTCTAGGTCAGGGCGACGAGCATCAGGCAATCGCATTAGGGGCCCGTACGTCTACCATCACTGGAAACTGAAGCTCTAATATGCTAACATCATTTTGCAGTCAATCTGCCCTGACCGACTACCTCGCAGTAAGCCTGCTACCTTTATCGCCTGTCCCAGACGATCTTACACATGTCTAGTCGCACAACATATCCGCTGCTCAGATCGCCAGCGATTATGACCGTCGGCGACGTGAAGCCCAGGAGATTGCCGAGGCAGATGGTACAGCAAATGGAGCGCAAGCTGAGGATGAACCTCAGGACGAGCGTGTAGAGACCGCAGCGCAGAAAAAGAAGCGGAAGCGCCAGGAAGAACAGGCTTTAGCCAAGATCAAACAGAGCAAAGGTTCCAAGAAGCACAAGAAGAAGGGTGGAGATGACGGTGATGATAACGATGTCGCTTTCGACATGTACACCAAGAGCAAGCCACTTCCAGGCCAATTAGAGCATTGCGAGCTTTGCGACAAGCGCTTCACCGTAACTCCTTACAGCAAGACAGGTCCAGACGGTGGGCTCCTCTGTGCGAAATGTTCGAAAGAGCAGGAGGGTCAGAAAAAGAAGGACGCAAAGCCAAAGAAGCAGGCGGTCGCCCGGGATAAGCGCCGGCAGGTGCAAAGCAATCTTCTCGATGGAATTGTACAGGAGGGGGCCAAAACTCTCGGACAGTTGTGCATTGAGGTACTCAACTCTCTGTCCAGCAGCCGTGGGATGTACTAAGCAAAGTACAGAAACTCGCAGATAATATCCATGATGTGGAAGAACTTGGTGATTTGCCGCAGTCGTTACTTGATCGACTGAGTCAGATATTGTCGAGAAAACGCGCTATGACATCTCAAACCCTTGCACTGTTCCTCAAACCAGACACAGATACCATAGATATCTATGACTGTGGAAGTAAGTCGCTCGTCGTCTCGAACAAAGGATCAGAAGCTGACTGAATATAGATTTGGAGACTGGAGACTACATTAGGATATTTTCTATCATGCACAAAGCTCGGAATGTCAATCTTCGTAACGCAGGGCAGTTCAAGGACGAGGTCATAGATTATATCGCTGAGCGCAACATCCCTATCCGAAACCTACAGTTAGAGGCCGCGAATCTGGTTTCGAATGAGGCCTGGACGAGATTCTTCGGCCAATGTGGGGACTTGCTCGAATCGTTGAAGCTGAGTTGGCTGGACTACTCCATGGACGACGACACTTTCATACAACTCGTCTCCGCCTGCCCTAACCTCAAGCGCCTGAAAATCAAGAAATGCTTCCGGTTGTCAGACCTGGCTTTGGGCGCTCTTCAGGACCTCAAAAGCCTCGAACATCTCTCCCTCCGCTTCCCAGCCCCAACCGCCTCTCCACCACTCCAGAATCTCATCGCTGCCATAGGATCTAATTTACGCACACTGTCCCTCGAGAGCTTTCTCGAAGCTGACGACGAAGTCCTCGCCACCATTCATTCCACCTGCACCAAGCTTAAGAAACTTCGTTTCTGCGAGAATGACCTTTGTACTGATGCCGGCTTTGTCTCGCTCTTCAAAAACTGGTTGAACCCTCCTCTGGCCTTCATTGACCTTTCCAGCAACCGCTCGATAGATTATACCCAGCCTGACGGTCCCGAGGAATCCATTGGGCTCGCATCTGCGGGCTTCGAAGCCTTAATGAGTCACTCCGGCGAAAGTCTTGAGGTCCTAGATATAAGCTCATGTCGACACATTGCCTACGAATCATTCGCTCACGTTTTCAATGGCAAAAAGGTGTATCCCTTGCTGAGAGATATCAACATCTCCTTTCTAACGAAGATTGACACACCAATTGTGGCGGGTATGTTCAAAAGCTGTCCCAGCATGAACAAGGTCACGGCATTTGGATGTTTCAACATAACTGATGTAATGGTCCCGAAGAGAGTGGCGTTGATAGGAGTGCCGAATGCACAGGATTCGATTGTGCAGGAAGGAGCTTATGATTTCGACGTTGAGATGGATGACGTGGGCGGTGGAGATCGGTTCGGGACCTCGAAGCTGTGACATCAATTCACTGATGCACCTTACTCATGATAATACTCAATTGCGTCAGCTATTACGAGTCATGACTGAATTGCAGCGACATGGATGGGTGGTCGGTGCACAATACTGGCATTGTAGATGGCGTGATGGCATGATGGCGCAGGAATCATTAAGCTTTGATACCTCACGACTACTCGCTCCAAATTTCTGGAGGGCTCGCGGCAAAAGATGCGTATAACATCTTTCTAACTAGATGTAGTAGATTACGATAGAAACCACCAATGCTGAGCATAGCAATGGCAATCGATCAAGATGCTCTACCTGTGTACTAGGATCAGTAGACCCCCAATAAAGTTGCTCCTCATGGCCGCGAAATTCAAATACAAGTCGTATGCCTTCGACACATAGTCGCTGCCGGTGGCTGTTACTGACGGCTGCCGATTTGATTTTTAGGATCCTGATCAGGATGTTTTGCCGCCGAGATGATAGAGCACGATACTTTTAGGCGAGGCTGTATTGGTGATATTCCCATTGAAGAACAAGGTGACAGATCCCGCGATCAATATAGCATCTTGACTAAGACGATGGGTATGTATCTCGAATTTATAGCCCGTTGCTCATATATGTTTGATTGGTAGTCTTGCGGGAATGAGGTGGATGTTTGCTGTCGCCAAAAAGAGAAATCGAGGGAAGTGCCGTCGCATAAAGCGCCGTTTTTTCGCCAAGCCGCCAAGCGACAGTACCAATTTGCCGTTCGTTCACCCTCACCAACCTCATCAACCAACTCTCCGCCAATTCCTACCGTGCATCATTCATCCACCAGTTACCCATTCGCAGGGCCACCTCTGTTCTCGCGCTCATAACCCTTTTCCTTCCCATCTCATAGCATCACTGACACGATGACGAGCGAAGTAAGTCTGCCACGCGCCTATCAACTCCTATCTTCAGCCCCAGTATCGCGCTCAGGGCAGTCATGTAATACCCGAAAGAAGCCCTACTAATCCGTTGATGTGATCTACAGCGCGAGAGGTATGCTCTAGACCGGAATTCGAGTCTCCGACAATCGCCATACTGACCCAGCAACAGCAAGACCTTCCTTGCGAGGCTGTGTGAACAGGCCGAACGCTATGATGGTAAACCCTGCATGTGAAGTGACCAGAGCAGGACTATCAATGCTAACTGACTATATCAGAAATGGTCACGTACATGAAGGTCAATGAATATTGAAACCTCCGCTAGTCGCAACTTTGCTGACTCTTCGCAGGAAGTCGCAAAGGTACACAATCGCTTAGCGCGATGACGAAACAGTCACGACTACAACCGCAGATTCCTCTGACCTCATAGTTAGATTGGCGGCGAGCTTACTGTTGACGAGCGGAATCTGTTATCCGTAGCCTACAAGAATGTGGTGGGGACTAGACGCGCCTCCTGGCGTATAATTTCGTCGATCGAGCAGAAAGAGGAGTCCAAAGGCACAGACAAGCACGTCGGAACCATCCGAGATTATCGTCAAAAGATCGAGACTGAGCTTGAGCGCGTATGCCAAGATGTGCTCGATGTTCTGGACGAGTCCCTCATCCCCAAGGCGGAATCAGGAGAATCCAAGGTCTTCTACCATAAGATGTGTGTTTTACCGTCGATTTGAAGAGCATCGAGTGCCTACTTACAATTTTTGTAGGAAGGGTGATTATCACCGCTATCTCGCCGAGTTCGCGTCAGGTGAGAAGCGCAAGGTCGCTGCCACTGCTGCCCACGAGGCCTACAAGGTAGGATCACCCCAGAATTCGATCTTGGAGCTGTTGATGGCTCACACTTTCTGCACAGAATGCCACCGATGTAGCTCAGACGGAGCTCACTCCTACGCACCCCATTCGCCTCGGCCTCGCACTCAATTTCTCGGTGTTCTACTACGAGATCTTGAACTCGCCTGATCGCGCCTGCCACTTGGCTAAGCAAGCGTTCGATGACGCGATCGCCGAGCTTGACTCTTTGTCCGAGGAATCCTACCGCGACAGCACACTCATCATGCAGCTACTCCGCGACAATCTTACGCTTTGGACGTCTTCAGACGGCGGCGAGGGAGAGGCCGCGCCATCTGGTGAGGCGGCAAAGGAGGGTGAGAAGGCCGCCGCTCCCGCTGAGCCCAAGTCGGAGGCGCCTGCTTCGACCGAGGCTCCGGCCGAAGCTCCTCGTCCCACTGACTCTTAAGCGCAACCCTCATGCGCCTTCACCAACCATCTGGCATGCATAGACGCAGCTGGACATCAAGGGAAACGGAATGGTTGGTTTACACAAAGTGAGGAGGCAGCAAACGATGATGGATGTCAGGACGAAGAACTCATCAATCCCCTTTAACCTGCGATCACGGTGTCCCTTTCTCTGGATTTAGTTGCCTGTCTAATTGCTGCGAAGGTAGAGAGGAAGGTCGATGGTGTATGGTCAGCTTTGCTCAGCTCAATCGGCTGAAATGCAGATATGTCCCTTTCGGAGCCGCTGTCTAGTCCCATGGGTACCTCGTTTCTTCTCGCGAAGAGCTCGATTGCCCGACATAGGTAGCGCAGAATGCAAGATCAGTCTCTACCATACAACGCACGTCTCTCCTATTAAGACTCAGCACCCCAAGACGTTTCTCCTCGTCACTTTGGCTTGACGTTCTTCCACCGTGCGTTGTCTACATTGGCCCCGCAGAACTCTGTTCAAGAGGAGCTCCAATTTTGACCCCTCAAGCCTCCACTGCTGCCAATGCTCAGGTAGTGTGACTTGCGTGACAGTGAATGAGAATACTTTTTAAAACCCATACAAGGTTGCCACTATGTGACGCAACGGACAGGAAAATCTGTTGACATGTCGGTTCAGTCAGAGATATCTGTGCACAATTTGTAGTACCGTCTTGCAAAAGGGCATAATGCAGATAAAGTAATGTGCGAGCAAAGTGAGGCTCAAACAGCCTAAGGACTCCTAAGGACACTAGCGCTGCTTGATGACGGACCGAGGATCGTCTCAAGCGCAAAGTTCCTGTGGACACGTTGAAGATTCATTAATCCATACTACGCGCTTTACATTTTTCTAAGATCGAAATCTCCTCAAGTCGTTCTTTTGGCATCAAGGTCTCATTCTTTGATCTAAAGTGCCCTCCGTAGCCATTTCCGTGCGCAAGCTGGCAGTTCGCATGCAAGTTTAACACCTAAAGATTTCATGAAGTCGGTATAATGGAAGCTGCATACCTTTTTTCTCCAGAGGAAGCGCTAGGTCATTTCGGTGTCGTGGAGCAAGAAGGGCTATCAGACGTTCAGGTACAAAAGGCTACGGACAAGTATGGGCGCAATGGTACTGTACATGAGCGCGGTTCTTCAGCAAAGGAGCAGCACTGATCTTTTGCTATAGCTCTACCGGAAGACCCCCCAACTCCGCTTTGGAAGCTTGTCCTGGAACAGTTCAAAGATCAACTTGTGATCATACTACTCGGCTCGGCAGCAATATCCTTTGTACTTGCCCTGTTCGAGGACGGAGAAGGCTGGACGGCTTTTGTTGACCCCTTAGTGGTACGCACTGCCCGACCATGAGTTGCCTGCTGGAAACTGACACTAGTCTTCTAGATCCTTACTATTTTGATACTGAATGCCGTTGTCGGCGTGTCACAGGAGAGCAGCGCAGAAAAGGCCATCGCTGCGCTGCAAGAGTATTCGGCGAATAAGGCTAAGGTGATTCGCAATGGCATGGTCAAGGAAGTCAAAGCCGAAGAGCTTGTGCCTGGCGATATCATTACGGTGGCAGTGGGTGACCGGATACCGGCCGACTGTCGTGTGCTATCTATACAGAGCAACAGCTTCAATATTGACCAAGCCATCCTTACGGGCGAAAGCGAAAGTGTGGGGAAAACCACAGGAGCCATCACGGATAAAGGGGCCGTCAAGCAAGATCAAGTAAACATGTTGTTCTCAGGAACAACTATCGTCACGGGACATGCGCACGCTTTGGTCGTCCTGACTGGGGGTTCCACGGCCATTGGGGATATCCACCAGAGCATTACCTCTCAAATTTCGGAGCCAACACCTCTGAAAGAAAAGCTTAATGACTTCGGCGACATGTTGGCAAAGGTCATTACCGTCATTTGCATACTGGTCTGGTTGATGAACATCCAACATTTCAATGATCCATCTCACGGAAGCTGGGCGAAGGGTGCAATCTATTATTTGAAAATTGCGGTATCTTTGGGAGTGGCTGCCATACCGGAGGGCCTAGCGGTGGTCATTACCACATGTCTTGCCTTGGGTACACGAAAGATGGCAGCCAAGAATGCCGTGGTCCGAAGCCTACCCTCAGTCGAGACACTCGGAAGCTGCAGCATTATCTGTTCTGACAAGACTGGCACTCTTACCACGAACCAGATGAGTGTTAATAAGATGGTATTCTTGAACGGGTCGGGCACTGACCTGGAAGAGATTGACGTTGAGGGCACCACGTTCTCCCCCGATGGAGGGCTCATCTCGGCCGGTAAACGCGTAGACAGCCTTGCCGCTTGGTCAATGACGGTACGGAAGATGGCGGAGGTCTCTGCACTTTGCAACGACTCTCAACTAGCGTTCGACTCTAGGAATGGGACCTTTAGCAATGTCGGCGAGCCCACAGAAGGTGCGCTCCGAGTTCTGGTCGAGAAGATCGGAAGTCCCGAGCCAGCCATGAACCAGCGAGCAAGATTGCTGCCAGTACATGAGAGACTGCATACGGCCAGCAAATACTACGAGGACAAGAACCCACGCCAAGCCACGTATGAGTTCTCTCGGGATCGGAAGAGCATGTCCGTTCTAGTTGGTCAAGGACAGCATCAGCGACTCCTTGTCAAGGGTGCCCCAGAGTCGATCTTGGATCGTTGCTCGAGCGCCGTTGTGGGTGTCGACGGTAAGAAAGTAAGCCTAAACCGAAGCATTATTGACCTGGTATCCAAGGAGGTCGTATATTTCGGGAACCGTGGACTCCGCGTCATTGCCCTCGCTAGCATCGACGACGTCTCTTCGAACCCACTTCTGAAGTCTGTTAAGACCACAGATGAATACGCTCAAATAGAGCAGAACATGACGCTCATCGGACTGGTCGCAATGTTGGATCCTCCGCGTCCAGAAGTCGCACAATCGATTCGCAAGTGCAGAGAAGCAGGCATTCGCGTTGTAGTGATCACTGGAGATAACCAGAATACAGCCGAGAGCATATGTCGTCAGATCGGAGTATTCGGTATGGACGAAGACCTCACCGGCAAGAGCTATACTGGAAGAGAATTTGACGCACTGAGCGAGAGCGAAAAGCTGGAAGCAGCCAAGACCGCCCTCCTGTTTTCTAGAACCGAGCCAGTTCACAAGTCCAAGCTGGTTGATCTTCTACAGTCGAGTGGAGAGGTGGTAGCCATGACCGGTGATGGTGTGAACGACGCTCCAGCTCTGAAGAAATCCGACATTGGTGTAGCCATGGGTTCAGGCACTGACGTCGCCAAATTGGCAGCAGACATGGTGCTCGCGGATGATAACTTCGCAACCATCGAGTCCGCTGTCGAAGAAGGACGGTCTATCTTCAACAACACGCAGCAATTCATCCGGTACTTGATCTCTTCGAACATCGGCGAGGTGGTCTCGATTTTCTTGACGGCTGCGGCTGGCATGCCTGAAGCGTTGATACCGGTGCAACTGCTCTGGGTCAATTTAGTCACAGATGGACTTCCGGCAACGGCGTTATCCTTCAATCCTCCCGACCATGATGTGATGCGACGACCACCAAGGAAGCGTGATGAAGCCCTCGTAAGTGGATGGCTGTTCTTCCGGTACATGGTCATCGGCATCTACGTTGGCGCCGCCACGGTGTTCGGATACGCGTGGTATTTCATGTACTACTCCGAAGGACCTCAGATCACCTTCTGGGAGCTCGTAAGCACCCCCTCCCTACCACCTTCCTCTTTCCGAAGAATACCACCCATGCTAAACATGCGTGCCTCCCAGTCACACTTCCACCAATGCTCCTCCAAATTCCCCGAGATCGGCTGCGAGATCTTCAGCAACAACAGCGCCCGCGCCGCCTCCACCATGTCACTCTCCATCCTCGTCGTCATCGAGATGCTGAACGCCATGAACGCCCTCTCCTCCAGCGAGTCGCTGCTCACGCTGCCCCTGTGGGAGAACATGGTGCTCGTGTACGCCATCACGCTGTCGATGGTGCTGCATTTCGCGCTGCTGTACACGCCGTTCTTGCAGGGTCTGTTCTCGATCGTGCCGCTGAACTGGGCGGAGTGGAGGGCTGTGGGGCTGATTAGTGCGCCGGTTATGTGAGTCCCTAACCCCCGTTTTATGGAATGTTTATCTGCGTTGGTTGGTGGCGAGATGGCTAATCTGCGTTGGATAGACTCATCGATGAGGTTCTCAAGTTCTTCGAACGTAAGCTCTACTTGCCGAAACCGCTGGAGGTGAGGGAGAGGGAGAAGAAGGAATGATGAAGTCGCAATGTCCGTTAGAACTAGAATATCTAGAGTCGTGTGGTCAGCATAGTTGGCTGAGAGTATTAGATTAGAGCAGATAGAGCATGCATCAAGAACCCCTTTCGAGATGATTCCCCGTTCGCCAATGATTTCGCATGTGCAATGCTGAACGTATTGCGTGCGAATACTCTGGGATTTCTATTGCTACTTAAATAGCGAGCTCAATACATCCCTACCTTGCCCTGACTACTATCCCAAAAGATGTAGCCATTCCATCCAAAACCTCTGCACCCCCCAACCCCACAGCTCCGACCCTCAAAATCACCTCCCCCCTACCCTTCTCCAACACCTACTCCCAGATCTAACCTCAGACCTCACCCCTAGCCCCAGATCTCTCTCTACCCCTCTCTCTACCCCCATATACCCCATAGCCCCCCCCCCATCCCAAGCCCAAGCCCAAGCCCAAGCCAAGCCCAGACCAAGCCAAGCCAGAGCATCCAATCCATGAGAGATGCAAACCGTAGAGATCAAATAGGGGATGGTGAGATGGGATTGTTGTGAGCGTGAGCGTGCAGAAATTTGGGTTGAGAGAGAGAGAGAGAGAGGGAAAGGAAGGGGATGGAGGGGACGGAGGAAGGGAGCGGGGAAGGTGGGGGGAGATAAGAGGAGGAGATAATATAAGAGAAGAGAAGAGAAGATGTGCGTGTAAGAACCTCAAACAGTGGAAGCTATTGGGAAAAAGAAAGAGGGGGAGAGGTGGGAGAGAAAGAGAAAAGAGAAGGGGAAGGGAAATAGGAAGAAAAAGGGAATGAGAGGGGAAAGAGATGGAAGCTAGCGTGGGCAGAGGGAAATGAGGTATTGAGGTAAAGATAATGGTACGCTCTGGAGAAGGAGGAGAACGAGAGAAAGGGAAGGGGTTTTATTTCTTAGGAAAAGGAGGAGCTTGTGCGCATGGGATATCGTTTGCGGAAATACGTAGGGATTTGGAGGAGGGACTAGGTTGAGGGATCGTGATGTCGCTACAGCGCAGTCGGACGTGCAACGGCTTGTGATCAGTCGGCGCTGCGATCTGATTAATACTGAGGCTGCGATCCAGGGGCCTAAGACGGAGAGGACAGAGGACTGGATTGAGGGATGAGAAATGGTTTGTTTTGGGGATCTTGTCGAATTTGAGATTATTCTTAGATTTACCTGTGGAATAAGCGAGAACTGGAATTTGAGTTGAGCCAAAGGGAAGGGAAGGCGCGATGGATGTATTAAGAAGGGGTAGAGATCTCAGCTGGACTGCACTCGATCTTGGGCATTCATGGAAGAACGGAATGATGGAATGTCGGTGGATTGAAGCACCAGTGAAGACCCATAGCTGAAGAGCCAAACCGTGGAAGCATTTGCCTCACTCAAGCATTGTGCCCGTCCCTCGAAGAAGGCTCTCAAGTTATATGTGTATCGTGCCGGTGTATGGGACACGCCAACCCAGGGATCTGAGACCTGACCATCTCGGAAGAACATAGGAGGTTTGGGAAGTGTACGAGGTATGAGTGTTCAATTGGCGCTATCTAAGATTCTCGGAGTCTGGAACCTGATCTTCTCGAAAGAGATCAGGTTTGGAGGATACACGAACATGTAAAGGCTGGTGTGGTGTACAAAAGCCTTGTTTAAAGAGGTTTCTTGGGCAGGGCTGAGAGTTTGATACTCAAAGGAACCTTTCCACCGTTCTGTGAGGAATCAGACACAACTTAGACGTTTCTGACCTCGGCACGTAGCGTGATCCTGACACCCCCTTTCGTATCCTTTGCCTTAAGTACTTAGGCAGTGCTAGTACTTTGACTCTCAAGACTTACCAATGACGATGCAAAGCCAGAAAGAAAGCCTGAGTGAACGTTGTTCGCGTAGCCTCTTCCGAAGTCGCGCTATTTCCTACCATTGTATCGACCCTTGACCTAGGACGGAATTGACAGAACTTGTTCCAATAGAAGTGAGCTTCTGACCAGACTATCGCTGTTCCAACTGTGGGTGTGAGTGACTCGTATCTGCATCAACCTTTTGATTGTCAACCGTCAAAGGACTGGTGTCTGGCGATAGAAATCGAACAGAAAGGGGTTGAGAGAGTGGCCAACAGGCGCGTGAGCGCAATATCGCTCAATGTCAGTGCTAGAGAGAGGGGTGCGAAGGTGCGAAGAGAAACAAGAGTACAATTGCCCCCAGACTCCACCAAAGGATATATACAAGAACAGCTTCATAACCAGTCCTTCAACGAAGTCGCAAAGATCATATTCAAACAGCGTACGCAGAGGCTTCCGCAGTCCTAAACCACGGTATCTCAAGTATGACCCTACCACGGTTCTCCCACATATGCAACCCAACCTCTTCTTCATCATCATCGTCATCACGAGACTGATGCCTTCTTCCTCTTGCACGTGTGGAATACTGCCCTTGTCCGGATATAGGCCTCAACTCACTGCCTTCCGGATCTCGTCGTGACCTTCGGCGCACTGACTGCAGTGCAGCTCTGAGACCTAGCTGTTTGGTATGAGGATCCCTAGGTCGAATACCGGGGCTTTCTGGCGGCGCTGGGGAACCTTCTTCAGAAATGTCATCTCCTAATGGAGGTGGGGTGAGACTCTTTCCGCTCGTGTGCTCCTAGACGGCGCTGACCGAACCGTGATGTCCTCTGGCATACACCGGTGAAGGCATCGATATTTGCATAGCGTTCTTGGAAGGGTCGCCTCTACCAGCGACCTTCTCGACACCCATTGTACATTCGGGATTCGATGTCTCGGTCTTCTGTCCTGTTGAAGCGTTGTCAATACCCCACTGACGCAATTCGGCTGAGAAGGTATCCGGTTGAGATGGATGGTGGTAGCGCTTCTCTTCGAATGTCTCGCGCTTCAGCCCGCGTGCAGCGACCGACATGAGCTGGTTCAGAACCACGAATTCCAATCGAATCTTGAAGGCGTAACTGAAGGTCTGGATAGGGTGGCTGAGGCCGACTTGGTTGAGGTACACCATGATGACGGAGGCGATATCCAAAGCGACGACAATAATGTTGACATATATAAGATCGAGCATGACCCGACGCTGGCGCACGCTTGACTTCGTGGGAGAGTGCAATACTCCTAGCAGTGAACCAATGTAAATACCGGAGATGATGAGTTCAACGACGGTGTAAACAATCTGATTATATCTCTCAACAATCGCCTCCCTTGGCGACCATACGGACGAGATCTCCGGATTAGGATTCCAAGCCTGGAACACGACGATCCAAGTGGGAATCGTGCTTATGAAGACCGTTGAGATGCTAATCCCGAAGACAAATCGTTGAACCCTTGTACGTTGATTCACCAGATGCAGTCGCGAGTACAGCACAAGAAGCTGCGCCAGGGAATATGTCGACCAACCAATAGTCAGAAGTAGTGTATACAAAATCCAGATATTCTTGTGTGGGGCCAGAAACTTGAGGATAATGCCAATAGAATCCACTCCGCAACCAATGGCCCCAACCAGCACTATGTGATTTCGGAGTCAGCGTTCCTTCTCGGAGCTAGAGGATGAAGACACAGGGCATGTGTTGCGAGCGAATGCTCGCCAGACAGGTCTCAAAGCTCTCGGAAAGCTCGGAATGGGGTAAAAGATGCTCGAAAAGAATGACTTACTGCACCAGAAATACAAGCCTTGGCGCTTCCTGAACAACCGTAGGATTTCAAAAAGGGTCTCGAAGACAAGGAAAAAGGTTATGCCAACGAAGGCACTCGCCGCGATCTCCTCTCCAGGTCTCCATTGAGGTGGCTCAGACTCAGCAACTGCATACACAGAAGTAGAATGCATCGTGGAAGTCGCCAACGAGTGAATTAGACACTACGCTGGGGAGGCTATAAAGGGTAAGAGGAAAACTGCATGCAACTGATCATTGAAGAAACTTTTGGAATGAAGCAGGATTACCAGAAATACCTCCATAGCGATGGGGGAGGGGTCTAAGGACAGTGGACGAGATGTCCAAGCGATGATTTGCCAATCGGTGGCAGGCTGTTCTATGTAAACCAGAGAAGACTTGTTACATCATACTCGCTTTACCTGACACGAAACCTGCAACGAAGGTTCAACAGAGGCTTGCAATGGCCGCTATCGACACCTCAAGGTCGTCGATTGTCCTGCATGCAACACCGTGGCAAGCTCGCAATTCTCCGTGGCCTCCATATCCATATGCACGGACTTATTTCCCCAGATTTCTGAAACACTTCGAGCAGTGCTATTGGCGCTCTTATATCGTACTGGAAGCTAGGTCACTGCGTGCCGTCAGTCTGCAGACTACACACGCTTGTCCGCGCTTGCACATTGCCTGTCTAGCCGTGGCGTCCTATGAAGCGTGTTCGCAATAGCAGTGCCTGAAGTCGCTTTTTCTGAGAAACGAACCTTGAGATCGAGCTCGTTGAGTGCGGGGTGTGCTGACTACTTGCGCTTTATGGCAAGCTTGTAGCTACTCCAGGAGTTGCTGAGGCTGCTCCCTGGCTTCTCGCTAACGTCGGTAGACACATTAGCAAGCGTCAATTCTACAGTGTCCCACAAGCAGAGCAAGGCATTGACTCCGATCATCCCACGAAACAGCTCTGTACTTGGTGGATGATGTTGGTGATGATGTAGGAATGATATGAGCGTAAAAGCGAAGCGCTGGAGTACATCGGATGGCAACAAAGCACGGCAGTTCGAGCCGACCCACACAAATGGACCTCGGTAAAAATTCCTGTCAGAAAATCACCGCCGACCTCATATTGATAGTAATTTTTGCTCTGACGTATCTTCCATAATCGGCATCTATTTGAATTATATCGGCAATACACACTCTCATACATTAATCATGGGGTGGGATCCCCGATTCGCCACTGGCGCCAACGCCAGCGTCCTCAGTGCACCCGGTGCGGAAAGCAACTACTTTCCCAGTAGCAAAGGCCTCGCTGAAATCAATCCGAGAGAGAAGAAGGATAGGAGGTGGGCTCAAGATGTTCCAGGTGTCAACAAAGTTGCACCGGGGGAGGGTTAGTCGACGTAATTCACTTTCCACAAACAAAGCCCTGACAAAGTGCATCCAGGCAAAGATTGGGAGCGCAAGCAGCGGGCTAGGGAGTACAGAGTAGCCGCGAGGCGAGAGAAGAGAAATCGCAAGGCGGACGAGAAGAAGCAACGGAAGCTCAATGCTACCATTCTTCGTCGCATGGTCAGCACAGTCCAGTCCAGTCTCGAGAAGCTTGAGGTCATGGGCTAATGGTCTGATAGACCAGAAACCCGGAGAAGTACAACAAGAACGCTGAACGGAATCGACTACGATCCGTGCAATTAGAGAGACAAGCAGTATGGCTACTAGCCGTCAAGCAAGCCGAGCGTCTGGCAATCGAGCACGATCCCTCCGGAAAGCTATTCAATGTTAGTCCCGTTACCAGACTTGGCGACGGCACCGTCATATCCGTCGAAGCTCTACAACGTCGAGAGGAAAACCGCGCCAGGCGCGAAGCTGAAAAGGCAGCCAAAGAAGAAGCCGCCACAAACGCTCTCCAGCCCTCTGCAGACTCCGTCGTCAAACCCCCTACAGCTATGGACCCCCAACGGTACCTCCAAATGGAAATCGATAAGAAGAATCCGCGGCGGAGTGGCGTATCAAAGACCCAACAACGCAAGCTCGAAGCCCTACAACCCAAGACCGAACCCCCCCGTCCCATCCTCCCCTCCCACATCACCCTCCCGGAAGGCGAAGAAAACTTCATCGCCCTCTGGGACCTCACCGACACCGAGCTCGAGCGGCGCGTCCTCCGCGAAAAGCGCCGCAAAGCCGCCGAACGCAAAGCCCTGCGCCTGAAGCAACAAGCCGGCAAAGCGGAGCGGCGCCTGGCGCGCGACGAGAAGCGAGCCTTATACCGACGAATCAAAGAAACCTGGAAAGCCATCAAGGAAGAGACCTCACGGGAGAAGACCCGGCTGAAAGCTCAGGAGGAGGAAGAAAGCAAGAAGATCGCCATCGAGGTCAACGAAGCCGAGCGCGCGCGCGCCATGGAACTCTGCGCCTCCCTGGGCTTCACGCTCGAGAACACCGAAGGCGTGTCGGACATCAAGCCCAAAGCGCTAGGTATGAAAGGCCAGGAAGTCGATTTCGATGCCATCGAGCCCAGCGACAAAGCAGGCACCATCCGGCTCAAAGACCCTTCCCTCATCCAACAACAGCAGAAGCCCAAAACCCCCAAACGCGTCGACCTAGGCGGCATCTCCGGCAACGCACGACCACTGATCCCCCACGCCCGAAAGCACAACCACCTCAAAGCCGAAGACGAAGCCTCCACCAACGGCGCCGACTTCCTGAAACTCGACATCGGCCCCGACAACGACGACAGCAACCACCACCACCAAGCCCTAAGCTACAACCGCCGCCTCCGGCGCAAGCTCCGCCGCGCGCTCGACAACTGCCTCATCGCCCAAGAGACCCTCGTGCGCGAAGCCTGCATCGCCCACCTCCACAAAACCTCCCCCGACACCCCCATCCCCCCCATCCTGAAAACAGCCTACAAGCCGATCAACACGCGCGGCGCACGGATACTGGAGAGCGGGGCCCTGGAGACGGCGAAGCAGGAGCGGGTTCGCGCGAGGGTCGAGCTGGCGGAGTTTAATAAATATATGAAGGTGTTGAGGAGGCAGGCGAAGCAGAAGGCGATTGAGGCGGGGTTGAGGAAGCATGCGGAGGCTACGGGGAGGATAGCGGTGGTGAGGGGGGAGGATGAGGGCGGGAGGGAGAGGGAGGGGGAGGGGGAGAGGTGGTATAGGGAGGTGCAGTTTAATAATGGGCCGGCGAGGATAGTGGGGGATGATTATGGGTTGGGAGGGGATAGCGATGTGGAGATGGTGGATGCGGGGCCGTTGGAGGATAGTGATTAGATGTTCGCTTGGTGAAAAGCTACGATCTATGAGTTCATGGACGGATGAAAAACTTCACGATCTTGCGGTCGTCAATTCTCAACTTGACTGTGCACTCAGCAGCCTCTCCTTCAATTCCCTATCTGCCTACATATAAGTACACCACCCCAAGCCCCCTCATCCACCACCAAAACAGCATCCAATCCCCTAACAAACCTCCAACCAAACTGATACCGTACCTAAAGCCGGTATCATAAAAACGAGCGCAATAGGACTAGCCTGGGGATATCTCATGAAGTCGCATCTCCGAAAAGCCCATCCCAACAAAACGCCAAATGCTGGATTGCATGCAACCGAGCAAGCAAGAAAAAAAAAGCCCGCTCCAAAAAGCCAATGCTGGATTGCCAATGGCACCGAGCACGCAAACTCAGAAAGCCCGCTCAAAAAGAAGTTTTTTTTCCCCCCTGATTCCAAATGTTCGTATCCGGCCAGCCCTTGTGCTCAACCCAAACGCGAATGTAAAGCATCCAAGTTCAGACATTATGGTTACAGATCTCTAGTTCCATGATGGGGCTGGGATTCCATGGACTGGTCGACGGCCTCGAAATTGCCGGTTTTTCTTTTGGGTTGGAATTATTCGAATGCACTTTCTTCGTGTACCATGCCTACGATGACCGCCATCTGTTAGCTCCATTCCAAAGGTAAATACTGCAGTAGATTGTTGGGCGAGGTCTACATACCAGAGTTATTCCTCAACAGCGGCATGGAGCTCTTCCGTTGACCACTTCCGCCCAGCCCTCCAGCCATCAGCAGCATGGAGCTCTCCCTCCGACGAGCTTTCGCTGCGCTGTCTCCGGACTGCTTTCTTGCTGTGGGGCCCTGAGGAGCATTATTCGAGATGGGAGCAAAGCTCGTCGACGTCTCGTATGAGGGTTGCAGTGGTATCATACCAGTATCGTGATCTGCATGAAGGGCCTGTGAGAATTGTTCGTACGAAGGCTGCTGTATCTTTTGCTGCAGAAGATGTGGGAAGGAGTCTTGTGTGTAAGAGGGCGTGGGGATATCGGAGAACATCTGTCGACGCGGCGATCGGATATCTTCCGGTGTAAGGGGTTCTGTGAAGGAGACTTCCGGTGGTGTGACGTTAGTGTCATCGGGTTCTTCGCCAAAGACGGCATCGAAGTCCGTGAGGAACATGGCAAAGACAGGAGCTGGGATGTTAAGAGTCGGGGAGAAGACGATGCCGACATTGCGGACGCTCATCTTGTTGACGTCGGAGTTGTTGACGATGCTGATCAGGAAGGCGGAGAGGGCGCGGATGAGGGCCCAGTTGGCCCTTGGGAGTCTATGCACCAAGAGATTGTATGCGGCGATCTTCTTCGCTTTTTCATCGAGATCTGAGAAAGCAGGAAATATTAGCCGGGTCGCACTCAGTAGAGCAAATCGGAGCAGCTTACCGAGGACTTTGAGAAACTCGAGATGTAGTTCTCGAGTCAGGATGGTGGACGGCAACTCCCGTAGATACAGCTTCAGCAGCGATGCCACTGCATGTACGTCAAAGTACTGCTCATCAGCAAGGATATCGAAGTCGCCCTCGTGGTTAAACCGATCCCGCAAGTTCTTGATGACAACACTTGATCCGCTCAGACGAAAGATGCCTTCTTCATTCGCAGCATCTTGTGCCTCGAGGTACTCAAGGCATCGGTACACGACAGCGGGTAAGCATATGTCGGGCATACCTTTCGGTGGCCAGTACTCCACAGCTTCAGCTATGGGCATACCAAAGACTGCTCGCACGTTTGCCGCTCGCTCTGTATTTTGCGGTTGAGGCAAGCTAAGACCAGACTCGTTGGACTGATTGGTGTTCGCATCGGAGGGCTGGCGATCTCGAAATCCCCAAAAGTTGCTCCTCTTTCTGTGCTCCTTGGATGGCCCAGGAGGTGCCACTTGCGGTCTGTTACCCCATGCACCAGCATCCTCAATCTTCACTCCATTCGAGGGCCCTGAGATGGCCTTACTGGCTCCCCAGGACCATGCATCCTCAATCTTAACACCATTTGATGGCCCTGATATATTCTTCGTGATCTGGGACCCTTGTGCTCGAGTGGCGGATTGGATCGACGACGCCGTAGGAGATGGCGAATCTGTAGGCCGCTGCTCAGGTATCACTTGAACAACAGGCTTTTGAGCAGGAACAGTAGTTTCATAATTCACGCCTCGCAGTTCATTAAATGTCTCCGATTCCGGACTCTCTATCGCGGCGTCCTGGCCTTTGGCATGGGACTTCTTCACTAACCTGTTGGAGCTGGAGTCAGTACTCCCGACTGAACCTCTTGCATTGGCAGGTTGACTATCGACATAATGAGCAAGTGCGTCAACCCAGACATCCCTCTCGGCATCGCTTTCTGCACATAGCACGTGTTTAACATGACTGTTCGGACTGTTGCGCTTGGTCTCTAATATGAGGAAAGCGTGTCGATACTGGCTATCACCATCCTCGCCAGTTCGCGACGGCGACTGAGAGTGTTGCGATTGTCTTCCAATCCGGGCATTCTGGAGTCTGATGGTGCCAAGCAATGATCCACTGGGCGATTCGTAGTAACGCAGAACTGGTTCGTCGAGCACGAAATACCTGGCTTTCCAACCGCCAAAGTTCTTGCCACGTTTTGTCAAAAACCCCTCCTTAAGTAGCCTTCCATCTGGACCCAATGTGACAGGGGAACCAGCCTCAGGCGCCAAATTCGTTCCTGCAGGATTCTCGGCTCTCGACTCGATGACCTGCGTAGACAGGTAACGGCAGATGATTAGAGCTGCTCTTTCGTCCATTGGCGTATCTAGGATAGCTTCGAAGTAGGCTTCTAGGGCAACTCTTCTGGCGTCGATCTTTGCCGGAGCATGGCCATTGAACAAGGACCGATCAGGTAATTTGACGCTAAACACCGAAGCTTCCTTCATCTGGTTGTCTAGTGGCGGTAATGATAGTACGGACTTCTCCACCTGCCACAGCTCTTGCATGTTAGACCTAGCAGAGACTCCAAGCGTGAATACAGGTTCTTCGTCGATTCCCTTAGGACCTGTGTAGCTATGCCTCGAGGGTTTTAGACGTGAAGACATGACTTTGACCCTGATCGATGGAAGTGCGTTGGGTGGTATCAGCACATGAGGGTACGCGTCTGACAGGAGCCCTTTGTAGACGCCCTCCGGCCGCCAATCTTCAGGGAATTCTCGCCTTGTTGGCTTCGGATGAGCTTCTGAATCAACATTGGGAGAACTGGGTTGAGTGGGCGGAGGCCGAAAAGGAGGAGGATTGAGTAGGGGAAGGCTAGGCGGAGGAGTGCTCTTGGCTGCACGAATAGCTTGGGAGGTGGGGCTTGCAGGTGGTGAGTTCGCTTGCGGAGGGCTTGCAGGTCGTTTGACCGCCACAAGTGGTTCGGGTTGAAGTTCTGGATCCTGTGACATGGGCGATGATATCGACGAAGGAGTGTGTGGAGGCAATGGTATAGGTTGCCGCGGAGCCCTTGGCGACAAAGGAATAGAGTGGGTTGGCGCTCTTGGTGACAACGGTAGCCCATTTCGTGCAGAGTTTGGAGCGGAGAGAATGGATGCTGTCTTGAGATCTCGAGGTAATCTCGGAGTTGGAGGGTTGATCGGGCGATCACCAGGTCGTGGACTTGATGGCAGACCTGGACTCAGCGGGGCGGACATAATAATCTTTCCTTCGGAGCTGGAACGCCGCTGTTGTTTTATGGGATGACTGAGGACACCAGCCAATGAATTCGGTGGTGAAAGGAAAGAGTGTTCGCCGCCAGATGTTGGGTGAGGTGACAGACCCTTTATGCCTATAGGCATGGGATTTTGCTCTGACTCAATTGGTATTACAGCTGTCTTGGACGGCGGCGCAGATCCCGAGGGAGTTTTGGAGCCCTTTTCCTTCTTTGATTGACTGCGTTCTAGCTGTTGCTTGACAGCTGCAACCTCCCGCTCGTTATCGTCGTCTTCCCTAGTCTTCTTCCTTCCCCTCTCGAATGTAGGGAGTTCGTCAACCAAGATATTCTCGTCATAATCTGAATCCGAATGATCTGCGGGACCAAAGTCTGAAGGGTTTGAGGCGTCTGGTTTGGGCTTATGTAGGTCTAATGGAGCAGGTGGGAGCTTGCGGAAAGGAAGTGACGACTGGTCGGCTGCACTGATTGGGGTCGACTCTGTCAAGGCGAACGCTGGCCCTCCTACCGACTTCTGCAGATTGTTGGATCGTTTAGCCGTGAAACTACTTGGTGACACAACAGCATTTGCATTTTGAGGAGACTCCTGTAGTAGAACATTTGGCCTGGGCCCCCTCAGATCACTCGTCTTCAAAGGAGGCACCGCCTTTCCAAAGCCGAAGATGGGCGAATGTTTCTTGTCCGCTGGGACTTGCTCGGCTGATTCAGTAATTGCAGCAGCGTCAGAGTCTTCCCGAGGTTTCGTAGCCCTAGGAGGATGCATCATATTGTGAAGACCGGACTCTGCGGTCAACGCTTCACTCGTCGCTGGCTCGTGCATAATGTTCCCTTGAATATCCGGACGATCACGAGATTTAGTCGTCTCAGGAAAACTGCCAGCACCGATTGGAACTGACGTTGGCCCCTGTGCCGGTTTATCAGGTAGGGGAGGCACTTGAGTCAAGTTTTCTCTTAACTTCTTCCGATACCGCTCTTTATCTTTCAATGCTCTTTCCAGATCTTGATTGAGGCCAAGGACCAACGCTCGTTGTTTATCTACCAACTTCCACAACTGCGCATTTTGGGCGGCTACATGCTGCTTCTCCTTCAATAGATGGTGTACGACTGCTTCCGCTGATCCAGCCGCATTGATTAGACTTGATATATCAGGTGTAGTCGGTCTACCGGAATCTTGCGAAGACTTGTGAGAATTTGAAGTTGCCGTCGAGATAGTCGAGATCGCCGAGTCGATGGAAGATGTGCGAGGGAATGATCGAGCGTCTGGCCGCATGGTGGTATCGCTGAAGTTGGTGGAGGCCGTGGATAAAGGGGAATGTGGAGGGGAGATGTCCGCAGACTTGCCCTGAGGCAAGGGTGAGGAGACGTTGCGAAGCTGACTGTACGACTGCGTCTTCGGTGATGCCGGAGTGACGGCTTTTCGATCTCCACGTTCGTGGATCGACCCCGCTACATCACCGGTGGCCGCAGCTTCGGAAGCCAACAGCTCATCTAATCTGTCTCGAGGTGATTTTGGCGATGATGGGTCCGCAGTAAAATTGAGGCGGGGTGAACGAGGAGAATGTGAGTACTGCGAGCCACTGGCAGTTCTCAGCGTCGTCGGTGATCTGGGACTGTGAGGGCTGTGAGGACGATTTTGCAGTTGTCCAATTACGGAGGAAGTAGGCGTCTCGCTGGCTTGTAGAGGGCTCGGTGTGGGTTTGCGGTGCGTCAGGCGTCCATCAACGGGTCGAGAGAATTGAGGCGAAGATCGATGTTGTGGAAGGAAGTCGCGCGTGTTCCCACTGCCCAGTCGCTGGGGCTCTGGCATTGTCTGTCTCTCCATGGCCAGACGCCCTTCGCCCTAGCCCTTCCAACGTCAATCAGGCACCGCCCAATGAGGGGATCGGTTGGCGCTGCTAATCTGAAGGACACATATGTAGGATGGTTATCGTTGCGCATACAGTCTGGAACGAAAGCTGCCTCGCTGCCTCGCTGCAATGACGAAGGGGCCCTTGGCCAGGGTGATATGGGGTGGAGGAGTCTCGAGGGTATGCGCTCTAAACGCCGGCGCGCCCTGCGAAGGAAGCTCAGGTTTCGAAGGACAAACGGTTTGAGGTGCTGTGCAGATCAATCAGCGCTTTGAGAACATCTTGCCAAACGCCGTGGGTGGAGAGGCGAATGCTTCCACCTTGGGGCAGCCTGGGGCATACAGTGGTGAGAGAGTTGAGTGAGAGGTGGGAGCCGGATGCACTCCGCAAAAGTTATCAAGTGACCAGAGCACTTGCATGTTTACTACTTACTTTAGCACTCACCACCCTTGTACTGCTTCGGTAAAGTATGGGGGTGGACGTAGCTAACAAAGAGGCCCTTAGCGCCAGCGAGCAGGGGGTTTTAATTCGACTTACGACTTGACAAGAGGACTATGCACGCACGGCTTCAAGCTTGGCAACTGGCGCAATAGCGTTATTTTAGCTGCAGATTGAATGTCTGCTCTTGGTCTAGGAGTACCTTCAATGCTTGAGACAAAGTACATTTGGTAAGACGAAGGTCAATGCCCGTACGGGGGTCTCAACTTAATTTCAAGGTGAAGTCGAGATGCATCTACAAAGATAGAAGCACGAAGATGGGCGTGGCCGTTATACCGGCTGTTGATGTTACTACCTGCTATAAGCCAGGGTAGAGGACTCTCTCAGGCCGGCCTTGGGCTGTGTGTCTGCCTATCGTCCAAGTAGTAGAGGATGACAAGTTGACTTGAGTGATTGATGACACTTGTTCAAAGTGGGTCGCATTCTTCTCCACTCGCCCTCGGGTCTGCTGACACTCATTACTTTACTTTGCTTCATCACACACGATGATACAAGCCGCAATAAAAGCGTGACCAGTCAGCGACGCTCTGCGACGAAGCTTCGGGCATCCGATGATCAAGCGGTGAAGAAAAGGGTGGAGGTCGAATCGGAAGATGGGTGGCTCCTGAGCAGCTGATTGGGAGCCAGAGCGGTTGGATGGTGGTCAGTAAAATTGATAGTCGCCAACCCCTGAACAATCGCTCCGTCGTTCCTGCATGATCTCCGAGAATCGCTTCCTTTTTAGCTCTGTCACCAACGCCTGGAGAGTTGAGACGACTCCGAATCCTAAAAGCATCTCGAGGCGATCGCACCTGGGAGATGGTAGTGATAAGAAGTCGATGCGTAATCTTGCTATTGGAAACGGGGGCTTGGAAACATTTAGCGACCGATGAGCTGCGTCTCATTAGCAGAGTCAGCCTCTAGTTCCAAGCCGGTTGCGCTCGGTCGTTGGAATGGAACCTCGATGTGTCTGAGTCGAGGAGACGAAGCGACCATCTGCCCATGCCATGGGACTGCACAAGTATCCAGCAGATAGTTATATTTACGCTGTACATATACCTAGCCGCACTTAAGTTTTCGATTTTCACATGCAAAACTCATACTTCTTCAAACATCGCTTTACCCTTCACCTAAAGTAGTGTACACTCTCTTATTGTCAAGTACAAGCCTGGTATTGGGCAGAGCGGATCTGGAGCATTTCACACTTCCTCGAACGCTTGGGAAAGGACATGGGAACGACAATAAGTACATCAGCTCCTCAAAATATTGTCCTGGACTTTACTAGAACATTACGGATTGGCAAATGATCGATGTCAATCAGCCATGGGAGCTCGAGGAGACGCATGAAATGTAGGTTGTAATTATCATCACTGTTTCATTAAATTATACATAGTAATCGACTCCCTGCCGTATCAGGCTATCCACGCTATGCTCTCATCTCCGAGACTCCATGACTGATGCCCAGTATGGTACAATCTAAGATCAATCCCTACTACCACCTTTATTCAATCGTAATCTTCTTCTCTGCCCTCACCGCTTTAGGCACGATGACTGATAGGATGCCATTCTTCAAGCTGGCCTTGACGGCCTCTTGATCGACCCGCCCGGGGAAGCTGAACCGCCTCTCAAAAGTACCAGTGGAGCGCTCACTGACCCAGTACTTGTAATTTGGCTCGGCAGGCTTCGTTGTCACGGCTTGAGTGTCTGCTGCTTGCGACGCGTTGGCGGCAACGGGGTACGTTGTAGCAGAGGCTTCAGCGCCCTCAGCCGACGCGCCGGCATCGACATAATCGTCGTCGACAGTGGCCTTGTGGTAAGAGGAGGTTGACTTTTCGGAAGCATCGTCGGCAACAACAGGTTCTGAAGACGCTTGTTCATCGACGGCCTTGGTTTCTTCGTTGGTCCGTGTAGTGTGATGCTCACTCTTGCCCCGGATGACAAGAGTGTTTGCGTCTACGAACTCAATGTCGATATCTCTCTGTTCAATGCCAGGAAGTTCGCCGTGGAGTTCGTATGCAGACCCAACTTCACGAACGTCGAAACGTGGAACGAATGATCGATGCTGAGGTCGTGGTTGGAGGAAAGGATCCGTAGCGTCTAGTAGCCGGAAGAAAGGCGCGAAGTCGCTAGAGGGAAATCTAGGAAACAAGCTGGTCATGGCGCGGACTGGAACAGGGTTGATAGGTCGGCAGACTGCGCGGGGAAGGCAGGATGTTGTTCGGTAGCAAGCCATCTGTGGAAGGAATTTGGTAGAGGTGGTTCGCTCAGATATAAGCTTGTTTGTCTGTGAAGAAGTTGATATTGCTTTATTGGAGTGCGGTCGATGATGTTTCTAAGAGATGATGGGGAGAATAAAAGCAGTACGTAGGAAGGTATTTATACCCAAGTTCGAGACATCAGAGTCATCTGGAGCTTTCCCTGGCTTAGCAATACGAAGGCATTGATAATAGAATGGTACCGCCTCCCCGCTTCCAGAGCTTTCTTGCTGGCTGTGGTTAGTTCGAGAATCTACGGCGGCCTTCTTTGAACTTCGATGTCTAACTTCGAGAGGCCCAGGATTGCGCAATGGAACTACTTGTATCCGATCGAAACGAATGAAAATGATGTAAGGAATGTCCTACCGTTTCAATGAGCAGAACTTGAGGCCAGCAGCGAGCGATCCCATCTCCCAGCTAGTATCGAGAGTACTTTGCTTGCTGTGAGCTCGGATTTGACCTGTAGCTTGCGCGTTGAAAGTCGTACATTGGCCATAGCTGTGCGCCGCCTCTTGAACGAGTAGAAGCACATATGGGTCGAGAGGGTCAGACAACCGCTCCACGTGTTGAGAGTTGAGGACCTCTTCGCGTCGCCACGCGTTCGCTTGGCCCTGTGCTTAAGCCGGATCTCGGGCCGATTCTCTGCCAAGCACCGATTGGAAGATCACAAAAAGTGAGCTCAAGCTCTGGTCAGTGAATTGGCTCTCTTCAAACTTCGCCCTCCTACACTCGGCCTTCTGCTCTAATTACTTTTCGCTCTTCATGCGACCTCTATTCTACACTTGGGTACCCATCCATCCGACATGGGAACCGTTCGGTTGAAAGTGAAAGTTCTGCCTTGGCAGGATCCCGCCTCAACACCGCAGAGCGCGTTTTCGCGTCGAGACGATATCAAGACTTGGATCGAGCCGTGCAATGATGATCTTACGGTTTCGGCGCTTCATGCGAGGATACTCGAGAGCTTTGCGGACCTTCATGGGGGGAAAGGGTGAGCCTACACTGCTCTCTTCGCCAGCAATCCAACGCTATATGCTAACGAGTGCGATAGGGAATTGAATATCAAATGGCTCGAAGACGATGACGGCAACGTTCTACGTGGCCACCTTAGAGTCGGAGATACATTCAAAGAGTCCCGCGACATCTCCGACAGGACAGTCAAGGTTGTCCGGCTACCGCCAACCGAAAGGGACTTGGGCAATCCAGGAAGGTTCTCATCAATTGCGCCCGAATCTTCTGCCAGGCCAAACAAGCGCGCATTAGGTCTGCATGCGCAAAGCGTCCGTAACAGTTTGCGCGACCTCGTTAATGCAGAGGACTGGTCGGCTAGAGGGCCTCGGGACAACCAGGAGAGGGCGGCCAAGCGGCAAAGAACGGAGGATGTAAGGCTCCGGGGAGCATTCGATTATGATCGACCGTTGCTATCTAGCGAAGGCCCCGAGGAAGACGTATACCAAAGATCCAGCCAGACAGCCAGGCGAGGCTCCCCAGTCCATCAGGTTGACGACTCTCAGCGATCACCGGGCATGAAACGTTGGTGGAATCTTCAATCCTGCAACTGAGCTAACATGTCATAGAGTGCAATCCGTATGACACCCCCACATCCCTTTCCGTGTACAGTCCTCTGAACGCGGTCTCCTCCAGTCAAACGGGCGTCATCGCAGTCCCTGACTCGCCGGATCGGAGAACGGCAGCACACAAGAATAGCGAAAGTACGTCTGGTAATCATGAAATTTACAAAGCCAAGTCGGAGTCACCCGAATTGTCTGCGTCAGTTCTTGAATTTCCATCTTCGAGCGCACCAAGCCGTACCAATGACACGGCCATACAAACACAGAGTCTAGATGATCCTATCATTATTTCCTCTCTGGCCAACTCCTCAGACCCTCACAGATCCAACGCAGGAGCACCTGCTAAACAGATTTCGGCTACCGCGCCGTCGTCCGACTTACAAGAACGAGCGGTGCCAACGGATGTACTTAGCCGGTCCCCATTCCTCAATCACTTTTCGTCCCAGGTAGTACCGAGAGAAAAGGCCTTGAATTTTAGTGGCTTACGACAGCGAACGCCAAACCATGCTGACAGCATTGAGTCGGAAGCAGTGCGCGCACAAACACCGCTGGATTATGAAAGCAAAAAACGACCTGCACCGGCATGTTCACCTATCAAAGTAAGGGTATCAGGAAAAGTCGTGTCGTCTTTGCAACCTGGCGGCCCCATCACTGGCGCTACCTACGGAGAGTCTCTGCTCCCAGGTATCCAGCGGGAATTATCATTTGGGCCAGAAATCTTGATCGGAAGCGGTACTAGATCTCCTATTTCCAGCGAACAGCAATCACCTACAGACCATCATCTTGTAGTAGAGGAAGTTCCTTCTGAAGCATCACTTTCAGAAGTTGTAGAGCATCAAGCAACTCCAGAATTAGGGGATGACATTTGTACAAGTACCCAATCTGCGGATGAAGATGTCATTACAAAAGGCTCGAAGTCCGACAGAGTCTGTTCGCCAGAACATGTAGGACCCGTGGCCGTCGATCAGCAATCCGCTGATGAGGAAGCTTACAATGAGTCGGGAGCACCAAAGGCGGATGAGCAGCGTTCAATGTCCTTGATGGCAGGTATGCCCAATTTTCCAAGCGTACCAATGAGGGTTCTTCAACTACGAGAAAGTACAGAGGATAATCGAGGTGGAACTCCGTCTTCTCAGGAGTCAGTCGTGAGTCAAGTTCGGGACCAGCTGAATCCAGGGTACAAAACTCGGAGTGCGCCGAGGAATGGTGCCGAGATAATCAGCATTGAAGAAACCGAAGATGAAGCTTCTGCAATTCAGCCGAGGCCTATGAATGAGAAGGTGGTACAGAAGCCCGATATTTGGGCTATACCATCAGACACCGATGAGAAGCTAAAGTCAAAATCGAATGGAAAAAGGAACCATACTCCTAGTTGGGGCGTTACCCCTAGAAAATCAGTAGATCGTAAGATTGCACGTTCGCATACCGAAGAGCGACAGCGCGAGTCAACTCAAAGTGTGAAGGAGAAGCCTACCGACCTTGAAATAGTCGCTGAAAAGGAAAGGCAAGAACGAGAGAAGAAAGACAAGGCGAAAGCCAGGAGAAAAGAACGAGCAGCTGAGAAAAAAGCTGAGGAAGCTAAATGGGCTGAAGAGCTCAAAGCCAACGATGCAAAGCCTCCCAAAAATGATCAAGAACGACGTGAGAGTTCGAAACTAGCCGTCGTGCAGCGGAATGCGGTAGCAAAGAATACAATGAGAGGAAAGACACCCAGTACCAATACCGCCGGAGACAGTGAAGTGAAGAAAGCCAAATCAGCCAAATCAACTGGTGTGGCAACGTCGGAAGGCCACGTTGACAAGAGGAAGAAAACTTCTACTGATACTGTACCATCATTGGATAAGGAGCGTAAGGCAAAGGATGCCGCCAAACGAGCCGTGCCCGATGGTGAAGCTTCAGAAGCCCAGAAAGCGAAACAAGCCAAGGTCTCCATGGTCAAAGAATCGCAGCAGTTGTGGGCCGAGAGAAAGGCTATCCAAGAGGCCGAGATGGCGGCACGAGAAGCCGAAGCCATCGCTCAGGCACAGAGAAGCGTCAAGGTGCCTTCGAAAAAGCCAGCGACTCAGAAGACTGGCCAAACCATCGCAGAGCCTGGCCTAACTAGTGAAACAGGACGGAACCTTCAAGATCCCTCAGAAGTCTCACGCCGGACATCTGCCACCCCAAACAATCGCCAAGATGCAGTTCCGAAGAGAAGATCCATGACCCCATTATTCCCATCGACCACCATGAAGCCAGTCAAAAGCGCATTGCGAAGTAGCGAGATTAGCGTCCGCCGCTCGGTATCTTTCAACGATCAAGCGGTTGCCCTCAATAGCCCTCCTCTGAAGACAATACAGGCCGTCAGGCCGCTACGAGACTCTGACATGTCAGCTAGTGCCCGGGCGGCTGCAAAGAAGGGCAGTGCTCAACAGCTCGAGCCTCACTCATCACCTTCCGATAGGGCTTCGAAGAAGCGCGAGAGTGACATTTCGGCGAGACCTAAGCTTCGCGGACCAAGCTCATCGAAGTCGGCGACCCCATTGACCGATGCCAGCTCAAAATCTAAGGTCCAGACCAAGCCTAACGTGACCAGAGATGTGAAGCTGAAGGGTCGTGAAATCGACGCACCGCGTCCACCAAACCCCGTCACTCTAGCTGAAAACGAAGAGATCATCATATCCTCGGACAGTGAGCGATCAGCATCCACCTTCTACTCTGACGAAGAAGATCGGACGAGACCGGCCAAAGCCGGGCCTAGCAGCAAGAAGAAGCTAAGCTCATCAATGAACTTAGATGGAGGCATTACGCCTAGCAGAGCCACCACCTGCCGGAGTAATTCTGGTTCGACAATCAACATCGTCCACAAAGAAGAAAATGTATCCCCAATAACAGCGATTTCAACCAAGGCTGCTTCCGACAGAGATCCGCGAGAGATGTCAACAACTCGCTCGCCCGCACAGTATATATCGCGTGCAAGTTCTGCTCACTCTCAGTCTGGCTCCAGCATAGAATCTAGAACGGTTTCCGAAGATGGGTTTGAATCAGAGATTGAGTCGCAAAACGGCTCTGAATCCGACTCTGGATCAGATGACGATACTCAAGCCTCGAACGAGTTGCCTTCAGCACCAAGGGACAAACCAGGGAGCGACAGGAACAGCATCCAACCGAGCAACAGCAAAGATTCAGACATCCAGAAACCAGACAAAAGCCCTCAGAGCCGAGCGGCGAGCGCCGAGGGTTCAGTCACATCTTCAGAAAGTGGGAGCGAGGAGGAAGACGAAGATCTAGCCAACCAGATGGAGCAACAACTGCAGAGGGACTGTCGTCAAACGACGGAGCCTCCCCAAAGCAGGAAACAGCCGGCACTGCCGCTGGCCAAGCCTGCTGCCCGCAAAGCCGCCCCTGCTCAACCAGCGGCGGGTGGACCGTCCCAGACTCGCTTCCCAAGCTTGAGCGGTCTCAGAAGCAGAGCGCCCAAAAACACCGCAAACACTGCAGCCGCTCGAGGACCAGCCTCTATCGCAATCTCCAATGGTACGAAGCAAGGGGCGACTCAGTCTTCCCAAATACGAAGTCAAACCAGCATGTCCGAAAGTGACGAAAGCAGCAGCAGCTCCGACGATAGTGATGAAATTACCACAGCCTCTCAGCAACATCAAGATGCCAAGCGACCTTCTAGCACCATGAAGGGCATTGGCAGGATCATCAGGCGTACGTTTATGTTCTGATGTCCAAACCCCAGGCTGATGGCGACTGACCTTGCTAGTCTCCAAGAAGCTTCCTAGCTAGTCCCCTGCGGTCCATACGTCGCGGCTTTCGATTTTCTCCGGTGGTGGTGGTCTGCATGAATTAGGAGTTTCGGGAGGGAGCAGGTAGTTCGCTATGTACCGACCAGGCACTGGGTCAGTATGAGACACAGGTGCCAAAATATGGGGCGTAGGTATCGTTGGCCCAATGTTTCTTCTGGGGATGATTCTTCCACCAGCGTTCGATGTTGTAGCTGGAAGCGAATGACATGTGATTTTCATTCCCACAATGGTTGGCATGTATCTCAGATATCCTTCAGGCTAGCGAGCACCATATCCGGGTAGGCCTGAATACCATGTTATATCTGTTCTTTGAAGAAAGTCACGGTGGTGCCATGCCCCATTCCAATATCTGGGTTTTTTGATTGATCACCCGAAGCTGTGTCTTTGTTGGTCATCTTCATACCATCCTTCTTGTTTCGATCGTGCTCGCCGTCGTTGGTCCTCCTCAGATGCCCTAGCCAGTTTTTGATCGCCTTGAAAGCCACCGTTGTGGTAGTCCATGAAATCGTTAGATCTCTACCCTACCCCTTTATTCCGGATCGATTATAGAGACAAGCAGAATAGCATGCCAAACACACAAAGTCCCTGTCTGCGTGATAACTGTGAGGGCCGATAACAGCACGGAAACTGCCGAGTTGGAACATCACATATTTCTCAAAGCAATCCTGGCGTATATCAGTACATTACGGAAGTTCAGAAGCGATAGTAAAGATCGGATCCTCTGGAAAACGACTCTTCTCAAATTACACTCTGCTATCTGAGGCCTTGTTCTGTTGCCCTCCCCGCAAAGTCCACATTTCCACGTTTGTATGCCCTAAGTCATGCCATACTCACCCCGGAAAGAAAACACCCCTGATGTGTAAATCACCCAACGCCATGCTCGTGGTATCTCTGAGACATCAACACATAAAACCATACACGCGTAACCGAAAAACCCTACATCTGCAAGTTCATATAATCACCACAATCTCCCCCCTCTCATTCTTCTTCAACCGCAGACTCTTCCACAGCTCCTTCTCCTCTTCCGCCTTCCCCAGGCCGAGGTTCTGCTCTTCCCTCTCTCGATGATACCGCTTCAGCGCCTTATTCATACTGCACCCCGTCTCACTCTCCGGACCCTTCGTCACGAATGAGAGGAACAGCTCCGCGCGCGTGCGATAGACGACTAGCTGCTGTGAATCATTTTGCTGTTCCAAGGGATGATGGTACTCGATAGCTTTGAGCTTCCGCTTGGGGCGGTGCTCGGAGTGATCGCGCTCCCCGTTGCTGTGGTGGTGTGAGGAGCGATGGTGTTTCCTTGGGCGCGACTCATCGGATGTGCGGCGCGAGGAGGAGGCGGCTTTACGGACTTTGACAAGGGCGGTGCTGCCGTTGCGGCCGCGCTCCTTGGCGATGATGGTCTTGGAGCGTTTGACGGGGCTGAGGGAGCCGGGCTCGTTGCCGGAGTATTCGGGGGATGGAGGGAATTTGGATTTCGAGAGGAGGCGGTTGAGGCCGCCGGTGAGGCCCGAATGGAGGGTGAGGGGTGGGGCGTCGGTCATTGCTTCGTCGCGCTCTTGGCTGCGGCGGATGGCGTTGATGTCGAGTTCTTCGACGTGGTGGCGCTTGCGCTTCTTGTCTGTGGAGCGGTGGTCGCGGCCGTCGAGTTCATAGATGGTGTCTCTGCTGCCGTTGTGAACAGTCTTTGGGGCGGGGGTTTGGTATTCAATCTGCTTCGGTTTCGAAGCGATGGGTATGGGGTCTGCGCCGTAGGAGTATCCATTCTCTTCGTACGCCTGGTCGTATTCGTGATGGCCTTCTACTTCGCCAGCTGATTGAGGTCCAGCCTCGAACACCGATGGCGCATCGGCTCTGATTGACATCTGTTCTCTTGATCCTCCAAGGGAAACCTTGGAGGTATTCGGAGTTTCCTCAGTGACAAGGAAATCGAAGACATTCACGGGCTCAGCAGGGCGAGAGGGGACGGCGGAAGGAGGGCTTGGTGCTTCTGGAGGTGCATCGACAATTGCAAGGGCAGTGCCCCCTCCGGCGTCTGCGTCTGGTGCATCTTCAACGTAGGCTTTCCTCGGGACGAGAGCAGAAGAGCCCAATATCTTCACGGACTTCTTTGATTGTTTTGCAGGCTTCTCCTTGTAGAGCGCTCCTTGGTACTTTTGCGCTTCAGAGATGCATGACTGAATCCTATTGTCAGTCCTGGGCTGGAGAACGAACTCGTGGGGTCACGAAAAAAGTTATAGAGTTTCGGAGCCAACATACGGTATGCGATCGATAGTCCGTGCCCCGAAAATGCGTCATGCAATCAATGCACGTATACGAAGCGCCTCGGCATTGGCCGCGGTGAGGATCGAGTTTCTTCTTCGTCAAGACGTCGCCGCAAGCCTAGAGGGTTGGGGCTTCATATCAGCATCTATCTGTATTGATACCCAATCGGATTGAAAGCGCAAAAGAGTACCTCGCAAGAAAAGGACACCATCTCTGCGCTTGACAGCACAGCACAGGCTTGACCGGTCAAGGAAAAATGGGCAAGCAATGGGTGAAGCAGCAGAAAGGCGGTGAGCTGTTAAAAGGCCATCGGGAGCTGAAACGTAGAGAAGGGGTCGCCCGTGGATTGGTCGTTACATTACTCGTCATTACTTTGGGATGGTTTATTGACGCCGGTTGTGGCACGCGCTTGGCACGCGGATAGGGGCTAAAACACTAGTGCATCAACCGAATGGGCAACCACACTCTGCCTCCGTCTGCTTTGGCTCATCCCTATCGCAAGAAGATGCTTGAATACATTGGTCCTAGGGAACAATAGTGCCTCTTCGCAAAATCCGGAAAGCCGTCCACTCCCAAAGTCGTAGATGGCTTCCATGATCTGTCTTTCCAAAGGGGTATCCACCCCAACAAGCGCCATACATGCTCAGCAGGCTGGTAGAATTTGAACATCTCTTGAGTCTTAATAGCAGCGCCAGATATGTGACCCGGTATAGTGCTCGAGATGCTGGAGGCGTGCATTCGCATTGAAGCCTTTACTTTTATCAGGACTCCAATAGATCAGACGATGCTACCATGTGATGCTGCGTAGTTTGCTAAGACTTCTTCCACCAGCTGATCCGGATCACTATCAGCAGATGCTAATGGTTTGCTCCTTCAACAGGCTTTCCCGTCTTCTTACGTGAGAATGAATGTATTTATGTGTATAAAGGCTTAGACCAAGCTGTTGCCGAAACGATTAGTAACCTACTGATCAGGTATATAATTTTTGACTTGCTATAGAGATATGTTTTTTTCCTTAGAATGCCCTTTTGTGGCTTCTGTTCCCAGTATTCCTTCTGTCTGGCTGTTCAATAGCTCAAATTTCCCATCAAGCGTCCCTGCTACTGATGTAAGGACTGTCCATCAGCTTTTCAGGTTGGGCTTATGGTCAATGGTTAGACTTTAGTATGGGATAGATATCTGAGAATATATGGCTGAGATGAAGTAAAAGTGAATGCTTGTGTCACGGAACGATGCCGCGGCTTCTGATAAAGCGTCACTTGTTGACATTACGATTATCACACTTTCACTCACGCACCACGCACTACGCGTCACGGACCACGCATTATTCACCACAGCAGAAATTCATTTTCAATATGGGAAGCGTTCACAGTTCACCTATGTCAGCCCAGTCACACTCATTCTTGTTTATTTGAGTATGCTGATGTTAGTACTATATAGAAATAGGAGGCCTGAGGATGGTGGTAGACCGCAGTTGAAGCCCGAAGTCGTATCGTCGAAAGCCAAAGAGCTACCTGCATATAGTGGATCGATTTACTTCCAGTACCTGAGCCCACCGTTCTTTTGCAGGTATCGAACTGAACTAACATCTATCTAGAGCCATGGAGGATGATCGGACCATGAGACACAGGACTGTACCGAACGAAACTCGCCATACAATCGGTTTCACCAGGAGACTACCTACAGAGATCCGAAAGCCGAAAAAGGTGACTCCCAAAGATGCACCGAAACCGGCCATGTACCTGAGCCCCCCCTCCTTCTGCATTTAAGGAGCTGAACTAACATCTACCTAGAGCCAAAGAGCGCGATTGCAAAGTGACACCTAGCATTGTATTGCGCGAGCAAGAGCCTACCTTCAAAAGCTGGAACAAGTTGGCCCCAGAAATCAGAGTGATGATCCTGAAAGCATATCTTGCAATGCCCACCCCGATCCAGGTTGCCAGTAAAACCGGAGCAATTGCTGAGGTGCCCAGTTCACGATCCGCGGAGTTTCGAGACAAATACAATGTCCGGGGCCCGCATATCTCACAAAAGCAGATCTGCGAATTCTTCCTGGTCAGCAAGACTATGTACGCTGAGGCCATACCAGCGTATTTCGGCATCAATACCTTTAACTTCAAGTCTACCAATGATTTCGTGAGGTTTGCTGGCCGACTCTGCCCAACGTATCGCTGGCAGGTCCGCAAGATCTCCATTTCCTGGACCGGTACTTCAAAGGTCGATGCAGCAAAGGCCCTACGTACCTTTGTCGGACTACGTGAGCTCAAGCTCGATCAAGTGACACTCTTTCGCTTCAAAACCGGAAAGAAAGTGGTGGACGCGTTTGGGAAGGTGGTAAAAGCTAAGCTGAAGACGTATGCACAGAAGGAGCTCCTAAGTCTGAGAGGCCTCAAGAAACTTAGGATCGAATTCAAGGAGAGCGTTCTGGATCGCGGCAAGAAACGACCATGCACCCAAATCAACAAGATCTCGTTTAGGCGACGTTTCCGGGCCATCAAGTCACGCCAAGATGAGAAAATGCTGCAGAGGCAGCACGCCAAGGACTTTCCTGTGAGCTAAAGGTGGTTTTCTGGAAGATTTGGGGGTGTGGGGATAGTGGGTTTCTTTCATGATCGATGGGGGATTCTTCTTACTGCAGCAGCTGAGCCGATTGAAATGAACCGAACTTTCCACACTCTCAATGTTCTCAATCTCGTTTTCTGTAAGGGCCCACAGATCCCAGCTGCTGTTCCCATGCTTCATGACTAAGGAAAAGACGGAATGCCGAAATGACTATGGGCCTGCATTGGTCATGGCGTCCAACGTAAAGTCGCGTAACCGTTGAACCATTTATACTTTTCATAAGGTAGTTCGTGAAAATCCTTACCATTCCTGTTCACCAAGATGTGGTTTCCAGAGAAAACGGGCTGAGGATTTCTGTAGTAATTGCCAATCAATCAGCACCCAATGTATGGGATAAGCGCGAACAGAACAACAGATCAACGATTTATCGAGACCATTTCTGGACCTTTGAGGCATCCGGCATGATTGTGGCTCGTGGTTATTCAATCATCATCGAGTCTACCATTGTAGTCTGCTAAGAGAATCTCATCTGGCATAGGGCCACGATTTGTCCGTACTGCTGAGATATTAGCTTTCTCCCCATAGCATTATCAAAGAATCATTGTGCTCACCCCATTCAGTTTCCACCCGGAAGAAGATCCACATCCAACGCCTCAGCACCTCCAGGAATTCCATGACAAATATACCTCCCTCAAGATCGTTGAAGTGGTCCAAATGCGGCGAAAGCTTCAGGCTCCAGGTACACCGTAACATCAGATCTATGATAATGGCGCCATAATACATCTCCTTCGTATGGAAGTGCGTATGCCGTCGTAGACCCCACGGATGCTCTGGATTGTTTCGTTCTTGAGACGAGTCGAACAGAGTCAGATCCCAATCCTTAGCCACGTCCCAGTAAAACGAATAAAATGAATTCAGGAACACAAAGAATAGCCATAATCGAAATAGCCCAGCTTCACTGAGCCCGATCTTGTTGGGATCGTACCCTCGCTGTAGTGCGCTGAGGATGATCACAGGAAAGGCACTTGAGTACTTCAGCGCATTGGCAAGATGTTGCCCACCCCACCCTGAGTGTGCCGACTTCGGGCCATTCCTGACTCTCCCGAACTCGATCAAACACTGACGTAGCCGAATCAAACTCGGTATGCTGATTATGATGGGGACGATGTATTGGCCCCCACAGCTGCGGTCGGGTCTGTCTGTCGATGAGACGCCGCTCGAGAAGAACATGCATCCCGAGACGAACAGATCTCCAAGCACCTTAGCGTACGATGTCAAGACATCAGCAAGCAGTATATCCCCGAACTTGCCGTCCTGATTTTCCGCAATACCGCCAACGCTCACGCGTCTCAGAATGGAGAGGAACCGGAGTCGGCCGGTATAGGACGTGCGTGGTAGGGGTGCGATAAAGATGACAGCGAGGAGGAAGAGGTAGGACTGAGGAAGGATGTCCCAGGCGATGACCAGCGCAGGTTGGCCATGGGTGATGATCCAGAAGAGAAGGATGGAGATGATAAGGGGAACGGTGATGATAGCCGCAAGACTGTAGGTTCTTTGATGGTGCGATACAACGGGAGAGGAGGTGCGGCTATGGTATTTAATGAGAGCTGGGAGATCCTATTGTTATTCAGCAAGGAAGTCCAAGGGCACGCTTTCGGGCTCCAACGTACGATCTTGAGTATTGACAGGTAATGTAGGTTGAGGCCCCACGCCCAAACGCCTGTCGATCAGGTGAGTAGATTACCTTATCTCTAGATCGTCAACCGTACCAAGCACAAGGACAAACGCAATTCGGTATGGTAATGGGAAACTCAAGCTGAAGGTATCCAATTCGGGTTCGACAGCAGGATCTCCGTCCATTGCGTAGACATAATCGTTGAGAAGAGGGCACTTGAGACAACCTCAAAAGGATTGACTGGATTGAGAGACTGATATGCAAGATCGCCTTAATTGATCTTGTACAAACATGTGAGCATTGAATCCATTTGATGGAGAACTTGTCCTTCACATAAGGTATTCTTGAAGTCACGCACCAGCACTCCGTTTTGGCAATACTCAGGCTGGTAATATCAGGTATCTCATTCTTGATTAATTAATCTAGACCGCCCTCAATGATAATGCTATTACTCCTATCATACCTGCCACACAATCATCCGGAGTGGTATTTAAGTCTAGAAATTCCTCGACGGTTCCACCTTGTCGAAGCCAGGCCCAGCATGCTCAATCATTACCCCTTCCTGCCTTGTGCTTCCATTGACATACTTACCGTTCACAGCGCCGTTTGCACTCGTATATCCACCTTCTGCCGCTCCGTTTGTATGGCCGTAATCGCTGTTCATGGTCCCATTCCTGCTATCGCAGTCAAACCTTGGAGGAGGTACAGCCTGCGGGACTGCTCCACGGTCCTGCGCCTCGTATGCGCCTGCATACTCATTCCTGCTGTAGTCGCCAGCGTCTACCGTTCCCATTTCCTCATTGGAGATCGCTTGTTTAGCGTGCCACGCGGGATAAAGATCGACGAAGAAGGTAAGAACGTAGAAAGTAAAAACCAGGGCGATGACCCATTCGAAGACTGCGCCGACATTTTTGTTTTTCTTGAAGGTGCATATTGCGAAGACGATGGCCATGGCGACTAGGATGTGTCAGTGCTTATCCTCGAAGTTCTTCATAGCTTAGGAAAAGAGAAGACAGACGTTCGATGAGAATGAAGAATAATTTCATCCAGAAAGAGGCGCGCAAGACACGGTGTTGACGAAAATGTATGCCAAGGCGTTGGTATTCGGCGCATACGAAGATTGCACTTATTACGTATCCAGCACTGTTTAGTAATGTCAGCGAAGAGTTTTGAAGGCTTCAATGGGGATGTAAGGCCGCACATGAAGAGCAGAAGGAACCCGTCATGTAGCTTATGGTGGCGTAGTGCATCAAAAATTGAAAGAAGAATTAACCCGGCAGTGCCCGCTACTGCGAAAACAACTGGTCGCAGTCAATATAAGCCCAACGTTGAATGATGCTTAAGAGCAGTTCACTGGACAACCCAGAAAGAATCTTCTCCGCCATGTTGGTATTCTTCGCCAACCGACCCTTGTGCCGGAGCCATCTTTCGGCTGCGAACGAGAGGTCGAGGAATACGGTCGTCACGCAACATCCAGCAATGAACAGCGGTTTCAGTCCTTCAGCACCGATGTCTGCGGATTATGAGCGATCATAGGTAGACTTGTCTGGGGAAGTTGGACCTGAGATGTAGCTGAGCGGAAGTCAGCGACGGGCGTCTTATGAAGCCTGGAAACCTCACGCTATCTTCTGATTTGCGGCCATGGAAGCATAGTGAGGACTGCGCAGATCAGTTTGTTTCTCGCTGGCTACCGTTCCAGCCGGATGGCTTACTGTCCCTCAAGTTCCCAGACTATGAACATGGCCAGTAACATGCCTAGCGTCGTTAGAACTGCACCTTCAATCCGAGTATACGGAGTTCAACATACCAAGCCATGTGCCTGCGCTGATGAGTGGTAGCAGCCAAAACAAGGCGTATTTAAAAGCCATGATTTACTTGGGCCGCTTCAAAGACGCCTTCGTTACACCTCTTTCGCAAACTGATGGCGTGTGTGCTCAAGTCAATGAGAGTACTGGACGAGAAATTGCCGTCGGTGGTGTTCAAGGAGAAGAGTTTGAGAGACAGAGAATGAGTGAGCTCAAAGCGACAAACAAATAAATGACATCTACGGCGCGCGCAAAATGAAGAAACAAGACGTCACAACTACGAAACGCTGTTTGTGCTGCGGATAGGACCCGCCTCTGAGCCGCCCGGCAACTGCGCCTCACGGGTACCTCCGAACGAGTCCATGTGGCTACTTCACCGTAGACGCATCTTAGTTAGCAAATCGAGTAATCCAGGAGATAGAAACGAGTCTCATAGATGATACCAATTGCTAGCATGTCAGGACTTTTGGCATCAAAGTCCGTAAGTCACAACGGGCGCAGCCACCTCCCTCTTACTTCTATCCGGCGCCTACGAAAAAACGGGATGGCGGAATGATGGAAAAAACGACAGAGAGAGCCCATAGGTTAAAAGTCAAACAATCAAAGCGCCGCACATATGCCTTTCTGAGATGTATTCCAGGAGGCATCTACACGTTAACGTGGTCGATACCTGAAAAGGTGCACCTTGCCAACCTTAAGGCATGGGATCACAGCGAGGATGGTGACTTCTCCGTGAAATTTCGTAGTTGTTACAATTGACTCAAGTAAGTCTAGTTCAGGACAACCTTGCTATAATTCTCTCCAGCCTTTCAGGAATTATCTGATTCTTAGTACAGTGCATGCTTCATCATGTTCAAGACGTTCCCTCCATAACCACATCCTGAGCTGGATCTCGCCTCCTGTTCAGGGGCAGCGCAATTCCCCTCTGCGGCCCCGCCGCTCTTTGTCGAAGCTCAACCAATCGAACCTGCTCGGGCTTCTGTCGAAAGAGACAGTTCCACAAGTCCTCCTGGCCGACCATCTCGCCTCCGCCTGAACCCTTGTTGAGCAACCGCGAAAGGGGTGCTTGTTGAAGCTCGAGCGTATTCGCAGCATCTATCTGGCGTTCCATTGTATCGGATCCATCAGGCAATTCGCTACCGCTGCCGCTGGTCGTGGCGCCTTCAATGTGTGACAGTCGACGCTTTACGGATATCTCGTAGATAGACTTCTCCACAGTGTCTTCAACCAGATACATCCACACTGTCGTCGGCTGGTGCTGTCCGATTCGGTGGACTCGCGCAATCGCCTGCAGCTCGATCGCCGTATTGATTAAAGGCTCGCATAAGAACACGTGGGTAGCATTGACTAGATTGAGCCCAGATGCCTGTGCCTTGGCATGAAGGAAGAAGCATTCAATACTTGGATCGCTCTTGAAGTTCCGTATCCCATTTGATTTATCGAAGCTCGTAAAAGCGATGCCGAAATGATTGAAGGCTTTGCTAAGGACATCAATGAAGTCTTTGAATTGGGAGAAAACCACAGACTTCGCCCCCGGATCTTTCTCCCTCAGCCACAAGATGTGTCGAGCAAGGGCATCAGTCTTCGTGCCGAAAGACCCATTGAGTTCAATGCTTTTGATCTGATCGAGCGTCCTAGCAGTGATGCCCGAGTATATTGCCCGGGGATCACCACTAGCAACAGCTGCCCTGCCAATGGACGCGGTCTCCTCTTGCATTGTCAGGTCTTGTGTTCGATAGGTAATTTGATGAAACTCGTTTTTGGTTAATTTTTGCTTACACGTTGGGCAATTTCGATGGTCATTCCACCAAAGCCGAGCGCAGTCGACGCAATACGAATGGCCGCAGGTCGTAAGGACTCCTCTGTCGAATTGCTCCCGGCAAATTATACACTGTCGCTGTGTTTGCAGGGAAGTAGCTTCAGTTCGGAGGTGCATCAGATAGCGACCTCTTGACTTGAGCGTGGCTAGACGATTAGTCCTCGACTCGGTCTCTTCTTCCATGGCCGCCATTGTCCTGGTTAGTTTCTCAGAACTCATATTGTCTTCTAAGGGCGCCACTGTGTCGGAAATTGCCTGCAATTGCCGGTAATACTCCAAACGGCGATCGACAGTCTCCTTGAAAAGCTCGAGCTCTTGGTCGAGACTTGTGAGAATTCTGTTGTACTCGGCGGCAACAGCCTGTAGTGTCTGTAGTGTGCTATTGATGATCAACAACTCCGCCCCGGCACGAACATTACCTCGATCTAAATGAGCGCGCAAATTGATCTTCAGTTCCCGCAACTGCATGATAAATCCTCTAATAGAGCCGATCTTTTTAGGATCTGGCTTGAGCCTTTGTCGCAAGTGCAGTACCTTCAACATGAGCTCTGGAGAATGGCCTTCTCCATGTTCGGCTTGCCTAATTGCAGCTTTCATCTCATTGTCGATGCGAGTGTTGGTCTGACCTGTCGTGAAATCAGAGCGATCAGAGCAAATCGCTCGCAAAGCGTCCATGTAAACATATACCTCGTCTTGCTGCATCGTGGAGGTTTCGTATTCGTCTCCTTGTAGATCGATCTCTTCTTTATCGACGAGCGGAAGTAACACAAGCTCTACCAGCTTTTGCCTCCATTTGTCAAGCTGTTCTCCTTGAGCATTGATTGCGGCAAAAAGATCATGAGTTCTGGCCAAGATATCCCGAGACTCGATACCCCCTGAACCGTCAATGCAATCAATCTTGGGGACTTGAACGATTTCCCGGTTCAACGCCTTTGCTCGAAGCTTCTCCATCTGTGCATCTGCCTTCCGTAGCGCACCAGCGAGCAATTCCTGCCGCAAGAGTTTTGCGAGCTCATAGGTGCTCTCCTCCAGCTTCTCGAGCTCCTTAAAGGCAGCCGAGCCAGGCTCCGTAAGGGTTGCATTTGACTTGATCTGGAAGTAAGCATTAGCCACGAAGAATGTACACATGTGCTCAATCTCCAATGCTGATCGTAGTCGATGGCGGTACACCCCGATCAGGGAAGTGTTTGAATCTTCCGTAACCGAAACATCTTTTATTTCTGTAAAGTCATCGGCGACTCCTAGTCGAGCCGCTTGAGAGCTCAGCTGCTCCCTATCATTCTTGACGATCGACTTCACTTCTTCCAATATTCTTTTCCAGAGACGTAAAGCCTCACGGCTTTGGTTTGCATGTTCAAGAACTTGGCCTCGTCGAATACGGGACAGTATAAGTGCGCGTTCTTCGGCTCGTGTAGCAGTTTCATTCTGATCTGTCATCACGTCCAGAACCTGGTCCACGGTTCGCAACGGCGCCTTGCTTGCCCCGAGTGCCCGACGATTTTTTATCCCAACTTCAGGGTGGAGACAAGTCTGTCGCAGTCTCGCTAGCCATGTCCGCATCTTCTCAATGACCGCTGGTGAACCTGGATCCCAATCCTCTTTGAGGGGCGAGCCGTTGAGATCAAGGCCACAATCGGTGCACATTTGTTGGTACAGCGTTGAGTAGTGTTGTTCCTCGATCATTGTGAAGGGCACGTTGATGATTACTCGTGTCTGAGGCGGCAGCTGAAGCTCATCTTTGACCTGGTCTTTCGTGTGCCGTAGAGCGAGGGTTCTGAAGATCTCGCGAAAGACATCTCGATGATGCTGTATCAAACGGTTCCAAAGTTTGACCGAATGACAGTAGGGCTCGAATCGCAAAAAGATCAAAAGACCTAAAAGGTCTTGGGAATCCCGTTTTACTGGGGTTCCTGAAACGGCCCACGCGTGCTCTCTCGGAATAATTTGCGCGACTTTCGCTGCGTTACTAACGCCAGACTCGACCATTTGAGCTTCATCAAGCACTACACGCCACCACTTAATCTGCGTCAACGGAGACTTCTTCCGTTCATAAATCTTGTTGTACCGCATGTTGCGAACAGGTACTGCTCCAGCCGTGTAATGAATCTCTCGCCCAAGAACATTGTAGACAGTCAAGATAACATCACACTCGGCGAGCCGAGCCACCAATTGATCATTGTCGAGCTTCTTCCTCTCGGTCCGGACTCCTTCGTAGACCATTACCTTTAGATGTGGTGCTAGAGATTTGAGCTCGCTTTCCCATTGCCGTAATATAGCATGAGGCGTGATTATAAGGGTGGCCGAGGAGTGAACCAAAGAATTTTCTGTCAGGCCATTGGCTATGTCGTTAGTCGGACTTCTTCTTCTATGAAGGCACATCAAGGCGATCATCTCCACCGTCTTCCCAAGACCCATTTCTTCGCTCAAGATACCACCTTTGATCTGAGAAGCGTAATCCTGGACCACCTCTTCGTCCTTTGTAGCGATATTGAGACAGCGACTGACCATCCACTCCGCGCCATCGGCATCAGCAGTACGAATGAACCCGTGCGGCAGCTTGTCTCTAGTACGCGCTACTGCTTTGCCTGCAATTTCCTGACCCTCCCTTTGCAGTAACCATTTCACGGCTCTCTTTTGAAACGGATACAATCGGCAAGTCAGTCCTTCAAGCAATGGATCCAACGAATTGTCTTCCGCCAGGTTACCCGCTTTGCTCGGAACGCATACGTTTTCGTAGAAGTCCCTTGGAGACCATGCATCATATGTGCTGGGCGGCTCATCAAAAGCGTATTGGTCAAATAGATTATTTGGCTTGATCGGGATTTGGTCGGAGAGGCTTGTTGCACGTCTAGCCAACAGCTTGCAGCAGAGAGTCCAATCGTCGTCGCTTATGACTCCTTCGCGGTTTTGGTTTTTCGAAAGCCAGCAACTGCTTGAGAACTGGCTGTCGTTTCGTTTTGCCGCAACTTTGATGACTTGCCGCAGTATCACCATCGTTTCGGGGGGCAGATCTGCTAGCCCTTCGAACTCGATACTGTCGTCACCGTGAAGACTCTTAATCCGGCAAGAGAAAAGTCCGTCAGGTAATTTGGAGTAGTGCTTAAGGAGCACGGGGACGCCTTTCCAGTAGATACACTCCGAATTAGAAGGGGGCGAGTCCCTTGAGGCAGAAAATACCTTACAACACGTATCAGCTTGTTGAAGCGCACTTCGGCGCCGGAGCCTAGCAAATGCACCAATCGCCTCACTTACCACGTTGATATCAACGCGAGCTAACGTCAGAAAATCCTCCTGACGTTCATCCTCATGTCGAACGTGCTTCTTTGTCCGTCTCTTCTGTACGAAATGTTTTGATTTTGACCTAGAAGGTTTTGTATCTTTGCCCAACAACTCGGTTTCAGGTGGTGTCAGGTTTTGGGCACCGGACGACCTTCGTCTTTTCCTCGATTGAGCTTGGTCATCTTTTGGAACTTTGCTATCGTTGCTGTCGTCGAGGACTTCTGTGTCAGGTGGTGTGAAACTCTGCTCGTGACCCAACTTCTTCCGCTTCCAGGAGGGACCCTGCTCGTCGTGTGAGGCCGCACAATCGTTAGTATCATCAATGGTTCCGGTATTAGGCGGTATTAGATTCTGTCTCTGAGTCGATCGTTGCCGCTTCAGAGTGCGACGTTGCTCGACCCCCACTTCCCTGCCGCCGTTGCCATCGCCGGCGCGTCTGGCCTCAGCTTGTACATCATGCTCCTGTGCTACTTCCTGCCGTTTCTTCGGAGGGCCTGCGTCATGCTGTGGATCTTCGCTATTGTTGCTGTTATAAATGACTTCCGAGTCAGGAGGTGTCGAATTCTGCTTTTGCGCCACTTTCTGTTGCTTCTTCGGTGGATCTAATTTCTTCTTGGAACCTTTGGTGCGTTGGCAATCCTTGACGAAGGTGTATATTTCCGGCGGCGCTTTCCCTGAGATCGAGTGAGTATGCGAACGTCCATGAAGCAGGATGGAGCGGCGCGCAAAGATAGACAGTACTTACCAGCGGCAGAGACTAGGACGTTCGAAAGACGCATGATGTAGACCGACCGGTAACAACCGAACCCACATGTAAAGTCATATGGATCTTCGGGAGGTTCTGAGGCGAATATATACCATACCTTGATATTGAAAAATGCACGGAGTGACAAGGTGGGTCCAGTAACACAGGCTGGTAATCTATCTTATCGATAAGTGTTATCTATTCTAGCGTGTTACTGAATTAAGTGAACAGTTGCATGTGATGATGGGGTGGACAGCCTTCCCGCCACCACCGCTGCCATACGGTGAGGTTGAATTTCATCTCGGAGCTTCATAAATTGGGTTCGAAAGTTGCAGTCACGGTCACTTGAAGCTATTATTACTATATCTTGCATTCTTCGTACCAAGCGCCGGCTGCCTGCCTTGACGGCTGCCTAAAGTACTGGCAGCCTAGACACTATGACCTACTTTACCTTACTCAGGCCGGTTTTTCATGATTGCACTCTCCATCAAATCTGAACATCAATTTTCACTTCCTTCCGAGTCCAAGAAGACTCAATGGCGCTTTGCTTATGGGTTTTGGTTGGTCGAGGTGTCCAACGTGTTATCGGGTGAATGTTGAACTCATTTCGCACACCATTGCTTGTTGGTACATATCTTAACTCGTTCATGATCACGTTTCACAAAGGTGTGCAATATGGAGGAACCGGCCCGAGTAAAGCCTTCTGCTCGCAGGGAACACACTAGCGGAAGAATACCATGGTGTTTTATCTGAGCTGATATAAACGAAGATCGATGGCTTTGTTTTCGAAGCGTTAGACAAACGCTTGAGCAGACTCTTATTCATGCGGGATTCTTGTGCCTTCAATGCTGCGCCGGGAAAGAATATCAAGAGCCGCCCGGGGTATATGTTCGGCAGCCTCTGGAACCCTTGTGCAACGAACGCCTTCAGACCAGAGAGTGGTCAGACAACGTGTCAGATCGTTTTGTCATCATAATCAACGCGCTCAGAGCTGATCAAGGTTACTTCGATTTGCACTCTAACACCTCTGTACGGCAGTGGAATATCATCCAGATCTATCTCTTGCGGCTCTCTGTGAACTCGTTTCCGCTTTCCGCTTTATATGGTGACGTTGGTACCCAATCCTTCGCCGTCTTCTATTCTCTTAAAGCTCCGAAGATCAGTATCGTCGAATCCAGACATACTGCGTCACATCACCCCGGGACGATGGACTGCGAGAATTGCCTTGTGTTGTGATCTTCCGTATCGGTCCATGACGGCTGCCTTCCAGACAAGGGCCTTAGGCCAGGTAAGCTGGCGCTGACGACGCCCATGGCAGGCTCTGTAGCAGTGCAAATACTAGCGTTGACATAGTTCCCTTCAGGATGGTCAGAGACGTTCAGAGCTTGATTGAGCTTTTGGGACCTACAGGTAACAGACTCCATTTTCCAGGATATGTCGGCCATCCCCATAATCAATAGTGCCTATTTCTGTCAGTCAACACCCGGCAAGTGGATGAGGAGGATATTGAACCGACAGGGTCAACAATGGGAAGACTCTACGTCAAGGCCTGCAAAACATTGTCAACAGAGGTTCGAGATCGACTTCACATCAAAATTACCATAGCGGCTCACAAAAGTGATCATCCCACTGGCAATTCAATGTTAGTCGCGGTGCACTCAGGACATTATCGCAAGGCACGTTACCCAGACGCCAGCTCTCGATAGAAACCTCGACGTTGTACGTAAAACAACAAAGACAGTGGGTATGATCAGAAGAGCAATATTCGCTCCCAGCATGCGGTCTTTATAGCTTGCATTGAGATAAGAAGTCGGTAGAGCATGAGTCACTACGCCCATTATGATTTTCCGCAAAGCAAGACTCCTGAAAGAGAATGGTCACGACAGTCAAGAAAGCCTTTGGGTGATGCTATCGATCCATACTGAATGACTGACAGCAGTTGGCGATTCCTCCGCAACTGTATTCTGACAACGACAGAGCAAGCATAGTGTACGAACGCCGCGCCTAGACGATCCATCGTTCCGCGTGGGACGGCGCCGCAAACGGCCGAGGACTAGACACATGTAGCCCAGTTGTTGCACAGGCTAATGTAAGGTCGGAAATCCCGCGCGTTGATCTCATCTGAAGGAAAGGAATGCAGCGGCGAAACCAAAGAAAGCGTAGCTGAGAGGATCATGACCAGTCCATCACGGTCCTGGTGTTTGGTATGGGCCGCCGGTGATCCTCCCGCTCCTATATTAGATCTAGCAGCTGTACGAGTACCGTTAGAGATGCTCTCGACACGACTTGGCGACCATCAGCAACATTTCATACCCGGACGCCGGGCAAGCAGATCGACAGTCTCACAGTGGGCCTGATCTCAACCTGATTCACATCGTTGTCAAATAAATGGTAGAGCAACGACAATACTTTCGTAAGGTGTTCCAAGTCAGCAGATCGTGATGACGGTAAGGGAGGCTCTTCAGGAACGGGAAAAGGTCATCTTCTACATATTCTGACGGTCCGTTCAATACAAAAACGAGAGGAAACACTGATTGACTGAATGTATGTAGGCTACTGAATATGGCAACGACAACACTGCAACTGGCTCCGGAAGTGTTCGTCCAAATTTCCGATGGATTGTGTTCTGAAGGTAGACTTGTGCCATCACAATCGTAAGGACGAGAAGAGCCCTTAGACCCAGGAGAGCCATAACGTCACTCACTGCTCGACAATGTTACAATTGCAATGTTAATGTACTGGCTTGGGTACGCTTAAAGTAGATCCGGCCATTAGATTCTATTCGACATATAGTAGTCTCTTTGCATTGACATTTCGAGAAGTTGGAGCATCTAAACTGTCGCTAAAATTACTAACCTTTTCAATATAAAGCTTCTCAGCATTTTGATTGAGAGCATACTTTATTCCGAATAACAAATCTTTAGCAAAGTTATTAATGTTAAGTATGTTTTCTCGATCTATAGCTGCGAAGTAAGCGTTGTATTCAAAGATCAAAATATATACTATCTAAAATCTATGCTCGTAAGATAGCTATTCTTAAAATTAAAACAGTCTTGTATCTTGATCTCTTAATTAAGTCTTTCTGTAAATACTCTCAAGTCTATACACAAAAATAAGATCTATTAAGAATATCGCGTCGAACTCGTAAACAACATAAAGTTTAAGAGAATTATTATTACGCTCTCTTAATTGTTCTCGAACTTGATTCTTACTGCAAGCAAATCTAATCTATTATCTTACTTAATCAAATAATAATAATATACTCTTAATAGTAGATTTGCGATAAATATTATCTAGTAACTAAACAACTTTTAAGATTTTTTTGTAGCTATCTTTGCAAGCCAAATGTTGCTTAAGATTGTTGTAAAAAGCTTCTACAAACTTCTGATAAAATCTTCTAAACTAAAAAAATAAATAAGTTAGAAAAGTTTACTAACATAACAATAATCGAAAATTTATTAACTATTTGTATTAATAATTGTTTCTAAGTATTGCTTAGCTTTAATATTTTTGCCAAAAATAGAAATACAAACTTAGATAAATTAGCTTATAAAAGAACGAAGTTGAATATTGTTAAAACAAGCGTTTGCAATACTTTTTTTATTATCGAGCTCCAAAGACATTAATAAGCTGCAAAATATTAGTTTCTTTTGACAAACAATAATTGTATCTTCGCTCAAATATTCTCGATATTTAAATAGATATTCTCGATGTTCGAATAATTATTGCTATAGATTAACAATTACGATTTCGAAATCTATAACTTCTATTGTACGTCTCGCGAACTCGTTCGATCTAGAGATAAACTATCTAAGAGACTCGATAGAAATGTCGAAATTACGTTAATTCAATCGTTATTCTCTTAGTTGTCTAATATTGTTGGAGCAACTTGCATTGCAACAAATAGAATAATCTCTAAGCAAATCTGTTAGACTATTAGATTATGCAATGTGTTCGATAATACAATATAGTAAATTACGCTATGCTAGTCTTTAGCTCTTTGCTTTATAAGATACTTGTAGACGCATTATCTATCGATATTTTACTAAGACAAGTAGATTTTTTACGTTAGCAAAGATAAGAGAATCTACAACTAGCTTCCTTATTCTATTTCAATAATAACAATATAATTAAGCAATCTTGTAGAATATACAAAATATTATACAAGTAGATGTAGGCATTCGATTCTAGAATATCGATCAATAGTTGTATACTATCGATATAGTTAATATAATAGAGATTGTAATAGTAAATTAAAACACATTTATATTATTTATTGCAATTCTTCTTCGTACTTGTAAAAAATAGTACTTTATATACTTACTTTGTCTTCTGTTTTGTTATCTAGAATATATAGATTCAAACAAGATTATTCGTTATATTGTACTACATTCTCTTTTAGTAAATCTTATAAAATAAAAATAATTTATAGTTAGTCGTAAATATAGAAGATTAGCTATTTCTTCAATTAATTTAACAAGCTTTCGACATAAAAACGCAAATATTCTCTCGATCAAATCTTAATGCGAGTTAACTCTAGATTATAGACTACTAAGCTTAATCAAAGCAATATCAAGAAAGTAATTTCAAATATTGACGACAACTTTACTATCGATCTAAGTATTCTTAAGCGTTAGATAAGCTTTATTTAAGAGTTTGATTTAACATACTAATACTTAACAAAGTTTTCTAAAGATATCAAAGTATTAGAAGCTAGCATTTTTAATACTTCGATATAAATACAAATAGCTCGAATTAATATAAAACTCGAAGATAGCATATTATTATTGTATTTTCTCAAAATTCTCTAACTTAAATCTAATAAAAAACTATATATATCTATTAATTAGATACAATATACAATCGAAGAAAAAGCAATATATATTGTGTAAAGCTTAATTTCTGTATTGACGTTATTTAATACAATTATAAAGTTACTATTTCTAGCTTGTTTCTATCTTCTCTTTCGCAATATACTTATTTAAGCTAGCTATAACAAACTTATACGCTAATATCTCTTTCGCAATATGCTTATCTAAGCTAGTTGTAACAAACTTATACGCTAATACAAGAATTTCTATTATAATAAAAGAGAAGTATAACTCTATGCAAATACTTTATAATTTTGTATCAACATTTATTTCAAAATTGTATACTTAAAAAAAAATTTAAGTTGAAGAATTCCGAGACACACTTCTTTCTTTGCAAATTTGTTGAAATAAATTACGATCTATCTAATTTACTTCTATTCTACGCTTGCGTTGCTAAAATCTATCGAAAAAGTATTTTCTTAACTAATTAATTTAACTTTTATATTATCAATTGTTATAAGAAGATATCGCAAATTATAGACTAAAATTATAGCTAAACAATATTTTTTGCTAGACTTCTCGAAAGCTATTTGCGTCGCAAACTTGAAATTAACAACTTTTAATCTAATTATAAAAGAAAGTTCGAACAAGTACTTAAAAGTATTGTATTTTAACTTCTAAGATTATTGCAAACTTACAATCAACAACCAAAATTATATCTTGTCTATAAGAATCTATATAAAAAAAAACTATTACTAATCTACTAAAAGAAAAATCTATTATATTCGATATATCTTGTCTATATACTTACAACAAATACGAATTAGATACTTGACAACGCAAATCTATCAAATTCGATAGATTATACTTTAATTAGTACTTAAGATACTTGTATTACGCTAGTACTTTCTAGTAAGATATTAGAGAGAATTATGTTATTAAAGAGGTTTGTAAACGTCTTTAGACAATGCAAGCAATTACTTAGTAACAAGAGATTGCAACTTAGTAGTTGTAATAGTAAGTCAAAACTTAAGATAAGTTAAACACAATCTATAAGAGAGTCGTGTTTCAATTCCTATATATTAAGAAAATATTAATTGTTTGCTTTGTTTGCTTGTCGAACATATCAAGTATTATACTTAGAATATTTGCTTCTCGAGTATGTCGAACATAATAATAGATTCGTCTACAAGCGTAGAACTTAAATTATTGATACAACTTAAGTAAGCTTGTAACACTATTTTTTTCCTTTAAAGTTTTTGTTTCGAAACTTAATGTCTTCTTACAATATCTTTAAGAAAAATTAATATCAAAAATTCTTCTTTTCGCAAGAAAGATTTTTTTAACGCTCTAGATTTTATTTTTTTAGCAATGCGTTCTTGTCGCAATTGTGCGATGTCTAACAAAGCTTATTGTATAAACAATAATTTCGAAAAGTGTATAAAATATATGCGATCGAATTGTAATTGTAATTTCACATTCTTGTTTACTTCGATAAAACAAATCTATAAGAAACGATTGCGCTTAAAGAAAGAAGTGCGCAAAGCGCGTGCTAAACTAAATTGCTTAAAAAAAAACTAAACTTTCTAAAAGATAAAAAGAAAGAAATAATTGTAACAAAGTAAAAAAATATTGATAACTTAAAGATAAATAAAGTATATTTTACTAAGTTTGTTGCAAAGACTTTTGAGTTGTTGTTCAATATGTTGTTCGAATAGTTTTAACTTTCAATTAATTAGAATTGAGCTATTGCTTTCTTGTTTAATTTTAATAAAACTTTTTTAAAAGATTTCAATAATAATTAAGATTCTTCTTTAATTTTTATATGTTCTTTGAGATAAAATATTCTTTCTATTTGATAAGATATCTTTGATTTTCTTGTTGTAGAATTTTCTTAATCTCAAATTGTTTTTCTTCTTGTAATTGAAAATAAAATGTGTCTTGTAAAAACATAATTGAATTTGCTAGTTATAACAATAAGATATAAAACACTAAAAATACTTTGACGTTCTTAAGTAAGTTAAGTTTGTAATTAACTAATTTCTTTGTCTTCTTAACAAGAAACGATTCGACTTTGATGTAATTTAATTTTTTGCTTAACTTCTTTGTTCTAAGATTTTTTGTAAAAAGATATATGTTATTTTTTTTCTTTAGCTAAGATATTGGTTTTTGTCTTTTGTTCTAATACTTAATCGATTTTTTTTGTAATTTAAAGATATTGTTGTGTATCTTTTCAAGTATCTTTATCTTTTCGATAGCTAACTAAGTTAATAGATGCTTTTGCTCTTTTTTAAAGAGATTAAGTTTCTTATTATAGTTAACAAAGAATAGAATTATCTTAGTAATATTCGAAATCTTTGTATTAAGTATTAGTTGTACTATAAATAAAAGTAATATGTAACATACAAGTGCGCCTGTTGCTTGTCGACGCACTAAGATATAAAAGACGTAAGATATGATAGACTTTTATTACTATGCCCCAATTATATAAGATAGATAATAGTAAGACTAATTGTTGAAGAACAACAAGAGACGAGCTTTCTTTCTATTTAATACTCGTTATAACGTGCGAGCTTGCTTCTTGCTTTCTAACTAGAAAGAAGTGTGATATTATTTGAGACTTTTATAAACAATCGAAATCACGTACTTTGTTATATTTTGAGACGCTAGCGCGTTCATGACGCTATAACATTAAAATTATCTCTTCTTTTAAAGCAATGATTTCTAGTGATGTAAGAAGCTATATTAGTCTTATTCAAGACGAAGGCGTCTATTAAACGCCAACGTTATAAGAGCTCGTTAAAAATCTTCTTAAACCTCTTTGAAATTCGAAAGAAAAAGAGTCTCTTGTTTAATAAAAATTAATTTATACTTTTATTTAACACAATCTATAGGACAACGTAATAACGACAATAACAATTTATAATAAGCTATCGCTTCGTTGTTGTTGTTGTTGTTAGAGTTCTAAATAGAGTTTAAAGTAAAGTTAACGTTGCGCAAATATTAGATAAATTATAAACATAAATGTTGTTGTTTCTCTCTTCTTTTCTTTCTTTCTTTCTATATTTTTTTAAATTGCGATTGCTTTTTTGTCGTAAGTAAATTGTCGCAAAGACGACAATGCGTAAAACTTATATATATAGTGCAAATATTAAATTAATATGTCTTTAGCTTTATCTTTATCTTTATCTTTTAAGAAATCAAGAAAATAAAAGAGTAAGTAATTTCGACATTTTATTGTTTGCGAGAACTAACATATTGCAATTTATAATAATCTCTTATGTATAACTTGCGTGAGCAAACGTGCATGCGTTCGCGAAAAAAGAAGTGTTTACATTTATTGTAGAATTTTTTATCGTAAATTAAATTGCTACATTGTAATAAGTTTTGCTTGCGCTTATAATGCGACAATTATTAATATTTATTAGTTTGTGAAACGCTTTTAAGATCGAATAAAAGTTCTTGTTATCAATTATTGTAAGTTGTTCGAAATAAAAAATACAATTTCTAGATCGATAAAACGTTTGCGAAAGAGTGTTATTTTCGAAATAAAGAGTTAACATCGCGATAAAAAGTTTATTTTATCAACGACAAATCGAACGTAATCTTGTATTTGTCGACTAGAATGCAATTTAACTTGCGCTTTAGAACGTTAAATCGAGCTTAAGTAGAAGCTCGAAAAAACAAAGATAAATTAAGATAAAACTCTTATTAAGATAAAGCAATTGATCGATTTTTTTTAGCAAATGTTGAAGATAAGCATTTTCGTCTACTTTTTAACACATTTTTTTATCTATTTTAATGTGTCGTACAATGCATTGACATGCATTCAAGATTCGAATAAAAACAAAAACAAAAACGAGAACAAGTTGTCAATAAAGATAAAAAAGATAAAATTGAAACAAGTCGTTTTTAAATTTATCGCTAATCTAAATAAAATAAGTTTGAAATTTTTTTTCGCAAAATTTTACAATTTTGCGATTAAGTCTCTTTGTAACTTGGAGTTGTTAACAAGATTGTCAAATAATAATGTGATAAATTTTTATTTTACTTTTGTTTGTGCTTCGCTTACTTATATATTTTTAAAAAATAAAGAACGCGAAGATGTGTATAGACGACAAAAACAAGTTTGTAACAAAAATAAAAAAAATTGTGCAAATCAAATTCTTTGTAATGTAACTTTCTTAAGAGAACGTAAGTGCTTCGAACAACTTCGAAGACTTGTCTACAAATAACTTTAAGAAGTTTAACAACTTATCTTTGAATAAATTCAAGAGTTTTTTCTAGTCTTTTAAGACAAATTTAATAAGTTGTTAAAAGCTTGCTAAGTCGTTACAATACGTCGTCGACTAATAGAAGACAATTAGATAGCTATGTTTACAAATTATGTTTTAAGTATTTATATTAAAAGAGATAATCTTATTATTCTTAGCATCTTGTATAACGAAATAAAGAGATTTTTCTTTGTAAATCTAATTAAATACGATAACAATACAATAACAATTGCGCAATATTTTATCGAATAAATTATTGTTAACATAGTTGTTGTTGTCGCAATACGCCTCGCGTTATCTTTTTTAACTTCGCTTGTTATACATTTGCTTTTCGAACTTCTTTCGCAATTTATTAACATTATTAAGAAACTCTTTTCTTAGTTATTAATTGTATTTTTTGTCTCAATTTATTTATTTAATTTTATACTATATTTGTCTCTTTAACTTAGTTTTGTCTAGAATTTTTTCAATCTTTTATTAAATTTCGTTATTAATAAGTTTTGAAACTTGCAATATTTATTTTGTCTACTTATCGTCGACGCGATGCAAGTATAATTTCAAGAGTAAAACATAAAAAGTATTATAAATTCGATAGATATTAAATAAAATAAGACGATAAATTTGTGTTTTAATTTTATTTTTAATTCTAAACAATTTAACATACTTGTGCAATATCTTTTTGCTAAATATCTTTTGCTTTAGATTTTTAATTGAAAGCATAATTAATTCTTTTATAATAAAGCTCTTTGATTTATGTCTTTTATTGTAGTATTTCGCTTGTTGCGCAACAACGTTTTTAAGACGTTTCGCTAAAACTTTTCTTAAGTTATAAAGCTATTTTACGCGTTCTTGTGTCAATAATATTTTTTTTTCGATAAAGTTGTTCTCAACTTTGTAGTAAATCTTCGAATAATAATTGTACATTAAATAGAACGACAAAGTCTTAATTAAGACGTAATAATTATTGTTATAAACAAATTTTGTTATTAATAATAAATTAGTTTATTTCGCTTGTTTCGCGTTAACGTAAGTGCAAAAATAATGCTTAGGAGTTTAATTTTGTCGTTCGATTAAATTATTTGTTTAAGAATAAAAGACAATACTTAATCGTTTTCTAATTTGTGCATAAAAGCATATAGCGAATTAGAAAACACTAATAAAGATAAATCTCTTGTCGCTTATTATGTTGATTAACGTTTCGAAACGTAAAACAATTTTATCGAAAAATACTTTCGCTAGCTTTGCGACATCGATTTTGATAATTACAAATATATACTTACTTATTTTTGTATAGCGATTAACTATTACGAAAATCAAATTATATATAACTTTATAACGTTTGTTTGACAACAAGCTCGTTACAAAATTTATAATAATTTTCTTTTATAACTTTTTTGCAACAAGTAAGAATCGAAATTTATTATACAACTTATAACAAGAAACTTTTATACGTTGACAAACATTATATGTTTTAATATACATCTTTACTTGCTTTGCGCAAACGAGTTAGAAATACTTTCTTTAAAGTAAATTTAAAGTTTTCTCGATTTCAAAGTATCTTGTCAAAGAATTGTTATAATTTTTGCTAATTAACTTTTTTTTAACGATTGCATTCTTTAAGATATAAACCAATTTATTATGTTTAACGAAATTCTCTTAATTTAGAACTTATGTTTTTTGTTAATAACGAAGCAACTTTTTAAGCTTAATACAAATCTTTTCGATTCAAGTGTCTTTAACTTGAAGATTCTTAATCAAGAATTTTATTAATCTTTGAGATTTTTTATACAATTTCTTTGACATGTCTTTAATTTTTTCTTTTAAAATAACAATTTGTACATTAGTTAATTAAAATAGAGATACTAGTTTATCAAGAATATTCTTTCTACTTTATAATCGCGAGATTTTCGCGTTATTAATGAGTACTCTTGTTAGTTGTAATACGAGAATCAAATTATCTAATGTCTTTTGTTCGCTTTGCGTTAGCGACTTTCTATCAAACATTAACGCTAACTTATTTTGAAATACAAGAGTTAAATTAATTGATATCTTTTGTTTGCTTTGCGTCAACGAATTTTTGTTAAACAATAATATTAATTTGTTTTGCAATGTCGATAACAATCTTGTATTTAACGACGAGATCTCTTTATAATTAAGACGTTTCAACAAATTATTTGTCGAATTTTTCTTATTTGAGCGATAAAAAATTTCAAAGTTATAGACGATTAACTTGAGCGTTTATAAATTGATCGTCGATTCGATATTTAATTCCAAATTTAAAACTAAATTAAATTGTCAAGAAATTGAATGAAATCGAATCGCTTAAAGAAGCTAGCTTATTATTATAATAAGTTTAGCTTAGTCGAAAAGTTACTATTTTAAGCAATTCGATTCCAAAAAAAAAATCGAAAAATCGAATCTTGGCGCTCTTACGTAGTATTTTCGGTTCCTCGTGATTAGTCTAAGCGTTTAGCGAGTTTGTCTTAAGTTTAGCTTCTTTTAACTTATAAATTCTTTAAGATTATTGTAATTTAATTATATCTCGATAAGATAAGCATTATTCTTTAAATAATATCTTTATTGCTTAAAAGCGATTACAATAGTTAACAATCCTTGATTATGCATCTTATAATTTTGTTTCGTTGAAATTATTTTTCGCAATTAGAATGTTATTAAACGTCAATTTCTATTGTTATTTTGTTGACTTAGAATGCTGGCGATTGCAAAGTTAGATGCGTTAGTCTTTACTCTAATCTTCTTGCTTAAATTGTAGTAACAAAGTAGTAAAGTTAACATAAAAATGTTGCAAAGCTAACGAAACGCCTATTTTACTTTATTTGATTAAACGAAAGAGTTAAATATCTTATGATTCTTACTTTCTTTTAATAGATTAGTAAGAAGAGCAACTCTTTTCGAATAGCGATGTATAAAGCGTCTATAAAAGTTTACGAAGTTTAAGAACATTTAAAACTCTTACTAAGTTTTTAATTTAAATTACTTCTTAATTGTTTTAATTTTTTTTAAGTTTATTTGTACATCTTTTAAGAACACGATAAAGTTTTTAAATTCAATATTTGTAATGTTGAACTTACATTTCTTTAAATTGATGTATAGCGAATATTCGCGAAGACGTTCTAGCACTTGTCTAACATAACGTTAGTGCTTCGTCGAATTATTGCTATATACTAGTATGTTATTTATATAAATTACGCAAGTTACATCGATTAACTCTCGCAACGTCTTATTGATGTAAATCTAAAAAGTTGCGAATGCGTTTGCTAGTTCAAATAACATAATTTAATACTCGAAATGCTTATAGCGCGTGCGAAACGTCGTCTTTTACTTATTATTGCGTTTAATGCGAATGCGATAATAGACGTTCTTTAGATTCAAGGCGATAAAGTGCTTTGCTTCGCATAGACGATCTAGCGTTTTCGTAATTAGAAGCAATAAATAACGATTTTTAATAATAATCGCATTTATATCTTTATAGTTGACGCATAAACATAATTTATTGTTCGATTTTAATACAAATAGAATAGAAGCGTTTGCAAGCGAAACTAAATGTTTAATTTAGTCTTTGACTAACGTATTATCAAGATATCGTCGAAGTATTACTAGTTCGTTCTATAAAAAATTATAAAAAGACATAAAAGATAACTCTTTGTCGTCTTAAAGCTTAATAACATGATTTTCTATTCATTTTGATAGAATTTTGATCAATTTATTATTATAGACATTTTCTAGATCTTTTAATTTCTTGAAGATCTTAGACTTTGTTAATTTTTTGCTTGACGTCTTCGTAACGCTAGCGCAAACAATTGTATAAATTATGCTATACTTAACGAGATCTAAGACAAATTGCTTAGAATTAATTATCTTCAATTTGTTATGTGCGATCTTGAATTGCTAGCTTTTTGTTTCGAGATCAATTAATATGTCTTGCTTGACTAGCATTGGCATATTTAATATAAGATTAGAGTCTATATATTTAACAAAGTAGAATAAGATAGTGCATTCTCGATGTTGATCTTACAAGTTAATTAAATAATAGATCAACTTATAGATGTCGTAACAATAACAATTATTGTTATCAAAAAAACTTAATATCGATAAAATAGCAAATGTGAATTGCAATTTTTATTGCACTACGTAGATATAATTAATAAGATTTAGCTTAGCTCTCAAGTCGACTAAATCTATAACTTAACGTTTGTTATCGAGAAATTAAGTTCAATCTTTTACTAAAATTAAGTTTATTGTTTTTATTTATCTTTTTTGTTTCGTTTGCGAGGCGTTGGCGAAGCTTGATTTTTTTTTGCATTTGTTGTAGTAATAGCGACAACAATTGACTTGTTTTATTTGTGTTTATTGAGATACTCTTGTTTGTAATGTTTCTTCTTATAACATTTAAAGCATTTGACATTGCTCAAAAAGTTCGCGTTACTAATCTCGTAAACTCGCTTGTACGACGTCGACAAATCTTTAAACGTATAGAGTTTCTCGTCTCTAATAAATTTATTAACATTATCTAAACAACAATCTTAATAAGATTTGCTTAAAAAGATATTGAAATCTTTTTCAATTTGCTAATCTTTAAAGTTGCTTGCGTTTGCTTTGCGAATGCAATTTAACGTTTGTTCTTACATAATAATTATAGTTAAAAGCTTATCGCGAATGTTTGACACGCAATTGATATTTAAATTTTTTATCTTCAAGTTCGACTTAAGCTTAATCAAAAAAATATAGATTTTATACTTCTCTAAAAGCGACAATAAATAAGTCTTTAACTTATTTAAATATTCTTTAAAACTAATTATCTTTTAATCTAACTTTTGTCTAATAATCTTTTATCTTTTATAGACAAGAAGACGACAATTAGCAAGATTAGCTATCAAATTCAATAGAAACTCTCTAAATTTTTCAAAAATCTTGCTTTTTAACTTAGCGCTATTGTTTGTTCTTGAATATTATTGCGTAACGACGTCATTTTTCAAAAATAACATACAATAAAGAATTTTGTTCTTATTCGTAATAAAGTACGTCGAGAATCGTATTATATTAATGTCGATTTCTCGAAATTAAATAATATGTTTACTTATATTTAAACTCTTATATAATTTTAGCTTTTTAAGCTTCAAAGACTTAAATATAATCGATAACAATGCAATAACAATTTGAGAAACTTAAGAATTTGTTTCTTCAATTGCTATAACTTAAGTCTATTGAGTGTTTCGCAAATTTCGAATCTTTGTTATTAACGTTTTAATCTATTGATGTAAAGTCGAAGCTCTAATTATATCTAAACTATTATCTTTGTTGACGTTACGTTGACGACAATTATTTTTGTTAACGTTTCGTAAGCAATTATTGTTTCGAAAGAAATTAAATCTCTCGACCTCTAATTTAGTAATCGAATAATTGTTATAATTTAAACTATTTTAATTTGACATAATGCTATTACGTCTTAAGTCTTTTTTTTCGAAAGATAAAACAATTAGAATTGTAAGATGCGAATGCGTCTATTACTTGTCGACGCATTAAGATATAAAAGACGTAAGATATAATTAGACTAATCGCGAGAAACCAAAAATATCACGTGAGAGCGCCAAGATTTGGTTCCTCGATTTTTTTTAGAATCAAATTGCTTAAAATAGTAATTTTTCGACTAAGCTAAACTTATTATAGTAATAAGCTAGCTTCTTTAAGCGATTCGATTTCCTTCAATTTCTTGGCAATTCGATTCAATTCCAAATTTGGAACCGAATACCGAACCGACGATCAATCTAGATATAATAGACTTTTATTACTATGTTTTAATTATATAAGATAGATAGTAGTAAGACTAACTGTTGAAGAACAACGAGAGACAAACTTCCTCTCTATCTAATACTCGTCATAACGTGCGAGTCTATTTCTCGCTTTCTAACTAGAAAGAAATGTCGTGTTATTTGGAACTTTTATAGGCAATTGAGATTATGTGTCCTGTCATACTCTAAGGCGCTAGCGCGTCGATGACGCTATAACATTACATAATACTTAATTGCTATAAGTATTGTTAATATAGTATTGTAGATATTGCTTTAGACTTTAATTTGTTTATTTAATTTAATTATTTGTAATCAAGTAATAGATAATAAACATTTTAAAGTTTTGTATCTAACATTAATATCAATATCTTTTAATAGTTAGATATAAAGAGCTTGTCTTTATTACTAATTAATTCTTTGAGTATATTGTAATATTATATAAGTCGATTTAATACAATATATTTTAGATGTTCTACTATAAACTTTTCTTTGTATACAATAATATATAAGTACTTAATAAGTTTGTTAATTATTATTAGTATCAAATTATATTTATTTCTAGTTGCTAGATTTGTTAACTTAAGCAACTTAATAATAAAGTTTATCGTAACTTTATCTTATAGCAATTTAGATAATTTCTAATATTGTATTTTGTTATAGCTTGTATATATACTATATTTGTTCTATTAATAACTAAGATATTGTTTGATATATACTTCGACAACTTGTCTTATTTTAAGAAACTAACAATATTAGCGTAAAAGTTAAAAAAATTTAATTACTTTTAAATGTTTTTGCAATAATTTGTTATAATATTTCTTTATATATTTGTCGATTTTGTCGATAAATATCTAGAGTTTTTCTTAGCCTAATCGTCGGGTCGGGTTTCGGTGGCAAATTTCTTATGTAATCGGGCTCGGGAACTAAATTTAAATAAAAACTTTAAATTTAAAACCCACATAACTTCCTTGTATTTTACTCATATTTTTTCAAAATTACCTTGGTTTGTAGAGAATTTAGCGCACTTTCAAACAAAAAAAGAATTACTTAATTTGGACTAGTCTACGTAGCGCAATTAATTAAATAAAATTTGGGTTGAGTTAAAAATTCTGTCCGAATCCTTGGGTCGAACAAAAAATTCGTGCCAAGACCCGACCCGATGGTCACACTAGTTTTTCTTTCTTTACTAAAAATTCTTTTGTATTGTCTCTAAGTATTTGTAATATAATATTTAGCTTATACTTATTTGCTAATAGTAATTTATTTTTGTTAATCTTAAGTATATTATAATTAAACAATTTCTTTGTTTCTATATAATTATTTCTTTTGTTAAGTGCGTCTACTTTGTTATTGTTTTTATTTAAAGTATACTATATTTTAAACTTGTACTACTCGAGTTGTTTAAATTATTGTATTTAACTTTTGTTTAGTTGTTTAATAATAATAAAGTACAAAAGATTTTTATAATCTATAAGAATTGTAAATTCTAGTAATTCTTCTATATATTTTTTTAATAACTCTAGAAAGACTACAATAGCAAGTAACTTCTTGTTGTAAATATTATAATTTTGTTCGACTAACAAAAGTTTTTTCGAAAGATATGTTATTAAATATTATATATCTTTATACTCTTAATTGAAGTATATATTGATAACTAGATTTAATGCGTTAATTTCAATTCTATTTAATAATTGCAAATTGTATATCTTTAATACTAGTTTCTTTAAATATTTCAACTTAAGATTCTTAGATAATTTCTCTTTTGTTAATTTCTATATTTATAACGTATTTTTTTTTGTAAAATTTGTTAATAATATTGCGTTAACAAAGTAGTTTTTAATAAACTTCTTGTTGTAGTTTATAAAATTTAAAAAAAAATTAACTTTCTTAATATTAATAAATAATTTTTATTCTTTAATTGTTTGTAGCTTTTTAAGATTTGTGCGTACTTTATATTGTTTAACAACAAACTTAGAGAAGTTAACTTTTTTTTTAATAAAATTCGCATTTCTTTAGTTTAAAATATAGATTTCTTTTATCTAGAAATTTCAATACTTTAAAAATATACTTTATATATTTCTTTAAAATATTTGAGTAAATTATAATATTGTTCAAGTATATTATAACAAATTAATCTAAATATTGTTGTAATATATTATTGATTATTTCTTAATATATTGTTAAGACGTTTGTAAATTCGAACATTATTATTGTGTATTTATATAATTTATGTTGTATGCAAAAAGCTATTTTCTATTCTTTTCTTGTTTTTATTCTAATCTAATTGTACGCTTCTTGCAAATTCAATTTAATAAAGTATTTTGCTTCGAACAATTAATTTTAAAGTTTACTAATATTAAGTAGTAAGTATTAATTTTTTATCGTAATATTGTTTAGCTTTCGATAATCAATATATAGATAAAAAAAATTATTCTTTTTAAATACAAAGAGAATCGAGTATTTTGTTTGTAATTAAAAAAATTTAAAATTTTTTTTCTTTTTGTTTCTTGTTAAATATTCGCAAAGTATTTCGAGCTTTTTCTTAAATAGAACATATATAGATTTAAATGTAAATTGCTTGCTTAATTTAAATTTAAATTTGTAATTCTACAATTAATGCTTAAATAAAATCTTTGTTATTTTCTTTTTTTAAAATAGATGCTTCTAATTGTTGTATATTTGTAATATATATTCTAGCAATTTTTTTGCTATATTAGATAGTTTAAGATTCTTAAAAGATTTGTAGTTTTCTTTACTTACTTTAACTTTGTAATTTGATGAATTTGTGTCAATATTTATCGAATCAAACTTTATTAGATTGTTTTTTTGCAAGATTGCAAGTTTGCTACTTGCAATTAAATTTTAACTCAATCTTTTATCTATTATCGAACGCTATTGATGCGTAGATAAAATATAGATTGCGTAATTATATTGCGCAAATCTAAGTATTTATATATTTTAATTAACTTTTAAATTATGTTGCTTTAATTAAGATATTTTTAGTACAATATTATAAGTAACTATTTCTACTATATTAAAAATTAGTTTTTCGTAATATTGCTAAATAACTATTGATAATAATTTCGTTTCTTTATTTACTTTTTTATTTTTGTTAAGTAATAAATTTCTATTTACAATTATTAGATTGTAAGCGTTAGACTTCTTTTAAGTAAAATACTCTTTTCTCTTCACAAGAGCTTTAATTATAAAATTATCTATTGTATTAAAATTGATTATTGCAATAAATTAATAACTATTGATCTTAATTAATATAATAAAATATTGTGCGTATATTGTTGAGTTTAGTTGTTGTTATTCAACTAATATATTGCATTTTTCTAATATATTCTTTATTAAGAAATTTGAACTTTTTCTTGCTTCTATATTGTAACTTTTGCTTAAAACGCTTGTTTATATTGTGCTTCTTTCTAGTACTAGATTGCTAATTTTAATTTTCTAGAGAATTAATTGATTCTATTCTTTTCTTCTAGATAAATTTAGCATGTATTGTTATAGCAAGTTGTTCAACTAAAATCTACGTATAAGTTGTATGCTTTTTCAATAATAGTATTTTTATATCTAAGTGCTAGCATTTTGAGTTTCTTGTTTGTAATAAGTTGTTAAATATATATTGTAGTAGGATTTAATTATTTTATAATAATGTCGAATATATTCTTTTCTATAATAGCGTTGCTTTTTAGCTTCTTCTTGTATTTGTTTATAATCTTCGATAAGCTAATTAAAGTTTCGAGATAATTTGTAATGTCTTCTATGCAATTGTAAAAGTTCTTTTAGTTATACTTTTTGTCTAAGTTAATTATTGAATTGTAAGATTTCGTAATTTTTTTAAGTACTTAGTTAACTTCTTGCATAAATGCGAGTGTCTTGTTTAATAATATTTTATCTAGAACTTTCTATAATTAATTTAAATTCTCTATTGAATAGTAGTTGTTGTTCGATTTAATTTTGAAGATGTTCATCTTTGTATTAATTTGCTTCTTAATATTGTTTTAGCTATTAAATATCTTTCTTAACATAGTATTGATTTGTTGACAATTTATTAAGTTTTGTAATTAAGAATCTCTTGCAAAGTAATTCGATTTGTTATATAAATAGTATGTTTTCTAGAATTTGTTATCTTGCTTTTCTTTAAAGTTCTTTTCTTTGTATTGTTAAATAAAATTTAGTTTTATAAATGCAAGCTTACGATAGTTTAGATTACTATATTTTTAATTAGAACAAAATTCTTTCTAATAATATTTGATCGTTAATTTAAAAAAAAATTCTATTTTTTTGTGAAATTAATTATATCGCTTTTTTATAGCTCTTTTATATAGCTTGTTGTCGAAATCGATAATTACTTCGATAAGATCGAACATATTATTAATGCTTTTGTTATTGCGCATAGTTTTGTTCTTAAAATTGTTCTTAAAATCTTGTCGAAACATTGTTATAAGTACAATATTGTTTTATTTAATAAAATAAATATATTTCTAAAACTTAGTTGGGTAGTCTACTACAAAGATTTGTTAAATTAAGTACTAAATTACTTTTTTTGCCATTTATTTTTTATTAAATGTTTCGAAGATTCTTCGAAGCTCTTTCTTAAAGTTATTAAAGTCTATAAATATTGCACAAGAATTTTTGTTATAATTTTTCAAATATTTGCGTAAGTTTAAGTTGAGTTAATGCTAAACTCTTTCTTTAAAAAATATTAATACGAAAATTGTCTTTTAATTTGTTGAAACAAGATAGAAGATAAAGTAAATATGTACTTGCATTAGTTAATTCTTTAGATCGATACAATCTTTATAATAGATATTAGATTTGCTAATTTTTATCTTGTTGTCTTTACTAAATGTTGATCGACGTAATACTAATAAGCTAGTGCTCGAGATAAAGACGCATTAATCTAATACAAACATTCTTAGAATATTTAAAGTATTACATTAATACTTTTTAATAAAATATTAGAGAGAATTATGTTATTAGAGAGATTTGTAGACGTCTTTAGACAATGGAAGCAATTACTTAAGAACAAAAGATTGTAACTTAGTAGTTGTAACAATAAGTTAAAACTTAAGATAAGTTAAACACAATCTATAAGAGAGTTGTATTTCAATTTATATATACTAAGAAAATACTAGTTGCTTGTCTTGCTTGTTTGTCGAGCATATCAAACATTATGCTTAGAATGTTCGCTTCTTAAGTATATCGAATATAACAACAAGTTTGTCTATAGACGTAGAATCTAAACTATTAATATAGCTTAAGTAAGCTTGTAACAACTTGCTATCTAGCAAGTTAGTAATATAGTAGAATAATTGCATTTGTCTTTACTTGTTAAAGTTTTAGCTCGCATATATAATTAAATAGTCTAACGCTTTGTTTGTACGTAATTAGTAAGTTACTTAATTATTCTTTTGTAATCGATAAAGAATTAATAAAGACAAAAGAATATAAGATACAACAATATATACTATTTAATAAGCAAATATCTACGCAATTTCAAGATTTCGCAAAGTCAAATTCCCAATATAGTTTCGAGTAAAAAAACAAAGAGATAGCAATATCAATTTAAGATCGAAGCAAAGTTTATTGTCTTTCTCTAGTAGACTAAAGTATTATTATACTATATTTTACGTACTTAGGTACAACTATATACAACAACTTATTCGAAATACAAAATTCTCGCTTTGAATCAACAATATCATGTTAGCTTCAAATATCAATATTATTATTGCAAGTAAATATGAATTACAATGCTATATTCTAAATATAAAGCTTTATAAAAATCTTATTTGCATATAAGATTAAAACAATATTTAAGAGACGTATATTGTATTAGATTTGATAGATAATATATTCTTTTATTAAGAAATCTTAATTGAAACGTTCTTGATAGCTAGTAATTTGCTACAACTATAAGTATTCTTATTTCTTATTGCATTTTACTAATATTTTGTATATTATAAATAAGAAGTATTATTAAACAACAACTACTTATATTACAAGTCTTATTTTTGAATAATATATAAGCTCTCGTTGTATTGCAAGTCTCTAATTATTTTTTATACTCTATTTTGTTGTAATCGAAGGCGAAGTCGAGATTTGCAAAAAATTATACTAAGAAAAAAATTAGCATTTCTTGTAAGACTATTGTTCGACTTCGATTCAAATTACTTTCTACTAAGTACTTCTACTAATATATTAAATTTAATGTAAGTCGAACTCAATTATTGTATCTATCGCGTTTTAGATATTCTTCTAAAATTAATCTTCTACAAGAAACGTAATTTATCGATCGTATATTAATTGTTTCTAAGAAAGAAAAAGACAAAACAATCTTTAATATAGACGTTAGAACTTTTACGATATTGTATATCAAATTATATTGTCTTTTTTGTTCTAACATTTTGTTACTAACTATCTCTTATAGTAATTCAATTCTCTAAGAATTTTGCACGAAACTCAAGATATTTAGAAAACGTATTTAGATATTTATATTGCAATCGACATTAGTTGTTATCTATATAAGCTTGCTAAAATCTAGATTAGAATCTAATTAATAATAGATTCGACGTTGCAAAAGCTAATTAAAAGTCAAGATATATATATCTTCGAATATTGAGCAAATACAATTATTCGAATTCAAGAATAATAAAAGCAATATTTGCACAACAATTCTATACTATTTAATATTCGACAAGAAAATTAAACGCAACATTATATTCTTAATTGCGCTAGCAGAATTCTTTTTATCTCTAAGCGTCAACATATACTTTTTAGCGTTAAATTATATTGTCGCTAATTTTAAAATCTCTCTTAAATTAAAATCTCTAACTATTATTGCTTATCTTATTTGTAGATTGGTCGCGTCGAGTTGGGTCATCGAGTTCGAGCCAGGTTCCCGACCCGCCAAGACCCGATTCGGGTCAGAAATCTTGGCCCAAGTATTTGGGTCGAGTCAAAGGGTAGGTATGAAGTACTTAGCATATAACCTGGCTCGACTTGCCAAGACTCGAAAAATTTAGATTATTTTTGAAAAAGTGCATTAATCAACTTAATCAAATTGATTAATTTAATTAATTTGTTTATAATATTATATAGTAATGCATTTAGGTAATGCATTTGTACGTTATTTGTGCGTTATTATTTTTAAACTATTTTTAGTAATTCAAATAATGCGAATTTTTTTTAAAATAGAAAATCTTGGCATTTTGACGTCATTTTCGATTGCTTGGCGGATCGATCGAGTCGAGTCAAGAAATCGTTGACCTAGATCGATTCCGAGCCGAGTCAAGAGATTGGTATCGAGTATTCGGGTTGGGCCAGAATGTTGGTACCGAAACCTGGCTCGGCGATCAGTCTACTTATTTGTCAAGATCTAAAATCGTTTATTGTAGAAAACTTAGCTAATAATCTAAGTAGATTGATCGTCAATTCGATATTTGGTTCCAAATTTGGAATCGAATCGAATTGCCAAGAAATCGAATGAAATCGAATCGCTTAAAGAAGCTAGCTTATTACTATAATAAGTTTAGCTTAGTCGAAAAATTACTATTTTAAGCAATTCGATTTCAAAAAAAAACGAGGAACCAAATCTTGGCGCTCTCACGTGATATTTTCGGTTTCTCGCGATCAATCTAAATCTAAGTTAAAGATCTATTTATATTGTTGTATTTGCTATTTATCTAGTAGCAAATCTTAATCTAATATTGCAACAATCTTATTTAGCATTGTTAATTCTTCGCATTCTTTAAAGTAGTAATAGTTTAGATCAATAGTACAAAAGACAATCAAGTTATTAAATTGTAACTTATTCAAAATTATAGAAACAATTACTCTTGCTATTAGTATCGTTTTAGATATAGTTTTGTCTTATTAGCGTAAAGAGTACATTAAAGCTACATTATATAAATAAGTTTGTCTGTTTTGCTTACTTATATATATCTTATTTTATAATTAACTCTTAAAGTATCTTAGATCAAATACAATCTCAAGCGATTATAACAATAGAAGATATATCTAATTTACTTTATTTTAGTCTTAACAATTGCACGTTTAAATTAAGAACAAATATTGTTAATCTTGTTAAAAAAACTTATAGAAAAGGCGTCAACGCAATTGTTAAAAACACTAGCAATATTGTTGCCTATTAATAATTTAACATTAAATTAGTTCGAAAGATTACTTTAATAAGAATTAAGAAAATTCGAAATAACATCTATTTAGTAGTGTGATCGTTGGGTCGGGTCGAACACTTTTTTCTCAACCCGACCCACCCTCTTGGGCCCCGTAGGGTTGGGCCAGGGTTAAGGCGCGAACTCGACCCTAGGGTCGGGTTTCGTCGGGCCAATGCCAAGAACCTGGGCTAACTTCGTCGCGTTAGCATTCGCTTATCTTATCTTATCTTATCTATGCGCTAACTCGATTGAGCTAGCGCAGGATTCAAGCTAGCCCGATTAGGCTAGTGCAGGGTCCACGCTAACCACATATGGGTAGCGCGTCACGTGACGTCACGTGATCGGGTGGGTCGGGTTGGACACTCGACGCGCATTCTTCGCTCGTCCCACCCTGTTGAGCTAGGAAATTTGCCTGACCCCAGGGTCAGGGTTGGGCGGGTCAACCCGATCGGGTTGAAACTCGACCCGACGGTCACACTACTATTTAGTCGATTGTATATTAATAAAAGTACTTCGTTAATTATAGAAAATACGTGTCGAGAAATAGACTTATTTACTTTGAATCTCAAATAATTATCGCAATTGTCTTTGTTAGCATTGTCTTCTATAAAATTGAACTTTAACGCAAAATATAATTAAGTTTTGCATAAAGTAGTTTTTAAGATATATTTTAAGAAGATATATTAAAATTAGTATTAAAAATATGTTAGCAAAAAAATTATATACAAGAAATACGATTGCAAAATTGCTTTTAGCAAACAAATTAACAACAAAAATGCTTGCGTTGTAGTTAAAGAAGTTTAAATTAATATTTTAACTTTAGAATGCATTTTTGTTCGATAAAAATATTTTATAAGTTTTAGTTTATAGTATATATTATTAACATTAACGCTAATATATATTAAAGAATAAGTCTTCGTAAATCTCTACAAATATAATAGATAAATATTGACAAAAAATGTAAAGACTTCGAAAAAGATTAAGAGTATTTTAATTGAATATATTTTTATTAGTGTTTTACAATTTACAATAGAACAACAAGCTTTTATGCGTAAAATAATCTAAATATATTTGCATTTAAATATTGTAAATTTTAGAAAAAACATCATTTTGTCTTTGTAATTTAACAAAACTTTAAGTTGATAATATAATAGTAAAAGACTATATAGTTTAATAACTAGATATATTTAAAAGTTTGTTAAAATTAAATTTTATAAATTTGATTTAATCTTTAATTTATTAAACTATTATAATTAATTAAGAGTAATATATATTTCGATATTTTGTTTTATACTTATTATTATTTAAAATTAGAATTAGTACTTTTTGCAATTTGTTAAAGAAGCAAAAAAAAGATTTACATAAATTAAAAGATAAGTTGTAAACAATAAACTCAAATTTAGCAAGAATTAATATCTTATATTTTTGTAGAATTCTTTAACTTGTATACATTAAAAAAGTTCTATTAATACAAGAATTGCACTTGCAATTGCTAAAGACAAACAATATTTAAATTTAAATTTTTTTTTAACATTTTAATTTTAATTTTGTAACTTTTTAGTAATTGTAAGTAGTTTCGATCTTAATACAAATTGTTATTAACTATGATTATCAAGATTTCGATAAATATTTTAATGTATATTAGTTTTATCTATTATTGTTCGAAATTATAATTATTCTTAAATACAAAATTAAAAGCTTCGAATTACAAATATAGAACGTTAAGCAATAACGCTAAAAAGATATATAAGTTTAAGTATATTGATTCGAAAGTTAAAAGCAAAAATAATTTGTAACAAGATTTGATAATTGTTTGCAAAATCGACTTGTCTATCTTTTTAATTGATGCATATTAATATCTATTACTTATCTTGTCTTGTATCTTGATAGTCTTTTGTTAAAGTAGAATTGAATAATAGATCTTTAAGATAAAAAGAGTAATTAGTATTAGCATTACTTCTACTCAAATAAGCAATATATAGAAAGATTAGCGTTAGTTTGCGAATTAATTGATGAAGCTATCTATTAAAGAGTCGATTGGCTTTTTATCATTACGTTACTTATACACATCTTAATCTACTAGCACCCAGGAATAGCAATTTCAAGAATCATGAAATTTAATTCTATCGACCCTGCGACGACCTTGATTTGCCAATATACGCTTCCTAGCGCAAGCTACCAACTGATCCAAATACTCCCTCGCCAAGATAGAATGACCGGTGTCAGCAATGCATTCGACGAGATTCCTTCAACTCATTAGAGTCCAGTATCGACCAATATGAGAATCAACTTAGTTTGTCGAGTTTCATGATATAGTCTTTGTTTCCCACATGATCTTTTCTTCGTCGATTAGAATTTCGAGGTTTAGGCCTTGTTGTTGTTGCCACAATTCAAAGAATTCTCTTAGACTTGACTCGTCACTCGTGAGAGCTTCCAAACTCATCAAGACAAAGATTATCGTTGTTTTTGGCGAAGTCGCATTCATGAATTGAAACTCATCTCAATTGGTCACGCCATCTTTATTCCCATAAAGGAGAAGAGGCAGTCTTAATGGTCTACTAGGTCGAAGTTGGCTTACGAAGTTGGCATTGCGAAGCCTAGAGAGCACTTTCTCGTCTATTAACATGATACGAACTTGTGCATGTAGTCTTTTAGCATTTAGTCGCTTATGCGATTCGGGTGTTTCATTTTATCGAGTACAAATAACGACTAGAGTCTTTGAAGAGTATGACAATGTTAATAGGCAATCAACGTGTTGAGATCTTTGGATCGATTGTTGTGCTTGGGCGATTAGATTGGCAATCATCTCTTTTTTTCTTTTATGACGTCGTTTGCTAGTCGTTGTTGGGGTCTTTTGCATCACTTCTTGTCTCTTACATTCTTGTCGAAGCATAAGTAAGCTTCTCTTGTATTCGTTTGCTTGTAGTTGTAGAAGTGACGCGATATAATCGCACGTAAGAGCAAACTCATGTTAATTTTGAATATAATTTCGAATGACGTCGATATTTGAGGTGTGATAAAATTCATCGCTTGCGCGAGACTTTTTGATCTCAAGACGAGCAACTTTAGTACGAATATTATCAAGAGAAATCTTTCTCATTCTTGTCGACGTCCAACTATTATACACACTCTTGGACATATCATCCTATTTTTCCTCCTCTTCCTCCTCCTCTCTCTCTTCCTCCTCCTCCTCCTCTCTCTCTTCCTCCTCCTCTTCCTCTTCCTCTTCCTCTTCCTCTTCCTCTTCCTCTTCCTCTTCCTCTTCCTCTTCCTCTTCCTCTTCCTCTTCCTCTTCCTCTTCCTCTTCCTCTTCCTCTTCCTCTTCCTCTTCCTCTTTCTCCTCCTCTTTCTCCTCACTCTTATCTGCCATTATGTCGTTGTCATCGTCAACGACATTAAATAATACGATATCGCCTTCGAATTCGACGACAACAAAGATAATGAGAGAAAGAGGGATTGCAAGCTAGTTCTTGGATGCAATCGAACTGTCGTAATCTTTCGCGTCAAGATTGAGTGTCGTGGAGAAAATAATAATTGATGATAGCGAAGAGAGAGCAAGAGCGAAGATCGCATCGAGAGAGAAAGAAAAAGAGAAAATTGTTGATGAAGAGATTGTAGAATGAGCGAGAGTAAAGTCGATCGTTTTTGTTGAGCTTTTTTGCTGCTAGTATTGAAGATAACTTTGCAACTTTTGCTAAATCTTGTTCAATTAATTCAAAGCACAAGTAATCTCGTCTAAGGCCTTTTGAAATTGTCGTAGAGCCTAATTCGACTTCAAAGTAGTTTAATTGATTGCCATTCGAACTTTGTGATGCTTTGGCGTTAGCTCGTCGTTGTGTCATAATTCAATGACGTTGATTCACTTCTCTTGTTCGCTCTTCTTGAGCTTTAGAGAATCGTTGATAATCGTGATCGTCAAAGTTGCGATACGCAAAGCTTTTTGTTCGTAGAATAGTAAAGAGAGGTGATGATTGATCGAGCATGTTTGCAGAAGCAGGAACACTCTTGACGTACACAAAATTCTTATGATACTACAAGCATAGATGTATGTAGACGCAAAAACACTCGAGCTCAATAATCTCACGCGAATTCATTCATTCTACAAAGTGCCACATTTAGGGAAGAAGAGAAAGCAAAACTATAGCGAGACTGTGATCTACGTACTTGAGAACGAACTAGCGTCAAAATCAAAGTTGAACGTCATACTATCTGCCAACCTATTATCGTGTCATTGTATCTCCTGTATGCGTCTATCTATTTCAAGTTCATTGCATGCAACTAGTGCATTGAAGTCTTAAGAGCGTATCGAGTTTAGAGTTGAGATTCATACTAAAGTTCTTTTAGTTCTCTCAATCGAACAAATGTTAGTAATCGTCGAACAAAATTGCGAAATTCGAAACTCGATTCGTAGATGAAACGAATCTCCAGAACTTATCTACTATTAAAGGTAGTACTTATGCTATCAAAGGCATAAGTAGTTCAATGACTTGAAATTTCTTTAGCATTCGGTCGAATATCTAGAACTTATCTATTGTTAAAGGTAGTACTTATGTTGTCAAAGACATAAGTGATTCAATAACTTGGAATCCCTTTAGCATTTGATCGATTTCTTCGTGAAATAAAATGTCGAAGATATCGCAACAAAGTAACACGAAGTAGTCGTTTAAAAGCATAGCGAGTCTTTGTCAAAGACAACAACTATCAAATATCATTCTTCTCTTATTATCTCGCCTTCGCAAAAGATTAGACGTTTGTCGTTGAAGATTTAATTCATTAGAGATTGATAATCTTTGATCATGGAACTAGGAAATTTGATCGCAGAAATTAAATAAATTACGCTATTGTTCGTAATAAGATCGATGCGTTTATTGTGATAGATACTTTCTTTTTAAGCGATAGTCATTGCAAAGACTCTTGTGTTCTTGATCGAAAATAATCATCATAAATGCTAGTACGCACAAGAAAGTTAATTATATCAACGCGAGAACTCGTTGTGTTCAAGTATCGCATATGTGAAAGACATCATTAAATTATTGATCTCAACTTATTTAGCTAGTGTCATAAGACTCGCTAGTTATTGACTTCGACATTGATAACAATATTCGCAAGATTTATGACGAAAATCCAAGCATATAGATAGTGGAGACAAAAGTGAAGTGTTGTGATATATGTGGTAATTGCGACGCAAACGCGACGTCGATAGTAATATTAATGACAACGCGTCATGCGATCGAATTGCAAGAATGATGTGAAATAGAATGTTTAACTTGCGTTCGTTGATAAAGCGTAAATGATTAATATCAAGTATTTGAAAAGCGAATTGCGAAGTACGACGAGTGACTCTTAACTCAATTCTCGCGTCGTGAATGCATCATTAGATAGAAAACATCTAGAGAGACATGATCTTAACAATGATTCGAATTGTCTAAGGATATTATTTACTAACTTTGATAAACATACTAATTAAATGTAGTTTTAAGACGTTCAAAGATCGATCTTTCGTAACAAAAAGTTCATTAACGAAGAAATTTAAAAAGCGAATGCGATTGTGAATCTAATTACAATTATTAAATTCTTCGCCACTTATAATTGCGAAACAAATTGCTCAAATCACAAACACTTACGTTGTCGCAAGATTTATTCTATTAATATCAATCTAATGTTGCAAGAAGTTGCAATCACTTTTGATTAATATTTCTTTTAATGACTTGAAGCTCGATAGAAGATAGACGACTTACGACATGTCTAAACGTTCGTAAGTAACATCATTGATGCAAAGAATTCAATACGTGTTGCTCTTCTTCGACTAGATTTCTTAATAATAATAATCGTTAAAGAACGTAGTGAAAAGTCTAGAAAGCATTAGTTTTGACAACATTAGAAAGTTTACAAGATGTAGAACTTTTTGTCTCATCAAGATAGTTGACAAGCATTGCTTTTCACGCAAGTTTCTTGTGTTAATGTTAAGTTAATCTATTGTTTTTTTAACATTTTCTAACATATGCTATCTTTTACTAGACTTCTATTCTCGATTTGAGCGACGAAGATTCTTATGATGAAGCTTGTTGAATTTGAAATTCAAAACTTTTGTTGTTGTGTAAAGTCTCTAAATCAAGAGAAATGACGAATTAGAATAGTTATAACTTTTTCGTTCAAAGTACATCCGCATTTGGTAAACCCTAACTTTAGTCCTAGGTGTACCTAGATCTGCCATAACAAAAGTCGCAGTTTTCTGTTACTAATATCTGGGCTTTGTGCGAGATCAAGATCAGAGCTGGTGGATCTTGCACCACCTGCGGGGATCTAGGGGTCCAAGCCAAGCTTTGCGGGAGACGGTCTTGGCATCCCCCAACATTGCGCCCGTGAATGCGCCCGTCTAGTATGGCAACCATGGTCTTCTTGCGTGAGATGCGCACCCGTTCTCTTGATCCATCAGATTTGTCCCCAAAGTAAACTTTGCCCGAATCGACGAAATCTGACGTTTAAATCGAAAAACGTGGTGGTTTGACGCAACTGTGCAACTAGCGAGCAACTGCAAACGTTCGTGCGCATCGCGAACATCAAAACTTTACGCGCCAAGACGTAGTCTAACTCGATGAAGGTTTCGCAACTTTGTCGAACATGGAGAAAACAAAACGAGCTCTTCGAGCAAATTCTGCCTCGACAGTACTAATTTGAGTACGTAGGGTAGATAGATCTGTGAGATCTGTAGGATCTTGTAAATATCTTGGTCCCTATTAGCTCGATCTGTCTCCCGAAACGCGAATGTATTGAAACGACGAATCAAGATAAATCGAATTGTCGCAAGCACTATTGACAAAAGACTTGTATAAAAGAATTTTCTTAAGTAAGCACAATTAACAAAGCGAAGCTCTTTTTGTAGATTAGAAGTGGCGCATTCGTTTTAAAATCGTTCACGCGTCAAGCTTGTTGCATGATTTGAGACAAGCATAAAGCAAATGACTTTTGAATAGATCGAAGTCTCACAAAATACGTATTAGATATTAGTTAACGAATGTACAATAAACAATAAATAAGATAGAGCGAACATAGAAACGAATGTATAAGATCGTCTATTGCATTTGACATTCTTTGCTTTAGCTTAACTCTTGCTTTCTTCGAAACAATTTGAATGAACACTTGAATCGAACATCGATCAACTCGCTATTGTCATTAAACAATTCTTAAAGCTCGCTCACTTCTACAATCATAGAAGGAAAAACAACAAACGTTCGAATCAAATTTGTGGAAAAATCGAAAGTAATGTTCTCTTTCGTGCTACAATAGTATGTCGTCGTCTTTAATCTCTTTTGATCAAGAAAGTTGGCACAACAAAGATCTAAAGACACACATAACTCGACATACATCTATTTGATTAGAAAACTTCATATAATACTAGTAGTCCTCTATGTTGAGATTATAGTTTTGTCATTAAAAGAGTTTTGTAACTTCAATACTCGCAAAGTTATAGTTGCTTAAATCAAAATGTTACGTTAATTGTTTTGACTAGTGGAAGTTTGAGTCTTCTTGATAATATTGAACTAAATCAAAATTCTTAGACAACGCGATCTTGAAAATATTCTCTAGATAATTCATAAAGACGACGCAATGCGCCAACATTAATATCGACTAGCATTTCGTTCGCTTTTTCCACTCTTTTAGCAAGCGACAATCCTCGTCATTACATCACTCATCATTATAGTTATCTTAATTCTTTCTCTTTGTAGCATGAAGTGATGAACGCCACACTTGTGTGCTATAAACGTTTGTCTCTTTTCTATAGATTACAACTTTCGAGTTATCTAATCTACAAAAATAGTTGTCTAGACTTTTATCTCATAAGTCTCTTTAAGTTATATTAAGAACCATTATCTATTAAGGTTTCTTATTATCAATAGCTAGAATAATTATTATTGATAAATATGACGATCTTGTTGTTAAGATCATTGAATTGATTAGAGACTACGAAGCTAATAGAAAGCGCTTCGTGATTAAAGTCGAGAAGTTTTACGTCTATAGATAGACACTTATTGATGCGTCAACAACGTGAAGAATCGATCATGCTTTAATTTCTTACTTGAGCTAAAGAGAGTCAAAGTATTGTTAAGTTCTACGATAACTCTCTAGAAAAACAAAATAGTTGTTCGGAGAAAAATTCGAACCCACCTCCTCCTATGTGTGCAACTTAACAGATGGCGCTCGTCGGAAGAGCTCGAGAATCCACAAAGAATTCTCGCAATGTAGACAATCAAATTGTCAATTATAGATGTGCTATCATTGCATTATTCAAACTTGATATAAGTAAAATTTGACATTATTAGTTTATTGTTAATAATAGAAAAATTAGACTTGTTTATAGTTCTATCTTGTCTACATAGTTGTGTTTATATTCTCTTCGAACAATTGAGTTCAATTATAGATAAAAAATGTTCTAGCACTACTACTAGTATAGGCAAGCGATACTTTTAGACATTTAAGAAATTAAATGTGAATCGAATTATTTGTATGTAGACATCTAACGTATATTACTTTATGTATGAATCTATCAACAAGCAATTCTAGATAAATTATATTGCATAAGATATATAATAGAAGTTAAAGTAAGATAAGATACTTTAGAATTGTAGTACGTGATTAGAGTAGAACAAGTGAACATCTTAAGCGAGACTCTTTAGGGTTGTTAGCGCGTGAACTTAGATATAAAGATAGCTTGTCGTTTTTGTTTAATAAATCTTAGTCGCGAAAAGATAGATAACAAGTAGTAATTAAAGTCGTCGTAATTTAAATGTTAATACAATTGCAAACATTTTAATTATTGCTATTTAAGCACTATTAAAGTTTGCAAGATGTCGAGTGTTAATCTTGTCTAAACACATCTTATATTAATCGAATCTTCGTCTTCATCTATCGCGTCGCTCATAATCTACTAGCTTCCCTCTTAATCTTGTCGAGTTTCTCTATCATTTCTCTTATCTTGTCTCGCAACTATCTTTCTTCTTAACATGGCGTTTGTATTTAAGATCATCTACAAACGCGATATTGTTTTGAAGTACATACTCAAAGGTCAAAACAATTAGCAACTTATATTAAGCTTCGCGAGTGTTGTTATTAAATTCTTAATAATCTTCGAATATTAGTTGCAACTTATAGAGAGTGCAACAAACAAAATAATGAGTTGCATCTTGTTTTTTTTGCAAGAATTTACAAGCTTGCGCTTTGTATTCTTAAGATCGTTGTCAATTTTAAAGACTCATCTTAAGTAAGTGCTTCTTTGCTATATATTTTGCAACTCGTTATTCGAACAACTTGTATATCACTTTTTCGAGTTGATTTGTTATTTCATTGTGAATTGACGTTTCACTTGCTAATATTCTACATCTCTCGAACACATTATTTATTTTCACTTAACACATATTTTAAGATTCAAACACATCGTTGCATAAGTGTTGACAAGACACTTAATTAATTGTTTAGTTTGTGTCTAACGATAAACTTGGGATCGTTGTTCAAGGCTTGGATAATACTTTATCGTTCGCTTAGCTTTTCGTTGTCGAATCTTTAATTCACGTTTGGCTTATTATCATTATCAAGTTTCTTACTCTTAAGGTCAACAATTTGGTCGAGGTTGTCTTATTTATTAGTTATCTTATTATGGGTGTTGTCACAAAACTTCTCGAATTCAACGAGAGTAAGTTTCTTAGTCGAACGAAAGAAGTTAGTGAGAAGAAAACGAAAGCGCAAGAGAAGATAATTCTAGTAAAGAATAATTGTTGTATTCGAGTTCGCGCATGAAAGAAAATGATCGCATTAAAGATTTGACTAGATGTAACTAGCCAAAATAAGAACAAGAACGTTGAATCAAAGTTATATGGTCAACGTTATATTATTGACGAAGAATCGATACTCTTTTCTTCGTACGAAGCGAAGCTAAATTTTGTGTTTGATGGGAAGACGTTATGGCAATTTAGCGTCGTTAAGTCGTTCAAAAACTTCACATTCGTCGCTTCAATGCTTGAACTTTTGAAGAATCTCTTTCGAGATAGATCTCTAATGACTTCAAAGATCGATCAAGAAGAGCATGGCGTCGCTATAACGTCAATTGTCGACGATATTTTAAGTATTTAATCAAGATAGACTTTTGGCAAGTTTGAACATAACCTTGACTCGAAGTTTATGCAACAAATTGAATTTCTTGACGAGAACATCTTTAAAGAGAGTTAGCTTTCAATGATAAGCTTTGCAACGAAAGACAATAATATGCAATTAACATGTTACTTACTAGAAAGCGACATAACTCGAGTTCATTCTCTATAGCGACGATCTTAACAAGCTCAAGAATCTTACGATTTCATCTCTTGTAGATTTGTTAAATGATTGCAACGAGCAATAGCAACAAATCGTCATTCAAGTCTTCGAACACATTGTCTTCTTGATATAAGAACTTGCGACAACAAGAAAGAGTCATGTTTTTGCCAAGATACTTATTATGATCTTGCAAGATCTTAAGAAGCGCATTCTTGTTATCGTCAATTAAAATGTGATCGTAGACGTCTTGTTTAATAAATTTGTCGCAAGGTTTCGAACATTCTTAGAAGTGTTTGCGAAGATAGCACATCAAGAAGTAATATTCAAAATCGTAAGTCATAGACAATTAATAGTTTGAAATTGTTATAGATAGACTCTAACATTCGCAAACAATAGTCGTTTGTTCGTCTCTACTTCGAAGCACAAGTCAATGCGCATTTTTAAAAAGCGACTCGAGAATTGATTAATTCGTGACACATCGACAACTTGCGATTCAAAATTGTCAAGAGAAATTTAGTCGCATGGGCGAATTTTATAAATGATTGAAGTATTTTGCGTCGCGATGCCAATTTTAGGAACAAGAAGATTAGAAACAAATACAATTGAGATTGCAAAAAATTAACGAGACTTATGATAAATTAAGCTCGTGTCGTCTTTTGCACCATTGTCGCTATACGAAATCGAACGTTGAGATAAATAATAACGAAAGAGAAGAAAAGTAAGAAAGAAAAGCAAGAGATCGAAGTAAAGATCATGACATAGAAATCGATTATCCTTATTATAGACGAGACAATCGTAGCAAACTAGTTGGAATTATTGTTGTTTATAGCGACTTTCGAAAGCTTGATCAAAGTGATTTGAGAAGATGATCATAAATAGTTGCTTCTCTTTTTACTTATTGATTTGATCAAAAAGTTGTGACTCAAGACCTAATTCGAGAGATTGATAGAGCGTAGCTAATTATACGTATAGCTCAAACGACAATATAGGACTTATGATGGCTTGATGCACTTATCGAATTATGTCTTTTATAAGAATGTCTTGAAATTCGAACACAAGACAAGCAATTCACGCCTTTTTCTTTAGCTTTTGTTAAGTGTTTTTTCTTTTATCGTTCACTTCGAAGACACGATTTCTCGACGATATGTTATAATCGTTTACATTAACTTCATCGATGTGGCGCATAAACAAGAGAAAGATTCGTCGCCAAGAAGCAAACGAAATCTCGTCGAAGTTCGAACGATTATAAGAATGTTGAAGGCTCTTCGAGATATTAAAAGCAACGAGATTCACATGCCAATGAGCAACGTGATCGTAATCATTGACTATCTCTCGTAAAAAGCCTCGTTGAAAGCAAGTCTCGAAGTCGCGCATCAAGCAAATAAGCAATTTGGCTAAAAGAATGTCAAGTTAATTACCTTGAGAAAAGTTTAAAATGATAAGTATAATGTGATAATTATTAGTCTCGTCAAAACGCAAAGAAGTCGTGGTTTTTTGGGAGACAAGAATCGAGTCTACGTTCTAATTACTAGGTCTTAAGAGATCATTCATTACGTTGGCAGCTAGAACTTCTAGAAGTCTTAGAATCAATCTAGTTACAAGTTCTTAGACTCGACGTTCTACAATATGCGAGACATGACAAAATAGCTTAATCGTGCGTCTTTTGTCGTCCATGCTACAAATGAGGCGTAAGTCTAATCTTAACGATTGTGTGAATACAATTTCGCTAATTAATTATAATATAGCGTCGCCATTTCGCCCTCCTAGTTCTCTATGATTTCTTGCCAAGCGTTTGCGTCTCTTGCGATCTCGACTCTTCCTTCTTCCTCTAGCTTGTCTTCGCACATGCGTTCGAAAGCTTCGCAATTAGAGTTAGCTTCGCAATCGAAACTCGCCTCACTCAAATTCGTCTTACTTAAATTAGCATCGTTTAAATTAGTTACGCTCAAGCGTCATAAGAACGATAGCGACAAGAAGCAAGATAAGCTTGCTAAACTACTAGTTTAGAATGTTGAAAGAGCGAGAAAGCAATAGCAATCAATTTAGGAAGTTGCGCGAAAAGATAAGAAAGACTTGCAAAAGCAAATAGATGCTTTTCAATCTCGCATGCTTGAGATAATGAAAAATGAGATAAATGCTTTAGCGCTTGTAGAGTAGAAGCGCTTGAAGAACGAGACTAAGATTAGGTACGAGTTTGAGTCTTAGTTAGTCTCACGAGAAGTTTTGTTGCTATAAGTAAGAAAATCAAATATTGTTATTGTTATGCTATTCGTTCAATTCTCGCTTAGTACGTTCAATCTCTTGCGTATTCTTTGCAAACGACGTCTTTAGCTCTTTTCGCTCGTTGATAAGTCGAGCAAGTCTTGCTTTTGTGACTTGTCTCTTGCTATTTCGAATCTTCTTCTTTCTTAATTGTACATCGTTCTCTTTCTTCGTCTTCGCGATGCCTCTTTTGCTACTTGCAACATCGTCATTCTTAATGTTGACATCATTTATTGATCTTGTCACTTCGTCGACTTCGATTCGTATGTTATTTATCTTCTCTATGTTTTCGTCTTTTTCTTTTCGCATTTCATTCGATCATTGAGTGCGATTCTCGATATTTATTTCGTTCGAATTCGAAGATACTCTAGGCTTTTTCGCAACATTCTCTTCGACATTGATTCTCGCATTGTAGAAGGCTTGAAATAATGTCAAGACTTACGCTTTTGTCTTGACGTTTACGATAGAAGTTTTGCTTAATGCTTTCGAAAATAAGGAATTTGAAGTAGTAGTTGGCGATAATTGATTTGATCTTTTAGGAATTAACTTATCAAAGCACTTTAAAGTGAGACGATTAAACATTTATCTCGAAATCTAGTAACCTTGTCTAGTAGCCACAAGTCTCACGACTACATTTGACGTAAGACTTTGAACATATTCGTTTAGCGTTATCAAATTTGTTGCATTAAAGTTGATCGAAGATTGATTTGTTTATGCTATAAGGCTCGACAAAAAAATGTTGGCGATTTCTTAATTTTAGGAACGCGTATCTTTTGTGATGCTTATGCGTCGAACGAAGACTAGAAGCAAATCAATGTATTGATTTTCTTCAAAGTTATTCGAAAGTCGAGTCAACGATAAAGTAAATGCGACGACGAGAGAATCTTCGTGCAAAGCCACAATTTAGGCGATTGTTATACTAGTTGTGTTGAAGCTTGCCTAAAGAGACGAAGAGCCTTTTGATGCTACACGACACTTGAATTGAATGGCGACATGACAATAGTGATCGATTCTTAATCGCTAAAATTTAGTCACATGAACATCATAATATTGGTTTGATTCGAATCTAATTTTTCACATTTATTTGATCGCGCTTTCTGTAGATCAAAGAAGTTGATCGAAGAAGATGTTGTTATCGAGATATACGTTCGTGATCTTAGTGTACGATTAGTATGTTCATTATTGATTGTTTCTTGCTTGCATATCGTCTCGAAGTCCTCGTTGTCTCTTCGACTTAAATTGTTCAATTGCACCCATTCGAATAGAGATTGCGTCTTGTAAAATAGGAGTGCTCATTTTACATGCAATTTGTTTCGAGTAAGAGGCATAATGAGAATGATTGAGCGAAAAAGAGAAAATGTGAGATGGAAATGAAGGTGAAGGAGAAGGAGAATAGATGATCTAATGCTAGGAGGAACGAAGGCTTGGCGAATGCGCACTTTTGCTATATTAGAGACGTAGGTAAGATTGTTTGATATAAGGATGTTGCAGACGCATTGACATTCTATATCAACAAGACGCTTCTTCGTTATTTATGATTCAGCGAGGCAGTGCTTGTCGAGAACAGATCAAGAAACTTGTGCCGCCTGTTGATGAGTTCGCGCCAAGACGCTAGCGGACTCAAGCGGTGGCCTGATGTTGACTCGGATGCAGGCGCGGAAAGCCGGCCGCTAGTGACATATTTTGCACATTTTCAAGATTCGGTCGCCCCTCGTATTTTTTAACAATCTCGCTCTCTTTTCGCAGTCAGATAGGCTGCCGCCTGTCTTTTCAGCATGGGTCTACTTTCCGCTGTTGTCGTGCCATTGAGCGAACAGTTGTCGACGAGGTCCCTTGGCGTTGTAATCGCTGCCGGCCTGTTCTCCTTCTGCGTGCTTGCCGTTGTTCTTAATGTCCTGAAGCAGCTACTTTTCAAAAACTCGAATGAACCACCCGTGGTTTTCCATTGGTTCCCCGTCTTTGGGAGTACAATCGTCTATGGCATTGACCCCTACAAATTTTTCTTCAACTGTCGGCAGAAGGTATACTGTACCAATTTGCCTCCCTATCCAAAGAGCGTAGACTTATCACAGGACAGTATGGCGATGTCTTCACCTTCGTCTTACTTGGGAAAAAGACGACTGTATGCTTGGGGCCCAAAGGGAACGACTTCGTGCTCAACTCAAAGTTGAAGGACGCCAACGCGGAGGAGATTTACAGCCCGCTCTGTACGCCAGTCTTCGGCAAGGGTGTGGTGTACGACTGCCCCAATTCTAAGCTCATGGAGCAAAAGAAGGTCAGGCGCATCCAGACTGTGGGTGAGAGTCAATCCCCGACTAACTCTCAGCCCAGTTCGTCAAATTCGGCCTTACTTCAGAAGCACTCCGTTCCTACGTCCCCCTGATCGCCAAAGAAGTCACCGAATACGTCTCACGCTGCCCCAATTTCCAAGGCACCAAAGGCACCGTCAACATCCCCGCCCGCATGGCCGAACTCACCATCTTCACCGCCTCGCGCGCCCTTCAAGGTGACGAAGTGCGCGAGAGATTCGATGCCGCCTTCGCCGAGCTCTACCACGACCTTGACATGGGCTTCAGCCCCATCAACTTCATGCTGTCATGGGCACCCCTCCCCCACAACCGCGCGCGCGACCGCGCCCAGCGCAAAATGGCGCAAACATACACCGACATCATCAAAGCACGGCGTGCCGCTGGGGGCGAGCGTGACCGCGAAGACATGATCTGGAACCTGATGTCGTGTGTGTACAAAGACGGCACGCCGGTGCCGGACATCGAAGTCGCGCACATGATGATCGCGCTCCTCATGGCGGGGCAGCATTCCTCGTCCTCGACCTCCGCCTGGATCCTCCTCCGCCTCGCCACCCGCCCGGAGATCATGGACGAGCTGTACGAAGAGCAGCGCTCCGTGCTTGGCGCCGACCTACCCCCTCTCACCTACGACTCCCTCCAGAAACTGACGCTCAACTCGCAAGTCGTCAAGGAGACCCTCCGCATCCACGCCCCGATCCACAGCATCATGCGCAAAGTCAAGCAGCCCATGCCCGTCCCGGGGACATCGTACATCATCCCACCCACACACGTCCTCCTCGCCGCCCCTGGCGTGACCTCCAAGACCCCAGAGCATTTCCCCGACCCCGCGGTGTGGGAGCCGCACCGCTGGGACCCCGGCTCGGAGCTAGCGCCCATGCACGAGGAGGACGAGGAGACGGTCGACTACGGCTACGGGCTCGTGAGCAAAGGGGCGAGCAGCCCGTATCTTCCCTTTGGCGCTGGCAGGCATCGGTGCATAGGCGAGGCGTTTGCGTATGTGCAGTTAGGGACGATCCTGGCGATGTGGGTGCGGATTTTCCGGCTGAGGAATGTGGATGGCGGGCAAGGGATCGTGGGGACGGACTACTCGAGTTTGTTCAGTCGGCCGTTGGCGCCGGCGGTGGTGGAGTGGGAGAGGAGAGACAGAGGGGAGAAGCTGGAAGAGAAAGCCCGAGAGTAGGTGGTTGCTGGACTTTCAGATAGGCGGTGTTACGAGGGGCACCGTGTTCACGAGTTGCTGGGGGCTTTTAGAGATCGAGCGTGGATAGGTTCTGTTCGTATGTGTACATAGTTTAGACTGCTCTCGTATCCTAATAGTTAATGATGGTAGGAGTAACCCAGCACAGCAAAGTGAATATCTACAACAGTGGAACATCTATCGGCTTCTCTCGCTTCGAGGCATGGACACCGAGCTGTCTCCATCCTATCCAAAGCATGGTGCTCACTTCATCCAGACGTTAATGCTCCCACAGACCCCGTGAGAGATTCTCCTTCCCAGCACAGTTTATTCTTCAGCCAGCCTGCTGCTGCATATGATTCGGCAGGTTCCAATCGCTGTAATCCAAATGCACAAACGCCCGATCCACGCTCGGCACGCTCTCCAGCACATACTGCAAGCTCTCCCCCAGATCATGACTATCCCGCAAACTCATCCCCTCATCGAGCACGATATCCACCTCCACATTCAGCTTGTCGCCCGCATGATACGCCTGCAGGCCCTGAATCTTCTGGATCGTGTGCGCAAAGCGCATGGTTAGGTACAGCAGGATGTTGCGGTCCGCGGCGGGGGCGGCGGCGCCGGTGAGGTGGCGGATATGGGTGGTGGTGGTGCGGGACCAGTTGACGATGACGTAGAAGCTGAGGAGCAGGCCGCCGAGGGCGTCGAGCCACCAGATGCGCAGGGCGGAGCCGAGGATGGGGAAGATGATGCTGAAGATGTTGAAGACGACGTCGGTCATGGCGTCCTGGGCGAGGGCTTGGACGCTGGAATTTTTGATCAGGCGGCACCAGAACCAGCAGCCGGCTTTGATGAGGACGGTGGTGGCCCTGAGTAAGTTTCAGAGTCAGCGTTCCTCCTTTCAGTCAATACAATGAGCAAAGGAGCATGCTTGGGAGCGGATACTGCTGAGACACGTTTCAAGCATCTTGAAATGCTCAGAAAGGGGCGAGAGATGCTCAGATTTCTACTTACATGATGATGATGGAGGGGAGGCCGAGGGCGACGACACTGTGGTCGGGGCCGGTCAGCCGGTTGAAGCATTGGAGCGCGACTTGGAAGAAGGAGGTGATCATGATGACGGAGAAGACGAGGACGCCGATGGGTTCGAGGCGGCGGCGCCCGACGGGGTAGGAAGTTTTGTCTTGGCGCGAGATGAGTTTCGTGGTTATCCAGACTATGGCGGTGGAGAGGAAGTCGAGGGCTGCGTCGACGAGGGAGGCAAGGACTGAGAGGGAGGATGTGAGGGCTATGACGACGATTTTGCCTATGAGAAGGATGAGATTGGCGACGAGGTTGAGGTAGATGGCGAACGTGACTATGGGGCTACCGCTTTCCTCGTCCGACTCGGCTTCGAGGGCTCGGGGTCCGCCTGCATCTCCCAAGAGGGCTGTTTCTTCGTTGGGGACTTTATAGAGGTCTTTTGGGGTTCTTTTGACCTTGACCTGGGTGCTGTTGCCATCTGTTTGAGGCTTATCTAAGAGGCTTGCTGAGTAGTCTACTTCGTCGGAATAAGAAGACGCTGGATCTCTGTCATGGAAACTGGGCACATCGCCGTTGGGTCTGTTAGGTTGGTTGTATTCTTGAATAAGGTTATGAGGGAGAGAGGAATCGAGTAGGCGGTCAATGTACAGATACGAGCAGACCAGATGGTTGTTGCGCTCATAGTATTCACGTCTGCGCCACATAGTCAGTCAAGCATCCGCATGCATTTGGCGTACTTGCGTACATGGGCTTTTTCATTATCTTCAGCTCTTCCTCGCTCTTGTAGTACTTCTCCCTGCATGGCCCGTTCGATCAGATACAGTGTCCCTTTACCCATCTCTCCGTAGCGGCGCTCATACCATTGGTAGCGTGGATTGTTGTTCCCAATCAACCGCATACTCCGCATCTGAGGCGTCATCAGAATGTCTGAAGTCTCGCTCATCTTCTTCTTGTTCCCGCTCCCCTCCCGGCCAGGAAGTGGTCGAGCACCTTTCCGTACGTCTCCAGCGGCTGTTTCTAGGTCCCTTTCACGGTTGCTTCCTTGCTCTCGGTCTGCATCGGTCGCCTGATGGTAGGCTGATAGCCGTCTCTGCTCCAGCTGCGGCCGTACATCCTTGATGTTGGCTGTAGATCTGCCGTGGATCAAAGAAGGAAGCCTCTGACCTCGTGTTGAGACGATGTCCTCAGAAAGTGGAAGGAACCCTCGAAGGCTGCCAATGCGCACATTGGGCGTAGGGCGGTCGGTCATATCTGCCGGCCACGAATCGGAGGCCCATTAAAGGCTGATTGAGAAATAGTCTATGGTGTCTCACTCGTCGCAATGGATAGTTTGAGGGCCTGTAAAGTAGAGTGGTTATCTTATCAATCTCTCTTCAGAAGCTCCCCCTCAATTTGGACCCTGCAGTAATCAGCCCGAGCTGAGGTTTCAATCCCCAGCCTCGATTTTGGCGGTAAGCAAACTTGCTTCCAATCCTTGATCCAGCGATAAAGACATCTATCGCACCCTTCACTCGCTTTGCCTAGATCTCTACTTGAGTATTCTAACAGAAACTTCCAATCCCGCCCTCGCAACTATGGCCTGGTTCAGCGGCCCCGGCGAACCCCACCGCTACTCCACCCGTTCACCGTCGCACTACTCCTACACCTCTCGCCACTCCTCCTCCTCCCACTACAAACGCCGTCCGCGCGTTGGCTACATCGCATACTACCTTCAAATAATCAGGCGCAAAATCCGCCACCTCTACGAGTATGCGCGACGGCATCCAGGAAGGGCTTTCTTGATGATTCTCCCGTTGATCACTGGTGGCGCACTTGCAGGGATTCTCAAGCAATTCGGTATACGACTGCCGCCAAGTCTATCAAGGATGATGGGTGGTCTGGGCGACGGCAGAGGGGGCTTTGAAAGGAGCCGTAGTGGCTACGGTGGTGGAGGAGGGGAAGGGGGTATGCAGAGTATGATGAGAATAGCGCAGATGTTTATGTGAAGCTGGGCAATGATGGATTCCCCTATCATGGTAGCTGTGAAGATAACATGATTGCTACCAACGTGGCTGCAAAGTGTTCCCGGTCGCAACTCTGGTGACCATGGATCTGTAACCTGGAGACTCGGAGGCCAGGGTTTGGCAGAGGAAAAGTTTATGTTTACTAAGATGTATAGATAGCCTAGGATAGAGGCGTCTGACAGACTTTACCTAAAGGTCCATGGTGGCGACCTGGCATGCTGTTGAATTGAATAAATAGGTAAATCGAAAACTTGTTGGTACAAGCGACTTGAAGCGTTTAATGACAATTTACAAAAAGTCATTGGAATCAAAGCGAACGACTTTCAAACTCGTGAAGTAACTTCAATGCTATGAAGGAATCTCAATTGGCAAGGGCTGGTAGGTAAATCCATATTGAATGTATTGTACCCTCAACAATAAAACTGCTGATCGAGGCTCAAATGTGTATATCGTAAAGTTGGCTTTAAAGATCCGAACAATCCCCAGTGCCTTGGCTCTCAACCTGTATCACACTGCATGGCAAAGGACGGACACAAGTCATCGATGGGCACTGGCCCATCTGTCTAGACATAATGCCGTCGATCAGACTATGCGTCTGTCCAGCACAAAGCACTAAATCATGTCAACATGGACCCTTTTATGCCACGAATCTTGAGCAGCGGCCACAATTTAATGTATTGTACGTTTGGTCGTTGCACAAGAGGTTGAATATGAGAAGCGACACCTCGGTCTGGGAAGTTGGTCTGAATGCTCGAAAAGTCCTTATTACTCGCTAGTCATGAGACATAAACAGGCCCAGTGCCTGGCCAGGCCCTACAGAAAGGGAAGCTCACACTCGGCCAACATATCCATGGGCCCAGGAGAGGGTAACAATATGAGAGGTGAAAAAATACCGGTCACCGCTCTTGATGTTTCCATGAAAGGCTCTCGCAGTTGCTGGCCAGGCTTTGTCACCTAACGCTTTCAAACTGTTGACGGGCGACGGCCTGAAGCAGCGACGCAACTAGATGTTCCAAAGGAGCGGACCAGGCAATCTTTACATACCAAAGGGGCGATGATCGTCGTTCATGGTGGGTTTGATGTGGCCGAGCACAGTATGGTATAAGCAACCCACTGCAGCCAAACGAGCGACCTAAAGGGAGATTACCTGAGCTGCCTTCTAATAAGTGCTGAGGAGTCAGAAATCTAGAGCTTTGGACAGAAACGACGTTGTGATTGGCCGGGCTGATAGCATACTTTAGGATTCCGGCATCACCAGCGAAGTCGCCTGCTTACTTTAAGCTGCCAGCCATTGACGTCTGGGATCTCGCAGCTGCTAACTCCATAAGGCTCCAAGTTGATCGGGAGCGCGGCTACTAGTCTGGTAATCCTGGGAACAGCCCGGGAGTTCCAGAAAGTAAAGCACGAAGTAAGCTCTCGAAATGACGAGAGCCATCGGCCGCGGTCTAGGCTTCCTCCATGCTTTCGGAGTAGAAGTACTTAACGGCCGGTGGGTGGCTGACTAAGGTAAGGAAGGGCCTTGATGTGACATGAAATGCTGGAGTACCTCGGTGCACGGGCAAGATAGATGGACTGGGTAGAAAGCACGGAGTAGACGGGCATCGGTCATCCCCATGCTCCTGAGATAGTGGTGTCAACAAGAGCATCAGCTGTAGGAGTAAATGATACATCATATCTCTACTTTGAGCCATCCCCCTCTTGTCGAGAGCGTGTGGGCTGTGGAAGGAAGCCGGAGTTGTGTGTGTGTTGAGTTTCAGATGGAGGATGGTCCGCTGGGCGGTCTAGACCGTACTCTAGTGGCCCCGGTTGTTAGAGGACCGGCCGAATAAAGATCTGGGTGCTCACGATCTCGTGCTAACCCACTTCATTCTACCGACACTGCGCCCAATACCTATTGCGCCCAAAATCCATCTGACTTCATCTGTCTTGCCATTGCTGCTGACCTACCCAACAGCAAACATCTGTCTAAGCGCGAGCGATCTATAGCTGCCGCTGCATATTGAACCCACATAGACAGCGCCCAAAGCCCAAATTCGGGAACCCATCTTGAACTTACCACCTGCTATTGGTCAAGAAGTACGCGTTTCAGGCCTAGGTGGGAGAGCCAGTGCTATAGCTACGAAGATACCACTTGTTCCTGTCTGAGTCCTGCACTGCACGTCTGTGCCAAAAAAATCAAATTAACCTCAACACAAACCCAGTGTCTTGCCTGCATCGAATTGCCACCGAAGTTGGAAACCATTCAGCCTGCGGAGGTGAATCAATATTACAGACATTTTCATGGTCGCCGGATGAATAGGAATCCATGATTCTAGGAGTGCCAGAGCAGTGGGCCAGGATATGGAGGACATGGCTGCTGATGAGGGATTGGCGGGGTTGATGAAGAGGACGTCGCTATGCATGTCAGGACCACGTCCTTGTGTGGCTACCCACGATGGAGATCCCACGTTTGTACAGTCCGTGCTGGAACATTTCACTGTGCAGGAAAACAATGCAGTGGAGAGGCTGGTGCTCCTGAAAGCGGCGCTCAAAGAGGCGTCAACGTTCGATTTCTGGAGCATCCTCATGGAAGGCATGACAAGCATCACAGGTGCTCAATATGGATTTGTTGCTAAGCGCATCTTGGTCGACGATCAGAATTCGGCAGTCGAGATGCCTCTAATTGGCGAACCTGGGTCGTGCCTTCTGGGAGTGGCGTTCTATTATAATGATGGTCGAGAGCTCAAGAATTTGCACAGAGACTATAAGTACCTTGCCTACGGCGCGCCATGTCATAACATGAAGCACGACAAGGTCTTCCTCATACCCAGTGGGCTTCCTCGGTTCATCACCAATAATCCTAATCAATTTCCTTTTCCAACGGAAGCTTATCTTGGTGTGCCTCTCTTCGCCGAAGGAAAGTGTTTTGCGCACTTTGGTATGATGTGGACTAAGGAAGCGGTGGACAAGAAGCCGTTGAGCTGGACGCTGGTTGAAATGCTACTGCATTCTCTTGAGGATCTAATAATGGAACGTTTACTCGAAGGACAGAGCTTTGTGAGGGCAGGAGAGGCGAACAGGGCGGCCAAAGTAATCCCCCAGGACGCCGTCACCGCCGCGCAGTCACTTAAACCATACGCGCGAAGTTTGTCACATGAATTGCGGACACCAATGCAAGGTGTGGTAGGAATGTTAGATGTCATGCACGCTACTGTTCAAGAGTCACTCGAAGGGCAGTCTGATGCCGTCGTGCGCAAAGTGCTCAAGACCTTGAGGGACAATATCGAAGTCGTCCAAGGTGGGTGCTTCTTCTCGGTGTCGAGTGTGCCGATGTGCTGCAGAATCGCGGACTAATCCTTGTATAGACAGCTCGAGAAGAGCAGTTGAGGCAGCCGATAATGTTGTACACGCTTATGATCTTAACATGCAAATCCCAGATACCCCGGTCCACCAAGACGAGGACGAGGACGCGGAGGCGCAGTCGAATGTGTCATCTGAAAGACGGCCGAGTCTGCTCAAAGATAGCAACAGTGTCTTTTTCAGGAAGAACAAGCGTCCACGAACCACCTCCGTCGAGCTCACTCCACCAGCTTCCAAACATCGCGTCGTGCAGTCTAATAGGTCCACCCCACATCGCCAAAACCGAGGCAGCTCCCCGCACACAGCATCTTTACGGAGCGCGGTGGAAGAGAGCGAAGATATCACCAGTGTCATGGAGGGAGTCTTGCGAACAGCTAACGAGGGCAACCGGATGACGGACACGATGCTTGACCCCCAGATTCCCGGCGACGCATCAGAAAACGAATTTGCGACTACACCAGGATTAAGACATACGAAAATACGTGAGCTGCTGCATTTGGTCGTGAACGAATCATTAAGGGTTGGTGGCCGACCAGACTCGGCAGTCGCAGAAGACACAGATGGCGGTGAGATCATCGAAGTTCGCAACAAGCATTCCCAAGGAGGCGGCTCAACTAAAATTATCGAGTGGTTCGTGGATCATCGAGTGCCAGAACTGATATGTGGTAAGCATCTTAGCGAATCGGTCGATCATGGATGTTGACAAGACCTGCAATAGTTGACGAAAGAGACCTTGCCAAGCTCGTCTCGTGTGTTTTTCTAAACGCTATCAAGTTTACCGAACTTGGCAAGATATCGCTCAGGGCTACTCTCAGTCCTAAGTCTCGTTCAATCATCATCAACATAGCCGACACTGGGCCGGGAATACCAGAGGCATTCATACCGAACCTGTTCAAAGCCTTCTCTAGGGAGGACGATTCCCTTACCCGGCAGAAAGACGGCCTTGGCTTGGGCTTGCTGGTTGCTAAGGGGCTTGCCCGTAGGATTGGCGGCGATCTGCTCTGTGTACGGTCTGATACCGCCGGTCCTCAACAGGGAACCGAATTCGAACTCCGTGTCCCGATGTCGTGTGGGGAAGCCATTAGTAGAGGAAGCTCCCCAATACGCGCATCCACCTCCCGTGCGCACACTGATAGTTCACCTATACCCGGCTCTTGGGAACGGCAAAAGTCAACCTCGCTTCGTCGCCAGACTACTCATCCAAAGAAAACCGCGACTTCTGTCACCAATACCCCGGAGCCCTCTCAACTTGTAAAAGCTTCCTCGCCGCTCGTTCCCTCAACCTCATCGCGCCGAAACAGTCCTCAAAAAAAGTCATCTCCCTCCCGACGACTATCTACTAAGAAAGCTTTGACATTCGACCGAAATCTTGCGAAGAAGCATCCGCTTACCATCCTCGTGGCAGAAGACAACAGGATAAATCGCAAGCTTCTTGTCAACATGCTATCGAAGCTCGGCTACTTGGATGTCTACGAAGCCGAAAATGGCGCCGAAGCCGTCCAACAAATGGCTGTCGATCGCCGAGCCCGTAAAGAACCGACCATTGACGTGGTGCTGATGGACCTCTGGATGCCGACGATGGATGGCTACGAAGCCACAGAAAGAATATTTGCAATGGAGAAAGACCGGCGGAACAAGAGCAAACCAAACAAGGACGATGACGACCGAGCGAAAAGAAAACGAGCCTTAACCATATTGGCGGTCAGCGCTGATGTCACGGACGCTGCGCTGGAAAGGGCGAGCGAAGTCGGCATGGGTGGGTTCATGACCAAGCCCTACAAACTCATGGACCTAGAGCGACTGATCCTGGAGTACTGCGCGGGAGATCCGTGCATTTGCTGAACAGACGGGTGGATAAATTCTGTTCTACTATTGTCAGCAATACCATCAACATGATGGCATTATCGAAAGCACTCGGGCGGATTGGGGACTCGGAAGCATTTACGGGTGCAGTAGACGCATGTGACTGGGAGCATTAGATCCAAAGATTGACGACGCGATGTCATTCACGAGCCTACTGTTTTGAGGTAGCTCACTTGCTGGACAAGGCGCTCCACTGGCAGCATATTCACTGGCAAGACGGCCATGTTGGTCCGCTTGTCACATATACCCATACAAGCATTTTCTTTTCAAAAATCGAATATTTTGAAGATTAACAGATTCCACGATATGCGCAATATGTGAGACATAATTGCAGTATAAATCTTTGATCATTGACAATGTGTCTATGACTATAGTAGACCCAACAGCGTCGCAGTGTGACTCGATAGGTAGGAACTTCCCTTGGAATTATATGAATATCAGACCGTCTTCCATACATGACACGGGACGAAGAACCGAAGCGCCGGAGCTAAAAATAGACTCTGTAGCTCCACGCAATCACGCATCCCGTCCACCATTGATTCTAGCGTCCATATTGGGTTCCGTCAGTGGTGGCTTGCCCATGGGCCCTGGTCAGCCTTACCTGACTTATCTGATCTCTGAAGTGGGATAGGACTGCGATAATATGTATCGGGCCTTTGCCTCTACGCAACTCTGTCAACCTATGTTGGTAGTATCAAAAGATGTCAGACGGAGAAGCCCAGTCCCTCAGTCTCTGGTCGCATCCTGTCTATGCTACTTTCCGGCCGTAAGTCTTGAAATTAGATAACGTCAAAAGCTGGAGCAGCAGAATGCAAGCCCTCGATCGTTCTTTGACAACAACTACCTTCGTCCGCCAGAATATCCTTGAGCATGCAGAACCAGTTCTTCCAGGCTCAACGCTCTCAGTCACCACGATCGGTGTTGCCTCCTCTCAGCAAGTATTACTACGGACCCGCCCAAGGATCAGCCTCACCCCAGCGTGCAAACCAAGATGGTGAGTTTGCTCCATCTTATAAGACCTCCAGCTTTCACATGCTGATCAGGACTAGGCTGGGTAAGAGGAGGTTCAGAGACTATACCGCCCGCATTACCTCCAAGACAACCAGGTAATGCGGAACCGTTGTCCGCTTCGCAATGGATGAACCATTTTGCGAGCAAAGAGCACTTATGGCAGGTACCTGGGCCTCCCGCCTCTGCGCCTCCAACGAGTCACGTGTCGAACACTACATACGAACCTAACATGTACGGGCCTGTGCCTGGGGCCCAGTCAGGTCTTGGCACATCTTATAAATCTCCTTCTCTCCAACGACGGCCGAGCAACTCAAGATGGGAAGATGACGATCATGAGAGCCATATGATTGAAACGGCCGCTATTGCGAAACCGCCTCTGCCGGTATGTCGTCCTATGAAATCCAAAAGGGTGTCGAAATCGGAGTCAAAGGGTTAATGTAAACATTCTTATAGCCTAGACCCTACGCTTCCATCCCTCAGGAAAGACTTCAAAGTAGCTTCAAGCAAAGGCCATCTCATGGATCGAGATCTGGGTCAGTTGAATTTCTCCCGTCTGTAGCTTACAGTCCTACGGGTGGTGAAGCTTCACAGAACCATCAAATTCTATCGCAGGCCGTTCCTCATGAGTTCTCCTCTCCGGTCCCTCCTCAAAGACCTCCACCTCCACCGCCTCCTAAAGTACCTCCTGATCGCGCAGACGATGAGGCGCAAAGCGACACCGGTCCGTGGCCCCCCCACATTTCTGAGGTGCTGAACGAAGGACAGCGACAATATGAGCGTTTTCAAGCTTCACAGAAAGACTCCGTCACCTACTCTATACCGTCTTCTATATGGCGACAAGACCCTCCAAAACATATAGAGAACGAGGAACGCGACCATTATAACACGGAGCAACAGCGAGAACACCGCCCTATGTCGTCGACTAGTCCAAGGCTCGGAAAACACCCAGCATCGTCATTGGTCCCTAGTGAGCCTCAGGAACATCATACTGTGTCCACTAACCCGGAGCGTACTCTTCAATCAAGTCACAATGAACAGCCTGGAAAAGGGTGGCACCTCCCGTCAAACCTGGGGGAGGTATGGGAACGGCAGGTCCCAGTGACATGGGAAGGTTCTAGTACCCACCGAAAGACGAATTCAGCGGCTCGGAATATTGGTTGGGATGAATCTGGGGACGAACAGCAACGCAGTGATTCTTTCTACTGGCAGTCACCACATTCATCTATCCACAGCACCAAGGATGAGCAAGGAAAGCAACCAATCGAAATAAAACCAGCAGCAAGCATGGACGACGGCCGTAGGGAATCAGTTCCAGAAACGGAAAGTGGTCGCAATGAACACGATACCACCACACATTCAATGCTGTTGTCCCATTCGACGCTGGGGACCTATGGCGCTTCTGCTCTGGGTTTCGGAGGGCCATCTGATTGGGAACATTTCGGTGACTACGAAGCTGAAGATATTGATGACACTGAGCTTTATCTACGTCCAAGATCACCAATTAAGGATAGCACACTTCCAGAGAAAGCTGAGCTACCCGCCGGATCGATGCAGAACACTAATCTACTAGCAACTGGCGTGCAGCCAATATCTGAAACGAACATCGAAGCAAAGTCTCTTCCGCAATCAGAGGTCACACATAAGCAAAATGATAATGAGCAATGCTCTGGTGACGCTACGACACGGCCATCACACCTAGAAGGTCCAGTACAGGATTTGGCGATGTCCGAAGGAAATAATCAAGAGGCACTAATGGACAATGGACAAGCCGAATCGTCGCACGCTTTACCAGCGGACGATGCTGTCATGAGCCCTGCGTCAGATACAACCAGTAGCAACGTCCTTGACACCGATCTCGATACAACGATCAAAGCTTGGTCAACAGCGGGCTTGACGGAAAATTCAATCGATACCGAACGCGTTGTAATATCAGTCAGCCCCGATGTAGCATCTACAGATCACAAGTTGGCGCCTACCGCCAAAAGCACCGTTCAGTCAGACAGCCTAGTGCCACCTTTGGCTCGAGATGACTCTGCGGCTGGGGATGCTTCAACTCATCATCCAGCTGGGGGTCACGCAACGGATACGAATCCTGCGTCTGTTCGACCAAGGGAAGCCAATGGTGCGCTTGCAGAGAAACCCGACCAAGAGCATGTGCTCTCGGCTGCACCTACACCTGTGCAGCCTAAATTAATCGAGATCAGTCAGGATCAAAAAGCAAATAGCATCATCGAGCCAGACTTGGTTGATCATCAAGTTTCTGCACACCAACCGACACTTGCGCCGGCCAAAAGTCCATCTACAAAGACACATGAAACCGAGGATCCGTATGCGGGTTTAGACGCCTGGGGAAAAGCATCTTTGAATCGGTACATTGCTATGCTCCGTGAGGAGTCTCGAGCGGAGGTTGAAACAGAGAAGTTCACTATATTCACTATCTTCACAAGTAGAGAAACCCGATTGCGAGCAGTTTTATATGATGCTGACCAAGAACAAACGACTACTCCCACAGTCACAGTGAAGGCGAATCCTATCGTAAGTCCCATTAAGCGCGCTAGCACCACGTCATACAAGCGTGCTTCAAAAGCCTTGCCAGCACTGCCAGAAAGTGCCCGCGATCATGAGCCGCCAAAGGTCAACGGACATGCCAGAAAACCTTCGAAAAAGCTTTCGGCGACAGCCATTCTGGGCAATCCTAGGCCGGCATTGAAGGCTTTGGATACTACGAACACGTCATCAACCGACACCGCCTGTGCAGTGGTTGATTCGCCAAATAGCGTCCAGTACAGTCCGGGAGGAAGACCACTTGTAACACGCGCCCCAAAGACAAATAACCATGACAAAACAGCGGTTGGAGTGCAAGATGGAGGAGTAGATGGTATCAATGATGATTCACTGCCTAACAATCATAACGATCTTCCTATCCCTACTGCTACAGACCTGCCAGCCGACAAAAACGCAGCCGCATACGCGCCTTTTAGGTACAGTGGAAGTCAATCAGAAGCCCAGAATTATGCTGCCAAGCGCCTTTCCAAGCGTCAGTCGGTCCTCAGGCCTTATTCGAAGTTGATGGGGTCGGACGAGCATCGACAGATCTTCCACCATGGCATGCCCAGTGCGGAAGACATCCTAAAAGTACCGACTAATGGCAATGTAATTGAACCATCTAGCACGGCCGATGGGAAAGTGGACCTCGACCTGAGGCGCTTTGTACGCGCTGATTTCGATCCTCTGAATTCTGTGCTTCCTGAGGCTGGACGTATTCCGTCAAAATCGCTGCAACTTTCGGACCTGACAGGTGTGATGGATTCAGTACCCGACGACTTCACCTTTATTCATCAGGCTGTCATTGCTTGGGATACAAAGGCTAAGAGGCAGAGAGATTCTAACGAGCGCGCACGACACGCGAGACAAGTGGAATCAGAGCAGAGAATCGATGCGCTCTTTGATGACCATGAGATTGGCTATGGCGACATATCTGAATTAGAATCTGGCTTCAAACGATCAGAAGCCGCCAGAAAGGCTGATGAGGACCGCGGCGAGTATCAAACCTTTGTCTCTGAGGTCTTCAATGTTGTCTGGACTCGCTTGCACTATGAGATTGACCAATTGGCTCCGCACCACCAAAGCTACAGTGCAATGTTGAATGACACCACAGCTGGGAAAGACATGTTCAACCTGTCAAGCGATAACTTCGCTCTTGCTCCAACGATGGACTCTCTTCTGACACTGCACCAGAAGCTTGAGATACGTCATCAGAAAGCTTTCGAAGCAGTTTTGGAACGAGACCGGCGACTCAAGAAGGTCGAGCTCTCGCCCTGGTACAGTCTTGGCAACGTCGCAAAGGTGAAGCAGTTGGAAAAACAATTCGATGTTGCTGAAAAGAAAGCTATTCTCGATTACTGCAGACAAAGAGATATTCGCGCCAACAGCTTAATGGACAAGCTCGATCAGAATACCCTTCGGGGAGTGGGCGCCAACCAGGACTACATGGAGATGGTCATGAAGGCTGTTCGCAGGATAGCCTCAGGACGAGCGTTTGCCTCGCAGCCGGGATCGAGTGAGCCTGGTGCCGGACTAGAAGATGTTACAAAAGCAGAGTCCATCACCAAAGCGCTGGCCACCTCATCCGAACAGATCGTGCAGACGTTCCATGTTGCCGACATGCTACTGAATGCTGCCGACTACGAGCTATCAGTCGCCAAGGCCAGACTGGAAGGCGCGGATATGGCGACGCTCCAGAACCTGAAAGAAGAAAGAGCAAAGGAGGATCAGAAGTTGATGAGGGACCTGGAACACCGCTTGGCACTCATACGTGAAGATTCCAGAAGGACTCATGATGAAATCGTCAAGCTGCTCTTATTCCTAGGCGTGCAAAGTGGACATGCAGAGGTTTCTGCCGGTGCCCTAAAGCCTTCAGACCCGGGACACGAGGAGAGGCTACAGAAAGCCTTGGAAGAGGCTAAGAGGCGAAATGCAACCAAGGAGACCGGTGCCACACCCCTCATATGACCCTTGCTGTCAGCGTCGTATGGTGAGGATATGCCTGAACGCAGGTAGGTGTTGATTGCTAAGCATGTTGTCTCATTTTGCGGTCGACGGCGAGCCTATGTCGACCTCACGATATTACTTTAGTGGTTTTCACAAGGGGAGCATTGCCGGTCAGGGCTGAATATATATAATATCGTAATGTATATATGCATTATTTGCTTCCTGTACAATATTATGACGCTGGAGCTGATGCTCAAACCGCTTTGCTAGAGCATGATGAGGAACAAACAGCTTGTCACCGAGCTTATGGTCGATGAATGTCTTGTAGGCATGCCATTGAAGACTAGGGAGAATCTTTTTCTTTATCCCTCCCGGCAGCCTTATTGGGCTTTTGGAGTTGGCATCGAGATTGGAAAGCTGAGGTCCGGGTTACTTCGAGTCGAAGGCCGCATTGACAATTGGATGAAGCTCGGTCGACGGCGGTCAGCCACTCAGATGACGATGCACAACTCCGGTTGTGCAAAGGAGGAGGGTTCCCGAGCTCCTCACCGATTACTTGTTCAGCCCGGCCACACGACTACCAAACCCTGCATAAGCCTTTCCCGTGTCGCTACCAAGTACCAAGCCAGCTCAGTGTTGCCCCGCTCATGGGGAGTTGTTTCATACGACCGGTACTTCGTAGCGAATCCATGGAGCGCCGTGATGATCCTGTACCGGCCCACGAAGGCTCAATGCGGCCGCATCAACGTGACCACCAGCCTCTTTTGGGGTAGGGGATGGCTGGGATGCGATATGGCATCATGCGCGCGCGGGACAATTGGTCAGGCATTCAGCCACGATTCCGAGAAGTTTGGGATGGCAAAACGTGTAGATCTACAATGAACGGCGGGATCTACATTTATGGCTGGTGGAGCGAGGCCAGAGAGCGTGCGGAGCGAGCAAGTGCCATGTTGGTTCTCCGTACATGAACATTGACACTCGAATCGGACACTTGAATCAGGCTTCCTCACCTTGTGCCTCAATTTCACCATCGACTGACTAAGTAGACACAGCAAATCATCCAGATCGTTGTGCTCAGTACTTTTGATCATTGATGACTGTCCGTTTTGCCCGTTGCTACGAAGGCTGAAGCAGCCAGTAGTCCGCCCTAGTCCGTAACCTTATTACCGGCCCCAGTCCCTGAATTTCCCTTTCCCAGGCCAGCCCCCGTCGACGTAGCCACTCGTCATCAGCCACCCTGCACTCCAACAACCGAGTCGATGGCAATCGCCGAACCAGCTATCGACAACTTACCCATACACGCTGCTGTCTTTCAACACCTCACAGTAAGCGTCGGTGACGCCAAAGCCTTCTTTGACGCTTTGCCACTCGTTCAGCTCCCGCGCACCCAGGCTGACCCGCAGCTCTTTCGATAGATCTGAAGCCAAAGTACCGTGACAACACCACCATCACCTCCATTGATCTATCCCGATAGACTTTATCACGAGAAGCGCCGATTCGCACTTGATAATTGCGCCTGCGACACGTGTCCTGAACTTGCACCGCCCATCGCTCGCATTTTGCTAGGCGATGCTTCCTATTACCACAACCCAAGGAAATATTGGGGTTGTCGAGTTGCCTACAGTCAATCGAGGTGGTCGTTTGGGCATTGCGAGGGTGAGGGAGGACCGTGTGTTGGCGAAGCAGCTTGAAGGTCAGTCAGCGTAGCCTCCTACCCGAGGCCGACAGTAGAGTCTTGCACATCGCGTGGGATATCAAGACTACGACATCTGGCTTGACGCGCCTCTAAAGTGCGCTGGAGGAGCCTTGCAGGTGGTCCGCGTCGTATTGAGCGGCCTAGGTCCCCCGTGAGCTGTTCTCACGTTGTTCAGACGTCAAGTGCGATATCAAGCAGAGGGCGTCGAGCGAGCGCGTATGCTGAACGAGTGAATTCTAGGGAAGCCTTTTACTCGTCGCTGACAACTGTGTATTGCTCACACCAGGTTTCAATCCAAGACACCCATCGATGGCCTAGGAATCTGCAGCCACCGCGTTTGTAGATGGCAGAAAGGAACGCGGTGTCCACCCCACCGGCGCGCCCGGCTGATCCTCCCACTTCATCGCCAACGTCAGAGACCAACCCCCTCCCCACGGCCGAGACATTTCTGAAGCCCCGAAGCCCACGCAAGCGGCGACGATCTCCAGAAAGCCCCGTTCAACACTCTACACATCCTACCTTGAGGGGTGTCACAACCCCGGTTTCACCAAAGTCTCTGTTGTCCCCCGAACGGACGCCAAGACCCCTGACAGGTGCAGCGGCTTTGGCCGGCCAGAAAAGGCAGAGGGAAGAGCAAGAAGGCCAGTTAGGCCGGCAGATAAGTCCTAATCCTGCGATAGAAGCCATCGGGGCTCTATTGGGCAAGAACAACACTAGTGGAATCAGGATGCAAGATGCGTCCAGCCTCACAACCTCCGTGATCCGTGCAGTGGCTCCTGTGGCACCGATGACTGCTAAGTCTGATGTCTCCCGAGAAAATCATGTGGTACAGACGAGTCCAGCAAGCACAGCCAGCTATGGTACCTCAGGAGGTGTTACTATTGGTCCGCTTGGTGCCCACGACGTTCGCGTGTCCAGTCCGGGTGAGATAGATCAGGGTGGTAGCGAGGATCGCAGTGATGGTGGTACTAGGGGCGACACTGGGATAGATGCAGATCCAGGACACTCGAACAAGGCTATGACTTTTCCAGGTCCTCTTCTGAGTGCGCCGATCAGTGACGCGAGACGGGGCATGAGTTTGCCGGGTTCTGGGCTGGGTAGGGAAAGCCAGAGATCCCCGTCCGCGAAGAAGCACAAATGCCCCTACTGCTCGACAGACTTTACCAGACATCATAATCTAAAGAGCCACTTACTAACACATAGTCACGAAAAGCCCTATTACTGCGAGACATGTGACGCTCGATTTCGCAGGTTGCACGATCTCAAACGCCATACCAAACTACATACCGGCGAAAGGCCCCATGTCTGCCCAAAATGCGATCGTAGTTTCGCTCGTGGCGATGCACTTGCACGACATAATAAGGGGCAAGGTGGGTGCGCTGGCAGAAGGTCTAGTATGGGAAGTTTTGGAGGTGACGGAAATCAGGAGGGCAGGGATGTTCAGGGTCAAGACGATGGAATGCATGGCTTGATGTACACTGGTCAGGCATCACACGAGCCCGAAGGCATGGACGACGATGCTTCAGGCGCCGAAAACGCCGGACGGAGTTTGCCTAGCATTCGGAGGCATGACGCTCCACCTAATCAACGTCAATCAGGTTCTGATAGTGGTGCATACCACACACGTCAACCGAGTACTTATCCTCCTGTCGCAGTACGACCGCCGGGTTCTGGCGGATTGTATCCCCCGGGCGCAAGCATTGGAGGTGGCTCAAGTGCTTCCACGTCGCCCGGCGCGCTACCTTCGCCGAATCCGTTCCAACATGGGGCAAGCGGTCCCTCTGCGTTCCAGCATCCGAGCCCAAATGTGTTCGCACAAGGAGGAATGACGGAAAGCCCGACGCCCCTGTCACCAGGGGGAGCAGCATCTCATCAGCTTGGCCACCCAGATTCGGGTATACATCGCAATCGATCACCAAGCCTAAGCCAACAATTTCAGCAGCAGCAGTTCGGTCGCCGGTCCAGTACTCTCAACAACTCTCCCCAGACTGGCCTGCCGCCCCCTCACCTGCCTTCGTTGCCAGGCCTGTCCGCCCCTGAACCGCGATTTACGCTGCACAGCCAAGCTGCGGGTACGGCAGGAGGCCCAACCTCCCCAAGCTTTCACTCGCAGCCTGGGTCGCAGAACAACAGTCTTTCCAGTCATGGAACTGGGCCTCACGGGTGTAGTGGAGAGGGTACTGCCAATGCATTCGCGCCGAGCACGGATGGGCTTTGGGCATATGTGCGTAGCCTAGAGATGAAGATCGATCGACTCCAGGACGAGGTCGGCAATCTGCGAGGACAGCTCAACAACCGTCAATAAATACCCATCTTTGTTCACCTTTACGTCAAATCCGTTTTAGCGGCACGGTCAGTGGCGTCTTTGCATACATCATGGGAAGCCCAGTACACGATAGAGGCTCCCACCAGCGGTAAGCAACAGGCTGGTTATGTAAAAACGGCGAAAAAGGTGGAGCATTGAATTGACGAGGACATGATGACTCGCTCAGGGCGGATTGATTGATGATGCATCTACAGCGTGGAACTACCCAATTTATTTCGTTGCATTCGTTTTCCTGCATTTACTAACAGGAAGGGGTGTCCTGACTTGCCCTGTTATTCGCTGTCGTTATACTGGGGTTTTTGGCATGAGCGCTCCGGTGTGATCGCCATCTAAAAGAACTTTCGCTGCAATATCAGTTTGCTGCCATATGTAGAATATGTATCCTTTTATGCAGCAGACATTGGGATAGCGCTTTGTAGCCTCAGGCGCTCGCTTTTGCAGTGATATCATCAAATAGACTCTTGAGTGTCTTCCAGAACTGACGACCCTCCAGTGGCACAGATCCAGGATTTCAACAACAAGGGAGCGAACTGGGCGATTGCACGTCAGAGTGTGGAATTTATTGCTCTGGCCCTGTTGCCCCTGGGCTTCTTTGTCGTCTTTCTGACGTGGTTGTTCAATCTGTCCAGACATTGCGATGATCCTGCAGATAGGTAACCACGGTGTTCACGTCTCTTGGAAGATCTTCGCAGCACACTTGGCGCAAGCCATAATGCTACCGTATAAGCGAAATTTTCCCGGTTTTTTGGTGTGAATTAGGAAGCTCGAGAACGCTCTGCATTGAGGCGATGCCACTTTCAAGAAAGGTACACGTTATAGGATTTCACCGTCGACGGATTCGCCAATTCCTGTTGAAGCTTTGCCATTATTGACGCGTTTGACACATACACGATACAACATCCTGCGCATCCTCACGCAGAGCAGCTGTGGTTCGCTGTGTGTCTTCACTGCCGCCCGTGTGCCATCACCAACATGGAGTCGGCAGTGCAACAGTATCTGATGTTCAACTGAAACAACTTGCGGATATGATGTGAAGGCCTCTCTGAATTGCTCGCTAAGCAACAAACACCACGTTGTTTCGGATTCACAAGGGATCGGGCAGTGTGAGCAGAGAAGCAAAACAGATCGCGAAGTTATAAGCTTAAATCATAAGGCTACGGCGCTCTAGCGCAGTCATTGCTTTGCAACAGGTTGCGATACATCAAACGTCAACATGAAACAACTGTTTACGTAAATCCAAAGTCTGAGCCTACATCGTTCCTGTCGATTGGCAGCGGAGGCTTTTCTTCTGATGCCCACGTTGAGCATTCCCTCCGTCTACGAAAGAATCAAGCCCCAAGAACGCTAGATGACAAGATATCAGAGCATTCGGACCCAGAGATATGTTGTATGAAGGTTGAAGTTAAAGGTAGTGGCCACCAAGCTTTGACCCGCGACACCAATATCCAAGCTATCATACTCCGCCATGCATGGAAAGGGATTTGAGCTCCGGCTTCCAAACACTCAGAACGTCAGTTCACTTCCCATCGGAGCAGCATGTATCCTACAGGAGCACAAAGTGTCACAGTGTCATATTGAAGCAACAAGAGGGGACAGGAGACACCTTAGCCGATCGGAACCAAGGTCGCTGAGCATTTAAGCACGCAGAAGATACGTAGCAGACGTACCGGCCTGAGGGGCTTTCCACATTCAGCGATGTATGCCTTGCGGTCTAGAAGGTTTAACCTGCCGTACCTCCGTTCCTCTACCTGGCCTCTGGAGGCTCTGCTGAGTCTATTTCCAATGCAGGCCTATGAGAACGGCAGGAAGGGGTTGCGGGAGCGTGCGGCAAGCGTACGGCACAGACGAGCACAGCAAGCTTCCCTGTACCGATCATTCACTAGCCTGCTTCTGGACTTCGTCCATCGTTCTTCCCCCTCACGCCGTTGCTTTAGCTTCACCTGGCCTTGAGCTTTGGTTCGAGTGGACTCTACCCTGTAGACTGGTCACTCTGTTCACCTCAGCCTCACCACTGCTATGACACTATCGTGCGTGCGTGACTGACGCACTGGGATCCCAACCGCTTCGCCGCCCAGGAAGGTCTGTCGACCTCGAGATCCAATGACCGAACCCACATGCGGACTCGATCCAGGGCCTTCTCGACGTCTAGACCAATGGTTGTTCCCTGAACACTCACCTCTCATGGCTTAGCCCAACATGTCAAGAGGCCGAAGGAGATTGAGCGGTTCCTGTTTAGGGGAGAACGACCGCCTCGAATCCCGGCTCAGGTCGTTGACGCGGTTCAGTCACACGAGCTGAGCTATCACTCTCCAATGAGGGCCCTCTGCTGTCTCTACAAAGTTCGGGAGGAGGCCACAAGAGCCAGCTACGCTACACTTTCCCGCGATACCCGTGCTCTTACTGGCGTTTGTCCTCAAGCGCCATGGGGCTGAGGTCTTTCATCTCATAGTGTCATCTTCGACTCGGGCGAGGCTTTCTCCTGAGAGTTGACAGGATGTCACATCATACAAAAGGAAGGTTTCGGCCGTTCTCTGCCTCAAAGAAGTCCATGAACTGGCATTGCACTCTTTCCTTTACCAATGTCGAACCCGTTGTCTCGCTTCGGAAACCTTGATATCAACGATATGGCCGAGACGCGCTCTCAACGAGCGCGTGGGCAGCGTGGAGCCCGAAGAGCTACTTCCGGTCGTGGTCGTGGTTGGGGAGGAGCAGCTGGCCAGCCTCCAGCCACCTCCATCACTCCTATTCGAGGGCCTTCCGGCGCCTTATACAACACCCAAAATCTCTCTCCGGACTCCAACAGACGGGCCGCCGAAGGACTCGCCGCCGGCTTGTATGTCGACAAGTTGTATAGGCATGAAAGAGCAGATCGCAGTGACGCGTGGTTTGGAATCCAATTGAAGAAGCCCGTCAGCGTACGTATATATGACCCGGCTTTTGGTACCAATCGCGTAGAGTGCTCTTGTGGAGTTTCCAATGAATCTACGTGCTGCATCCACCTCTACGTGAGTGCTGTTCCTAGCCAGATGTGTCTCTTACTGACCAATTCAGTGGCTCTACGACGCGTTAAACGCAGCCCTATTAGATCAGCCAACTACGACCGTCCGAGATCTTACGCGGGAAAGCGTTATTCCGGCAATCAGTGGTCTCTATGATCTCATAGGAGAACGCATGCACTCTTTGCCACGCATGCTCAATGGCATCCGTGGATCAGATACTGATGACGACGAAGAAATAGCAGCTCGAAAATCAGCTCTAAGTGACATGCTCTCCGTCTTCGATCGTCAGGCGCTCCCCGGGGAGTATCTTCACGACTTGCCCGAGGTTTCTACGGAGATGCCCATAGACCAGCTATTCGTTCCTGGAGATCTCAGCGCAACCATCTACGGACTAGCAATGCTCGATGAATCCATCTACTACAGCCTTGAGACGGTCATCCATCGAGACCTTTGTACCAGATATTACCTGACCAAACAACGCAGGAGAGTCAGACAAGCACTGCGAGATCTGGATCACTATGCAGCCAATGGACCCACAAATAACATTGAGGCACAAGGCATGGACGTCGAAGAATGCGGCCGAACTTTGCGTCGAATCGGCTGCGAAATCTGGCAGGATCACGAGTCCAGAATATCGAAAGGACCGCTGCAACCAGAGACGAAGACAATGGCCCCGGAAGTTCTTGTCGAGATGCTGGAGGGTGTTGTTGATCGAAACAGGGATATCTACGGTGAGAACCTGTATGTCTATCTGATCAGCGAACCTCCGACCACCGCACAAGAGGAAAACGGCGACTTCGTCATCGACTATCTCAGCAACTTCCCACTCCAAGATTGGATGCACCAGACCATGAACGAGCGGCTGGAACGAATTGCCCAGTCTGTCCGTCAAAACGCACCTCATGGCCGTCATCGATCTATCTCGTACGCATCGAAGATAGAAGACTTGTTGAACGACTACATCGGTCGATCAGACGTGTTCGAACCGACCTCCCCCCTCTTCTCAAGGCAGCGCCGACCTACCTTTGACGATGAGCGAGAGAGCCAAAGACCCCGCTTCGGTTGAACATCGCATAGACGCCTCCCCATCAATACCAAATTTATCCCGTCTTTGTCAGCCTCCGGGTTCCCTGGGGAATCCATTGTGCGCGTCTCGGGAGACGCGCAGAGCTACATAAATTCAGATCTGGAGGGTACCCATTTTTTTCCTGTTGTTCGTTTAAGCGAGGTAAACCGGCGGTCTACTGTTCCTTTTCGAGATTCCCAGGGCGGCCTCTTCGGTTGCTCCTTTGTTTTGCGGTTTCCTTATCCCGAGCTCTCAATCTCAGCCTGCGGTGTCAATTTCTCTTGGCCGCTCTAGAATTTCTGCCATGGGCTGGTCCCATATAATAACATGTAACCCTCTGGAATTTAATCTGATTTCCGCAATACTAGATATGCCGCGTATGTTTCGGCAGCCATTTTGTCCAAGCACTGGCGAATGGGTGGGTTCCGCGATGCATCTTGAGACTTTCCGAGTTACATGTTACACCACTCCACAATGTTTCGAGTAGATCATTCGTGTATTTGTCCGCATAAACACACTAGCTGTACAGGAACCTCCTCACTGAAGATCGAGCACAACGCGACCCTTGAGTTTCCCCTCCTTCATCTCCTGGAAAACCTGCTCACGAATCTTGTCAGCTTTCATGGATGGCATGTAAAACCGTCAAGACATCACTTACCTCTGTCAATTTGTCCATTTTCTCGATTCGGTAATGCGTCTTCACAATCCCTAGAAGAAAATTAGCGTCAGCTTTCCTTCTTCAGGCTAGGATAAGACATGAACTTGGAGTGGATGCTACTAAGACAATGTTCCAGGCTCCTCGAAATGTTCAGAAAGGGACACTCGATGCTCAGCAAAATCCACCTACCCCTCGCCGCAAAGTCCATACACTCAATCGCATCCCTCCGATTCCCCACCGCCACCGCCGTCACCGTCGCCTGCTTAAACACCATCGTCGCCGGATGCGCCTTGGCCATCGCCTGCGGCTCCCCCTCGGGAATCCCCACACACACCACCGTGCCATTAAATCGCAAGAAATCCAGCGCCTGCGCATACGACTTGTTATTCGCCGTGCACACTATCACCGCGCTGGCGCCCAGCCCGCCCGCCGTCTTGATCACCTCCTCCGCCACGCTCTTGTCGTCGCCCTTCGTGATGTCGATGAAGTGCTCAGCGCCGCAGTCGCGCGCCAGCTGCTCCTTGTCGCCCGAGTCCAGGCCGATGACGCGCATCGCCATGCCCCGGCTTGCGAGCTGGCACGCGATGTGCCCGAGGCCGCCGCCGGCGCCGGCGATGACGACCCATTGCCCGCATTTGGCGCCGGACTTGCGGAGCGCGGCGTAGGTGGTTACGCCGGCGCAGAGCATGGGCTTGCCATTTTCCATGTTAGCACGTGGGGCAGCGGGATGGAGGGAAGGGGGGCTTTACAGCTGCGTCAGCGGAATCGAGTTCGTCGGGGATGGGCGTCACGTAGCTGATGCGCGAAATCAGCATTCGTTCACCACAGAGAAGGGGGCTATATGGTGACAGCAAGCTTACTTTGCAGGAGCGAGACAATACTGCTGGAAGGTCCCTGGCGTGTAGTAGCCACTAACTTTGACCTTGTGACACAGAGCATCCGCCTCCTCGAGACAGGGAGCTAGAACCATCCAACATCCCATCGTCAACCAACACGTCCCTCTTCCAGAAGACCCTCTCTATTCACACAAAGAAAAAAGAGCATGGAGGGAACTCACGGCAGCTACCACACGTCCCGGAAACCCACTTGATGCCCACCCGGTCCCCAACCTTGACGCTCGAGTTCTCGGCGCCGGGGCCCAGCTTCACCACCTTCCCCACGCCCTCATGTCCGCCCACCTGGCCTGCTTGCGTGGGATGCGGCAGCGCGGCCCACTAGGTGCCCCTTTTGTCAGCACACTCCTCATCTGTCTCACTCATGTATAGCCTTCCCCTTCCCTCGAATATTCGGCGCTTGCTTTCCGCTTTCTTTGGCCACACCACAGAACAAGGGGCGCAGATACAAATACATCCCACCCCGCAAAGCCCTCTCTTTCAAGAAAACACCAAAAGAAGAAGTCCACCATACCGAGTTCTCCATAACGCCCAGATCCGAATGGCACACGCCCGAGTGTGTCAGCTTTACAAGCAGCTCGCCGGGCCCCGGCGCCGGCGTGTCGAGCGTGGAGACCGCGGTGCTGATGCTGCCGGGGTGGTCGTAGGTGCAGGCAAGGTGCTGCTGCGGGATAGAGACTTCGGGGGAGGAGGCCATTGTTGCGTTAAGGGGAGGGGCGCTGATTTGGTTATGGGGGACGATTGGTGGGGGAAGGGGGGTAAGTTTGGTTATGGGGGGAGGGTGTGGTTGTTTTTCTTCCTGCATGTACGATTTAGAGGTTGGAACGAATAGTTGCTTGATTTAGGCAAGGTAGGAAATATGTACAAGAAGAGAATCCAATTGAGGATTTTGGGTATGACGTGAGGATATGTTTGATGATCTTCTGCGGGGAATCATGAACTGGAGGCGGGCTAAGGTACATCATGCTTGCGGAAGGTGGAGAGCTCGAGGCTGGTATATCTGCCGATTGGGTAGGATATCGTGGAGTTCGGCTTTCTGGAAAGCGGGTTTGTGGGGTAGTGGGGTAGGGCTTGGAACTGGAGGGGTTAGAACTGGTGTAGAGTAAAGTAAGGAAAATATAAAGTACTTCAACGAATACATGAAGTATGAAAAAAGATGGAGGGAGATCAAAGCTATACGAGAGAATGTCGATGCTGTTTGAAGCGCTGTGATCAGAAAGACGAGTAGCCGATATCACGGCATACCGTCTTTCTGCTTTCCGAGTTCCCAAACTTAACGTCAGGTATATTCGTACAGAATCATATCGAAGAACAAAATTCACCGCGACGCTGGGTTAAGACACGCCCTTGTCCTGCTTCCCCACAGCTCTGACCTTCGCCATGAACCCATCCTCATCCCCAACCTTCCAACCCTGCGCACCACCACCCCCACCCCACCCAAACAACCCCAGCACTTCCTCTCTCTCACCGTACAGATTCCCCTCCAGCGCCCCCAGCACGGCCACCGCCGTCCGGACGCACATGCGATCCCCCTCAAAGACCATAACATCCCATACCCGAGTCGCGACCTCCACGCCGAGCCCTTCGCCAGGGCCAAGAAACAGCGTGCGCAGCATCGGTTCGAACAATTCGTGGTGCGACAATCCGAGCCCGGAGGGCTCGGGGGTGAAGAGGTGGCCGTAGAGTCTGGGGAGTTTGTGCGCGAGCAGGGCGTCGATGAGTTGGTAGGTACGTGCCATGGCGGTGGGGTCGCCGGTTAGGAAGGCGAGAGGGAGGGGACGGTTGAGGAGGTTGCAGAGGGCGAGGAAGGCGCGGGAGGGGGTGGGGAATGTGAGGACTAGGAGGGCGGCGAGGAGCTGGTGGGAGGGTTAGGATCACTGTTGGGGGAAGGACGGTGGGGGGGGGGAGGGCTTACGTGTGTGCCGTGGCAGTAGCCGACATCGGATCGGTACATACAGTATGCCTTCAGGACGTCGGCCAGGTCGCTGTGGAGTGAGCTGCCGGGCTGGAAGATCTTGAGTTCTGGGAATGTGGCTTTCAGGTCACGATGGATGGCCTCGTACCAAGAGCGCTCTCTGCAGGGCTCTTGTTCGCCAGGCTTTGCTAATCGGACATCGAGGTCTCGCGATCGTTGCAGAGCTTTTTCGAACGTCGAGTTGCTGAGCGCTAGCTCATTCCCAATAGCCCTTTCCCACACTTCGGCTCGTGATCGTGGGGCAATGCCCCTCCACCATAACTCTCGAGTGCGTGGTTCTTGGAGGACTCGGTCCCAGTCTGACAGGACGTGTTCCTCCCAGAGACGTTGAAGGGTGTTCTGGGTGTCATCTTTCGCGCACTGTACAGTTGCGACATCTGCTGCCTTGCGCCTCTCTGAAGGTTTGGGGTGTCAGCGAGGCCTCGATAAATGAGATTTCAGGTATATATACCAGCTTGTAGACTCAATTCCATCATGCGCTGGTACTCCTTCAGATGCTTCTTCTCTTCCTTTTGACTTTTTGGGGGTAACCAACTTGGCCGTGTCCTACTCAAAACCTTCTCTTTCTCTTTGCTCATCGGTAGTGGATCGATCATGAAATTATTCGTTCTTAGTGGCGGCAAGTCTACGCTTGTAGCCGTCCTGGCTCTTATATCCATACTAGGCCTAGCTGACAGACTTCCGCGTTGTAGGTTCTCCTCCCTTTGGCGCCCGGACTTATCTGCCAGACTTTCGAGCGCCGCTGTAAGGTCCTTCGCTTCTTCCGAAAGTTCGGACATAGCAACGGTCCATGACTTTGCCCGACTATTCGCAAGGGGCTGACGGTCCGGCATTGCACCGGTTGACATCCCTCGAGGATACATCGGCTTCACAGGCGAATTGGGGAAAGGTCCGAAGGTATCAGATACTGCTGGACTCGCAGTGCCTGTGGATATGCCTTGCGAAGTGGGTGGTATGACAACACTGGTCTGTTTGCGCCAAGGAGGAATGACTGGACTGTCTTTTTGCGGGCTTGCGATGAAATGGAAGCTTGGAGGAGGTTTCATATTTTCACTGGTGGACGGCCGCGGGGAAAGGGGGACGTTCCACAGGCTGGCATCATCGGGGAGCTCTTCGTCCAGATCATCGTACTCTTTTTCCAGCTCTTTCGCCGTCTTCCGGTTGGGCGCCCACGAGCCCCTTCTAACAGGAGCAGACTTCAGTGGAGGGTTCACCGCCTGCCAGTCAGGTGCAAGAGTGATGGTGGCGCTTTTGGGCAGCATGGGCGTGAATGACGGTGCCGATGGTGAGGGTGACCGTGATCGGCTGTGATTGCTCATTGCTCTCCTTGCTAACGAAGTGCTCGAAGAGGTATGGTAACTTCTCCGGCCATTGGCACCCTTCGGCAGTGCTAACCCTGGACGAGAATTGAAAACAGAAGAAGGCTGACTCGAGCCATGCAGAGTTGGCGCTGATTGCTTCCTATCACCAACGGTGAGCTCCCGAGGGGCCACAACCGATGCACTTTTTGATCCTCCATTCATGGTTGACGAGACGAGCTTCGCAGTATCATGGCCGATAGCTGTCTGACGTATATTGACCTCTTTCTCAAGGCTGATGTCCTCGAAATGTGTGATATCGGATAAAGCGGACTCTGTGTCTGACAAGGACGAGGTATGGAAGGAAAATGACTTGGAATCAGTCAGACCGGGGGGCGAGGACAACTCTCGTGTCGCAAGTGCTGTCATCTCAACGCAGAAAATAGCTTGATCTACCAATGACCGATGACGAGAATGAATTGCAGGCTCTAATGGGCATGCAGAAGGAAGAGAAGTTATTGTCGTAATCCAATGGGGGGAATCAATTTGTACGGCGCTGAAAGCGGGTTTCCTGGCCTGGGGAGGCGAGTAGTAAAGATCGTGAATATCCAAAGAATGTCTTTCACCAAAATGTACAAAGCCGTTCAAAATATACAGAGAAGGATAGACAGAATGGTAGTGGTCGTCAAGCTGAACAATGAAGCTGGAGACGGGAGCAACGGCGGGCATTTTCCAGGAGGAGTTTCCGCTTTGGGACTGGCGTAAGTGCTGTGCAAGTGCAACGCTCCTTAGGACACTTCCTGTTCCTAACCAGTTCTCGACCATTTGCGATCACAAATTACAAAGATTTATGTTTGCTCTATTGTTATCTCAATCGAAGCCAGGGGCTCGCAATTCATACTACCTACTGCATAATGATCGATGCGTTGCGAGACTGCCGCCGAGCGAGTGCGCATGATTCTGGTCTCTCTACAGCCCAGTTTCACAAAGCGGTCGACCTCTACCATGCCCCAGGGAAGCTCCTTTGCATGAATTGACTTTATTCTTCCCGCCTCAAGATGGTGAAGGCTTGACACACATAGGCAACGGTGTCTGCTTTGCATCTCAATAGCGATAATTCCGAAAGACAGCGTTGCCCTGCTTTACAGCTTTCGCAAGCTTCAACGCTTCCTTTCCTTTGGACGGGACAATGTCTGCAAGTGTTGTATCTAGCCACTCAATGACGTCTAGAAAGGCCGTCTGCTTCTTGCTCAGGATGCTCCGAAATGCCTGCGCTGCGAGCCTACCATCAATTAGCCGCGCTTCGACATGGACGCCATCGGTTGCGACGCTGATGTTTCAAGCCTGCATCAAAGGATCGGCCATCCATGCGCAACGACTCACCATTGTACTTGACGCTTCGTTACTGCACAGTTGTAGTCCCGCTGGAGGGTGTCCTTGTGTTTCGCTTTGATAAGCGTAAAAGCGAGGTCAATTAGATCACGAATCGTATCTGGAGGCAAGAGTTACCAACATGATTAGCTTTCTTCGTTGCCAGATTCGCGATTGCTGTTACATAACAGCAATAAATTCTAGCCGTCTGATCATAAGACTGGGAAGGGAACATAGACGACCATAACGGACAGCGAAAGAAGCCGCACTTACTGATGAGCAACGAGGCGTGTGGTTTCCCGGCTGGGGCCATGGATCTTTGGTATCGGTAATATTTCATCGCTGCCTCACAGAAAGTTTGATATATCGATGATAGAACGGTCTCGAGCGAGTTGAACGTCGTATCCAAAAACATCTTGTGTGTCTGGATTTTAAAGGCACTTGCAAAATCATTCAGCTTTTGTAAATTCTCCAATGAATATAGTCTTACTTCAGTGCCTTTCGATAGAAGGTCTTGCCGGGTATTCTTGACACCTCCACAGTAAGTGAGTCCGCGAGTACTGGCCGCTGTTAGCCCAGGTCGAATAATTCATGAAACAAACGGCATTACCGGATTCTTTCCTTCGGTCTCTGTCTTTTGTGATCTCTAATGTTCTAGTATTGATAAGGTTACCACAGTACGGAAAAGCCGTGCTACAGTGGGCTATCCGTTCGCCTTTAACCGTGGCCTCGAAGTTCACAAGGCTTTTTGCTGGGTTGACCTTGACCCCGTACTCCTCGATCCCGTCGTGCATGGTCTGCAGAAACAATTGGGCATGATTCTTGTTCGTGGTAATAAGTAAGAAATCATCTATGAGCCTCAAAAGGATACCCTCGTCGCTCCGAAGGAATCCAAGGTGCTCAAATTCTAGTTCGGCGTAGAACAGATTGCAAAGAAGGCTCGAAAGGATGGACCCTTGGGGAATACCTGCTTTCTGTTTGAAAAACTTTTTGCCGACCTTCACCATGTTGTGTTCGACATGTTCTTCAAGTAAAGCAATAATCTTGTCTCTCTGTTGGCAAGTCTGTAAGACTGTATCTACGAACACCGTGTTCCTTTTTCCATTCGCCAGGCCGTGTTCGACAGCACAGCCAAAGTCCGTGAAATCGGCCGCAGCTCGAGCTGTAGCTGCGAATCTCCTAGCCGGTTCGATTCCTGATGCGACGCATGTACCATCCTTATCCACTGCTGATCCTTTGATCTCGGCATGACGGCAAATCCGATATAGGGCTTCATCTAGCTTTTGCTTTGCCATGCGGACCACTCGCCGTTGAGGAATCGTATCAAAGCAGGCCTTGACATCGCATTTGGCGAAATAGAAGGGGCTGTTCATCGTACCAGCTTCAATCATGCGTTTTCGGAGCGATTTGAGAGCCGGATACATGTCCCCAACGGAGAAGAGCGCAGAACCAACACTAGAAGGGTCCTTTTTCTTGATATACTCGAGGATATTGAACACAGGCGTCATGACTGAATTGATACTTCTGCCAAGCACCATTCTTCCGTTCTTGAGCTTAGTAACCCGTCGCCGTAGATTCATTATAGGCCTCATCCCATTGGCCTTGGGCAGAAGGCGTATCTGACTGGATCCCAAAGCGCGGGCATCAAGGATTTTGAGAGCCTTCATGGTCTGGATCTCGTCGAACATTGAAAGCTTGATGTTGGCCATTGTAGGCTCGGCGAGTGCGCGCCAGACGTCATGTCGAAAGTAGAAAAGCCGGTTTCGATGGACATTGGACTCGGTCACGTGGAAGTTTGACCGTATCAAAGGGATGAGGAGGGAGTCGAAAACGTAATAGAGAAATTCCAGAAAGATCTCTTCCCGTTTGCGCAAGTCAGAGAGAGCGATCTTGGACGTGTTTGCCGAAAGCGACGGCATCAGCCACGGTATTGATTTCAACTAATAACTTGAGCTTCGCTTGGGGATCTAGATAGCTACTGACCTTAAGTCGCTGGAAGACAACGTGTAGTGACATTGTCTCAAACCTCCTGAGATGTACAAATCGATCAACATAAAGCATGACCATCTGTCTAGTTTGTCGTCCGTCTTCTCCCGCCCCCCAGAACGAGTTTGGGATTACGGTCGACAGAGCTGCCCAACAGAAGGCGGAAACATCAGAGGCCGGCGTCGCCAAATCAGTGAAGTTTCCCTCCGGAGGAGAAGGCTTTGACCCGGTTCCCGCTGGAACCAAGGCACCCTGAAATGAAGGCAGGGCGGTCGATTGAAAATTATTGTTCGCATTTCTGGTTCTAGGACAAGGATGATGCTCAACTAAACGCTGCTGTTCAGGTTACAATTAGAACCATGCGAACAAGGCCGACCTAGATCGTAAAGACTTACTTGACCACCGCAGTAATGCTTCAGCAACTCTACATACGAACAACGCGAATGTTGCACTTGCAGCTTTCTTACTAGATCTACAGGAAGTCCTCTCAACCTCTTGGGCAGTCTCGGCTGGCCTTGGATATTTTGATCCTCTTCTCTATCTCGCACCCGTGCAGCAAAGATCTTACGAGCCGACTCGCAAATCTCGTTTTCACGCAGCGTGTAATCTTTGAAGGGCTGGATAGTCTCTCCTAAGTCAACGGTAGATGTGAAAACATTATGGAGCCCGAATTGCCTAGGGAAGATGTACTTCATGATGTGCACAGTATGGTTGGGATCCCCTGAGTCCTTGTACCGATTAAGAACATCTTGCCTGCGTCAGTAGGTGCAGAGACTATCTGAATAGTGACATACGTATGTGACGAAGACCAAAAGTCACTTTGCCCTTCGCGTTGAGAGCGGCGCGAGCATAAAACATTCTGTTACGAACGAATTGAATCTTTGCCGGGCTATTGTGGGTTTCTCGCAGGCTCTTCGCCCCATGTTCGGATTTCGGCTGGGCTGAAGCCTGCTTCGGTGAGGACAGATTGGAAGCTTTCGTTGTGAAAAGAGTATGAAGTTCTGTCAATGGAGTACCTAGAACGAATCAGCACATGGCTATCCCAATTTTCGTTTCGCAGACACGGCGTACCACTCAATTGATAGAGATTGCCCCTGCCATTTTTGACGATCACGAAGACACCACAGTTCAAGAATAAGTCAAGCATGATCTTATTTCCTTCTTTGCCTAGCAGGCCCAGCACATCCGCCCATGTTGCGCTTTTAACGGTATTCACGTGACTATTAGGGAAATGCGATACGATCCCGGGGATCGCCCCGATAGCACAATGGTCTTCCTCAGCATTGCGAGGCGCATTTGCTCGCTGAAAGCCATGACATAGTAAGTGCGGTGGCTTATGGACGTTACGATACCTTCTGTGAAACAAGAGCCAAACAGCAAAGTCAATGACCTGTTGGCATCTCAGCGATTTTATCCTGACAAAAGCGGAGCTGAATTATGAGCAGCTCGCCTGGGGAGTGCGAGCGACGGGATCTAATCTCAAGCCTAGAGGTTCGTTGCTGGCAATTTTGGGTTGGGGGTGGGATGACTGAAAGAAATACCTACTTCGGATTGCGGAGTAGTTCCTTCCTCGAAGCTGCTACCGGGCGACAAGGTCGATTGCTGTGAAAAAGTTACGAAGTCTTTCTCCATGGATTCAGGCTGCTCCTCGGCCGGACTGTTGATGAGACAGACGATGGTCCCATCAAGAAGCACAGCGAGCGGCTTCTTGTTACCTGTCTGCATCTTCGAGTCTTCCAAGCCATGTTCGGTAGGGACGACGGACAACTTTGACGTCTCTAGACCAGCAGTCTTGAGCCGCCGAACTCTAGCCTTTGAAGTCGGGGCTGGTAGTCGTGAGAGGAGATAATCGCGTAGCGTGCAGACGTGATTATAGTATAGACGAAGGGTGGGGTGTTGAACCAGTGGAGGTGTATAGGTCACATTCTTCCCGTCTACGTCTATCTTGTGTCGCTTTTGAGGTCTTGAAGGCCCCGAAGAGAGTGTTGGAGCATGTCTCCTCTTGCTTCTCATCCCTCCTGTCGTACTCGCACCGCTTCCAAGAAAAAATTGACTACGAAAGTGAAAGGCCGCTAGGAATGGCAAGATTGACAATACTGGGTTGTACATCCAGTTTCAAGGCTGGGTGCAAGACGACGCGTCTTCAGACGCCAATGGGTCCAACCATCATAAAGTTCCGATAATCACGTGCAAGTAATCAGAGAACCAGCTCTGGCTGGTTGGCTGACGGTCGGTGAAGAGTAATGGGTTTCCTGGCTGTAGCAATTCCGGATTTACGATAAGCAGTGTTCATCGTGGTATTTTGACGTTGACTCGAGTACTTTACTCGACGCGACGGTTCTTCTCCACACCCGGGCTTTGGCGCGCTTTGCGGGAGGCTTCGGGAGGAACATGCAGCCCAGACACGCCGGGGTCAACCTAGCGGCCTAGGCTCCAGAAGCCTAAAAAGGGCGACTGGCCAGTTGTCGCACAGCATTTGAACACTGCAATCCAGGTCATTTCGTTAATTGCTGAACTTATGCGCAAGTGTACTATCTATCTCAGATTCTTGACATAACATGCCGCGCGGCAGCGGTGCATTGGCGCGGATTTGAATGCTCAACCCATGTCTACTTTACTTGGCCATGCTTCTGCTTTTCCTATCCGTCAGGTATTCGCGAAGACAAAAAATTAACTTTGACTTCGGGCTTCCCGTGCGTCAAGTACTTCCTATGCGGGGGGTTTAATTGTTAGCGTGACAGGGTTTATCTGCCCAGGAACCCCTCTTCGTACCCCGTACTAACAATTAACCTCGTGGATAGAAACTATCGTCTCCATGGCCTGAATTTCTATCATCTGTTTACTTTCCCCCTCCCTTTTGCTCAAATCTTCTCGCTATCCAGAACAAGGTATCATCTGTTGATTCCCAACGATCCGTACAGGCATTGTCTCAGGACATATATATTCAGGAATTTGGGAGGCGGTAGCCCTCACCTAACAATATGTCGTCTGAGAATCCGAGACTTTACGAACACCAGCTCTTCAGACCAACGACGTGTACAGTACTAGGGTTACCAGACAGTGAAGCAGCTTGCACTTGTGTGCCTCCTCAGAAGTTCTCGCTACAACCCACACACCATCACTCATTAACCACCCTATAAGAGCACTTGGGAGACTTTCCCTGAATTTCAAAGACATGATTTGCAGATTCCCCCGTTCTAGATCATGGGCTAAGCAACAACGGCTTGCTCATAGGCTGCAATCTAGCCCCATCGGCGTGAGAGCTAAGTGCCTAGTCATGAATCCTGATCTTTGGCACAAGGCTGAGATAGCTTTACGGATCCTGAAGAGTTCGCCCAATCCTCACACTCCTTGCGAACTATGACATGCATTTCTGAGCGAATCCCCACAGAGGTTTCTCAAGCCTTGTTGCTCAGACAGCAGCTGCCATGAACAACGGAACCATCGTTGATAACTTTTATCACATATAAATCTGCGCCGGCCGTGGCATCAATTGTTTAGACATGGCAGCCTTGAGGGTCCATGGGCGGCTGCTTCCTCTCCTTCTGTCACTGCTTCAGCTTTCTCGTGTCTCAGCGATATGTTATTGGCTAACCATACGATTAACGCAGACGATACCTATCAGCCGTGCGGTAATGGTATTTCGTCCGACAACTTCAACATGTGTTGCGCCATACAGGGTCGAAGTTCGAACGGCCACGACATTTGCGAGAAGAACGGTCTTTGCGGCAACGCGGCCATTGGTAATACCTCGTTCTGGCGCGAGAGCTGCACGGACAGAACATGGCAAAGTGAGAGCTGCTTAAAGCTGTGTATTACGGGATCAGCTGAATCGTCCTGCTCCTCGGTCAGTGTGCGGGGTCGAAAGCTAAATGCAGACGGTGGCTACAGATCTAACTGGCGAGCCGATGAATGCCAGTGACCGAGTGGTTGTGCAGTGCCCGAACAAAAGCTTCTGCTGCAAGGACATTAACTCCACTTGCTGCGACGACGGAGACGGGCTGTGGATTGACAGCTCCAATCACGAGCTCAGGAATTATGACCCAGCTTTGACGACCATATCTTCATCTAGCCCTACGGCACAGCCGATATCGACTTCTAAGCCGTCTGCCCAGCCTTCTGCTACGGTAAAGCCTTCTCCATCGAATACTCCTGCCATCGCAGGTGGTACGGTGGGTGGGATTGGCGGCCTTGTAGCATTGCTGGGACTAGCCTGGTTTCTCTGGCGAAGGAGGGCTGGCAGGAAGAGCCGCGGCTCGGATGGTGGAACAAAGCTCCATGAAGCGAACTTAGACTACCCTTGGCATAGTGGTGAGAAGGATGGGACTGAGCTTGTGGAGATGGACGGCAATAATGGCAGATCAAGGGACATGGAGCTGGAAGGGTCTGATCCGAGAGCAAATATGGAGGTGGCGGGCACTGACCCAAGATCAAATAATTGGGAAATAGAAGGGCAACCGCTGATGCAGAAGCCGGGTCAGGCGGTTTCGTCGGTCGAGTTCGATAATAAACACAGGTCAGCGTAATGGGAATCTATGCAACCAGTGCACAGGAAAGGGTTGCCATAGAGCCGAAAACGGCACGCAATCAAGTGGACAACCGTTCGAACGTCGAGTGCACTGAGGACTGCATCGAGCTATGCAACGTCGCAGCGTAGAGGCTGTATTCCAGTTCAAGTGGTGTGGAAGTAGGGCCCACCTCCTGTTTTCTCGTCCGAGGTGATTCATGTCTCACTTGTTATTAGCATTTGCCCGTCTGCATGTCGCACCTTTTGCTCAACGCAGGCGAGATACTGTGGCCTTGCGCACTTGCTACTGTGCTTTCATATTTACCGCATCATTGAGAAGAAGGAGGATAACACCAGGAAGCAGAAGTAAAAGCTCTTCATGGTCCATGGGGCAGGTAAACTTCGAAGCGTAGTACTTGAACAGGTCCGGTTCTCCGAGCCTCGAGAGATCCATCATTCCTTCCACGGCGCGATCTTCGCGTAAGTTTGATGGCAATGCACATCACAATGTGTCCAGGTCTCAGCCATATGCGACCGACATTGAAACCGTTGACGTCCATGACACGAAACCTTGGACTTGGAGGCCTGTATGTTCGAGGTCACGGCTGCGAGACTGGTCTGTGCCTTGAGTGACATGCTGCGAAAGTGTAGAGGTTTCTGCCAATGATGCCCATTGGCTTGGTATACAACAAGCTTCAGGGTCTAGTTACTGAACCCAGCCGAACGGTTTCATTACGATAGAGCTGGTGAGATCCCCGTGGGGATGAAACTAAAAAACCGGGCCCGTGCAAGTTTCACGTTCCAAGCCGCACTGCTTCCAGTGATTAGCCGCAAAATGCATATCTTGCAGATTTGCGCGGATAATCGTGCAGTTTGCGCCTATCGATTAAATTGTTTGACAGTTCGAAGCGAGACCGTAGCTCCTGTATAGAGTGGTACATCTTCGTTTCAATCAGGGACGGCAGAAGCAATTGTCCCGTCCTCCAGGAATCTCCTCTCATAATGTCTTCCCAAAAGAGACCTAATAGGTCCGCCTGACGATGGTTTTAGCATGTCCAGCACTGCCACTCCGACGCGGCGCTGAAAGAGGACGATGTCTTGTCTTCCCTATGCAAGATTTTGACCGCAGTGGTGGTTATGCATGAGAAGGGCGCCATGTCCACGAAGGCCCAGACGTACAAAGAAACGGCATCTGAAACTGGAGGTTATAACACAAACGTAGGAGAGGCATCTATGTATCAGCTTGGGGTCTAGTTCGCATAATCAATAGAGGGCTTGAATAACTATAAAGGGCCGACTGACCCCATCGTCATATTGGCTTTCAACGATACAGTCTTACACATACCTCTGAATCACTATTGTTGTACTTGCATTCATCATAGATTGTCCTTGATCCACGGCTGAGCCATATCCACGATGCTTTTCGAACTTCTTCTCACCAGTGCCGCTCTGGCCAGCGCTGCTCCCTCTTCACTTCAAGCGCGTCAAGGCCCGACGTTCTCTGCGTCATTCACTGAGTGCGTATTTCCTGACAGACGGGCGCATATCAAATTCACTGACGATTTCCACAGGTACTCTGGCTGCAATCGGCCTTCTGTCGCTTGCGGTCTGAATGGCGGCCAATACCACGCGGCTGTCTCGCAGAATTTCTTCGGTGTAGGGACCGGCGCAGGTGCTGGACCAGGATGTGGCATCTGCTTCTCCCTTACCTCATCAGTACCTGGGACAGCGCCCATTACGGTCAAGATCGACGATCTGTGCCCCGTTGAGAACAACCCACTCTGCGCCCAGGACGGTTTGCAGGGAACCAACTCGATGGGTATGTCAAGCTCATATACGACTTGCAGTAAAGGCTGTGACGAGCTGACCATTCAAAAGGTACGAACCTGAACTTTGATCTCTGTAGGGATGATGGGACTGCAGGAGCATTCTTTGCAGGCTCTGGGGTTGGCCTTGCCACGGGAACAGCTACACAAGTCGGTTGTTGAACGACCCTTCGATTGTGGCATGGATCTCGCTTTGGCCGAGAGCCGGGCAGGTCCCTTCACTGCATTCCTTTTTTAGTCAGCTTGAGATACCCCCACGCTCGCTCTGGTAAGCAAACGGCTCGGTGTTGGATTTGTGAGGTGCCCTCATGATGGAACGTGCAATGAAAAGCGTTCGAGTTCGTTGGATTGAGAATCATAAGATCAGCAAGATCAGAATGTGTATGTAGCCCTTCACCTAGGATAGGAAGAATTGGTGACATCCTAGTACTGGCCGTACTAGCCAACCTTATGTGTAAGATGTCAAGTGATGCGCGGAATATAGAGCTATACCGACACGTCTCCGTACCAGGTAGTTTGCTGGTCCACACTGTATCCTATATGTAATGTGCTGGCCTTCGGTGAGGGTGCGATGTACATGTACCTTGGGTAAAGTACTTTAGTGGAGAGCATTCCGTTGACAACCCCTTGTTGTGCATGATCTTTCTTGTTGTAGGTGAGGGACTCGCAAACATAACGCACAGCTTTTTGCGACGGCGTTCTGTTTGAAGCGGTCTCACTCACTTAATCTTGATGCAATTGAGCATTTTACTGATAGCAAGTCTTTACACCCTTGACTTCGAGTACGTACGTTACTTCGTATGCGGCGGGTTAATTGTTATTTCTGACAGGGTTTATTCTGCGTAGCCCTCACCTTAATAAACCCTGTCCCAAATAACATTTAACCCCCCCCTTTGTGGGTATAACCCCTTAGGTACTAGCGGCTTTTCTCTTTTTCCAGAGCCTTAACCTCACGACAGCCCGTCCTCGATCCTACACATTCTACGGACACAACAGAGTTCTCCCCATATCAATCCTCAACTCTTCCTCGTTACTTCTACCTCACGTTGAGGACCTCCCTCCGTCCTCGGAGGCTTCGGCCACCCCAAATGGACTACCTTCAGGAGGAGGAGTACTACCCACCTCCTGATGCCACCAATGACTCCTATCAAGCCAGCCAGCCCAACCAGGCCGACCACGCCGATGAAGCCGATCCCTTCAACGGCATGCCCCCTCCCCCAGAAGGCTCCTACAACACTCTCGCCGCGCTGATGAGTGCTTGCCAAACCCACGCCCGCGCCCATGGCTACGCCTGTGTCACCTCCAGCAACAACTACAAACGCGGCATTGCCTACGTGCGCTGTGACCGCGGCGGCGAGTACGTCAACCATTGGAAATTGACACCAGAGACGCGTGTCCGTAAAAATCGAACCCGTCGCTTGGTGGGCTGTAATTGGAAAGCTCGCGCCAAGCGGACGAACGATGGATTGTGGCAGTTGACGATGATGAATGGGAAACACAACGGGCATGGACAGAGTGAGAGCGCGACGCAACATCCCAGCTTGAGGCAGCTGCCGCGAGAGGCGATGGAGGAGGCAAGGGACATGTTCAAGGCCATGAGGAGTCCGAAGGAGGTCTTGGAGGCGCTGCAGAGGAGGTATAACCCCGATGTCACGGCACAAGACGTGTATAATCTGAAGGCGAAAATCGCGAGGATGGACAGTCGTCAAGCTGTGCAGGCTGAAGGGACTGAGACGCAGATGCCTGAGACGCCGCAGATGTTGAGGACCGATGAGGCAGGCCCGCCAACAGATCCGAGGTTGATGGAGCAAGCGCCGATGCAGCAGGCACCCATGCTGGCGGTTGAGGGACCAAAGAGGGCTCGGAAATGCCAGTGTACATGCTGTGATCATTGAGTCACTCAAGGGAGGTCAGGCTTGTCGTCGTGCTCACTCAATGATATCGACGGGCTTACATGAGAAGGTGCTTAAAGCATATTTATGCTTGCTGGCGTTGGGCATGGGCGGAGCATATCTGCTATGAGCATTGTATGGAGCAGGAGCAGCGGCATATCTGAGCATGGCATTCTGCGGAACCTAGGTAGACTGAGACTCCACATGGACAGCTATTGACAGTAATGAGTGTTGATATGGATTGCTCACATGTCTCATGTGAGAGGCTCTTTCTTCTTTGTCATTGCAACTTTCGTGAAAGCCACTCAATTCTCCTTTCCGACCCCGGACATCACACATAGAAAAAAATTGTAGAAGGCAAAGAAAGAAAAAAATCAAAAACATAAACGTAAACATAAACAAATGGAAACAAGGGGGAGTGTGCAGATTCGAACCCAGGACTTCTCAAGTCCTCCGATGAACAGAAATTGACCGTACACATTGGTGCTAAACCACTCGAATCGATCGGATATCCGAATAGACAGATCGAGCAGCCCTCTGCGCCACAGTCAACTCCTTGGAATCCATGCATCAAAAAGTACAATATAACCTACATGTATGATTATCCGCAGAAGTCAAGTTGAAGAATATATCTATGAACCGCGATGCGCACAGAACGAGATGATGGATTATGATGAGCAAGTCCACATTATTACATGTTGGATGCCATCCAGTGTTTGTAGAGCTCATCTATATGGTCGGATAGGAGTCCTTATGCTTTCATGCCATTTATTCCCGATGGTCCAATATTACATCGCCGGCTTCAGAACGCTTTCAAGCGGTCAATCATGCTTCCTAAGAAGTGAACTTCGTCAATTTCTCCTACGACGCACGTAATACTTGAGTGGTGCTAGGGGGCTGGTTGTTCTGACAAGCTATCATTCGAACATCTAATCCATATTCGTATTCAATGCCTCCATATTCTAACAGCTTTGTCTTTGCCCCCACTTCCCACCCTCTCGCCGTCCGGACTCCAATCCACCGCAAAGACCTCATCCTGATGTCCAGGCAGATCCTCTTTCAGCTTCCCAGTCGTCACGTCCCAGACCTTAAGCGTGGTGTCTTTGCTCCCACTCACCAGCAACCTGCCGTCCGCAGAGAAGCACGACATGTACACAGGCCCCACGTGACCACGCAGCGTGTACAAGAATTTGCCATCTCGTGCACTCCAGAGCTTGACGTGGTTATCAAATGCAGAGCTAGCGATGAAGAGACCGTCTGGGGAGAAGGTGACATGGTTGACTTGTTTTTGGTGGCCTAGCAGTCGAGCGAGAGGCTTCGTGCCTGTTGAGGGTTGCCAGAGATATATGGTGAAGTCGTCGGATGCTGTTACCAGTCGTTCAACGATCTCTCCGTTGATGGTAGCAGCTTTCTCAAAGCGCTCCTTCGCTTTCGCAATTCTCCCCTCTTGGCTCTGTGGGATATCGCCGGTATGATCGAAATAAGCCGTGCGGAGTACGAAGTCGGTTGATAGCGCAAGATGGTTGACCCAGTGAGCATGCGATGAAAGATTATGCGCGAGAGTGCCGTTACTGGAATTCCAGACTTTGACGGTCTTATCACGTGAGGAGGTGTAGATGTATCCTGTACCGCCCCAGCGCACGCAGGAAACCGAGTCCTTGTGGCCAGTAAGTGCAAATTCAATTCGTTTTGAGACTGCATCCCAGATTCGTATTGTGGCGTCTTTTGAAGCTGATGCTAAACGAGGGTGTCCAGGGCTTTGGAGGTGGTAAGCTTCCCAGGCCAAGCTGTTGACCCATTTCGTGTGGCCTTTCATAGGGTTTCCAACCGGTTCCCCGGTCTTTGGGTCCCACAGCCGGACAGTGTTGTCCATGCTTCCGGTCGCTATCATGGAATCGTCAGGCGCCCAGCTTACTACAAGCACCCAGCTACTGTGACCCTTCAGCGTCTTGTACGGCGTCCCAGTTTCACAGTCCCATATCCGAGCTGTGTTGTCGCCACTACCAGTCACCATGCGGGAAGAAGACGAAGGAGAGAATTGCGCGGCTAATATAGGTTGGCCATGACCAGGGATAGATGATGAGCATCTCGAAACTGCGCGAACTCGGAAAATGGCTTGAGGGGTGAACTGTAAGGTGATTATGTCTTCGGTGGTCTTCGAGCCAGGTTTCAAAATCGAACGATAGATGTCACTGGCAATATCGAGCGTACTGCTGCTCTGTTGTCCCTCAGTGGCAACGGCGTTGTAAGCATAGGTGAAACGATATGGAAGTCGTTCAGAAGGCTCCTGCTAAAAGTCAGCGTTCTATTGAGCCGAATATGTCCACGGTCATTGAAGACGAGGAAACGCAATGGTCCTAGCAGAACAGCTGTTGCGATTCCCGTGCATTGGCAGGGTGCTATTCAAGGGGCTTGACCTTCCTTGGCACCCTTTCGATCATGGATTGTCGATGGACTGATCAGTCAGCAAAGCCCATTGTTACTAGACCTGTTGGGGATTGTCACATGTTCAGAAGTAAAAGTCAGTTGGAATCCGAAAGGCAAGACGCCGAGAAGGGCTTGGAAGGCTGTCTGAGATCGACGGGATAAGTCATGGGCTCAGGCTGGGAATCCAAAGAGCACGTTTGGATACAGTGAGGGTGACCACCGAGTGGTAGAGACTCTTTTAGGTCGAACTAGGATGGATGGAAAGTGCTAAAAACAGATGATAGAGTACGTACGTTGCCTTGTATTGTATTCAGTAGAAGTTCAAGATTCTTTACTGTGGCATCTGCTACAGGCACCGAGACTGGCGCCCCAACAGGCTGCCCATTCGCTTGACTACTGAACTGCACACGGATACTTCCAAGACCACTTGGAACGATCTCTACATCTTGCTGCTTTAGGGCCTTCTCGGCTATTGCGGTCTTTTGTCGTTTGCTTGGTGGTGGCAGTACAGTAGCCATAATGAATGGGCTTATAAAGCTCGATTTCGTACTTCGCAAATCCGAAGATTTATCTACTTATCCTGAGCTAGATAATCCCTTGGTTTCGGTGGGTCTGACGAAAGCTGGAATCACCTACCTCAAAATTGACAATTGTCGGACATCGAACTTTGATCCAAAAATGGACCAGTGAAACAACGTACTAGTACCGTGTACTCCGTAGCGAGTGGCAAAAGCCAATCTCGCTAGTGGCTGGCTAATGCATGAGATCTCAACCTTATTCCGGCCTTCACCTTGCGAGCTGGCTTTGACTTTCTCTCAACCTTGCCGTATAAGTAGCGTTCGAATTTCCCGTGCTCCGTGGACCGTGTTTCAGGCCAAGTCAAGCACTTCATATAGCAAGAGAAGTTCCAAGACGTTCATGAGAATGGCGAGTAGCAGGCCGTTATCAACTTCTCGAACAGCAGCCTCTACGTCGTATCCCACATATCTTGAAGACAGCATCACCACTACGAGACCCAATACCGGTCGAACAAGCGGTAGCACTGGAAGGCCGAGGAGCAGTAGACCTCGGACCGCGACATCGACTATTCTTGGAATCAACGATCAACAGATCATCGCGGCCGTAAGCGAGTCCAGAGGCATTTCTCCCGTGGTCGGTATTGCATTCGTCAACCTTACGACTTCAGAGGCTGTACTGTGCCAGATCTCTGACTCGCAAACATTCGTCCGTACATTGCATAAATTGGCTGTGTATCAGCCCACCGAGATATTGTTCATGAGCACGGCTGCGCAGCCCAAGTCTAAACTCTTCTCCTTTGTTGAAACCAATCGCCCTGATCTCTCTATTGTTGTCCTTGATAGAAAATACTGGTCCGAGACGGCTGGTATTGAGTACATTCAACAGCTGGCCTTCAAGGAGGAGGTCGAAGCCATCAAGGTCTCGGTGGGGGGCAATTTCTATGCAACATGCTGCTTTGCTGCTGTTTGTTGGGTGTCATTGCCTCCCCTTGTTCTTGTTGACTAAAGTCTCCTAGGTTCTTAAGTATATCGAGCTCGTGCTAACCTTCTCCTTCGTCCTTCATTCTCTTCGAATCAAGTACGAGCCTTCGGAGGGTTCGATGATGATTGATCTCTCAACTATCCAGACCCTAGAACTCATTCAGAACCTACAGAATGCCAAGTCGAAAGACTGTCTCTATGGCTTAGTGAACCAAACCCTGACACCGATGGGTGCTCGTTTACTGAAGAGCAACGTGCTACAGCCTTTGACTCATGCGCCAGATCTCGAACTTCGCTACGATGCTTTGGAGGAGTTAGCGACCAAAGAGGATGTTTTCTTTGCTGTTCGACAAGGTCATTACCCATGCACCATTTCGTCGGATGGTCTCTCGATTCTAATTGCTGGTGTAGCTCTCAAAGCCTTCATCGACGTCGATCGAGTGCTCACACAGATGACCGTCATCCCGACGAAGCCATCAATTCAGTACTGGGAGCAATCCATCAACAATGTTATTCTGCTCAAGCAATACATCAAATCTATCTCTCCCGTCTTTGATGCCCTAGTAGGAGTCAAGTCCAGGCTGCTGCAAGGGATTTCCAGTGTTAGTCCGGCGAAACGAAGGCTTCTCGTTCGGCCTATGACTGACGTTGCGGAAGTTGTGTGCGCCGCACACAATAGCCGACTTCGAGATGGTGATAGACGAAACCATCAATGAGGACATAACCTACCAGAGCCAGCCTTTAGACTTGCGTAATCAGCGGACCTACGCCGTTAAGGTACTTCAAGTTTGTCGCTATGAATCAGACCAACATTGTTGATTTTACCACCTAGTCTGGAGTCAATGGCCTGCTCGATGTGGCTCGACAAACCTACAAGGAAGCAAATGCCGATGCATATAAGCTCGTCACGGATCTTGGTCGTGAGTCCAATCCGAGCTCTGGTGGCTTATGTCTATGTTGATGACATTCCAGAACAACACGAGCTTGCATTGGAGATGAAATACGACCCTCTGCGGCAGTACTATATTCGAATCGCCATGTCAGAACTTGAGGAGAAAGAGCGCTTGCCAGAGGTCTTCATCAACGCCTACCGGAAAAAAGCTTTCCTTGAGTGTCAGACTCTAGACCTCCTGAAGTGGAACCAGAAGATCGCAGATTCGCATCACGAGGTCGTCCAGATGAGTGACAGAACCATTCAAGAACTCATCGATCGCGTCCGAGTAGACGTTGCGCCTCTTTTCAAGATCTGCGAGGCCATTGCGCTACTCGATATGATCGCCGCTTTCGCTCAGCTAGTGACCACACAGGATTACTGCAGACCCGAACTCACGAAGACCCTAGCCATCAAGAGTGGTAGACATCCGATTCGAGAGAAAGCTCACCGAGATAAGTTTGTACCAAACGATGCGTATGCCACACAGCAGTCCAGATTCCAGATCATCACGGGCTGCAACATGAGTGGTAAGAGCACATACATCCGGTCCCTTGCTTTGATGGCGATCATGGCCCAGATAGGGAGCTTCGTACCGGCAACCTATGCCTCATTTCCAATCTTCCACCACTTATTCGCTCGTGTCTCTATGGACGACACTAACGAAGCTAACGTGTCTACATTCGCTGCGGAGATGCGAGAAACAGCATTCATACTTCGTAACGTCGATGAACGGAGCTTGGTCATCATCGACGAGCTTGGTCGTGGCACAAGCACACGGGATGGGCTATGCATAGCTATCGCCGTCGCAGAAGCTCTAGTTAATAGCAGAGCGCTCGTGTGGTTTGCCACCCACTTTCGCGACTTGGCTAAGATTCTGGCTGAGCGCAACGGAGTAGTCAACCTGCATCTAGCTGTTGAAATGGGCGAGGCGGACACCATGATGATGCTTTACAAAATCTCTAATGGCTGTGTGTCGGAGGAACACTATGGAATTGCCCTTGCAAAGGTGGTCGGTCTACCTCCGGGAGTGATTCAGGTGGCAGAAGAGGTCTCGAGCACCCTCACTCGCAATATGGAGAAGCGCAAGAAGGGCTCCAAGGCAATAGCGCTAGCACGGCGTCGGAAGTTGGTGTTGGGTCTTAGAGAGCAGCTTGTACAGGCAAAAGAAGGCAATATGCAGGGCAATGTTCTCGGCAGTTGGATGAAAAAGCTACAAGACGAGTTCGTCACACGAATGTCAGCTATTGATGCAGAGGTTGCGGTGGCTCCAGATGATGACAGCGAGGACAAGCAAGAACAGACGGGGCAAGAGGAGGTGCCTGACGACGATAGTCTGGTACAGGATTGCTCAAGGCGAGGGAGCACAAGTGGCCCAGCTCCTGGTGCTCATATGATGACAGGAGCGTTGCAGGATGGGGATAGCCAAGCGGGCTTTTAAAACGCACCTTAATCTATGCTCGTGCTGATTGCAAAGACAGGTGCTTATGGACTATTTTACGCTGGTTGTTATTCGGCTATGGGAGAGATGCCCAACCCAGACGCTGATAAATGCACTTTTCAACCCTTTTCTCATTTTTTCCTACTCTACTGTTCTCCAGCTTCTTCTGGCTCCTTGTGGTGAAGCATGGCAGGGAAGTCTTCTCGATCAATACCATTATATGATTGTGCCATCATTCATCTTCCCTAGTAATGTAATGCCGCGGATGAGACACTCAATTGCCAGCGAACCAGCAGCTCCAAGCCCCAATGTAGCCCTAAGTCAGCCATCATGGCCACCCTGACCCCCTGGAGATGCCAAGATTTCAATCGCACATTTCAATGTTTTGCGGTTTTCGAGGCGCACTGCAAGCTCAGACTCAGAATGCCGGGCCCTACGAATACCCTTCTCATCGAAGGAACCTTCGAGGAGCTTGCCGACGAGCTTGCGCAATACATTGACGACGTCAGGAAGAAGCAAAGCGAAGATAGCTCCCCTATCAAAACCGAAGTCACTCCTTTACTGGAGCAAGGTCAGAAAGATGAGGCGCTCAAGAAGCTCGTCACGGCCAGCGCGATTCTGAACAGTGCGCCCGAGAAAGGTATGTCTTGTGTGCCTTGATCGCTCTCTGTTATTTCTAGAGAGAAGCTGATCTTTCATTGCCCAGAATTTACCGCAACCTACAACCTCCTCGTCCACCTCGTCCGCCAATCCCCCAACAACGACAAATTCCTCCCCAAGATCTGCCAAAACCTCTCCGCACCGATAACTTCCTCCCCCAACAACGGTCCCGGCCTCGCCCTCTCCATCCTAACCACCATCTTCAACATCCTCGAGCCCACAAACGACGTCCGCTACCATGTCTTCCTCGCCATCCTACGCGTCGTACGCTCCTCCTCCACATTCGACACTCTACGCGGCCAACTCAAGAACCTCGACCTCTGGATCGCGCAATGGGAGACCGAAGAAGAAGACCAGCGCACCCTCTACCTCTCCATCGCAGACGTAGCCTCCGAAGCCAACGAGGCCGACGCGTCGTACAATTACCTCCTGCGCGCCCTGCACACCATCCCAGCCGAAGACGCCTCATCAGAAGAAGCGCAGAACCTCTCCATCCGCGCTCTCAAAGCCGCCCTGTCACACCCTTCGCATTTCGATTTCCAGGACCTGACGGCCTTGGACTCCATCCAGGCTCTGCGGACTTCTCATCCTGTTTACTATGAGCTCCTGGAGCTCTTTGGCGCCGAGCTCCTCGATGACTACAACGACTTCCTGACTTCGCATGACACTTTCCTCGACGAGTCGGGCCTTCCGCCAGCGGTCCTCGAGCGGAAGATACGCCTTCTAACGCTCGCTTCCGTCGCTGCTTCTACGCCCTCACGCTCGCTACCGTATCAGCAGATCGCGTCCGCGCTGCAGGTGCCCGCCGCTGATGTCGAGATGTGGGTCATCGATGTGATCCGCGCCGGGCTGGTAGAGGGGAAGCTGAGTCAATTGAATCAGACGTTTTTGATTCACAGGAGTACGTACAGGGTGTTCGGTGAGAGGCAGTGGGTGGAGGTGCAAGGGAGGTTGGATACGTGGAGGGCGAGTTTGGAGGGGGTGTTGGGGATTATCAAGGGGGAGAGGGAAAAGATGATGAGGGAGGGAGCAGTGGAGGGCGGAGGGCAGAGTCAGGGGAGGGATGGGTTCGGCAGAGGTGGAGGACGGAGGAGGGAGGTGGATGCTCTCGAGTGAAAGATGATGGGGCGACGAAGCGAGGTGGGAGATGAGAGACGCTGCTGGCATTTGTTTGCTGGAGATTTACTGAAGAGTAAAGCCATCTACTTGTGCGGTGGCCCATCCGCCTGAAGAAATCACGACATTTCAAATTTGAATAGAATTGCATGTATTTCGAATTTCTACAGTGACTTGATACACGGCGGCCATTCCACGCCTTTACCCAAGAAAGCCACGGAATCACCAGGGTGATATACCAACGCCGTATAAACATTGCCCTCCCAAACCCCTTAGGACTATGTACTCGTCACACTACGCAACATCCCCTCCCCACCCCGCGACCTCCACAACCACATTCCCCACCGTACTGACCCCCCACAACACCACCAACCCCACCCCAATCCTCCTACTCATCCACCACCCACTCATCGGCACCACGATCAACAGCCCCAACAACGTCACCAGCAGCGTCACCCCACTAATCACCAACGTCTGCCCCACCTCAATATGATACGGTTTATAAATCACCGGCCGATCGGGATGGCGCTCGTACCTGCTCTCCCCCCCACGGATCGTCATATACAGGCCCGAAATCCCCACGCCGAGCAGGATATTGAGCATCGGCCCGCCGAAGCACGCCGACAGCGCCATGACGGGGTAGCCGAGGCGCGCGACGGTGATGTCGGCGACGAGGTCGCCGAGGGAGTTGCCGACGGCGAAGATGGTGAGGCCGAGGATGGCGTCGCTGATGCCGAGGATGACGCCGAGGGCTTTGAGCACGCCAACGACTTCGTTGGCGATGGTGGAGATCCAGGCGATGGAGACGGCGAAGCCGAGGAAGCAGAGGAGGGGGCGGGAGCGCGGGGGGTGGGAGGGGGTGGTGGTGAGGAGGAGGAGGGCGAGGGTGAGGGTCGAGGCGAGGAGGGCGTAGAGGCTGTGGAGGAGGAGGGTTGCCGGGGAGAGGGTCGGGGAGGTGTTGGCCCAGAGGATGAGGACTATGAAGAGGGGGGCGGTGAAGATCTGGGTTGCGACGAGCCAGCGGTTCCAGTCTTTGGGGGAGGAGGGAGGCGGTGCAGGGGGCGAAGTGGGAGGTGGGGCGCAAGGTTTGGGGTTTGATGTGGGGGCGCCGATGCCGTGGTTGCCGTGGCGGCCTTGGTTTGTGGTACGTGGTTCGAGGCTGTCGGTTTCGTTGTTGAGGGGCGAGGATAAGGGGCTGTCTGGTGGGAGGATGGCGATGGAGTGGGATCGGGAGCGAGCGTGTTCCGGGCTGAGGAGGCCCGGATCGGGGTCGACGGCTTCGGGGACGTCGTCGTCCTCTTGCTCGGTTTCGACAACGGGTAGGGTGATTGCAAGGACGAAGACACTTGGCGCGGAGACTATGCCGAGAAGTTTCTCCCATATGTTCTTGTCCCTCCAGGAATATAGCGTTGGGAAGAGGGTGGACGCAAACACCTGGGGCGGCGGAAGGACTTTGTAGGGCCACCACTGGATGGGCTTGTCGTCCACATTGTGGAAGATGTGCTGATTAAATGGAGAGTCTGAGCCGATGCTCGGTGGAGGTAGACGTAGGCTTGACGTACGTGACGGTAGTTGACGGTTTGGATCATCTCTGTACTCCGGAAAAGGCGATGCAGGACTGGAGACTTGCGTGTCCGATGGGCGCGGTAGGGACATCTTCGACTGGCGCTGATGAACCTGTCCGTCTTTGGTCGTCCGATCTTGCGGTGGTGGAGGGGAGGAGAAGCCGGGAAAATCATCGCTTGGTGGTGCCAGGAGGTTGGGCGATCTGTAGTCTGCACTCGAGATAGCTCCAGGACTCGTAGCAAGGTATCCAAAATCGCCTTGGGGCGGTTGTATGGAGAGATGAGGTGTCACTTGGCTTTGAGATCCTCTTCTGCTGCCACTTGCCGAGTCTGCTTGCGGAACCTGTAAGCGTGCTGAGGCTGGAGGTGACGGTCCAAGAAGATCTTCATTCGGCACTGACAATCGTTGGAACACGTCGAGATCTAATCTCAATCCAGCAGCATCATTTACAGAGACCGCGCGAACCCGAGCTCCACTATTATCACGATCATATTCAGCGCTCAGCCGTTGTGGGCTCTGATTTTTAAAGGCGCGGGCGTCGACATCTTCGTAGTGCATTATGGGACTCGACGCACTGGACAAATTCGCCTGCTGCTGAGCCAACGTGTACGCAGGGTCGTCAGAATACCGGCGCAGGTTAATTGGCATTGATTGTATGTTTCTCGACTTCTGTAACGATGACAGAACCGCTCTGAATTCCAAGGCCCCAACCAAGCTTGGGCGTATGGGATTGCCAGTGTTGCGTCTTTCGCCAGGTCTGGGTCGATTGATCCGCATGTTGTTGCTTATCTCTGCGAGCCAGTGGTCACGTGTCGCATCGTCCTCTTCTGGGTCGATGTCCTCGCGCATTCGAGGCAATGGACTGCCTCCCCTCTCCAATGCTGCGAAATCGTCTGCGGACACTCCCCGAGAAATGGTCGAAGCGGTCCTGCTACGACGAGGAGGCCCGTTTTCTTCTTCGTCATGGTATGGCTCGGGCTCGGCTTCTTCAGACCCCGGTACGTAGAAGTGCCCTCTGGCTGCTGCCTCTGTCCTTTTCCTTCTACCTCTCCGACCAAGGTACCAATGCCATACCACGACGGTGACCACGTAGAACAAGTAGAATCCAACCATGACTGCGCACTCCCACAGGTATAATCGGCCGTCAGCCAAGAATAGCATACTGAAGCTTGCAGCGACAATGAAGAAGCCCACATCACGAACGAAGCTCTTCCTCGCCACTTTGAAGGGCCGTACCAGTGCCATCGATCCAGCAACAACCGCGGTAATGAATCCAGCAGCCCCAATCAGCTCCCCGACGGCCAGACTGCCACTGTGTGTTTTCATTGCCGCAAAAGTAGAGAACACATCCGGACTCCCGTTCCCCAAGGCTAAGAATGTGACGCCGGCCATGCTCTCGCTCATGCCCAAAATGCTGGCAATGGTGCTAAGGTTGATGCAGAAAAAGTCGCTTGCAGCAATACCGATAGTGCTGAACAGCAGACCAAGCCATGATACTAGCAGAACAAAAGCGACTGGCTTTGCGCCGTGGAGCTTGCAGTAATAGAGCTGTAGGTAGGAGAACAGGCCGGCTTCTTCGTCGGGGCAATTGTTGCGAATGAACGTACATTTGTCGTGCGCCTGGTGGACAAGGCGACACTATTGACAGCATGTCAGCTATTCACAGAGCAAGAATATACCAAGAGACAGCCGGTGAGTGCTTCTACCTCTTCATCCCGGGGCACAAGACCTCCACTTGTGGTAGGAGTTGCGCTTGAGCTAGATCGCTTCTGTAAAGCTCTGCTGCTGCCTAACGCAGGCTGATGATCGCCAATTATGAGAAAGCTCCATATTGTGAATGCGGTCACGATAGCTATGACCAGGTAGAAAGCTCGAGCGGCTCCGTACTTCTGCCTTTGGCGTGCAGCTGGGGCGCCTTGTCGCCTAGGCGTCGAGGTGGAGGGTGATGAGGGCATAGCGGATACATCTTCCCTATAGGAATACTTTTTGACGGCTGTGCCGAATCACCAGCCTGAAAAATCTGGGAAAACTCGCCGTGCATGGCGAACAATTTCGATGGCAATGGTATTGCGCCTGGTTGCCAATGTTGCTCGCTTGGCGTGCCGAGACGCCATGAGGCGTGACGTCGCCGCGAACTCGTGGCTTATCTTATCTGATGGTGGCACCTGCAGATGATCAACTTGAGGGAGTGGGGAATGGACGACCTAGAAGCTTTCTACAGATCCAGAGCAGTATAGACTCTTGAGAGTCTGTTTGCCTATCTGAAATCAACTGTGCTACCTCTCGGCAGCATATGCGATGAGCTCTAGCAGCCTGGCACTGTGTATATAAGTCACTTGAAACGCCACGGACACCATCCACGACAAGAGACTTCTTGGACTAGCATACCCAGTCCGGATCCTGTCGAGCATTCAGCCAACCGAAATCGAATATCAAGTTTCAAGCTCGCTTGACTCGTAAGGATGAGATGACTGTTTAGAAGTACCTGTTGGCTTGCGCTTTCGAATTGACACTTGCACCACCAATTCTGTCGGGAAAATCTCTTGGAACACACTCTTAGGTATCCACTATGCCTTCGGACACAGACCCTCTGTTGCCCTATAACGAGCCAGCGCCTGAGATTGTCGGCCATGGCTTCTCTCGTAAATCAAACCACAGTTATCAAGCCTTGAACAACAGCAGTGTCATCGAGGTATCGAGCAACGACGAAGACAAGTCGCCAGCGGATAGGAATGATGCAGATGCGTCGCCCATGAAGACTGTGATGACCGTTTTTATCATCGTTATTGGCTTTGCCCTTGCCATCACAAGCTTGTTCACGTCTAGATCGAGCGGTCAGGACCAAGCTCCAGTCGTCGGTCCTCCTAAAACACGTACCACAATAGCGGCAAGGGTTGAGAGGATACTGGCGGAGACCCCTCTCATCGACGGCCATAACGACCTTGCTATATTGATCAGATATCTCAACCACAACAACATCTACGACCCCGAATTCGCCAAACCCTTCGAAGAAGGCGGAATGCGATTTCACGTTGACCTTCCACGACTCAAGGAAGGTAAAGTCGGAGGGACTTTCTGGTCTGCGTACGTGGGATGCCCGGCCAATGGTAGTGACTTCTCAGACGCCAACTATGCCGGAGCTGTCCCCGCAACGCTTTCACAGCTTGATCTCCTCCGGCGATTGATGGAAAGGTATGAAGATGTGTTCTCCACTGCGACCTTCAACAGTAGCACCGCTGCAGCTACATTCAAGGAGCAGCATTTGCTGATCTCGCCCTTTGGCATCGAGGGTCTTCACCAGATAGGGAATTCGTTCGCAAATCTGCGCTTGTACCACTCGCTAAATGTTCAGTACGCCACCTTAACCCATAACTGCCACAACATCTTCGCAGATGCTGCGCTCGTCAGTGACCACGAAGGTCGAGTCATTGCAGCACCACCTCTATGGGGAGGGGTGAGTGATCGGGGTCGGATCCTTGTCAAAGAGATGAACAGACTTGGAATGATTGTGGATCTCAGTCATGTGAGCAAAGACACAATGCTGGACGCCTTAGGTGGTAGAACAGAAAAGTGGACAGGCAGTGCGGCACCAGTCATCTTCAGCCACTCCTCGGCATACAGCCTGTGTCCTCACCCACGAAATGTTCCGGACGACATTCTCGAGCTAGTCAGAAAAAGCAATTCCCTCGTCATGGTAAACTTCTCACCAGACTTTATATCTTGTACACCGTCCACATCCTTGACCGGGATCCCTGACTTTTATCCACCTAATTCAACACTGCACCAAGTGGCAAGACATGTAATGTACATCGGCGACAAGATTGGCTTTGAGCATGTCGGTCTCGGTAGTGCCTTCGATGGGATCTTTGAGGCACCCAAGGGCCTAGAGGATGTGAGTAAGTATCCAGATCTCGTCGCGGAACTCCTCAGGATGGGCCTGTCCGACGACGACGCGGCAATGGTCGTGGGAGGGAATATTCTGAGAGTTTCGGCGGATGTTTCTCGAGTGGCTGCCAAGATGCAGAGCGAAGGGGTATTGCCGGCTGAGGATACTCTCACGGTGTAGAATCTGAAGTAGATATGGCTTGGGATAGTAAGGAGGAGGTTGAAACAGGCACGTAAATCAAGGATAAATCATCGTATATCAAGTATCGTTTCGAGGCATCCCGTGCGCTCACGGGGTGCTCGTTTCGAGGGTCTACAATGATGCAATTGAGCAATCTCTTGAATGCCGTGTTAACGAGATGACGATCCGCTGGTCAACCACCGATGAACCAACGCAGAGACCTGAGCGACTTAAAGAACTTAGAGACTCATAGAGGAAGTACAGAATCACCTCAAAAAGGGCTGTCATAGGGCTTGCCAAGAGAACTAGCACCCGTGCTAGCACTTGGGATACTTTATCTTCCAATGCTTTGAATAAATCTTTGAATCTCTGCCAACATGAATTGTGTCCCTATAGCTATTCGTATATTTCTTTAGATTTTCCTAAATACAGCTATGCCTTTGATCAGAATCACTATTTTGATTTCAGGTGTGCAACCTGACTGTCAATGCCCCCAGTCTCGTCGAGTAACTAATGTTCTTCGAAGGGAATGGGACCAATCTCCAAGCCATCATAGACGCTTGCAAGGCTGGAGAAATTTCAGAAGCAAATGTTATCCGAGTAGGTCGGTAAATACTATATACCTCTTCGCTCAAGCGCAGAAAAGAGATGATTGTTTTCAGTCTCCAACCGTGAAAAAGCGTACGGCCTCGAGAGAGCTAAATATGCGGGTATTCCAATCGGATATATCAGGTTTGTCTTATCATCGCCATTTCCATCTATTCGCATGTTGATTTTTGCAGCCTGCTCAAATACAAGAAACAACATCCGGCAACCACCGACGGTAGCCAGGATGCCCGAGAGGCCTTCTTCCAAGATCTCGCCGCCATGGTGCTGCAGGACAAGCCCGATATCGTCGTCTGTGCGGGCTTTATGTTGATCGTCACGGCGTCTTTCTTGGACCGTTTGGCCGCAGCAGGCGTTCCAATAATCAATCTCCATCCAGCCTTGCCTGGAGGTAAGCTTTTTACATCAATCCTATTACATATATCTCGTTCATACTCTAAACAGAGTTCAACGGCATCAATGCTATCGAACGGGCACACGAGGCCTTCCAACAGGGGCAGATTAGCAAGAGTGGGGTCATGATCCATTATGTTATTAAGGAAGTGGATGAAGGAGCCCCGTTGCTGGTGAAAGAGCTGCCGATGATAGAGGGAGAGAGCGTGCAAGATCTTGAATCGCGGATGCACGATCTTGGTCAGTAGTTGCTCCTCGCTTGGAGATCTGTGTTGCTTATTGTGGTATAGAACATGAAGCGATCGTTGAAGGTACCAATGTTGCTATCAGTCAACTGTGGAAGAGAAGAAACTCTACGGAGAAGCCTTAAGCCCGTGGGCGAACGGGCTATTCCCCAGGGGGGCTATCAACACGGCCGGATTCTCGATCCCCTCGAGCTGCCCTAAATGAGCAACGCTTATCATCTTCTGCCATAAGTCACCCTTGGTTATTCGGTCCACCGTCAATCCGTCAAGACGGGTTTGCAAGCAGTGGTGAAAATTGGTGCAGCACACGGCATAGGATTGCCATTGCAGAGCATTCACAGGATATTTCCAGGAACTGAATCTCTAAATGGACGAAGCTTGCTCCGAGAGCCAGCTGCGTACTCTCAAAAACCTGCCTCGCGAACCCATCCACAACTCACAGACTGAATTACCACTTGATATTGGCTACTTAAAACGCCTCTAGACATGCTTTCGTTACAGGAGTCCCGCCCAGAAGGACCTCGAACATGGCTAAGAAATTCGTTTCCGCTGCAACAAGCATGAGGAAATGGGTATCCGCATCCTCCGAAAATTGGATCGCGTCGAATACCTATGCCGGCGGGAAGAAGGGACGCTTGCTCTAGAAATTAAGTACGCGAAATGATGCTCTCGAGTAGGCTTCAGAAACCCATGCATGCACCAACCCCATTCTCACCATAGCTGATGATGCTGTGCTTATGATGCTGGAGGCGCTTTCATGTATAAAGCGTCCCCGGTCTGGCCGCCCTGCTGTGCTGAAATGACCTCCCTCGCATAGAACTCCACCAGCATCGTTCCGTATGCTTCCAGCTCTTCTACGGGCACCGATAAGCGGAAGTCGTTCAGGAGTAGAAACTGAAGTTCTAGATGGTTAAGCTCCACTAATGGCAGACCCCCAACCTGCGAAAGAATTAGCCTTTGCCAGTTGTATACTGGGTGGACCTTTCTTACCTTGGCATATCTCGAATTGGTATAGAATACGTCCGAGAAGAACTTGCTGGCACTTGTGACTCCGGCGATGACCAAGCGATGTATGTTGTAGCTATCGACCACGAAAAAGTGCGAAAGATCCGCCTCAGGGCTATTGATGTCACCAGCCAGAGCGGCATCTCGGTCGTGGACATTTTGGCCAGAAGACGAAAGACTTGTGGTGAGTGGCCGAGCTGCCTCTGGACTTCCAGACGAGCTGCGGGATTTTGTTGTGGTGGTTGAACGCTCGTCGCCAAAGACTGTGAGCGAGCCGCTGTTGACGAGCTCGGTCATTCGGTCAAAGTATATCAACAAGCTTAGGAAGACTTCATATGTGGTAGGACAGTATTTATGGATGCGACTGAGATAGCTGAGGATTGTAATACTCGGTGCATTCTTCCCATGGAAGGCAAGGACACTGGCTGCCTGTTGGCTCAGACCCGCCGTCCCATCCGGAGGTGGTATATGGCGCTCGTGTTGTTGATCGTTCGTGGTCGTTATCTTCGTCAACAAGCCCGCAACCATCTCGATAATGTCAGCGATCGGCATAGCGCTGATCTCATATTTCTGGCCGAACACCCGCCGGTCGTTCAAGGAGTGCGACGATCCGTGGCGCGACCTTGCGAGGACCTCTTCGCTTGCGAAACTCTGAATGTGGCTGAGATCGCGGACCTTTATGCAGCTTGGTGAGGCCGATCCCGATCCAGTAAACGATAAAACTGAGCGCTGTGTTGGCTCGAGGCGAGGTGAAGGCGGTACAGCTGGAGTTCCCTGTCCAGGGGAATCCGCGTGAGAAGACTCATCGGTGGCGGTTGTAGTTCCTTGCTCTTGTGTCACGGTCCTCGGCGCTGTGTCACGGCTGGGGGAAGCATTCAGCGTACTTGACAGCTTGCTTTGTGATGGGGCCCGCGACCTTGTCGCCGAGTTCCTTCGTGATATAGATGGAGGAGGGGTAGCGGGTGAGGCTGTGGCGGGTATCCGTGCTTGTGTGGATGTTGAGTTGGGAAGTCGGGCAGCTTGAGCCAAAGCAGCCAGGTTTTGGGTGGATTCAGATCTCAATGAAGATGTCTGATCTCCAACGACCATGGTGGGGAAGCGCGCAATGTCGGGTCTGAATGAGTCGCTAAGGCCAACGGCAGCCATGTTAGCCCAACGAGCCCTCAAAGTGTATGAGGCTCTTGATAAGGGGTAGCGGGACCAGTTGGGATAGCGAATGCACAGTAAGAGACTCGACCCTGCTGTGGTTCCCGGGCTCACAGAAGCCTAGAGCTTCATCGTGTCCTCTATCAAGTCGAGGCTCGAGTCCGACAATCGATGAGCATGTATGAGTGTAAGTCCAGAAGGGAGATTGGCGGTAGCGCAGGCGCATGGGCCAGAGGCTGTTTGAAAGGAGCGGATGCGGGGCGGCGATTTCACTCGCTCATGGCTGATTGCAAGCCAAGCCTTCACCCAAAGCACGAAATGATAGAATACGAGCACCTTGAAATCAAAGACATACCATTAGATAACATTCCCACCCAACAATGATCACCTATTGATAGGAATGAGTGCTCTGACTGAAGTCAACTAAGCTTTCGCGGCTTTTTGCCGTACCTTGTGTCACTTTGATAAGGTATTGCTCGTCTCACGGTGTATTTCTGACGCAGCTGTCACTCCTGGGCTGCGCCGCAGGCAAGAAACGACATCTCAGGCGGCGTCCTGGACAAGCGCCTCCACGTCAAGCTGCATCCCAATAACCAGGAACTGCCGAGCACGAAGCTAGGAGCCCCTTTCTTCGTGTTCTTTCACCCAATGGCAACCGAGGCCGCTATTTTTAAACTCGCAGTCAGATTACGATTCACCCGGATCCAACTCTACCCTCAATGTTGAAAAAGCTCTATACGTGCTACTACAATGTACATGGCAGAAATCTTAGATTTGTCACCACACTCTACAGCCTTGCAATCACGGCTTCACAAGTAGGAGTTCGAGGAGCTGCAAAAGAGATCGTGGCGTTGATCGAGGTGCTTTAGCGTGTCGAGTGAACCCTCGGTCGGCTGATCTACGGCCCGCTACCCTTATCGATAAGATCCCAGACTGCGGCTAAAACCTCAGTTAACGCCCGCGCTCAATACTTTAATCTTCTTCCCGCGTACGTACCACTACGTCTACCTGATAAGTAGATATAGAGTCGTATGTTTGCATCATTTCCATGAGCCATCCTCAATGTTCTGATCGACAGGTGCCTCGATTCAGCGTTGACATCGACCCTCGATAACACTTGCTGAACACGGCCCAAAGTCTAAGATCCAAAGTTTAGAATTCTGAGTCTACTCAGCCATGGCGGAGACACCAGAACAGCGAGAACTTAACTTAATTGGCAAAGTTGAGCTCCGTATTGCCTTGGCCGACACGGACGCCAAATTCCAATCAATATTGCAGACATACCTTCCTCCTTTGCTTCTAAAGCTAGCTTCGGAATCCAAGAGTGTTCGCAATAAGGTTCTCTCGGTTTGTCAACATATTAGTACCAGGATCAAAGCCCCATCTATTCAGTTGCCAGTGAATGCATTGTTGAAGCAATACAAGACGGCGAACAATCCGCTTGTCCGACGATTCGATCTGCTGTATGTTCAGCAGGGTGTTGATCGGCTGCCAGGTCAAGTAAGTCCCGTTTGTTATTACGTTCAATCTACAGAGAGACACCAGCAGGTGGTATGCAAGGTATTCTAATTTAGAGCTTTTCGAGTTTCTGTCCGGTGGCATTGCGTCTTCGCACTAGATTCTGGACCAAGCCCGTCGGTGAGGAGTGGCGCATCTATTCCTTGGCACTTACCGAAAAGCACTGTCGACGAAATTGTGGTGGACTGATCGACCAGTGAAGGCTCATAGTTGACTTCGTATACATCCCAAGAGCACTACTCACTCAGGAGGTTGATGAAAAGGAAGAACCTGAAAGTAGGAGCCGAAGAAGAAGAAAAGGGATAAGAGGAGCCGGAGCTCAGGCTTACAGCCTGTTCACGCTTCAAAAATGAATTGCATCGATGCATAAGGGATTCGAATAGAGGCCCGGAAACAAGTCCTCATTGTGTCACCTGCTGGTGGGGTTCTACCCTTCGTCTCCCCCCTACCTCACATCACATTTGCTTAGTTCTTGTATAACGCTAAGACGCTGCAACAGTACTGATTTGAACTTACATAGAATCGCCTAGATCTGCTACCAACGCTGTTGACTGGCTTTGACCGAAATTACCAAGAATCAGCTGAGAATACTGCGAATTTGTTCTATCTCCTGCTGAAGTTACTGCATCATATAAATCTACCAGCCCGCAGCAGCACGGAAGACCTCGCTTTGCGAACGAGGTATGGCTTTAAGGAGAATAAGAGAGACGCTGACTTCGTCGCATCTTGGCTTGGCAAATTAATCCTGTTCAGCACTGCTCGAAGAACTGGCAAACCGTATTGGGGTCTGGACGTCCATGATTGTGACTTCCTTCAGGTCTATGGTAAGGAAGAAGTCTGGCGACCGGAAGCTGGAGGTTTGAACTTGATAGAGACAAAGGTCAGAGCAGCGAAATTTCTGGCCAGCGGTGCTTTTGAAGCCGCAGAGCAATTTCTACCCGCGCTTTTCGCTTCAGCTGACCCCAATTCGCGTCTTTCTGAGATTGGCGACGACATAATGAAACGCGCAAGCCCGTTGATCTCATTAGAGGATCCCAACCTCGTGGAGGAGCTTCTTAACGTTTATCTCGGAACGCGAGGTCCTGCGGGTTCTTTACCTACACCGGCGAGTTTGCAGATCAAGATCTTGACTTTGTTGTGCAAATCAAAGACATCATCTTCGTTCGTGGCAAAGAGTATCCAGCTTGTAAAGGAAAGTATTATGTTGACCGCTGAGGATGACCAGTCAAGAGCTGGTGGTCCAATCAAACAAGGCTTGGAAGCTTCAAAACTTCGAAGGCTAATATTTGCGTACATTAATTGGATGGCGCGAATTAGCTCATCAACTGATATCGAAGCTTTCGCACCTTCAATGGTGGGCCAAATCCGTAACTATATCGAGATTCAGGGCTGGCCACGCTCTAAGATCGAGGGGGCTGCAAGTGCCAGTGAAGTGAGCGCGCGAAATCTAGGTTATGAGAGTATAGGGATTTTAGCGGCAGCATGTCCCAGCCAGCTTTTACTCGAACCGAATCTGGATCTACTCCGCTGGCTGCTCACTTCTTTAGCTGGCGATCCCTCAGGTAATGAGACCTCGATCAGTATCGAGCAAGCGCTTAGCAGCGTCATTCGTCCTTTTGCTTCGAGCTTAGACGATGAGACTGAGGCTTCTTTGACAGATCTGTTACTGTACCACGTCAGTCTCAATGTAGGCGATATCCAGGGACTTAATGAAAAGGTCGTCCGCAGCACCCGCTATGTCGCTGTCCGTTTCGCGAACCGTTGCTTGCCATTTTACAATACCACCGCACGATGGATCGACGTCCTTGCTTTGAACGGAGGGACAGGCGAACGGAACGAAGTGCTTGAAGAAGGTAGCAAAGGTCTGGATCCTTATTGGCACAGGACATTGAACATTCACAAGTCTCATATTCCGTCCAAAGAGAAAGCTGCTGGAACCGTCACGTCCAAGACACACGAGCTACCGGAATTCCACGCTCTGATAATCCAATTCTATGGCTGGAGTGGGGACAAGAACGAGATAACTAGCGAACCACAGAGCCTTTCGAAAGAGGCCGCTGATACTGCCATGCGCTTTTGTCATGCCATATTACTGCACCAAGCGCTGACCTCGAAGTCAGTGGCGCCACTGATCGATACAGATTGGGTACTTCAACTTACGGCTATGATAGCAAACGATGCCAATGCTCGACAGACTGTCAAAGACTATCTAAAGGAAATGTCCTGCAGCGACAGTATATCGCAGCGCGCATTAGAACGATTTCTGCAGGTCCTGTTCTTCAGCATTACGTCCGGTTCGGGAACAGAGACAAGCCAAAGCGCAGACATCGATTTGGAGCTCCTGTCGCTTGTTCCGGACTCGACCGTGTCGCCCTTCGCAGCGAAGGCCGTATTACTCGCCGATACCATACTTTCCAATGACAAATTAGTAAGAATTGCGGCATCGAATGTATTCGGTATCTTAGGATCCCATCCTCAGTCGCCGGATGGCTCAGTTCAGAACCTACTGGCGAAGCTAGGGCACACATTTGCCACCTGGGAATCAGCCGTAGGTTCCGACGTCCTTCGAATACACGGCGCCATTCTTGCTACTAGTTTCTGGGTGACCAGAACGGCCTACAGGGGCAGAGCCTTGTCAGATTTCGAACAACATCTTCAGCATCTTTTGCGAGTCAGCCTTGACATCGTGTCCAGCTCACGGGACAAGCTTCTGCTTGAAGCTGCTACGTCCACAATAGCTGAGCTAAGCGCTTTCGCTGTGATCACCCTAGATTCTCTGCCCGTGCCACACAACGCCGAGTCCGTGCTGCGAAAGCTCAAGCAAATCGGACAGGAAGGAGACGAAAGAGCTATCCTAGCTCTTGGCTACCTTGGCATGCACTTCGGAGGACATCGCGATGCCAGTCCGCCACCGCAAGATCCCGCTAGCGATCTCACTTTGACCAGTTTTGTGAGCGTTGTGGAGATACTATATGCTCTACACGAGGTACGGCGGGCCGAGGTCCAGTTCGCAATCGGTGCAGCACTGAGTTGTTCTGCTGTCGGGTGGAGCTCAGGTTATCTTATTGGAAAGCTAGATGTTGAAGGACCTCCGCCTACCCCAACAGCCGACGAATCTCCCCCGAACCATCATACGGTTCCGGGCAGCAGTAGTGAGCGACTTGGCCTCATACTCGACCGTGTCCTGAAGGATTGTAAGTCCACCAAACCAGCTTTGCGACAGGCCACTGTTATTTGGCTTCTCTGTTTAGTGCAATATTGTGGCCAATCGCACGGAGTCCAAAGTCGCCTAAAAGCATGCCAAGCAGCTTTCAAAGGCTTTCTATCTGACAAGGAGTCACTCAATCGCGAGACAGCAGCTCGAGGCTTGACCTTCCTCTATGAAAAGGGTGACCGTGCGGTTAAGGACGATCTTGTAAGGGACCTTGTCAGCTCATTCACAGGAGATAATGCAGGCCTTGCTGGCACTGTTTCAGACCAAACTGAGCTCTTCGAGCCGGGAGCCCTGCCAACAGGTGACAATGCCTCGATCACCACGTATAAAGACATTATGAGTCTAGCAGCTGAGGTTGGAGACCCAAGTCTTGTTTATAGATTCATGTCGATGGCTTCCAATAATGCCATTTGGACTAGCCGTGCGGCTTTCGGACATTTTGGTCTTAGCAATATACTTTCGGACTCGAGCGTTGATGGCTACCTGGCTCAGAATCCTAAATTGTACCCTGCCCTTTTTCGTTTTCGCTTTGACCCCAACTCGAATGTGAGATCATCTATGAACGACATCTGGAAAGCACTCGTCAAAGAGCCGACTGCAGTAATCGACAAGCACTTCGACAGTATAATGGAGGATCTTCTGAAAAACATCGTTGGCAGGGAGTGGCGTGTCCGGCAAGCAAGCTGTGCAGCTGTAGCAGACCTCGTGCAGGGGAGGCCCCTTGAGAAATACGAAAAATATCTCAATCGGATCTGGACTTTGACTTACAAGGTATCTCTCCCATCTGCGTACGCACCTGGATGCTGATACGAGTTGACAGGTTTGTGATGACATCAAAGGATCCGTTCGAGAAGCTGCCCAAGCGCTGGCAAGAGTATTGGCGGGTATCTTGACACACAGCCTTGAAGCAGGTGATACTTCGACACGAAACATCGATTCGATGCTCAACATCGTGCTGCCTTTCTTGTTCAGTACCTCTGGACTCGAGTCAACTTCCCAGGAGATTCAAGCATTCTCTCTTGGGACACTCTTGGACATCATTAAGAGCAGCAACAGCAAAACGCTAAGGCCGTATGTCCCAAACATCATAGGTCAACTTGTTGCTCTCCTCAGCTCATTCGAGCACGAGGGTATCAACTACCTCCATCTGAACGCGGACAAGTATGGCGTTACTACGCAACAAATTGACGACGCTCGCTTGACGGGGGTGAAAGGATCGCCGCTGATGGAAGCTATCGAACGCTGCTTAGACGCCCTAGATACTCCTACGATGTCATCGCTTCATGAAAGCCTAGAGAATGCCATCAAAACTGCTGTCGGTTTGCCGTCAAAAGTAGGATCATCTCGCATACTCGTCTCTCTCTTGACTAGGCACAGTTTCACCTTCAAGGACCACGCGGACCATTTCCTAAGGCTTATTTGTAAGCAATTACTCGATCGCAATGATACCGTATCGTCTGCTTACGCCACGGCGTGTGGCTACCTCTCGCGGCTGGCCTCTGATACGGCAATACTTGAGCTCGTGCACTATTGCCAAAAGCTCTATTTTGATTCCGATGATGACCGCCATCGGGCCATATCGGGCGACGTCATGTACGCCGTTTCAAAACACGCCACAGATCGTTTTAATGCCCTTGCGGGGGATATTCTTCCGTTCGTCTTCATTGCACAGCACGATCCTTTAGACCGAGCAGCGACATCCTATAAACGAGCGTGGGATGAGAACGTAGGAGGGTCTCGTGCAGTGCTACTCTACATTAAGGATATCGTTGACCTTGCAATACGATCTCTTGATTCTCCACGCTGGTCCATCAAGCACACTTCTGCATTCGCGATTGCAAAAACCGTCGGTTCGATGGGGTCCGAGATCAGTGACTCAGACGCAGAACTACTCTGGCCAGCACTTGAGAAGGCGCTTGGCGGTAAAACATGGGAAGGCAAGGAGAAGGTTCTGAAGTCCTTCGTCGAATTTGCGAGAAAAAGTAAGATAATTAGTAGCAATGGGAAGCTCGCAGCGCAGATGCAGGTAAGTACGGAATCTCTTGATGCTCTTCAAGTCTTGGAACAGGAGACGGCGTAAGATCTCCTGGTCATGGTAGCAGACTTTGGCTTCAAAGCCAATCACAAAGGGTCCTTTCGCGGCATGATCGAGAGAATCCATCTGTCCCGGGGCGAAGGCTTATTCAGCCCACTGGGCTAGACTATTGTTGGCTATCCAGCGTATATGTACCCAGCTAACTGGTGATGAACGTCTCCAGAAGATTATGTTTCGCGAAAGTAAGAGAAATAACATAGATTACCGCCAGGAAGCATTGGCCTGCCTCGGCGACTTCATTGAACTGCGAGTCGGCATCGACCTGTTCGCGCAAATTCTTGAGATTACGCAGCCTGTCATCCTCGACGCACTGGATGAATCTACCAAGATGGACGTCGACTCGCCATCTGGAGGGCCGTCCTCGAGATCTATGCAAGTAACCCATATCGTAACGTTATCGCTAAGCGCTGACGAATACTTTAGAGGCGAGCTAACGTTGGCTCATGCGCTGTCGTCGCTGCTACGGTCAATCGACCCAAAGTGCAGAATCGATCAAGGTAAGTGACCGCCGTTGAGATACCAGGATAGATCGCTGATAATCGAGATTCTTGTAGAATTAACCTCAGCTTTAAGACAGGTCCTTGACTTGACTAGAAAGGCTACAGCAAGGGGTGGGTCTAGGACAGTGCAAGACAGGATCTACAGCGCCGAGAAGGGTCTCTTTGACAAGATGGCGGACGTTCCTCTGAACAGTAGCCTGGAGGACACTCTGATCGAATACGCCCAGAGCCTCTCCGGCTCCAGCAATCAAGTCGAACAGAGTCGTCTGAAGGCTGCGGAAGTAGGCGTTGCACTCTGTCCACTTGCGCGCAAAGGCAGACGCATGAGGGAGGTTTTGGTGCAACAGCTCACTCAATTACAAGTGCAGGAACGGTCGGTGCCTGTTCAGCAGTGCCTTGAACGCGGACTCAAGTCACTGAGTGTATGAAGGAGTGGGAACTTGGCGCGGGTGATGCGATTCCATTGAGATGACAGGATGGGCCTACGAAGACGTTTGTCGGGGATGTCAACTACCTATTAATGAAACACGACCTTCAGCCTCTCTTCTGAAATCTAGCAGGTTTCGCTGCGCCACGTGAACAAAGTTGGAAATGGAGATGTGGTAACGTGGTGGTGTCAAACAGGTCAGGATAGGTTGTGATGATACTGATGGTACCTCAGTTTCGGACCCTCGACGTTCAAAGTCCGAAAGCATTTGTCCGCTATTTCAGCAGAGTAGCTGGATCCGGTCAAGTGGGATTGCTCACTTCCGTTTGAGGCTTCGGCGGCTACCTTAGTGTCGTTACCTTGACGATGATTAAGGTTTCTCGGATCTTGATTGCCTGCATAGCGTCTACTTCTACTCCTCGGCGTGCCCGCGCTAATATTTCGTTGGCTTCCATCATCCATGACGTTTGCAGCATCTCTCGCGCCACAAGTCCCCACAGTTGGCTTGTCTGGGGCTTCGGATGACCGATCTCCGACAATATTCAGGGGATGGGGAGAAAGGCCGAGGAAGGTGGCATGGATCAAGGCCAATGATCGCAATCCCAAGGCATATCTTGGCAGCACGCGGAAAGCGTGGAGTGTGGTCATGTTGATTCTCGACGCTAGAGTGAAGCGGCTCCGGGAAGCTGTGGAGCACCGGAGACTCGTGAGTCGTGGTCAAAATTGCCGACGCATTCCGCTGCTGTGGTTGGCTCGAGCTTCACCCCTATCGAAGGATCTGCTTAACTGAGTTCCTCATCACAACTACAAGTCACCCCTCAGCCCAGCGAGCGCACTCCTTGATCCGTGCCACATCAGAGCCATGTGCTCGACTTGCATAGCGGGACCACCGGCGCCATGGGTAGCTGGAAGCCAACGGTGTTTCAGCGCACTTTTCTGACTGCATATCCCTACTAGAAGTAGATCTACTCGGACCATCATACGACTGCGACTGCCCCTCCACCGCCTCTCGGTTGACCTTGCTACTGTGGCGTGAGCAGAGAAATACTCAAAACTGAAAAGATGGTAGAAACAGGCTATGGGCGACTCAAGAAGGGCATAGCAAGTTCCGTGCTCACTGTCCAGAGCATACTTGGCTCTGATGGGAACCCTGCCACCAAGTACGAACACCCACATCAGCTATTCAGATTGCATCCTTCTGCCTTCATCAACGGCTACCATTCAATTTTACTCATACACTAGGCGATCACTGCTGCACCACAACCGTATCATCGTCTTCAGACGGCCCCGCACCTACAGCGGAGCGGGCTAAGGAAGAAGCCTCTCGACACGCCCACACTAAACTTATGCATTATCTGTCAGCCAATCTAGTCATGCTTGAGTCGATCCCTTTCACCAGGAGGCTCAATCAGGATAACTGTTGAACCATTTGTGCTTTGCGCCTCACCTCTGTATTCACGTCTCACCTTGAAATTCCATTGGTTTTTCTGGCTCCAAGTCTAATGCGTTTCACAACTGGTTTCCACGCCCCTTCCAACGTCCACTCGCGCTGATCTACGCCTGCAGAGCCGTTCCCAACCATCGATATCAAGGGCTCGAAACTCTCAGTCTGATACCGGTTGGTTCGCCATAGTCAATCTCCAATATCGTCCTTACAATCTATCGATGGGTGCAAGACGTTTAGTTCACCTTAGAGCCAATCCCTTACTCTTGCCGACCTTCGACCAACCCGCATCTATATCGCTGGTGATATAGATCGAGGACTTGAACAATCGGCCAAAGAAAGACGAATAGACCGGCACCGTTTTGCAACTTTTGCCACTGTGTAAAGTTATCAACACCGGCAAGTCTATAGCATATATCGACCTCGCCCACCACTGAACACTTCCTATGAATCCGTGACGTTACAGAACCAGACGTACTCTTCAACTGTCACGACCAAGAACAATCTCGCAGATGCAGAGCAGACGCGATAAAGTGCCACGACAGACCCAGGACCGACTGCCTACTATTGTCCCAAGACACGACCAGCCCTCAAAGTGCCCCTTGAGCCCTCGTCTGAAAGGAGACGCAATTGGCAGGTCCTCGACTGCACGCCTACCTCCACGTTCGCGCTTTGGGTGCTGGACATGCAGAACGCGCAAAGTAAAGTGTGACGAAGACCGGCCGAAATGCGCAGTAAGTCTTCTTCCTCGTGGATGAGCGTGTAGAGCGGTATCCTGAAGCGCGATTTGTTGCGTCATTGAAGGGGTCAGAAGAACCCATGCCTTCATAATGCCTTAATGGTACAGCACTAAGCTGTCTCTCCATTGACAAACCGTGGAAGCGCTTTGCCACACCTCGCAGCTCTACAGCCTACTGATAACAGTCTTTTCTAGCCATGCAAGCGATTAGGACATCCCTGTGACTACAGCCCTCGATTATCTTTCAAAGACGATACACCAAGAGTTCTGGAGAAGATGCGACCATACACAGGGTCAGGCAATTCGATGTGGAACTGTCAGTGTTCTGAGTGCCATGTCCAGTTTCTTCCTTGCATGTGACTAAATTCACCAGGTTCTTCATCGTGGCCATGTCTAAAAAGCAGCTTTGACGACTTGGATCAAGAAGACCTCCTGCCACCTTTTTCTATGTTGACCAATGACGAGGACCGCGAACGGAAGGCAGTGCACAAGTTGCCGGGTACTTACCATATCGTCGTCAACCCAGACAGCTTTTCGAGCCTTGAGGAGTATGGGGATAGCCAGGACGACGAGTTCGCTGCTGGCACAAGGCCACAGAATCCGTCCAAGCGTCGGCGAAGCTCGGTCTATACATCAACGTCCGTAATAAGGCAGGATGTCTTCGAAGACCCGGACACATTAATCATCGGCAAATTTGAGGAGAACGTGCGGAAATTGCCCACTCTGGGCCTGCTCACCACTCACTTCGACAGTTCAAGATCATCAAGCCTAACGTCGGTTTCACCAGCAACGACTTATGTACATTCCGCACATACTTTCCAATCCCAAGAAGTGTCGCCACTCTTCGAGACCGTGTGGGAAATTGAAGAGGATCAACATATCGCTTCCTTCTACAGGACGTTTGTCCGAAGTCAGCTTAATCAGGTGCATCGAGACTCTCTAGGCACGTCTTCGGATTTGGGTATACAGACCATTCCTGATATTCTCGATCAACAAGCGCCTCACTTCACTCCGGTACGTATTTGCATACACGCTTCGCCGAGTTCGCGATTGGTGTGGCCTCAATAAGATCGTCCGTCTACAATTCGCGAAGCCACGTTGTTATGTGCATTTGCAGATGCTGATAGTCTGCACACGAATATTTGCTGATTTGCATGCTCCAGCTGTACCACGCTCTCATGGCATTCTCCGCGCTTAGCATGGCTCACAGCCAAGGCGTGCAAAGCCTGAATGCATTGCAGCATTACTCGCGAGCTCTCCCTCTGTTACAGGACAGTCTCCATACTGATGAAGATCTTTCGTCTGACGGGACACTGCTGACCCATTTCGTTCTACTACTCTATGAGGTTAGCCATCATACCAGCAAAATCATGAAATGAGCTAATGATGTCCTCAGATTGCAGCTGCAGAGCCCCGAGGTTCGAACCTTTGGGAGCAACACCTTGATCAGCTCCTTCGAATCGTCAGATTAAGACGTGAAATGTACGGCCCAGAGTCAGAGTGTCACCAACATATCTTAAAGTGGATTTTCTCAATCTCGACGCACAGTGTACTCAGTGGCAGTGGAAAAGGCGAATTCGTAGAATGGATGATCAGCAGCGGCAGCTTATCACCTTCGATACGTTGCGGCCAGGAAATCGATTTCGGGGGATCCGCTGTGCGGATGCCAGAACCATCGAAAAGCAATCCGGGACGATCTATCGTCGAAGTACATCGAACTATCTTGACCATTGCAGCACGACTGGGCCTCCTGGCTCGCGACCTGAGGGCGAATCGTGCGCACCCTCTAACAAATAACCTGAAGATCTTGCACCAACAGCAGCGAGTTATGCAGCTTCGAAGCACACTACGAAACTTTTGGCATGGGCAACTACCCGCCTTGGTCGCGATGGGTCATGGCAACAAGAGCGTTCCTGTGGCAGCACGTGGAATCGTAGAGCATACCCACGCCTTGTATCACGCGTGCATCATCTACTCTTACACGAGCATGTGGCCCCATCAGCGGCTCGAGATGAGTACTGAAAGCATTCCCGAGATGTTACAAAGCGTCAGCGAGATCCTTCAGCTTGCCCGCGAGATCACCGCTAACGGCTGCAACGAGCGAAAATTCATGGTGCTCCCGCTCTTCATGGCTGGCGTCGCGAGCCGGAGCCCTTCGGACCAGCAGTTAGCTATTGAGCTCCTGCGCATGTTCGAGAAAAATAGCATCGGCAAGGCGATGGTCGCCACGCGGCATGTTCTGGAGGTCATTTACCAGAAGCAAAGGGAGGCCATCATGCAGGGTGCTCATCCAATGATGGTCGACTGGGTCAATACAGTGGCCGAAAGGGGCTTGCAGATGATCGATGCACGCCTTTGATACGCAATCTTTCGCTGACGGACTCGAACGTCGTGAAAAAGATCTCTACTTCGCGCAAGGCCACAGCCGCCAATAAGTTATCAACAGATTCGAAACCGATTGCCACGCAGGATGCCACCGGCCACGTCGACGCGCCAACCGATCCCGAATCAGTTAAAAATAGGTTGGAGAATGGAGGCAATGGCGAGACTAATGCTAGCGCGGAGGGTGGACTTGGTGGTGCGGACTAGACCCAACAGGATGCCAACAGGTTGACGGGATCCGCGGTAGGTGGCTCGATGGCAATCAAGGAAAGTTGACGCCGGTTTTTGTGTAGTACCATGCTGTACCTCCCTTCTTCGATGTCTTTGGAAGCCTAGCTACTTCTCCCTCCGGAAGTCATCTCTCTACAACCTGCTCGAGCACGCCTTCTATCGTGGGCATTGACCTCTATCACGCATGGCGCCTAGTCGCTATCACCAGGATCGTCGAAAGAAGGCTGCGCAAAAGGAGGCGGGCTTTGTTCAGCTAGAGGCGCGATGTAGATAAACTGGATGTAGCGAAAGTTGGCATCGATATATACACTGGATTCAGGAAACATAGCGAAATTTGGCATAAATATACACACTGGATCAAAGGGACTTAGCGAAATTTGACATTGGGTATTAAGAGGACTTAGCGAAATCTGACATTGAGTTAGATTCGGAGAGATCCCAACCGAAGAATAGAGGTCTCGAGAACAAGATATCTCGAATTGTTAGACGTTTGCTAACAAATGGAAATACCTCTAATATTTGGCAAGGGGGACCTCTTTGGTTTCGAAATTCTTCGGCAAGTAACCAAGGATTTGGTGGCGTTTGCAAGCACAAGTTGGTGATTTTCCGAGGCCAGAATTTCCGCCATCACGGGCCCCCACTGGGCGGAGTGGAAGACCTGGACCCCCCCATCCCCCAACGTCCGCCCAACGTTCAGAAGTCCTTCGCTCGGAACTCCGCAGGCACTATTGAGGGGGGGGTTAGAGTGGCTCGAAAGACTTGAGGAGGGGGTAGAATTGTTGCGCCCGACAAGATCGGGACGAACGCGATATCACAACACAAGTTCGAGCAGACTTGCAACGCACACGCTCGTCGAGCAAGATCAATAAGTCGATCTTGTTGACAGCTCATTCTATCCCCGTGATCAAGGTACTACAAGTAGCCTTGCAAAACCCTAGTTATCGAAAATGGTTTCTAACACGTTGATAATCTGTTTTCAACATATCGGGGGTAACCAACCTTGATTTTGCATAGAAGGATCTCCGCCTTTGGGTCGTCTACATGCACGTCCCACCTACAGTATCTCTCTTCCGTCTGCACAACACATTGGAGCGGGTTTTTGCCCTTAACATGTCAGCAACCTGTTACGATTCCATTTGAGCACTCCACGACTTTGATACGCAATCTTTCGGCGTTCGAACAGGGGTAAAACCTCCTTCTCTCGTGCGTCCTTGGCTCCTCCAACTATGTCATTCATACTCTTTGACGTCTTGCCGCTTTGGCGTTGGCCTATCAGTGGTCATCCAGTCAATCGACATAACGTCTACACGTTGTCTTAGAGCGCATAGCACTGAATCGTAGATACAATCAGCCCGAAATTTAGCACCCTGCCAGCGCATTGGGGAAGATAAGGGGAGAATGCAATATACCAAGGCAGCATCAGCGCGGCGTGCGAATTTTCTCGTGGTACGCGATCGAGATCTATCTTACAGAACCTCCGGCCAAGAGATGGACTTGTGGTTGCCATGGATGCAGGTGTGCAGATTAAGATTATGTTGGTTTCATCTGATGTTTGAGCTCCTCCTAACCTCCAGAACCTACTACCACATACCCTGCAAGACGTCATAATCTGTTGCATGGATCTAGAGGGCAACGAGGGTAACAACAAAAGACCAGAGGCAATCAGTACAGTTCTGCTTGGATCGACACTCGAGATCCTCGAGGCTTGACTCCTGGTGTTGGTGCTGGAAACTGGCTGGCATGCACAAGATACTACCACATTCGTGTGTATGAGCATCGAAACTCCGACGCCAAGTTCAACGATGCCAATCCCGTCAATTTCGAATTCAAGGGAAAGACGAGCCAGTTCATCAAGAATGCTTCGAAGGGCCAAGTAATGCCATGACAGAGTAACATACGACAATATCTGACCGAATTCTTCCGAGAGCTAGAGCGCGAACGGATGCAATCAAACATCCATCAGAAGCTCGAAGAACCAAACGCTCAGCATCTGCTTTGGACATATCCGAACCTCACTCAAATGCGACCAATACAAAACTCCAGCCAGCAGTTTAACAGCCAGCAGTTCAGCAACTATCATCGGTCGATCAGAAACCATCATCAGTCGTGGTGGACTCGTAGTTGCCATGGATGATGGTATGGCGAACTGGCGACCAAGACCATATGTGCATACTGTTGGTTTCATCTGAGGTTTAAGTAAGAATAGAGCCGGCACTCCGGCCACTCTCAGACTGCATTAGGAAGACGCATCTGCATGCCGAGTGAGAGCCCCTTTATGCGAATCATGGAGCGGGCCGTGCGGCCATTGCCACCCCAGTCAGGTAAATTGATTTGTGTCTGTCGGTTTCAAAACGTGCATGGGCCCTCAAGCTTGGAGACAAGGCGTCTTGTGCGTGAGGACCTCTAGACTAGCTTTATCAGATCATCTACTTGTTTAGAACCATTCAATATTCGGAATGCATGGGGCCGTCGGCCCTACGACGCGTCTGAGACGCCACATTTCTCAGCTCAGTGTAGATTCCTCACTTAGGGTTAGAGCTTTAGCGCTGTCAGGACCTCGACTAGGCAATGTCGCGACGTCATTGGGAAGGAACTTGTTCTGGGCATTTTGCCCACGGCGCCGGACAACTCCTGAGGAACCGTGAACAGCAAATCTGGGCAATCTCTTGCTGTGGATGAAGTCGTAGTCACTGGTTCCTGCTGTGCTACCTACGTCGCCTTGCCTTTGCGCCATTCACTGCAATGGCCACGGCGATGGATTTCAATCCTTCGCTGCTAAGGCAAAGCGAAGCGTACGACCTACCTACATCATCGTATTCAAGCGCGGCGCAAGAGCTCCTTGACGCGCCCGAAAATGGCGCTGCTCCCGAGCAGTACACCGGCCAGGGCGAACTACCACGAAGCCCGGCCCGGAAAATAATCAAGAAAGGCAGCTCATCACGCATCAATGGACATGGAAGGAACAAGGAGGGATCAATGTCTCAATCGATGGTAGAAAAGACTCAAGATAGAGATGGCGAGCACTTGACCACGATCAAACAATTCCATCGCAATGGGCAAGCCGAGAATCAGCGTAGCGATGAGCTGCTGAGTGGGCGCCGAGTTGGAACGAAGTGGGAAAGGAGCCAGTACGTTTGCTACGTGCTCCATATCATCCAGCACTGATCACATACTCTCTTAGCGTCCATTTTGCGCCTCTATCAGTACCGCTTCAACGACGCCTTCAGACCCTTATAGTGCTTGCACATACCCTTTGCATTGCCCTTTTCCTGACCACCTTCTTCCTTCTGGCTGCCATTCCGTTGACCTGGCCTTTGCTCTTACCATACCTTCTCTATTGCCTCTTTTCAGATGCCGGCACCTCCGGAACGCTCTCTCACCGCTCGAACCTCCTGCGCTCATCCCCTGTCTGGTCTCTCTTCGCTTCGTACTTTCCCGCACGTCTTCACCGCTCTGCTCCTCTGGCACCCACACGAAAATACATTTTCGGATACCACCCTCATGGAATAATATCTCACGGCGCATTTGCTTCTTTTGGTACGGAGGCCTTGGGCTTCAAGCATCTGTTTCCCGGCATTACGAATACCCTACTTACTCTCGACTCGAACTTTCGAATTCCCTTCTACCGTGACTACGCTCTAGCGATGGGGCTCGCCTCTGTATCGCGCGAAAGCTGCGAGAACCTTCTCTCAAAAGGCGGTTCCAACGGCGAGGGGATGGGCCGCGCCATTACAATCGTGGTGGGAGGAGCCAGGGAGAGCTTGGACGCCCAACCGCGCAGTCTACGCCTGGTCTTAAAGCGTCGCAAAGGTTTCATCAAGCTGGCCATACGCACCGGCGCCGATCTCGTTCCCGTGCTTGCCTTTGGTGAGAACGAGCTGTATGACCAGGTATCATCGGATTCGCATCCATTGGTTCACAAAATGCAGATGATGGTCAAAAAGCTCCTCGGCTTTACAATCCCGCTATTCCATGCCCGAGGAGTGTTTAACTACGACGTCGGAATGATGCCATACAGGAAACCCCTTAACGTTGTAGTCGGCAGGCCAATTAAGGTGGGGAGGCAACCTGAGCCGGACAGCGGGTACGTGGATGAGCTGCATGCGCAGTATGTTGGGGAATTGGAGCGGATCTGGGAGGAATGGAAGGATCAGTTCGCACGCGACAGAAGCGGAGATTTAGAGATTGTGGAGTAGCACGCATATATGGGACTCTGCTTGAAGGAGGGACTTGTATATTTTCAGGCACTGGTCTGCCGACATGTATTCCATGCGCTGGCACCAATGGGTGCTAAATCTACTTGGCAACCCTTCTGGAAGCCATTCTTTTGTTGCTCCCCGTGGTTCTTTTAATGAGTATATCACTGGTACACCCTAGGCTACCACTGCTCGTTCGAGCCATCGCCATGTGCGTCAAAACCTTCTTCAACGGTGCAAGGAAGTCAATCCTTGTTTAGCCGAGCCAGCCCTCTGGAACCAGCACCCTTCCGGCGCATGTATTGCCGCGGACCAATCTCATGATAAGCAAAACCTTCATCTCACAATGAATTCATTCGGTCTTTTCGCATTGAAACAGAAGGGACGGCCAAAAGCCCTCACGCGAGCCGCAAGATCCTTACAACGCGCCGAGCGCGAAGTGCAGCGCAAATGCTCCCAGTAGCGCGGAAGTCAAAGACAGCAAGCTTCAACGGTCAAGTGGAACCGAGCTCATGCCCAGAGTTCGGGCCAACGTTCTCATAAAAGTAGTATGTGGGAGGGATGGGATGAACCCAGTAAGAGAATGAGAACCCTACAGACCCTCACCGTAGTTGCCAGAGCAGTACCGCAGCGGCACGTCGCTGCCTGTAAACATTGCAGCGAGGGTGAGAGGATACAGCATCACGGGAAAGCGCGTTTGCCAGCAAAGCAGACGAGATAAGTCTTGGCGGACACGCAGGTTTCTTGCAGTCTGTGTTTTGGAATCCCTGGAGTCTCGAATGAAATGGGAGCGTAGACTGTGGGCAGTTATTAGAAATATATCTGAAAAGCTTCGAACGCCTGGGGCGAGCGCAATTTCGCGTATAAATGCTGAATGCGTGACGACTGGGAAGAGGAATACGCTTTGTGGACGATGGCGTATGCTTCGGGCGGAGATCAAGCGAAGAGTCACTTTGAGCTATCACTGAAGGGGATGAGATGCTTCGCATGCTCATGAGGTGCGCTCCCGCAACGTCGGTGTAAATGGTTTTGTATTTAGCCAACAATGACAGTTTATTGACGTGTAGAAGAGAGGATTGGCGCCCAGGGTCGTCGAGATTGCAGATAAGCGAGGATGTGGAAAGCGAGCGTTTACACCCCCAGTCTTAGCGGCACACTAGCTCACTGCTACTCTAACAAAGCCGATTCGGCCCAGCAGCCACTCCGCGACGACAGCCCGGGCAGATTACTCGCCCATCATACTTCACACTGAGACGTCGATATCGCTGCCGACAACTCATCTTGCCCACTATCCCGTCACCATTCCACTGAACAAGTCTTGGATGATACGACACCTCACCACTTCTGGCCAATCCTCGCGCTAATCCTCAGCCACTTGCCCTCATCGTGCGACGCCTGGCTCACAACGTCGCGGGAGCCTCCACGACTACTATGGTAGCCCTGGTGAATGTTCATTGACCTGCTTGGACCATTTTTACACACGTTTTGGCCCGAACACGCACATTAAAACATCACATTGATGCCTTACGACGCTAGCCAGTCATGTCGGTCGACGCCGATAGCCATTACGCCCTAGGCCATCGTCGCCAGGCCTCTCAGGCCTATGACCTTCCCACTGGGTCAATGGACCGCACCCACCACAACGGTGCATCGGTATCGAGTCCGACCGAATCCCTGATATCTCCTTTGCAGCCTTTCGCCTATGACCCGTCTGCGGTTAATCTGGATCGTTACGCATCCAACGCCAGTATCAACGGATTTTCCGGCAGCCCCTCCACAGAGGACGGATCTCCTGACCCACACGACTTCTACCGACAGTATCAGGATCCGTTCCCGGGTCCAAGCGAGGCACCAGGATCGGTAAGCATCGTAGTGCAAAAGCGGGAGATGACGACCTCAAGAGAGCAGAGGAAACCGAATGCTCCGTCACAGATTCGAACTAATGGCACGAAATTTCCCAGTCTTTCGTCTCGCATGCCGAATAGTCAAGCGTCTCCATCTGCGGATAAATCAGCTCTCAGTGCTACAAGGTCAACTCCAAATATTTCCAACACAGCACGTAATCGTCAAACGTCTCTCAGGGATCTGGTTAATAAATTCAACCAGACCCCCAACGAATTACCGCCAGTCCCAAGCAAAACGCAATCAAGGTCAACATCCACCAATTCAAACCCGCCTGCGAACAACCATGCGAGAGCGCGGACATCATCTCAATCGACGCCGCAACCAAGCCAAGGGCAGACGCCAAAACGAAGGGGCCGCACGGTGGAAGAAACTTACACATCTCGACTGACGAGTCCGCGTTCTAGAAGGTCAACTGCGGATGATTTGACTTCGCAGTCAATGACAGATTTGAGTCCTGGGAGCGGAGTGGCGCCTCGAAAGCCTTTGTTCGGCGAAATAGTGTTACAGAATCTGAATAACGTCAAACCTGGATATGGAATACCCGCACCACGTCGTAGGCGAGGTTCAGAAGGAAGCATGCATAGCCCCAATCCGATGTTCCCTGATGAAAAAGAAACGTCAGCCGCGAATCCTCCACCGTCGTCGCCCTCGGCCTGGTATCGAGCGCATGCTCCGACGTTGGAGGAGATCAAGCAAGACAAGGCTATTCCTGAGATGCCGCATAGTCTGCACCGTAGAACGCGGAGCGATTTTACAGGTATACCCACAGGCCCACCGGCACGTTCCTATAACACGTTTCTCGCAAATCCGGACGACGCGCCACAATCATCCGTCCCCTGCCTCTCGACAAGGCGCGACTCTCAATCGCGTATACCCCTTAGCTCGAGACGTCTGAGCATAACCTCCGACTCAGGAAACTCTACACCCTCAACCAGAACTAATTCAGCGCTAGATAGGAGGAATCCAACACATATTATGTCACCGCCTAAAGGGTCAAGCGCACTACCTCTCCCTGCTCAGCAGCCACGCAGCCCAACGTCCAATGCACAACGTCCTCCATCCCGGAAATCTCCACGGCGTGGTGACATAGCCCGCGACTCGCAGCGAATAGCGACTAGTCCTCGCCTTGCTGCATTCATATCGGCCCCTTTGCCCAAGAAATCTCCTCTGCTACGAAGCTCAAGACCTCGCCAACCAGTCTCGTCCGCCACAACTTCTGCTTCGAGAGCTCGGGCTGTGGATAGGTATGAGATTGGCGGCCAGAAAAGCCCTTCGAAGAGCTCGCGAGAGTCCAAGCATAGACGGCCACCGGAGCTTGGTGGAGTGGACTTTGCTGCTAGGAGGGAAAAAATTCAGCGCGCGTTTACAAAGTCGGTCCGGGCAGAGGAAAAGAGGCGGGAATCGGTTGCGCAAGAAGCTCAGGCTCAAGAAGGCAATGCTACTGGTGACGGTACGCAAGACGAATACACGGAGCACAGCGATGTACCCCACAATGCAGAAACAACTCCGTCACAAGACCTGCGGAACAGCGAGGAAGATATCTTCCAGACCCCTGGAGAAGAGATGCCCAGAACTGAGGGGGAACTCACAATCAACACGGGTCATCTCTCGGAAAGATCAGTCTTGGACCTTAGCCAGGAAGACTCGCCTACTCTGGGGGTTATTGGTCGGTTCGGTTCCTTGAATCGCGTCTCGGAGGGCGACATAACCCCTACGTCTGAGTTTGAGCCCTCTTCGGCTGTCACAGCGGGCACGTCTGACTCCGTCGATACTTTCTTCGATGATGAACCACAAGAGGAGGAGGAGGAGGAGGTAGAAGTTCCCATTCCAGGGCCGGAATCTAAGCCTACAGAACCCGAGTCCAGAACTCTTCTAAGTCATATAATGAGCATGCGGGATCGAAGTCCGGCAAGCCCGACACGCATGCATCGTTCAGTTGCCGTGGAAGAGACTTTGTCCGAAAGGGATGATCGGGAGTCTATACAGATAATGCTAGGAGAAACACCCGTTCTCGAGAAGCCGCCAAACCTCCAGCAGGTGCCGGAGGAAACTGTGAACGAAGTTCCCGCCAGCGATGTACCAGGTAGCCGTTGGAGTGTAAGCTCTTGGTCTTCTGAGAAGTCAAAGGATCACGATCGAGAAGGTCTGATAAAAAGGATGGACAAATACTCGTCACCACAGCTGCGACCCAAAGACCCTGCCCACCTGTCTTCGTCTACGGTTACTAGTGAATCGACGCAGCAAGCTTGGTCACCAGCCACCTTCACGTCACCGCAGACCGAGCGAAGCACAATGGATAGTGACGCTTACAGCACGATCGACCGGGTCCTAGACCACTACCATGATCCTAGTGTAGTTAGTCCAAAGATGATGCATGATGTCCAGCAACACATCTTTACGCAGTCTCCAGATTTGGCTCGCCAAGGAGGATGGGATCCGAAAAAAGTCACACAACTTTATCTTCAGCAATTAGCACGCGAACGTGCTCTTTCTCGAGGGAGCTCCTTACCTGATCCATATAAATATCGAAGGAAGCCCATCAACCTGCATCCGCCTGCTTCAGCTCCAACAGTAGAACACAAGGACAATGATGGACAGACCGAGAAGATCCTCAGCTCTACGGAAAGTGTTTCTCACAGCCGTAATACCAGTTTGGGCGTCGATGACGGTGACTTTACCCTAACTCATAGAGCGAGTATGAATCACCCGGACGACTGGGACATGTCTCCTTCCATTGCCGATTGGATAGCACCTCAAGCCGAGGACAGTCCATCAGACGAGAGAGCGCCCGATTCCTCGAAGACATGGGAGCATGCAAGACAGGATTTAGCCGCTATAGAGACACCAAAGTCATCGGAAACATATCGCCCACAATTGCCAGAAATCAAAGGCGCAGGTGAACCTTTCGGTCTGGCAATCAACATCACTTCACCTCAAGAAGAAGATTCACCGAAAATCCCCCCTCCGTTACCGGATTACGTACCTCCACCGCCCCCTACAGAGTTTCCTGTTAACGATTTGTCTTATCCACAAACGGCCCCCCCTTCAATGCCACCGTCTGGCATTGAAATTAAGTCCGTATCGTCTAATGCCGCTCAGCCCAGACATGCTGCTGAAGTTCCCAGTCTTCCTAACCAGTCTAGTAACGATTCCTTTCGGCGATCAGTGACTACAGTCTCTTCTGTGCCACCATCAGGTTCATCCTTCTCTCAAGAAAGGTCGAGCGCTGGTACTCAAATCACATCTCCGGAGCCGGCGAGAGTGGACCCTGCAGAACAAAAGCGCTTGACAAAACGAAGACATATCATCAAAGAGCTTGTCGATACCGAGCACTCGTTTGGCCAGGATATGAAGGTCGTCGATGATATTTACAAGGGTACTTCCAATGTCATTATCATATCCGCGGAAGATGTCAAGACCTTGTTTAGCAATTCGGATCAGATCGTTGCATTCTCCACTCAATTCCTCGATGCCCTCAAGCAGGCCTCGAAAAGCGTCTATGTCTTACCGAAGTCGAAAAGGTGGAGGAGTAATCGCGAAAGCAACATGACTACGAACAGCCTTGGCACAGATGACCAGTCTTCTCTCCATGGAGCCGAGATGAGCGACGAGGACAAAGATCGAAGGACCTTCATTGGCGAAGCCTTCGGTCATCATATGACAAACATGGAGAGGGTCTACTCGGAGTATCTGAAAAATCATGACGCTGCCAATCAAAAGCTTCAAGTGCTGCAGAAAAACGAGAAGGTTCAAATATGGTTGAAGGAGTGCCGCGCTTACGCTCACGACCTTACATCTGCCTGGGATCTCGACTCTCTACTGGTGAAACCTGTGCAACGCATTCTCAAGTATCCGTTGTTGCTCGATCAACTATTGGAGGCGACGCCGGAGAATCATCCGGACTTTGCACAACTCGATATTGCGGCAAGAGAGATGAAAGGAATTTCTATGCGAATCAACGAGATGAAGAAACGCGCCGACATCATGGAGCAAGTCACTAATACCAGGAAACGAAAGGAGTCGGATGGGCGAATCGGTCTCTCCAAAGCTTTCGGGCGTCGCACGGAGAAGCTCAGACAACAAGTTGGGCTTTCCGATATGGTCGAAGACACTCAGTATAGCGCAGTCTCTGAGAAATTCGGTTCCCATTTCTTCCAGCTGCAGGTGGTGATGAGGGACGTCGAAATGTACACCAACGATGTGCAGGCCTTTATGAGACGTTTCCTTGATTTTTCGCATGCCATGGAGGAGCACATTGACGTAGCACAGACCAGCTATCCTGAGTCTGAAAGTAAATGGCGCAAGTTCAGGATGTCCATGACGGAGATGACAGTGACGGCGCTCACGGATCATGCAAGTCCCTCACCACCCTCTTGCGCAATCGAGACTAATGAGCTGATCTCATGTAGGTCAATGCTGTACGGAAAAACGTCATCGAGCCAATGACTACCCTACTGAAGCTGCACGACGGGCCGCAAAAGCTCATGCAGAAACGCAACAAGCGGGTCATGGACTACGCCCGGTATAAGACCATCAAGGACCGCGGCGACAAGCTTGACAAGAAAACCGCTGAACAAGGCGAACAGTTTATAGCGGTCAATGACACTCTCAAGGAAGAGCTCCCCAAATTGTTCTTGTTGACGGGCAAGCTCGTGGAAGCCTGCTTGAATAACTTTATACAGTTACAGCTTCAATGGCAAGCCATATGGAAAAGAAAGCTTGCCCAGGCCGTTGATGACCTCAAGATCCCCAGCAACGCCGTTGAAATCGTGTCTGCTTTCACCGCTGACTTCCAATTCTTCGAAGCGCAAGTGCTCTCTCTAGGAATATGCAACGGTTCGATGCTTGCGGATGCGGCCAATCTGGTGGGCTTCCTGTCGCCAACGACGACCATGAACAGTGAGGACATGGCTGCTTCAAGACAGACACCGTCGACAGAATACCCGAGGCACCGTACAACGTCTGTCAGCAGTGAGTTATCACCAGTGCTTCCGCGGCCCGATTTCGGCGGACGAGAGAATGGCAGCTTCTTTGGGAGTATGGTTCCTGGGTCCACATCGACACCCAATAACGATACACGCCGTATGCGCGCGAGCTCAGCTGTTTCACACAACAACAGTCCTCAAACCCCAGATATTCCAGGAAGCTACCGATCGTACTCGAACAGCACTACACCATCCAATGCTCCTCTCCCTTCGAGGCGTCCGAACACAGCTACCGGCAGGGCTTCATTGCAGTCACCTTCGCTCACCCGTTCAAGTGTGGACAGCCCCGATTACGCTAGGACGAGCGACCAACCTGCGCCGTTTGTCAACCGTCCACCATCTGGTCAGACGTATCCGCAAGTCGCGCCACCTCGCAGCTCATCACCGACAGCTCGTTTTTCAGGCGTGTTCAGCTCTGCCTTACCAATGTCCGACTCGCCTAGGACTGAATCACCCATCGAAGTCAATGCTAGGAGGGACTTCAAAGTGCTGTTCCTGGCCGCTAGTGTCTACGAATTCAACATTGATCGAGCAAGGAGAGAAGCAGGCTACCCCTACTTGACCTATGTTGCTGGAGAGGTGGGCGGTGCCTAGATTGATCTGTCTGCGCCGTTGCTGACTTATGATTTAGATATTCGATGTCATTGGTGAGAAAGGCGAGCTCTGGCTGGCCAAGAACCAAGACGATGCGACTTGCCAGGTCGGTTGGATCTGGAATAAACACTTCGTCAAGTTGGCCTCATAGGCGGCCACTCATCAGTTTCCCTGTAACTTCTACAATTGGCCGAACATCACCGGGCTGTCCACTTGATCATCACCTCACCACCATCACCACCAATTCTATAGGACGAAATTTCTTAGCTCAGCAAAACCTTCTTGGCGAAACCACCTTCGATTCTTTGCTATTCTACCTTCAAAGGCTATATCGGTAATCACAGCTTCCACCAACCTCCTTGCCAACCCTCCGGAGTCCGCTTCAATCGGCCTCCTCTTCATCCGAGCTCAGCTCCACGCGTTTCAGCGAGCGGGTCCCTTCATTTTCATTTCATGTTCTATTTCGGCATCAACACATGTACGGCCTACAGCAAAAGGAACGCAGCTCACGAACGACGTGCGCAAGTTTTCTGTTTTTCCGGTTTTTCTTTGTTCTGAAAACGCTCGACGGCATTGGGAGGGAAAGGCATCGGCGCAACAGGGGGGAGGGAACGAGGTGTGGGGGATGGAGACGGGGTTGTAGCATAGATACCCTTTGTCTACCCTTTGACGAATGAAAGAGGTAGATGGAGACATTCCTTTTCGGGGTTCTTGCCTCCGCCCTCGCGGCCTTCTGATGGGGAATGCGAGTCAAGGGCTGGGGAGGAGGAATCAAACAACCAACATTCAATATTCACAAGCTCGTGAACGCTTCTTCTCCTCCATTCTTCATCCCTCCTATTCATCACTCCACTTCCTCATTCCCCCACCCCTTTCCAACCCGCCCAGCCTCACCCCCGGCCCCACGATCTTTCCAAGCTCCACAAACCCTTTCCTCTCCCCTGCCCTATCAACTCCAAGCCATCCTTCCCCTGCTCTCCATCCTCCTCTCCACTCTCCTCTCCACCCTCCTCTCCATCCTCCTCTCCACTCTCCTCTCCACCCTCCTCTCCACCCTCCTCTCCACACTCCTCTCCCACCTCCACACTCCTCTCCCACCTCCACCCTCCTCTCCCTCCTCCCCCTCCCCCTCTCCACCGCCCTCTCCATCCAACGCGCCTTCTTCCCCAACACCTCGACGCTTCCTCAATCTCTTTCCTCGTCAAGCCCTCCCCCCCTCACCTCAGCAACTTCCCACAGCCTAGCAGACGCAGCCTGTTTCTTCGTGGATTTCGAATTTTGGGGAGTAAGGGGGGGATGTGCTTTGTTGGGGATCTCGGTAAGCCCGCCCCCGGTGGCTAGTTAGGGGTAGCTGATGTTTGGAGGTTAGGAGGGGTGGGGGGATAGTGCAGTCTGTTCGCTTGCCGGCAGGAGAAGGGGGGGGGGGGGCTTTTGAGGTGGGGATCAAAAGGGAAGGGGGAATGAAAGGCCTGGATGAAAAGGAAAAGGGGAGATGGAACATGGGCATTTGTGCGAGGGTGGAGGAAGCGGTGTATATCCCTTCTGCTGGCGCACTTCCTCAGGGGGGGTATTCGTCAGGTGGATAGGATACATACCACAAACATTTTCTGCTTGGGTGTCTTCTGGGAGCGACGTTGAGCAAGACTAATCACTTCAGCTCAATTCGCCCGCAGCTTTCCTCGTGGGTAGTCCCATGACAGGATGCATATGGAGTCATCAACACGGTTTTTCTTCTATGCATTGCCAAGTTGTCGTACAAAACCTCTCGCCGCAATATGAGATAGTATGAGAGATAGCAATCCCCCCGCAAAAGAGAAAGGGAAGGGAGAGCGGCGGTGTGATTGTATTGAGTGATTCTGAATACGCCATGGCTCCTGATCTCCTCTAATTTGGATTGACAAGGATGACAGTGTACTCGTAGTGAGACGATTCTAGGTACACTGAGGGGTTTTTGTTGTTTTAGTGATCGAGGGGTTGGGAAGGAAGAGGGGGGACAATGGCTGTCGTTGTGGGGACACGGGGGTGTTGCGTTGGGGGGGAAATCAAGGCTGGTATAGCGGTTTGTGGGAATTGTGCGGTTCTTGGGCTCATAGCAAGAAGGTAGCTTTCAATGGTCTGTTGGGATGCATAGCAGACAGCTGGCGCGGAGGGGAAGGGGTTGGAATATCCTGCATGGGTGGAGGAGGGAGTAAGGGTTGTGGGTAGTAGTTGTGCCAGACGAGTGGGTTCATTAGGGTGCGGCAAGAGGAGAAAAGAAGGAGAGAGAGAGAAACAGATTGACCTCTACATTACCGTGATCTTTCGTATTTTATCTGTCTGTTTGCCTGTGTACTAGTGCTCGATTACTTTGAAATGGCGAAAAGAGATACAGAGATGACACAATACCGCCCCCAGACACCTCGCTTTTCTTGTCATCTCATGAACAAGCGTAGATCGTAGTCTTTCCAGCTCTGGCGTTGAGATGCTCTACCCAAATGACGTGGCACACTTGAGTGTATTGGTGCTCGGCCCTCCTGGTTTTCTTCTCAGATTGCCACGCAGTGAGTCGGTCTCTGGGTTCCCCCGGCAAACAACGGCCTGACCGCCAAGCGGTGGTCTTCTACTCTTGAGATCCAACCATTCCCTCTCACTTCGGCACTTCAGATGGGTGATACCGACTCTTGCTATCATCCGCGAAGAGCTTCACATCACCCTTCCCGCCCATTCCCATAAACGCATCCGCCTGCCTCTGCTCATCCGGTCTCTCCTCGACCTTTCTCCCGTCCTGTTGAGAATGATTGCCGTTCGCGGCGACCTTCTTTGGCACACCGTTCATCTGCTGGCTGTGCATCATCCTCTTGCCATCGACATTCTTCTCGAAGACCTTCACAGGCACGGCGTTATCTTGGTATTCAATCACCCTGCTGACCTTGACATCATTGATACTGCTGAGTAGCGTGCGTTCGCGGCCCATCTTGCGTTTGGAGAAATCGAGCTGGTCCATAGCGCCAGTGAGGCCGTCAGTGCTGTCCGCTGCGTTCAATCCGCGCTTGGTAACCCAAGGGTGCTCGAGACATCCGTCAACGGTGATGCGGCTGTCGACATCGACGGTGAGCATGCGGTCGATGAGGTCTAGGGCTGGATCGCCAACGCTGTCCCAGTAAGGTGAGGGATAGTCGAAGCGGCCCATTTTGATCTGCTGAGAAAGGTTGAAGGGGTGTTCGGGCGTGTTGAGCTCGTCGGAGAAGGGAGGGAAGCCGCAGAGGCAAATGTAGAGGACTACACCGAGGGACCATATATCGACCGCACGAGTGTATTTGCGGTGTTTGCTATTCTCAAGAATTTCTGGCGCGACATCTGAAGAAAGATCAGGATGACAGCTAGCAATATCTTGCAAGATCGAGGATCTTACAGCTGGGTGTACCGCATAGCGTTGATGTGAAGGATTCTTCACCGATGATTTTAGCTAGACCGAAATCCGCGACCTTGACTGAAAGATTCTTGTCTGCGAGTAGGATATTTTCGGGCTTGATATCCCTGTGTACGATATTACGTTCGTGCTGCAATGCGTTAGTGGTTGGAAATGAAGATAGACCTGGTTCGACCCACGAGATACTTCACACCCTGGAACAACTGAACAAAAACCTTCCGACTCTCCTCTTCCGTCAATTTCTGCTTCATCACGATGGTATTGAACAACTCGCCCTCAGGCGCCAGTTCAAGCACCAGATACACCCCATCTTCCTCGTCGAAAGTGTCCTTCAGGCATAGCATGTTCGGATGGCTGACAGACTTTAGCACCCCGATTTCTTGCTGCAAGCCATCCGTTCTGCCTTTCTCGTTGTCACCCGGTCGTTTTTCAAACCTCTTGACGGCATATTGGATGCCAGTGCCACGTTCGATACAGAGGTAGACGGTAGCGAAATGGCCTTTGCCGAGCTGATGGAGGATTCGGTATTGCTGCCTGAAAGCGTTACTCTCACGATTGCGGCTGTAGTAAAAGAGGCAGCTAGATTCATCGAGTATCGATATTCGATCAGCATCTTGCAATTCTCTTCGCTTGTTGCGTCCGACGATAGCGTCATTAACGAAGGTCCCGTTGCTCGACAGATCCTCGAGAATGGCTACCGCCTTACCATTTTTATTCTCGTTGAAGATGATGCAGTGACGATTTGATATGGTTGATAGATCTAAGACACGGTCTACGGTTGATCAGTATAGAGTTTTCGAGTTCAATGCTTTGTAGTCATACCGCATTCCGGATGCCGGCCAACAAGGTATCCACCAGCTGGCCAGCCCAACGCTCGCTTAGTCTTCTCATAATCCCCTTCCTCTTGTATATAACTCCTAGGCGCTTTGCCTGACATCCCTTTGGCGCGGTCATCATGGCCTTTCCCAAAGCTATTGGATGGAAAAGGGGCCGGGCATGCTGCTCTGGCTCTGAGGACTAGAGTGTCCCCAAAAACATCGTCCAACGGCACGAGATAACCCCAAACCCCTTCGGCTTCCTCGTCGTCAACTTCGTATGACAGCGCTCTAGGGGGAACGAAGAATTGGGAGAGGACTTGGGTATCAGATGGGGGCGATGATAAACCGACATTGCTTGGAGAGGATAAAGGAGTGTGTTGACGGAGCTGGCTGGGTCGTCCTTCGGGTGGAGAAGCAGTAGCTTCTTTATATTCCTCGGTGCTCGTCGTTCCCTGATGGGTCTGGGGGGAAGGAAGGTAGGACTTGTCCTTCTCCTTGAGAGGAGTGGTCGGGTTGGCCTGAGACAGCGAGGATATGCGTTGAGACCTCCGCGGCTTCTTGGTTTCCTGATCACCGTCTCCAGCAGAAGGCTAGGTGGTGTAAGTATAGATCGAAAGAGGCATGGAGGAAGGGAAGACTGACTCTGCCACGCTTCAATTGACTGTTTTCGTTCTTTCCTGGAGCCATCTTTGCGAAGCGGTGACGTTCTGCCACAGTCTGAATCGGGATGCGTCGGTCGAGGGGCAGGCAAAGAGGGCGAAACGCGCTACCAAGGGATAGGGAAGGGTGCTAGGGAAAGCTGTACATTGCTATCGCTGTGCTCGCAGCGAACCAGCCATATCATGCGCCGTGAAACAGGTAGGGCAGGGCAGTGCTGCGTGACGGAAAGACTTTACCGTCCAAGGGGTCGCGACAGGGGCATCGACCTCTACGCCGAGTCACGTTAGGCCCCCCCGGCCATCAGGAAAAGCAAACGAGCCCACGATATCAACCTAAAGCTGCAATGATTATATGCGCGTTATCTATTTCGGAAGTGCAAAATTGGGATCGAATCACTCCTTCCACCGTCTCGGCCCTTGCGCTAGGTGATCAGCTACCACGGACCTATGAAGTCGAGGCTGGTCGGAACCGGCGGACTAAGAAGAACAGAACGAGTTCTGGGACGTCGCTGTTTTCAAAGGTGTGAGAGTCACTTCGAGCTCATCGCGACCATACCGGAATAAGTGCTTCCTAGAATCATGAACCGACAATCATTTAGCATCAACAACAGGCGATGTCGACAAAGTACAATCCATGCTGAAACGAGAAACACCTTCCTGTCCATGCACATTGATAGATTCCCGAGTTGACGATAGCATGGACTAGGGCAGCCAATTATCCGCCAATCCGTGAAATCACTGTAGCACTGCGAGGATTTGAAACTCTTGAGATCCAACTGGCCCTCGGTACAAAACCATCAATACTTTAGATCGATTGAGAAACACTGCGAGATTGACAGCGAAAGCTGCAACTCTGTGGATGTGATCCATCGAAAAGTAGGGTATCTGTAATACAAGGTTGATGACGCCCCCAATGCTAATGATGCTCGCTTGAACGCAAGGACTCCAAGAATCAAACCTCCGTTACCGAAACCTCTCTTCTTCCATTGCTCGCCAACCGTAGTCGCCGTCCACGTTCTTCCACTTGCCTTTTATCATCCCCTTTTCCCAACCCATCATTACCCCTAGCAGCCTGCACCCCATGCTGCTGACCGCGCACACTACCGCGTCACTTTGACCTAGTATCTTCAAGTCCAGCAGATAAGCTCGTGCGACTAGCTGTCTCAACTTTAGACTGAGTTCGCTAGGCGGTGGATCTTCCCGCTCTTTTCTCAGTCCACGAGCAGCCACAGAACCAGCAGATCGGTTCCCAAGGCCCCAGTAGACTGAAGGGAAGAAACCGCCTTCCCACCCCACGTTGCCTTCGACAAACTTCTTGAAATATTCATCGGAGTCGTGAGGTACATCCGTAGGCGTCACAGCATCTAAGGCGGCTTTGTTGGCGAGGGAAATGTGCGATTGGGCACGAAAGGTGTTCGAGAGCTCCTGTAGGCCATAGACATCAGGGTCGTCAGAGGCAAGAAGTATCCGTGAGCCTTCTTTTCCATCGTTCTCAGTGTGCTTGCCGATTGGAAGTTGATCCGAACTGGGCTGAAAGTGGGATGAGATCACCGATTCCGCAGCTTTGGTATATAGTTCGAGTGGTGTATAAGAGTCTTGGTATTGGAACCCCCAGGGATGGCGGTCTCCCCGGCGAACATGCATACCAACAATGAGACTAACTTTCGATCGAACATCTGCCTCTAATCGAGACAGACATGTAGCAGCGGAAGCAGCGTCGGGGTCCGCGAGATGAAATAAGGCTTCGCATCCCGTGCGAGCCAGCGCAAAGATTCGTTCCTGCGATCTCGTGTGGCCTTTGGAAAGAGCCTGGAAATGGTTGTTGAATTTATCGCCAAAGGTCCATTCGCTGGTGCCGCTCGAGACCAGCAGGTGTCGAACTTGGTGTGGGCAAGGTAGACGATGATTGGACGGTGGAGGTAGACAAGCTGGTGGAGCTGGGGGTTTCAAGAGATCGCTGTACTTGCCGTATGACCTAAAAGCTCTCAACATGCATTACTAGCCCTGTAGAGGAAGTGGACGTTACCAGTGAGCGTCGTCAATGAAGAAGGCCCGATCTTCTTTCTTAGCAAGCCCATATGCTAGCCACAGTCCCATCAACGTTCTGCCGATTCCCGCATCGGTGGTTTCCAAAACATATGTGAGACTCCTCTCGCAGATCTTACCCTTGCCGCCAGCATTCTTTACCTTCCAACCGTCCTCCACCGGCTCCTTGGTGCCGAAATTGTCGTGGCTCACGTTGGTAGTATGGTCATTCCCTGCTGGTAACAGCCCATACTCTAATGCTTCCTGGATATCCATGAAGGATGGATCCACGTGATAGTAGCCCAGAGAGCCCCGAGTCTGTTGAAAACCCCTTCTACCGTTCAGAAGGCGTAGCCGCCCCGCCAGGCCGTCCGAATGATGGCAGACATCAGCATATTCGCTAGGCTTCAGAGGGTAGTCCAGGCGCCTCGGTAAAGAAACCGTCCATCTAAGGGTATTCTGCTTATCAGTTATCACGAAGGGCAATGGATGCTCTAGCAAATGCCATCCTCGATCAGCGTATAATTTATATTGAGTGACAGATCAGTTGGGGCTGCAGGCATTTGGACACTCCAAACATTTCTTCCGATTAACCAAAACATGAAACCTATTCCACATATCCATTTGAACATCGAGATGATCCAACGTAATGCCCTCCGAACATGTGGAGGTTTTGGTGGCTTCTTGCTGTGACGTGGAATGATTGACGGGAGTGCTGGTGATGGTAGCGGAGACTCGAGCATATGGTGCATGTTGTATCTGGCTGAGAAGCTCGACGAGAAAGACGGTGATAGTAGCGTCGTGTCTAGGGGCGGCGCCCGGCGCAAAGTAGCCATCGTTGGAGGGAAGTCGACGTAATGACAGGTCTGCTTGTCGATTCCCTGACCCAACGGAACCAGAGTGCTCCATTCCTGCATTGCGCGCAGGATAGAGTGTGTCGAGATTTGAAAGTTCTAGCTTCAAAGAAACATAATACAAGAACGCGGACTAGTCCAGCTCAGGCGCAGCAATGGTATAGTAGTGCGTTCATGATACTGCGGGGGAAGAGGTCCATCGCAAGATGCATCAGCCACAAACGAATGGGAAATCCAGATGAATGCACACGACGCTCAGTGTGGAAGCGTCAATCAGCAAATGGTGAATATTCTGGTCATGCAGATTAGACAGGGAGAAGCGTGCAGTCGCGCGTCGACGAAAAAGGGCCATTCACATCATCAAGCTACAGAGATCACAAAAAGGTTGAAACAGAACACTAAGCAATGTTGCGACGGGCCAGCGCGATGAAGTCATACGACGCTTCCAGGACGGGGAAACATGCATGATGCCATATTTATGACATGCAGGCCTACGTAGGAAGTAGAAAGGAAGGTGATGAGTGACAGATGACAAGGAGAAGATCTAAATACCTCGTCGGGCGAGCCAATGAAGATACGGAACAGAGGAAATCTGCGAGACACGTCGATCCGTACTGGACCAAGCTCTGCTCTAAGGACCCAAGGGACAGGAGTCGGGGGACCCAGCAGAGGTAATGTGATGACGATCAGAAACCAGCATACTCCCACTTTCGAGCAGCAAGCAGCTGGACTGCGAGTCTGCGACCGACATGCGAGCATGCGCAGCCGATTGGAAGCCTCATGCTGTCGCTTAGTCCAATCGCAGGTTGATCAGTCTGAAACTGGACATGAAACCTGGGCAGCTTCCTTAGACCTACAGGCTACATTGGGTGCATCTAATGTAGAAGTACTGCCGTGGTCACTGGTCACTACAGTAGTCGATTATTTCACAAGCCTCGGCAAAGCGTGACCTAAACATACATGACCAGGTACACTCACTGTTGCTGTAAGCTGCCCTGACCGTCCATACTCCCAAAGCATCATCCTAAATAACAACAAGTACGTCAGGGAACTTCGGAACGTGACCATCAATGCAAAAACTCAGAAGGGTATCGGAAGCGATGCTGAACATGTTGGTCCAAAATCATGGTGCTGCTGCACTTCAAGAACGCCTCCGAAGAGCTAATCGTACATTGTCAACGCCATGCTATGGCGCTGTTGCTTCAGCTGTCGACACTGTGGATGTTGGTCGCAACGACGCTGCCAGCGCTCCCACTTTCGGCACCTTGCTCATACTTTCGCTTCCTTGCTCATGCAGTACCCGCACTGACCCTTTGCTGCTTTTGATTAGCTGTCCGCTTTCCACCCGGTCCTGAATCATCTCATCCAAGATCCTCGACATCTCGTCGATGCTCTTCCGCTTGGATTCCTTATCTTTCTGTGGTGATAGCAGTTCCACAGGGCTGAAGGGGAATGCTCCGTTGCTCCCCTGACTCTCATTGCTGTCTTTGCTGTGATGCTGACTTTCCCGGCGGTTGTCCGGCGACGCAGGTTCAGAGCCGAAGTCTGCATTGTCTCGTTTGCGAGCTGCTGACCGAAGAGCGTTGACCATTCGGTCTTTATCGTCGAGCTGGGATCGCAAGAGGGCAATTTCGGCGTCTTTGCCCTCCAGTATATGGTATGCGCCTTGATCATCTTCCAGGGTACTGGGACTGCGTTGCGAGGAGGAACCCAAGGTCTGTGACAATCTTGACTGGCTTGATCTCCGAGCTTGGAGTAATCGCTTTTCCAAAGTGGATATGTACCGGTTCTTGTCGGCCAGGTCTGCTTGCAAAGCACGAATACGAGCATTGAACGTGGCAGTTCCGTCGCCAAACTCGCCCATCGAGTCTTCTTCTTCGCCATCATTGCCAAATGACGAATTGGGGGACTGGGCAGCCGTTTCCGCAATTGCAACCGTAGAGCCACTAGACGGGGTGCGCTGTAGCGATGTCCGAACTCCCTCGAGCGAGGATTGACTGGCCACAGAGCGTAACAACCTCATCGGTGAACGTGAGCTCTTAGCGTTATGAATGCTGACGTCCGAAGTGTTCAAGATGGGGCGTCCTCCTAGGGTTGAGAATTGACCTTTGGAGTTGACCCCAATAGATTTGGAGGATAATATCAACCGGTTTAGGTGCTCGATCCTTTCTTTTAGTGCGGTCCTGGCAAGCTGCATTTCAAGCATCTGCTCTTCGTGCCTTTGCTGCGCCTGCTTTTCGAGGTGCTCTTCCTCCCGTTCGACGTTCGATTTGCTCTGGTTCTCGAGCTGGTTTCGAAGGTTGAATATCTCCATGCGGTATCGCTCCAACAAGACTTTACTGCCCGCATCGGCGCCACTACCAAAAGCTTCCTCTGCTTTCTTGGCATGGCTCACGATGTTGTTCTTCGCCCTTGCTGCAAACTTTAGCGTGTTGAGAGTTTCTCCAGTATGCCCGCTTGCAGTGACTACGCTACCAGCCGAGCCGATCTGGATTGTACAGAGGATGCTGACCAGGGAATTTCCGGACAGTGCTGGCTGCAAAAGCCGGGTCAGTTTGCTGTCTCTGTACGGCAGATGCTTTCCATCCTTATCCGTCGGGTTCCCGCTACCGTCCCTATCACCCGACAACCGCGCGATGACAGTGCCGAGGGTCAGCAAGCTCTTGTTGATATGAGCACCCTCTGTTCGACGCTCCTTGTTCTCAGCCGCGCGCTCTGACCCTGCAAGATCAATCATACTTAAGGTGGAAACCCGAACACCTCCTGGCACAAGGGGCGCTCGTTTGTTGCCTTGAGTCGTACCGACGACTGGGGCGCGCTCCCTGCTTTCCACAACGATCTGCACTACAGCGTGACTTCTGGAGCTTTGGGCGTTGTACTGTGTACTTCTTGTTCTCCTAGATTGATCGCCTCGTGCTATGACTCGCAGCAATTGCGTTGGACTCTGGACGATTTCTTCCTTCAGAGGAGAAGCGTAGACTCCTCTTTTGCTATCTTCGCGAAGTTTAATCTCTTCTCGTTGGGGTGCCCCTGGTGCAATGCCGCTAGCCGTGGGTGGGGAAAGCAGATCATGTATTCGTTCGTTGTAGATTTCTAGATAACTGACTCGTAACAAGAACTCGCGATGTGGTGTTTCGCGAATGTATGAGAATATATCGGTTATTGCCAATGGTATAACGCCGGGTGATGTGGCTGTGCCTTGCATTGAGAAGGTCTTTCCCGTGCCCGTCATGCCGTAGGCAAATACTGTACCGTGATAGCCCTCCATGACACGGCGTACCAAACGTTTGGCAGCAGCATCGTAAACCTTGTAATTCTTGTCATGGGTTGCAAAAACGTTGTCTGCGGTAAACGATGAGCGAGATTTTCTAGCCATGTTCGGACAAGCTCACCATAGTAGTAATCACCTCCTTCTCTGCCTCGATAAGCCACTAATGAACGCCTGCCATCAACCATCCACTCGCCTTCGGATTTCTTGTCGCCATTTCCACCAGCGTCTGGCCTGACTCTGACGCTGACTATGACGTTGCCCTTCGTCTCCTTTGTTTTCACTGAAGGCATGCCATCGAATGAATCGTGGTTCGGTTCTTCTCGTCCTCTTCGACCATCGTCGACATCTTCGAAAGTTGTAGCCGAAGTAGAGCACGAATCCTGCGCCGATGAGCTCCGGCTTGCTGGCGAATTTGCGGTAATGTGATTGTCCGTTTCTTTTGTTCTGTCAACTGCTGGTATCGCTGCTGTCCCATGACTGTTCGATTGACCAGGCGAGTTATCCGAAACGGCGATTCCAGCGCTCGGCGGATCCTCCACAATTCTCAGACGTTTCAGTCTAGCTGTTCCACCAGGCAACAAGGTTATGCTCGCGCTATCCGTCTTGTTCAAGCCATTCTCTACTAGGGATGACTGTGGTGGCGAGCTTCTGTTCGAGATTGTGGCGATCCGCTTGTGGACACCAGGTGGTTCAGGAAACGAAGCAATGCTGATCGAGCGACGAATCTCTGTATCCGTGGATTTCTCTTGCAAAGCGGTGGTGACGGACATTGATCGCAGCGTAGGAATGGCTGGGGAAGATTTCGCATGAGCGGTGCCTAGAGAAGTAGTTGGTTTCGAAGGGGTTCGTATGGCTAGCTTAGAGGACATTTGAGATGTCGAAGGCAGGCGTGACGTTGCTGCAGCAGTGGAGCTATTGCGCGTTTTGAGTGCAGGCAGGCCCGGTCGAGCGGGCTCCGGGGGAGGGATAGCAGGGCGCGTCGTAGTAATGTTGGGATAGGCCATGGCGGATGGCGGATGGCCCTATGACGAGAAACGTCAAATCAAGCCAGACACCGGACCTTTGCCTGAACGATGTGTATATGCCGTCCCTCAGAAGGCCCACTAACAGCTCCTACTCCTCCAATTTTTTTGGCCGAGTGCAGTGCATGAGGGCACGCTATCTGCTCTTTTCCTCCGAATGAGCTTAGAATGAAAAGAAGTAAGCTTCAACTGGGCCCGCAATCGTTCGCACTTCTCCTAGCGTCCAGCTTTCAAAGCTCCTCTGTTCACGGTTGTTGTGAAAGGAAGTCGGCGGTGGTTGACGCGGGGCGTTTCACAAATCCTCGGCATGGACTGGGGCTCCCCACTCACACGGTGCCTGCATGAGGTGTCGCCAAATGCAGGATGATCAAAGCGGACCGCTGGCGATGCGACGCTGTTCCAAACAATGTCCAATGATCTTTCTGCCAATTGCCAAAGATGCTCGCACAGGGAACTGTCACAACTCACGAGTATGACAGAACTCGATAGCGGAGCGCTTCTTAGTGGCACCAACGCCGCCAGTCGGTTTTCGTAAAACACACACAATGGCTATTATCACAAAGATGTGACAAGAGTCGTTCCCATGTCGAAAGCGAACGCTTAAGATTTATGGAAATTGAGGGCGTGGGTGGGGAGTTTACGAATGAAAAGACGAAAGCGCAACGTTCCTGCAGCACGAAAATCGCAGAACCAATGGGAGCCAAATCCCCTGATAGATCACCGGCCACCGTGCAGCATGTGAACCTTGAGCTCGACTCCGTGATCAATGGGCTCACGGTGGCAGAACGGCCAAGACGGAGTGCGTAAAGCAATGGTACTACGATGATAGCGTGTAGGGGCGTTCAATTCATGCATGCTTCATTTATGTCCTCTTGTACGGCATGGTCTTAGAACCCACACTCCAGATTATGTGGATTAAAGCCCGGACGATGAATCAGAATAGAGAGTAACGGCGCCAACGCTACTCCATTTCACCTTCCACCCTCACCCACACCAACCCAACGGGCCGGCGCAGCCAGGCAAGCACACAAAGGCCTGATTCGTGACTTTCCGCACCAACTGCAGGTCTGGATGGCGATCAGCAAGCTAGCCTAGCTGCTAACTGCTCTTCAAGCGGTTATTGCCTTTAGCTCCCAATGGACCAGGGCCTAAGCATCCTCTAGGAACGCTACGACGCCTTTAACTATCCTCGGTTTCCTCGGCCATGATAGGGGTTAATTTCCCGGCATAACGCCATCCATATCCACTCCCTTCAACGTCCAACGACCACCAGCATTCCGGTCTGATTGAATTATGTCGGGTCAATTCATTCGTCCAGATCGGCGGGCATGTCACGCAAGCCTGTATGAGTACTCCGTACAAATGTTCGACTCTTGGAGTAAGCGATTAGAAGCGGAGATTTGACACTGTGACGGTCCCCGTGAATATTAACGAGCACCAGTGGTGGACTTCCCATGACAAACTGTACACCAACCAGTAAAATAACCAGTGACTGTAGGGTCAAAAGTATACCCGAGCCACAAAAGTGCAATGTTTCTACCCTCTCAAAAAGGTGAGTCTCGGAGGTCTCTTGTGTTCCTGTAGACAACAAAAACGTAATGTCTGTTGGATCTAGGCGAACACGCATTGCATTCCATCAAGCTAGCTATCGCAGAGAACAGGACTGATAGGCAATTTTGCCCAGACAAGCCTCTGTTTACAGACGGGAATAAGATTACGGTGAGAGCGTTAAAGCTGAAGCCTTCCATCAATATAATCTCATTGACCATAATAATAGTCCTTCGTCGAGAATGGGTCTTCTTGAAGTGTCAGGGCTGCCGCCATATATGCTAGCATCGTTCAATTGAAATGCTGAACAATACCTTTCTTGGGAGCAGCTGCCCTTGGAGCTGAGATGAAAGAACGTTGAAGTACGCTCCTTCAAGGAACCGAAGTCTATGTGATACAAGATTGCCAGCGAGACGCCCACGGTTGTGCACAGGCATGCCTGGACGCTTCTCAAGTATTCTCTGTCCAGACATGCATTTTCGATGAGAGCACTACATATTCACGTTTTGGCTAGAAGGCCGTTGGCTACAGGAAAGCAACCGAAATACAGGTACTCCCCGCTCCACGATACAGCAGCTCAACTCCTGAAGCTTACACGTTCGGATCGAGCATGGCAACGACAAAGGAGATTGCTTCATCGCCAACTAGGATCACGACGGGAACGCAGGTCGAAACTCTGTCACTTATCATACGACGAGATCTCATCGTGGTATTGGAATCAAACCACGAGCAGCCGCGGTGCAGCAATGGGGACAGGCTGTCGTGAGTGTCGAGAGTAGTGGTTTTGTACAGGGATAGCCTTCTGTATACGACATCACTGAGTTCAAATGCTCACAGTCTTTGAGACCCTTACGTCAATTTCTTCACATCGTATTCCTTGCCATCTATCCTGCTGCTACTCTATATATATGTTCCAGAGCCAACCAAAGCTCACTGGATAGCATTGAAACCGCAAGCTGATAGAGAGTGAACGTCTCCCGAGTTATGCCCAAAACCCATGAAAGGGAATTATGCTGCCTTCGCCGACTCAAACCAAATCCTGCCAACCTCCGAGGAGATGCTATGCCGCTGGATTAGCTACAACTCTGAAGGGGTAGGAGATGGAATTGATTGGTGATGAATTTCCTCCCAAGATTTGTTGGGGGAGATTGATTGGACGCAGCGAGAAAAAGACAGTCCTTGAGACGACTTACTGCCTGGGGGAGACCGTCACTGGTGGGCAGATGCATGTGGCCTGTGATAACATAGAGAGCCTTACAGATCCTGCATAAAGATACGATCATACGCCACGTATGGGAAGGAAAGAGTTAGAGTACAACAGATCGTCTCTTTCATCGCTGAACAGCCAGGAAACATATTCCACCAAATCACAAATTGAAATTGAGGAGATTATAGAAAACCCCCCAGCTCATCGCCTTCGATCACATCCACTTATCGTCACTGTACATCCGCCCTCCCCTTCCCTACAGAATAGTTGCTCCCTTACAAATCCTCACTAAACTTACTATCCCTAACCGGACTATCACTCCCCCTGCCTACGCCCCCATCACCTAATGTCCTTGGCGGCTTCAAGACTTCACTATCAAACGTATCCCTCGCCTCCTCGAACTGCTCCTCCACCTCCTCATCGCTGCTCTCCTTGTCCAGATCCCTCCCCGTGCCCTTCGCCGCAGGCACCGGATCCACAGCCACCGCCCCGCCCGCTACGATCGGGCCCACAGGATGTTTCCCTCGCAGCGACGTCCGAAGATTATGCTGGATGGGCTTCGGCTCGCGAGGTAAGCGCGGACGCCCACGCGCTTCGCCCTCGGAGCTCGAGAGGGAGGAGATAGAGGATGAGGAGAGGCTGCGGCGGGGATGGGCCACGGCCGCGGGCGAAGCGCCGTATAGGTCTTCGTTGTCGGCGCTCGTGGTTATGGGAGCAGATGCAGTGGCGGATGATTTGCCAGCCATGGCGACTTCGCGCTCGGAATTGCCGGTGCCGCTGCGGTTGACGCTGGTGTTGCTTGCAGCAGCGAGGTTAGCGCCGCCGATGAAGCCTTTCTCTTGTGACGGGGCGCTTTCGGAGATGGGTTCTCTACCGGCTTCGGAGGGTTTGGCGGGTTTGCTACTACGTCGGAATTTGGTTTTCAGCCAGGAGGAGACCTTGCTTTCGGATTTGGGCTGGCCGGCTGTGACGGTTGTCTTGGAGCTGGGCTGTGCCTGAGCTGGCGGTGGGGCTGACGTGATTGAAGGGCCGATGCGGCTGGTGAGTGACTCGGCGGGTTTGGTGACTGAACTTGTGGGTGAGCTTACGGGCGGCTCTTCTTTTGCAGCTGCAGGCACGCTGGGTTGCAACGTAGCTGGAGTGCTTTCGAGTACATCTTGGGTTCCGGTCGCGGAAGCAAGGAGCTCTGGTAACAGAGGTGATTTCGTACCCTCATTATCAACCGGTGCGGAAACCACGCGTTGGGCGATCAACTCAGCGGTCAACAAAACGATTGGAGCTATTGTGCTCTCTGAGGTAGATACCGGCTCGATGGAAGTCGCTCGCTCTTCTGAGATTGTCGATTCAACTTTGGTGTCTGTGGTGGTGGTGGGCTCATCAGATGGCTGCTCCACAGGCGGTACGGCTGGCCCGATAAGTCGCTGCTCATCAGGCTCAACAGATATCGGCTCGGTCTTTGTGATTGGGTCCAGGGCTGGTGGTTCCGACTCCTCTACAGGCGGGACGGCTGGCCCGATAAGTCGTTGCTCGTCAGGCTCAACAGAGATCGGCTCGGTCTTTGGGATCGGGTCCAGGGCTGGTGGCTCCGATTCGTATCCAGACGATGCTTGGGGCGCCTCGGCGACATCCTCAAATTTGCGATTGCCTCCTTGCCTAAGCAGTTTCTCCTCGGCCTTTTTGGCTTTGGCTTCACGTTTCTCTTCATCTACGCAGCATGAGTACATAATCCGGATGTATAGATCTGTTGGTCTTACCTCTAAAACGCTTCCATTCTTCCTTGGTCATCTGATCACGAAGCTTCTGGTCTTCTTCCTTTTCCCTCTGGATGTGCACCCTTTCCTCCCTCTCCGCACGGATGGCCTCATCTCTTGCTCGTTGTTGTTCAGCTTTGGCACTAACGGCGTCTAGCGTCGGCTGAACTTTGGCGGATGCGATCGCATCGACTTCAGATTGATCCATGTACTTTCCACCGCCGATATAAATTTTACCATGGTTGGTCATTCTCGCACTGCTGTCAGCTTGAGCGCGGGCTCTTGCTTTGGTTTCCCACTCCTCCATCATGGCTGGTGACGCTTTGCCCGTTTCGGAGAACACTTTTTCATCCATTCCGTGCATACTGGCTCGCACGTTTCTTTGAGCTGCCGCCAACAAGGACTCTCGATCTTTCTGGCGCTTCTTCTCATCTACTTGCGCCAGCTTGTCCTGGAAAAGAGACATTTCTGACCTGATTTGCTTCGAACGCTCGGCATCGTCATCGCCAACCTGCCCATCGCTAGAAGCACGCCGTCTTGGCCGGCCTCGAATTGAAAGCTTTGATTGTGGCTTGGCTACAGTGGCTCCGTAATAGTTTCTGTAGGCTGCGTGCTCGTCATTTAGTTTTGCCAAGCGCTCAGCGGCCAGTTTCTGTGCAGCCTCCTGCAAATTGACATAGGTCGGAGGCGCCGTGTGCGACTCATCGCTAGAAGCGACCGATCCCGCCCTGTGGTGGACGCTCGATGCCGCATAATGGCTATCGCCTCGCTTCCCTGCTGCAGCTTCGTTAACTAGCTTCTGGTGGACGTCGTACATCTGTTTAGCCATCGAAAGAGCTGCTGCGCGCAAACCAGCTTGTCTGTTCTTCTCCTCAATTTCCGGAGCTACTGGCGGATGCGAAGTATACATTTCGCGGGACAGATTGGTCACCGCAGCGTCGTGTATCTTCTTCGCATCTATACCTGGACCAGTTGGTCGTGGAGCCTGCAGTTGGCTTTTCTGTGGTCTGTTGGCGATCGTTGCTGCGTTGAGCGCATTCGCCGCGGCGTTTTCCGAGTCCGGGTACTGGCTTTGAACGACAGGCGTCGACCCGGATCTCTTTCTGCTTCCAGTCATGGCACCAGTGGCTGCAAGTAATGCTTTCTTCCCCCCGTCTTCGGTGACACCGTAATTCACATTAGGACTCAGCCCCTTCTTCCGCATCGCCTGTCCGGCTGCGGAATTGCCTGCATCTGTTGACTCAGGCCTCCAGATTTTGACTTGACCGCCTTCCTTTTGCGCGAGAAGTGCGGCTTTGGAGCCTGCGGCGCTCTGTTCCGGATGCCATAATGGAGCCATCTTGTAGTCCTTAGCTATCATTGCCGCTTTATTTGCAGGTTCTGACGATCCTGGTTTCCAATATTCGAATTCCTTGTGGTGAGCATTGGCTAAACTCGCCGCTGCTCCTGCTGAGGAGTCTGGATCCGGCATTCCAGTGATAGGATAGGACGGCAGATCGCGCGGTTGGGCATATTTGAGAGAAGCCGCCGCACCTATCCACTCAAAGTCAAAATCGCCCCGTCCCTCTGAGTAAAGTATATCATACCTGCTGAAGATAGCTTGTTGTCTTCGTCCAGTGGCCAGTTGCTCTGTGACGATGGGGCTTTCTTATTCTGGCCCTTTGTAACATACAACGCGGCGGTGGCAGCTTCCAAATGTCAGTAGATGTAGGTGTGGACAGCTTTGGTTAGCTGGACGGCCTGTAGACATTACCTTGATCCTCAAGTTTCTGCGACTTGGGTGCTGCCATGTCGCGAGTCAAGCCTCCCTTTTGAGCCATGTATGATTGTGTTGGCTCCGGAGGAGCTATCGCACAGACTTCGCCGATGTGTCTTTGTATACTGCGTTCTGACGGCGACGAGTGCACACTTGTAGAGAGGGTAAATATGTGGTTAGCTGGCTTCACTTGTTGCGCCTTGGGTGAGGTCGCGCTTTATCGCGGCATGACGTTTTGTGGCGCCTGCTTTCCTTGGCTCGACCTGGCAACATCCAACGCCGGCCTGGCATAACGGCGAATACTCAACTGCATTATATACTTCACTTGGTTTTGACATCCTTCCTACCTTGATCCCCCTAACGCCAGTCAATGAACCTTGCTTTTTAAAGTGAATCTGCACAGAGAGTGATTGACAGGCACAGGACTAGGATTTTAACCTTTCTTGACCTGCGCTGCTTGTTCCTCAACTCAAAGCATCTGCCACTTTTCTTATGATCAATGTGATCAGCAAGAGAAGCGGAGCCTGTCATACTCAGATCAGCTGCCAGAATATAGTACTGATCTGCTGTAGACTGACCTTCTGTATGGCAAGCGGCTGAGGATCACTGTACCCAAGCTACCGTTCCTGAAGTATCACATTCCCGATACGATACAGTGGCGTAGAGATTTGGAATATCAGCAGCCTCGCCATTCCTTCAGAGAGTCTTCGGCTCGAATGATTCTATATCCTGTGGTTTCATATACAGTCGGGTCATTCTTATATACTAATCCACCAAGAACAATTACCTGGTAGTGATGGCGACGCAGGACGTTGAGATTGTCCCTTCAAGTCCATTCCAAACTATTCTGAACTTTCGTGACGTCGGCAGAACAGCAAATCTCCTGCAGACAAAGGTGTCAGTGCTTCCAAGCCGTCTTGTAGCATATAATCAGCTTGCGGCTTGCTCATTCAACACAGTATCTTACGAGAAGGGAAGCTTTTCCGGAGTGCACGGGCATGTATTAAAAGTGTCTTTTGCTCTTTGGTAAGCAAACTAACAGAACATGAAGCCCGATGAATCCTCTAGCGAAGAAAAGGAAGCTCTGGTTAATCAACACGGAATCAATACCATCATCGACCTCCGCTCTAAGTCAGCCTTTCACTCCTTTGCCGTCTTTGACCCTTCACTAAGCCCAAAGCACAGGACTGAACACATTCAAAAAGCCAAAAAGCACACCTCCACCGCGGCCATAGAGATACCTTCGATAAGCTACCGTTACATCTCCCTCAATGGCCCCTCCTTCGAGCGCGCCCTTCTCTGGCGACTCCCCTGGCTTAGCATGGCCAAGCTTATCGCTCTGATGGGCCTTGGCTACCGTCTTGAAGCCATCTCAATCATAGGTACCCAAGTCATGGAACCGCGCGGCTTGACCGGCCTGGCGTTTGACACTCTAGCCATGAGCACCGCTGAGATTGAGGCGGTGTGCATGCTCTTTGCGGATGAGGCAGAGTACCCAATCATGATCCATTGCACGCAGGGAAAAGATAGGACGGGCCTTGCTATTGTGCTGATGTTATTGCTACTGGAGGTACCAGTGCAGGCAATAGCGACGGATTATGTCGCTAGTGAGAGGGAACTAGAGGTAGAATTGGAGGAGAGGACCGCGGACATGAGGAAAGTGGGTTTGGGACGGGACTTCGCGGGTTGCCCAAGTGGCTTCGTGGAGGCCGTGGTGAGCGAGCTTGACAGCAAGTATGGCGGTGTGAAGAGTTATCTTGAAGATAAGGTTGGGATCAGCGAGGAGATACAAGAGAAGATAAGAACTATAATGCTTGTTCGATGGAGCTTAGCGCCAAACAGCACGGGGTAGAGGTGGACGCCTCTGGGACCGGTGATACAAGAACAAATGAAATGATTGGTAAAGTTTGAGAGTGCTAGCCCGGAAAAACACTGTTGCTGGGAAAACATTCCTAATCTTACTATTTCGATATACCTAGCACCAAATTGTGTGCTCAACCAATTGGTCTATACATCTACAGCTGAAATCGAATATCGAACGTTCTCATTGCTTGCTTCTCGATGAAACAGGAAGGCCGCTAATGTACGCTGAAAAATCGATAAGTCTCAAACCATCTCCGAAATCTGCGGTCCCAGGGGTCCGCCTGAAAGTGATCGATAGAACCAGATTAAGCTATGTCCGACAACGACAAATTGAAATATCGATCATGGCTGAGATGGAACGGATACCAGGGAGAGCTTTTCTGCTTCCCTCGTAGGGTAGTGAGACTAGGAAATATTTGAAGTCTTGAAGGTAATCTGACTACTCCTGCACCTTGAGGTCCGACCTTGAGCGGATCTTAGTCATTGACATGCCATTGCCTTGCAAGACAATATGCCAGATCTGGGTAGTTCCTATGGGCTCGGACACTCCTAGCCATAGGGCCGTTGTCTCGAATGAATCATATGTGGCTCTACCGAGAAAATACAGCCGGCAGATGAACGAATACCTAAAGAAACGAAAGGGAGGTGGTGCATCACCATTGCATCCTCCCAGAAATAGCAATCACTCTGAATACCATTTCCCCTTAAAGCAAAATACAGAACATGTACTTAGCTGCAAAGTCACACAAAGGTGTTTACACAAAGATATGGCAAGACACCAGGTTTGAAATATGCATGATGAAACAGCATCATCGAGTGAGGACGCGGCTGTGAGGGCAGACCGCCCAGAGCAGGTGAAAAGTACCCACTGGCGCCAATTTTGCGACGCCGCCTCTCTCGGGGAATTTGGTCACACAACATGGTGCGCGCTAATGGGCACTTGTCACCTACTTGGGGTGCATTGGAGATGATGCACGATTTTTGCAGACGACTGCCGTAGATTCACGTAGAACTTAGCTAATCCCAATGCTCAAGATCTTGATATCTTCCTCGGGCTTCTCGCTTTTCTTGCCAACCCTGGCGTTCTCGATCTTGTGCACAACGTCAAGACCTTGCACCGCGCGTCCAAAGATGGTATGCTTCTTGTCAAGCCACGGTGTTTTCTCGGTCGTTATAAAGAATCTGTACCGGATCAGCACTGACAGGATGGTCGAAAAGCATAGCTAGATGATGCATGAGACAAACGTACTGAGATCCATTAGTGTTCGGACCAGCATTAGCCATGCTGACCGTATATGGCTTGTCGTGCTTAAGTGTTGAAAATTCATCTCCAAATTCTTTGCCCCATATGCTTTCACCACCGGTACCGTCACCAAGAGGATCTCCGCACTGGATCATGAATTTTCTAATCACTCGATGGAAGATTGTATTATTGTAATACCCGTTCTTAGAGTGGGTGACAAAGTTTTCCACAGCCTTCGGTGCTGCCTCTGGAAATAAACGCATGTGAATATCACCATATGTGGTATGCAGCACAGCAGCCGAGCCAGTTTCTGTGGGCTTAGCCTCCAGATGCTGTGTCGCATTGAGGTTCTTCGGTTTCTCGTTCTGCACGTCGCGCGTAGACTTGCTGATGTCTTCCTCGTTGGTAAACATATAGAACCGTACTTTGCCAGACCCAGTGGAGACTAACATAGGGTCGCGTTCTTCAGCTTCCTGTAATAGCGAATTTGCAGAGGCAGCCATCGATAAAGTGACAACCCCTTTCTTCTGAGGTTGGCCTTGATAGATGGCCAGATTGAGAGAACGGAATGGCTCTTCCTTACCATAAACCTTTACTACGCGATTTGTGAGTGTGTTGATTACTTTGATACCAACGATAGAGCCGTAGACGATGAAGTTACTGGACTCGTCGAACGCAACATTGATCTTGTTCTTCAAGTTCGGATTCTCAAGCTCACGCTCAACGGCTAGGCGTCTGCCAAATTCTACCTCGTCAAGCTTCTGAAGTGCGGTGCCCGCTTGTTGCATCTCAGTTAAGGTGTTGATGGATTCGTCGTAGGTGCGGTATAGCTTCCCAGTTGCGAAATCGAAAACTCGAATCTTGCGATCTGGGAAAGAAAATGTGACAAACTGGGAGCCTGATGGTGAGATGGTAATTGATGATGGCAGGGACTTTGCTTTCTTGAACTCGAAAAGGTCTGTCGAGCTTTTGTACTGGAACACGTTTTCTGGCTTCTCGTAGTTGCCGCTTGGACACCAATACTCAATCATACCACTTTCGTCCGCGGAGATGGCACAATCATACTGGTTGTTGTAGGCTATCTGAGCGACTGGGCTCCTGTGTAGGCCAGTCATTGTCTTTGTGGGCGTTTGTAAGGTTCCTCGACCGTCGTAAATATTGATTGAGTTGGTGGCTTCGAACGACACTGCCAGAAGTGGGAGCGAAGCACCGCGCCTGTGCACCCAGCAGAGTGTCTTCGGGACATTCGCTAATGGAATAATGGAAAGTAGGTCTGAACGTTGTGTCAGCAGCTGGCCTAAGGCTACTAGCGGCAGTCCTCACCGAAGGTCACGACGTCGAAGATCTTAACCGTTTGGTCCACTCCAGCCGTCGCGAAGCTGCGCCCGTCCTGGCTGACGGAAACACTTGTGATTTCTCCACTATGCGCTCTAAATTCTTTTACCGACTCAACACCAACCACTGCCTTCTTCCAGAATTTCACGGTACCCTCCACGGAACTGGTGATTAAGAAGTCCGTAAAAGGTGTAAATGTCACGAATGCCAACTGATCTTTGTGCATCAAGGATTTGGAGTAACGCGGTGATGACGGCAATGCAGAGATGTATAGTTTTTCGTACGGAAGAATTCTTCGCTTCTTGCGCTGCACGGAGGACGGGAGAGTAGGGCCGAAATCGTCATCCGCTGAGGACGTCTCTGCGAACAAATTAGCCAGAGAAGTAGTAGCAGAAGCATGAGCGGGAACCTTCTGTCTTGGCCGCAGTGCCCTCAGCCATATTTGGAGCTCCATTACCATTGCTTTCGAACTCTGAGCGTGAGCGCTTTGAGCTTGGTGGTGAGGGTGCAATAGTGGGTTCCATCTGGGGTAGGAGTAATCAGAGTCAAGCTAAGCTATTAGCAAACCTGAAGCTTCAAACAATATTTCACAAGAAATTGTAGGTCAAGATGGTTAAGCTTCATTGCCCAATCAGAACCAATGAAACAATAATACATAGCGCTGAGCACTAGTTATAAATACCGTTATTTTACCAGGGCCAGACAATGGAATTCCTTGGCAATTGATCCAGGCCTACGCAATCAGCAAAGGCCTACCTACCACTAGTCGACAAGCCGAACCGCAAGCTCGATCCTCCTTTACGTCTGCGATCTCATCAAAACCATCCAGATATTCCATCATGGCCGTATCGATGCTGACGGCCGACCCAACCCTTGCGTCAGGTCCCAGCTACTCTTTCTCACAAGCGGCCAATTCTACTACAGCTGGCGTCAAAGAACATAGCTTCTACCCGTAAGAGATACGATCCAAACTCGAAATGGTATTTGACTCATCATCGCAGCTACGCAGACAATGGTGGTTCCACGCTCGGTATTACTGGCAATGACTTCGCCATCCTTGCCGGTGATACTCGCTCGACTTCGGGATACAACATCAACACCCGCTATGCCCCTAAAGTCTTCAAGATAGGTGGTGATGACGAGACCGGCGAAGGCGCGCATATCGTACTTTCGGTCGTCGGCTTCGCGGCAGATGGCCGGGCACTCAAGGAACGCCTGGATGCAATAGTCAAGATGTACAGATACCAGCATGGCAAGAACATGTCGGTCAAGGCCTGCGCCCAAAGACTTTCCACGATACTATACCAAAAGCGTTTCTTCCCCTACTATGTCACGGCTATCTTGGGAGGCTTGGACGAAGAAGGAAAGGGTTCGCTGTTCAGCTATGATCCTGTGGGTTCCTATGAGCGGGAACAATGCAGAGCCGCAGGGGCCGCTGCAAGCTTGATCATGCCCTTCTTGGACAACCAAGTCAACTTCAAAAACCAATACATCCCGGGCAGCGGTGAAGGTCATGAGCTGGAAGCTCGAAAGGCGGAGCCACTGCCAAGGAATGAGGTGGAGCAGCTGGTGAGGGATGCATTTACGAGCGCAACGGAGAGACACATCGAGGTTGGAGATGGGCTACAGATGTTAGTGGTGACCAAGGATGGGATCGAGGAGATCTATCATCCCCTCAAGATGGATTGATCTGAACGTAGCCATTCCAGAATGTGCATTCCGCATAGTTTTAGCGAGCAGAGCATATGGCATGGCGTTTTAGGGTGTTTTGCCAGCCTCAAGGGTTCACTATTTCCTATCATCGCGGGTTGCACCTGAATTCCGTTTCTCAACGCCTCAAGGTTTTGGTGACTATCGACACTGCCCAGTATCGAGATTTTGTTCGAGCAACTGCATATCCCTCCTTCCATCGCTCTGGCTAGCCGTTACACGACTTGGTATCAGACATGGTCCGAAGCTTCAACTTTCCCATCCCTCTATGAATAATGTTCTGTATCAGCCACGCGCCCAAAACGCCGCGCTAATGTCAATTGATTTCATGAATGACAAACTAAAAGCGTTCCTTCATCCGAGAAGCGACTGTTCGAAGGTTGCCGTATACTTTGCCCGGCGGACTCCCTAAAATCAAGCTCACGATAGCCTCCCTTGCAATATGTATGTTCCGGAAACCACCAAGGATGTGAATCTTCTGATCTGCCAGTACCACTCTTGTTCGACTGGCATTTTCAATTGCGAACTTGGTTTTGCCATCTTTCCCTGCTATTCGACCTATAGCTCGTCCCAGATGCTCACCGTTCAGCGTCTTGACATCCTTGATTTCGAACGTTTCAATGTACAGGTCGTCCAGCCGCAACAGCGCGATTGCGTCGTCGACATCAAATCCAAGGCTGAAAGCTTTCACGAAGTCTTCGCCCTTCTGCAGTGCTCCCGGATCTGTCGTATGCTTCGAGGAACGCAGCTCCACGGCCCGAGCCTTGACGTTCATCCGCACTTGCAGTTTGAGGTGCTCCACAAGGGGAGGGTACATCTTCAACCAGGAAGTTTTCAAGGGTGTCATGCGATGAGGAGGTATAAGGACTTTTCTTGTTTCTGCTATGTGTGGACCATCAACATTCTTCGCCGGAGGAAACCTTGGACGTCCCTCCTCGTCTATCTGCATCTCTGTATCCCTCAGAGACATATTCGACGGCTGAGCCGCTTCTGGCGCCGTACTTGTAGCATCGACAAGGAGGTCATCGTCGTCTGTACAGGATGTCAGTCACTAGACAAGCAAAGGTAGCCTTGTGGCATGGACCGTCCTGAGGTAATGGCGTAGCTTCAGCTTCTGCGACCTGGTTCGGCCGCCTGAGCAACGCGGTTGGCACGGGCATTGTGGTTAGGGATTGTGAGTTGTCCGCACCATTTCAACCCAGTAGCGTTTTGTGGGGAATAATTGGATGCACGCCAAGAGAAAACCCTATGTGCCGGAAAAACATATCTCCGGTTTGCCGTCATCGGTCATTGCATTCAAGCTCCATCATCAGTACATGCTCGCGTGCTTCTTTCTTCTTTGTCTATAGACCTGGCTGCGCGCATTCGACGATGGACCGAGACATTGCAGCTTCAGCATCATGAGCCTAAGACGATGCGCAGTAATGTGATACGTAGAGTGGGCCTTAGCACTGCTGGCGGATGGCATGGTCCTCTTCCCTGCAGACTCATTCAAAATCCTAACCCAGTCTTACGCCTCTCAAACCTAAGGCCACCATGGCCACGAAGTCCTTCTCTGGTTGCATATTCCGGCAACCTTTCGATCACTACCACAGAGACAAGTCCGACTTTACATGCTAGCTCACAACGTCTACACCAGTCATTGAATCCCGCTGGTCCGAGAGTACAATCTTGGGTGCTAGATCGTCGGAAGGGTCATAGCATCCATAGGAGTGAAGGTCTATCTGATGCCTATGGCACTCTATGGAGGCGAAATTACTCGTCTGGCCGGAGGGATGAGAGCTCGAGTGAGCAGCGCAATGCGTCCAAGTTGGAGAGCTTGAGCGATCAAGGCTTAAAAAAGACTCCTTCGCTGAAGAAGGGTGTTGCATCCACAATGGCTCAAAAACATCTCATGGATCATCTACCACATATGCCACAGCTACATAGACCCACAAAGGAAGAACTGTTGGCTGCTGCTACAGGGTTTTGGTCTCGGCTTAAGGTCCGCTTTAAATGGTTCTCAATCCGTAGTGTAAGGCCTTTCAACGCGGATGAGATAGGGGCTTTCTTTTCCTGGGTCTTAATGGGCCATGTTTTGTGGATATTCCTTGGTACTACTACATTCTTCTCCCTTGCAATACTCGCCGCCAACACTGTCCTCGCTCAAGGTAAGCCGGGACCCTGACCTGAGAGTGTGCCTCTAACAGTCCCCAGAAACATTAGCACGCTGGGTCGGCAATTACCTTACGAAGTCTTCAGGAATCAAAATCGTCTTCGAGTCAGCCATAGTTCCCAAATGGGGTGATGGTGTCATTACTTTCAAGAACGTCTTTGTCTCAAGGCGTCCCGGCCAGGGAAACGGCAAAGTCAGTAAAGGATCTTCATCAACAGCGGCCGCAGTCGCAGCTTTGGACCGGATGAGGGACTCTGGTGATAGTCCCGCGAGGAATCTTACGGTTGCTGATACCGAAGAGGACTCAAACTACACGCAGTTCGACGTGTCTCTGGACACAGTCAATGTCACGCTGTCTTTCACGAAATGGTTCAATAGCAAAGGCTTGCTTCGAGATGTCGAAATCAGAGGTGTACGAGGCGTAGTGGACCGAACCTCCGTGCACTCAACGGGTGAATACGTGGATCCAAGGACCTACAAGCATGAGCACAATCCAGGAGACTTCGAGATAAACTCGTTCAAGCTGGAAGATGTTCTGGTGACCGTACATCAACCGAACAAGTTCCGCCCGTTCTCGGTCAGCATATTCGCCTGCGACCTGCCTCGACTACGAAGGCAATGGCTATTCTACGACTTCCTGTCCGCCCACAACATGTCTGGATCCATTGATGAGTCGTTGTTCACAATTCATCCTCGCCAAATGCATAGCCATACTGGGCCCTATTTTCGCAACGACAGCGAAGCAAGTTTATGGAAGAAACAAAGTCGACTAAGGATTGATGGTTTAAACATTGAACATCTCAACCATGGTGTTCAAGGGCCATTTTCATGGATACACGAGGGTAACGTTGACATTGTGGCAGACATTCTGTTTCCAGCCGACGCAGACGAAAGCATCGCAAAGGTCATGTCAGATTTCTATGATCGGATGGAAGCCACAGTCACGCCTAGCAGACGCCAGCAGCAGACACACGACGAGATTGTCATTGACAATGATGGCGAGGGTGATCTCGCTGCTACAGCTCCTGTGCGTGGGAATTCCGATGATGGTCTGAAATTCCTCATCATGGATTTAAGAGTCCACCTCAACGATGTCCGCGCGGCTGTTCCGATTTTCACGAAAGACCTGTCATACGTCAACAATGCATTGATTCGACCAATTGTGGCGTACATCAACTCCAGGAAAACCTTCATCCCGATCAACTGTCGCGTAGTGAAACGGCTGAGTGAATTTGACGGCAGCTGGACAATCTTTGATAGTGGCCTAATGGACGACCTCTCCGCCGAGGTAAGCGCCAGCTGACGTCTGGATGCGGATTATGATCTGACTTATTCCAGACTTACGAAGCGTTTGCGAAAGACATCTCCGACAATCAGGCCCAAGTGAGGCGGTTTAAGAAGGTAGGACTATGGTCATTGCAACTATTTGTACAGGCATTTTTCATGGGTTTGGCGGGCAATCTTGCATGAAGCATGGCCGGTGTTTGATTGCTTTGCATGAGCAGCGTTGGCGTTAAGGACATCCGGAAGTATGAACGACGGGTGATGATACCCGTCGATTCCACTCAAGTCTCCCTTGTAAATAGTTGTACTAAGACCTATCAACTCTCGCAATCAGGAACGCATAAGGGATACGAGATGGTGGCTTTCTCTTCGCGCCTCAATGTGGGACCCAGTCTCGTCCGCGTTGGCGTGCTGATTGCTGTCCATATAACTAAACGAGACTCTGATAATTCTCAGAGAAAATCTGACAAGATTCTCTATTTCATAAGTACAATTAATGTAGACGGCCTACTTTGATGCCCTAATCTAGAATAATACAAAACGAATCTCAGCCCTAATCTTGAGTCCTCATCACAACCTTTCAATCCAAAATTCCCAGTTAAACTAATATACAATATAACACGCATTGGATCTACAAAGTAAACCGAGAAATTCATTTCTATGGGCCTTTGCTCATGCAACAATCATAAACGGTAGGAACTTTACTAAAAGGACTGGACTGCCATCATGACAGACATTTCTCCTCACGCCACATCAGGATTCGCCTCCGCCTCCGCCTATGATACACATCGCCCTTCATACCCGTCAAGTGCAATTTCCTCTCTGCTGTCCGCTCTAAAGCTAGACGGTATGGCTGGCGCCCGGATCATAGATCTCGGTGCTGGGACCGGCAAGTTCACGGAATTACTCGCAGATGGGACGAAGGGTATGAAATTCTGGCAGTCGAGCCGCATGAAGGCATGAAGAATGAATTGCTGCGGAAGAACCTCAAAAGTGTAAAGGTAGTGCATGGCACCGCGGAGAAGATGGGAGTTGAGAGGGAATGGAATGCGGTTATCTGTGCACAGATAGGTTTCTTGATCTTCACATAGTCAGAAGTGGTAGGATCCGTAGCAGTAGACATGGTAATAACGATTGCTTTGATCCCAGGCATTCCATTGGTACGCGATGGCGCCGTCAAGTTCTTGAAAGAAGGCTGAATAGCCTAGGTTCGCGACAGACGACGCTCTCAAAGGAATTTATAAAGCATTGGTTCCAGGAGGTTCACTTGGCATGATTTGGAACGTCGAAGACTGTCTGCTCTCACATCCGTTTCTCTTGTCGTCAGAATGCTCATGAATCGAAGACAATGCTCCCCGAAGCTGGACGCCGAGCACGCGCTGGGAAGCCAAGGTCAAGGACATAATGTGGTCGTTCGACGATTCTCAACCGCGCTTTAGACACGAGAAGTGGCGCCAGGTTTTCGAAAAGCAACTCTCCTCCACCCCGTTTACTATTCACTCGGCTGATCCGCTGTTCTCGTTGCCACTGGGCGAGGCTTCCGAGAAGTTTACGTATTGGCTGAGTCCAGAGGCGATCTGGGACCGATACCACTCTTTGAGTCAGATCTCCGTGCTGCAGGGCGAAGAACTGACGGTAAGCGAGAACACAAAATTGACCGAGGCCGATGCTGACATGGGTCAAGAATGTGAAGAAGCAAGTTCTCGAAGCACTCGAAGGTGACGACGTTGAACAAAATAAGCAGGGTGAGGTGGCGCTGCACGGGAAAGCTGTCTGGGCGTGGACGACCGCGATACCCGGCGCTCCATTGAGAGAAGGTGGATAAGGGTGTATGATCAATTACCGGCAAACCTAGGCCAGCTCGGTTTGGGTATGTTTCTTTCACCTAGTCGGTCAGAAAAGTTTTGTTGTGCAGGCGACATTGACAGGATGCTTGACGGTCAAGTCGATTCCTAAGAGTCGGCAGATATGTACATAACTGGATCTAAGGTCATTCGAGCCTTCAAATATTATTGGAAGAAGTCTACCATTGTTGCCCCTAACAAAGGCGTCACCGTAATTCCTGCGCAGCTGACCATTCACGTATTCTGCTGTCTTTTCAAGGGCAATATTCATGTATCCATCGACGGATTGTAATTCTCCTGTCAGGTGAAGAAGGTTTAGCAATCGCGATCAGCTTAAGGGCGAGGCAGTCCTCACCTTTGTAGACTACGCCAGAGTTGAGCTTGACTGTGACCGGCGCACCTATGATTTCCTGGAGGAAGGAGCTAGGGTCCCGGCCTTCAGACGCTGCCCCGTTTTCCATGTCGAACAAGCTATTACAGCTTCCTGCTGTAGCATGCAAGAATTCAGTGAAATCTGAGTGACAGTGAGTTGATGTTGAAGCGAGGAGGAAATCATAGATCTTGAGAAGATTAAGGTGGTTAGGGGGCACAGGGGTGTAGAAGTACTTTACACACAGGGGAATCTAAATCTAGGCGCGTAGGCGCGCCAACACGTGTTTCAAGCGCGTCCCTCGGTCTGATCGAGGACTGGACCCCGATTCGTCTGTTTACCGTGTGGTGGTTCTTGCGATCCTTGATATCACTTACTCTAGTACCTGGAAACATGCTCACTCACTTCCTATGCACTTCGGATATGATCTATTGATAGCAGACTCTAAAGTCACCGTTCAGTAGCATCCATGATGGCGGGATCTGCAAGCGAGGCCCAAAAAGCACCATTGAAACGTTCACTCTTCAATAAGCCTGCATGGTCCAGACCTCAGAAAGTTGCAAGCCCGGCAGAGTTCTTCCACCGCTCTAGCTCTGCTTACGCTGACGTAGCTGCTGAGGCGGAGCGCAAACGCAAGGCCAAGCTAGCGAGGAGGCTGGCTGAGAGGGCGAAGGGCGACAGTGAAGCAAAAGCTAACGGAGAGAACAAGCGTCAGCGCACATTGAGCGATAGCGACGACGACAGTGACGGTGCCAGTGATCGGTCTCACAGTTACAGCAAGTCCAAGGACGCCAAAGAAGAAAAGCGGTGCCACGGTAATGTGAATCCTGAAGAATTGATTGCTGCTCCAACCGCGACTACATCAAGGAGAAGTCCTACCCTTCAAAAGAATCCCGTGCTTCAAACACTTTCCAAATGTTACGAGAATGGCATCAACGCAAGAAGGGCAGAGATGCACGCAAAGCAAATCTCCTCCAACATAATTGAATTAGAAGACAGCGGTGATGAGGGTGCGGCCCCGGATGAGAACGACGGTCAGACGACGATCCAAGCAAAGAAACCTCCAGCTCCTGAAGAAGACGACTTCCCAGCTTCGGACGATGAATACGCGGAGCTGGCACGGAAAGCGCGTGAACGAGCGCGGAGAAAGCGTTTGGAAGACGACATAATATCTACAACTCAAAAGCCAGCGCCGTCAATCGAGCCAGATAGTCACTCGCAGCAGCCGCTCTCAGTCCGTCAGCCTATGCCGGCATCTTCACAGCCAGACCCTGAGGTTCATATACTCATCACCTCGCCGTTGGAGAATACGGGACCTCTCATCATCAAGCGGAAACTCTCTCAGCGACTCAAAGACGTAAGAGTGACCTGGTGTCAGCACCAACAGTTCACCGCCGACATGACCAGCACCGTCTTTCTTACCTGGCGCGGAAAGCGTTTGTTCGATGTCACGTCATGTAAGAGCTTGGGCATAGCTGTCGACGAGGACGGCAATGTGTCATCCAAGGGTGAAACGAGATTATTCGGAGAGGAGGAGCAGAAAGTCCACATGGAAGCTATGACGACGGAGCTTCTTGAGGAGCGCAAAAAGGCGAAGAACCGCAAGACTGGAGAAGCGCAGGGCGACAGAGACAACTCAGAGGAGATAGTGACACCGCAAAAGCCGCAAGAGCCGCAGGTCAGGATTATCTTGAAAGCTAAGGGGTTCGATGACTTCAAGCTCATCGTAAAGGCGGTAAGTCATGCCAGCTCTTCTCTGACATCTTGCAAGTGATGTGACTGAAGATGATTCAAGACTACCGACATATCCAAAATCGTTGCGGCATTTCGCCGAGCCAATCCGGCAGCAACAGAGCAGAAAGACGTTTACCTCTTGTTTGATGGAGAGCGTTTGGAGCCCGAGACCAAGGTCGGCGAGACCGAGCTCAGCGATATGGACCACATTGATGTCTATGTCAAGTAAAGCTTGTCCCTTGCCTTCGCGTTGCTGTTATCAACTTTGCACCTCACACATACCAATCAACAATCTATCGTTGCATATCTATCTCGACAGAAGACTTCTGCGCTTAAAGGTGTTTCTCTTCACGTGAGACCGTGATTTCGTTGAGCGGAATGCCCCGCAGCCCCCACGTTTCTTTTTCCTGCCCGAAGCCTACCTATCCCACCCTCAGACCGATTGAAGCACTTCTCATAATGAAGATCCTTACGACTTCCTTTCTCACCTGTGCCGTCAAGGCCTGCAAATTATCGCCCCTCAGCTTCCCGCTTCACTACAAGGATGCCGAGCTCGAGCAGAATGACATCGCCTACAACCCCGAATTCCTCATCAACATCCTGCCAAGGGTCGACTGGGACGCCGTGAAGATCACTGCCAGCGAGGTATATCCCCTATCTGACTACCCAAACGGGCAATTGCGCCAGCCCATCCGTAGCTAACTCCCTCCATCCACACAGCTCGGCTTCACAATCCCCGAAGCCAAACCAGAACCCAACCTCTCCTCAGCCGGCACTCCCTCCGAGAATCCAAACTCTACAGCCGCCGCTCCCTTTGAGGATCCAGTCTCTACCCCAGACGTCCCTGCCCCACCATCCTCCGAAGATGAGAAGACGCTCCGTGACCTACATACACTGCTATTGCAGACGGAAGTGATGGAGGGCAAGCTGGTGTGCGGCAACTGTGGGCATGAGTACAAGATCAAGGAGGGGATTGCGAACTTCTTGCTACCGAGTCACCTAGGTGAGTTTCCATGTGGCATTGCGGTTGGGAGGAGCTTATGGAGTGAAAATGGGGACTAGTAGGAGAACGGGAGTGGCTGATTGATGGTTGTGCTAGTATGAGAGAAGCTTGGACTTGAAGGAACGTTGGGGCGTAGATGGATAGAAAGGTTGGGGTGATGCATACCAGCTCTTCCTCGAGCCTACCTTGCGATGGTCGATTGGATCAGGACTCGGAGCGAATGTTTGCAGGTCAAAGCAATGTAAAGAAGATAAGCTGATGGATCGGGACAAGCCTGCGAGAGGTTCTACGTATCGTCACGAATTTCCATGGTCAAGTGGGATGGGCATTGGCTGACTGAATATCAATGGATCAAAAGCTCGAGGGCATGTAGCGTGGCTGCACATGAATCATTGAAGGGTATGAGGCTCTTGTCGACAAAGCCTCCTCTGATAGCATACCTCTAAAAATGCTAGATGATGTACATAGAACGCGGCAGTCATACCGCCCAGCTGTCGTCGCCAGTAAACAGATAAATCCACTCCAGATGGCCAACAGATGCCCAGAGCCTGTTTCAGCGAAGTAGATAGCAGGACAGTCTCCGCCTGCTGAGAGTAACGCCGTCGTAATGCGAGTAGTGGTAACCCCATGCAACGTCGATATCGGAGAATCCAGAGTGAAGAAGAAGAAAACACTTAGTTCAGGAAGCCCTTACAGCCGGTTGAGCCGCAAAGACAAGGTACTCTGTCGTCACTGTCCCTCTCACGCTCAAATTTATAATCATAGGTAAGCTCCTCGTCTGTTCACATGTCAGTAAAAGTACCCGGATTGGAGACGGGAGAGAAGCCTTACTTTGGCCAATGTCTCGCAGGGCATATATGACGATTCGCTTACTGCCTTCTACCTTGATGATCTTGGCAGTGCAGTTCGGTGTACAGCTGTGATTGATGAAACGAGCAATACCACCTCGTTTCGTAGCGTCGATGATAGTGTTTTCGTCGATCCTGAATAGATAACTGCTGCCGATCCCGCTCTTGAGGTATTGCCGTTCTCTCATATCGGCTACTTGTTGGCGGACCTTTTCCCCAACGTACTCGATGATCATGTCATTGGCTGCTATATTTTCCATAGCGTACAAGCCCCAATTGTGGATCGCCGACCGAGCAAATTTGACGGGCTTCTTCCTCTTCTTGAGCTGGTTGAAGCGGAGCGCATCGCCCTCTCTACTGGACGTGGCGAGAACTTGCTTCTGAGCTGCAATGTCGGCAACAAGGCGACGATTGTTGACCCGATTGGATCTTGACGTGGACTTGGAGATGGTTTTGGCGGCAGCAAGTTTAGCAGCTTCAGCAGCGGCTGCACTGGGATCATCTTTGGCCTGTGCCTCCCTTTCTTCACGAGCTTTCTGGACCTTGATCCGGTGAGGTAAGTATTTCGACTTTTCGGATTCCAAAATCTTCTTTGTCCCTTCAGTCCGTGCGCAGCCTGAAGGATTTGGCACGTAGTAGCCCTCAATCACTGTTTCTGCTCGTATAAGTCCTCTTTCACCATTGCGATTCAGCGCTTTGATTTCCTTCTGCTTCCACGCCCAGGTAGAGATGTTCTTAATACGAGCAGCAGGCCGGTGCGTCAGTGCCATTCTCAAGAACCTGAGATCTTCGTCATCCTTTAGAAGGTGCTGCCAACCATCCAGATCCATGACCACGTCAGAATCCTCTACAACAGTTCTCCTTGGCTCGCCTCTAGAAACTTCCCAATCAACCTCAGCTTTTGGTGGTTGGTCGGCTTTCGCAGGCTCAGGCTCACGTTGCGGTTCTGGTTCAATCACATCAACTTTAGGTGCCTTCGCTAGGAGCTCCTCAAACTGAGCCTTGGCCTGCTGCTTTTTCGATGCCTCGCGCTCCTCGAATATCTGCTTCTTGGTCTTCTTCTTAGGTTTTTGCTTTTTCACTTTCGCCTTCTTGATCCCCGAGTCGCGGTCCGGAGTTTCACTAGTATCATCACCTGGAAGCACTTCCACTTCGGCAATGGAGGAGTCTCTGTCAACCACTGAAAGTGGTGTAGCATCAGTCTCTTCATCCTTGATGATGCCGAAAAGCTCGTCATCCTCCCTCTGTCTCTTCCTTGTAGCGATTTCTTCCACCAATCGTTTCCTCTTTCTAGATGTTGCTGGGAGCTTGCTGAGGTCGCTCTCAAGAGAGATTAACAATGCGTCCGCAGAAACTTCTTGATGGATTTCGATCACTGCAGGTGCTTCGCTAGTCAGTCGCTGGTCCTCTCTTGAGTGATCCCAGGATGACTCCTTGGTGATTTGTTTGGCTTTTCGGGGAGTTGCGACCTCGAATTCGTCGTCTGAATCGATGGAAGCCATGCTCATCCGACTGATTGGTCGACTCTCTTGTTCTTCGGTATCCCTAGTAAAAGCTGTCCGACGCTCATCATCCGAATCATCCTCATCGTCCTCATCGCGGTGCTGGTACAGACGGTGATGAAGTGATCTGATACCGACCTTCTTCGGCGTTCTTTGCTGTCTGCGTTCATCCGCAAATGCGACATTGTCGTATCGGTTAGCTACACCTTTCCGTATTCTCGGGAGTGCAGTGACATTGAGCGTAGAGGTAGGCAGGGGCCTGCGTCCGCCAGCAAGCACTTCGTTGCGGGAGTCAGGCGTTCCGACTGGTGGTGTCTCGTCACTTCTGTCGAGATTTGTGCCAGGGCGCCGGCCACCTTGAGGATCAGGTATGTTAAGCCGCCTTCGCTTCTCGATATGACGATCAGGATCAAGATAGTCGTAGAGTGCGGGAGCAACAATTCGAGACTTTACATCATCCACAAGCTTCTCTCTGAGCTCCCGCTGAAGCGTCTCTAGCATTCCTTTCACCGGGTCAAGATTTAGCGCCCGGTGCCTCTTTTCATCCTCGATCTCTAAATCTTGCTCTTCCCGTAGTTTTTGAAGTACGGCCTTCTGGCGCTGCTCCGCTTTCACCCTTTCGGGGCTGGGACTCCTCTCATAATTGGGGTTGCCATACCGTTGGCACTCCAAGTTCATAGTACAATCGAACAAAGGTTGCATATGACAATTGTCGAAGCACCGCTGAGCCTCCTCTTCTCCACCTCTCGAATCGTCGAAGATAAGATAATAACCAGTCTGATCGGCCCGTATAGCTTCCCAATAGTAAGACTTCATTCTTGCCTTCAGATGTGGGACCGTCGCACTCGAAACCTTGACGTAGCAACTGGCTAGAAAGACGTAGGGTTTTCGTTTGATCTGGTCTAGTATTGGGGCCTCTTCAATCAGATTGGGAACGTTTGGCTTGCCTCGTGGCCCTTCTGGAGGTGGTGGCGGCGGCGGAACTGGTCGTGCAGAGTGTCGGCCGGAAGGGCCTTTTGGTGCGGATGGTGGAGGAGCGGAGAGCGGAGGACCAGGGATTTCACTTGGTCGAATCTTGGTGGAACTCTCTTCTAGCTTCTCCTTCCGCTGCTCTGAGGGTCGCTGCCTTGTGGCCGCCCTTGCTATCATGCGATTTCCGACTGACCCATCCCGATCTAGATGTGCGAACACCGGGCAGAGGCCAACTCGGCGCTCGCCTCCTTTGCACTCAATATGCGCTTTCCGAGCCGCTGCAGCAGCGGAGACAGCAGGTCCGTCACTCGATTGCTTACGGTCTTTATATTCTATAAGGCAAATTCCAAGAGGACTCCCAGTGCTTGGATCGGTTTTGTTGTTGATATCAACAATCGAACCGAAAGAGGAGAATAGATATTGAATTTGATTAACTGGGGTCAAAGGATCAAATCCAGTCACGACAATCCTTTTGGGCGGCCCTGGACCGACGGTGTTCTTGTCAGTAGAGTACGGATTGAGTTTGTATGGCGACAGTCGCACACGTGTTTTTCGGTGACTAGCTGCGCCCTTCGAATAATGTGCGATTCTGAGCCGGGGATCAGCTGGCGGACCCTCTCCGTCCTAATCATCCATTCCGTTAGCTTTAGAGTTCCGACTTGATCCACCGATAGACCTACATATATACCGAATGGCGCTTCCTGAACCTTTCGATTTTTCCTTTCCTTTGACGTCAACGTGTTGTCGAGCTCAGGATCGTAGACCACCCTGATACCCCTGGACTCTCCCTTGCCTGGGTGTGCCTGTTTTCGAACGACAGGTAATGCCGCACCTGGAGTCACGGAGTCCTGAGCTTCAAACATTGCGGCCCGGGCTGCTGCAAGGTTGGAGGGGTCTCTGCTTGACGTGGTCCGGCCACGAACGTTCTTCCACTCCGGGGAAGCAAGAGAGCTGTGTGGCGGCGATGACTCCACATGTGTCATAGGGGTCAGATTCGCTGAGCCGTTCTTGACCGCGGTGCCCTGTTGGTTATGTTTTGTGCTGAAAAGGGAGGATGAGGTGCTGGTGGAACTAGCGGAGCCTACGCCATTCAACAAATCGCCATGTGCGGTCTCAGTCTCGTCTGGAATAATCGATCTTTGATCTGTCCAGAGGTGGCCATTGCATGCACCGTTAGTTGAGGGACGCCCTTCACCACCTCTCAATGGTGAAATCGGGTGTGCCGGCGATATTTGTGACAAGGTAGATTCGTCTCCTGAGGGTGATCTAGGGCGTTTTCGACTTAAAGGAGGCTTGGAGCGCTTTTGCTGGAGCACCGACGGAGCGGTGGGGAAGAAGTCCGCAAAACCCTTGGACGAGCGCGACATCGCTCTGAGAGAAATACAGCTACTACGTTGGCACCAGCGACCGCATCATGTTGTTACCACACCAGCCAACCAGATATGAAATGCGCTCCGCTTGCTCCTCGGTACACGTAGTGACGGGCCCGCTCACGCCAGCAGCAGCTCTGGAGACCCAGGCACGCGGACTGTTGGATGGGGGGTTGCGTCTAGAACGCGAATTGGTAGAGTGTGGCGTTGAGGTGTCAGGTTGGTGAGCGACGGCGGAGTGATGCTGAGTATATGAATTAGGCAGGACAGACGGCGAGATGAGGAGTTTAGGAAGCAAAGGTCCAGGGTGTTGACAGATTGATCGTTGGATACTCTTTGGGCTGGTGGTAGGCATGTAAAGTAAGGTTACGGACGAAGTTTCCGTCATTTGGCGCTAAATTGGATTTCACCAAGTGTTGCCCACCACCGCTTTCCACCTCCGTTGCTGCAATTCATTGCATTGTTCCCCAACACGTCTTTCATCACACAGATCCCAGTACCATCTCTCGATCATCTCACCCAGAGGGCATCATTGACCTGCCCCCGAATTTCAAATGTTGCTGTTCCAAATGCGGTGCGCTGTGACTTCACCACTGAAGGCGCAGTCACCTCCACTCGTCGCACGGAAGCTTACCACACCTAGGATGGGACTTTGCCCGGGAGACCTCATACATTCCGTAGATGAGTCTGTCTTGAAAATCACAAGTGGGAAATTCCACAAGCGAACGTGACCGCTCGCTTCCTAAGCACTTGGCGACCTTCAACGCCCTACGTGTGAATAGGACTATTTGGCAACGCCCACCGCCCAGTCAACGCATGATAATCAAAGGAACTGCGCAAATAGGAGGTGGGAAAGCTGCGGACTACGTTACATGCCTGCAGTTATTCGGGTCCCCAATCGTCCGCGCACTTTTAATCAGATAGCGATGAGCCGGATGAAGTAAGATCATACAGAGTCGACCTGCTCACGAGTCAACTCTCTTGGGGACAAGGGAGGGACAGGAGATACGATGGCAAATGTGACGGGGCTAGAGCCATGCCGTACCAGCGTTACTGAAGGCGCTCTGCATGGTGCTAGCAAGGAAGAGCGCCGAAGTCTCGGTGATGGTCAGTCAATGTTCCATGCGGTGGTATAATATAGTGCACACGTCGTTTGAAATCACCTTAGGAAAACCACAGCTTTCCGGAGGACTGGACGACCGACTGAGACTTACGGCTGATAAGCCACAATATCGAATCAAATTGTTTGCTCGGTCACAAAGGCCCACAGGAAGGCTTGAAGAAAGCCTTGAATCAATTCTACGGAAGTGGATGAAGCCGGAGGTGGTGCACATACCCGCCGAATGAGATACCTGTGTCCTCGAAACTTCGCAACCAGCAGGGAGAAATCTTGTCGGTGCGTCTCTCCACCCATTTCCAGGGTGGTGTATTTTTGAATTTCGAAGCCAGTTGCAGTGTTAGAATCCTCCTATTGTCCTGGCTGGGTAGATTCGAACTTTGGCCCTTCAGCCTTGGTGCTCACTGACCAATCAATATGTCCTCGACCGGTTGCGTTCGTTCGAAATACAGTGCTAAGAAGAAACTGATACCCTCTCTGACTTGCATGAGAGATACCTCACTTCCGTGCCAACATCATACAAGGCGTAGAATCACGTGATTGCTACATTATACAGCAATGAAGAAGCATTGCGTAAGTGGTGAACCATTGAAACAAGATATTACAATAATTCAAGTAAGGTGGCACACAATCACCTACTCAGTAACAGTAAGGTAATGGATGCATGCTTCACACAAAGGAGCAAAACGGGGGGCAAAACACCAGCTACGCGTGCCTGATCTACGTACCGGTTGCTGGAAAGGTGGGAACAACTAGCAATATGGTGTAGCATACTTCCTGGACAGAGGGAAAGGTGTGGCGGTGGTGAAGCTGCAAGGTACCAGTTACTCGATACTGCTAGCGCCATAAGCTGTATTTTTAGACGGGGCGACTACTGCATGCGGCCACATCTCAGATCTGCTTGGACGAAGCCAGACAAAGCCGCCGAAAACTGGCAGGAACAGACGTAGTAGCCCTCTCACCTGTGCAAACATCTTTCCAGCAAAGAGCTATACGAGCTGCTCCATCATACGCATTGAGCCACATTCCCGAAACATAGTAACACGGGAGACGAGAAGAGAAAAGGGGTTCAGCTGTTGGCGTGGCCGATCAACAACCCTTCCTTTATAACCCATCGCCGCTGCTTATTATCATTCTTCGAGCATCACATTTGCCGACCCTTCCCTGTTGAGCTTGAAATATTCATCGCAACGGCAAGTCTACCACGTAGTCTTCCACGGCCTCGTCGTTCTTGTTGGTACTCTAGCAAACCCCTGGACTACGACTTAGCAAACCACTGAAAGCAAACATGTGGTCGGTGAAGAGCTCGCCCAAGTACGGCAGAGCTCGAGGCTGATCAATGCTGCAGTGGCATCTTCGGATACATCAATTACTTGGTTGAGAAAGACCGCAAATTCATTCTCGACACCTTGGTCAATGGCTTGTCACGCTTAGAATACAGAGGATATGTGAGTTGACCTTTTCTGACAGCAATTGCTTCCAGTCGCGGGTCCGTGTAACTAGCTATCCAGCCTCTCGGCTCTTGTCTCACCATTAAGATGATATGCTCAGCTCGCTGACCACTCTGCAGGATTCTGCAGGCCTTTGCGTCGATGGGGACAAGAAGAATCAAGTGTTTGCCTTCAAGGAGGTGGGCAAAGTCGCAAAGTTGAAACAGCTCATCGAGGAGGAGAAGCCAGATCTGACCAAAATCTTCGACTCGCATGCCGGAATTGCTCATACCCGATGGGCTACACATGGCCAGCCATCACGCAAGAACTGTCATCCCCACAAGTAAGTATGCCCGACGCACCCGGCGGTCGTCGCCCAATGGTTACATATGTGTTCGAAATGGCTCAATTGCTAACAGCCATGGCTAGGTCAGATCCCTCCTGGCAGTTCTCGGTGGTGCACAATGGTATCATCACCAACTACAAAGAGTTGAAGGTCCTTCTTGAAGGCAAAGGCTTCAAGTTCGAGACCGAGACGGACACTGAGTGCATCGCAAAACTCGCCAAGTATTTGTACGACCAACACCCAGATATCGAGTTTACCGTCCTGGCAAAGGCTGTCATCAAAGAGCTACAGGGAGCTTTCGGCCTTCTCCTCAAATCGATCCACTACCCTCATGAGGTGATCGCAGCAAGAAAGGGTTCGCCATTGGTGGTCGGCGTTCGAACACAACGTAAGATGAAGGTCGACTTCGTTGACGTGGAATACTCCGAAGATGGTCCTTTGCCAGCGGAGCAAGCTTCCCAGAACGTCGCCATCAAGAAGGCCTCCGCGAACCTCCTGGCACCCCCAGACAAGTCCCTCCTCCACCGGTCTCAGTCGCGTGCCTTTTTATCCGATGACGGCACTCCGATTCCGACTGAGTTCTTCCTTTCATCAGATCCATCGGCCATAGTCGAGCATACAAAGAAGGTGCTGTACCTCGAAGACGATGATATCGCTCACATCCATGAAGGATCTTTGAACATCCATCGCCTCAGCAAGGACGACGGTGCCTCCAACGTCCGTGCAATCCAGACGCTTGAACTCGAGCTCCAGGAGATCATGAAAGGAAAATTCGACCATTTCATGCAGAAAGAAATCTTCGAGCAGCCAGAGTCCGTCATCAACACCATGCGTGGACGTCTCGATGTTGCCAATAAGTCCGTCACCCTTGGCGGCTTGAAGCAATATATCAGCACCATTCGTCGTTGCCGGAGGCTGATCTTCATCGCCTGCGGTACCAGCTTCCATTCTTGCATGGCTGTCCGCGGGGCTTTCGAGGAACTGACAGAAATCCCTATCTCCGTAGAGCTGGCCTCTGATTTCCTCGATCGCCAAGCACCGGTTTTCCGAGACGATACCTGTGTTTTTGTCTCTCAATCTGGAGAAACCGCAGACTCTCTCATGGCTTTGAGGTATTGCCTTGAGAGAGGTGCCTTGACCGTTGGTATTGTCAATGTTGTGGGGTCTTCCATCTCCCTGCTTACCCACTGTGGTGTGCACATCAACGCCGGACCAGAAATCGGCGTCGCTTCCACCAAGGCATACACTTCGCAATTCGTGGCGATGATGATGTTTGCGCTTTCCCTGAGTGAGGATCGTGCATCGAAGCAGAAGAGACGCGAAGACATCATGAACGGGCTTGCTCACATCTCAGAGCAGTTCAAAGAGATACTGAAGTTAAACGATTCGATCAAATCCTTGTGTGAGCAATTCAAGAACCAGAAGAGTTTGCTACTTCTAGGACGTGGAAGCCAGTTCTCCACGGCTTTGGAAGGTCTGTCACACCGTCCTTTACGCTGAACATCGTGCTGACCTTTTTATGCTAGGCGCTCTCAAGATCAAGGAAATCTCGTATCTTCATTGCGAGGCGGTCATGTCCGGAGAGCTCAAGCACGGCGTTCTGGCTCTCGTAGACGAGAATCTGCCAATCATCATGATCCTTACTCGGGATAATATCTTTCCCAAATCGCTCAACGCTTTCCAGCAAGGTACATGCGCTCCCTCAGACCCAATGAGGGCCACTTTGTGCTTACTGTCTGTCTAGTCATTGCCCGCAAAGGTCGTCCCATTGTCATCTGCAATCCGAATGATCCCGAGTTTTCATCTTCGCAAACAGAGAAGATCGAAATTCCAAAGACTGTTGATATCCTTCAAGGCCTACTCAATGTCATACCGCTCCAGCTTATTGCCTACTGGCTGGCTGTCGGAGAAGGCCTCAATGTCGACTTCCCCAGGAATCTAGCCAAGTCTGTGACAGTTGAGTGATTCCAGTTCGGACGTCAGGGAAGGCTATTGGTGCACGACGCATTTGCTGCGATGATGGTGCAGCATGCTGTGGAGGAAGATTACTGAGCAGATTTTTGGTGCCTAGACTCGGACTAGGGTGCCCGCATGGGATAAGCTAGAATATCAATAGACAGTGAAACGAAATAGCATTCAGCATTTGAATCAGCCATTGTAGAATAGGCGGCAGCTATTCTACAGTCGAGCAGTCCGTAGCCTTACGCCAGTTTTGGTTTGGTGTCTGATTGGACTTCTCCCCACTAAAGTACCTTTTGAATCGTTCTCAGCAGAGAGAGCACTCGATGGCGTTTCTGAAAGGTCCGGGCGAAGCCCAGAATTATGACGGTATCTTCAAGCCAGCACTCGTCCCCATCGTAGGTAACCTCCCTAGATAACACCGCCACCTCCCAGGCTCCTCCCTCCGCGTCGCAATCGTCCACGCCCGCTGGAACACCCCCATCGTCTCATCCCTCGTTTCCGGCGCTCGCAAAGCCCTCCTCGCCGCCGGTGTAAAAGAACACAACATCATCACACAGTCCGTCCCGGGCAGCTACGAGCTCCCCCTCGCCGCCCAACGCATCTACTCCGCTTCCCAAGTGCAAGCCGCAAAGAACAACTCTACGCCCCGCTCCGCTACAGACCTGTTATCGTCGGCCTCACTGACAGATCTCACGGCCCCGATTTCCGATGCCGCGGCTTCGGACTCGACGACGCTGGTGCTGAGTCCCCCAGCGCAGAACGTTACTGGGGGCGGCGGGAAGCGGCAGCCGGATGAACCCTTGACGACGGCGTTTGATGCGGTCATCGCCGTGGGCGTGCTGATCAAAGGGGAGACGATGCATTTCGAGTATATTGCGGACGCAGTGTCGCATGGGTTGATGAGGGTGCAGCTGGACACTGGGGTGCCGGTGGTCTTTGGACTGCTTACGGTCTTGACGGAGGACCAAGGGAAGGCCAGGGCGGGGATGCTGGAGGGAAAGCATAACCATGGGGAGGACTGGGGGAATGCGGCGGTCGAATTGGGTGTCAAGCGGAGGGCTTGGGTTGAAGGGAGTATTGTGAGTTGAAGGCGGATAAAGAAATGATGAAGCACAACTTGCACTGAGGATATGACCGGTTGACGATTAGGTGCTGGTAAACCCGAATGGAAAAAGAGCATACCGTGGATGCCAGAGCAGGACGGTCTTGACTTGAAACCTCTATTAGAACATCGACCCGAACGTCCTTCGCTGCCATGCCAGGATAATGTACAATGCACTTGATGAACATATTCGATCATTCCTCCATCTTCTCTCCATCCTTCTCTGCTGTCTCCTCCTCATCCTCACCTTCTATTGCCTTCTTCGCCGCCTTCACTGCCTCCTCTAACACCTCTTTCGGTACCTGCTCATGCCTCCCTTTGGTTGGCCCATCCCGGTTACTTATCCAAGTCATCTCGAGCTCGAAGTCCTTGTCTTTGCTGTCCTCGTGCGCCACATATATTATTCGCGCCGCCTCTTTGACACCCTGCTCTAACGACAAATTGCCAGAGGCTAGGTCCAATTTTTCCAGTTCAGCTTTCGCTGCTTGTCTCCCTTTGCCAGTTGCTGCACCATAATAACCCTGCGTCAACATTAGCCTCCGGTCATTCCTTCCCATCCGAGAAACATACCCAGTACAATCCGCTGGGCTCGATCATGTACAGCCCAGGTCCTCCTGACTTGATGCCTTCGACCTTGCCGCCACCTCCGGTTTTAGGATCACTCCCCACTTGTCCATCCACCTCGAGCTCGCTTTCTGAGTCCCAACCGCCGACGATAGCTGTGATGCCAAAGGGTCGTACGTACTGGTATAAGGTGAACATCTGGACGTAGCTTCCTAGTCTGTCGGCGAGAGATGCGATGGGTATCGGTGACTTCCATAGTTGCCGCCATGATGACGCTTCTTCACGGGCTCGAGAAACGAAGTGTCGGCCATCAGGAATAAGGCCAGAAAAGGCCTATGTGAATTGTGGTCAGCTATACGATGCTCGAAGACAAGACAGCTGAGCAGACATACAACGCCAAAGTTCCGGTCTACTGTCGATATCCGCTTGTTCGCGCCGGGCTTCAATAGTTTGCTGCTTATGATCTTTTCCGCGGCCAGCACGACGCCGTCTTTGCAACGTATGCCTATGGATGTGCCGCCGTTCTCCACAGCTTTGATCGCATATTCGACCTGTGAAGATGCTGTGAGATACCATACTCGAAGCTCCGGTCGTCGACAATACCTGGAAGTTTCGACCATCGGGGGAGAAGATAGAATTTGAGAGGTCGTAGCCCGTGCCAATGGACGTCTTTGCTTACTGTTAGCTTAACGCATAGTGAACGAGATGTGACTCCGAGCTGACCATGATAGCTGCAAGATTTCGTTGTCTTAAAACTGGGGTAGGGGAGCAGGAGACCACTGGGGACTTGAGTAGCTTGAACGGAGCTCGCTGAGGCAGCTCGAAATGCGCGTTCAAGCGATGAGCATTCTAGGGTTAGGGTTGATGCCGCCAATGGACTCTGACTCGTTCGTCGACACTTCACTTGTTCAATGTTGCTAAAATGTCTGGGCTAGTCGGCTACGAAAGCAGTGGAGGGGAAGACGAAAACGGAAACATTCCTCCTGTGAAGGTAGCGGTATGATGCTCTTATCCTTCATTATTTCAGTATATGCGAACCATTCTCTGACGGGACAGGCCCTAGGCCTCCACCAACCTTAACCCTGATACATCCGACTCGCAAGCTGTGATCGGTAGAGTTCACCTCAATAATTTCTCAGGGAAACGCTTATATGGTACAGAACATAGGGCGCGCAATGGGGATCGTGAAAACCTTGGAGACGGGCCTCCAGTCTCTCATCATGACAAGGCCAATGGGGTTCTTGTTGGACCTGCAGGTCCGCCGGCGGGGTCTTCGCCGGAAGACGATGTCCAGTCCGCCCTGTCACCATACTCCGCCAACCGCGCAGCGATCAGAAATCTGACGGTTCCAAAGATGCCCATGTTGGATATTCCCCCATCACCGCCTGGATCGCCTCCACCAGGAATGGAAAAGAAATTCCAGCATTTTCTCGAGTTAAAAAAGCAAGGTGTTCACTTCAATGAGAAGCTCGCTAGTTCGTCAGCTCTAAAGAACCCAAGCCTGCTAAAGAAGCTTATGGACTACGCGGGCCTGGATGAGCAAGACCAGTACAGCACTACGCTTCCTGAGGATGTTTGGAACCCCAAGGGATTTCCCCCTTGGGCCTTCAAGGAAGAACTAGCAAGGAGCCAGCAAGAGGTCACGAAGAAGAAGGAAGAGGAGCGAGCTAAAACGCGGCGCGAGAGCATCGAGTTTGTCTCAGCGAACAATTCCGGGCAGTCTAGCAAAGAAGCTACACCAAGGGCCAGTACTGGAGCAAAAAGTCTTCGGGGAAGTGCTGCAGACAGGGTTATGACTGGTCTGGACAGGGGTGAGACCAGCTCGCCTCTAGCAGGTACCGGATCAACACGAGATGATCGAACTGGAAGTTACCACAAGGCGCGATCTGGAGCCTTTCCACCCTCACCGAAGCGACGAAAACGCTCGCGCTCGCGCTGACCAGGATTACGCGTTAAAATATTCTCTACTCCATGCATTCTCTTCAGTTCTGGACGCCCCAAGGCTTGAAGTGGGTTAACACAGTGAAGTGACTGACAGCTCCAATCAAGGTCGAAGTGCAAAAGAGCCAAGACATTTTCTACACGGTAGCACTATGGACACCTCTACCAAGGCAGCTCCATGGGCAAACAAGCACTCCATCTTACTGGCTTACTTGAGTGTGAGGTTTGATGTCGGATCAGACTCTCTAGGTCGAGAACACTGAATACTGCTTCATCTAGCGGGACTTCAAAGTCCGTCGGAGAACATCCGAGATCTGTTGCCTCGGCCCGTTTGCCCGCATTCAAAATCATCATATCGTGCACCTTTGAGTAGTTCTCTTCCCTACATACATTGGTCAATAGGAGGGACCAATTGTGCATTGAATATTCACGAACATGGCATCTTTCTCGGTACGCTCCCTGAGTTCAACGAATATGCGATTCATGACCTACTGATAGTTTACACTGACCTGCAGCGCTTGATACGCTTCCTGGCTAGAGATGGTAGAACGTACTACGGCGATGCCATCCTCCCAGGTGGTGTCAGTGACATCGCGAAAACTAAGCAAGCGCGCATAATTCACGGCGATATCTTTGGGAAGCACGACGTGACTGATCAGATCGCGGTAGGCGCCGCCGCACGATAGCAGCAATTGAAGTCATCTCTAACGTCTTGCCTTGTTCATGCTGCAGGATGTACGGCTATTACTTGCTCCGTTGGATCGACCAGATATCAAGACCGTCCGGTGTCTCGGCCTCAACTATGAGCAGCATGCTAAAGAATCAAATATGCCTTTGCCCAAATATCCTGTCCTTTTCTATAAGCCCATCACATCCATCACTGGTCCATTCGACCCCATTCCTGTCCATGCCGGAGCACAAGAATTACCCGGCCTCGATTACGAATGCGAACTCGTCGCCATCATCGGTCGTCAGGCGCACAATGTCTCCGAAGCCGAGGCACTGGATTACGTCCTAGGCTATGCTGTTGGGAATGACGTTTCGCATCGCGAGTGGCAGATCAAACGTGGTGGAGGGCAATGGTCTCTTGGCAAGGGTTTCGATGGATGGGCGCCGTTCGGTCCCGGAATTGTAAGCCGTGATTTGATCAAGGATCCGCAAAATTTGAGGATCGGCACAAAGGTCAATGGGAAGATTGTTCAGGATAGTACAACCAAAGATATGATATTTGGGGTCAAGGAGACCATCGCATTCTTGAGCAAAGGGACGACGTTGTTACCAGGTGATCTGATCTTTACCGGAACACCCCAAGGGGTTGGCATGGGAAGGAAACCACCGTTGTGGCTGAAAGATGGGGATGTAGTTGAGGTGAGCTTGGCCGGGATTGGGACCTGTACGAACAAAGTAGAATTTGTCAAAAACGAGGCTCCGAAAGCCAAGCTGTAGGGAACAGCCGCTATGGACTTTGAGGTATGGAATAGTAGAAGACACGCGGCGAGACTCCTCTCAATGGCTATTCGATGATAATCTGCACGGAAGGGATTGATCGTTTCCATGCCGCTGCTTTAGAATAACTATAATGTGAACTATGCGACCTGCGTCCCATAACCCCTTATGGTATCTGCGAACGCCCAGCTTTGTCCCTCCAACTGCTCATTCTCCTTCAGTTCCACACCTCCCTCCTTCGTCACCACCGCAATGGAGTATTTGTCCAAGCTCCTCGCATCCCTGTAGAACAACACCTTCATGCACTCCTTCACCGCCTCTATGGCCTGCTCCCTGCCAATATTCTCTACATCAGCCTCACTCGCCACCATCTTCCTCAGCAACGGCTGCGCCAAATGCGCCCCGAACCCCGTTGCCAGCGTTGGGCTCGAGAAAGTCGTCCCTAGCAGATCCACGGACGCCAAAAACGGCTTCTCATCGCTGTCGAGGCCGGCCACAAGGATCTGGTTCCATAGGGGGTTGATGTCTGAACGCCGCTTGTACATGACTTTGGAGAGATAGGTGTGCAGGTTCTGGGCGGAGAGGGTGTGGCCTTCGGAGGAGTGGTTTTCGGAGATGGCGAGCGAGTTGAGCATGCGGTCGATGTATTGCATGTCGGAGACGTCGCCGCCGATGCCGATGATGGAGGTGGAGTTGAAGGGACGGAGGCGTTTGACGTCGGTGAAGCGGGCGAGGGAGCCGTATGATGCTGAAGATACAATGATCAGTGATGTGAAGGAGTTCGGCGAGGGGAGATGTAGATACCTAGATTGTCTGCTGCAATGACGACTCCATCCTTGAACTTGACGGCGATGACAGATGTTCCTGTGACTATTGGAGACTGTGTATGTGATTTGGGCCCATTTGAGTGCAGATAGGAGGGATCGTATGCTCCGTAGACGTCGTCTCTAGGCTGAAAGGACGTGGTGTAAATCAGTTTGGGCGGCTTGTTATACCAACTAAGAACTTACACGACCCCAGGCTTGCGGGAGATGGTTCATGGCCGCTCTAGTTGACCAGAGAGCAGGTGCAGAGAGCGAGTTGAAACGGAAGTACCGGTATCTTCAGCTTACTTAGCGTATGAGTGTGCCTTTAGAAGAGAATTGTAGAGGAATATTGAGAGTTGTAGGCTAAGTTACTTGGAGCTTCAGGCCTAGGTCGAAGCCAAGCAATAAGGCTGATTGCTGCCTTATCTTATCAGATCATCTTGAATCCATTGCTCGAGCACATGCACTTTAGCTTTCGATGTTCGGCGCAAGACTTTATCAACTCCGCAGTGAAAGAGTCGATTGGCATGAGACTGTCCGGTATCCAGCGAGGCGTACTTTCCTTGTACCGTACTTGCCTTCGCGAAGTCAGGAAGAAATCGGTGGTCAGTCAGCCTAGTTGATAGTCCATTGGATGAGTGACAAGCTGAACTGGGGTGGATTTCAGGATGTACAGGCAAACTTCCGATTATATGCTAGGTGACTAGAACCGCTATACGACTTGCACCATCACTAACAGACGATTAAGGAATGAATTCAGGAGAAATGCCGCGATTGATAAGAAGGACTTTGCCGCTGTTGAGTATCTGCTACGGAAAGGCCACAGGCAGCTGGAAATCTATTCCGCTCCTGGTATAACCAATATTATGACCTAAAACCTAGTCGATCCGTACGCCTCGCTATTCATATCAATTCGCACCGAGGTAATCAAAGCCGAAATCCATGTCCTCCTACGCCAAAATGCTAGATTCGCTCAATTTCAAACCGTTGGGCAAATTAGGAAACCACGCGTTCAAAGTCATATTGTAATTCCTGCTGTTCGACCAAGGCTCACAGCTCTTCGTTTCGATCCGTACCTGTGTATGGAAGACATAGCCCTAACCGCCAGAAGTAATCTCTGTGCGCAAAGAAGAGCTGCCAGATCCGAAAGCGAGCCGGAACTGTCAAATAGCCTTTGCCCATATCTAGCCAATCTTTCAGGCTTTGCAGCTCAATGTCGAACTTAGCATCGTTCGACGCTGTGGTGTCGGTCGGCCCTCCAGCAATACAGGCAGGATCTGCATCACCAATGCAATACTCCAGGTCTTTCGTCTCTGGTGTGAGATCGGATTTCGAGATATATATCTCGCCTGCGTGCATTCTATAGCCCCATTCGCTAAGAGGCAATAAGGGCACAGGATCGTCAACGTGTGTCACTCGTCGGTACATTTCGCTTCTGTTGGACTGGTCATCGTTTGGGAATACTCTATCAAGGTAATCCACCAGATGAGTGTTCCCGACGCGAGGTTCTCCGAACGTGGTTACTTGGGGCATCCAGCCTCTTGCATGAAATTCGAGCGACGCCAACGCAGCAACTGCGCCGCCGAGCGAGTGTCCAACCAGAGTGAGCTGATGCCGGGGGTAAAGCTCCACAAGCTCTTCGACATGTGGTACGACGTGTGGCCGCGTATGTCTCCAGGACCTCATGAAGCCAGCATGGACAGTACAATTCTTACACTTCGATGTTTCTGATTCTAGATTTCTTGAGATGATCCTTCGTGGATTCTGGATAATGCCAGACAGCCCTCTATTGTCCGTCTCATCTTCATCCTCGCCCGGATATGGCACATACTCCTGCGGAATGGTCGACAGATCCACAATGGTGTTGGCTATGGAGTAGGTGCCTCGGAAGGCAAGGATGATACGAGGGTGGGAGGGAGAGTGGTCCACAACGAGGTATCCGCAGCTGTCAGATAGCAACGGACCAGTCTCCCAAGTCTACACGATTTCGATCAGCCAACGGAACCCAAACGGGGTATGCCGCTTACCGTCACCAAGTCGAACCCCTCAAAGTCCTGACACCGGCTCGCGCATTGGAAGGGCTTTTGGATACCAGTCGAACCGACACAGTAAGATATGTCGACGATGCGCGATAGTTCTTCGAGTTCTGCAAATAGCTTTGAGGAGATCTTGCGGTCATCTGCACCTAGCAGACTTCCTGAGAGAGGCACTTGCGAAGTCAGACTGGCCAATGCCACATAGGGCTTCACTGCTACAGCGAGCACCAGCCATGATCCGATAACAACTCGCATACTTTAGCGCAAGAAGGCTCACGTTGTTTTTACTAGCATCTTTGCATGTCTGCAGTGATACATAATGTGAAGGGATCCTCAGAAGATGTCATGTCGGCAACGAGTCGAGCGCGCCACGCGCCAACCCCACATCTAGTAAAGTAAGGTAAGCTTGGCAGCCGTCATTACTGAGATACGCGCCTAGAAAACGGCGATCGTCTAGCGGATGATCAAAATTACTGATACGAGTGCACCAAGGTCGGAAGTGAGTCGGTTGTCATAGCTATCTGTGTATTTCGCAATATCGTATTTCTCATGACGAAATGATCGTGGGGCCCGTCTCCATAGAGTGTCCTAGGCAGAAGCCACGTCTCGCGCATAGCAGCACCGTGGATCTCGATGTGTACAAGCGCTCTTGGACCGACAGCAGCGCCGTTGATCTTGATCTGTATAATGCTTTTCGACCAACAGTACAGTGTGCAGCCAGGATCCGTGCAGTATTCAACACAGACTGAGCTGTTACTCTCTTCTCGATGACACCGTATGCGACAGATATCTTCCAAACTGGTGCCACGGAATATCGACCACGCGCAGTTTTCTGCATCTTCGACGCTTGCGTCCGGCCTCGATCGAAGATCGTTCGAGGCGCATTTGTTGCCGGAAAAGTATTGGCGTTTGTTAAGCAGCGTAAATGGCTTGAAATCCAGTCTTTCAAATCTGGATTTGGCAGAAGCCAAATGTACCCTATCGGCAGGAGGATGCAGCGCAGTCTCAGCTGTTTTACCGAACCGGCGAGACAAAAAGCCTAATGCGCGACTGTCATCGCGCGCTCTTCGCTTTCCTCAGCTCCGCCTCTAGGCTCTTGATTTCGTCTACAAGCCGCATTAGCCCACGCGCCGGATACCCATGGTCAAGCGCAACAGCCTCCCGCATACCGTTCTTGAGGTCTTTCGTCTCGTCCATCTCAAGCTTCACCCATAGCCAATAGACTGCCTGATAGGTAACCACAGCGCCGAGGAAGACCTTGGCTATGGGCCGGCCAAAGGACTGGTAGAAGCCGATCTAGAGTAGATAGTCAGAGGTTGCAGCATTATTCTGATAAATTTGGCATACATGAGGTGATATAGGCTTTGTCGATGGGGTAGGGAGTTGTTGTGTCGAGTAGTTTCGTCGGGCCAAAAGGCGCAAGATGGGGGTCATGACCAGGTTGGGCAAAGCCAATGCGCGAGCAATTATTCCAATTCTGGGTATCGAGCCATCGACGAAACAATTCTGCTACGATGGTGGGATAACTCGAATCATGCCAGGGAAAAGCTGAAGCCTGAACGGTACTGCGGAAAAACAGATGGACGAATGACGAAGCGTGCAAAAGACGGCGCCAAGATCCGCCCGCCGACGGATCTCGCCGATGCTACTGGATGCGCAGTTTGTACGAAGTAGACACCCTACGTGTACTAATCTTAGAACCAATTCAATCAACTTCTGAGCTAGTTTATGAACCTACTTCTTTCTCCGCCCTTCGGCATTGCATATCTCTGATCAAACCTACTACTGCATTCAAGTCGGAGCTCATCTCACCCACCGTATAACCTCCCCCTTTCCCTAACTATTCACAATGGTGAGTCTCCCTTACCATCTGAGGCCTATGAACCAGCCTCTAGACACCCCCGAGACAATTCCCTCATCATTCGCCGATTCATTACGAACCCAACCTGTACCCCCCAGCAGCTAACCTCACCCTCCAGGCTCAAGCCCAAACCCCCCAGCAACGAAAAGCGAACGAGCGCTACGCACGACAGGAAGCAGCCAAGCGCGGCAAGCCAGAGAACTCGATAAAGAAGAAGGAGAAGTTCCAACCGCCCGTAAGCAAGCTGTGGATTAGTGAGTCCGCTCTTTCCTGTGGTCGGAGTGGAGAGAGAAGGTCCCCGCGGGCATGGAAGTGTGCTTTCAGGGCAGGATAGCATGTCGACTAGAGAAATACTTGAAGAGGTTGGTTCTTGATAAGTGAATGCTAATACTGCTCCCTGCAAGGTTTACTCGCTTTCGTCGTGTGTGGAGGGTTGATCTTCGAGCTGCTACGGTTATTCTTCTAAGATGCGACGAGACGTATTGAGAGCAGCGAGGATCTCTGCATGGACCTGATTGCATTATGGGCGCTCATCATGGCGTGGAGTTCGGGCATCATTGATTCATGTGTGAGTCCGCACAATGAGATCTCGAAGGGTTATACTGGCGGCCTGCCTCATGAATATGAAAGACATTTTCTGTAGTACAGGTCCAGATCATCGAAGAAGGATACTGTATGATTGATTCTGGCCCACGTCAATGAGCAGAAGCTTAGCACGTAATGTAGAAATAAAACGTGACGTAAATCTCAAAAAGGTATCACAAGGACACGCGCCCACGGACATCACAAGACCACGATGTGCCTGCCATGTATCGGCCAGCACACTTGCAGTGTAGCACAGGACTTATGAAAGTTGGCCGTGTCCTAAAGGTTCACCGTCGCTTCATTCATCTTCCGCCTCGACCCGGACGAGGACCTCTTCAAGAAACCCTTCAAGAAATGCATGCACATCGCCTCCCATCCCAACCGGAGCTTCATTGTCCCACTTCTCGATCTCTGCGAAAACGCCGGCGGCTTTGATTACAAGCTTTTTCAGCTTCTCATGTGCGTACTGGCTTTTCGCCGAGAGGTCATCGTTACCACTGCCCTCAGTAGCGCTGGGTCTGGTACTACGAGGCAAAGTGGCATTGAAATGGTAAGTCCGGCGTTGAAGCGCAGCTTCCAGGGCTGGCACAATCACACCACTCAGTGCCGTAAGTCCTCCGTTCAGGCAGGATGATGGGAAAGTACCAGAATCCACTGAATCCGTAGATCTGCGTGGTAATAGCACATCGCACGATGCATTCGGGTCGCGTTGTTGGGTCGACGATGGAGGGGGTAGGTCTTGCTGAGAGGTCGTCAAGCCGTTCGGTGAGAAAGAGGGTAGAGGTTGCTGATTCGACGGGAGACCTGGCTGCTGCTGTTGCGACTGTTGAATAGATTGGATTGGGAGGTTCTGTAGCGGCTTTTGAGCTCCGAAGGGACGTTGGAAAGGGGGGATATCCTGGAGGTTCATTGGTATGAAGGGTTTCTGCGACGGGAGACTAGGGCCGGCCTGCTTTGCAGGTTGAGTATAACCGACATTCTGATCTTGTACGTTTCTGACTTCTGGTAACGTCTCGAGTTTTAACAAACTCATGTCCTTCGCAAGTGATTCTTGTAAAGCGAGGTTGTACTCCATGGATTTCGGGCTTTCCTCATTATATGTTTGAGGTGATTGTGTAGCATGGACCGGAGTCGTTGCAATCCATTGGAGTGATCTTTCTTTCACTGGCGATAGCGGCAAAGGAATCTTAGCTGCCACACGTGGGGACGTTGGAGTCCCGCTGGCCACAGGTCTCCGTGTAGGTGATAAGTCTTGCGGTTGAGTCTCCCCAGATGAACCAAGCTTCACCGTCTCGGTTGCGGATCGAGTTTGAAATTTGTTGATCTTGTTACTGGCATCTGAGAGGGCTTTCAAGCTGTTTGTTTTCTGATCGTTGTCAAAATCGTTCCGCGAACGAGCATTAGCAGCTGCGTCATTCATGGCTCTCAAGCCAGCTCCTCGACCACCTGCAGGTCTTACAGTACCAAAATCCCAGAGATCTTCATTCATGGGGTTTCGGGCACGGCCATTCTGGGTATCTTCCGCGTCCTCTTCATCGGACCCAGCATTTCCATGCACAGCTTGCCATCTCTCATACCTCTCGATCAGTTCTGTAAGATATGTGGTCTTCTTGGCGCGGCGGATAAATGGATGCCTAAGTAGCTCCTTTGCAGATGGTCGTTCTCGAGGATCCCGCCGTAGGCACAGATCCACAAAATCCTTGAACGACCTACTGAACTCTCCTTGCAAAGTTGGTGGAGGATTTTTCGGTATGAGAAAAAGCACCTTCATGGGATGTATATCCGAATACGGAGGTTCTCCTTGGGCAAGCTCCAATGCGGTAATCCCCAGGGACCAGATGTCGGCCTTGTGGTCGTAGCCCGATTGCTTTATCACCTCTGGCGCCATCCAGAAAGGAGTTCCAACGAAAGTATTCTTCTTCGTCATCGTGGCAGACAGCTGCCCTGAAACACCAAAATCGGCAAGCTTGACCTGACCGTTGGCCCCCAGAAGCACATTTGCGGCTACGGAGAACTATGTTAGCGTCTTCACCGTACAGTCCCTGCAACCAAAGACTACCTTTGATATCGCGGTGCAGCTTTTTGTCACCATGTAAATAATCAAGGCCCAACAGAAGCTCTCGGATGATAATTGTTATGTACTCCTCAGGGATCAGGCCAGGCTTCAACAGGTCCGCGCAGCTTCCACCTGAGCAGAACTCCATAATGATCCATAAGTCCGAACCTTTCAAGAAAGATCCATGATACTGAGTGACGTACGGAGAATGAAGCTCTGACAATATGGATATTTCCTGAATGATGTCTTCGACTTCGTCTTCGGCGTTTTCAACATCGATTACTTTGATAGCTACAGCCTGTCCAGTACGTTTATCCACTCTGTGGCTCTACTGTCAGCTTCCATTCTAGCTATCTAGAAGAGCTTGCCATACCCTTTGTAAACCTTCCCAAAGCTACCGCCGCCTGTTGATCGCCGTGACTCAGCAGAACTTCCACAGGGTACATTCGTAGATTGACTTACCGATGCAGTTCTGCCGAGTATACAGAATTTCCGGGTCAATGCCGCTGTTCGTATCATCTGAAGCCACGTGGGCCATATCCGCGCTCCCTCTAAAAGATGTGGGAAACGGGTAAGGACTAGCCGATAGCGTGGATTGATCGCGTTTGGCTGTAGTCGATTATGTGATGTTGGGACCCAATCGCTCTGAGTCTTTGAAGTATGTGAGTCGCGGCGTGTTGTAAGCCGTAGAAAGAAATAAGAGGTAGGAAAAATTCTGCGAGACGGGTTTTCTTAAGGCGTGAGAAGCGATTCGTTGATTCGTCAACTGGTCAGCTTCGAATCCACAAACCTCAAGGTTACGTTGAAGCTGAACTGAGCAGTCCAGAATAGGCAGAGTGATCGCAACGTTGAGCTTGGGAGGATATCTTTCTTGGTGTTACAATTTCATATGGTTGATTCCTCAAAACACTTTGCACGGACGGTTTCACGTAGACAGAGCGAGTCCATGCTCTGCGGCGAGAAACCACGACTGAATTCTTTTAAGACAGAGGTCAGGATGTTCATTGGAGACGACACGAGATTCGTGTGAAGTGCCCTTGTCAATTGGCCGGCGGGTATATAGAAGATGGCGAAACAGGCAATCGCCTCTTTCGAGGCAAGTGCAAGGAACGGAGCGAAGAAACACAAGAAAAGGTTGCATACAGCAGCTTCGTATGGACTTGACTACATTACTAAGGTTTGAAGCTGTTGTCAAAATAACTTCTGGTGTTGTACCAATCCAAATGAAAACATATATGATTGGCTGATGTTTCAAACGCCCGAGACGCGGCGCTTACTAGTCAGGGGTGGGCCCCCTTTGTCCCTTGCTTTTGTTTCAATTGCACCCTCGGAAATCCATTCACACGTAGTAGTAGATCGACAGTGAAGTCATATGATACTCGCAGGTTTCTTCCTCTAAATTATGTAGTCTGATTGTTCTAATAATGCAGGAATCTCTTATACTCTACATGCAGAAGATTGTTGGCATTGTGAAGACAAGGTTCAGAACACGCTCAGCATTGGAGCTTGCACTGCTACAGTGTCGGTTCATCCTTCCCGCCCGTACATCAGCTGGAATCCATGCCCTAGTAGGGAATACCATTAGTGAGCAGCTGGAATTGATCGTAGCCCTTGGTCGAGTAACTGCTGTAGCTCTTTTTAATCAAATCTTTCATGAAATCAGCTGCTTCTCTTTCGCTCTTATCAAGGACGAATCTCTGCCGAAGATGGGCAATAGTGTCTGGTTTGAAGCACGGCAGCCCGCTATCAAGCATGAGCATGACAATGTGGCACAACTTCCCCGTATGCTGGCGAGACGCAAGGAACGATTTAATGCAGAGTTCTTCGAACCACCTGTACGACTGGGAAGTGGTGCTGCCTCCCATGACTGACACCATTTCTGAGGTCAGCTTGAACGGCGCGCGTTCAAAACGTACACCGCCAGGGGCAATGTCGAAGCAGAAGCCAAAGTCGATGTGCAATATGTGTCCGTCGTCATCGATCATAATGTTGCCGTTATGTCTGTCCTTGAGCTGGAGTAGGTATGATATGACAGAATAAGCTGCCATGCTTTTGACGAAGTTGTTGCGTGCTTGTTGGAAGCGAATAGAGCTCTCTGCGCCGTACTTTGATACGAAATAGTCATAAAGGCCGTTGACAGCCTCTCGGCCTAACATGTCCCTCGATATAGAGTGGGGCAAGACATCAATGACGCCGCAACCTGGAGCCGTTGCTGTCACCCTGTAAGGATAAACAAAAACGTCCAAGCCAACGTTGTGAAAGATGCCTCTGAAAGCAGCGATCAACTGCAAGACAAGAACATCTTGACGGCAGTCATCTCCCACCTTGAAGATGGCAGATTGCCAAATTTCGGAAATGCTGTCGCGAGTATTCTGTTGGCTGCGTCCCGTGTCCAAAGCCTGGTTAGTCTCCTCCAGCAATTGGTCAATATCTTCCATATCGCCTTGATTCTTTTTAACTCTGAATGTTGCCATATACGGTGCCTTGGCGTGGCTTTGCAATGGCTTCCCAGATTTTCTGTCGATACCGATGACTGTTCCGTCGGGGTTACTGGGTAAATAAACCCCAACTTCGACCTTGATCTTCCGCAATTCCTCCTCAATTTTCTGCCTTTTTTCCGCTTTAGTCTTCTTAATGTAAGGTCTAAGTTTGCCCGAGATTTCGGTGATCTCGTTGAAGAATGAGAACTCTCGTTCGTAAAATGCTTTGTCGGTATTCGAGAAGCTAGTGATCATATTATTGGTGACTAAGTCCAGTGTTGGCTTAAGCGAGTCCTCCTGGCCTAGCTGTCAGCATTCCATCGGCCCCGGTTACGCTCGATAAGGCTTACAATGCTAGAGTCTTCGTCTTTGTACGCGTTGGCCGTCATGTTCCAAATTATTTGATGTGCAAAAAGTTGCGAGAATTTAGCCGTCTCGATGATGTATCGCTGCACGTAACCAAGCATATCATAGCGAAGGGATTGAACTATTTGCGGTACGTAAAAGAAGGTCACGTCCACCGAATGACTTTCCAATGCCCGCATGGCATACTGAAGAACGAAGGGATGGCTGCGGTAGGCAGGCAGGAAGTAGGTCACCGCTGTTATAGGGTTCACTGGGGCCCAAAAGAGGAGATACTTCAAGGATTAGCGTATTAACGATGGCAGAGAGAGCCACACAAGTACCTTCAGCTGCGGTCCAATCGTCGAGGGCAAAGACGGCCCAAGGAGAATCTGAAGTGCATCAGGCTCGCTGATCGCCGCTTCTGGAAACTCAAGTAATAATGCACGAAGATCGCGTGATAACTGCGGAGAGGGGAAACGGGCTGGAAGCTGAATGGCAACACTAGGATGTTCGAGCCACGCTGTTTTGATTAAGTGCGAAGGAACCTGTAAGCTTTGGTCAGCGCTTTACAGCGGTAATGTTGAATCTGCCGAACTTGCCTCTTGTGGCGTCCTGCCTGAACGAAGCGATGGGAGAACATGTCTTGCTCCGTGATCAAGGGGGTAAAGCCAGACTAATAGTCGCATCTGCTCGTTTTCAAGTAATGTATGTAGCAGCTCTTGCTTGGCTGCTAGAGGTCGAAGGCCGCCCTCGGCCTTGGAGCCTATGTACGAGACAGCACGCAACGCTGCATCCACGTCGGCCATGAGCCGTATTTCTGCCTTAATTTGCAGCCTGTTACCACCAAAAGACCATCTACCGCTCATTAGAACACGAGGAGAAACTCCACCTCTGAACAAGACCAACCTGGCTTGATGGGAGAACCACCGCAGACCGCAGCTCAAGATACTATCTTTCAACCTCCAGCGGGCTGTTGAAGCGAGGCCTGCACCATATCTTAGGATGTTTAAGGCTAGCATAAGTACCTGGAAATGCATTTCACGCGCCAGTGGGTGCCCAATACAATGCTGCAATCTCTGAAGCGTGACATCAACGAGGTGATAGAATATTCGCTGTAGATGAGGACTGCTCAGCCGGATAGCGCTGAAGTGACTAGTCAAGAATTGTATAATTCTCAGATGAGGGGCTATCAGGTCGTGGGCTGCTTGCTGCTGCTTCAGAAGAACATTCTTGTCCGACGGGGCGAACTCTCCCTTGACATAGAATGGATCCGTATGGCTGGAGCTTGTCAGAGAGAACTTCTTACGGCCACGATGTGCATGCATACCGCAGATGATCGCTGAAGACGCCCGCTTTCTGCCGCACGCTTGTTTCCCAGCACTGTGCAATCTCTGCCAACACCCTTGGTTCCATTCGCGGATTTTCGTTGATAACACCAAGCCACAACGCTATACCGAGCTTGATGGATTGCTTGGTAAAGATAGCAAATGGAATACCGACTAGTTGCTGAACGATGCTGCATTCATCGTCCTTAGCTTTACAGAGAAGAGCCGCTGCTCGCCTGAGAACGTCGCGGAGTTCTTCAATGCCGATCTCATCTTTGCTTAAAGCTCTACGCCCTAACGAAGGAAGAATTTGTTCATCAAGATCTAAGATACTCACGCCATAATAGTTAGAAATCATACTGTTCCGGACTAGTCAAGGACCAACCAAATGACACCAAATCGAAGACAGGCGCAGCTTACTGGGCATTCCAGATCTTGTACGGTCGCTGCTCAGGTCTCGTAGCGCACCTGCACGTTTGTACTCCTGGCGTGTCGTGTACTGCGCTATAAAGTCAGAGGCAGTATTGATGTTGCAGTCACCGTGACGATCAATGGCTCCTATGACCTCAATCAGCGTTGTTTTAGTGTTACAATAGCGCTCAGCAATGGAGCTGACCTAGTTTCTGATCTGTGGCGGGGATCACAGCGCCCATGTCTGCTGCAAAGCTTCGGCCCAAGGCGATGTGTCCATAAGCGCCATCGTCGTCATATTCAGCCAGGTACGTCTTCCCCGAGTCAGCGCAGAACAATGGTTTGCAAAGTTCAGAAGCTTACTTGCAGCAACCCCTTTACGTCCATAGGAGCAATATTGATAACTGCCATCACCCACAGCCTTGCCCGTTTGTAAAAAGCATTCAGGGTGCTTCTTCGGAAGTCGTAATCGTCGGAGAGCGCTACAGATATGTTGCCACGAGCGGAGGAGTAGCTAGATTTCCAGTCATACTCATCAAGCTCCCCATCTAAGCAGCTAGACCACATGATAGTCAGCAACTCTAAAAGGGCGAATAGCGACGTTTTCTGACAGAGCGAAGAAGGCATTTGTGCAATCACTTTGTCGGCGCATGACGCAGCGACCTGCTGTACTCTGAGAATGCGATGACAGCACCCGCTAAAGATCGATGCCAGCTGCGAGGCTACGTAAGGCGCAGATCTCCTCTCTTGGCGAGCGCTGAGTGCTCTTGAGAGATAGACACCCATAACCTCGTCTGCTATTGATATCATACAGTTCTCCATTGCGCTGCCGTTAAGGCTTGGATCAAGAAAGTATGGCAATATTGCAGTACAATTGCCTGCGCCGGCTCGCAAGACTTCGACCAAGCATGCGGCGCTCAGAAAAATAACTTTCGGATAGCTCAAGCTGCGAATGTCAGATTCACACTTTGGCAAAATTGAGATGAGGCGTCGCTTTTGCTCCGCAGTATGCGGGGGATTCATTCCTCGTCTCAATACAGTATTGAGCTCAATCTCGCTCTCATATTGGTCGTCAGCACGATCTTCAGCTACCAATGGTGGTGAGTGCATTGCAAGTACTCGCAGCTCGCTGACATGCTGCTGCCCAAGCGTCGACTTGCTGGTAATACCATGGATAACTATGTTGAACCAAGACTCGCGATAGAGGCGTCTGACGTTTGGGTCATGAGCAAGGTACGATCCAGGTTCGAGTCTCGATAAAAGAGTCGCCAGGGGCGCCAGTAGCTCTACAATTTCCCGAGCGGCAAGCTCAACGTCTGCCTGGTGAGTATTATCACTTTCATGCACGTCTCCCTTGCTCACAACGCATTCGAGGAGATGTATAAGGTAGGCTTCGAACAAGGGTGAGTCACGGGCTAGCGAGTTCGAAAGGTAAAGTCGGGCTTTAAGCACCTGTATATTTGTCAGTCGAGATGATGCAGATTGGTGTTTTGGGATTCACCGCCCCAAGCAGGAAGTTGTTCTTCTGCACTGCACCATTGTGGCTTAACCTAGAGTAAAGCTTGAGCAACGACTTCAGCTCCGAAGGGCCTCCACTTGCTGCCAGCATTGCGGCTTCGGTGATTATGTGCACATCCACGGCTAGATTAACTTTCCCGAGCTTCTGGAGTAGCATTGATTGGGCAAGAGCTGTTATCTTTTCGTCCTGGCAAGACTTCGCAACGCTTGTGATGGCTCGGACAATATTCCCGTATGCCGCTTCGGACTCGTCTTCACCATTGATATTCAGAGAGATCGCGCTCCCCGTGGTTTGCTGACTGTACAGCTTGTCACTGCGCGGGAGATTCGTGGAACCATCAGCCAGGCCCGATATGCCAACGGATTTATCGCCGTTCGAGCGAGCACTGAGCACGTTGCCTAGGGAGTAAAGACCGGTAATGACTGCGTCTTGTGACAGTAGTTGTAGTATGAAGGTCAGAGCACGTGCAGCTACAGCGACCGTGTCTCCCTTAATGCCACCTTGAACGATGAACCTTGGTAAAGACCGACTGAGGTTGGAGGCCATTGCTGGGGAGAACTTAGCAACAGCAGCCATCGAACGTAAGACAACGAATGCTAATGTGTCATCGGCCATTTGCACCGGATCGGCCATGGTATCTTCCAACCACGATATTAGGGTGTCCGAATCAGCTATCTCTTCATCTACAATCATGCAATTGAGAAATGTATTCAGTGCATGAGCCTTGACTGCAAAGGCAAGCCGTTGCTGCCAGGCGGATCCGAGTTGAAGATAATCAGCACCATCTTCGAGCAAGCGCATTTCTTCCGCTGCAGCATCGGACAGCAGCTCCAGTAAGGCAGCACTAGCTTCATCGTACTGAGTATGAGCGAGACCGTTCGGCTGTGCCAAAAGATCCAGAACATCTATTCTTCGTATATGTTTTTCAGTGGCCAGCTGCAATGAGCTGCAAGACACCAAGAGCTCCATGAAACCGCGTTGCAACAGCATCGCGCTCAGTGGGCGTCCTAATGCTGCATACCTCCTTGTCCACAGTTTCCAATCTGCATAACGTTTGTTGCTCGTTTCAGCGGTCCGTATGGAGGAAAAGACGCCTTCGATCGATACCATAAAGCCCTCGGTAAGTATGTGGCGGAGTGACGTTACAAGTTCAAGCCTCTCCGTAATTGTGTAGAAATCTGCATATGCGGATACAGCTTCGAGAAAGCCAAGCAACGATACCGACAACGCAGCAATTTCAAGCTTCTGGCGCAAGGGGAGCTCACTCACAGAGATGTCGTTCTCATAGTGGGACGTGGGCCCAACACTCACAGCATGAGTGCAATTGCGTAGATATCTGGTCGTGCTTCCAAGTGCAATATGGTGTAGCGAAGGATGCTTCGTTCCAATCGCTAGAACTGCGCTTGTGAGGTGGTAGGAGAGAGCTTCCCAAGGGGATGGTTCGATAGTCCGAAGAAAAGGCGAAGGTGCGATGACTTGGTTGTGAGCCTCCTCTATATATGGTGAGATCTGGAGCAGCAGGCTCTTCGCGCTTGCCAAATCCTGGACGCTTGGAGCAGCTCTGCAAAGCGCCAAGAGGACATCGAGCTCAGGAAGGCTCTAGCGAATAATTAGCATTTATTCATTTGGCGCTAGATTGGCTCTGATACCCACCATGGGGGCCTGAGACAGTGCCATCGGACTTCTCTGCGATGTACCAATGGAGCCATTTTGCTGAGCGCTTGGCCGAGGGCATACACTACATAGTTTCGCAAGGTCGGCCTGATTGTTGCGCGCCTCGGAGGATTCAGAACATAAAAGGCCAATCTTCTGCAATGCTTGCCGCCTGAGCTTCCGCGATGGGCTGTAGAAGTCAGCAACGAGGCAACGAGATAGGAAATTGTCTTACCCATCCATCTGAGCGTCGAGCAGAGACCAAGCTGAAGTAAGGTGCTTGCATTGGGTGTGGTTTTCCAGCATCGAGACATGACTGGTCAGCGCGCTTGCTAGAGTATTTACCCGCGCGTGATCAGCCTTACATGACGCACTTTATCGATTCTATCAGACCCTAGAAGTACTTGTACTGGCCATCACTTAAGGTAGTCTTTCAACTTTCGACACTCGGTACTTGACCGCTACATGGTCCAGGTGACATCATCAGCTGATCACGATCATTGGGCTACCGTTGTATTATCGCTATCCATCAATCCTGTCACTCTAGTATATCTTCCCAAGCTCCAGTCCTTGTTCAAATCTCTTCTGTGTCATACTATTGGCTTACAGCTGTTTTGGCTACGATCCCAGCCCTCGCTATGGACGACGACGGCCTAGCAAGCTTCACTTCTATCACGGGCACCACACCTGACAGAGCCCAACAGTATCTTACCTTGACCGATGGCAATCTCGAGCAAGCTATCGAGCTATTCTACGCTAATGATGGAGCTGACCTTGGAGGAGCAATATCGCCAACGTCTGCGCAACAGCCTTCGCAAGCACCGTCACAACAAGATCTTTCCGATAGATCATCGGGACGTAGGCAGCGGTCTGAAGATACAGGAGAGATTGTTCGCGTTGATTCTAGCTCAGACATAGACGTCTCGGACGATGAGCTCCAGATTACAGGTGCGAGGCCGAGGCGACAACCGGCAAATGGTGCTCAAGTTTCCTCAACGCGTAGGCCAGCCACGTCAACGCCCCCAATAGGCGGATACGAAACGGTGGACGAAGACGAAGCTATGGCCAGGAGGCTACAGGAGGAATACTACGGTAGTGCCGGCACAGGTGGAGATGTCGATGCGGAAGGGATAAGGGCACCCATAGCCCGTACCACAGAGACTCTGGTCGGCCCCGAATCGTTTGATGTGAACGATGAAGCGCAGATGCGGGCAGCTGTGCTCGAGCAGATGCGTGCGAGGCATCAACCTAGACCTAGAGGTGAATACCTCCTTTTCGGCTATTGTAGCCTGCTGATTTTTGCGTTAGACCGCCCAGGGATTTTTAATCAGAACGTCAATGAGTCAATATGGAACGAGGCAGGCAATAACGAAGCTAGCAATCGATCCAGGCCCGCACGAGCTACGGCTGGAGCGTCAGAATCCTCGTCAAGGTCAAATATGCTTGCCGAAATGTACCGTCCGCCCTTCGAGATAATGTCGCGATTACCCTGGGATCACGCTCGGCAGGAGGGGAAAGAAGGCGAGAAATGGCTTCTCGTTAACATCCAAGACCCCTCAATATTCGATTGTCAGGTTCTCAACCGAGATATCTGGAAGAATGTCGAAATCTTGGATACAGTGAAGGAGAATTTCATCTTCATGCAATATTCTAAAGAGGATCCGCGTGGAAGCCAATACATTCAATACTACTTTCAAGGGCGAGACAGTGCGGATGCCTATCCTCACATCGCCATCGTCGACCCCAGGACCGGTGAACAAGTCAAGGTATGGTCGGGATTACCTGCACCCAAAGCACCGGAGTTTCTCATGCAGCTTCACGAGTTCCTCGATCGTTACAGCTTGAAAGCTTCGGCCAAGAATCCTGTAGCGAGACGGAAGCCAGACTCCAAGAAGGAGACTCAGATAGATAAGATGACGGAGGAGCAGATGCTAGAGATGGCAATGCAGAATAGCCTCGCTCCCGCTGCAGCAGCGAGGAGGGACAGTGACCCTGACGAGCTGACGAGGAGTCTTGGACCCTTTGACTCAAGTAAAGCGAAGAGTGCGGAAGAGGACACGCATATGGCAACTATCGAGACTGTTCATACCAATGGCTCTGAGACCTCTCCATTTGCATCCATCTCTGCGGCAAACCCGCACTCGGAACCCCCTGCCAATACACCTAGCACGCGCATTCAATTTCGTCACCAAAACGGTAGGATCGTTCGGCGCTTTTTACTTTCGGATCCGGTAAGGAGGATCTATCAATGGTTGAAAGCTAGTCCTCTGGAAGGCAAGGAGGGGATAGAGTTTGAATTGATATGCATGGGCAAGAATTTGATGGAGCATCTCGATGAGACTATTGAGCAAGTGGGCCTGAAGAATAGCTCTGTGATGGTGGAATACCTGGAGTCATGATCGGTGGATCCTGCACTGTATTGGCATTTTCATGGAGCGTGGACTAGCGGAGACTAGCATGGAATCAGTCGCTCTCAAAGCAGTACCTAATAAATGCTGAAGCCGAGACATTGAGAAAGCGTTGAGTTGAAACGAGCAGACCAGTCAGTCAGGGGACTTTCAACATGATCGTGAAGCTCACGTTTGACTGGTGCCTTGATATGTAAAGTGCACCACATGACTACTCGATCGAGCGACCCTCAATGAGCCTTGCCATTTCTTTTGGCCTTGGTCTGAGTCGCCCCATTCACTCCTACTTTGGCTTCTCCAAAGCTATCGCCCTCCACAGGGGGAATCGTCACGTAATCTTCGTCCAGTTCCTCCTTCCCGTCCTTTTCCACGCCAAATATCCTTTGTTTGACTTTCGCATACGCGAATGACGGTAACCGAACAAGTACTGTCTGCCTCCACGTAGGCTTGGGTATTTCATCGGGATCCAATAGAAATTCGCCCGTGTTACCTTCCTCGTCTTGCTCCTCTAGATACACGTTTCCAATCGAATCCACGATCAAGACTTTTCCATTCTCGGCTTGTACTTTCTTCTTCGCCCCCTGGGGCCCACTTCTGTCACCGTCGGCAGCTTCAAGCGGTGTACTCGTCCCACTGCGCTTTGGTCCGCCCTTACCCCTCTTAGTCTCTTTCTTACTTTCCTTTTCCTGGATCCTCTTCTGTCGTCTGTTGAGTGCACCGCCGCCGGAACCATCTGGAGCCGTGGCGGCAGTAGCTGGTGGTGTTACCGATCCCTCAATCCCGGGGACTCCTTTAATGCCCACCTCATCGCCCCATGCTGTCCGTTTTGCATGTCTTACATATCTCTCCACAAACTCCCGTTGCCGCTTCCAGCTCAAGTACAAAGCGACATAATGTGCTCCACCTCCAGCAAGCACAAACAAGCCCACGAGTACGGTGCCCAGTCCTGGCCGGAATCGAGCATAGTAATATCCTGTACCCCTCCATTTCGGAAAGCCGTTTTCGAGAAAAAAGTCGTAGCGTTCACGACCGGGGCCCTTCAGAATCGTCACGATAACGCCCAATCTTGCGAATCGCTCACTCGCTTTCTTCACGTGCGCTTGTATTTCGCTTTCAGACGGCGCCTTCACGACATGGACGCGGGGCTTTTTCTTCTTCTCATCGCCAGTTTTGGATTTGGAAGTCGTCTGGGCGCGGGAAGCGATCAAGGACTGTTTAGCCTTGTCAGGGTGGATGAGCCGTGATTTTTTGCGATAGGCTTTGCCGATGTCGTCTTGCGAAGCGGAGGGTTTGACGCCAAGGAAGTCGTAAAAGGTTGTCTCTGCACCTTCGGCTACCGCGATTTCGTCGCGCAGGCGAAAGATTTCGTGGTCAGCAGCAGTCCAGCTGGCGACGAGGGTCACGAGGGTAGACCATACGAGGATGGTTGGTAAGAAGAGCTTCATGTTCAGGAGGAGAACATGGTCTTATGTTAGGTTACTACGAAGTACTGTGTGCTTATGCGAAATTCCGCCCACTGGATCGGATCTAAAAACCCTATGGGAGCCCGAAAAGCATGGCTCGAACTTTGTGATCTCGCGCTTACTCGTTTGGGATGATCGACGACTAATGGCTTGAATGCTGGCAAGTGGGTGCAAGGCAGAGACCCACCGAAGCGTCTGATGAGTCTCAATATTAAGAGCAATTTGTCCCTCTTCCTCAATTCCTTTCCCGTCTCTGCTGAGTGTTCGCGAGTCAGTCGCTTCTTACCCCCTGGAGTTGTAGAATGTATTCCCACAATGGATTGTGATCGAAAGCCAGGCGCTGGCTAGGCGATTCCGGCCCCTCTTCGGCTTGTGGCTTTCCAGGCTGTCAGCACCCAAAAATCCTCCGAGCACAACAGCCTTTGTCTGGCTTCAACCCAAAGCTCAGCCATCCAAAGTCGAAACTTCTAGGAAAGAACCCTTCTGTTATTTCACTCGTTGTCTCTAGAGTACCGATTTCGGATATCCTCTCTCAAGTCAGCCTGCTCACCGGTTACCACCCCTCGAACACCTGCCTGCCGAACTCCAAGCTCACGCCTCCGCTCATCAAGGCCACTACGCCGAACCAAAATCTAATGGCCCGGATCCAGATCCCTCTTGATGCACTGACCTCACGGCTTAAACTTGGTTCGCGGTTTGAGAGTGTACGTTCTCAGTCAATAAGCACGAGATTCGCCAACCTAAAGCCCGTCTCCGAGTTCCTCGACCTCAAGCGTCTCTCAAAGCCAGCAAGCTTTGGTGAGGTCCAGAGCAGGGTGAATTACAATCTGGGCTACTTTTCTAGCAATTATGTCGCAGTTGCCTGCATGCTGGCCATCTACAGTCTGCTCACCAATCTCACTCTCCTTTTCGACATCATCTTTCTTGGCTTAGGTCTGTTCGGCATCAAGAAATTAGACGGGCGCGACCTCGAGCTTGGGTTCACCCGTTTGACAACCTCACAGCTATACACTACTCTACTCATCATAACGGTGCCTCTGTTCATTTGGGCTTCCCCTATATCGACTGCGTTGTGGCTCGTTGGAGCTACAGGTGTGACCATCTTGGGTCATGCTTCCTTCATGGACAAACCGATAGACACAGCTTTTTCCGAGGAGGCGGTCTAGGTGGTCGGCCGCGAACTCCATATGATATGCCCCTATGGGGAAGACCATCCGGGGCTCGACAGGGCAAGAGGCGTAAAGGTCGGGATGCTTATTCTTCGCACAGAAAAGAGGGCAGGCGTTTCGAGGAGATCGACAGTGACACGGATGATGGCGAAGGTGTTGGCTTGGAGGGTTCTCTTAGTAGTGATGATTTGCTCTTTACAGGCGCCGATCTTGGGCAGCGGTCACGCACCCGGCGTGGTAGGGACTATGAATACATATCAGGGTCCTCGGACGAGGAAGATGATGTTATGGAAAAATCGGGGGCCACGATGCAATTGGCTTTGAGAGATAAGGAAGACTTGCTGGTTGAAAAGGCGTTAGAACGCATACTTCGAGCGCAGATGTTAGGAAAGACGAACGTCAAGCTCTCACAGCGCGAGCTGGATGCCCTCGAGCGAAAGAGAAGGAAAGATGAAGCCCCACGGAAAATTTCGCATTCAGTGCTGCAACCTGGCGACAGACGTCGTACTAGCGGTACATCAAGTCCAGCCTTGAGAGAGCAGAAGTCTCGAAAGAAGATCAGGGCTGCTTCGTCACCACATGACGATCGTACTTCGAATCCTAGCCGTACTGGTCCGCCGGGTCTGATCGTACCCGGTCACGATGGCCCATCGTATGCTCCGTTGGGCTACTACCCACCTGCAGTGTTACACAGCAGACGCTCAGGCGGCGCATCGCCCGGATCCCTCGGCCAGCAGGAGGTCAGTCCTCCATTACCACAACAGCCAAGAACTAAGGGTCAATCTCAACGGCAATCTTCTGGCGCTATGCCTTCGAAGCATTCTCCAGTTCTAGGCACTGGCCCAGTGTCTCGACGTCTTCCGGACGATCCGAATTGGCTTCCTCGACCCCGATCAGCGTCCTCTAATCAACCATACTCCATGAATCCTTACCAACTTCAACAGCACCCTCAGCCACCGCCACAAGGTCCCCCACGGTATGCGCACAACCGAAGGATTGTGTCTGGCCCACCGGATGTCCATTACCCGGAAGTTCAGTATCTCGGGACACGAAGGGTTGCGGCCCATACTCAGCCGTTCGCAGCGTCTTCTGGTCCTTCACTTCTACGTCGAGAATATTCTACCCTACAGCCACATGAAGGCAGTCCAAGTGCAGACGACAGCGGTTCGTCTGCCGAAGGCGTCCACGTCGATGTGGTGCCCTATGATCGTGGCCATGAAGTGAACGTTGGGTTCGAAGGCTCCATGGGAAGGCAGCGGAGGGGCCAGCGATGACCCAGCATAGAGTCTGGAGATTTGGAATTTACAGAAGGCTCGCAAGGCCTTACGTTATATAGACCTAGATTTTCTGGCTCATGCATCGATATTCAGGGCCCTGCACTAGTTCTATCATCATATACAAATGGGAACTCTATCTCGACGCTTGGAGCGTGGCTATCGTCGCTCTGCGCAGCTTAGTATTCTTCATGCCAGATCCTGCAACTTTCTCCCGACTGACATTCACGATGCAGCATCAAATCGGCTCGCTCCTCTTCAGCTAGCTCCCAGATTCCCAAGGCATCAACTCCAGGACAAAATGAATTATCCACCCATTACTCATATCCAAGTCTGTGCGAAAGGGCTCACTGGATGAAAGACCCGGGAGACAGGGGAGCGGAACAAAGACCAGCAGCACAGAACGCCACTATGTGGCCTGTGAAAGGTTAGCAAACAATAGACGTTCAACTCCAAGAGGTGAAGGGACAATGGCATTATGTCTTTGTCCTTGGCCAGAAACACCATTGTTTGGTAGCGCAAGCCATATAAGAACCTTTGGTGTGCACCCCGTCAAATTCATTCGGCATTCCCAAGTCTTCGACGACGTGCGTGATGTCTACTACACCTACCATCCGCCGTTGGAGTTTCTCCTCCGAGTCATCCCTGAACCTACCGCTCACACGTTCTCGTTCGATCAAGAAATACACCAAGAAGCTCTCTAATCTCTTATCCCCCACTCCCAAAGTTGCGGACGACACTGGAGTCAAGTTCGTCATCAATGCCACTCCACCCTTGACCAAGCCTGTAACAGTCACGAGCCCTACGTCCGCATATGGTCGGAAACGAGCGATGAGTCGTGGGGAAAAGGCCTTTGCGGCTTTCACAGAAAGCTGGAAAGCGGGCGTTGATACTGTGAGGTACGAGCGTGCTCCTGACGTCTGGTCGCCGCTTCATGCGCCAATTAACGAGCTCGCGAAAGCCGAAGATCGCCGCCGACTGGATCTGGCGCCAGGGCGACTCGAGTATTTGCTTTATGTCCGAGAAGGTGTAGGACTCCCAGTCGAGCATTGTCTTATCGTCGAGACTATGTGGTTGAGACCTTCTGAGGTGAGTTTCTTCAAAGCGCATGCGCTGATCATGGGCGAGGGTGAGGAAGCGAAATGCTTTTTCTAGACCTGAATTCGCCCCACTCATGGATGGCTTGCGCGTACAATTTGAGTATCGAAACCCGCACTCGGTATGCTAAGGTAAACTGGGTCAGGACATCTTCCGTCGCGGTGGGGGCGCCCACGAATGTAAAGTAATAAAACTACTTAGATATTCACTACCAGCTCATACCAGTAACATTGCCTCCTGTATGCGTTAGGTTTCCTCCGCCCCCAGAATTCGTGTGAGATTACCTTGCGGCTAGCAGCAGGTCGTTGCATCTTAGCTGCCAGTTGCTGGATTGATAAGCCTGTTGATACGCGATAGGTTGATAATTGCTAAAAAGTAAAGTAGGTTCGGCAAGGCACGTTCCAGTGCCATCCCAACCGTTTCTAGATTAGCAGGAAAGCGGACATAAAGTATCCATGAAACGTCAGGTATTGCGTGATTGCACCAACTTCATTCGTTCTGCTCAACCGTAAAAGGTAATAAGACGTAAAGTACCGTATACTTTGTGTGATGCGATCTCATTCTATCGCAAACCGTCCATTCTCCCCTTTTCCCTTTGCCGTGTCCGCATTCCCATTGGGTCCTCGTTGAGAGTGTACATTCTGTTCATCATGAGGAGCAAATCCGATCAGAACATGATCCCTGATGAGAAGCGTCCCCAAGCGTCTGTTGAACGCCCATTGCACTCGGACTCATGTCACGAACCGGACGCTCCATACGCAGAGGCCTACTCTGCCCCATTGCACCGGCGGCTCAAGTCCCGGCATCTCCAGATGATCGCCATCGGAGGCATTATTGGGCCTGGACTGTTCGTCGGTTCTGGCAATGCGCTGCATCTTGCTGGACCAGGTGGCATTCTCATCAGCTTCTCCTTGGTCGGCATCATCGTTTTCTTTGTGATGCAGTCGCTCGGTGAGTTAGCGACCTTGATCGTAAGTCATCCTTTCCGAGCCTCTTTTTCCCCTTTTCGACCGTTTCAAGAGCCTCGGGACATGTCTAGCGAGCATTCGCTCAGAATATATGATTTGTGTCTCTATCCACTCACAAGAAGGAATGCTAACATCGAAATCACATAGCCTGTAACAGGCTCCTTCACAGAGTATGCATCGCGCTTCGTTGATGATTCTCTATCGTTTGCTCTTGGCTGGGCCTGTAGGTAATTTCGGAGCGTTGATATCCATTTCTAGCAATGCTGACTCCGAAGAGATTGGTACTTGTGGGTTACGGTGCTTGCGAATGAGTATAATGCAATCTCGCTGGTGATCATGTACTGGACGGACGTGGTCCCGCAGTGGGCTTGGATATTGATTTTCTGGTTCGTGTTCCTTGGCTTCAGCATGGCTGGGATTCTGGCCTATGGAGAAATCGAGTTTTGGCTGTCCTTGTAAGTTACGCTTCCGGCATTACGTCTACCGCGATATTGAACATGCTGACACCGGTGCAGGATTAAGATTATCAGTATCACCATCTTTTTCATTGTTGCTATCTTCATCAGTGGAGGAGTCATAGGGCCTCAAAAAATCGGCTTCAAGTATTGGCACAACCGTACGCTTCCCCCTTTTCGTCTACCCAGCAGGTCGGCTGACAGTAATCATCCACAGCCGGCGCTTTCGCTGATTCAATTAATGGCGTCGCCAATACCTTTGTCATCGCAGGTACACTTTATGCCGGCACAGAAATGGTTGGAATCACAGCCGGTGAAGCAGGAAATCCACGGCGAGCCGTACCACGCGCCATCCGTCAAGTCTTCTGGCGTATCTTGATCTTCTACGTTGGAATGATGTTCTTCATCGGCATACTGATCCCATGGAACGACAAACGCCTTCTGTCGAAGGCTTCCAAAACCGCAAAGTCGCCACTCACGATCGCGCTTTCAGATGCGGGAATCAACGCTGGAGCGTCACTGATCAACGCGGTCATCGTGATTGCTGTCCTCAGTGCGGGTAACTCATCGCTGTATGTCTCGTCGCGGACCATACTTTTCATGGCGCGGAACAGGAAGGCGCCGAGAATTCTGGGCAGGGTGAACAAGGCTGGGGTGCCGTGGGTCGCATTGCTACTTTCCAACCTGGTCGCGTGCATTGCTTTCCTGTCCGTCTCGAATGCTGCTGGCACAGTCTACGATGCGCTGATTACCCTCTCTGGTGTCGCCACCTTCATTGTGTGGTAAGTCAAAATCTGCAATGCCGTATCTGTCGTATACTCATCCTCTAGGGGCACGATCGAAATCATTCATATACGATTCCGCAACGGCCTAAAAGCTCAAGGTCAATCTGTTGACGACCTACCATTCAAAGCGATGTGGTACCCCTACGGCACTTACGCCGCTCTAGCGGCCAACATATTCCTCATCTTCTTTCAAGGCTACACGGCCTTCTTGAGCCCTTTCAGTGCCTCGAGCTTCGTAATCAGTTATGTCTTACTTCCCGCTTTTGTCATTCTACTTCTGGCATATAAATTTTGGAAAGGGACGAAATGGGTTAAGCTAGAGGAGATGGATATATGGACGGGTCGAAGGGTAGAGGGGCTGGGTGCATCGGGTGAGGAGTTGATGCCGGAGAAGAGGGGTTTTGTACATAAAATGAAGAATGTGGCAGTCGGATAGGCTTTTGCGGTTGTGGTCAGCGTATGCCAGAGAGGTCATGACAAATGTATGCACTCCGGAGGACCTTAAAACGCTGAGGTTGGCGCTTATCACCTTAGACATATCCTTCAAGGCACTTATTGGCTGACCAAGCTCTAAAACATCATCCACCAGTCCGTCTCTCTCATACCTTAGAACGCCGATGTCTTAAAGCCCCGCTTCATTCCCCCCAGAATCTGTGGTCAGGTCTGTAACAGAAGTCTCCACGAAAACGAAAATGATCTATGCTCAAAGGCTTTCGGTCAGACTCTTCGGAGAGAAGCCACGTCCAATAGCTTGATTGACACTCCCTTCGGAAGGATGATCTACATCTGGGCTTTTGTTGTCTGATCTCATGCAAAGCATTTATGCTGAGGCGCATTCAGAATCCCACGGTCCTTGAAGGCCTGTTTGACTAGGGCGAGGGGCATCCTATAATCAGAAGGCGTTGCAACAGCCATTCGTCTAGATTACAGGTATATCTCTCTCTGTGAATCATGCCTCGCGTCGTTCATGCGGTTCATGCAGTTGGAAGAAACAGACATACGGCTGAGCGTTTCGTGAGACGTTCACAACTAACTTAGAGCGTGAAGCTATCGGAGAACACAGCATCCCTATTCCCCAGCTGGGACGTTGTTGATCTGCATTCGACTTCGGCCTACTGATGCTACAGATGATTGTGGAGTCGTGTCGCGACTAGTGTCAATGGAGGTGGTTGACTGCCCTTTCACTGTACCGAGGACCTCATGTGCACATGAGAAAAGAATCCTCCAAACCTACGACTTGAACGAAGTGCGGGACTAATCTCCTTGAATCAGGCCGCCTTGCCGGTCAAATGTGGACGTCAAACCGTTAGATGGTCTCAGCGGACCGCAAACTGCCAAGCATAATCACAGTGATTTCCAAAAAGATGGGCCGTGAGCAAAGCAAGATAGATGATGCTCAATCGATTCGCACGCATAGATAGGTCAATCTATTGCTTTTCAGTGGCTTGTTGAAAGGCGAGCTTTGTAACCCAGGAACTATCACAGTGCACTTCCTAGGGGGGCGCTCGAGGCCGATCGATTCAACGTTCCTTCTGCGTCGTCTTCTCCGGATTAAATCCTGTGGTCAAGCAACGAGATGCCTATCTAGCTACGAGTCACCGCGGATCAACAATATTTTCGCCAGCCCGTCGCAACGAGTTTGCCTAGGAAGCGCCAAGGACAGGTGCATCACCTCATGACAGTACATTGAAAACACTGCAGGGGTTCCTGCTCATGAGATATTTCTATCGTGGGAAAGCCGTAGATACTTACACTGAATAGTATTATCATAGTATCCTTCCCACCAGTCAAGGGTAAATACATTGGGCTTGAGTCGCAAAGGGTAGCTGTTTTGTTGGAGAATATGGAGTCTCAAGAGGAGGATCCGACCTCGTACCTCGTGCTCGAGAGATGCGAGAGTGCCAGTATGTTTTGCCAGAGAGGACTTTTGCCCGACTTTTGAAGGTTGTCCGATATGAAGGACGACCGGATGTATTCGTTTGTTTGGAAGAGGCTGCGATGTTCTCTGCTTAAGCGGAACCAGCACCGCCATGCTCATAACTGGCTAGCCTGATCACTGAAGTCGGAATCGGACTGAAGCGGGGCAATTAGCATATATACTCTTGGTAGGCCTCGAAACGAGTGCAGAAACCATTCGAGGAACTTTCTCACCTCGCCAGCCCCTCCTTCGTGCTCCATGCCATCCAATTCGTCAACCTCGCCTCCGATGAGTGGCGCTCGCTCTCCTTCGGCCCGGGAGTAATGACCTCCGACGCTTATTGCAGCAACGGACAGGCCATGGATCATAATAGAGCCCAGGATAATAAAACAGACTACGGGCCAAATGGTTAGAATTGCCGTCTGGTGCGGATGATGGAGTGGTGGATGAGGGAGCGGTAACGAGGTTTCCGTTTCCAACTGTGCGCGAGCTTCAATAACAAGGAAGATGGCACCAACGCCCATCGGACCAAAATGACCACAGAACAACGCTTCCCTATATGTCTTAACATCAGGTATAAATCTTTTCATGGCTACGACAATAGGGATGCGCCGAAATAAGATGATCAAGATAAGAAGACCAATGAGTCGGCCGACCGTCAGGTGCGGTATGAGGACGCTTGAACCGAAATCAGACCAGGGAATTATTGCCCCAAAATAGACGAACATCGAAGAGTTCAGCATCAAGTCCAGAATTTCCGGTAATCTTGTCTCCTTGGTCTTGCTGCCAAACCATCCATCCCAGGCAAAACCAGTACCGGCTCCAAACGAGACAAGGAAATCATCAGTACCCAGTGTACTGCCGATACCAACGCATAGTATCGCGAGCAAGAAGTAGAACACAAAGAAGAACGAGGTCGCTATGTAGGCGCTGCCGTGAGCGAATCGTAGGGTGCGATTTGCACACACGCCAACGAATAGGCCGATAAGCGTCCCAAAAAGACATTTCCAAAGGATCGTATCGAGGATCCACTCTTTGATTGCAGAAGCTGCGGTCGGCTCGATTAGAACATACAGGCCCACGTATAAGAATGGAAATGATACACCATCGTTGGAACCTGACTCTGCCGACAGCATATGTCGTAGCCTTTTTGGGACTCTACTCGAAAACTGAGATGCGTTGAGCACACTGGCAGCGAGAACAGGGTCCGTGGGGGCGAGACATGCACTGATGATTAGTGCAGTACTGAACTCGGTTCCGAGAACTCCAAAGATCAACAAGGCGGTAACAAGCCAGCTGTAGGTCATCACGGGTCCGAGCAGTATGGCAACGCTCTTCCAGTGTCGCTTGAAGTACTTCCTCGGTAGCTCCACCCCAACTGCGAACACCTGCACCCCCACTATGATCCGTGATGCTTCCTGTGTGACATTGTCCTCCCATCCCCAACTTTTTGGATCAAACAGGCCAGCTCCCCTCGGGCCAAATGCAATACCAACGAGAGTGGCCAAAGGCGGCTCAGAAAGGTGAAGCCGATTCCGGATGAATTGTGAGAACAGGGCGTAGAGGATAAGGAATATCGATAGAATGAGGTAGAGTAGGTGAGCGGATGTCGGCTCAAGCTGCTTATCAATCCAGGCCATACCGAATGCGCATACACGTTCGATTTCGAGACAAACACGCAATAGACAGGTTGCGCAGCTCTATTCAATACGATTATTCAATTGAACATTGCCCGATTTAGTTAGCGTGATCCCAAAAGGGCAAGCAGATCTGGCGGCTTGGCAGTCCCAATTGAATCAATATTCAATTGACCCACCACCTTATTCAATTGCTTCAATTACTCGTCTAGGCGTAGCTTGTAAAGGTTATAATCATCTTCTCTATCGTCGTCGTCGTCGTCGTCGTCGTTATGCCTAGAGGTGTACTCAAAAGTCATCTTCACGTTCTTGATTTGGGCACTTCTTCGCGACAATTGGAGCCTTTGCAATCATTGCCGTCTTTGCAACTCTCGTAGTCATTGCTATCTTTGCAAGTCTCGCAATCTTCGAAAAATACATGGCGATTGTCTCGTAAACAAAAGAAGACAACCTAATTCGAATCAAAGTCGTTTTAACGATCGTTAAAAAAGAGAAGAAGACAAATTAATAAAAAACATCAAAGAATAATTACGTAGAAATTGAAGAAAAAGAATGTCAAATTAAATGCAAATAATAATATTAATCTCGACTTTTATATTTAAAACATCGCTAGTTAACATCGTGCTTTTAACACTTTTAGTGCTTCTTCGTCGTTAAAAATCTCTACTTCTTTTGTTTCTCACAAACGAAAAAAAGATCAATAGCTAAATTAAAAGCTCAATTACGATCAACGACTTATAGAGAAAAACGATGTTATTTTTGTCAATATGTGCGTGACTAGATTTGCGAAGTACGACATCGAAACTATGTAGCGTTTTTGAAATAAAATTAGAAAAAGATTCGAAACAACAATAGATCGTAAATATGTTAACGTTAATAAATAAATGAAGCACTTAATAAGTAAAAGAAAAGCAAACATTAAAGTTTTACACAAATTTAATTATGTAGTACGAGACAATAATTGAACTTAAATTATCGATAAATAAATGTCTACATTCGCAACATATTAAAAAGCGAAAAACTAAAAGAGCTCTTTGCGAAAAAAAAAGATAAAAAAGAATGCAAAATACAAAAAGAGAAGAAACAAACTTAGTTAACAATTAAAGAATAAATCGAACTACGAAGTTTTCTTCTTTTTCTTCTTTTTCTTCTTCGTCGTCTTCGTTAGTAGTAAGAAGAGCTTTAAGAATTAAAGCAATTTTAAAGATAATAATTCTAGTATATTCTTTGACGCAAAGAAGAATGCAAAGAAATTGAAACTCGTAATAGAAATAAGCTTTCTATCTAATAACGATGCAATAATAATAGAAGATTTAGGCTACGAAGAAGACATAAATAATAATTGACGTATAAGAATGTGAGTCTTATTTGAAGACGACAACAATTATTCGCCTATATTCTTTAAATCTTCATTAAATGAATCTACATCGTTAGAGTTTATAGAACGTCAAGAAAGCAAAATTGCAAAACAATCTTAAAGTAACAAAAAGATTTCGAAGAGATCTAAACAAATATGTATTAACGTAATAGATAACAAAGACTTAAACGTTTTGCAAAACACATTGATCGACTATTTTAAAAATCGAACGTCATCGACGAAAGATTTATTAAGACAAGAATCTTTGCTAGAGAAGATAAAGAATACGTTTAAAAAACATTTGATAAAGCATATTGCGAAAGTCTTAAAACTTAAACGTTATTTTAAGAAATCGTTGCATAAATATTATAAAAAACATGTTTATTTTTGATGAAATAATTTGTTTGAAGATTTGATTAAATTTAGCGAGAATATAGAGAAACTAAAACAATTATATAGAAGTAGTAAAGAGAAATTCGTAACAAATAATGCGAAAAAAAAGAAATTCGCAATAAATAATGCGAACGACGAGAAGATCGAAGTAAGTAATGCGAGCGACAAGAAGATCGTAACAAACAATAAGAGAAATAGAAAAAAAAAACAATAAATAATCTAAATCTAAGAAAGTGAATCGTGGCATTAAATACAAAAAGAAGACGTTTTTGCGAAAATATCTATAATTTGAGGCAAAAGACACTATTATCGCATTTTTTTCTTCAAAGCTTCGCAAACTTCATTTAAGAAGAAAAAAAACAACAAAATATTTAATTACTAGACTTCTATATATAATATTATCTCTTTTAAGAGTGTTAAATATATATTAAAGAAATGTGATGCGCAAGTTGCAATACAAACGAGTGTAAACTACACTCATCTTGTTAACGACTTGAAATTTTATCTTTGAACAAAGAAAATAATGATTCAACGTTTAATCGCATTTGCGTTAATAATATCTCTAAAAAATTCTTAAATCAAGCAAATAAAATTTAGATCGAAAAGTGCTTACATTGACGACATCATTCACAATCACAATTCTTTACTAGATTAATAAAAAAATTCTAATTATTAAAGATATATAGATAATTATGTTATCGCGACGATTTAATGCGATAATAATAAGAAATGACGAAAGAGAAGAAAAAAACGAAAATCGTCTTCAAGAGTTTAATTTGAGATTCTTCTCTATGTTTTAACAATTAAACAACGACAATAAGATTTAGAGCAACAAGCATTAAAGATTAGCACTAGAAAACTTTATCAAAGCTAAATATATATATAAACACAAGAAAGAAAATCTAGTACTCTTATAATGTAAAGCTTTTAAAATCGTTAAAGACTCTATTAACTTGCAAATATTTTAAAAGACTAGAAGATCGTATTGTAAAGCAAAATTCTATTTGATTGTCTCGTAGACACGTATAGCAATTAGTTAGAAGAATTGTCGCTAAATAGAAATTTTTAATCGATTGTAATTCGACTTTCATTTGCGTCTTAAAAACATTAAATATTTACAAAGTTTAAATTAAATTAAAGAAGTTTTTAACAACAATGCGAGTCTTAAACATTCGCTTATTAAAAAAGATTTATCTTTTATTTGTATAATTTAAATAAAGAAACATGATGTACAATTAATAAATATAGATTTTATTGTTGTACAATTGAAGCTTTCTTTAATCTTTAAAAAAAGTTTTTAATCGATTTTGCAATTTGAACTTTTGTAACATCGTAACGTCGTTTATTTTGTTTTCACAAAAATCGTAAATAGATTCTATTAAATTGTTTAAATAAATAATAATTAGTCAAATCATTTCGTGTGATTTTTTGTAACTAGAGTAATAGAATTTTTGTTTCACATTTAACTTGCAAAACTTTTGAAAAGTTTTATTAATAAAGTTTTATATAATGCTTTTGTCTCTAATCTTTTCTACTTTTTTTATCGCTTTAACGTATCTTTTGATACGTATATAGATAAGCGTTAAATGTTATCGAAGCATATTGTTGTATCGAATTTCGAGATGTTTAAGAAGATCGTTAAGAACGCGAGAGAAATAGAAGAAGAAACGATTAAATCGTTTTATTAATTCAAATAGCTAACGAGAATAAAATAATTTGTATAGAAAATAGCAAAGAGCGAGTTCGAAAAATGATTTAGCACGATTATTTTATTCGATAATATCGATAACAAAGTAATTAACAAGCAATCGAATTTCCTTCTTATTAAATCGCATTATATGGCGAAGACGTTTAGAGAGAATTCGATCTAGATCGAATTTAAATCTTTTATACTTCACTAATTTAAATGTATGGATCTCGAGGATCGTTGACGAGATGTTGACTCAAAACAACAACAATAACAAGGGCAAGAACAATAGCTATACGTATGCCCTAGTCGTCGTCGATCAATTGAGTCAATTGAGTCAATTGAGGCATGCTAGATAGAGTAAAAGAGATTAGAGATGCACATTATTGATGGGAGAAGACGAAAATCGATCAAATACAATAATCACTAGATTGCGATCCATATTACCCAATCTAGTATAGCGCGGGCGGGCTAGCGATCCTAGACCCCACTAGCCCTCGCAAATCAATTGAATAATCGTATTGAATAAAGCTACGCAACCTGTCTAATGCAACGAACGGTTGTGGAATCGTCTAAAAATCCAAGCACTAAATGCAAGTCTTTGCCACCCCCACCAAAGTAAGTTACAGTCGACCCTGGTTATAAGAAGTCGCTTTAAACGTAGTTCCGGTTTAAACGCCTGCAAATGCGTCGGAAATCGGTTATTTTGCGATATTTATCGAAGTTTTAGTCTGTAGGAAGAGGCGATAGATTCTTCGCTTATTTTGGTGGAACTCCTTATAGAAAAAACGAAGAAAAAATCTGAATTCCTCTTTGCATGCAGGCTTTACCGACCAAATTTTCCATCTTCTTATCTTAATTTTATTACTAAATCGATAATTTCATATTTGCAATGTTACAAATAGCTACTTCTACTACTTCTACTACTTCTTCGCGTTTGTTTATTTTAATTAAGTATAGAATAGATGCTTCGCAATTTCTTTTGACTATAATAATGTTGTTATTAAAGCAATCGCGAGTTAGTTACTCTCTATATTAGAAGAAGTAATTACAAAAACTCTATTATTTGAAAGCTTTTTATAAAACTAGATTGTTATTTTATAAGAAGTTTGCAAACGTCTTTTAGACTAAGTTTAATAGAAGCATTTGTATTGCTAACGTCTATATATATTGATAGATTAATAAGAAAGATATCTACTTGAACAATTAAATTTAAATTACTTACAATTGTAATTGCAATAATAAGTAAATCGAAAAAAAAAAATTTAAATAGCAAATAAGAAAAGAGAGTTAGCAAATATCTATTAGTAGAGACATTCCAAAAGAGATAGCAATATTGTTCTAATAAAGCTTCTTCTAATAATTTCTTTATATTAGCAACAACAAATATTTAAGATCTCTAATAAGTAACTTAATAAATATAAGACTTATTACTATATATAAAAATATTATTAATATAGCAAATCTGATTAGATTAATCGCGTACAATTATAATTAAATCTAAAGAAAATTTGCAACAAAATTAAGATTTAACTAGATTCTAATATTCTTTTATACAATTGCTACAATATAGACAAAACAAATTTATTCTAGATAACAATATTAAAATCGATGCTATTTAGTCAATCTATAGATAATATTAAAAACAAACAAGAAAAGAATTATTGTTGCTCTATATTGCTCTATATTAGAATTATACAAGCTTTGTCTATAAATAATATACAATATACAAAACTTTTACTATTTTAATCGCTATAATATTAATACAAAAAATCTTAAATAGTATAACAATCTAATTAGTAATTATAAAGTCTAAACAATTGCAAATATCTTCGAAAAATATTTAAATTAATTTTGTTAGAAGATTAGCAATCGCAAATATATATTTCTAATTAATAGTTTTTTTGCTTACAAAACAAATATTAATATATGCAAGAAAAAAAAGAATGTATTAATATAGAATATTAAGATTATTTTTTTAATAGTTAATATTACAAACGTATATTAATTGCTTAATTAAGATATTATTGTTATCTAGAAACTTTAATATAGAAAACAATAACTTTAATGTTGCGTTAATAAATATATTACAAAGTCTAAAAGAGATTTATAAATTATATAAAATAATAAATATTCTTACTACAATAAGATCGACAATAGAGATATAAAAGTTTAATATTATTGTTAATACTATTGCTAATTGTTAACTTAAATCTACAATACTAACAATAAATTATACAATATCTATTAAAAGATAAAACAATATAGATTACAAAAGATAGATAATAGTACTATTTAATTTCGAGTAAATACTATAAAACTCTTGTGTGCAAATGATTGAAAATACTATTGCTATTAGATAAAATTAATATATATTAAATTTCTTCTTTTTTAATCTAATCTATTACAAAAGATTTGTTACAAAGAACATAATAGACAAAAATATAGATATAGTAACAAATATTCTAATATAATATTAATCTATTAAAGTTTTAATAAGAAAAGAGAAGATTAACAAGAAAATAAATCTATTTAAGATTAATATAAAGCAAACTTTAGAGACTTTAAATATATTTTAATTGTACAAAAATAGCAAAAAACGCTAATATAAAGATAATTAGACAGTTATATTTGTTTAGAAGAACAATTAATTGCAAAAAGATCTTTTATAATAAATAAATAACTATTAATTAATAGATACAAACAATAATCGATTAGACAATATATTCTAAGTATTTAAAAGATATGTTTTAAGTTTTAAATAGATTTGAAAGCTATATAGAAGAGTATATCGATCTTTGCAATAGATAGATAGCTATTTAATATATTGTTTTCTTCTTATTCTATTGTATTGCGTCTATATATAATCTTATCTAATTAAAAGATAAAAGTAACTCGATCGAATCCAGTGCCTTTTAATATTAAAACTTCTATTATAAGTAGTTTTAAATTAAATATAGTTAATTGTTATAGAATATTAACTTCTTATAACTAGAGTAGACTATAGTAGATTGCAGAGATCTCGAATTTTACTATTGTTACTACTAGTAAAGCTCTAAATTAAGATTATTTAGATTGTTTAATATTTCTAATTCGCAATTAATATAGATAATTAATAGATTAAGTATTAAATATTGTTTTAGAAAAAGTAATAAAATATTAAAGTCTACAAGTTAAAGAGTATATTTAGATAACTTAAACAAATCTATATATATCTAAAGATATTGTAAAGATACAATTATCTATTGCTGTTAACAAAATCTATAGAAAAAATACATTTCTAGATATCAAATTATTAAATAAACAATTATTAACTCTACAAATATCTACTCAAGACAATTATTTACTATATAGATTTTTCTCTATAGAATATATTAACAATTTAACAATCTTTTATCTTAATTGTAGAATAAAGATTGAAAATATATTTTGTAGAGTTTTGATATTAAATCTAGCAATAAAATTGACAAATAGTTGTCTTTGTTAAAGTTAAAGCTATAATAGCTAGTATATAGTTAATTGACAAGAATACTAGCTATACAGAACTAATTATATATAGAAAATAGATATAAGTACTATAGATGTCAAGACGTTAACTACTAAATTGTAGTATACTCGAGACTAGAGAGCAAAAATCTAAAAAAGCAAAGTCTATCTAGCTAGAAATTGTAATACTACTTTTCTCTTCTACTTGCAAACTTTAACAAAACAATAATAACTCTCTTTTTATTGTTTCGACTAACTTTGATTAATTGTAAATATATATTAAATACATATTAAAGATAGCTTTTGATTAATTGTATATATATATCGAGTATTGTTTAATAAATAAAACTAAATTTGTCAATATATATCGAGCGAGAAACAAATATTGTCGAATAGAGTCTAGAGAGAGTAATCTCAAATTTTGAAAAAATAATTTAGAAAAACAACAATATACTTTGTAACAAATATATATATTCTGTAGATAATACTCTAATTGCTTTTCGACTTTCTTCAATTAATATCAAATATTGCTCGACAACTTTCTTTAGATAATAGTTGAAATTTTTTGTTAAAAGTATTTGAATTTGCTAGTAATAGATTGACTGTTAGGTCGGGTTTCGGTTCCAACTTTAGAAATCGACCTAATTTGTCAATTTCAATATTAGAAATCGACTCGAAACTCGATTCAATTTCTATTATTTTGAAATCGACTTGATTCGACTTAACTCGATTTTCGATTTCAAAATTAGAAATCGAATTAAATTGTCAAGAATGTTAAGAATACTAAAAATAGTATAAATTTAGTATAAATTTAGATTTTTTTAATTATTTTCCAGATAATATATGTTAGTAATGTATAATATAAAAACAATCTAATATACTTATTAATTAATTTAAATAGATTAACTATTTCTATTAAATTATTAATTAATTGTTACTAAAAATAATAAAATTTACCAAAAATAGTAGTCTTGACAATTAGAATCAATTTTTCGAATTAAATTTCGATTTTAAGTATAGAAATAGACTCGAATTGTTAATTTTAATTTTAGAAATCGAATTGTCAAGACTTTCGAATTAAATTAATACAAATTGTCAAGATTCGAGTCGAATATTTGATTCGAACTCGATAATTCGATTTAACGCAATCAGTCTAGTAATAAAGATTGTCTTCTATTTGTTATTAAAATATATTTGAATTTAATTAAAGGTTGCAATAATATTAAACTTATTGTAGAATTTAATTTTATATAATTGTTGCAAAGTTCTCTTAATTAATAATAGAATATTGCAATTTTTAATTATAAAAGCGTTAAAAACTTTATAATTAACACAAATATATAATTCTCTATGAAATTTCTTGACATTAAAAGTAAAAGTTGCGTATTATAAGATACTATTGCAAAATTTGATCTTTGTCTTTTATATTATCTAGATATACTTTAATTATCTCTTTTTTTTGTAAAATATTGTAGACTTTCTTAGCTAAAATTATTGTTTTTGAAAGAAAATCGAGAATATAATTAATGCTTCTATTTGACAATAGCTTGCTAATCTCTTGTAGATTAAATAGTTTAATTTAATACTTAAATTTCGAGTATATCTATTTTTTAAGTCTCTCTAAAGTTAAAGATTTTTAATCAAGATTTTTATAGAAGTTCTTGTAGTTCTTAGATATTATAGTAGCAATATCTATAGTAATATTATTATTTGTTAGATAAGCTAGATATCTATTGTTTTTTTGAACTAATTTAGTATAGCAAAGTGCTTAAATAATATAACAATAGTTTTGTAATCTACTTTAATCGCGAGTTTTAAAAATATAATTATACTTATTTTGCAAATATTAATTCTATTTAAGAGCTTAGAAAACAAGTAATCTAGTTGCTTGTATAAATTATTAAAGATCTCTAATAATTAATAGTCTAGCAAGTAGTATTCTATATAGTAATCGAACTCGAAAACTATTAATTATATATTGTATACAATATATGTTGCTATAAGATGCGAGTGCGTTTGTTGCTTGTTAACGCACTAAGATATAAAAGAGGTAAGATATAATATACTTTTATAACTATATCTCAACTATATAGAGTATATTGTAGTAAGACTAATTGTTAAAAAATAACAAGAAGGAAGCTTTCTCTCTATCTAACACTTGCTATATATAACGTGCGAGTCTACTTCTCGCTTTCTAATTAAAAAAAGAATTTATATTATTCGAGACTTTTGTAGATAACTAGAATTATATATTCTATTATATCTTAAGACGCTAACGCGTCGATAACACTATAATATTACAATTGTCTTCTTTTTTAGAGTATTAATTTCTAGTAATATAAAAAGTTATATTAATCTTATACAAAATAGAGACGCTTGTTAAGCGTTAATGTTACAGGAGTTTGTTAAAAATCTTTTTAAATCTTTTTAAGAATCAAGAGAAAAAGAGTCTTCTACTTAATAAAAATTAGTCTATACTTTAGTTTAATACAACTTATAGAACAATATAATAGCAACAATAGCAATTTATAATAAGTTATTGCTTTGTTGTTGTTGTTGTTAAAGTTCTAAATAGAATTTAAAGTAAAGTTAGTATTATATAGACGTTAGATAAATTATATAGACTAATTGTTGAATTAAATTTTGGTTCCAAAAGTTGAAACCAAAATACGATTCAAATTTTTAGCGTAAAATCGAATTGCCAAGATTGATAAATCAAGCTACTTGATTAACTTGCTTAAAACAAATTATTTCGCTTAATTGTTAAGAATTCGAATCTAATATTATAGAATCGAGTTACGTAATAAATTTGGGTTTTCGCGATCAATCTAAAATTATGAATACAAATATTGTTATTTCTCTTTTTTTCTCTTTTTTTCTCTTACATTGTTTCTATTTGCAATAGCAATTTTGTTGTAAGTAAATTATCGAAGAAGCGACAATATATAAGACTTATATATATAGTGCAAATATTAAATTAATATATCTTTATCTTTATTTTTCGATTTTAAGAGATTAAAGAATTAAAAAAATAAGTAATTTCGATATCTTATTACTTGCGAGAATTGATATATTACAATTTATAATAATCTTCTATATATAATTTGTATAAGCAAATGTATATATATTTGCAAAAAAAGAAGTATCTATACTTATTCCACAATTCTTTATTGTAAATTAAATTGTTATATTATAATATATTTTGTTTGCATCTATAATATAACAACTATTAATATTTATTAATTTGTTAAATACTTTTAAGATTAAGTAGAAGTTTTTGTTAACAAATATCGTAAAATATTCGAAATCGAAAATATAATTTTCAAATTAATAAAATATTTGCGAAAGAGTATTATTTTTAATATAAAAAGTTAACAACGCAATAAAAAGTTTATCTTATTAATAATAGATTGAGCGCAATTTCGTATTTGTTAATTCGAGTATAATTTAACTTACGCTCTAGAGTATTAGATTAAGCTTGAACAAAAGTTCGAAAAAAAAAAAAAGAAATCGAGATAGTATTTTTATAAAAATAATAAAACTAATCGATCTAGACTAATTGCGTCGAATTGAATTATCGAGTTCAAATCAAGTACTCAATTCGAATCTTAACAATTCGTATTAATTTGATTCGAAAGTCTTGACAATTCGATTTTTGAAATTGAAATTAACAATTCGAATCGATTTCTATACTTGAAATCGAAACTTAATTCGAAAAATCGATTCAAATTGTTAAGACTATTATTTTTAGTAACAATTAATTGATAATTTAATAAAAATAGTTAATCTATTTAAATTAATTAATTAATATATTAGATAGTTTTTATGTTATGCATTACTAATATGTATTATCTAGAAAATAATTAAAAAAATCTAAATTTAAACTAAATTTAAACTATTTTTAGTATTCTTAACATTTTTGACAATTTGATTCGATTTCTAATTTTGAAATCGACGAGCTAGATTAATTTCTAAAGTTGGAATCGAAATTCGATCTAATAGTTAATCTAAATCGATTTTCTTTTTAAGTGTATATTAATTATAAGTATTTTTGTCTACTTTTCGACATATTTTTCTATCTATTTTCTTGTTTATCTCGATGTATTGTATAGTGCACTAATATATATTTAGAATTCAAAAAAGAATAAAAACAAGAATAGAAACAAACTATTAATAAAGACAAAGAAAACAAAATTAGAACAAGTTATCTTTAAATTTATTGTCGATTTAGATTAAACAAATTCTAGAGATTCTTTTGCAAAGTTTTACAACTTTGCAACAAAATTTCTTTACATCTTCGAGTTGTTAGTTAAGTTGTTAAGTAATAATATAGTAAATCTTTTTTTTACTTTTGTTTGCGCTTTGTTAGTTTATACGTCTTGTAGCAAATAATAGACGCAATATATATAAATAGGAAGATCGAATTTAGAACAAAAATAATAAAGATTAAGTAAAATAAATCTCTTGTAGTTTGTCTTTTTTAAAAGAACGCAAGTGCTTCGAATATCTTTAAAAATTTGTCTACAAATAACTTTGCAAAGTCTAACAATTTATTTTCGAATAAATTTAATAGCTTCTTGTAGTTGTTTAAAACAAATATAATAAGTTGTTAAGAACTTATTAAGTTATTGCAATACGTTGTTAACTAAGAGAGAATAAAGCAAATGCGTTATACTTTTGCGTATAGATTTTCTTTGTTTAATATTAATAATATACAATATACAAAGTTTAAAATTATATTTTAAATATTAATATTATAAAAGACGAACTTATTATTCTTAATATCTTAAATAGCAAAATAAAGAGATCTCTTATTATATCTTTAATTTAAACAATAATAATATAATAATGCAATAGATTGTTGTTGATATAGTTGCTATTATTACAATATGTATTGCGCTACTTTTGTTTTGTTTTCGCTTGTTGCATATTTGTTTCTCAAAATTCTTTTTTAATTTATCAACATTATTAAGAGACTCTTTTCTTAGTTATTAATTATACTTTTTGTTTTAACTTATTTACTTAATCTTATATTATATTTGCTTCTTTAACTTAGTTTTATTAAGGATCTTTTCGATCTTTTATTATATTTTATTATTAATAAATTTCGAAGTTTGCTATTACGCTAATACTTCTATAAAAGATATTAGAGAGAATTATACTATTAAAGAGATTTGTAGACGTCTTTAGACAATGCAAGCAATTACTTGATAACAAGAAGTTGCAAGTTTAATAATTATAATAGTAAGTCAAGACTTAAGATAAATTGAACACAATTTATAAGAGAATCGCGTTCGAAAGCTATATATCTTTTTATTATTTGAGATTTAAGATATTTAAGATGTTCAAGATCTTGATTATCTTAATTATCTTAATTTCGAATTTAAGATATTTAAGAGTTAAGTTTTCTTAATTATCTTATTTCTATTAATAAATTTTCTTTTTCAAATTTTCTTGTAAAGAGCAATGCGCAATAAATAGTATCTATTAGCACGCAACTTGTAAAACTATCTCTTCTCTTTAAGAGTTTTTGTTTTAAAATTACTTATTTTACTTATTATATTAATTAAGCTAATTACTAAACAATGTTGCAATTCTATTGTCGATTGTTGCTATAAATACGTTAATTTTACAATATGTTCTTGTCGAGTCTTTGTTTTATTTGACATATCTTGTCAAATAAATAAAAAATATCTTAAATAAAAGAAGTATTATAAAAAGAATCGAAAACGTAATTTGACTTCTAATTATTCGAAAATAGATAAAGCTATTTAGAAGACTAAAAAGCTAAATAATAAAATAATAGAATTGCGTCTAAGAGTTGCGCAAAAGACGAAACAAAAAAAATACTAATTTTATTGTTTAAAAAATATAAATAATGCAAAGTCGAAAAATATTCTAAAGACTGAGAAGAGCAAATGAGAGATCGAATATACTAAAGAGACATTCGAAGTTCAATTCGATACTATTATTTATTTTTTATTGTTTGCTCTTTTATCTTTTAATGCTTTGTCAACTCTTATAAATAATTTTGTCGCTAACAAAATTGTTATAACTTGTTAAAATACTTCTTAAAATCTTAAGTAATTCTTATATATTTTTAAAGATAATTTTTTTTTTATTTAATAAAATATTTTTAATTTTTTTATTGTAGAATTTTCTTAATTTTTTATTGTTCTTCTTCCTATAAATATAAAAATGTATATATTCTATAAAAATATAATTAAATCTATTGATTTTAACAATAAAATATAAAATACTAAAAACACTTTAATATTCTTAAGTAAATCGAGTTTGTAATTAATTGATTTCTTTGTCTTTTTAATAAAAAATAATTTAACTTTAATATAACTTAATTTCTTGTTTAACTTCCTTGTTTTAAATTTTTTTATAAAAAGATATATCTTATCTCTCTTTTTTAGTTAAGATATTGTTTTTTGTTTTTTGTTCTAATACTTAATCGATTTTTCTTGCATTTTAAAGATGTTGTTGTGTATCTTTTTTAATATTGCTATTCTCTTGATAATTAATTAAGCTAATAGATACTTTTGCTTTTCTCTAAAGAGATTAAATTCTTTGTTATAGTTAACAAAAAATAAAGTTATTCTAATAATATTCGAAATCTTTGCATTTAATATTAATTGTATTATAAATAAAAGTAATACTTAATTATTGTAAATATTGTTGATATAGTATTTTAGATACTATTTTAAACTCAAATTTATTTGCTTTATCTAATTATTTGTAATTAAATAATAGATAATAAATATTCTAAGTCTTTTTTTAATATTAGTAGAAGTATCTTTTAATAATTAAATATAAAGAGCTTGTCTTTATTACTAGTTAGTTCTTTAGATATATTATAATATCTTATAAGTCGATTTAATACAATATATCTTAGTTATTCTACTATAAACTTCTCTTTGCATACAATAATATATAAGTACTTAATAAGTTTGTCAACTATTATTAGTATTAAGTTATATCGATTCTTAATTGTTAAATTTGTTAACTTAAGCAATTTAATAATAAAGTTTATTGTAACTTTATCTTATAACAATTTAGATAATTTCTAATATTAAATTTTATTATAGCTTGTATATATATTATGTTTGTTTTACTAATAACTAAAACATCGTTTAATATATATTTCGACAACTTATTTTATTTAAGAAAACTAACAATATTAATATAAAAGCTAAAGAATTTTAATTATTTTCGAGTGCTTTTGCAATAATTTATTATAGTATTTCTTTATATATTTATCGATTTTGTCGATAAATATTTGAAGTTTTTCTTTCTTTATTAGAAATTCTTCTTTATTGTTTCTAAATATTTGTAAAATAGTATTTAGCTTATATTTGTTTATTAATAATAATTTGTTTTTGTTAATCTTAAGTATGCTATAATTAAATAATTTCTTTGTTTTTATACAATTACTTCTTTTGTTAAATATATTTACTCTATTATTGTTTTTGTCTAAAATATATTGTATTCTAAACTTGTATTGTTCGAATTGCTCTAATTATTATACTTATTTTTTATTAAGTTATTTATTAATAATAAAATGCAAAAGATTTTTATAATTTGTAAGAGTTGTAAATTCTAATAATTTTTCGATATATACTTTTTATAATTTTAGAAAAACTATAATAGCAAGTAGTTTCTTGTTATAACTATTACAATTTTATTCGATTAACAAAAGTTTTCTTAAAAGATATATTATTATATATTATATATCTTTATACTCTTAATTAAAGTATATATTAATAACTAGATCTAATATATTAATTTCAATTTTGCTTAACAATTGTAAATTGTATATTTTTAATATTAATTTCTTTAAATATTTTAGCTTAAGATTTTAAAATAATTTTTCTTTTGTTAATTTTTATATTTATAACGTCTTTTTCTTTGTAAGATTTGTTAATAATATTGCGTTAACAAAGTAGTTTTTAATAATTTTTATTTGTAGTTTATAAAATCTAGAAAGAATTAAACTTTCTTAATATTAATAAATAATTTTTATTCTTTAATTGCTTATAACTTTTTAAGATTTATGCGTACTTTATATTGTTTAACAACAAATTTGAAAAAATTAGTTTTTTTAATAGAATTTACATCTCTTTAATTTAAGATATAGATTTTTTATTTAAATATTTAAATATTTTAATGAATAATCTATATGTTCTTTTAAGATATTTAAATAAGTTATAATATTATTTAAGTATACTATAACAAATTAATTTAAATATTGTTGTAATATATTATTAAATATTTTCTAATATATTGTTAAAACGTTTATAAGCTCGAACAATATTATTATATACGATAAGCTATTTTTTATTTCTTTTCTATTTTTATTCTAATCTAAATGTATGCTTTTTGTAAATTCAATTTAATAAAATACTTTGCTTCGAATAATTAATTTTAAAGTTTGCTAATATTAAGTAATAAATATCGATTTTTTATTGTAATGTTGTTTAGTTTTCGATAATTAATATATAGACAAAGTATTTTGTTTGTAATTAACTTTTTTTTAATAAATTCTTTCTTTTTGTTTTTTGCTAGATATTCGCGAAGTGTTTCTAGCTTTTTTTCGAACAAAATATATATAAATATAAATATAAATTGCTTGTCTAATTCAAGTCTAATCTTGTAATTTTACAATTAATATTTAGATAAAATCTCGATTGTTTTTTTTCTCTAAAACAAATACTTTTAATTGTTGTATATTTGTAATATATATTTTTGCCATTTTCTTGCTATATTAAATAGTTTAAAATTCTTAAAAGATTTGCAATTTTCTTTATTTACTTTAACTTTGTAATTTAATTAAGTTTTGTCAATATCTATTAAGTCGAATTTTATTAGATTATTTTTTTGCAAAAATGAAAGTTCGTTATTTGCGATCGAATTTCGATTTAATCTTTTATCTTTTATTAAATATTATTAATACGTAAGTTAAATATAAATTGAATAATTATATTGCACAAATCTAAGTACTTGTACTAGTTGTAATACAAGAGTTAAATTACTTAATACTTTTTGCTTTCTTTGCGCTAGCAACTTTTTGCTAAACAATAGTGCTAGCTTATTTTAAAATATAGGAGTTAAATAGATTAATATTTTTTGTTTGCTTTGCGCTAGCAAATCTTTGTTAAACAATAATATTAATTTGTTTTGCAATATCGATAGCAATTTTATATTTAATAATAAGACTTTTTTATAATTAAGATGTTTTAACAACTTATTTGTTAATTCTAAAGTTATAGATAGTTAACTTAAGCACTTAGCAAGCTTGTCTTAAGTTTAATTTCTTTTAATTTATAAACTTTCTAAAATTATTGTAGTCTAACTATATCTCGATAAAATAAGTATTGTTTTTTAAGTAGTACTTTTATTGTTTAAAGATAGCTACAATAGCTAGCAATTTTTGATTATACATCTTATAATTTTGCTTTGTTAAAATTATTTTTTGCAATTAAAATACTATTAAGCGCTAATTTTTGTTGTTATTTTGTTAACTTAGAATGCTTGTAATTGCAAAGTTAGATATATCAATCTTTAATTTAATTCTTTTATTTAAAATGTAATAGCAAAGTAGTAAAGTTAATATAAAAATATTGCAAAGCTAGCAAAACACTTACTTTGCTTTATTAGATTAAACAAAAAAATTAAATTTCTTGCTATTCTTATTTTCTTTCAATAAATTAGTAAGAGAAATAGCTCTTTTCGAATAACAATATATAAAGCGTCTATAAAAGTTTATAGAGTTTAAGAATATTTAAAGCTCTCGATAAGTTTTTAATTTAAACTACTTCTTAATTGTTCTATTTTTTTCTAAATTTATTTATATATCTTTTAAGAATACAATAAAGTTCAAAAATTTAATCTTTGTAGTATTAAATTTATACTTCTTTAGATTAATATATAGCAAATACTCGCGAAAACGTTCTAGTACTTATCTAATATAGTATTAATGCTTTGTCAAATTATTGTTATATACTAGTATATTATTTATATAGATTACGCAAGTTATATCAATTAACTTTCGCAAAATTTTATTAATATAAATCTAAAAAGTTGCGAGTGCGTTTGCTAGTTCAAATAGTATAACTTAATACTCGAAATACTTATAACGTATACAAAACGCTATCTTTTACTTATTATTGCATTTAATGCAAATACAATAATAGATATTCTTTAGATTTAAGAGAATAAAGTACTTTGCTTTGTATAGATAATCTAGCGTTTCTATAATTAGAAACAATAAATAACAATTCTTAATAACAATTGTATTTAAATCTCTATAATTAATATATAATTATAATTTTATTGTTTAATTTTAATATAAATAGAATAGAGATATTTGCAAGCAAAACTAAATGTTTAATCTAATCTTTAACTAACGTATTATCAAGATATTGTCGAAGTATTGCTAGCCTATTTTATAAAAAATTATAAAGAAATATAAAAGATAGTTCTTTGTTATCTTGAAATTTAATAATATAATTTTCTCTTTCTAATTCTAATTAGACTGACCGCCGGGCCAGGTTTCGGTACCAACATTCTGGCCCGACCCGAATACTTGGTACCAACCTCTTGATTCGGCTCGAAATCGACTCGAGTCAACGATTTCTTGACCCGGTCCGATCAACTCGCCAAGCAATCGAAAATGACGTCAAAATGCCAAGATTTTCTATTTTTAAAAAGAATCGCATTATTTGAATTACTAAAAATAGTTTAAAAATAATAACGCACAAATAACGTACAAATGCATTATCTAAATGCATTACTATATAATATTGTAAATTAATTAATTAAATTAATCAACTTAATTAAGTTGATTAATGCACTTTTTTAAAAATAATTTAAATTTTTCGAGTCTTGACGAGTTGAGTCGGATTATACGCTAAGTACTTCATATCTACCCTTTGACTCGACCCAAATACTTGGGCCAAGATTTCTGACCCGAATCGGGTCTTGGCGAGCCGGGAACCCGGCTCGAACTCGATGACCCGGCTCGACGCGGCCAGTCTAATTCTAATAGAGTTTTAGTCAATTTATAATTACAAACATCTTCTAGATCTCTTAACTTCTTAGAAATCTTAAACTTTGCTAGTTTTTTGCTTGACACCTCTATAATATTAGCGCAAATTGTTATATAAATTGTGTCATATTTAACAAGATCTAAAACAAATCGCTTAAAATTGATTATCTTCAATTTGTTACTTGCAATCTTAAATTGCTAGCTTTTTATCTTCGAATCAATTATTATATCTTGCTTAACTAGTATTAACATATTTAATATAAGATTAAAGTTTATATATTTAATTAAGTAAAATAAGATAGTGCATTCTTAATATTAATTTTACAAATTTATTAAGTAATAGATTAACTTATAAATGTTGTAGCAATAGCAATTATTGCTATTAAGAAAATCTAATATTAATAAGATAGCAAATGTAAATTGCAATTTCTATTGTATTACGTAGATATAATTAATAAGATTTAGCTTAGCTCTCAAGTTAACTAAATTTATAACTTAATATTTGTTACTAAGAAGTCAAGTTCAATCTTTTACTAAAATTAAATCTATTGTTTTTATTTGTTTTTTTTTGCTTTACTTGCAAGATATTAATAAAGCTTAATCCTTTTTTGTATTTATTGTAGTAACAACAACAATAATAGACTTGTTTTATTTGTATTTATTAAGATATTTTGTTTTGTAATATCTCTTTTTATAGTATTTAAAGCATTTAATACAACTTAAATAGTTTGCATTATTAATTTTGTAAATTTGTTTATATAATGTTACTAAGTTTTTAAAAGTATAGAGCTTCTTGTTTTAATAGATTTGTTAATCTTGTTTAAGTAATAATTCTAATAAGATTTGTTTAAAGAGATATTAGAATCTTTTGCAACTTGCTAATTGTTAAAATTGCTTATATTTACTTTGCAAGTACAATTTAATATTTGTTCTTATATAATAATTATAATTAAAAGCTTCTTACAAATACTTAATATATTATTAATATTTAGAATTTTTACTTTCAAATTCGACTTAAACTTAATTAAAAATATATAAATTCTATACTTCTCTAAAAGTAATAATAGATAAATCTTTAACTTATCTAAATATTTCTTAAAGATAGTTATTTTTTAATTTTATTTTTTATTTAATATCTTTCTATCTTTATAGATAAAAAAACAACAATTAGCAAGATTAGCTACTAAATTTAATAGAAACTTTCTAAATTCTTCAAAAACACTACTCTTTAAAATAGCGCCATTGCTTGTTCTTAAATACTATTGTATAATAGCATTGTTTTTCAAGAATAATATATAATAAAGAATTTGTTCTTATTTATAATAAAATACGTCAAAGATTGCATTATATTAATATTAATTTTGCAAAACTAGATAGTATATTTATTTACACTTAAACTTTTATATAATTTTAGCTTTTTAAACTTTAAAGATTTAGATATAATTAACAGCAATACAATAGTAATTTAAGAAACTTAAAAATTTGTTTCTACAATTACTATAGTTCGAGTCTATTAGATATTTTGCAAATTTTAAATCTTTATTATTAATACTTTAATTTGCTAATATAAAGTTGAAATTCTAATTATATTTAAGCTATTTTCTTTGTTAATATCTTGCTAATAATTAATATTTTTGTCGATACTTTGTAAACAATTGTTGTCTTGAAAAATATAAAATTTCTCGAACTTTAATCTAGTAGTTAAATAGTTATTATAATTTTAATTATTTTAATTCGATATAATATTATTACATCTTAAGTCTTTTTTTTCGAAAAATAAAATAATTAGAATTGTAAAATGCAAATATATTTATTGCTTATTAACGCACTAAAATATAAAAGACTTAAAATATAATAAGCTTTTATAACTATATCTTAATTATATAGAATGAATAGTAGTAAGATTAATTGTTAAAGAACAACTAAAGACAAGCTCTCTCTTTATTTAATACTTGTTATAATATACAAATTTGCTTTTCGCTTTCTAATTAAAAAAGAAAAATTATACTATTTGAGACTTTTGTAGACAGTCGAAATTATCTATGCTATTATATCTTAAGATACTAGCGCGTTGATAATGTTATAATATTATAGTTGCGTACTTTTAAAGCTAAAATATATCGAGAATAACTACAAATTGTTCTAATATTGTTATTAAATACTACAAGATATTAATATATTTACTAATACTAACAATAACTTAAGCGATATAAATAATATAAAAGATAAACTTGTTATTAGCAAAATGCAATTCAATAGAATTGTGCAATAATATTAAAGAGAACTTGTAAAGTTTAATAAAAACTTTTTATTAATAAAGACTTTTTTAGAAGCTTTTATATTAATAAGCAATATTGCTTTAATATAGTTTTTATAGAAGAGAATATAAATTTAATTAATACAAATTTTAATATAAAAATCTAGTTATTATCTACTAAGTAACTTGCTCTCTATAATATTAGACTAAATCTCAATCTTAGCAAGCAAAACTCTATTATATAAGTTAAATATAATTTTAAGCTCTTTTGTTGTTTTCTATATAAGTATTAATTATTGTCTTAAATTGCAACTCTTATTAAAAACATCTAATTTTCTAAGTTGCTAGAATTATTTATTCGGTTAATATTATTATCTAAGATTTTCTAAACTATTCTTTTTGAATGTTGCTAGTTTAATATTATTTAGATTGTAGATTTTAAGCTCTACAATAGCTTTATTTATTATCTTAACTAACTTATACTTACAAAGATTATTTGTATAATAGAGACAATATCTAGACTTTAGATATTTTCGACAAAATTTTAACTATCTAATCTTGTCTTGTAGAATCTAAGAGACTAAGACTAAATATTTATATTTTTTTCTTAATTGAACTTTCGATTACTATTACAAGTATTAAAATTGTAATTGCAAGAGTTAAAGTTCTTTAATATAAATTAAAAGAGTTGAAGTCTATCTAAACTATAGAAGATAACTATATATATCTAGATAAATCGAGATTTAATCGTAGTTATCTAATTAAGAACTCTAATTTGTTATCTAGTAAATGCAATTTAAGACGCAATTATCTAGTCTATTATCTAGATGCAATATCGTAACAATCTATTGTTAATTAAAAAATGCGCAGCGCTTTCGTTGTGCTTTAAGTATCGTAAGCGTGTAAGTTATCTATATTGTAAGCGTATGAGTTATAAGTTATTGCAATCGCAAGTTATAAGAGTCGCAAAGAGAGAACAAACAAAGCTTATATTCGAAAACAATAACTTTGTTGCGAGAGAAAGATAGAAGTAACAATCTCTTTATTAAGAGTTCTATTTCGAAGAACTAGAGCAATTGGTTTAAAGAAGCTAGATAATTTTTGTTCGAAGTTCGTTACAATAAAGATAGATTGCAATAAATTCTTCTTAAATGTCTTAGATAGTATATAAATAAGCACTTATAATTAACAAAAAACTGTAAAGCTCTACTCTAGTAGAAAAATATATGTTCTTGTAACAACAATAAGTTCTTTAGTTTTAACTAAACGTTTTGTTATTAAGACGTTAACAAGATGCGCGATCTTGTAGTCTTTTACTAGATCGATAGATTTATTCAATGCAATAACAAACTTTTATTTATTATATTTAGATTTGTAACTCTTTTAATGCAAAAGATATTAAACTATTGATATAGAATCGAACTTTCTAGTATGTCTATCAATTAACTTTTTTATCTTGTACAATTTTATTTATAATGTGTTAAGAACGCTCTTAATCTTAATCTTCTTCAAGTAGTTAAAGCGCGATCGATTGTAAAAGTTGTTATTACTAAATATTAATTCTAGCTAAATTATTAATATAACAAGGTGTATGCGCTATCTAGATAATAGATCGAGCTTATATGTCAATCGATCTATACGTTGTTTAATAAGAAAGAGATTGATTTGTTAATTACTAAGTTTTCTATTGTATTTATTAGAGAGTATATAATTGCAATAAAGATGCAAAAACATCTTTTTTATTAGATTTAAATAGCAAAGAGACGTATATAGAGTTGTATCTAATCTTTGAAAGAAGACTAGCATATAAGATAATATTGACAATCTTTTAACAATAGCAAAATCTAGTGACTTCGAAATAACTCAATTGCTTCTTTATATTTTTATTAAGATTCTTATTTATTACAATTGCAATATAAATAACTTTCTTAATCTTAAATCTATAACATAATTCAATTGGAGAACTTCTTTGTTGAAGTATTAGATAAGTTATTGAAGCATATGTAAAATAAGAACAAAGTCTCAATTTAATTAATATCTAGATTGTCTAAAATTAAATAACGAAAAACTATCTCGAAGATTTAATTTGTGTGTTTCGAAAAATTATTTGTTTGCAAATAATACGTCGAATTAAGTAATATGTATATATTTAATTTTTGAAGCATTGTAATTTAGAAGTTAGAGAGAAATTTAAAATCGCAATTTGATATAATTGATACTAGTATATCTCAATTTGCGAATTGCAATCTATCAAGTATCTTGTTGATTTACTTAGCAACGTTAAACGTAGATCTACTCGCTATTAATAGAACTCTTTTCGAGAATTTGTTAATAACGTTGAGCACGCAATTATATTGTTAAGAATTAATTTTGAGCAAAGTTAGAACAAAATCTATTGCTATAGTATAAAAGAGTATAAACGAAGTAGACAAAGATATTAGTTTATTATATTTACAATAACAACAAGTTTAATTTAGCTAATACTAAGAACAATATCGTATATAGATAACAAGTTTTCTTAATAACTTGTAAATATATATTGTTTTACTTAGTTTAATATAAGTACAATAGTAACTTGCGTAAAAGCAATTGTTGTACGCAATCTTTATTATTGTTCTTTTTGTATTTCGAAATATATATAATTGTACTTTGTTGTTCTTGATATAATAAATAAGATTTTCGATTAAGCAAAAATCAATACTAATGCGAACAAATAATAAGAATTTGTTAATCTTAGAACTTAAGCTAGATTGTGCTTTCGTAATTGTTGAAATTGCTTTAATAGAACTAGATTGTATTTAATAATTATAAATTGCGTTTTATTAATTATAGAAAATGCTTCAATAAAGTTAAATTGTGCTTCGATAATTATAAATTGCATTTTAATAATTGTAAAAGATACTTCTATAAAGCTAGATTGTACTTCTATATTTGTAAAAAGTGCTTCGATAGCAATTGCGTTAACAAGCTTTCGAAGCACTAAAAAAAGCTTTTTTAGACTAAATCTTTAAGATATTTTTTCTAAATCTTGATGCAAAAGACGTTGTCTATTACAACGATTGCTTAATTGTAGATATATATGTTAGCTTGATTATAGTAACTATCAATATTAAAAACCTCGATATAATTTATTTTTGTAGATTTTGTAAGTAGTTGACTCAAAGTATCAAGTACAAAATTAGATTTTTCAAATCTATAATATAAATTTAATCGAAATTGTAATAAATAAATAAATATATATATAAGTTTTATGTTTAAGCAATCTATATTGCGTAAAGTAAAGGTAATTTGTCTTACAATTAAACAACTAGTTTTATAATTTGTATAGACTATAATAAAATAATTTAAGCTAACAATTATTAATTGTATCTTGCAAATCGTCTATACTAGTACAATTATCTTCAACTTTGTAAGTCAATATCTAGTCTCTATCTTAAATAGAATTTTGCTAAAAAATATAATAAATTTGATGTTGTTACAATGCAACAACTTGTTATATTCGACAACTTTCTGATTGCGCTTAATATAATATATTATTACTTTATAATCTCTCTTCTTCGACGCATCTATATTAACAAACAAATTTTTATTTTGTTGTAATATATAAAAAAGCTAACTTAACTAAATATATTCTAAAGTTAATTGAACAAATTAAGTTTAATTATATCAAATAAATTAACAATTGTTAATTAAGAATATCTCTTTTGCGCAATACTTTTAACAAATTCTTCGCAAAGAAGACGCGTTTTGTGCACTTAAAGTGCTTCGACTTTTTGCGTATAGTATAACATATATTAACGTAAATAGCTAATTTTTCCAAGATAAATTTTCAAATGCTTTAATGTTCTAAAAAACTAAAGATTGCAAATTGCAATTTTTTTTGCAATAGTAAAATTAAGGTTATCAATCTTTTGATTAAGTAATATAATAATAGAATAATCTAAAAAGATTTTACTAGATTTAATAACAATATTTATACGTTTAAACAAATTGAAGATCTTGTTCAAGTAATATAGATACTCTTCTAGATTGCTAGAGTAGACTATTACGTTATTATAAACGTAAACTCTAGCAAAATTATACAAAAATAACATAGTATCTATTTGTCTCTAAATATAAGCAAGAGAGTTTTAATATCTTATAACAACTATATTTTATTGCTTACTACTACAATAATTAACTACAATAAGCTTGTAATAATTCTAATAATATATCAATTATTAATAAAATAAGCTAGCGCAATTTATAATTAATATATAAGAGAATTCTATTATTGCAACTAGAACATCTAATTGCAAAGATATAGAATAAATATTAAATATAAAGATTTTATTAAGATCTTTTATATTAATTACAATACAATTCTTACATATTTTATTAACAATTTGCTATATTACAAAGATAAGATAGTTGTATTTTATAGATTGCGTTGTTTATAATATTTTCTCTTTTATATAAAAACTATTGAACTTCCTGTTAATTATCTTTTTATTCTTTGAGCTTAAAGAATATGTTCTTGAAGCGTTCGACTTAGCGTTAAAGAAAATAGATATTTGTATTTATTGTTATTTAAGTAGATTAATAATATTATTTAAGTTGCAAAAGATTTGTAAGTATTTTTGAGCAATTATAGAAATGCAATTGTATATTAAGTTATTTTTGTAAATAGTAATTTTATTAGATATTACAATCTTTATAGATACTTCAATAATAAAATTACTACTATTGTAGAATAAAATAATGCTACTATAAGATTGCGAAAGATATAAGATAAATAATAAGATATTTAATTAAGAAGTGTTTATTAAGAGAATTAATAATAAACTTATTGCAATATCAATTTAAGATATTACGAACTTCTAATCTAGATAAGAGATAGATATATTAGCGTTGCTATTGAAGATAACAACAACTATTAAATCTATTATGACAATTAGCGTGATCGACGAGTTGACTCGTTCAATCCTAATCCTAGGGTCGAGCAAAAGTTCTAGCCCAACCAGATGGGTCGAGCGAAAAGGGCGCGTCGAGCGTTCAATTCAATCTACTCGATCACGTGACGTCACGTGACGCGCTAACCCGATTGGGCTAGCGCAGGGTTTACGCTAATCGCGTATGATTAACGTGACCTCTTGCTCTAGTTTAATCGAGTTAGCGTGTAGATAAGATAAGATAAAACAAACGAATGCTAACGCGACGAAGTTAGCTTGAATTCTTGACATTGATTTGACAAAAGTCAATTCTAAGATCGGGTTCGCGTCTTGACTCTGGCCCAATTCTACGAGATTCAAGAGAATAAATTAGATTAAGAAAAAGATATTCGATTCGATCCAACGATTACACTAATAACAATATGCTTTGTTGCTTGTTTCAATTGTTTCAATTACTTTAATAAAGATATAACAATTAGATATACATTCTTTAAGTAAGCTAAATAACAATTATCTTTATTGTAGTCTTGTAATTGTTCAATTATAAAATTCTTCAATATAACAAAGATCTTGTTAAAGATATTTTTTATCTAAACAATTTTAACGTTTGCATTTACTATATAAGCGAAGAAACTATTACTAAAACTTAAAGTCGCGTCGAATCTAGATAGAAAGCTATAATTGCAATTGCTTGAAATAATCTTTTCGCAATACTTTATTAATATTGTTATAACTATATATAAAGAAATAATAATTTGTTTTCAACTATGTAGATTATGTTCTATGCGCTTTCTCTTTAATATTACGAAAAGAGATGTTGTAATATTACAACTATCTATAACGAGCTTTTTTTAAGCTACGTTAACAACTATAACTTCAAAATCAAGTATATCAATATTAATAAATATCTTTGCTCGAGAATTATCTATTACGTAAATCTCTTGTTTAAAGTCTACAATAGCTAAAATTTTATCTTCGAACGTTTTAATTATATAGAAATCTAGCTTGCAATACTTCGACGTATTATGTTTGCGATTATCTATATTATATATCTTAAGAAAAAATAACAACTCTTCTAATTTTTTTATGTAATTGTAAAGCGAGAAACTTGCAATTAACAAATAATATATTATATTTAAAGTTAAGATACTTCTCTATCTTTTTATTGTTAATAGAGTAACGTATTTTTGTACAAACGTAGTGCTAAGAACGAAAGTTGTATCTAGATTGCGTAATATCTAAAAAAGCAAACTCTATAATAATTGTAAACAATGTAATTAAGATAGTGTCTAGATAATTATTGTAATAAATATCGATAATTTCGATTATAAACTTGCGATATATTCGAATACAACAATAAAGTTTGTTGTCAAATAAAAATTTCTCTAAAAAATAACAACAAATAATAAGTAGTTGTCTTAAGACTTCGACCAAGTTAATTTCGATAATTTTCTTATCTTCGATAATATTATAATTGCTCTCTATTTTATTTTTCTCTTTATTTGAACAAGCAATATAAGCGTCAAGATTATCAATATTATGGAAATAATTCTCGTTGTTATAATAGTTTTCGTTACTATAGTATATCTTTCGATTATAGTTTTCTATATAGTTTTCTTGATTCTTTATACTCTAGTAGACTAGTTATGCTTAAGAAGATTGTCGACTTTAATTGCTATTATAGCGACAAAACAATTGTTGCTAATTTTGATAGAAATTTAACTCGCTTAAGAGTGCGTTTCGAGCGACAAAATTAACAATAATTCATTTCGATTAAAATAGAGCAAGTAAAGCTTGCAATAACAATTAATTATTTAAGAATTAATTTTGTTACTAATACAATTACTAACTGTTCTAAGTTTAATAAATACAATTCTATTAAGAAAATAATTGCAATAATTGCTGTTAAAATACGAAGTTTGCAAAATTCGATATAAAGAATTGAAAAGCAAACTATAATTCTAAATAAAAGAATTAATTGTACTTATTATCTTGCTAATTAAAGCGAAATCTATAGTTGCTTGAAAAGATATTTAGTATATTACAATTATTATAGCTCTAATTATCTTTGTTATAGTTTCTATTATAATCTTTGTTTTTATTTATTGCGAACTTGTCTTTATAATTGCTAGTACTCTTTTGTTTCAATAGCTTAAAATGTACTTTTATAAGCTTCTATTATATTTTCTTGCAATTATTAAGATTCTTAAGAAACATATTAAGAGTAATATTGATTTGTGACACAAATACGTTGCGTTAAAATTTAATATTTAATTTATATCGACAATTTAAAATAACACTCTAGAGATTCTATTAGCGACTCAAGACTCTTAAAGTCGTTGTGTCAATGTCTTAGTCTTGAAGCTATATTAGTAGATTTAATTGATCTCAAGCTAATCCCAAGCATTATTAAAAATTTGAGAAATACGTCAAACGTTACTTGAATATTACTTTGTTATATTGTCAAGACTTGTTGAACGCAATCTGCGAACACTATCTATTACGCGCAATTAATTACGCGCAATCAATTGCGCAACTATAGAAGATACTCCTGCTTGCATATTACTCTCGCGTAAAAATCTTACAGATTGTTTGATTCTACTATACAAATTACTATAATGTGAGCGAGTAACAAACGAAGATCTAATCGAAGTGCTACGAGAGTTCATGCGTATCTCGAACATCAAAATTATACTTTTTGTCAAGTCTTTTTTGATCTCTCAAATGCAAGCTTTTCGTCGCTTTTCAAGCGTCTTCAAGACTAATCTCGAGTTACTTGAATTATCTTAGCATCTTGAAATTGAGAAGTTAGTTTCTCGAATTGTCAATATATTTTACATGATTTAAAATTAATTATAGATAGATAGTTTAATTGATTTTGCAATTCTTATTATTGTTTAGATATATTTATAAGACTTCTATTAACAACAAGCATTCTAAGTAATATATTATTTACTAGTAATTATTTTTATAATTTTAGCAAAAAACTCGCGAAATTGACAAATAAAAGTTTCGATTTATTTATCTAGATAATTGTTATACTTAAGTAAACGACATTTATTGTTAATAAGCTTTAAAATATATTAAATAAGAGTTTAATCTCGCAAGCAAGTAAAAAGATTGTTATATACTAGTTTGTTATCTTTGATAAAAGCAATATTCTTAAGACGATTTACGAAGATATGTACGTCTTAAAAGATAATATATCTTTCGATATACTCGATAGCGAAATCTCTTAACGCAAATTTGTTGTTATAGTTAAAGAAATCAATATTGTTTGTGTGTTATCTAAATAAGTTGCTTGTTTTATTTGTCAATCTTGATAATTTAAGAGATTTAAATAATTTCGAAGATCTTAATAGACTCTAAAATGTTATATCGTTAAGCATTTCTTATATACAAGTTAAAACACAATTTATTTCAACATTAATCGCAATATTGACAATTGCTTAAATAGTCGAATTTGCAAATATAATATTTTGTAAATTTATTAATATTTTGTAAATTGCTTTTTCAATTAACGTCTTTTCGATCTTAATTAGTGTAATCGTTGGATCGAGTCGAATACTTTTTTCTTAATTCAATCTATCCTCTTGGATCTCGTAGGGTTGGATCAGGATTAAGGCGCGAATTCGATTCTAGAATTCGATTTCGTCGAATCAATGTTAAGAACTCAAGCTAACTTCGTCGCGTTAGCATTCGTTTATTTTATCTTATCTTATCTATGCGCTAACTCGATTGAGCTAGCGCGAGATTAGCGCGTCACGTGACGTCACGTGATCGAGTAAGTCGGGTTAAATTCTCGACGCGCATTCTTCGCTCGTTCCACCTTGTTAAGCTAGGAAATTTGCCCAATTTTAGGATCAAGGTTGAGCGAACTAACTCGATTGGGTTGAAACCCAACTCGACAATCAAGCTACGAACAATCGATCGTTCAATTATTTAAACAATTGAATTTTTTTAATTATTAACAATTAAATAACTAGCATTTAATTAAAGATTCTAGACACGAACGTCTTATTAAAAAAGAGAGCTAATATAAGTTGTAAAATAACTAAGTTTATCTTATTTGCGACTCGTCGCTTTCGTCAAAGAACGCTAATTATTTTTAACAAATATTTATTAATAATAAGCTTTAAAAAGATCGAAGAACTAGTTATGTAACAATTATATAACTAGAAATCAATAATTAAATAATTAATAATTAATCGAAGATACGTTATTAAAGCGAGACAAGACTTTACTTTGACGCATTAATAAAAAAACTAAATTATTTAATCTTCTTAATCTTTGTTCTTTTGTTTATTGCAAAAATTCTCTTATTAATAATCAAACAAGTTAACTTGTTAGTTCGATAACTAAAACAAATATTAATTAATTTCTTTTACTACAATATACAAAATCAATTAATAAATTAAATCGCGAATATACTTCAAAGATTAAAATAATTTTATTAATTACTCTAAAAGCAACGCGAAAAATTTAAATTAAAAAGATTAACTTTTAATCTTGTCAAAATAAAAGAACTAAAAAGATCAATTTAACAATCGCAAAGACGCGAAAGAGCATTGTTATCTTTATAATTGTTAAGATTAAGAAAAAGAATAAAGAAATAAAGAAATTTAATCAAATTCTAGATAATCAAAGAGCTTTATTTACAATCAAGCGAAAACAACAATTTAACTAGAAATTATTTGTTATTAATACGTCTTTATTTATTAAATAAATTAAGTTTATTAAGTTTATTCTTATTTATATTTGTTATAATCTCAAGATAGAACGACAAAATTACAAGACTTATTTAAAAGCTCATTAATCGTTTATCTATTAAAACTTTGCTTAAATAGTAATTGACAAGATTGACTAATTCGACACTACTAACGAAAAGAAGTATATTTAACTATTTTTTTTATTTGAATTCTTTAAAGAGTATCTATTAAACTAGATATCTAATTCGAAATTTATTGACTTGTTTAATCTTTGTAATTTAACAATTAGAATATCTTTATTAAGATCTTTATTGCGCAATCGCGCATCTTTATTATATTTACTAGTAACATTATTTATTGCTTACAAGTTATTAACAAAACTCTAAAATAATAAATTACGTCAATATTATTATAACTACTAATATTTTCGCGTTATTTTTCGCAATTCTTAAACAAATTGTTAAAATCAACAATAGCGTAAACTTTCTTATTTAGAAACAAGACTCGTTTAAAGTTCTTAAATAAATTAAGCTTTAAAAACATATTAATTTAAACGTTAGATTTGTTAACTTGCTCAATATTATTATTGAAAAACAAGTTAAATAAGATGCTAGCAACAAGAAGTGCATAAATGCGCTTTAAAATATTATTAATAAAAATTTATATTACAACGTAAAGAAGATCGATTTAGTTAAAGAGATTTATTAAAAGATTGTTAAGATATGCAAGTCTAAAAAATTAAATGCACTAATAAAAATCTTTGCGAAATTTAAGTTTTTTAAGATTATTAATTGCTAAAATATTAACTAGACTAGTCGCGTCGAGTTGAGTCAGAAATCTTGACTCGAGTATTTGGGTCAAGTCAAAGGATAAATATGAAGTACTTAACGTATAACTTGGCTCGACTCGCCAAGACTCGAAAAATTTAGATTATTTTTAAAAAAGTGCATTAATCAACTTAATTAAGTTGATTAATTAAATTAATTAATTTATAATATTATATAGTATTGCATTTAGATAATGCATTTGTACGTTATTTGTGCGTTATTATTTTTAAACTATTTTTAGTAATTCAAATAATGCGAATATTTTTAAAAATAGAAAATCTTGACATTTTGACGTCATTTTCGATTGCTTGGCGAGTCGATCGAGTCGAGTCAAAAAATCGTTGACCTAGAGTCGATTTCGAGTTGAGTCAAGAGATTGGTATCGAGTATCTAGGTTGAGCCAGAATGGTGATATCGAAACCTAACCTGGCGATTAGTCTAATATTAACAAATACAAAATCAAATTTCGCGATATTATTGATAAATTATCTATTTATTTAAGTAATCTAATTATAAATAAGAATTAATTTATCTTTAAATATTTAATTGATTTTAACAATACTACTTGCTTCTTTATTAATTAATAAATATTTAAGTATAAGTTTTTTAATAAAGATAAAATTCGAAAGCAAGAGTTGTTTGCTATTATTTGCGATTACAAAGTTCAATGTGTTAACTCAATAAATATTTTAGCTATTAATAGCATCTTAGTCTTGACGACAATTACTAAATTAATTATTATTACAAGAAACACTTTTTTCGTTGTCGATAACTCTAGCTTCGTATATATTAAATAAAAGAAATGCACAAGTTGCGACAAAATAAATTATTAAAAATTAAACTACTAGGTTTTATATTTAAAACTATGTTTTATCTCAAAAAGTAATAGCTTCGATAACAATTAAAACAAAAACAAAAACAAAGGTTGTTAAAATTACAATAATTAAAAAGAAAATCAAAAGAAGTTTAAATTTAGAAAGAATAAGAACAAGTATAAGTTTAACAAAAACAAAAATAAGAACAACAATAATGCGATTCTCGCACTGCAAGAAGAACACTAATAATGAAAAGAATTGAATTACTAGCTAGGAGGAGAAAAGTTCTTTAGATCTAAATATGGACTTAATTGTCAAAAAAAAGAAATATCTTGTTAAGCAAGAAATATCATTCTTGCCAAGCAAGAAAAGTACGATTATCGTAACATTTGCTCTTAACCTTCTTAATATGTTATTATTCTCAATAACGACAAAAGAGATAGTTGTAAACGACAAGAATTTATTGACGCATAATAAGAAAAAGATTTGTTCAAGAAAACAATCGAAGTATAGAGAAGATTATTAGTATAATAGTAAGAAAACAAACAACTAGAGGCGAAATTTTCGCTAGTAATACGCCTTTGATAATATTGAAAAATCGTCGATCGAAAGAAAAAGCGAGTAATAGAATGTAAAATAGATTTATTGTCAATCGAAGAACAAATAATTAGAGATAGAATTTTTGCTAATAATACGTCTTTGACAATGCTCTTTAACAATATTGAAAAATCGTCAATTGAAAGAAAAAGCAAGTAGCGAAATGTAAGATAGATTTATTGTCGATCGAAGAACAAACAATTAGAAGTAGAATTTTCGCTAATAGTACGTTTTTGGCGACGTTGAAAATATCGTCGATCGAAAAGAAAATCGATAGCAAAATATAAGAAAAATGTAATAGAGTATAGAGTATTAGAGTAATTAAAAAGATCGCGTGCGAAAATAAAAATCGTGATAGAAAATAGCGACAGAAAAAGATTAAGTCTACGACGATAAAACAAGTGCGTCTTGATAAAAATACAATCCTTAGATAAACTTGTCTAGATTGAAGCATTTCTTGAGCAAATATAATTTTTTCTTCAAGAATTTTTCAAGTCCTTTTTTATATGCGTAGAATTCTATATATAATAAAGCGTTCTTGATCAAGAAGAAATTTTCGAGTCGCGTAGAATTTAGAAACGCAAACAATAAATATTGTTTTACAATTTTTATAATAGTTTTGTTTGCGAATTTCTTAATTGCATTAAGTAATTTAAAGATGTTCTTCTTATCTATCTTAATTATGTTAGATATTAAAACAATCTTAAGCAAAGACTATATGCGCAATTGATTTTTTCTAGCAACAACAAAAGCTTTTACGAGCATTGTTATTATTCGATTTGTTTAAAGTAAAAGCGTAATCGATAGAAATTTAAAAACTTCAACTTCTTTCGAGAAAATCTCGATGTTAAATTTTAGTTCTAACATAGTTTTCAAGTTTTTGCTTGTCTTAATTTTTTTATTTTTGTTCTTATTCTTCGTTTTAATTCTTTTGACGTCGCTCTTGCGTTTTTTTCTTGTCTTAGATTTCTTCGTTTCTTCTTCGATCTTATCTTGTTTAAAGAATTTGTTATTTTCGCTTTTGTATTTCTTGTTTTTTTTCTTTTTCTTTGTTGCTTCTTTGTCGAACTTGTCTTTAAAAAATTTGTTATTCTCGCTCTTGCGTTTCTTATTCTTTATCTTCTTTTTTGTCGCTTCTTTGTTAAACTTGTCTTCAAAAAACTTGTTATTCTTATTTTTGTTATTACTAGATTCTTGTTTTAAGACAAGATCTTCAAAAAAAATTATTAACTTCGTAGATTTATCGACAATAATTTTATTTCTTTTTTTGACAAAAATACTATATTTATCTTTAATACGTTAAAAGTTATTTATAAGCTAGATATTTTTGTATATTATAACGTAATAATTCTTTCGAATCGATAAATTTTTAAGAAAAACTAATTTTTTGTTACTTAACATATTAACTTTTATCGCTCTCTTATTAACAAAAGTTTTTTGTTAATATAGTTCTTGCGTTGTAGTCTTAATGTTACAAATCTTGTAAAATTATTAATTAAACAAAATCGCAAAATTCTTCGAAAAATACTTGTTTAAAGAATTATTAAAATTAAGTCTATTTGAAATCGACGTATTATAAAAGAGAAAACGCAATTTATTATTTGTAATTAATATATTTAATATTGCGAAATCGAAATTAATAAGATTCGCAAGATCGAAATCTTCGAAATCGAAATTTATAAAAATTGCGAAATCGAATTTTAATATTGTAATACAAATATAAAAAAAAGATATAAAAGAGTTGAAAGTTGCAATTGTAAAATTGTAAGTTTTTTCAAGTATTAATACTAAGCTATTAGTAATCTTGAAAAATATAATACTCTTAATAAACGCACTAAAAAAGACGCATATTATTGACAATTTTAATAGACAAAATTTCTATTACTATTATATTGTAATATATAAGAAAAAGTAGAATTATAATTAATTTAAAGTTATTGTGTTCTTCAAATTGCTTAAGAACATTAATAGCAAGTACTTCTTTTACAAGTAGATAAAAGTTCTTATTTATATTTAATATTTTGCAAGCTCTTAGTTTTATATTATATATATATATAATTAAATGACAAAGTAAAGAATTTTAAAATACTAATTTTATTAAAGCTTTTAAACTAGTTTTGTATTTTTAAAATATTGCAACTATTTCTACTTTTAACAAGATAATAAGTTCTTTTTTAAAAGATTTTATTCTTATTTTTCTCAAATACATTCGAAAAAGCAATCGAGTTAAATCTTCGAAATTGTTACTTTAATTGAAAATCTTGAATAAATTAAAATTTTAAAAATTAAAATATATTTAATATTCTCTTTATATCTTGGAAACAAGATGCTTAAAATTAATAAATTTGTTACAATAGTCAATTACTAATAAGATCGAAATAGCAATTTTAATTCTTAAGTAAACTACTAGAAAGAAAAGAATTTTCGCAATTATTATTATATTATAAACAATCAATATTAACAATACAAAAGTCAACTTTTTTTTGTTTTTGTTGCACGTTTTAAGCAATTTTTTCAAAATTTTAATTTTATTCTTTAAGTATTTATCTTATTTTATTAAGTCAAAAATACGTTAACAATTATTTGTAATTGTCGCAAAATAGCATTTCTTAATAATTGAACAATTTTATCGAATAAATTTCTTCTTTGTTAATAATAATAATTTGAGTCTATACTTGCTAAAAATTAAAGTAACAACTAATTCTTTTCTTAAATATAAGAGTAAATCTAACAAATTTAGAATTTGCAAAGCTATTTTTTCTATTGTTTCGACAAAGATTTCTTTAAGTTTGTCGAATTGTTAGTAAATTATATTAAGCAATCTATTTTTTAGCAAATCTTTGTTATAATAAAACAATCAATAGATTACAATAGCTTTTATTAATATAATATTTTATTTTCAAGAAATCTCGAGAGCAATTTCTAATCTTATGTTTTCGAAAACAATATTGATATTTGTAAGATCTTGCATTGCGTTTTCTACTTTTGTTTCTTATATTGTGCGTTTAACTAACTTGTTACAATATGCAAATTCTATGCAAAGCAAAACTAAACTATCGATTATTTCTTTTGTTTGCACTATTAATTGTTTCGCATATTTAAAAAAACAATTTCTTTAAATTTTGTTTCTCAACTATTATTTTGATTCGCAATTAATATCTCTTTATTAATTTGTTTTTGTCTATTTGATAAATATTTTTATGCAAGAGTAAAAGCAAAGAAATCTATTGCTATAGCATAAAGAATATTGATGTTAATATTATATTTGACTATAAAGCAAAGCTAACGCGTTTTGCGCGTCCATAAACTCTAAGAATTTCGATATTTATTTGCAAGTAAAATATATAACAAACAAAATAATATTGTAACACAAAGCAAATACACTTTTATAAGACAATCTCGTAATAGTACGTTTTTAACAAGCAATTAGAGCAAGAATCTCAAGTTTTGTAAGCAACACACTTTAATAAGCTTATTTATTGTTCTAGTCTAGACAATATTGCTTTACGAGCTTTAATATTTTTGTATTAATTATGCGTTATAGATATTCAAGTAATTAATAATTAGATTTGACATCTTCTTTAAGTCGACTTTATCGTATTATATATTATACGTTAAATTTTAGTCTTTTTACTTAACTAAGTATTGAACGATTTTCTTTCTTTAATTTTTGTTGTCTCGCAATATTATATATTTGTCAAGCAATTTTTCGAGCTTATATTGATTATCTTTTTCGATATTATTTACAAACAATAATTCGATATTTATAACTTTAAAATACAAATCTTTCTTCTTTAACACAAATTTTAGCATAACAATAAATATTACAAAATAAACCTTTTAATTAAAGAGCAAATCTAGTTTAAACGTCAAGTGCTTATAGACTTTCAAATTGTAAAAGACTCTACTCTCTAATTCAAGAGTTTAGAATTCTTTAAACTTGAAATCTTGTATTTAAAATAAAGTTTAAAATTTTTATTATTATTTTTTCTCAAGATAAGCGATTAATAACGATTGTCGTATCGAAGTTTTATTTCTACGTTAACAAATGTTATAAATTTCGCAACTTCTTTCTAATTTCTTTTTTTCTTTGCGATATAATTAATATCTTCTTTGTAAAAATCAATTAATAATAGAACGTCGAAAACAATTTTCTTGTAAATTAGTTTATTTAAAGATTTTCTTATTAATGTATTCTTTAAGTTGTTCAAAATATTACGCAATCTAATAGCAAAATGCTCTTAATTCGCGTTCAAATTTGTTATAAGATAATAACATAATATTATTTCGATTGTTTAATTAGATCTTTTTAATCAACTATCTAATTGTAAATAATAAGCAATAAAATATAATAAATCGACTTTTAGCAAATAGAAAATTACTTTTCATAAAGCAAATTTTTTTTTTATCTCGATCGAAAATAATGCATAAAAAAAGATTTTAATTCGCGAGAGCGTTAATAAGCTTAACAACTTATCTTTAATTAAGAAAGTTATCTTCTTAACTATTGTCGTAATTATTTTAAAGAATTTGTCTATTATTAATATAAAAGAATTGTACTTGTTTAATAGCTTCGACAATGCAAAAATAAAATCAATAATAATAGTATAAAATATCTTTAACTTTGTAATGATAGACTTTAGCTATTTATACAAGCAATATTTAACTATGTTGTTAAGCTAACATAGTAAGCAATGTTTTAGATATTTTTTTAATTGCTTAATTAAGTTTCTTATATAATAACTAGCTATAATTCTATTATAGATGCGTAAGAATTCTTTATGCGTCTATACATTATACGATAACTTAAAGATTCTTGCTTTTATAACTTTAAAAATGCACAATCTTAATTGTTTGTTCTTTTTCTCTTAAAAGTAAACAAGTTCTTTCTTTAGTATAAATTAAATATCTTTTATTTTGATTTCTTTTAACTTAATTAATTTCTTTAATATTGTTGATTTCTTCGAATTAGCAATCTTTTAAGAATTTTTTAATGTTGTTAAAGTTGTTGAAATTATAATAGTAGATTTTTGTTCTATTATTTTCGATTTTGTCGAATTTTTTGATGTTGTATCTATTGTATTAAGTATCAAAACTATAGTTTAAGTTTTTATCGAAGCTAAAACTTTTGTCAAAATAATAACAACAAATTTTCGCCTCTTTAATATTTATTCTAGATTAACTAAATAGTTTTGATTTTTTTGTTAATTATTATTATTCTTTTTGCGTTAACTAAGAAGCATTTTGTAGATTTTAAACTACTTTTTATTAATCTTGTAAATCTTTATTAGTTTTTTTTTGAAAAATAAAGTTATCTCGATTAAAGTAACATAATACGTTAATATCTTGTTTAGAATTTTGCTATTTGTAAGATTCTTTTATAAATAATTGATTCGCAACAATTGTAAAAGAGCGTCAAGAATAATGTTGTATTTCTTGACTTTTCATTTAATGTTAAAAGAAAATTATAAGATATATTGCGAGACACAAATAAGTTGTAAATTTATTTTATTAGCGAAAGAAAATAATAATTTAATTTGCCTTGCAATATTAATTGTCGCAAAATAATTAATTTTTTCGACATATAATTTAGCATATATTGAATTTTCTTAAATATCTAGACAAACATTGTTATTTCGAACTCTATTAATTAGTATTTCTTTTCGATATTATTTAATAGCTTAAAAAGATATATTATAGTTTAAATATCAATCGCTTAAAAGAAATTTGTATTAAAATTATCTTTTACGTAATAAATATAAATTTTAAACTTATGTTTCTTGAAATTATCTATATCGATATACATTTGCTTATAAGAATTATAATAATAAAGAATATTCTTTTTCGTTAATTGCTACTAAAGCATTTCAAAAGTTTGCTACTTTACGTTGCTAAAAATAATATTAATATTTTTGCAATATTGTGCGCAAATCTTTCTACTTTTAGCTAAAGACTTCTTTAGTAAATTTATCTTAAGATTCTAAAGAACTTTTGTTATCTACGCATAATAAACAACTTTTAATCGAAATTAATTTGTTATTTCTAGATAAATTTTCAAATTTTCTAACATTTTAGAAAAACTAAGTTCTTTTAACGTAATAAACTTTTTCTCGAAAGTCTAAAGACCTAAATTATTAACACGTTGCCTCAATAATATTATAAATAAATATTTAATATATAATTTCTTAAGCTTTAAAAAAATTCTAATTTAAGAAAACAAAGCAAAAATAATTTTAAGATGCGTTAAATGCTCGATAATATTGCGCGAAAAAACTACAATATTATTAATATAATATTTGCAAAACTTGCGATAAAATCTAAAAAATTTGTCTATTTTATTTTGAACATACAATATTAATTCTTTAAAACTTATAAGAGTTACGTTCGATTGCTCTTTTTCTCTATAAAAGACAATTGTAAAACAATCTTAATACTTCTTCTTAACTAGAAACTAATAAAATTGATTGTTGTTATTTATAACAATAATATAAGAGCAATTTTGTAATTTAATTATTATATTTTTTTGTAATAGCAAAGAATACAAATTTGTAACATTAATAGCATTTAAGTCTTATATATTAATTATTTTTTTATCTTTTCAAATAGACTTTTTGTCTAAATTAATATATACAATTTTTTATATTACAAAAATAGAAAATCTAAAAAAATATAAAGTTTTCGAATTATTTTAATTTGTTTTGTGCATATATTTTGTCGAATTTTTTATCAATTAAGATTTTTAACTCTCGACTTAATAAATAGACTTTGTGCGCTAATTTTCCTTTAACAATAGTTTGTAAATCAATTATTATAGAAATCTTTATATGCTTTTCGAGAAAAAAATCTATTGTATCGTCGATATTCTTTTAAATTCTCAAATAACAATTAATTATTTTAATATATTTTAAAACTTCGTTAAGTAACTTGTAAATAATAATTTTATTTTTCAATTAAGTTTCTATTTTCTTTGAAATAATTTCTCGAAAGAAACGTATTTTAACAAGGTTTAACTTAAATAAAATTAAATAATTTTCGAAAAAAAAAATTATCGCAAGTAAGTAATTCTTTTTTTTTATAATATAATATTCTTTATTTTTGTATTTTATAATATGTTTAATACAACAACAATTATCGAGTTCTTGCAAAATTTCTTTATTGTTGCGAAAATTAATAAATTAAAAGTTCGTATTTATAAAATAAGCATACGCTTCTAGCATTGTAGACTTAAAAAAAATTACGTTTAAAAAACTAATTTTTTCTTTTTAGAGTTACAACAATCTTTGCTATTAATTGCGCAATATTATTTTTTTCTTTGTTGTACAAACAATTCGATAAATTCGACTATTGTCTCCAGTCTTTATTTCGCAAAATATTGAATTTTTTCTATAAAATTCAAATTTTAATTTTCGACTTAATATATCTATAATTACTTGTTTTAATTTTAAAATATTTATACTTATAAGAAATTTTGTCTTAAAATTATTTATTAAATAAACTTTATAACAAATATAAGCAATTATTTTGTTATTAACTTTATTTTTGCTCTTTAAATAAATATTTACAAAGAATTACTTGTCTAAAATATATTTTTTTACGTCGATATTTTTCAATAAAACTAGAAGACATTTTTTAATTTTTATATTAATTATCTTTGTCTTAACAAAAGCGCGATTTATTATAAATATGTTGCAATCAAAATTTATGCAAAAGAAATTTTATAAATCGCTAATGCTATATTTAATTATTGTTATAACGTAATATTATACTCTAAATGTTATTTTGCCTTTTTTGAAAAATATTGTCAAGAAAGTTATTGTATTTTGTGCAATTATATTTAAAAAAGCTAATTTTAAGAACAAATGTTATCAAGTAAAGTCTAAGAGCTTTTGCTAATTCTTCTTTTTGCACAATTGCACGTAAGTATAAAGCTTATTTCTAAATTCGAAAGTATTTAAATATTGTTAACAAATAAATTTTTCGACAATATTCTTCTATAAAGAGATATAATATATTACGTCAACAAAGAAACTATTAGCATTCTTATTTTTTTTTGTTATTATTTTTCTTTTTATTAAAAATCTTATTACGAGAATTAGTTTTGCAATCTTAAGAATGCGTTGCTTTAATATTTGCTAATACATAATTGTAATATATTTTTGCATCTTCTTTATCTTCTTAATCTAGATTTTTTTCTCTTAATTATTCAAGTATAACTAAATCTACTAATATATTATTTGCGAATCTAAGACTTAAGAAGAGAAATTTGCGTTATTTGTTTTGTAAAAGTATAAAAATCTCTTACGTTTTCTCTTTACAATAAAAACTCTATTTTGATTGTAAAATTTATTTCGATAGAAATTAATGTTATTAACAATAATTATTAGCAATTGTTTTGTTAAAGATAAAACAATCTTTTAATTTTAAATATTTTAAGCGTTTAATTAACTCGAGTAAGTCTAAGTCGAATTCGATCTAAACATATTTGCGTTTTGCTAATTTATATAGGCTTCTATTCTATTATTGACGTAAAAAATATTTGGATTTTCTTCTTAATAAGAAAAACCCTATTGCAAAGAAGAAAAGCTCAATTAATAAAGTAAGAAATTTTGCTAATATAAAGAATAGTAAGATTGCTAATAATTTGAACAAAAGTTTCCTTTCTCTTGTCTAGAATAACAATCAAAGAAAGAACAATCTATAAAAAAAAATTTACTTGCTTGTGTTTGCAAACAATTATATCGAGACTTCTTGTTAACTTTACATCTATTCTTTGATCTCTTCGAAAATTGACTTTTTTTCTTATTTTGTTTCTTATTTTTCTCTTGAAATAAAGCGATACGCTACTATTTTTTTTTGATTTACTATTAATTTGTTAAATTTCCAAATTAAAATATTTGCTATAAACAATAATATAATTATTTAAAATTCTAACAATAAGTAATTTTAAATTTAGATTGTCTTAACTAGATCTTTACTTAAATCTATTTGTGTAACGTATAACTCTATATTTTGCATATATATATACAACTTCTTTTTGTTTTACAAATTCTTTACAAAAAAGATTTCTTAATTCAACTTATTTTGAGTTGCTAATATAAAGATTTTAAATCGCTTTTTTAAATAACAAAAAATACAATCTAACTTATTAAGCAAAACAATTATTGTACTTTTCTTATTTTAAATAAAATTATTTAATTACTAGTACAATGCGTTTTCTCGAAAGTATATAGATATATAATTTTTAATTTTTTTTCTTTACAATAGTAATATAGTTGTTAACTCTACAATAAAAAATATATATCTTTCGATAAAAAAAATTCTTTTTAATAGTAATAATGTTGCTCTTGTTATAAAATTTCTCAAAATCTAGATAAAAATAGTCTAAATCGAAAACTCAAAATATAATGTTATTTTCTAAGATATCATTATTAATTAATTTGACTAATCTTAAAGAATTCTATTGCTCTAAAGAATTTTACTAATTAGCAAAACTTGTTAAGCTTAAAAGATTAACAAGCGAAGACAATTCATTTAACTAAGCATTATAGCTTGCTAATGCTCTAATTATTATCTAACTAATTAGTTTTTGCATTGCGAAATTGTTTACTAGATTTTTGTTTTCTAATATAATTGATATTATCGCTCGTAATATGTTTACGCGAATAGATACAATATTTTTTTCTTAATTATTTTCAAATGTCTTGCTTGTTTTTTGTCTTTTCTTCTTAGAAACATCTATAGTGCAAGCTTCGAAAAAGCTTAATTCGAAAGACATTTAAGTAACAAGAGTTATAGACTTATTTTAAAAATTAAGAAAAGTTTTCTAAACAAATAAAATCAATAAAATCAATAAAATCAATACAAAAAAATTGAACAAACGTCGATTTCTTTTTAGTCTAAAAGTATTGTTAACTTTTTAAAATTGTGTAACAATACGTAGAGTCAAAGACTTCGAACTTTACAAAATACTTTTTTTCTTAATTAAAATCTCTAACTTTTTTGTTTGCGAAAAAGAGAAAAAGCTAAAGTAAATTAACGTTTGTCGATAGACTTCTATATTTATTACAAAAGTCTTTATAACTCTTGTAAAAATCGATCGATTTACAATTTAATCTAATAGATAGTAAAATAACTTAATAAATTTTAAACGCTTACTAGTTTTGATCGCTATATAGATAGTTACTAATTTAAAAGTATTGTTTAATATACTTTGCAAGATAGACAAAAACTTCTTGAATTATTTTGACAATAATTTGTTAATTTTTATTAAATAATTGTTTAGCTTTTACGCAAACTCGATAATCTTATTTGACAATTTTAACAACAACGTTAGAATTGCTAGCGAGAAAAGTTGTAATGAATGTCTATAAAGCAAGCTTCTATCAATACAAAATACTAATAAGATATTCTCTTTTTAGTAGACAATTCCTGTAGTAATAAAGCAAGCTTCTAAGAAGCAGAAATAATAATAAGATAATTTCTTTCTAATAAGATTTTCTTCTCTAATTGCAATCAATATAGAAATTGATTACTAAAAACTCTTTGAAGCTATCAAATAATGCGATTCTCGCATTGCAAGAAGAACACTAGTAATAGAAAGAATTGAATTACTAGCTAGGAGAAGGAAAGTTCTTTAGATCTAAATATAGACTTGATTGTTAAAGAAAGAAATATCTTGCTAAGCAAGAAATATTATTTCTATTAAGCAAGAAAAGTACGATTATTGTAACAAACAATAACAAAGAATAAAAAATTACTAAAGCAATAACTTATAATTGTTATCTTGTTTTTGTTGTTGTAATAATCTTGTTTGCAATTTTTTAATTATTTTTACTTGCAAGCATTACGTTAGCTTTTGTTGTTAATTGTCTCTTATGCAAGTAAATCTTTAATACTAAATGCAATTAGCACATAATAAGAAATTCTAGTGTCTTTGTATCCTATTTAGCAATGTTATATCGATTAATAGAAAATATAAAAAGCACTTTAATTGTTATAGATATTAAAACTATTTGTCTTTTTGTTCGTTACAAAGATAACAAAACTCAACATATTATTATTTACAATATTTAATATATGTCGAATTTTTAATACAATTTAATCTTCTACAATTAAGTTAAAGACGCTAATATTATTTGAAGAATTAATAATTACAAATTCTTTATTAACGCTTAATAAGCTTAAGCAATTTAAGACTTTAATTTTTACTTCTTGAATTTAGAAACACTTATTGCACTTTTTGTCTTTATTGTTGTTCTATTAGCGATTAATAAAGATGCAATAATTATATAATAAAAATGTCTTAGCTATCTAAACAAGCAAAATATTTATAAATTTGTTCAAAAAAACATCTTTAATCTTACAAAGCTCTTGACAAATAATGTTTGCGTTTTTTGCGTTTGCGCAAAAGTTAAAGCGACATTTTATCGAATCTCTATTAGATTTAATTGTTAAGAAAACGATTTTCTTTATATTGACATTATAAGATTTATATTCTTAAACAAATTCGATAACATTTGTTATATCTAGACTTAACTAAATAATAAAATTAAACGCTTACGAATAAAATGTTTTAAAAATAAGAATAAAGCTAGTCTTTTAATTTTTTTTTAAATGTTATATTGACGAATTTAAATATAAAGACAACAAATGTATTCGCATTTGCGTTAATAATAAAAGTAAATATATAAATAAAGTCTTTAAAGCTTAACGCAAGAAGCGCGAAATACAAACAAAGTTTATTGTTGTTGTCTCTCTTAAAATAAACATTTGTATTAAACGTCTTAATTAGACTCTAATATAAAAAACTAATACTATAATAAAAGATGCTAGCTTAGTTACTAATCTTTAATCGAAAAAAATCTAGACAATTAATTTGTATCGCAACATCGTTTTTGTTGTCGAATATCTTATTACTTTTTTCGAGACAAACATTAAGCATCTCTATAATTACAAGCATATTTGTCGCATAAATTAATAGAGAGAAGCATTAAAAATTTAATTAAACATTAATTGATAAAAGTTTTAAAATTGTATCAAATTTTAATGCTAATAAACTATAAGAGAAAGCATATCTATTATATAATAAATAATAAAGGCAAGATTTGACGCGTATTAAAGATTTATTAACTAGACAATAAACGAACAATACTTTACTTAAATATTAATTACAACAAGACTAACTATTAAAACAATAATATTTGGCGATTTTTATCTCTTTTTAGATAATCAAATATTGTTAATGTTATTAACAAATTTCTAAACTTTGTAAAAGCTACTCTAAATCTCGCGATAATATTACGAGAACAACAAAGAATTGTTTTGTTCTCAAATAAGATCAAAAACTTTAATAATAAATTAGAAAATTTATTTATCTTATTTACAATCTTATCTTTTTTAGACTTTGAAAACACTACTTTTCTTAAATTCTTCTTTGTTTTTAATTTCGAAAATAGTATTTTCTTTAACTCTACTAACTTCGATAAATCTTCTAAAGTTATTAAATTACTAAATGCGCTTTAAATTTTAACATTGTCTCAAAATTCAAATTTGACGCTACAAAAACACTCGAAGCTTCAATTGTATCAAAATAAATTCGCAAACTCTTTCGCTCTATTGTTTAAAATTATGTTATTAAAGTTATATAAATTCAAAACTTATATTAAAGCTATAACGAATATTTATTATAAAATAAATTAATAATTAGCTAAACAATATAAAAATAAAATTCTTAAAGAAAAACAATATCTATATTGTTTGCTTAGTATCTAACAAACGTTACGTACTTCGTAATAGATAAGTCTACAAGATTAAGCGTAAAGTTAATACGAAACTTTTTTGCTACAAAGCTTGTTAAGTTGTTAAAAACTTTAAACAATGCGAAGATCTAAATTATATTAAAATTCTTATTGTCGTAATTAAGTTTATAAGCTATAAGATTATTTTTGTTTTTGTTGTTGTAAATAATTAAAATCTAAAGCAAATAAACGTTATTATTGCCTTTCTTTACAAAGACATTAATAAAAAAATTATATTAAATTGTTTTACAACTTTAGACAAAGCAAAAAGGTTTATTAATTTAAAAAAATCTTGTATAAGCTAAAGCAATCGTCTCAAGTATAATATAACATTCTCGCAATATTTCTAAAGAAGTATTACTTTCGTTTATTGAACATCGATTTAAGCGTCTTTATTAATTATTTTACTATTATTGTTATCTATATAGTCGATTTCTTAATTGTTGACGTTAACAAAAAATGTATTAACAATGTTAAAAGAACTCTTGCTAGTCGAATCAAAATAATTAACTTAAATCTCGTTCAATAATATTTAAAAATAAAAATAGAACGCAATCTTGCAATTTAAACTCTTTATTTAAGTTAAAAAATATATCTAAAAAAGATATTTAAAAAATTACGAGATACAAAAGTATAAATTAGTTGTTATTTTTATAAATATATTTAAAATATATATTGTCAATTTAAATTACATTGTTGATTTAACTTATTGTTACATCTATTAATCGATTGTTAATTCTCTTATATACGCGATATTAGATATTCGATCAAATATCGCTTTTGGTGTCTTAATAATAAGCAAGTATGTTTTCAATTTTATCGACGCTTACTAAAAGATTGTTGAACAAATATTTTATTATTTTCGAGATATTCTTGATTTTTGTTTTATTTTTTGTAAAGGCATTTGTTCTCTATTAAACTAAATCGACGTTAATTAAGACAAAAATTAAAATATTTGTTGTTTTATCTCCAGATACGTCTTCAATGTAAAGAGTGTTGTTATTAATTAATTATTTAAACGTTAATTAATTGTTGCTCTATCTATTCGCGAAGTCAACCATATTAGGCAAACGTGAATTATTAAAAAGATTATTTAATTTCAAACGCTATTAAAGCAATTGCAATTATCCCATTTATTTTTATTATTATTGCTTACGTTTAGAGCTATTGTTGTTGTCAAGACTTTCTTTTTAACAACTTCTACGCTATATTTAGTCTTTATTATTATATATTGCGACAACTAGAGAGCAATAGTGTTCGCTAAAAATCTCGCGCAACATATTTAAATAATGCATATAAACATTTAAACTCAATTTGTTCGCAAAAAGATCGCAAATAATTAAATCAAACTAGAATATATCTTTATTAATAGTGTGATTGTTGGATCGAGTCGAATACATTTTTTTTTGTTCAATCCAAGGATTTGGATATCCTTCTTCGTTTAACTCGAAGCTAAATTAATTAATTGCGCTACGCAAACTAGTTCAAATCGAGTAATTCTTTTTAATGTTTGAAAGCACGCTAAATTCTCTACAAAACAACGTAATTTTGATAAAATACGTATAAAATACAAGAAAGTTATAAATCTTTTAAAATTTCAGGTTTTTTAAAGTTAAGCTTCCCGAGCCCGATTACTTAGCGATTCCCTCGCGAAATCGAGTCCAACGATCAGGCTAATTATTATTATTATTGTCTTTTAATTCTATAAGTTATATAAAATATTAAATAGTATTAGTTGTTTAAAACTTTTAAACAAACAATTATGATATATATTTAAACGCAAATTATATAAATTTTATAAAATAAATTGAAAAGCTTAACAATTAAAAAAAATTAATTAACAATAGAATTATGCATAAAAAATTTACATTAATTATATACTTAATATCTTCTAAGAAGCGTCGTATTATAATAATAAGAAAATTTGCAATATTTAAAAAAAAATTATAAAAAAGAGTTAGATTACAAAGAAACTAAATATAAAAAGAGTGCAAATAAAATCTAAGTATAAAAGAATTTTTTTTAATATTAATAATATTGTTTTGAGATAAATTATATAAGTAATTTAAGTATAATATACGTTAAACTTACACAAAAATATAATTGATTTTAGTAAAGTATTTTATTTTTTATCTAAAAGTAGCTATTGTAACAAATATATATAACTCAAACATATAGAAAATATTAATTAATTTTATTAAAGTAAAATTGAATAAAGATTCGACAATATATATAGTCTATATTGTATATTGCAAATATTGAAATATATTATTAATTATTATATTAGATATTAGTACAATCTATATTTAGTCTAGTATTTAGTTTATTAAATTTACAAGCTTTTTATTTTTAATTTGTATTAATTTCGACTTAATATATATATAATATAAACAATATAGATTTTTTTATTTTTTTATTTTTTTGTAGATATATCGATAGTTAGTGCAATAATTGTATTAGCTATATATAGGCTTAGTATATAATTAGTATCGCAAAAGAAACAATTGCGTTTATTAAAAGATAAAATCGATTTATTATTGTTAAATATTATATATAAACTTAATATATATAAAGTAGTTAAATATTTACAATTTTTTATATCGAGATTTATATTTTTTGCAACTATATATAAGCTTAGTATAGATAAAATATGTCGAAATATTGTACTTGATCTAGTCTAGTATTAGATACTATCTAGTTTAGTACTATCTAATCCAACATTACGTAATCGAGTCAAGTAGCATCGATTAATATATATAGTCGAACAAGATTCTTAGCTTCTATATAGTAACTAAGCGTTCTACTATTTATTATTTTGACAAGTTATAAGTTTAAAACAAGACAAAAACTTATTTGCTTATTAATTAAAATGCTTGAAGCATAATTAATAAATTAAACTAACAACAAACTTACAATTACTATTATTAGTTAAGTTCTCGTTAATTTCTAATATACAAAAGCTAACAATCAAATTATCTTAATACTTAAATTAGTCTTCAAAAATTAAAATATTAATATTATATCTAATGTTGTCAAAACAATAATTGAGAAGTTGTTAAAACTTGTCGAACAATCGATTGCTCAATTACTCGAACAACTAAATTTTTTAATTATTAACAATTGAATCGCTAGCATCTAATTAAAGATTCTAAACACGAATATCTTACTAAAGAAGACTAGTATAAGTTATAAAACAACTAAGTTTATCTTATTTGCTATTTATTGCTTTTGTTGAAGAACGCTAATTACTTTTAACAAATATTTATTAATAATAAACTTTAAAAAGATCGAAGAATTAGCTATGTAATAATTATATAACTAGAAATCAATAATTAGATAACTAGTAATTAGTCGAAGACGCGTTATTAAAGCGAGACAAAATTTTGCTTTGACGTATTAATAAGAGGACTAAATTATTTAATCTTCTTAATTTTTGTTCTTTTGTTTATTGCAAAAATTCTCTTATTAATAATCAAACAAGTTAACTCGCTAGTTCAATAATTGAAACAAGTGCTAATCAACTTTTCTTACTACAATGTACGAAACGAATTAGTAAACAAGATCGCAAACATACTTCAAAAATCAAAACAACTTTATTTAACTACTTTAAAAGCAACGCGAAAGATTTAAATTAAAAAGATTAACTCTTAGTCTTGTCAAAATAAAAAAACTAGAAAAATCGATTTAACGATCGCAAAGACGCGAAAGAGCGTTGTTATCTCTATAATTGTTAAGATTAAAAAGAAGAATAAAGAGATTAAATTATTTGATTAGATTCTAGATAATCAAAGAGCTTTATTTACAATTAAGCGAAAAAGACAATCTAATTAGAAATTATTCGTTATCAATACGTCTTTATTTATTAAACGAATTAAGTTTATTAATTTTACTCTTATCTATATTTGTTATAATCTTAAGATAGAACAACAAAATTACAAGACTTACTTAAGAGCTTATTAATTGTTTATTTATTAAAACTTTGTTCAAACAATAATTAACGAAATTGATCAACTTATTATTGTTAACAAAGAGAAGTATATTTAGCTATCTTCTTTATCTAGACTCTTCGAAGAGTATCTATTGAATTAAGTATTTAATTTGAAATTTGTTAACTCGCTTAATCTTTGTAATTTAATAACTAAAACATCTTTATTAGAATCTTTATCAAATAATCGCGCATCTTTACTATATTTACTAGTAACATTATCTATTGCTTACAAGCTATCGATAAAACTCTAAAATAACAAATTATGTTAATATCGTTATAATTACTAGCATCTTTGCGATATCTCTCGCAATTCTTAAACAAATCGCTAAAATTAACAATAATATAAGCTTTCTTATTTAGAAAAAAGACTTGTTTAAAGTTCTTAAATAAATTAAGCTTTAAAAATATATTAATTTAAACGTTAAATCTATTGACTCGCTTAATGTTGTTATTGAAGAACATGTTAAATAAGATGCTAGCAACGAGAAGTGCATAAATGCGCTTTAAAATATTGTTAATAAGAGTCTATATTATAACGTAAAAAAGATCGATCTAATTCAAGAAACTTATTAAAAAATTGTTAAAATATACAAGTCTAAAAAATTAAATACACTAATAAGAATCTTTGTTAAATTCGAGTCTTTTAAGATTATTAATTGTTAAGACATTAACAAATACGAGACTAAATTTCGCAATATTATTAATATACTATCTATTTATTTAAGTAATCTAGCTATAAATAAGAATTGACTTATTTTTAAATATTTAGTGAATCTTAACAATATTATTTGTCTCTTTATTAATTAATAAGTATTTAAGCATAAGCTTTTTAATAAAGATAAAACTTAAAAGCAAAAATTTATTTACTATTATTTACAATTACGAAGTTCAATATATCAATTTAATAAACATTTTAACTATTAATAGTATTTTAATCTTAATAACAATTACTAAACTAATTGTTACTACAAGAAATACTTTTCTTGTTGTTGACAACTCTAGCTTTGTGTATATTAAATAGAAGAAATATACAAATTGCAACAAAATAAACTATTAAAAATTAAATTATTAAAAATTACATTTAGAATTGCGTCTTATTTTAAAAAATAATAGTTTTAACAATAACTAAAACAATAACAAAAACAAACGTTTTTAAAATTACGATAATTAAAAAGAAGATTAAAAGAAGTTTAAATTTAAAAAGAATAAAAACAAGTTTAAATTTAACAAAAACAAAAACAAGAACAACAATAACAAAGAATAAGAAGTTACTAAAGCAATAATTTATAATTGTTATCTTGTTTTTGTTATTGTAACAATTTTGTTTGCAATTTCTAGATCGTTTTTAGCAAACATTATGTTAACTTTTGTTATTAATTGTCTCTTACGCAAGTAAATCTTGAATACTAAATATAATTAGCACATAATAAAGAATTTTAGTGTCTTTGTATTCTATTTAGCAATATTTTATCAATTAATAAGAGATTTAAAGAATACTTTAATTGCTATAGCTATTAAAATTATTTGTCTCTTCGTTTGTTGCAAAGATAACAAAGCTCAATATATTACTATTTACAATATTTAGTATATGTCGAACTTTTAATACAATTTAATCTTCTATAATTAAGTCAAAGACGCTAGTATTATTCGAAGAATTATCGATTACAAATTCTCTATTAACGTTTAGCAAACTTAAGTAGTTTAAAACTTTAATTTTTATTTTCTAAATTTAAAAACACTTGTTATATTTTTTTGTCTCTATTGTTGCTCTATTAGCAATTAATAAAGATGAAATAATTATGTAATACAAACGTCTTAATTATCTAAGCAAGCAAAATGTCTATTAATTTGTTCGAAGAGACGTCTTTAATTTTACAAAGTTCTTAATAAATAATGTTTGCGTTTTTTGCGTTTGCACAAAGATTAAAGTAACGTCTTATTAAGTCTTTATTAGATTTAATTGCTAAAAAAACAATCTTATTTATATCAACGTTATAAAATCTATGTATTTAGATAAATTCGATAGCATTTGTTACGTTTGCATTTAACTAAATAATAAGATTAAACGCTTACGAGTAAAATATCTTAAAAATAAGAATAAAGCTAGTCTTTTAGTTTTCTTTAAACGTTATATTGGCGAATTTAAGTATAAAAACAACAAACGTACTTGTATTTGCGTTAATAATAAAAGTAAATATATAAATAAAGTTTTTAAAGCTTGACGCGAGAAGCGCAAAATATAAATAAAGTTTATTGTTATCGTCTTCTTTAAAATAAACAATTGCGTCAAACGTCTTAATTGAACTTTAATGCGAAAAATCAATACTATAATAAAAGATGCTAGCTTGATTATTAATCTTTAATTAAAAATAATTTAAACAACTAATTTATATCGCAACATTGCCTTTGTTGTCGAATATCTTATTATTATTTTCGAGACAAATACTAGATATCTTTATAACTATAAATATATTTAATGCATAAATTAGTAGAAAGAAGTACTAAAGATTTAATCAAATATTAATTGACAAAAGTTCTAGAATTGCATCAAATTCTTGATGTTAATAAACTATAAAAGAAAGCATATCTATTATATAATAAATAATGAAGACAAGATTTAATATGTATTAAAGATCTATTAATTAAATAACAAGTAAATATTATTTTGCTCAAATATTAATTACAACAAAACTAGTTGTTAAAACAACAATAGTTGTTGATCTTTATCTTTTTCTAGATAGTCGAACATTGTTAATGCTATTAACAAATTTTTAAACTTTGTAAAAGCTAATCTAGATCTTGCGATAATATTACAAGAACAACAAAAAGTTATCTTGCTCTCGAATAAAATCAAGAACTCTAATAATAATTTAAGAGATTTATTTATCTTATTTACAATTTTATCTTTTTTAAACTCTAGAAACACTATTTTCTCTAAATTTTTATTTGTTTTTAATTTTGAAAACAATATTCTCTTTAACTTTATTAACTTCAATAAGTCTTTTAAAATTATCAAATTACTAAATACGTTTTAAAATTTAATATTGTTTCAAAATCTAGATTTGACGTTGCAAAGATACTTGAAGCTTCGATTGCATCGAAATAAATTCGCAAACTCTTTTATTTTATTGTTCAAAATTATGTTATTAAATCTATATAAGCTTAAGATTTATATTAAAGCTATAACAAATATTTATTACAAGATAAACTAATAGTTAACTAAACAAAACAAGATTAAATTCTAAAGGAAGAATAATATTTATATTGTTTGCTTAGTATCTAGCGAACATTACGTACTTTGTAATAAATAATTCTACAAAATTAAGCGTAAAGTTAATAACAAAAATTTTAACTATAAAGTTTGCTAAGTTGTTAAAGACTTTAAACAACGCAAAGATCTAAATTATATCAAAATCTTTATTATCGTAATTAGATTTATAAGTTACAAAATTATTTTTGTTTTTATTATTGTTAACAATTAAAATTTAGAGCAAATAAACGTTGTTACTATCTTTTTTTACAAGAATATTAACGAAGAAATCTATGTTAAATTATTTTATAACTTTGAACAAAACAAAAAGATTTGTTAATTTAGAAAAGTTCTTTATAAGTTAAAGCAATCGTTTTAAGTATAATACAACATGCTTGCAATATTTCTAAAGAAGTCTTACTTTTGTTTATTGAACTTCGATCTAAGTATCTTTACTAATAACTTTACTATTATTGCTATCTATATAGACAATCTCTTGATTATTGACGTTAATAGAAAATTTATTGACGCTATTAAGAGAGCTCTTACTAGTCGATTTAAGATAGTTAACTTAGATTTTGTTCGATAATATTTAGAAATTGAAATTGAGCGCAATCTTGCAATTTAAATTCTCTATTTAAGTTAAAAAGTATATCTAAAAAAGATATTAAAGAATTACGAGATATGAAAGAGTAAATTAATTGTTACTTTTATCTTGTAATTTGATTTAATATTTGCTTTCTTATTAATATATTAATTTGTAATTTTATTAGTTAAATTTGTTAACGTAAAAACTAGATTTATAATAGAATCTTTAATAGTATTTATGCTATATAACGTAAAAATATATAAAAAATTTACTAATTTTTTTGTTTTCTCTTAAGTAACTTATCAATATAGAAGAACATAACAAGTTAATAACTTAATTATTCTATTAAGAATAATACATATTTAGATTTTCTATTAAAATAAACTTTTTTGTATCTTTTAATTAGAATTTTAACAAAATTTTGTCAAAATAATAGATAGTAGAACGCTTAGTTACTATGTAGAAGCTAAAGATTTTGCTCAACTACATATATTAATCGATGCTACTTAACTTAATTACGTAATGTCAAGTCAAATAATATTGAGTCAAATAATATTAAATATTAAACTAAATTAAATTAAATATAATATTTCGATACTTCTATTTAATCTAAATTCAAAAATTAACTTTTACATAAATTATATTTTATATTTTATAGTTTATTAAATTTATTTTTAAATTTTTAAATCATAAGCATCTTTTTAACAAAAATAAAAAAAATGTATAAAAATTTTTTATCAATAATTTATATAAAAAAGTATATATATTTATAATTTTAAAATTTAATAAAATTTAAAAAGTATATAAAAAACAAAATTTATATTAAAAGTTATATAAATATTATTAATAATACTTAATAATTATATTAATAAAATAACAAAATAGTAAATGCAAATTTAAACAAATAATGCAAAAATTAACAATAATAAATATAACAACTATTTAATTATAAATTATTTAAATAATTAAGTTTAATATTTATATTTAAAATTATAAATAATTTAATTATTAAATTAGTTTAAAAACTTGTTAAAATGCTTTAAATATATTATAAAAATTTAATATTGTCTTAAAATCTAAATCTAACGCTACAAAGATATTAAAAACTTTAATTGTATTAAAATAAATTTGCAATTTTTTTTGTTTTTTTGTTTAAAATTATATTATTAAAGCTATATAA